>Ga0335085_10000053_pt1 | contig 392234 bp, 400 predicted proteins | sample Lox_Sample_45_FD_206712 | JGI IMG/M metagenome (GOLD analysis project Ga0335085, IMG submission 206712) | Soil microbial communities from Loxahatchee National Wildlife Refuge, Florida, United States - Lox_Sample_4.5 | ecosystem: Environmental > Terrestrial > Soil > Wetlands | place: USA... | reverse complement strand
CCGTCCCGGGTACTGGAGTGCACCGGAGACTGGCCGGAGAGCCGGCCAGCCCGTTGAATCCGCCGCCTGGATGCGCGTTCCATCCACGCTGTCCGGTCGCGCTCGACGAATGCAGTATCGACGTACCGGTCGAGGTGGCGTTCGGGACAAACAAAGCGCGCGCGTGCGCGTGCGTTCGAGCGCCCGGACACGTCTCGATCTCTGTGGAGCACGGCTGATGGCGGTCGCCGAGCCGTACATGACGCGGCGGACGCTGCGAGGACGGGCGCTCACGCGACGCCCGTCGTTCCTCGCCCGAGTGTCGTGGGGTGACAGGATCGGCGTCGCGTTGCTCTTCGGAATCACGATCCTCGCGGTCATCGCGCCGTGGATCGCGCCGTACAAGCCCACCGAACTCGTCTCGCACGCGGCGCTACCGATCCCGCCGTTCCATCACGGCTTCCTCTTCGGGACTGATGACGTCGGCCACGACATCTTCTCCCGCGTCCTCTACGGCATGCGCACGACGTGGTTCGCGTCGCTCGTCGTCATCACCTCCGGCGTCGTCATCGGCGGCATCATCGGAGTGGTTGCGGGCACCTTCGGCGGCGTCACGGACGGCATCCTCATGAGGATCACCGACATCTTCCTCGCGCTGCCGGCCCCGCTGCTCGCCATCGCGGTGGTCGCCACTCTCGGACCGAGCCTCAACCACACGCTGATCGCAATTGCGATCGTATGGTGGCCGTTCTACGCACGAATCGTGCGCGGTGAGGTCAAGGCGCTGGCCGCACGACCGCATATCGAGGCCGCCCGCCTGAGTGGCGTCGGACGCACGCGGCTTGCACTCCGTCACCTACTTCCGGGCGCGGTCCCGGCCACGCTCGTTACCGCGAGTCTCGACGTCGGCAACCTCATCCTGCTCCTTGCCATCCTGTCGTTCCTCGGACTCGGAGCTCAGTGGCCGTCGCCCGAGCTCGCGCTCAACAGCGCGCACGGCCTGCAGTACATCCTCACCGACTGGTGGATCGCGGTGATCCCGGCGCTCGCCATCTTCGTCCTCGCGCTTGTCGCAAACATCGCCGGCGACGGCCTTCGAGACATGCTGGGCGCACGATGAGCGCTCTCATCCTGAAGCGGTTCGTCTCGATGGTGGGCGTACTGTTGGTCCTCATCGCGATCGTGTTCCTACTCCAGGAGCTCTCGCCCACCGATCCCGTGCACGACTATCTGGGCGCGAACAGCACACCCGCGCAGATCGCGGCCGCGAAGCACAAGCTGGGCTACGACGAGCCGCTGCCCGAGCGGTACGTGCGGTACGTATGGGATGTCGTTCACGGGAATCTGCAGATGTCTCTGCGTACCCGCCAGCCCGTCGCGACAGATCTACGGCAGGCGTTCCCCGCGACGCTCGAACTCGCGATCGGCGCCATGATCATCGCAGGGATTCTTGCAATCACGTTGGGCATCGCGTCGGCGGCGCGGTGGCGGGGAGCCGGCATATTCAGGTTCATCCTCGTCGCCGGCGGATCGCTTCCCGCCTTTCTTGTCGCGATCCTCGGCATCGTCATCTTCTACAACAAGCTGCACTGGGTGCCGGCGCCGCAACGGACGTCGTACATCAACGCGCCGAGCGGTCCGACGGGACTCCTCACGATCGACGGTCTCTTGCACGGCCGGCCCGAGGTGACGATCGATGCGATCCGACACCTGATTCTGCCGTGCATCGCGGTTGCCCTGATTCCTGCCATAAGCGTCGGGCGCGTGCTGCGATCGAGCATCACGGAAGCATTGCATTCCGACTACGTGCGGACCGCTCGGTCGAAAGGCCTGAGCGAACGAGCCGTGCTCGTCAAGCACACGCTGCGGAATTCTGCCGGCGCCGCGCTGTCGATGGGAGGATTGCAGGTCGGCCTCATGTTCGCCGGTGTCCTCGTGGTCGAGGTGGTCTACAACTGGCCGGGCATCGGCCTGTACACCTACCAGAGCATCAACCGTGCCGACATCCCGGCGATCGCGGGTACGACCCTCCTCCTCGGCGCGATCTATGTGATCGTCAACGCGCTCGTCGACATCCTCCAGGCGATCGCCGATCCGCGCATAGTGCTCTAGCGCCAGCCCGACGGAAGTCGCCACGCTCGTTTGTCCGGAGTGGGAAGTAGCGACCGAGCGCCGAGCGAGACGGTGATGCACCAGCGGCCGTCGACGAACTGCCAGAGACGCGCACACCGCGGCGCGGACAGCAGGGCCGCGGCGTGATCGCCGACGCGGACCGCGACGCCGTGCCGATGCGCGGCGATCGCGATCGTGCTGGTCGCGGTCGGCAGCCGCCGCCAGTGCTCCTCGTACGAGGCACCGCCGACGAGGCCGCTCCCTCGCTCGACGATGCGGTCGCCCTCGTACACGAGCTCGCCGCGATCTATCGCGCGAGGCGTCCGGGGATCGAGATCGACGTCGTGGTGCCATGTGAATCTCGGCGCGCGCCAGGCACTTCTGCCGCCGAAGCCGGTGTTGCTCGCGATCGCTCCCGGGGCTCGCACGTCGGCGTACGTGCCACCTGTCTCCAACCACACTGCGCGGCCGATCCCGCGAACGCGGCGGCCGTCGAGCTCGAGCCGCTCCCGCTCCCAGGCTCCGATGAAACGGCGCGGGACCGTCATTCCACGAGGTCGAGCAAGTGGCGTTGGAAGGCGGTGATGGGCGCTTCGTGCGTGCGCGCGAGCGGCCCGACGGAGAACCACGGCGATCGCAAAGATGCCTGGATCCGCTCGCAGGCGTGCACGTCCTCCTCGATGAACGAACGCGCCGCGGCAGCCAGCGCGCGGCCGTCGGCATCGGCTTCGGCGCGGATGCGGACCTCAATATGAGAGGTGACCGCGGAGTCGGGTACAACCGCGTAGCTCATGAAGAACTCGGCGTTCGCAGCCATAAGCGTGTTAGGGAAGACGAGATGCGCTCCGAGACCGTTCCGGTCACGCTCGTCGAGCTCGCGGATCGCAACCGTGCCTGCCGTCAGCTGTGCAGCGTCGACGTCGGCGGTGCGCAGCGGTTCGTAGCTCGTCCAGTTCGCCCCGAGCTGATGGTGTTCGAACTGGTTGTGATCGAAGTCGGCGAGGGAGTCGCGGTGCAAGTACCAGAGGTGATACACGTCGATGTGGTTCTCGACGAGCAGCTTCCAATTGCACGCCGCCGGCACGTCAACGCGACCGACGAGCGTGAGACGCCCGGGACGGTAACTGCCTATGTGCTCGGGCAATGCCCCGAGCACATCTTGGAGCGTTGCCGCATCGGGTGTGGGGTTGACGAACACCATGCCTTCCCACACGTCGACCGAGGCAGGAAGCAGTGAGCATGACGCGGTGTCGAGGTCGGGGAACTGCGCGCGGCGCTGCGGTACCGCTCGCAGCGTGCCGTCGAGGTCATAGCGCCAGCCGTGGTACGCACACTCGATCTCTCGGCCCGCGTTGCCCGAGCCGTCGAGCATCGCCATGCCACGATGGCGGCACATGTTGTGAAACGCGCTGAGTAAGCCGTCGTCGCGACGCACGATCGCCAACGGCGCGCCGCCGACCATCGTGGTGACGAAGTCGCCGGCTTCGCGGATTTGTTCGACATGCGCGACGGCGTGCCACGTACGTGAAAACACGTGCCGTTGCTCACGCGCGAACCAGGAGTCGTCGGTGTATGCCTCGGGACCGAGAAGAAACCGCGTCGTTTCGTGGGTCACGCTCTACTGTCCTTGTACGCGAGCCAGCCGCCGAAGCGGGTGATGTCGGGAGCCTGCGCGGCCGCCACCTCTTCGCAGAGGAACCCGGGATGGCGGCTGCCGTCCTCAAGCTCGACGGTCCCGATCGCCAGGGGAGGAGCGACGTCGAGAACGAACTCGCCGAAGCGGTCGCGCGGCAGGCGCCACAGTTCCGCGGCGATGGTTGCACCACCGGAGGCAACCCGGACCATGCCCGGTTTCGCGGGCTCGGTCGGAAGAGCGTGCAGCCGGTAACACGGCGCAGTCCTCGTCGCACGCACCAACCTGCCGCCGCGGGCCGTCAGTTGCCCGTTCAGCGGCTGCCCGGAGAGGTGCGCGCCGATGACGACGACCGTGGCCGACGCACTCCACGGGGGAGGCGGCGGGTCGGCTTCGCCGCAATATCGCGCGGCCGCGGCCGCGACGAGCTCGTCGGCGAACGCCGGACCGAGAAACGTGATGCCGAACGGCACGCCATCGGCGCGGGCGCCGGCGGGAACCGCCGCGGCGCACAGATCCAACAGGTTCGTGCCGTTGGTGAACCGGCCGAGCGCAGTGTTGAGCCCAACCGGGTCCGCGGCGACCTCGTCCAACGTAGGAGCGACGCCGACGGTCGGTACCACGAGAACGTCGATCTCCTCCCAGGTCGCGGCGAACCGCCGGCGGTGACGCGCCAGCCTTTCGATATCCGCCGCGAACGCCGCCGCGGGAATGTCGCGTGCCGCTCGTACGATGTTCGTGACCGTCGGGTCCGCCCCGTCGGGGTGCTCGAGGAGGAACTCGCCGAACGCGTGCCAGCGCGCCGCCACGAACGCGCCTTGGTACAACAGCGTGCCCGCCTCGAGATACGCCGTGCAGTCGATCTCCGACACTGGCCCGAGGCGCGCGAATCCCGCCGCCGCATCGGCCCATGCGCGCATCGCGTCGGCATCGAGCCCGTCGAGGTCGACGGCGCGCGGTATGCCGACGCGCAATGAATCGCCGCCGACGGGCGTGCCGGTCGGCGCGACCCGACTCCACGGATCACGGGGGTCGAAGCCGGCCATGACGGCGAGGGCAGCTGTTGCGTCCGCTGTCGTCCGTGCGAGCACTGACACGCAATCGAGTCCTGCGACGGCGGGCACGACGCCGCGGGTGCTCACGAGCCCGCGCGTCGGTTTCAGACCGACGACGCCGCAAAGCGCGGCCGGGACCCTTCCCGACCCCGCGGTGTCGGTCGCGAGGCCAAGATCGGCCGCGCCCACCGCGACAGCTACTGCCGAGCCGGAGCTCGAACCGCCCGCAATGCGGTCCGGCACGCGCGGATTGCGGCACGAGCCGTACGGCGAGCGCGTGCCGACCAAACCGGTCGCGAACTGGTCGAGGTTCGTCTTGCCGACGACGATCGCGCCGGCGTCGACGAGCGCCTGTACCGCCGGTGCACTCGCTTCGCAATGGCGAGCAAAGCCGGGATGACCGGCAGTCGTGGGCAGGCCGTCGCAGTCGATGTTGTCCTTGACCGCGAGCGCCCAACCCGAGAATGGTTCGTCGATCGAAGTGCGCGACGCGTCGACGCGCACTTCGGTCGCGTCGACGCGCGTGATCCACGCGTTCAGTTCAGCGGCGCGAGCGACGGCGGCCAGCCGCGCTTCGATGTCGCGTCTCATGACAGCGCCACCAACGCCTGGCCCGGCGCGACGTCCTGGCCGCTCGACACCATCACCTGCAACACTGTGCCTGTCGCCGGCGCGTTGACCGCGGTCTCCATCTTCATGCTTTCGAGCACGACGAGCGGCTCCCCCTCGGCAACCTTCTGTCCGGGCTCGACGAGCACCTTCCATACGCTTGCGAGCAGCGCGGACTCGACCACAACGGCACCCGCCGGCAACGGCTCGATCGCGTCGGCGGCTACGACAGGCTCGCTCGATCCTGAGAGTTCCGTCTCCGTCCAGCGTGCGCGCTCGGCATTGAACGCCTCCTGCTGGCGCGTACGGAACGCCGAAATCTCCTCCGCGTGCTCGAGCAGGAACTCGCGATGCTCGGACAGTCGCAGCACATCCGGCTCGATGCGGAGCTCGGTGCGGCCCGTGAGCACGTCGCGGCGCCAGTCGACCAACTCGTCTGCGCCCACTTCGAAGAAGCGAACCGAATCGAAGAACCGCAACAGCCACGGTTCCGTGAAGTCCTTCGTACGACGGAAGCGGTTCCAGACCGGAACCGTCCGGCCGACGAACTGATACCCGCCCGGTCCTTCCATGCCGTAGATGCACATGTACGCCCCGCCGATCCCCACCGCGTTCTCGGGCGTCCATGTGCGCGCCGGGTTGTATTTCGTCGTCACCAGCCGCTGGCGCGGGTCGATCGGCGTCGCGACGGGCGCGCCGAGATACACGTCACCGAGCCCGAGCACCAGGTACGACGCGTCGAACACGATGCGCTTCACGTCGTCGACGGAGTCGAGCCCGTTGATCCTCCGGATGAACTCGATGTTCCACGGGCACCAAGGTGCGTCGGCGCGCACCGTCGCCATGTAACGGTGGATCGCCTCGCGGGTCGCCGGATCGTCCCAGCTCAGCGGCAGATGCACGATGCGGCGCTCGACCGTGACCGATTCGCCGCCCGGGAGTTCGCGCTCGGCGGCCTGCAACGTCGCGAGCATGCTTTCGGCACGCACGACCTCGGGATCGAAGTGGACTTGGAGCGACCGGATGCCGGGCGTGACGTCAATCACGCCCTTCGGGTGAGTGGATTGGAGCCACTGTTGCAGGGCATGCACCCGGAATCGCAATTCGAGGTCGAGCACCATCGGTCCGTACTCGACCAGCAGCGCGTCGTCGCCGCTGCGCCGCCACTGCGTTGCCGGCCGGCCATCGCCGGCTTCGCTCATCCCGAGTACACCCCCGCGCGCGTCGGGCGCACCGGTCCGAACCGTTGCTGCCGCGCGGCGAGCGTCGCGCGTGCGCGCTCGCCGGTCTCGGGCGATGTCCTCGTCGACCGGGACGAATCGCACAGTGGCTTCCGGACGGAGCTGACCGAGCTTCCAGCGGTCGCCGGCGACGACGACCGCCGGGCACACGAAACCACCGAGGCTCGGGCCGTCCGGGCCAAGGATGATCGGGAGGTTTCCTGTGAAGTCGACGGAGCCGACGGAGTACGCGGTGTCGTGGATGTTCGACGGATGCAGACCCGCGTCGCCGCCGTCAGCCCGTGCCCATAGCGGTGCCGGTCCCATGAGCCGCACTCCCGTGCGCGCCGAGTTGTGATGAACACGCCAATCCGTCGCGTAGAACGCGGCAATGTCGTCGGGCGTGAGGAACTCGCCGTCGCCGTGCGGTCCGACGAGTACGGCGATCTCCCAGTCGTCGGTGATGTCGGGACGGTCGAATCGCACAGGTGACGGCGATCGGTTGTCGTCGTCGCCGAGCCGCAACACGTCGCCGGTGCGCAACGCCCGCCCGGCGTTCCCGCCGAAGCCGCCCAAAGTGAACGTTGCCCCGCTGCCGAGCACCGGTGTGACGTCGACCCCGCCGGCAACGAGCAGGTACGCGCGCACGCCGGGCGGACCGATCGCGCCCACCGTGACGGTCTCTCCCGCACGCACCGCTACCGGCTCCCACATCGCCAGCGGACGACCGTCGATGTCGGCCTGAGCGGGCGCACCCGTCAGCGCCACCGTCGCGTCGGCATGGAACAACAAACGGGGTCCCTGCGCCGTGAGTTCGAGACCCGCCGTGCCGTCGTGGTTGCCGACGATCCGGTTGCCGATGCGGAAGGAGAGGTCGTCCATCGGGCCCCCGGGTGGAACGCCGACGGCCCAGTAGCCAAGGCGTCCAGGGTGATCCTGCACAGTGCTCTGTGTCCCACCGGCGAGCACCTCGACCGCGCGCCGCGCCGGCTCGATGGACGCAAGGATCGAAGTCGAGAGACGGGCGTCGATGAAATCAGCGTTGGAGACCACTGCACGAAGCAGATCGATGTTCGTCGTGACGCCGTCGATCCGTACGTCGTCGAGCGCGGCGCGTAGACGTTCGAGCGCTTCGATGCGCGTCGCGCCGTGCGCGACGACCTTCGCAAGCAGCGAGTCGTAGTTTGCGGTGACCTCCGTGCCGCTCTCGACCCAAGTGTCGACGCGCGCGGCGCTCGGGAAAGCGACGCCGACGAGTGTTCCCGCGCTTGGCTCGTGGTCTCGCCACGGATTCTCCGCGCAGATTCGCGCTTCGATTGCGTGTCCGCGAGGTGTCAGCGGCGTGTCGAGGACGTTCCGGTCGCCCGCCGCTATGTACAGCATCCACTCGACGAGATCAACGCCGAACACGGCTTCCGTGACGGTGTGCTCGACCTGCAGCCGCGCATTGACTTCGAGAAATGCGATCGTGTCTGTGCCGGGCTCGACGAGGAACTCGACGGTTCCTGCGGAGCGGTATGCGACCGACTCGCCGAGACGTCTCGCCGCGTCGTGCAGACGTACGCGGAGCGACTCGGCCAGCGCCGGCGCGGGCGTCTCCTCGAGCACCTTCTGGTTTCGACGCTGCGTGGAGCAATCACGCTCGCCGAGAGTCAGCACACGGCCGGCACCGTCGCCGACGATCTGCACCTCGACGTGGCGCGCGTCGGAGAGCCAGCGCTCGACGTAGACGCGCTCGTCGCCGAAGGCAGCACCGGCCTGTCGCCGCACGCCGTCGAACACATCCCGCAGCCGCGCTGCGTCCGCGCAGACCCGCATTCCGATACCGCCGCCACCGGCCGTGGCCTTCACGACGACGGGGTATCCGACCGCGTCGGCAACCGCGAGAGCTTCGCCGAGGGATGACACGACGGTGCTGCCCGGCAGCAATGGAACACTCGCGGCCGCCGCCTGCTCCCGGGCGGAATGCTTGGCGCCGAACACACGAAGTTGGTCGGGCGTCGGCCCGATGAACGCGAGCCCGGCCGCTTCGACGCGTTCGGCGAAGTCGGGGCGCTCGGCGAGGAACCCGTATCCGGGATGAATCGCCTGCGCGCCCCGCTCGAGCGCGGCGCTGATGATCGAGTGGCCGTCGAGGTAACTCGCGGCAGCCGGCGCCGGACCGATGCACACCGCCTCGTCGGCGAGCCGCACGGGCAGCGTTGCCGCATCGGCCTTCGAATACACGGCGACGGATCGGATGCCGAGGCGCTTCAGCGTCGAAATGATTCTGCACGCGATCTCGCCCCGGTTCGCGACGAGCACCTTGTAGAACACGGGCGTGCTTCTCAGGAGTCCGTGACGACGACGCCGATCGGCGTGGGGTTGAAGGCGTTGCAGGGGTTGTTCATCTGCGGACAGTTGCTGATGAGCACGAGGACGTCGCGCAACGCACGCCCCGTGAGGCGCAAACCTGGTGCCGAAATGCCGTCGACGATACCCATCGTGCCGTCCGGCTCGACCGGGACGTTCATGAACCAGTTGATGTTGCTCACGAGGTCCCGCTTGCCGAGTCCCCACTTCGAGCCCTCGTACAGGAAGTTCTCGACACACGCGTGCTGATGCTTGGTGTGGTGGCCGTAGCGCAAGGTGTTCGATTCCTGGCTGCACGCGCCGCCGATCGTGTCGTGACGACCGCAGGTGTCGTCGACGATCTCGAGCATTTCACGACCCTCGTTCGACCGCAGCACGGATCCCGTCGTCAGGAAGATGTTGCGCTGCGCTGCCATCGTCGTGTGCGCGCAGTAGCGCTCGGCATGGTCGTAGGCGTCGAACAGGAGGCAGTCGACCGCCTGGTTTCCTCCGAGATCGGTGATCGTGATCGTCCCGCCGGCGGGTATGACGCCGGACCAGGGCGAGCGCGCCGCGACGACGTCGTCGGTGAGCGTGGTCATGATGAGCGTCCCAGGAGCCAGTCGTCGGTGTTCAAGTACGCGCGCTCTATCTCAGGCGTCTGGCTCCGGAGCGGATCGTCCGGCGCCGTCGCCTCGCCGCGCCATGCGGTGATGCGGAGTGGTGAGCACGTATATGTGGAGCGAGTGTCGAGCACGTGCGGAACATTCGCGACGGATACGAGGAGCGCGAGCTCGGCGCGAAGTTCGACGAACGCGGGGGCGACCGCGGGCACGTCGTCGACGCGAAGCGTGCCGTCGGCATCGACGCGGACACCCTTGAAGAACGAGATTGTCGGTGGGAGATCGCGCCGCTCCAACCCGAACTTGGACAGCGCAACGATCAGCCGGTCCCGTGCGTTCGGTGCCGCGCCCTCGACACGCCCGTCGCCGTATTTGGCATCGTGGTCGGCCTGGTTGGGCGCGCTGCAGATCGTGTCGTGCCGGCCCGACGAGTCGCCGAGGATCACGGCAAGTACACGGCCGCGATCGGACAGGAGCACCGCGCCCGTCGTTGGGTACATCTGCCATTGGACCTTGGTGGTGTCGGCCAGGTTCAGGCGCTCGCTCGGCAGGTCGGCATGGTGCAGCGCGAGGTGCGCGCAGGCGTCACCTTCGAGGTCGGCCAGGCGCAAGACGCTGCCGCGCGGTAGCACGTGCGCCGCGTATTCGCCCGCTTCGAGCACCTCGTCCCAGAGCACGTCGTGTGCCGGCACGTCCGCCGGCAAATCCGTGGCAGCCGTCGCCGGCACGGTCGGCATGCCGCGCACGACGGTGTTCGCCTGGGCGCGCGCGTGGTTGCGGGCGGCGGATGTCGTCGCGGTCGACCCGCCCGATCCGCTCGGCCGGTTGGGGGTATCGGCTACCATTTGCTCATTATCTATCGATCGATCGAAAAAAACAACGGGCCATCTGAGCCGGCTGGTGCACCCAAACGCCGGCCGGGCCGTCCGCGCGCCACACTCGCACCCTCGCCCGCCGACACCCGCGAGGTCATCCTCGACACTGCAGCTCAGATGTTTGCCCGTAACGGATACTCGGCAACAGGCACGCGCGAGATCGCAGCCTCCGTCGGCCTGCGGCAGGCGTCACTGTTCCACTACTTCGCACACAAAGAGGACCTGTTCGCCGAGTTGCTCGATCGCACGGTCTCGCCCGCGCTGGCATCGACGGCTTGGCTCGTGCGCCGGTCCGAACCCGCTCCCGTACGGCTCTACACACTTGCCCGCCAAGACGTCATGCACCTCTTCGAGAACCGACACACGCTCGCCGCATTGCAGCTGCTTCCCGAGGCGCGCGATCCGCGCTTCGCCGATTTCTGGGCAAAGCGCGAGCAGCTTCGCCGCCGCTATCGAACCCTCGTGAAGGAGATCGCTCGCGCAGGACTCCTCGCGGCGTCGTCGACTGACTTCGCCACCGACTTCGTGTTCGGGGCCGTCGAAGCGACGATGACGTGGTCCGATCGCACGCGCAGGGCGTTACCGGCACGCACCGCGCACGAGGTTGCGGCAGCCGCCGTCCGCGGTGTGATGGCGAAGCCGACGGATCCCGAGCGTCTTCGCCGCGCCGGTGATCGCCTGCTCGCCGAGTCGCCACTGCACTGAGAAGGTCTCTCACACCCGCGCCCAGAAACTCGCACACGGCTTCTGTCATGGACCGCAGTTCTCGCGGTGAAGCAGTGTGCGAACCTCGTCAGGACTTCGCCGGCGCCGGAGAACAAGCCCCCGCTCGCCGAGGCGAGTCGGCGAAAGGGACGCACCCCGGTCGCGCCACAGCTGCAACAGGCGCAGGGCGCGCTGCGGCGCGCCGACCGGTTCCAGGACGAGGAGCGATCGCGCCTCTGGGCGCGCGGGCCATTGCACGAGCACCAGGATTCGTCTCGGGACCTCGGGATCGACGACGACTGCATCGACGCGGAGTTCCGGCCAATCGCGCGCCGACGTCGGCCGCGGAGTGTCCAGTTTGTATACCAGGTCGAGCGCGTCGCGGGTGGACATATGGAACAAGTACAGGTTCCAGACGAGGCCAGCCGTGAAGAGACAGATCAGGGCAGGCACGAGTGCCAGGATCACGCCGACGTATTCCAGCCGTGCTGGGTTCAGACGTGTTCACGACAGTACGGGCAGTCAGCTTTCCTTCCGTGGCGGCAGATTTCGGGACGCTCGTCCGCGTACGCCATCGGACTCCACAGCGTCGTCCATCGGGGTCCGTGAAGCCGGATGACGACACGCTCCTCGGGCGCGGGATGTTCCTTGCCTGCCCAAGGGGGCTCGGCGCGCAAGAAATACCGCATCGGAATCGAAGATCCGAGCGTGGTGATCAGCTCGACGACACCGGGATCGAGCTCGAGCTTGGGCAACAACAGATACCGGCCGAAGCGCGATCGTTCCATCACGCCGAGCACCACGAGTGCCGAACACACGGCTTCCTCGACGTCCTCGTTGCGTTGCACCAGCCGGCTCCCGAGCCGGCCGAGAAGCGGCCCGACGGCTCTCGGATCGTGCGTGGCGCCGAGGAGATCGGCCACGACCTCCAGGCGGCAGATGTCCTGCGTGCGTTCGAACTCGTCGACGAGCACGTCGACTGATACGGGATTCAGCGGGCTCGTGGACGCCATCTCCGCACCTCCTCGCGTAGCCGTACGCAACTCGTTGTACGTCGACGGCCGGAAAGCCACGATTCTCTTAACGCGCCTGATGCGCCCGGGTCGGAATTTCTACGCGGCCTTGGCGCGTGGGTGACGCAGACAGCCGGTCGCGACTGTCCCTTGGTCGCGAGTGTTTGATCGTTCACGCGTTTTCGAGCGAGCGAGCCTCACCGAACACGTAGCCGGTTCCGCGTACGCACCTGATCTCCAGGCCGAGTGGCGCGAGGCGGCGGCGTAACCGCGACACGTGCACGCGAAGCACCTGCGAGCTTGCGCCGGCAGGCCACGCCGCGGCGATCAGGTCGCGTTCTTCGGTCACCTCTGCGAATCGATCGATCATCACCCGGACAAGTTGTTCGTCCGTCGGCGAGAGAAAGAACGATGCGCCGCAAAAGGTGAGCTGGCCGAACGAATCGACCTCGGGGCGTCGAGGATGGTGCTCCGCACGTACCGCGAGGGCACAGAGACGGGCCTGCATCTCGACATCGCTCGTCGGCAGCCACAACCAGTCCTCGGTGCAGCTCGTCGGCTCCGGCGGCGCTTCATCGCGCTCCACGAGCCAGAGGCACGCTCGATGATCGTGCGTACTTCGCTCGGCCGCGTCCTCCGGCCAGCGCAGCACCTGCACATCGGGGTGGCGGCTGAGCCACACGAACGAGGTCGCGTCCTGGACCACGATTGGAGTTATAGGGACACGCCGCGGTCGGTGATATGGCCCTTTGCGGAATTGTTACGGATCGGCATCACATCGCGACGCGCTCGCTACGCGCGACGACGGCTGGTGCGAAGTCGAACTGTCGCGCGCTTCGTCATGTTGTTGCAAGGCAAGTGTGATTTCCGCTTTATGTCGGGACTCTTCTGCGTTTGTTACACGCCGTTCACACGCTGGCGCGTGACGAGAAACCGCGTCTTCGTACCGTCTCGGCGAGGGTCAACGGCGACCGTCACCAGTGACCGAGGTCGGCTGCGGTGCAGCACGAAGCCAGGAGACGACTGCAATGGCAGAGACGGTCGCCCCGACGGGCGAGATGAAGCGGAGCCTCACTCTCACAGGGGTGACCGTGAACGCGATGGCTCTCATCGCGCCCGGCGCGTTCCTCTGGACGACGTTCCAAGTGCAAGCGGCGCTGTCACGCGGGGGCACGTCGACTGCGCCGGACATGTGGACCGGGCTGCTGTTCGCGCTCGTCCTTGCGATGCTGACCGCGTATAGCTACAGCGAACTCGCGCGCATCTATCCCGACGCCGGCACCGGCTCGAGCTACTACTTCGCCGAGGCGGCGCTGCTCGATCGAAGTAAGCCGAACCGACGACACTTCGCGCGGTTCGCGAAGTTGAGCGTCGGATGGATCAGCCACCTCTACTACTGGATCTATCCCGGCATCATGGTCGCTTTCACCGCGACCCTCTTCGGCTACATCTACAGCGCGCTGTTCAATCACACGCTGTCCTACTTCCCGCTCGCACTGGTCGCGATCGCGTTCTCGTTCATCGTCGGCTACATCGCGTACAGAGGCATCACCGGCTCGACAAACACGAACATCGTCATCCTGGTGGTCCAGACGATCTCACTCATCGCGATCACGGTCTGGTTCATCTTCTACCGCGTCGGTCACCCACATCAGGCATGGGACCTCGCGAACGCGGCGCACGTCGTGATACCGCACAGCTACGTCAACATGCTGTACCAGTCGACGATCGCGATCTTGCTGCTCGTCGGCTTCGAGTCGATCACCGCGTTGGGTGCGGAAGCGATCAGACCCGAAAAGGACATCAAGCGCGGTGTCATCATCAGCCTTCTGATCCAAGGAGGCATCTGCTATCTCTTCGAATACTTCGGCGCGAACTTCGCAGTGAGTCCGCACACCCTTGCCGCGCCGGCCGGAACGAGCGGATACGCGGCGGCCGCGACGAACTCGGCTCCGATCGGGACGATGCTGCAGCAGACGATCGGGAAGGGCGGCACCGCCGTCTCCGTCCTGGTCGCGCTCACGGTACTGCTGGCATTGATCGGGACGACGCTCGCCTGCCTCAACACCGGCGTACGCGTCACCTACTCGATGGCGAAGGACAAGGAGATGCCGTCGATCCTCGGGCTGTTGCACGGCGACTTCGCCACCCCGCATACCGCGATCTGGATCCTCGTCGCGTTGTCCGCTGCTCTCGGTGTGTTCGGTGCGAACCCGCATCAGGTTGACAACCTCACGCAGATCACCCTGGCGTCGAACACCGGGACGTTCCTCGTCTACGGGTTCACGTGCATCATCGCGGTCGTTGCGTTCGCCTCGAGACATGACCGTCACCCGCTGAAGCACCTCCTCATTCCTGGGGTCGGCGCCCTGATGAACATCGCGGAGCTGATCGGCGTCGTATACATCGCCGTGCAGGGATCGGGAACCTCACCCGGAAACGCCTACAAGGCACTCGGAGTCGTCGGCCTCTGGTGCGTCATCGGTGCGCTGTGGGTCTTGCTGAACCCTTCGAGCAAACACGCGAAAGAGGTCAACAAGAAGCGGGCCGATCAGCGACAAGCCGGGGCGACCGTTTAGGCGCTTGGCGTTACCGCGACGAGTAGGGCGGTCTCCGAGCCGCTCTACTCGTCGGTCGCGTTCAAGACTTGTCGCGCCGAACGACGGTCGTCAACGCGCCGCGCAGGTACAGCAATCCGATTCCGATGAACACGACGCCAGGGATCAGCCTCCACGCCGCCGACAGCGCGACGAGCGCCACCACTCCGACGACGATCCACATTGCCGCAATCGCGAAGAGAAGGCCCGGCGACGACGGGCGACGTCCGACCTGCGGCGCGTCGTCTTCAGCCGGTCTCTTCGCCGACGACGATTGCTTCCGCGGCTTGCGGCGTCGATCCGCCATTCCGAGCACCATACTTGAGCGCAGTGAACGATCGAGCGGTTGGTAACGGCGAACTACACGGTCATGCAGTTCTCGCGAAGCTCGCGTGGGGATTGCGGTCACATTGCGGTCCCGTGAGAGATCAGAACGAAGACTACGCGGCAGTGCACGCATCGACCGGGCCTGACGACGCATGGGACCGCCCGCCGCTTTTCGTCGTCGCCGACGGCATGGGCGGCCATGCTGCGGGCGAAATCGCGAGTCGTACAGCGGTTGAGACCGCGCTCGATGTATGGACGAAGGGAGCGCCCACGAGCGGCTCGAAAGGATTGCGTACCGCGGTTCGCGCCGCAAACCTTGCGGTCATCGACGCCGGGGAAGCACCCGGACGGCATGGCATGGGCACGACCGTGACCGCGCTTACATTGTCGGGACACGAAGCGGCAGTAGCGCATGTCGGCGATAGTCGTGCGTATCTCGTCCGCGGCGACTCGTGCACCCAGGTCACGGTCGATCATTCGCGCGCGGGCGACATGTTACGTATGAGGCTGATCACCGCGGAGCAGGCCGCGACTCATCCTGCGCGTTCGCAGCTCACGCGGAGTTTGGGTTCGGATCCGCTCGTACAGGTTGACGTGTATCGACAGTCGATCGAACTCGGCGACACATGGGTGCTTTGTTCCGACGGTCTGTGGGACGTTGTCGGCTCACGCGACATCGTCGACGTGGTGCGCGGGATCGGTACCCACGGCGAACGCGCCACGGCCGGCGACGCGGCGCATCGATTGGTGGATCTCGCGATCACTCGAGGCACCGTTGATAACGTCTCCGCCGTGGTGGTCCAGGTCACGTCGGACCGGCCAATCCCTCCCGAGCCCCGACGCTCCTTGTTCCGGCGGCGAGTGTGATGCGGTATCAGCCCGGAAGCATGATCGATCACTATGAAGTCGTCGAGTGCCTCGGCGAAGGTGCGTACGCGGAGAGCTACAAGGCGATCGACAAGAACACGGGAACCACCGTTGTTCTGAAATCGCCGAACCCGCAGATGTTTGCCGATCCGGCGATCTTCGCGAGGTTCAAGCGGGAAGCCGACATCTCGAAGAGGTTGCACCATCGCGGTATCGTCGTCGGACTCGATCGTGGTGAGCACCGCTCGGAGCCGTACCTCGTGCTCGAGTACGTCGAAGGCGAGAACTTCCGCCAAGCGCTTCGCCGTAAGGATGGCCCTGTTCCCGTCGATCTCGCGCTGAAGTACGGGCGCGAGCTTGCCGACGCGATCGCTTACCTCAACGACCAAGGCGTTGTGCACCGCGATCTCAAGCCGGAGAACATCATCGTCACCAAGGACGACGACCTCAAAATCATCGACTTCGGTACGGCGTTGCTCGACGGCGCCAAGCGGCTGACGTGGCGGCACCTCTCGGAGAGCCTCGGAACGCCTGATTACATGAGTCCAGAACAGATCCAGGGGGATCGCGGCGACATCCGCAGCGACATCTATGCGTGGGGAGTCATGATGTACGAGCTGCTGACCGGCCGCGTGCCGTTCGGTGGAGACAACTGGCTGGCGGTCATGGCCGGACACCTAACGAGAAATCCGGATCCGATCCGCTCGCGAAATGCCGCGGTTTCGCCCGCTCTCGAAGCAGTGGTGCTGAAGGCGATGCGCCGATATCCGGAGCACCGATACCAGACGCCCCAAGATCTTCTCGACGACCTCGACCGCCTCGACACGCTCGATGTCTCGACATTTGATCTCGCGCCGGAGTCTCCGATGGGCGGCATGGCTGCCATCGAATCGACGAAGCGACTCTGGAAGCTCATCGCCGTGGTTGCCATCGCGTTCATCGCGGTTGCAACGACCGTTATCGTCATCGCGAGGCTGGCATGACTTTCGAACCGAACCGCTTACGCTGGGTGCGACTCACCTTTGTCGACGTGTTTGGCACCATCAATTCGATGATGCTTCCCGCGTCGAGACTCGACGACGCACTCGAGAAAGGCATCGTCTTCGATGGATCTGCCCTCGAGGGACAGGCGCGCCACTTCGAGTCGAACATGCGGCTCTGGCCCGACCGCGAAACGCTGCACGACTTGGGCAACGGCTTCGGTCGCGTTGTCTGCGACGTCCGAACCCCTGCCGGCGCGGCGTGGCCGGGTGATCCGCGCACCGCGCTGAAGCTCGTCGTCGACCAAGCGAACACGGTCGCCGCCGAAATCACCTACTCCGCGGAACTCGAGTTCTACCTCCTCGATAGAACTGGAGAGCCGGTCGACCAAGGCGGCTACTTCGATACCGTGACCGGCCCGGGGCCCGAGGTAGTGACACTCACCGGCGACCTCCTCCATGAGCGCGGCGTCGAAGTGATGTCGTGTCATCATGAGGCCGGTCCCGGCCAGTACGAACTCGACATCGCGCCGCTCCCACCGCTCGCGCTGGCCGACGCGATCGTCCTTGCAAAGGAAACAATACGTGACCTCAGCTACCGCTCGGACCTGCGTGTCACGTTCATGCCGCTGCCGTTCGGCGAGCGGCCAGGTTCCGGTTTGCACTTACACCAGCGCGCACCTGAACTGTTGAAGGACGACGGACAACTCACGGCAGCGGGCCACGGCTTCGTTGCCGGTCAGCTCGACCATGCTGCTGGACTGTGCGCGCTGGCCGCCCCGACCGTCAACTCGTATCGACGCTTGCATGCAGGGCCCGAGGCTCCCAGCGCCGCGATCTGGAGCCACGCGTCGCGCGGAGCACTAGTACGCGTCACCACTGATCTCGCCCAGGAGGCTTCAATCGAGTTTCGCGGCGCCGATCCGACATCGAATCCATATTTGCTGGTAGCGGGCCTCATCGCGTGTGGCATCGCCGGCATCGACGACGAACTCGACCCGGGACCTCCGACCGACGAGTCCGTCGGAGGATTCGATCCCACCACGACGACACAACGACTTGTCGTACTCCCGCGGAGCCTCGACGAGGCACTGGACGCGCTGCAAGCCGACGACGTTCTCGTCGACACGTTCGATTCGGTGCTGCTCTCGCGACTGGTCGACGGCCGGCGCGTCGAGGCCGAGGACTTTCGGGCAACTGTCAGCGCATGGGAGCGTGACCGATACTCGAGCGATGCATAGCCCGCGAGCGGGCTCGGGTCGCTGCGAGTGACAGTGACCCCCCGAGTCACGCGCAAAGATTGGGCATAGATCGCGGGCCGATGTCGCAGTTGGCCGCGATGCGTGCTGTATTCGCGTGCTATGGCGGTAACGATCTACGGTGTCAGCGCGCTGACGTTCATGATGGTCATGTACTCCCTCGAGTACCGCGGCCGCGTCTTCGTGCTGCTGTTCGCTCTCGGTTGTGTGTTGTCGAGCATTTACGGGTTCCTCGCGGGAGCCTGGCCGTTCGGTGTCGTTGAACTCATCTGGTCCGGAATCGCCGTTCACCGGTACACCCAGATGGGCCGGCCTCACGCCGAGAGCTCATAGCGCGATCCGGGCGCGCGGGGCGGCGCTCGACAGGAGCACCACCTTCGACCGGTCGATCCCAACGGGTGCACAGTCGGGGGACGGTGATGCTCGTTCGTGAACGCATGCTCTGGCGCGTTCGAGCATCACTGAAACTCCTGCAGGCTGCTCGCGGCCTGGAAGAACGTTCGCCCGGCAACGCCGGATCGCCGCTTCGATCGCTTCGACGCGATGCACCGCGCGTCGGATCTGTCAGCTCGTCGTTGTTGACAGATGTGAAGATCACCTTGATCCCCGACCGCACGCGGGCGCACCATCGAAGCGTCGCGTCCACGGCCTGCTCGTCGTCGACGGAGGGCTCGTGCTACTGGAGGTCGCAGGCATGTCTGAGCCACGTAGCCAAAGCGAGAACCCGGTCATTGCGTCTCCTGAACCCCATCCGCATCGGCCGATGTCGAATCGGGACTGGTGGCCGGATCAGTTGGACCTGTCGGTGCTGAACCAGCACTCGCCGCGGTCGAACCCGCTGGGCCAGGACTTCGACTACGCCGACGCGTTCAAGGCCGTTGATGTCGACGCGTTGAAGCGCGACATCTTCGCGGTGATGACCACGTCGCAGCCGTGGTGGCCGGCCGACTACGGGCACTACGGCCCGTTGTTCATCCGGATGTCGTGGCACGCGGCGGGGACGTACCGCATCGCGGACGGCCGCGGCGGCGGCGGCACGGGCGCGCAGCGCTTCGCCCCGCTGAACAGCTGGCCCGACAACGCGAACCTCGACAAGGCTCGCCGGCTGCTCTGGCCGGTCAAGCAGAAGTACGGCAAGAGTCTTTCGTGGGCCGACCTGATCATCTTCGCCGGCAACTGTGCGCTGGAGTCGATGGGATTCACGACCTTCGGTTTCGGCTTCGGGCGGACAGACATCTGGGAGCCGGACGAGATCTTCTGGGGTCCCGAGGACACCTGGCTCGGTGACGAGCGCTACAGCGGCGATCGCGACCTCGCGAATCCGTTCGGTGCCGTGCAGATGGGCCTGATCTACGTGAACCCCGAAGGCCCGAACGGGAACCCCGATCCCCTCGCGGCCGCGAGGGACATCCGCGAGACGTTCGCGCGTATGGCGATGAACGACGAGGAGACGGTCGCGCTCATCGTCGGCGGCCACACGTTCGGGAAGTGTCATGGTGCCGGCGATCCGAATCTCGTCGGCCCCGAACCCGAAGGTTGCCCGCTCGAAGCGCAGGGTCTCGGCTGGAAGAGCACGTTCGGCACCGGGAAGGGTGACGACACGATCACGAGCGGGCTCGAGGGTGCATGGACCAACGAGCCGACCAAATGGGACAACGGATACCTCGACAACCTGTTCGCATACGAGTGGGAGCTGACGACGAGTCCGGCCGGGGCGAAGCAGTGGACCCCTCGAAATCCGGAGGCGCAGGGGACCGTGCCCGACGCGCACGATCCGTCGAAGCGCCACGCGCCCATGATGCTGACGACCGATCTCGCGTTGAAGGTGGATCCGATCTACGCGCCGATCGTCGAACGCTTTCACGAACATCCCGACCAGCTCGCCGACGCGTTCGCGAAGGCGTGGTACAAGCTCTTGCATCGCGACATGGGCCCCGTTTCGCGCTACCTCGGCCCTTGGGTCCCGGCGCCCCAGCTCTGGCAAGACCCCGTTCCGGTCGTTGAACACGACCTCGTCGCCGAACACGACATCGCCGACCTCAAGCGCACGATCCTCGCCTCAGGGTTGTCGATCTCCCAACTGGTCGCCACTGCGTGGGCGTCCGCGGCAACGTTCCGCGGCACCGACAAGCGCGGCGGCGCGAACGGTGCCCGGATACGACTCGCGCCCCAACGCGACTGGGACGTCAACGAACCGACAGAGCTCGCCAAGGTGCTCCGGACCCTCGAACGCATTCAGGAGGACTTCAACCGCGCACAGTCCGGCGCGACGCGGGTCTCGGTCGCAGATGTGATCGTCCTGGCGGGGTGCGCGGCGATTGAACAAGCCGCCGAGAATGCCGGGCACGACGTCTCGGTCCCATTCGCACCCGGACGAACCGACGCGACGGCGGAACAAACCGACGTCGACTCGTTCGCCGTGCTCGAACCGATCGCCGACGGGTTCCGCAACTATCTCCGCGCCGGAGAGAAACTGCCGGCCGAACAGCGCATGCTGGACCGCGCGAACCTCTTGACGCTGACCGCCTCCGAGATGACCGCGCTCGTCGGCGGCATGCGCGCGCTCAACGCCAACCACCAGGTGTCGCCACACGGCGTCCTCACCGACCGGCCCGAGACGCTCACCAACGACTTCTTCGTCAACCTGCTCGACATGAACACCGAATGGAGAGCTTCTCCCACGGCGGAGAACGTGTACGAAGGTCGCGATCGGGCGACGGGCGACATCAGATGGACCGCCACCCCCGTCGACCTCGTCTTCGGCTCTAACGCCCAGCTGAGAGCTCTTGCCGAGATCTATGCAAGCGACGACGCCCAAGCGTGGTTCGTACGCGACTTCGCCGCGGCATGGACCAAGGTCATGAACCTCGATCGCTTCGACCTCGCCTGACGCAACCGATCGACCAGGACGGGCTGCGGCTGCTCAATCCATGCGTCACCACACCCGTCACTCCCGCCGTCAGCGTCTCCGCGCGTCGGTCGCCGCGATCACTCTCGTGTGCTCGTCCGCCGGCTGCGGGGGGTCAACGTCCGCGGCCGCGAAGGAGTGCTCGACGCTGCGCGCGGCATCGGCCCCCGTCACCGACACGGGAACTGCACGCGCACCCGGGCCGCGGATCGCGATCGACGCGGCGAATGCCGCGTTCGCACCCACCTGCATCACCGACGTCCCGCAGGGGCCAGTGACGCTCGTCGTACGCAACACAGGTCAGTCCATTCACAACGTCCGGATCACCGCGCAGCACATCGATGTCGACATCGCGCCCGGACATACGGCGGACGTCCGTGTGATCATCGGCCGCGATCCCGTTGTCTATGTGTGCAAGTACCACCGGCATCTCGGCATGATCGGCTTCCTGGTACCGGTCGGCGTATAACAACCGCGCGCACCTCTCGCCCGGAACTTCTGGGGGTTCGAACCGGTCTACGCAGTAGATGCGGAGCAGCACCTTTGCGACGCCGACGATCCAGCCCGGGCAAGCGGGTTCGCGAACAGCTCGGTTTTCCCAAGGACCGTGCAAGGCGCAGGTCCGAACGGGCGCCGCCTACGGGGGTCCGTCACGTCGACCTTGGCTGCTCCGGCGAATCGGGAGTCGACGGAGCGTGCGCTGGGGCATCGCGCGCTTGGTGCTCGCAGCACTCGTCTTGGGCGCCTGTGGGAGCGGTTCGTCGTCCGGTAACGAGACGATTCCGTCGACACAACCGCTGTCGGTCCATCCCGAAGCGGCGGGTCCGCAGCCATCACAGTCGGCACGCATGGTGTGCACATCCGAGGCGCGCCAGGACATCGCGGCCGCGCTCGGTGTTCAGGCGACGAGGGTGACGATGCCGACGTGGCACGATCACGTGTACGCGTGCACGTACGTTTACCCGCGCGGTGCGATCACGTTGTCAGTGAAAGAGCTGCCCGACCTCGCGGCGACGGCGAGGTACTACGACGCCTTGCTCGCGAGATTCGGCCGCTCACTACCGTTGTTCGGCCTCGGGCAGGGAGGTTTCCTCGCGATGAACGGCAATGCCGTCGTGCGCAAGGACTTCAAGGTGCTGCTCGTCGATGTTCAGTCTTTTCCTGACAACGAGGCACCGACGATGAGGCGGATCGACGTGGCCCAGTCGATCACGACCACGATCATGGGGTGCTGGACCGGCGCGTAGTGGCAACCCGTGCAGTCCGCGCACACGCGACCGTCATCGTGCTCGTCGGACTCTTCGCTGCACTCTTCGCTGCGTGCGGGAGCGCGCACTCATCTTCACCAATGCAAGTCGACGGTCTGGACATGGCCTCCTGCCCTTGTATTTCGAGGTTCGGCTAGGCCCGCTGCTTTCGCCGAGTCCCCAGGGCAAGAGCGGCAACGATCAGGCCGAGCGCGCCGACGATGATGCCGATAATCCCGACGGTTCGAGCAGTATCGACGTCGGACTTCTTCGCGAGCCCGCTCGTGACTGCAGCCGCAGCCGACGCCGTGGTCGTCGGTGTGGTCGAGCCACTCGCGGGTGTCAACTCGAGGATCGGCGTCGGGTGGTCCGGCTCATCGCCGCTCGCAGGTACGGGTTCGATCCACCGCACGACGTCACCGTTCGAGTACGTCTGGATCGCCTTGAACACAACTTGCGTTCCGGAGTCGGGAAGCCCGTCCGCGTCGATGGTGAACTCACCGAATTGGTTCGCGCCGATGGCATCGGCCGGCGAGTTCGCCTTCCACTCGATCTCGCTGACGATGTCGGAGATGTTCCCGTCGTCGGTGACGATCGGCTTCGTCAGATGCAGGTTCGTGAGATGGAACGTCCATCCCGCCTTGGGCTCGACCGTCACGGTCGGGATCGGCGTCGCCGGCGGAACGGGGAAGTAGATCTGCAGGTCCGTAACGGTCGCGGGCGGTTCTTCGTTCGGTGCGAGGAAGGAGAGCTTTACCGTCCCTCCCTGCGGCGCCGACGGCGGGTCGACCGTGACGTGAGCGGACGCGGAACCCGCCCACACCAAGACCAGCAGGGCGGACACGACCGGCACGATCGCGAACCTGCGCACGGGCATTTCTCCTCCTCGAACGGCAATGGACGCGGACAGAAAGACGCCAAGGGCGTCATCCGTCGTGAAGTAGACCGATCTCCGGCACCGCGAGTTCCACGCGACCAATTCTTTTCTTGTACTTCGTCTGACGAAGTACAAGAAAGTCGACGGCATATATCGTCCTGGCGTGGCGAAGAGGTGGTTGGCCCTGTCATCGAGCGCCTCATGACGCTGAGCGATCGCCACTTCGCGACGCTCATACGCGAGCATGGAGGGGCCGTCGTCGCGTACGCGCGAGCAACCGCGCCCGATCACTGGGTGGCCGACGACGCGGTGCAGGAGACTTTCCTTCGGGCGTGGCGGTATCGCGACTCGTTCCAAGGAAGCGGCTCGTTCGAAGGCTGGCTCGTGCGCATCTGCCGGAACTGCCTGGTCGATCTGGTGTCGCGACGGGTCGACGAGCCGATGCCGAATACTCCCGACGTCGCGGAGGTCGTTCCCGACCCGATCGAGCTTTACGACCTCATCGCTCGTTTGCCTCTTCATCAGCGCGAAGTCATCGCATTGTGCGGTCTGCTCGGTTACGACTACGCGGGCACAGCTGAGCTGCTCGGTGTACCGATCGGAACTGTGCGCTCGCGTATGCACCGCGCCCGAGCAGCGCTCGCGGAACTCGTCGACGATTCGGCCGCGGAGGTGTCGAGATGAGTCAGACCACGATGTCGTGTGGTGACGCCTTGGCAGTGCTGCTCGCGCAAGATGAAGTTCCAGCATCCGACCGGGTGCGGGCCCGCGCGCACGCGAGCCGGTGCCCCCGCTGCAGTGACGCGTACTCGATGAGCCTCAGCCTGCGGAACCATCGGCAGATACCGGTATTCGAGCCGCGCGCCTGGCCATGGTGGCGCGCTTTGCTCGTTCTCGCTGCGGGTGTTCAGCTGGTCATTGCCGTTCCGTGGCTCGTCGGCCACAGTCTGATCCCCGACTCGCATATCGCGGTTTCCCATCTCACGCGCGATGGTGCGCTCGGCCTCATCGGGGCGACGGTGGGACTCGGGACCGCGTGGCGGCTGCGCTACGTCTACAGCACGATGTTGCTCAGCCTCGTGCTACTGGGTCTACAGCTCTTGGCAGACATGTTCGATCACTCCTCGTACTCGGTCAATCCGAGCTTCGAGCTCGTGCACCTTCCATTGCTCCTCATCGCGCTCACGCTGTTCGCGGTTGGCGCGAACATGTCACGCCGCGCGACACCGTTCAGCGTTCCGCATCCACCGGCGTTGCGCATCCGCGACCACCACTCGGCGTCGCGGTGAACCCGTCAGCTCGGCCGTAATGCCTTCCCTGCGTCGCGCCGGGACGATGCTCGCGCTCGCGATCATCGCGTTCGTCGCGATTGTCGCGACCGGGGCGCCGGCGTCGGCGCACGCCGTCCTCCTCGGCACCAACCCGGCCGACGGCACCGTGTACCCGACCGCTGCTCCGCCGACCTCGGTGAGCATGCACTTCGGCGAGAACGTCGGCGTCAAGCTCGGCGCCGTCCGCGTGTACGACGAGCACGGAAAGCTTCTGGACACCGGCGCACCCGATCACCCGTCGGGCGATGGCAGCACGGTCACGGCGTCACTCCCCAAGCTCGGACCTGGTACGTACGTCGTGACCTGGCGAGTCATCTCGGCCGACACCCACCCCGTGAGCGGCGCATTCACCTTCACGGTCGGCAGCCAACAACAGAACGTGAGCAAGCTCGCGACGAGACTGCTGGCATCCGCCGAAGGCAGCCGCTCGGTGGGGATCGGATACGGCGTCGAGCGATTCCTGCTTTTCGCCTCGATGATCGCGCTGCTCGGCGGCGCGGCATTCCTCGCGCTCGTGTGGCCTGCGGGTCGATCCTCGCGACGCGCGAGACGGTTGCTCTGGAGCGCGTGGGGAATCGCTTTCGTCATAACTGCTGCCGGTTTTGCCATCGAGGGGATCTACGCAGCCGCGTACCCGTTCTCGAAGCTGCTCGATCCGACGGTCCTCTCCGACACACTGCACGGGCGCTTCGGCGAGACCGCCGTCGCGCGACTTGGGCTGCTCGTCGTCGCGTTTCCACTCCTCGGCACACTGCTTGCGCGCTCACACGACGAAGCGTCGAAGGCGCCTCCGTTGCGCCGTTGGTGGGCACCAGCCGCAGCCACAGTCGCGCTGGCGCTCGTCGTGACAATCACGCTCGCGAGTCACGGCACGACCGGACGCTGGACCGGGCTCGCCATCCCAGCCGACGTCTTGCACGTGAGCGCCGTGTCGTTGTGGTTCGGCGGTCTCCTGATGTTGCTCGTCGGGGTCCTCCCGACGGCCGGCGAGGTCGACCTCGATGAGCTCGTCCCCCGGTACTCCGTACTGGCGCTCGGTGCCGTCGTCGTAATCGTCGCGACCGGGGTCTTTCAGGCCGTCCGCCAGGTCGGGACGATCCACGCGCTGCTCCACACCACGTACGGCCACTTCCTTTCCGTCAAGCTCATCGCCTTCTGTGTGCTGATCGCGTTTGCGGCCTACAGCCGCGAGGTCGTCAATCGTTGGTATGTCCCACGCCGGGACGCGCTACGACGCGCTCAAGAGCTGTCGTCGTCCGAGCCCGTGTCCACGACCGGTGTCGGCAACCTCGCGATCGCCGAACGACCCACGGATGTTTCCGACGACACCGACGCCGGCCGGAGTGCCCGGCGCCAACTCCGGGCCACCGTCGCTGCGGAGGTCGTTGTCGCGATCGTGGTGCTCGTCGCCACGGCATTCCTTGTTGACGCGCGACCTGCCTATGAGGTCACCAACGGCCCGCAGGACGTCACCTTCTCAAGCCCCGCGTCACAGCCACCGGCCGCGACGTTCAACCTCGTCGTACAGCCCGCCAAACACGGCCCGAACCAGATACACCTCAGTACCGAGACGCTCGACGGCGCCACCGCGAACCCGATGCAGGTGACCATGGAGGTCACGAACAAGAGCCACAACGTCGGGCCGCTCCAGGTGCGGCTCGTCCGCCTCGCGCGCGGCCATTACCTCGCGTATGTCTTCGAGTTCCCGTTTGCGGGCACCTGGCAGGTGACGGTGAAGGCGCTGATGACGCCGATTGACGAGGCGATCGCCACGCACAACATCACGATCCGATGAGTGGCGTTACCCGGCGGAGGCCGTCGGGTCGTCGGTCGCGCCTCATGTCGTTACCGCCGATGCAGCAGACTCGGGCGCACGGTAAGCGCGACAAGCGTGCCCGCGATCACGTTGTTGACACAGACGCGGTTCGGGACGGTGTCGATGGCGATGCCGTCAGGTTCCCCGGGTGCCGCGGGCTCGAAAGGAAGGACGCGGACGAACCGGGCATCTCGACGCCCTCGCCCGCCGAACCCGAGTGCGCGCCATTACGCTACGGGTAACACCGGCACAGGCAGCGGCATTCGGGGGGCACCGATGAGGTTCGGGAGGGCCACGCGGTCTTTGTGCGGCGCGCTCGCGCTCGGTCTCACGGTGGTCGTCGCCGGCGGCTGCGGGAAATCGTCGTCCTCGTCTTCGTCGTCTCCGGTGACGATCGATGCGGGTCAGGTGGATCTTCAGTTGCCGCCGGGTTGGAAGGTGACCAAGGGCGGCGTCGTCGAGCCCGCGACCGGAGCTGCGGACGCGTCGGGTCCGGACACGACCGACGCCTCGGGGAGCGGCGACGCGGTGCCGCTCGCGCAGGACGACCCGCAGACGAGCTTCTTCAAGTCGGTCAGTGTGTTCCAGTCGTGCTTGAAGGGTCTCGGCGTGAAGTTCATCGGCGTGCCGGACGCGTCGAACCCGAACTCACCGGCGAACGATCCCGGATACATCAAGAACCTGTCGACGTGCGCGGCGCGCAGCAACATCCTGAAGGCGCTCAAGGACGTGCAAACCGCGCAGGACAACCTGACGCCCGCCCAGATCCAAACGCAGAATCAGGGATACCTGAAATGGCGGGACTGCATGATCGCCCGCGGCTGGGGAATCCCGACTCCGAAGCCCGACTCGAAGGGACGATTGTTCTCGTTCGCCGGGAACGCCGGTGGCGCGTTGCAGTTCACGCCGCCGCCGGGTCAGGACATCTTGTCGAGCAAGGACGTGACGGATTGTGCGGCGGAGTCGCAGCGTGAGGTACAAGGGAACGGGGGCGGCTGAGAATGTCGCGCAATGCCAAGGTGTTGACCGCGATCGCGGCGGTGGTCGTCCTCGTCGTGATCGGTGGCGTCGGCTACGCGGTGACGGGATCGAGCTCCGGGAAGCAGAAGGATCTCGTGATCCTCGCGGCCGTGCAGCGACGCACCCTGCAAGACACGGTGACGCTTACCGGAACGTTGTCCCGTAAGGAGATCCGCAAGGTCACGGCCGCGAGTCAGGCGACGGTGAGCGCGGTCTACTCGAAGGACGCGTCGGTCACCACGGCGGGCAGTCCGATGTTCGCGCTCGACGGTCGCGACGCGATCGCCGAAAACGGAGACGTCCAGTTCTTCAGATCGCTGACGGTCGGTGACCGCGGTGACGACGTCTTGCAGTTGAAGGAGATCCTTGCCGCCGCGGGCTACCAACCCGGCGCGATGGACACCGTCTTCACCGAGCAGACGAGGTTCGCGCTCGCGCAGTGGCAGGCGGAACACCACTATCCCGGCGCCACGACGATCACGTCACAGGCAGCCACCGTCTCGCTGACCCAGAGCGCCGCGTACAAGATCGGCCCGCAGGGATCGGCCGGTCTGATCATCGCCGGCAGCGGCGGGAGGGGCGCGACCGGGGCCAGTGCGGTGCTGTCGGCGTTCCATCCCGGGGCCGTCGCGCTTGCGATCCCGTCGCTGCGAGTGCAGTCGGTGAACGCGGTCGTTTCCGAAGGGACGCCGGCGGGGTTCGTGATCACCGCGTCGACGGCAAGCGCCGGTGACATTGCCGTGAATCTCGACTGGAGCGGTACCGCGACGTCGGGCGACGTCGTCGCGCCGCCGTCGACGGTGACGCTCGCCGCGAACACGACCTCGGTATCGGTCTCGGTCCCGACTCGGATCGACAACGTCGTGAAGCCGACCAAGACGCTCGTCCTCGGCCTCGGCGCGAGCGGGTCGTACTCGGTCGGGTCCCCGGGCTCGGCGCAGACGTCGATCACGAACGCCAATGTCCCCGCCGTGCACATCTCGGGTGGGACAACGGTGTCGCCCGGCGGGCGCGCAACGCTCACGATCACCGCCGACCAACCGCCCGTCCACGCGACCCAGGTCACCGTCGGGCTCAACGGCGATGCCGCGCCGGGCACCGACTACCAGACGATCAATCCCGTCGTCACGCTGGCAGCCGGACAGACGAGCGCGACGCTCACGGTGACGACTCGCGACAACCACGTGATCCAGCCCGATCGTCACATCGTCGCCACACTCACTCCCGTTCCGGGTCAATACACCGTTGCCGCGCCGGGAAGTGCGGTCATCACGATCGCGGGCGCGACGGGCGACGCGGCGTTACCGCTCGTGACGTTGAGGTCGGCGATCGAGACGTTGCAGAAGGGCCAGCCGTACTCCGTGACCGTCGGCCTCGGCAGCGCCACGAGCACCCCCGTGACGATCAATCTCGCGTACTCGGGGAGCGCGGTCGCGGGCGTCGACTACGTCGTCCCGAGCGGCACGATCGTCGTACCGGCCGGGCAGACGTCACTCGTCGTGCAGATCGCCACGGTGCAGGACGACCGGGTCCAGTCGGATCGCGTGCTCACCGTCTCGCTTGCATCGAGCAGTGCGTACCGCGTGGGGTCGCCGTCCCAGGCTTCGGTGGACATCAAATCGACCGCCCTCCCCGAGCTGAACATCGTCGCGAGCTCGTCGGCGGCGCCGGTTGGTGGCGGCGCCGCATTCACGATCACGGCCGACCAAGCGCCTGCGAAGGACACGACCGTCAACTTCACGATCGTCGGCACCGCGCAAGCCGGCGTCGACTACCAGCCCATTGCGACCACTGCGCTGCTCAAAGCCGGCGAGACGCAGGTCACGGTCGTCCTGCGGACGCTGCGCAGCGACGTCGTGTTCCAGCCGACCGACATGATCGTCGGCTCGTGGCCGACTCGTGTCGGCCAGGTGTACGTCAAGCAGGGTGACGTCGTCACTCCCGGGACTCCGATCCTGTCGCTCACGGAGAAGAACTTCACGGTCACGCTCCAGGCGTCGGCGTCCGATCGGACGAAGCTCGCGGTCGGTCAGCACGCGACCGTCAACCTGGTCGGCAGCCAGGACGAGGTCGACGGCACGATCACGGAGCTGGACGCGACGCCGACGTTGCTCAACCAATCAGGCGGCAGCAGCGCGGCGGCGGGCGGACAGGCGGCCGGGCAGGGCGCGCAGCAGGTCTACGAGGGCGAGATCCAGGTCGCTGACCTCGGCGCGGCGGACGGCGCGGCGGTGAGCATCGACGTCGTCGACGAGCAGAAGCCGAACGCCCTGACGGTTCCGATCGCGGCCGTCAAGCAGAACGGGCAGGGTGTCGACGTCGTGCGCGTCATCGATCTGCGCAACCGCGGGCACATCACCGAGGTTCCCGTGACGACCGGACTCTCGGAAGGCTCCTACATCGAGATCACCAAGGGTCTGCGCGGCAACGAAACAGTCGTCGTCGACGTGCAGAAGCCGTCGTGAACACCGACCCCGAAGCGGGGCCGACCTGGAACGCACGCTCCGGCGATGCCCTGCTGGAGCTCGAGCAGGTGTCGCGCGTGTACGGCGACGAAGTGCCCGTGTACGCGCTGCGCGACGTGTCGTTGCAAATCCTGCCCGGCGACTTCGTGTCGATCGTCGGACCGTCAGGCTCGGGGAAGTCAACGATGCTCGGCCTGCTCGGGCTTCTCGATCTTCCCACATCCGGAACGGTACGGGTCGCGGGAACCGACGTGACGACGCTCGACGACGCGACTCGATCGCGACTTCGGGGCGAGTCGATCGGCTTCGTGTTCCAGCAGTTCCATCTCATCCCGCACCTCGACGCGCTCGGAAACGTCGAGACCGCGCTGCTCTACCGCGACGTGAAGCCTCGCGAACGGCGCGACCGCGCGTATCGGGCGTTGGCCGACCTCGGGCTCGCCGAGCGCGCACATCATCGTCCGGTGCAGCTCTCCGGCGGCGAGCAACAACGCGTCGCGTTGGCGCGCGCGATTGTGACGCAACCGCTGATGGTTCTCGCCGACGAACCCACGGGCGCACTCGACACCGCGAACGCCGAACACGTACTCGAAGTCTTCCAGGGTCTCCAAGCTCCCGATCGCGCCGTCGTCCTCGTGACTCACGACACCCACGTCGCCGACACGGCCACTCGCAAGGTCAGCATGCGCGACGGTCAGATCGTCTCCGACGAGCGCGCGGTGACACAGACGTGAGCACCGCGCGCGATCTCCTCGGCGTCGCGTGGGCGGGCCTGACCGCACGCCGCATCCGGACACTGCTGATCATGCTGGGACCGATCGTCGGTGTCGCGGCGATGGTCGCCGCGGTCGGACTCACCGAGAGCGCCAAGGGCGACCTCAAGCAGCGCCTGGCGGCGCTCGGAACGAACCTGATCATCGCCCAGGCCGGTGGAACCTTTGGGTCGCAGAATCCCACGTTCCCCGCCGATGCAGTCCGGCGCGTCGCCGCCGTGCCGACCGTGACGAGTGCATCGGCGACAACGAATCTCTCGAGTGTCATCGCTACGCCGATCGAAGGCGGGAGCGACTACTACCAGTCGTTCCCCGTGCCGGTGCGCGCCGCCGACCCGGCGCTGCCCTCGGTGCTCGAGGTGCCCGTCATCGACGGACGCTGGCTCAACGCGACCGATGAACAACTTCACGTGCCCGCGGCCGTGCTCGGCGCGGGCCTGGCCAAGCAATACGGATACCTCGACGGCGAGGTCCGCACGATCCGGCTCAATGACACGGACTTCGGTGTCGTCGGCGTGCTCGGGTCGGTCGCACTCGACCCCGACCTGGACAACGCCGTGTTCATCACGCAATGGTCGGCGAAGCACGTCTTCGACACCGACGGCAAGCCAAACCAGCTCTACGTGCGCTCCCAACCGAACGCAACCCAGGCGACCGCCGACGCCATTCCGACCGCGATCAACCTCGGCGGGCCCGATCAGGTCTCGACGAAGGTCCCGACCGACGTCCTCCAGGCCGCGTCGCAAGCAGACAAGACGCTCCAGCAGACGGCACTGTTCGCCGGGCTGCTCGCGCTTGCAGTCGGAGGCCTCGGCATCGCCAACGTCATGTCGATCTCCGTCATCCAACGATCGTCCGAGATCGGCATCCGCCGCGCGGTCGGGCACAGTCGTTCCAAGATCGGCTTTCAGTTCCTCCTCGAATCGTTGTTCGTCGGTGTGCTCGGTGGACTTCTCGGAGCACTGGTCGGGATCGGCATCGTGTACCTCGTGTCGTCAGTCGCGAACTGGGTCGTCGTGATCAGCTACCACCGGATCCCGGTCTGGATGACGCTCGCGCTCGCCGTTTCCGTCGCCGCAGGTCTGTACCCCTCGATCAAAGCCGCTCGGCTCGAACCCCTCGAGACGCTCCGCCTGGGATGACCCCGGCGGCGACGATTCACGCCGTGTCATCGGGGAGCCGAAGGTTCGCAAGAAGACTCGCCGAGGCGCTGACCGAACGCTCGCGCTCAGCGGTTCGCGTGGTCCTGCGCCGCGAACGTCTTGCCGTGCCACTGCGGCGCTTCGCCGCTCGTTGCGAGCCACGCGACCGCGTCGCCGATGACCGACAGCGGCGTGCCCTTCGAGGCGTCGAAGCCGAACTCGGCCATGTCGATAGCGATCCGTTCGGTCGCGACGAAGCCGGGCGACAGATTCACGATCGTCACACCTGTCCCGGCGAGCTCGTGGGCGAGCACCCCGGCGACGCGGTGCAACGCGCCCTTCGAGATCGCGTACCCGAGGCCCCAGCCTCCGGCTCCCGGTGCCGCGGGCGGATCGCTCCACGCGACGTCGGAGGTGACGTTGATGATGAGGCCGCTCCCCCGTTCCAACATCGACGGCAGGACGAGCTTGATGCACGCGAGCGGCGCAATCACGTTGGCGTCAAGGTGCCGGTCGAGCAGCTCGAGCGGCGTGTCGAGCAGGCGGTCCATGTGGCCCGGTCCGATGTAGCGGCCGTTGTTGAGGAGCAGATCGATCCGGCCCCAACGTTCGAGCACCGTGGCGACGGCCGCACCCAACTGCGAGCGATCGAGCAGATCGGCCGCGATCGGCAACGCACACTGTCCGGTCGCCTCGATCTCGACAGCCGTGGTCGCGAGACTGCCCGGCAGGGGGCGGGTGTCGCTCCTGGTGACGGTCGACGAGTGCTCGCGCTCCTCGCCCTCGTGCACGGTGCGCGCCGTGATCGCGACGTCGTAGCCCGCGCGCGCAAGCGCGACCGCGCTCGCCTTGCCGATGCCGCGGCTCGCGCCGGTGACGAATGCGACGTTCGTGTGCTCCTGCACTATGACTGCGCCTCCGACGTCTCGGGCGGATACGGCAGCGCGTGACGCCAGCGCTGGTGGGGACCGGGCTTGCTCTCCATCGGCGCCTCCACCGATGCGTACCACGCCGCATATCGGCGCGCGAACGGCGCGGCGGTGACGCCGTGCGCGAGAACACTGAGTGCGACGGTCACACTCATGACGGTCACGAGTTCGGACGTGTGCGGGAGGCCGCCGGCTTCCACCACGACGACGCCGAAAACGATCGACGCGAGGCCACGCGGGCCGAACCAGCCGAGGAACAACACTGTCAGGGGACGCGCGCCCGACCCGATCATGGCGATCGCGACCGGGATCATGCGCACGACCGTGAGGCTCAAGACGGCGTACAGCACGTCGACGGCGCGGATGTGCGACCACTGGGAGCCGAGAACCGCGGCGCCGAAGACGATGAGCGTCACCCCGTTGAGCACCCCGCCGATCTCCTCGGAGAACGCCGCGTTCGACTCCCCCGCGCCGGCGAGCCGGCCGAACGCGACGCCGCCGACGAACGCGGCGATGAAGCCGCTGCCGCCGTACGCATCGGCCATGCCGTAGGCGGCGACCGCGGCGATGACAGGAACCACCTGCATCCAGTGCGGCTCGATCGAGGCACGCGTTCGCGCCCACCGCAGGACGTATGCCGCGAGCACACCGGCAACGAGGCCGCCCGCGATCCCCCATCCGATCGCTTCGAACACGAGCTTCGCCGCGTGCGCGCCGGTGGTCTCCCCCGTCTCCGCCTGCGCGACGGCGAGCGCGATCGCAAGGAGCGGAACGCAGATCCCGTCGTTGAGCCCGCTCTCGACGTTCAGGCCCTGGCGGATCCGAGAGGGCAGCGCCGGATCGGTCACGACCGCCTGGCCGAGCGCGGCGTCCGTCGGCGCGAGCACGATGGCGAGCACCGCAGCTTCCGCCCAGCTGATTCCGTGCCCGACGGCGATCGCGGCGACGGTTCCCGCGACGATGGTGAGCGGGAGACCGACGCCTAACAGGCGCGCCGGAACCGAATATTCGCGGCGCAACGCGGGCAGGTCGATGCGCGCCGCATCGTTGAACAAGACGACCACGAGCGTCGCCTCGGCGAGCACGCTGATCGCGTGCTCGCCGTAACTGCCGTGCAGCCAGCCCAGCCCTTCACCGCCGAAGAGGAACCCGGCACCGACGAACACGATGGCCGCGGTGAGCGAGGTGCCGACAAGCCGGCGCGACAACGCGGCGTATGCAAGAAGAATTCCGGCGATGACGACGAGCGTGGAGCTTTCCATCGACGCCGACCAGACCTCCGGGACAGCGCGGGCCGGCCCGCATTCTGGCCCAGGCACCGAGCCTTCACGAAGGATCGACGTCGACGCGCTTGCCGGCGATCGTCCGCCGCAGCTCGTTCAGCGTCGTGAGGCTGCGGTCGGCTCGGCGCGGATCGGCCGCCGCGATCGCGAGCACGAGGGCCTCGACGAGCACCACCGTCGGCCCGTGCGTGGCGAACAGGCCGGCGGCGCCGCGGCCCGCGCCGAGCACGATGTCGGGCCGGTTCGGCAGGCGCGGCCGCGCGGTGTCGGTGACGAGGACGGTCCGTGCGCCGACGCGCCCGGCGTGATCGAGCAGGACGCGCACAGGCGGGTGGATGTGCCCGTACGCGAGGACGACGACGGCGTGGCGGCGCTCGAGCGCGAGCAGCTCGTCGGCGTGGTCGGTTCCCGCATGCGTGAACGCGCCCGACGGTTTCCCGAGACGCCGGCAGAGGAACGCGCCGTAGCCCGCGATGTGGGCACTCGGACCGAGCCCCGACCACCACACGTGCGGCGCCTTCACGAGCAGCTTCGTCGCGGCATCGAAGTCGGCCGGCGAGACGCGGCCGAGCAGGAGGTCGAGCGCGCGGAGCTGATGCTGCGCGGTTCGGGCGAGAACGTCGTGCGCGGCCGGTGTCCCGTCGATGGTCGCCCGCAGCCGCGCCGGGAGGTCAGCCGATTCGGTCTGCTCGGCGAGCGCGTCGCGGAGCTGCCGCAGGTTCGCGTAGCCCAGCGATCGCGCCGCGCGCACGACCGTCGCGTCGCTCGTGCCGACCGCGGCCGCGATCTCGCGCGCCGACATCGTCGCGGCCCGCGGACCCTCCTGCAGCAGATACTGCACGACCGCCCGCTCGGCCGCGCCGGTCACGCCGGAAAGTCGTTCGCCGAGCGAGCCGGTAGTGTTCTCTACGTGCAGTGCCATGTATGTAGCGAATGCTACAGCCGCGGGCGGGGCGGCACATGACTCGCGACGTCCTTCTCGTTCTCGCCGCGTTCCTCGCGTGCACGGTCGAGATGGTCGAGGCGCTCACGATCGTGCTCGCCGTCGGCGTGACGCGGGGCTGGCGCTCGGCCATCGCCGGAACGCTGAGCGCGGTCGCGGCGTTGGCGGTCGTCGTCGCCGTGCTCGGGCCCGCGCTCGCCCACTTGCCGATCGACTCGCTCCGCCTGATCATCGGGACGCTGTTGCTGGTCTTCGGACTGCAGTGGCTGCGCAAGGCGATCCTGCGCGCCGGCGGCGTGAAGGCACTGCACGACGAGGCGTCGATCTACGCCCGGGAGGTGTCCGAGCTCCGGCTTGCGGGCGAGCGACCGGCCCACGACTGGTACGCCTTCACCGTCGCGTTCAAAGGCGTTTTCCTCGAAGGCCTCGAGGTCGCGTTCATCGTCGTGACCTTCGGCGGGAGCCAGCACCATGTCGGTCTCGCCGCGCTCGGCGCGCTCGCGGCGCTCGTGATCGTGCTCGCGGTCGGCGCGATCGTGCACGCACCGCTGAGCCGGGTTCCGGAGAACACGCTGAAGTTCGGCGTCGGCGTCATGCTCACGTCGTTCGGCGTCTTCTGGGCCGCGGAAGGGGCGGGCGTCGACTGGCCCGGGAGCGACCTCGCGATGCTCGTGATGATCGGGTTCGTCGTGGTGGTCGCGTTCGTTCTGGTGGAGGTCCTGCGCCGGACCGCGCCGGCAACGCAGCTGCAGGCGGCGGAACGATGAGATACCTACGCGGCTTCGGACGCTTCTGGTACGACTTCATCGTCGGAGACGACTGGCGCGTCGCGGTCGGGGTCGTCATCGCGGTCACGTGCCTCTACGTGGCGACCCACCACGGGTTCAATGCGTGGTGGTTCCTGCCGCTCGCGGTTTCGGTGCTCCTCGCGACGTCGGTCGCGATCGCGGCGCGTCAGGCCCGCCGATCCTGACGAGGACGAGGCACGCCGCGTGTCGACAACGACGGCGCCGACAACTAGACCGTGTCGTGTCCCACCCAGCGATCGGAGGACCATGCTGTTCCTCTACCGGCCGCGGCAGTCGTACATGCCGTTCGCCGCGCCCCGCAACATGATGCGCCAGGACGAGTACCGCTGGAAGATGCAGGGATCGTTCGACGCGACCCGGCGCGCGGCGCCGCCGGCTCCGGCCGCGGGACCCAGGGACGCGGTGGCGAAGCTCAAGGACGCCGCCGCGCTGCACGAGGCCGGCGTTCTCACGGACGAGGAGTTCGCGGCCGCGAAGGCCAAGGTGCTCGCCGAGGACGCGCAATGACGACCAACGCCGAGCGCGCCGACATCTTGGAGCGCGCGCTCCGCGCCCGGGTCGAAGGCGATCGCCGCGCCGTCGAACAGCTCTACACCGAAGACGCGAAGGCGTGGACACCCGCGTTCTCCACCGCTTCGCGCGACGAGCTGCTCGCCGAATTCGACCGGACCGACGACGTGTTTGGCGATCTCAGCGTCGAAGTCACGCCGCTCGACGTCGGCGGCGACTTCGCGTGCGCGGAGTGGACGGTCTCGATACCGGCACCGGCGCAACCCGGCGATCGCGTCACCGTGCACGGCGTGACCATTGCCGAGTTCCAGGGCGATCGCATCTGCTCGCTGCGGCAATACTGGGACGAGCTCGCCGTCGCGGAGGTCATCGGCGCGGACGAACCCGACGCCGGCGGCTGAACCCGGCGGACCGCGGGCGGTCCGGTCGGTGACCGCGCGTTCCGACAATGATGGCGCGGTGCTCGCTCTCTCGGCCCGGCCGCTCCCGCTCGCGCTGGCCGCAGCTGGGCTCGCGGTGCTCGTCCTGTCGATGCGCGGCGCGAGCCTCGACCACATCTCGGCCGCGGAGATGGCGGTGTTCCGTGCGATCAACCGGCTGCCCGAACTCCTCTACCGGCTTTTGTGGCTGCCGATGCAGCTCGGCAATCTCGTGGTCGGACTGGTCGTCGGTCTCGGTGTCGCCGCGTTCCTGCGCGACCTCGCAATCGGCATCGCCGTCGTCGTCGCGATGATCGCCAAGCTCGTCATCGAACGGATCGTGCGTGATCGGATGACATCTTTTCGCGAGGTCCGCCAGCGGCCGGGGACGAGCGAACCCGATGCGATCCTGCGCGGCGACGTGCCCGCGACGGGAGCGAGCTTTCCGTCGGGCCACGTCATCCTCGCGGCCGCGATCGGCGTCGTGCTGACGAGTGGGCTCCCCGTGGCCTGGCTCTGGGTGCCGTGGGTCCTGGTGCTGACGGTTGCGTTCGCGCGCGTCTATGTCGGCGCGCACAATCCCCTCGACGTCACCGCCGGACTTGGCGCGGGAATGCTGATCGGCGGCTTGCTCGACGTGTTGCTCAGGTAGACGCACCGCGAACGCGCGCGTCGTTCGCCGCGGATCCGGTCACGCGCGCGAGCTCGTTCCTCAGTGCCGGCAACAGTGCGCGGTCCGCCTTGATCGCGGTACGCGTCGCGCCGCTCAACGCCCAGGCCCGCAAGCGGTCGTCGACCCCCGAGAGCCCGTCCGGGCCGACCACCGCCGCGGCCGCGGCAACCGCCCGCGCCGGACCGACGCGCGGCGCGGTAGAGGCGACGAGCTCGGCCCGGTCGGTGTGCAGCAGCAGGTCGCTCGCGGCCGCTTCGCTGAAGCCGAAGTCGATCAGCCAGATCGTTCCGTCGGCGCCGCGGAAGACGTTCGCGAGCCGGAGGTCGCGGTGCGCGATGCGGTGCCGATGCAGATCGGCGACCTGGGTCCAGACCGCTCGGAGCAGGTCGTCATCGAGGTCGGCGACGTCGACCCCGTCGAGCGACTCGCCATCGATCGCTTCGTACGCGAGCACGAACGCATTGGGCTCGGCCCGGGCGAGCGCGACGAACGGCGGCGTCTTGATGCCCGCGTCGTTCGCCATCAACGCGAGCAGCGCCTCGTGTTCGACCGTCCGGCGCAACGATTCGAACGGACGCTCGTCGCCGAGGTTGTGCGGCAGCAACGCGCGATACATCCGGAAGAGCAAGTCGGCACTGCGTTCGTCGACGCCGAGCGCCTTCACGAACAGGCGCCGGCCGTCAGCCGTCGTACCGAAGTAGGGCGTCGAACCGCGAGCGTCGACGCCGGCCCGTTCGAGGGTCGTCATCGCGACACCGGCGGTGCCGAGACCGCGCATGATCGCCGCGCCCGTCGGGCGGCGCGTCGGCGCGCCGAGGAGGACCAGCACCGCGGCACCGGCCCACCATCCGAGCAAAACCCCGCGGATCGAGTCGAACGCGATCGGCGAGACGAGGAACCGCGAGACCGTCATCCCGACGACCAGCAGCCACGCCACCCGGCGCCAGCGGCGGGTCAGCCACGGCGCGGCGGCGGTCGCGAACGCAGCCGCCGCCGCGAGGCCGGCCGCGGTCGGGAACTGCGCCGGGACGAGGCCCTCGAGATCGACGACCTTCGGGCCCGCGGCCGGGTCGACCGGGCCGAGCAGCACGACGAGGAGGACCGCAAGGCCGATCGCGACACCGGCGAGGAGGATGAGGCGCCAGCGACCGCGCAAGACGCCGAGCACGAGCCCGGCCACGAGGAACAACGAGGTGCCGATCCGCGTCAGCGACACGATGCCGTCGAGCAGCCACGCCGGCACCGCCGACAGTCCGCTCAAGAGATCAGTCGTGAACTGCGTCAGCGTGTCGCCGAAGAGACGCTCGACGAGGAACAGCACCAAGAGCAACACCGACGCGACAACGAGGCGGAGCACATCGCTCGGCGATCGGGTCGCGACCGTGGTGCCGGGCTCGTCCCGCGCCGCGAACGAGCCGGATGTAGCCATCGCCGGGCACTGTACGCTGCGCGCGCGGGTGTCATGTGTGTACGTTCGCGTCGATGCCGGAACGGATCGACGTTGACGTGTGCGTCGTCGGCGCGGGCTATGCGGGCCTCACCGCCGCGCGCCGGTTGCAACAAGCCGGGCGATCGGTCGCCGTACTCGAAGCGCGCGATCGCGTCGGCGGCCGTATCTGGACGGAGGTGCGGCCGAACGGCTTGCGCGTCGACCGCGGCGGTGCGTGGCTGGCGCCGTTCCACGATCGCGCGTTCGCGCTTGCCGCCGAGGTGGGAGTCGGCACGTACAAGACCTGGGTGAAGGGCGCACACCTGCTTGTCGACGGCCCGCGTCTTCGCCGCTACACGGGACTCATCCCGAAGATCGGCCCCCTCACCGTCATGTCGATCGCGTGGGCGCAGTGGAAGCTCGATCGGGCCGCGCGCACGGTCCCGCTCGACGCGCCGTGGGACGCCCCCCGCGCCGCCGAGTGGGACGCGCAGACGGTCGCCGACTACGTCGAGCGCTGCGGGATCCGCAAGGGCATCGGACTCGACCTGTTCGAGATGGCGATCCGCGGACTGTTCACCGGCGATCTCCACGAGACGTCGTACCTCCACCTCCTTTTCCTCGCACACTCGCATCAGAGCATCAACGCGCTCTTCTCGATCGAGAAGGGCTCACAGGAGAACCTGATCGAAGGCGGCGCCGGATCGATCGCACAACGCGTCGCGGCCGACCTCGGTGGTGCCGTGCACCTGAGCGCTCCCGTGCGCTCGATCGAACAACGCGATGACGAAGTGTCGGTCCGTTGCGACGCGTTCGACGTCACCGCGCGCGCCGCGATCGTGACCGTGCCGCCCGCGCTGGTCGCGCGCATCCGGTTCGACCCGCCGCTCCCCGACGACCGCGCCGAGCTGTACCGGCTCGCGGTCGCGGGCCCGGAGTCGAAGACGATCGTCGTGTACGACGAGCCGTTCTGGCGCGCCGCCGGCTTCAGCGGACAGACCGCCGAGCCCGGCTCGGCATCGGAAGTGACCATCGACGCGACACCGTCGTCCGGCACGCCCGGGGTGCTCGCGTCGTTCACGTTCGGCGCGGTCGCGGAGCGGGTGCAGGCGCTCGATCCGGCGACGCGCCGCAAGGCGGTGCTCGATGCGCTCGCGGCGCGGCTCGGCGCGAAGGCAGCCGATCCGGTCGATTTCGTGGAGACCGCATGGTGGGAAGAGGAGTGGACGCGTGGTTGCTCGATGGCGCACTTCCCGCCGGGCGTGCTCACTCGTTACGGGCGGCTCCTGCGCACACCATTCGACCGGATCCACTGGGCCGGGACGGAAACGGCTGAGGTGTCACACGGCGCGATCGACGGTGCGATCCGTTCCGGCGAGCGCGCCGCGACCGAGGTTCTCGCCGTGGGCTGACGCCGAGCGCGCACTTGTTCAGCTGCGAACCTGCTGCGCGAGGTAGTGCGCCTCGCCGATCTGACCGATCAGCTCGAGTTGCGTCTCGATCCAGTCGGCGTGTTCCTCTTCGCCTTCGAGGATGTCTTCGAGGAGCTCGCGGCTGCCGTTGTCGCCGGACGAGAGGCACGACGCGATGCCGTTGTTGAGGCGATCGATCGCGCTGCGTTCGAGTTCGAGCGCGAGCTGCAGCTTCTCCGGCACATTCTCGCCGGTTCGGATCTGCCCGAGCCGTTGCAGATTCGGCATGCCGTCGAGGTAGAGGATCCGTTCAATGAGCGCGTCGGCATCCTTCATCTCGCCGATCGACTCCTCCCGGAACTTCTCCGCAAGGCGCTCGTAACCCCAGTTCGCGCACATCTTGGCGTCGAGGAAGTACTGGTTCACGGAGGTGAGCTCCGCGGTCAGCACCTCGTTCAGCAGTTCGATGACCGCCGGGTCACCTTGCATGCCGCGCTCCGATCTCCGGTCGTGGTCGGCCGGAGACTAGACCGCGACCAGTGCGCGCTCTTCACCCTCGCCGGTGCCGTCGGCGGCGCGCGCGACGTCGCAGAGGCGCCGCAACTCGTCATGGCACGAGCCGCACCGGCTGCCGGCACCGCACAAGCGCGCGATGTCGAACTCGTCCTCGGCGCCCTCGGCGATCGCCTCGAGGACGCGCGAGTCGGTGACGGCGCGGCAGTGACAAACCCACATGATCAGCGCACGGCCTTGTCGGCATGGTGCCACTCGTGGTGGCACGGCACCTGCGCCATCAACACCCGCGCGACCGCGGGGCTGACCTCGCGCTCCACCGGGAACCGGTGGCCGACACCGACGACGAAGAACCGCGGACGCACGTCCTCGACCATCCGGACGCAGTCGACGCGCCGCATTCCGGAGATCGCCGCTTCCACTGGATCGCGCCGTCGGGTGTGCATTTCCTGCTCCTCGGCCTCCGGTCGGCGAGCCGCCGACTGAGGTGACTAAGGGTAGCCTAACCTGACCCGCTTCCCTGCCGCAAGAGGGGACCGACCCCGTCAGCCCGAGGGTCCGAACCGTTCGACCCGGATCCGGTCGCTGTCCATCCCGATCCCGACCAGGACTCCCGTCGCGGCCTCGGCGAACGAGGGCGACCCGCACACGTAGGCGATTGTGGCGGGCTCGATCGGCTGGGGAATGTCTCCCGGCGCCAGGCGGCCGGGCGGGCGCGACGAACCGGCCGGCTCGTCGCGCGTGTACACCAGCGTCGTTTCGGGCCCGGCGATCTCGTGGGCGTAGTAGAGGTCGCCGGCGCTGCGTACGGAGACGACCATTCGCACGAGGTCGGCTCGGTCGGTGCGGCGCGCGAGTCGCAGCATCGCCATGAGCGGCACGACGCCCGAGCCGCCGCCCACGAGCAACGCGGGCGTGTCGCCGTCCCACACGAACCAGCCGCCGATGGGGCCACGCACTTCGAGTTCGTCGCCCATAACGACTTCGTCGTGCAAGAAGGTCGACACTTCGCCGTCGTCGAGTCTTTCGACCGTGATCTCGAACTCGTTCGAGCCGTCGGGGGGCGACGCGACCGAGTACGAACGCGACGCCGTGTAGCCGTCCGGCGCGGTGAGCCGGACAACGTAGTGCTGGCCCGCGCGGTGCGGCGCGGCCTCCGCGAGCGCGAGACGGAACGTCTTGGCGCGTGCCGTCTCGACGCGGATGTCCACGACGCGGGCCGGCTGCCACTGCATCTTCGGCATCGCCGGCTCGTTCATCAGTCGCCCTGGTAACGCTGCTCGAGCCACGGATCGCCGCGGTCGTGGTAGCCGTTCTGCTCCCAGAAGCCGGGTTCGTCGTGGTCGAGCACGCGGAGCCCGGCGATGAACTTCGCGCTCTTCCAGAAGTAGAGGTGCGGGACGAGCAGGCGCGCGGGTCCCCCGTGTTGCAGTTCTAGCGGCTTCCCGTCGAACTCCCACACGATCCATGCCTTCCCATGGGTGACGTCCGGGAGCGGGAGGTTCGTCGTATACGGCGTGTGCGAGAACGCGAGCACATGCGTGGCTTCGGGCGCGACACCGGCCGCGTCGAGCAACGTGTCGACCGAGACGCCGGTGAAGCTCACGCCGAGCTTCGACCACGTCGTCACGCAATGGATGTCGCCCGAATACGTCGACGGCGGCAGCGCGTGGATCTCGTCCCACGTCCACGTGCTCGGACGATCGACGAGGCCTTCGATGCGGAACGTCCACTTCGCGAGATCGATGCGGGGCGTCACCTCCGCGGTCAGCACCGGCCAGCGCGAACCGACGTCGTATTGCCCGGGCGGCAACCGAGGATCGCTCGAACGTCTGCGTCCCAGGAATCCACGCGTCGCCATGGTCTCTCCCTCAGTCGCTCACGAATGACTTGAAAGATATTCGTACACCTGGCGGACGACACTCGAGCCTTCGCCGACGGCCGCGGCGACGCGCTTCAACGAGCCGCTGCGAATATCGCCCACCGCGAACACGCCGGGCAGCGACGTCTCGAACGGCAACGGCTCACGCCCGCCGAACGCAGCCGAACGGCTCGCGTCGGGAAGCGAACGATCGGTGACGACGAACCCGGAACGATCGAGCAGCACGCAGCCGTCGAGCCAGCCTGTCGCCGGGACCGCGCCGATGAAACAGAACAAGCCCTGGCACGGCACGGTCTCGCGCTCGCGCGTGGTGTTGTCCTCGAGCGTCACGCGCTCGAGGTGCGTGGTTCCCTCGAGGGCGCGCACCTCGGTGTGGCGTAGCACCTGGATGCGGGAGTCGGCTTCGACCCGGGTGACGAGATACTGCGACATCGTCTCGGTCAGCTCCCGGCGCCGCACCGCGAGCTTCACCGGACTGCCCTGTTGCGCGAGATACAGCGCCGCCTGACCCGCCGAGTTGCCCCCGCCGACGACGACGACCGCGGAGCCGCGACAGATGCGCGCCTCGAGGTCGGTCGCGGCGTAGAAGACGCCCGCGCCCTCGAAACGTTCGAGATCGTCGACGTCGAGGCGGCGATACCGCGCGCCGGATGCGATGACCACGGCCCGGGTCGAGATCTCGCTCCCGTCCGCGAGCACGACGACGTGAAACCCTTCCTCGACCCGCAGACGCGCGACCTCGCACGGCGCGTTGAGCCGGGCGCCGAGTCGCATCGCCTGGATCGCGGCACGCGTCACGAGATCGTCGCCGGAGATCCCGTTGGGGAAACCCACGTAGTTCTCGATGCGCGAACTCGCGCCGGCCTGGCCACCGGCCGCGACCGCGTCGAGCGCAACCGTCGCGAGACCTTCTGACGCGCCGTAGACCGCGGCGGCGAGCCCCGCCGGCCCGGTTCCGACGACGACGAGATCGCTGACGAACCCCGGAATGTCGCGATACGTCAGCCCCAGCCGCTGGGCGAAGTCGCCAGGCGTGGGCGCGCGCAGCGTCGCCGTCGGTAGGACGACGACCGGAAGATCGCGGGGCCGCACGCCGATCGCGGCGAGATAGACGGGCGGATCCTCGACCTCTTCGACATCCACCCACGTGTGCGGCAGACGCGACCGGTTCGCGAACGAGCGCAGCGCGGTCGCCTCCGGCGAATACCGCGAGCCGATGATGCGGATCGCCCCGGCGCCCTCACCGGTGCGCAGCAGTTCCCGCCGGGCGACGAACGATCGAAACACCGTGTCGGAGAACCGCGAATCGGTATCGATCAACCGGCGGAACGTCGGCAGATCGATCTCGAGCACCCGCCCGGCGCGCGACATTCGGGCGGTCAGGAAAGCACGCTGTCCGGTGAACAGGTTGAGCTCACCGAGGAAGCGCGCCGGCCCGTGACGCGCGACGACGACGTCGCCCCCGTCCTCTTCCCGGACGATCTCGGCTTCGCCTTCGAGCACCGTGTAGAAGCTCGGGGTGTCGTCGCCGGCCCGGTAGAGCACCTCCCCCCGCCCGACCTCTTTCACTTCACCGTGACGACGGAGCTCTTCGAGCATCGGCTCGTCGAAGGTGACCCAGGCGGCCTCGGCGGCTCGGGTATCGGTCATCGCGCGACGGCTCCTGTCACGAGCTCGGGACACTTCGCCGGATCGGGCTGCAACGGCGGGCCGTCGACCGAGCAGTACCGGCGCCGCGAGCTGCGACCGGTGCGGGCGTGTGCGCCTAACCCCAAGAAGCCGAGCGGCGACGCGAGCATCGCGACGACCGCCGCGATGACGAGCGACTCCCGGTACGCGCTCGTCACCTCGGCCGCGCCGGTCGCGACCGAGAGCCCCGAAACGGCCGGGATGACGGCAACCGCGGCGAGGCTCGCAGTCCGGGCGATCGCGTTGTTGACACCCGACGCGATGCTCACATGGTCGGCGTCGACGGAACCCATCACGGTCGCGGTCAGCGGCGCGACGAATGTACTGAGCCCGACACCGAACACGACGGCCCCGGGGAGCACGTCGCTGACCCAACTCGGGTCCGAGCCGATCCGGGACAGGAGCAACAGGCCCGCGCCCGTGAACAAGGGCCCGACCGTCAGCTGGAGGCGCGGTCCGATCCGCTGCGCGAGCGCGCCCGAACGGGCGGAGAACAAGAACATGAGCAGCGTCGCCGGAATGAGCGCGGAGCCGGCGCGCAGCGCCGACCATCCCGCCGCGACCTGCAGTTGATACACGACGAGAAAGAAGGACACTCCGAGCGCGGCGTAGAGCAGCACCGTCTCCAGGTTCGTCACAGTGAAGTTGCGGCTGCGGAACAACCGCGGCGGCACGAGCGGGTCGTGCGTGTGCATCATCCGCCATACGAACGCGGCGGCGGCGCCGACGGCGATCACACCCGTGAGCAAGACGGCCGGGTCGGTCCAACCGCGCGGACCGCCTTCGGTAAGCGACCACGTCGCGGCGCCGAGCGTGACGATGCCGAGCCCGGCGCCGACTAGGTCGAAACCCTTCGCCGCGTGCGGATCGCGCGACTCCGGGACGGCTCGCGAGCACGCGACGACGACCACCGCGATCGGCACATTGATGAGGAACGCCCAACGCCAGCCCGGACCGTCGACCAGCCAGCCCCCGATGAACGGCCCGATCGCACCGGCGATGCCGCCGAAGCCCGACCAAGCACCGACCGCGGCCGCCCGGTCGCGCTCCCGGAAGCTCGCCTGGATGATCGCGAGGCTGCCGGGTGTGAGGAGTGCGGCGCCGACTCCCTGCAGCACGCGCGCAACGACGAGCACTTCGATGCTCGGCGACGCGCCGCACAACGTCGACGCGAGCGCGAACCAGACCGTTCCCAGGAGGAACACCTTGCGCCTGCCGTAGCGATCCCCCAACGCGCCGCCGAGAAGGATGAGCGACGCCAACGCGAGGAGATACCCGGTCAGTACCCACTGCAGCGCGCTGACGCTCGCGTCGAACTCGTCGCCGATGTGCGGCAGCGCGACGTTTACAACGGTGGCGTCGAGCATCGCCATCGCGCTCGCGCCGACGGTCGCCGCGAGCGCGATCCGACCCTTGGCCGATTGGAGTTCGAGGCCCGTAGTCGCGACACCGGCCATCGCGGGAGCCTACCGAGCGCAAGTTCGCGAACGGTCCGCCGCGCGTCGGCGGCGCGCGGCGCTCCCTATCGGGAAGGTGCGGTCTGCATGCGCTCGCGCCGGCTCTCGATGCGACGCGCGACCCGTTCGATCCGGGCCATGTGGTGCACTGCGCGTTCACGCGCCCGCTCGGCGTCGGCGTCGAGACCCTCGAGGTCTTCCAATCCCCAATGGCGCAGGACGACGGGTACCAGCACCTGATCGTGGTGTGACCGCAGATCGTAGATGCCCGCGTCGGCAATCGCAGTGGCGTGTGCGTCGAAGTCGGGGATCCCGGTGCCGGGCATCTCGAAGGTGCACACCTGGTTCGCGATCGCACGCACCGTCGCCGAGGGGTCGAGCTCGAGCGCGCTCGACACGAGGTCGCGATAGAAGAGGTAGTGCAGGTTCTCGTCGGCCGCGACCCGGGCCATGACGCGGTAGCCCGCCTCGTCGGCCAGCAAGCTGCCCGTGTTCCGATGCGAGATGCGCGTCGCAAGTTCTTGCAACGCGACGTACACGAGCGCGTCGACAGCGTTCTCGGGCTGCGGCACCTTCGCACCGCTCACCTGCCGCATGCGCGCGTCCTCGAGCGCCGCGAGATCGACGGCGTGCGTGACCGTGATGTAGTCGCGGATCACGATGCCATGGCGCATCTCCTCCGCCGTCCAGCGCCGCGCCCACTCCCGCCACACGTCGTTGGCGAAAACGCGATTGATCGTCTCGAAGTAGTACGGCAGGTTGTCCTCGGTCAGCAGGTTGACGACGAGCGCGCTCCGTACCCCGCACGGCAACGTCGACGCTTCGCTGGACCATGTGCCGCGCGGATTCGAGTCGGACGCGCGTTCCCACGGGATGAGCTCGTGCGGCAACCAGGACTTCGTGGTCGCGAGGTGCCGCTCGAACAGCTCGGCGACCCGGGGGGTGAGGACGTCGACCAGGTCGATGTCGGTTGCGGTCGTCACGGGCCCGCAGCCTACCTACAAGTAGGTAGGTATTCTCGGATCGGGCGGCGAGCCCGCCCCGACCCCGCACCGGAGGCGGGTCCGGGGTTGGGGCGACCACCACCCGCTCGCTACGTTCACACGATGATCATCGTCGTGGCGGCACTGAAGGGCGGGGTCGGCAAGACGACGACCTCGGTGTATCTCTCGGCGCTGGCCGGCGCCCGGAACGCGTCGACACTCGTCGACGCCGACCCGCAGGCGAGCGCGGCCGACTGGTTCGAGTCGGTGGAGGACGACCATCTCGCTTCGGTCTCTCTCGTCGAAGCACCGACCGACCGCTTGCTGTTGAAAGTCCTCGATCGGGTCGAGTCGGAAGAGGTCGTCGTCGTCGACACGCCGCCCGGCAACGAGCGTCTGCTCGCCAAAGCGATGGAACGCGCCGACGTCGTCGTCGTCCCGACCCGGATCGGCGGCGTCGAGACGGTGCGCGTCGAAGCCGTGCTCGACGTCGTACCGCGCAAGGTCCCCGTCGGCCTGGTGATCTGCAGCGCGCGCACGTACACGCGCGACTACACGGAGACGGTCGATGCGTGGACCGAGGCGAACGTCGAGGTGTGGGGCACGATCCCCGAACGCGTCTCGATCGCATCGGGACCGGAGAGCGCACTCGCGCCCGACGGCCTCGACGCCTACCGCACCGTGTGGCGGCGCGTCCTGCGCGCCGCACGCGGCTGACGCGTCTCAGACGCGCGCGAGACCGCGCCGGTCAAGGACCGGGCCGAGCAGGTCGGCGAAATTGTCGACGTAGAAGCGCTCCCGCGCGTCGCCGTCGATGCCGGCCGCGTCGAGGCTCCGCTCGAACCGAGCGATCGGATTACGTCCGCCTTCGACGTGCGGGAAGTCGGACGAAAACATGCAGACCTGCTTGCCCGAATTCGAGATCGTCCACCCCGCGTCCTCGTGCGGGTACGGCGTCACCCGCACCTGGCGCTGCACGTATTCGCTCGGCCGCAAGTCCATCTCCTGCAACCGCGGCTCGTTCTTGCGAAAGGCTTCGTGCGCGGAGTCGAGCGACCGCATCCAACCCGGAACCCAGGTGGCGCCGAGCTCGATGACGCCGATGCGCAGATTCGGGTGACGCATCAGCACACCGTCGATGATCAGCGCGTTCAACGTCTGCATCACCGGCAGCGGGATCGACATGTAGTCGATCGACTTGAAATTGGTGTCGCCGCCGTGGAAATCGGGAACGGGCGGCAGCCCGTTGTCGAAGTAGTCGAGGGGCATCACGTTCGCGCCCGCGCCGGCAACGTGCAGAACTACAGGCACGCCCGACTCCGCGCACATCGCCCACATCGGCTCGAGCTCCACGTGACTCGGCGAATGACCCGCGGGATATTGCCCGATCCAGATGGCCGCACTTCCCGCGGCGATCGCTTCGGTCGTCAGATGCACCGCCGCGCCGACATTGCCGATCGGGACGACCGTCACCGGGAGCAGCCGCGGGTCGACCGAGCACCAGTCGACGACGGCTTGGCACTGCGCCCTCGCGAGCTCGACCGCGAGCGCGTGATCGCCGTCGCGATCGAAGCGCAGCACGTGCGGACTCGTGAACGTGTCGAAGACGAGTTGGCTCGTGAAGCCGAGGAGATCGAGCGCGGCGGGCCGGTCGTCGTTGAGGAACGAACCGGTTGCGAGGAAGTTCTTGCGCAACGTGATCTGCTGGGCATCCTCGGCTCGATACGCGGCGTCGCGGTGTTTGGCGGCGGCGCGCTCGACTGCGTCGTCGGGCGTGGTGTCGTCCTCGGTCGCGGTCCACACCCGCGGGAATCGCTCCCGAGTGGGCGCGTCGAGATACGGATGGAGCCAGTCGGACGGCTCCATGATGTGCGAATCCGCGTCGTGCATTGGTCGGGTCGCGTACGGCACGTCACGACGCTATTTCGTCGGAAACGCCCGATCTACCCCACCCATGGTCGAGGCGGCTGCTCTGACCAGCTAAAATGACGTTTCGGGTCCATTCCATCCTGCGGACCCGCGGCCGTCCCTCATCTGTTTCCGCCCGGAGATCCCGAGGATCGGCCTCCGAGACGACGTGCAGATACAGGGAGAAACGTGACCACATTCAAAGACCTCGGCCTGCGCGCCGAGATCGTCGACGCCCTCGCGGCCCACGGCATCGACGAACCGTTCGCGATCCAGGCCGCGACCATCGAGGACGCGCTCGCCGGCCGCGACGTGTGCGGCAAGGCGAAGACAGGCTCGGGCAAGACGCTCGCGTTCGGGCTGCCCGCAATCCAGACCGTCGAGGCGTCGACGCCCGGTCACCCGACCGCGCTCGTCCTCGTTCCCACGCGTGAGCTCGCCAAGCAGGTCGTCGACGTCCTCAAGCCGATCGGCAAGAAGATCGGCGTGCGCGTCGCCGCGTTCTACGGCGGCACGTCGATGGACCGCCAGATCCGCAACCTCTCCAAGCGGATCGAGATCGCGGTCGCCACCCCCGGTCGCCTCATCGACCTGCTCGAGCGCGGCGAACTCGACCTCGACGCCGTCGGCATCCTCATCATCGACGAGGCCGACCGCATGGCCGACATGGGATTCCTGCCACAGGTCGAGTGGATCATGCGCAAGGTCACCAACGCGCGCCAGACATTGCTCTTCTCGGCCACGCTCGACCGCGAGGTCGACGTGCTCGTCCGCCGCTACATGCGCGACCCGGTGCTGCACGAGGTCGTCGCCGAGGAGCAGGACGTCGAGGAGATGCTGCACCGGTTCCTCAAGGTGCACGAGCTCGACCGCATCAAGGTTCTCGCCGCGATCGCCGGCGGCGTCACCCGCACGATGGTCTTCGTCCGGACGAAGCGCGGCGCCGACAAACTGGTCTCCCAGCTCAAGCGGGAAGGCGTGGTCGCAGCCGCGATCCACGGCGATCTTCGCCAGTCGGCGCGCGAGAAGGCGCTGCGCGACTTCCAACAGGGTGAGCACGGTGTCCTCGTCGCGACCGACGTCGCGGCTCGCGGCATACACGTCGACGACGTCGACGTCGTCGTGCACTACGACCCGCCGGAGGAACACAAGTCGTACGTGCACCGGTCGGGCCGGACAGCCCGCGCGGGCAACGAGGGAATCGTGGTGACGTTCGTGCTGTGGAACCAAGAGCTGGAGGTCGAGCGGCTCCAGCGGCGCTTGGGCATGCGCGAACCGATCATCGAGGTGTTCTCGAACGACCCACGTCTCGCCAACCTCGTCGACCTCGACGGACCCGCGCCCCGCCGCCGCACCGCCCTCGTCTAATCCCTGGGAGTTCCGGCAACTTCGGCCGGTAACATTCGACGCCGTGACGCAGATGCAGGCAGGCTCGGGGTCGGGCGACGGACCGGTCACGCCCGAGGTCGTCGAGGTACCGATGATGCTCCCCGACGGCGGCGAGGGCTCCGAGACCGAGCAGGTCGCGCGACCCACGAAGCTCATCCGCATCGCGGCGATGGTGCGCGCGCTGCTCGATGAAGCGCGGCGCGCGCCACTCGACGACGCCGGCCGGCGGTCACTCAAAGAGATCCACGAGCGGTCGATCCACGAGCTCGAGGAGATCCTGTCGCCCGACCTGCGCCAGGAGCTCGAGCAGGTGACGCTCCCCTTCTCGAGCGAGACACCGAGTGACGCCGAGCTTCGCATCGCGCAGGCACAACTCGTGGGCTGGCTCGAGGGCCTGTTCCACGGCATTCAGGCGACACTCTTCACACAACAGGTTCAGGCGCAGCGCCAGTTCGAGGACATGCGTAACCGACGGTCGCTCGAGATGGGGCCGAGCGAACGTACGCCCGGCAACTACCTTTGACCGCCGAACGATGACCGTGATCCGATGACCGCACCCGTTCCCTTGGGTAACTTCGGCTGGGAGCCGACGAGCTGGCGATCACGCGCCGCGGCACATCAGCCCGAATGGCCGGACGCCGGCGAGCTGCAGCAAGCGCTCGACGAGTTGCGTCGGATGCCGCCGCTCGTGTTCGCCGGAGAAGCGCGGTCGTTGCGGGAATCGCTCGCTGCGGTCAGCCGCGGCGAGGGGTTCCTGCTGCACGCGGGCGACTGTGCGGAGTCGTTCGCCGAGTTCACCGCGGACAACATCCGCGACAAGCTCAAAGTCATCCTGCAGATGTCCGTCGTGCTGACCTACAGCACCGGCGTACCGACCGTGAAGATCGGGCGCATCGCGGGCCAGTTCGCGAAGCCGCGGTCGTCACCGGTCGAAAAGCGCGACGGCCAGGAGCTGCCGTCGTACTTCGGCGACATCGTCAACGATTTCGAGTTCGACGCGGCGGCCCGCCGGCCCAATCCGCAACGCATGTTGCGGGGCTACAACCAGGCCGCGGCAACGCTCAACCTGCTGCGTGCCTTCACGAAGGGCGGCTTCGCGGACCTCAACCGCGTGCACCAGTGGAACCTCGAGTTCATCGCGTCACGGCGAGAGGGCCGGCGCTACGAGGAGCTCGCCGACGGCATCGAGCGCGCGCTGCACTTCATGGCCGCATGCGGCATCGATCTCGCTCAGGAAGTGCAGCTGCACGAAGTCGACTTCTACACGTCGCACGAGGCACTCATCCTCGCCTACGAGGAGGCACTCACGCGCCGCGACAGCCTCACCGGCGACTGGTACGACTGCTCTGCGCATCTCCTCTGGATCGGTGAGCGCACTCGTCAGGTCGACGGCGCGCACGTCGAGTTCCTCTCCGGCGTGCAGAACCCGATCGGCGTGAAGCTCGGCCCGGATACGACGCCCGAGGACGCGGTCGCGCTCTGCCGCCGGCTCGACCCGGGCCGTGAGCCCGGCCGGCTCGTACTCGTGACCCGGATGGGAGCCGATCGCGTCGCCGAAATGCTCCCGCCGCTGCTGCGCGCGGTCGGCCGCGCGGGCCACCCGGTGGTCTGGGCGTGCGACCCGATGCACGGCAACACCTACGCACACGAGAGCGGCTACAAGACGCGCCACTTCGACGCGGTCATGCACGAAGTCGAGCAGTTTTTTCTGGCGTGCCGCGCGGCCGAGGTCTGGCCGGGCGCGGTGCACGTCGAGCTCACGGGCGACGACGTGACGGAATGCCTCGGCGGCGGCGACGACGTCACCGGCGAACAACTCGAGCACAAGTACGAGACGCGCTGCGATCCGCGGCTCAACGCCCGTCAGTCGCTCGACCTCGCCTTCCGGCTCGCGGAGCTGCTGCACCGCTGAAGCGGGGAGCCGTCGGTCGCGTCGGCGGCGGTGGCCGGCCGCGGCCGTGCTCTTCGCGCTCACCGGGGGTGCGACGCGGCCGATGAGAAGCCTTAGGCTCGCGGAGCGACGAGGGGCCCGCAGCTACCCCGGAACGAGGTGCGTTCACGATGACGTCCGACGCGACACCGGCCCGGTCTCGTCTCGCCGAACTCGGTCCCAACGCGGGCCTGATCGACGAGATGTACCGCCTCTATCGCGAGAACCCCAATGCCGTGTCGGGCGGATGGCGCGAGTTCTTCGCCGACTACCAGCCGCGCAGTGAAGTCGCAGCTCCGGTCGCCGCATCTGAGACACCGATCACCGCGCCCGTCACGCCGACGGTGGGCTCGGCACCGTCGGCGGGCTCGAAGGACGCGCCGCTCGCACCGGTTGCGCTCGACGGTGAGACACCACAGCCGCTGCGCGGCGCGCCCGCCCGGATCGTCGAGAACATGGAGGCAAGCCTCGGCGTCCCGACCGCGACATCGGTGCGCACGCTGCCCGCCAAGTTGCTCGAGATCAATCGCCAGATCCTGAACAACCAGCTCGCCCGCGACCGCGGCGGGAAGGTCAGTTTTACCCACCTCATCGGTTTCGCGGTCGTGCGCGCGCTTCGCCAAGTCCCGACGATGAACGCCAGCTTCGGGTTCGTCGACGGAACACCGAGCGTGGTTCGCCACGAGCACGTGAACCTCGGGCTCGCGATCGACCAGCAGAAAGCCGACGGATCGCGCACGCTGCTCGTCCCCAACATCAAGCGCGCCGACACACTCGACTTCGCCGGGTTCCACGCCGCGTACGAGGACCTCATCCGCCGGGCGCGGACGAACAAACTGACAGTCGACGATTTCGCGGGAACAACCGTCTCACTCACGAACCCGGGCACGATCGGCACGCTGCACTCGGTGCCGCGGCTGATGCCTGGGCAGGGCGTGATCGTCGGTGTCGGTGCGATCGCCTATCCGCCCGAGTACGAGGGCGCTGACCCGCAGACGCTCGCCGAGATCGGGGTCAGCAAGGTGGTCACGCTGACGAGCACCTACGACCACCGCATCATCCAAGGCGCCGAGAGCGGCGAGTTCCTCGCCAAGATCCACGACCTCCTTCTCGGCGGTGACGAGTTCTACGAGGGCATCTTCGCCAGCTTCGGCGTTCCGTACGAGCCGGCGCGCTGGTCGCCCGACCGGAGCCCGCTCGACGGCACGGTCGAAGCGCAGGACAAGGTCATCGCGGTCCAACAGCTGATCAACATGTACCGGGTGCGCGGTCACCTCATCGCCAACCTCGACCCGCTCGGCCTGAAGGAGCCTCGGACACACGAGGAGCTCGACCCCAACCATTGGGGATTGACGATCTGGGACCTCGACCGCGAGTACCCGACGGGCGGGCTCGCCGGTCGAGAGACCATGAAGTTGCGAGACATTCTCGGCGTGCTGCGCGACGCGTACGCGCGGACGGTCGGCGTCGAGTACATGCACATCCAGGAGCCGGATCAGAAGGCGTGGATCCAGGAACACGTCGAAGGTGTGCACGGCGAGACGCTGCTCGAGGACAAGCGCCGGATTCTGTCGGCGCTCAACGGAGCCGAAGCGTTCGAACGGTTCCTGCACACGAAGTTCCTGGGCCAGAAACGCTTCAGCCTCGAGGGCGCGGAGACGCTCATCCCCATGCTCGACTTCCTCATCGAAGCCGCCGCTGATGCATCGTTCGAGGAGATCGTCGTCGGCATGGCGCACCGTGGTCGTTTGAACGTTCTCGCCAACGTGGTCGGAAAGTCGTACGAGCAGATCTTCCGCGAGTTCGAAGGCGAACTCGACCCGAGTGTGCCGCAAGGGTCCGGTGACGTGAAGTACCACGTCGGCGCAACCGGCAAGTTCACCGCCGCGTCCGGCGCGTCGATCGGGATCACGCTCGCCGCGAACCCGAGCCACCTCGAGGCGGTGGACCCTGTTGCCGAAGGGATGGCGCGCGCGCGCCAGGACCGGCTCGGCGACACAGAACACGAGAGCGTGCTCGCGGTGCTGATCCATGGCGACGCGGCCTTCGCCGGTCAAGGTGTCGTCGCCGAGACGCTCAACCTCTCGGAGCTTCCCGGCTACGACGTCGGTGGAACGGTGCACATCGTCGTCAACAATCAGGTGGGGTTCACGACGACGCCCGGCTTCGCGCGGTCCACCGTGTACGCGACCGACATCGCGAAAGCGGTGCAGGCCCCGATCTTCCATGTCAACGGCGACGATCCGGAGGCCGCGGTTCGTACCATCCAGCTCGCGTTCGCGTTCCGTAACGTGTTCAAGAAGGATGTCGTCGTCGACATGGTGTGCTACCGGCGCTACGGGCACAACGAGCTCGACGAGCCGGCGTTTACCCAGCCACGGATGTACGAGGTCATCAACAACCGGAGATCGATCCGCAAGCTGTACACCGAGTTGCTCGTCAACCGAGGTGATCTCACCTTGGAGGAGGCGGAGCAGGCACTCGAGGACTTCCGGGCTCGCATGGAAGAGGCATTCGACGCCACGAAGTCGAGCGCACGGCCACAGGCAACGGTCGGCGCCAAACCACCCGAGCCGACTCCGTCTCACATCGACACGGGCGTGCCGAGAGACGAACTCGAACACATCGTGTCGGTTCTGACGGAATTCCCCGAGGGATTCGAAGCGCACCCGAAGCTGGCGCGGATCCTCGCGTCACGGCGTACCGCCTTTGACAGCGACCAGATCGACTGGGCACTGGCGGAGTCGCTTGCGTTCGGGTCTTTGCTCGTCGAAGGCACTCCCGTGCGCATCGCCGGCCAGGACACGCGGCGTGGGACCTTCAGCCAGCGTCACGCGACGATCGTCGACCATCGGACGGAACAGGAGTACACGCCGCTCCAACATGTCGGCGACGACGCGGCGCCGTTCATGATCTACGACTCGGTTCTCTCCGAGTTCGCTGCCCTCGGCTTCGAGTACGGCTACTCGGTTTCGGATCACGACGCCCTCGTGTGCTGGGAGGCGCAGTTCGGTGACTTCGGCAACGGCGGCCAGACGATCATCGATCAGTTCATTGTCGCCGCAGAAGACAAGTGGGGACAGCGCAGCGGACTCGTCATGCTCCTCCCCCATGGCTTCGAAGGCCAGGGACCAGAGCACTCGTCCGCACGACTCGAACGGTTCCTTGTTCTCAGCGCGCAGGACAACATCCGTGTCGTGTACCCAACGACATCCGCGCAGTACTTCCACGTACTGCGGCGCCAAGTGCACGACCCGGAGCGCAAGCCGTTGGTCGTGATGACACCCAAGCGCTATCTCCGCATGCCCGCAACGGCGTCACCGGTGTCGGCGTTCACCACGGGTGGGTTCGAGGTGCTCCTCGAAGACCCCGCGCCGCCTACCCAGGTACGGCGGATCGTGTTCTGCAGCGGCAAGTTCGGTCAGGAGCTCATCGCGCGGCGCGACGCCGACGGGGCGCCCGCCCTGATCGAGCGACTCGAGCAGCTGTACCCCTGGCCGCGCGACGAGATCGCGGCCGTGCTCGCGCGCCATCCCGAAGCCGATGTCGTCTGGGCACAAGAAGAGCCCGGCAACATGGGCGCCCGGTATTTCGCCCGCCGGCGCATCGAGGAGCTCGCCACTGGGCGCACCGTCGACGTCGTCGCCCGTGCCGAGAGCCCCAGCCCCGCGACCGGCAGCTCCACCGTCCACGATGCCGAGCAGAAGGAACTCCTCGACCTTGCAATGGAGCTCGGCTAGCAGGAGTTCACTCGCGCTCCGGCCGTCCCCGGTGCCGTCGGTGATGACAATTTGCGCATCGCTCCAGGAGTTCGCCGACCACGGTTCGCTGCGTTCGCTCATAGGGCGGGTCGTGATCGCACTCGAGGAGCAGCGTCGACCCGCAGTCGACGCAACATCGGTCCCGTTCGTGCACCACTCGACGTTGGCGGGTCGTCGGGTGACGACGCCGACTCGACGCGTTGATCGGACGGGACTCCGCATCGTGGATCAGCGCCCGTAGAAAGGCTGTAGGCGCGATGCGCTCGACGACTGTGCCCGCGATCGGTGTCCCGTCATCGAGCGTGCAGCCGTCGCCGCGCACGTGCAACACCACCTCGGTCAGCACCGCGGCACCGCCCCCGCGTACGACTTCGACGAGCGCATCCGCGCGCTGTTGTGCTACCGACGGCCACCTCGGCGCGTCCGCGGACGCGTCGGGTCCGTTCCGGCGCACACAAGCATCGACCGCTGCGCAAACCACTGCCGCGTGTGGCGGGGCCAGCCGAAACGTGCCGACGATCATGCCGTCGACGTCGACATGCCAGCTCAAGCGCCGTGCTTCGTGCTGCCGTTTCTCCGTCTCCTCGGGTCGTTCCCGTCGTGCGCGCCACGCCGCCAGCGACGGCACCAACCGGCTCGCCGGTACGCGCTCCGCCAACGCGCACAGTTCCTGTTCACTGTCCGGCGTCGCGACCCGCGTCAATGCTCGGACCTTGCTGTAGGAAAGACGGCCTTCGGCGAACGCGCCATCGATCACGCCGAGGTCGTCCAAAGCTCGGCCGATGCGCAACCACTCGCGCGCAGTCGACACCTCGACATCCAACGCCTCTGCGATCCAGTGCGCGCACGTCGGCGCACTGTCGACCGCCCACTCCAGCGAGCGGTCGAGCTCAGCCGCCAGTCGCACCAGCACACGGAGCCCCGCGGACCAGCGCGCGCCGGCATCGACCAATTCCTCGCGCAACGAACGCTGCTGAACTGCCGCCGACATCCCAGCATCCCTCCTGGGTCTTTCTCCGTCGGTCGGCCCTCGCAGCGGGCTGACGAGCTGGTCTCGTCAGCCTAAAGCAAGGGTGCGACATCGAACCCAGGGAGTGGAGCATCAAACGCGTCCGCGGACGCGTGAAAGGGTCAGCGCGAGCGCAGCGTCTTGATGCCGAGGTAGCCCGCGCCGAGGCCGAACGCGATCGAAATCACCGCGAGCACGTCGTGCACGACCTTGAAACCGGTCGACTGGTCTTGGCCCGCGATGATCACGACACGCGTGATCCAGACGTAGAGCGTCCACGCGCAGAGTGCGACGAGGAACCAGGCGACCCGGCGGGACACGTCTTCGAGGCTAGAGCTTCGAAACGCGCTTCACGGCATCGAGGCAACGCTGCACGTTCTCGCGCGACGCATTCGTCAACGGCAGTCGCACATCGGGCGTGGCGATCTTGCCGAGCGTGTGCAGGACGCCCTTGAAAACTGCCGGGTTCGGGTCGGTGTAGGCGGTCTGGATCACGGGAAGCAGTGCCTCGGCGTGGGCACGGCCGTCTTCGATCTTCCCGGCAAGTCCGCACTCGATCATGGCCACGAAGTGCTCGGTGCAGAGGTGGGCGGCGGCCGAGATGGTGCCGACCGCGCCCATGCACATGAGCGGGAACAGGAGTGTGTCCTCGCCGCCGAGAACGCTGAAGCCGTCGGGTGCCTCCGCGAGCAACCGAAGCGTGTCGGCGTCGAGCGTGGCGACCGCCTGTTTCACGCCGGCGATGTTCGGGACGGCTGCGAGTTCGAGCAAGCCGCCGGCGCCGAGATCGCGTCCTGTACGGGCCGGAATGTTGTACACGATGACGGGCACAGGACTCTCCGCCGCGACCGCCTTGAAGTGTGCGACCAGCCCCGCGACCGAAGGTCGCACGTAGTACGGCACGACCACGAGCGCGCCGACGACGCCGGGGGCGCCCGCCAACGCAGTCGTCGCGCGGATCGTCGCCCTGGTGTTGTTCGTGCCCGTGCCGATGATCACACGCATTCCGCTTGCGCCGCACGCACGCACGATTGCGTCGACTGCAGCCTGCCGTTCATCGGGCTCCAGCGCACTCGCTTCGCCGGTCGTTCCCATCGCGACGAACCCACTCACGCCGGCACTCGCGTATTCGGCGCAGAGGCGTTCGATCGCGGGGACGTCGACCGCGTCCTGCGCGTCGAACGGCGTGATCAGAGGAATCCACACCCCGCGCAGGTCGAGATCGCTCGTCATGCGACGAGCGTAATCCCTCGCGGCGCAGCGAATCCTGCGGGAATCGGTTCCGGGACTGCCGCACCCCGGCGGCTACGTTCCCGGGGTGCCGCCGTGGCTGCAGTTCGCGATCACCGTCCTGGTCGGCGTGGCGACGGGCATCCTCTCCGGCATGTTCGGTCTCGGCGGTGCGGTCGTCTCGACGCCGGCCATTCGGGCGCTCGGCGCCACGGCACTCGAGGCGATCGGGTCGACACTGCCCTCGATCCTTCCGTCGTCTATCTCCGGTTCGGTGCGCTACCGGCGCGAAAACATGATCCTCGGGCACGTCGCGTTGGTGACCTGCGTCTTCGGGGTTCCGGCGAGCGTGATCGGGTCCCGGCTCTCGGGCGCCGTACCCGGCAACGGCCACGCACTGATGATCGCCACCGCGCTCCTGGTCGCGTATACGGGCTTTCGCACGGCCTTTCCGACCGTGCGGACGCTGGAACGAAGCGGCGAACCGCTGAAGGACGAGTGGTGGCGACTCGCCGTCATCGGCGTGGCCGCGGGCGCGCTGTCGGGATTGCTGGGCATCGGCGGCGGGATCCTGATGGTGCCGGCGTTCTCGGCGTGGGTGGGTATCCCGTTGAAGGAGACGATCGCGACGTCCCTCGTGTGCGTCGGCATCTTCGCGGTACCGGGAACCCTCACTCACTGGTATCTCGGCCATATCGACTGGTCGTTCGCGATCGCGCTCGCGATCGGTGTGATACCGGGCGCGCAGATCGGAGCACACTTCACGATCAACGCGGCCGATCGTGTCCTCCGCCACAGCGTCGGTGCCGCGCTCGGGATCATCGCCGCGATCTACGGCATCAGTGAGTTGCTCGCGCTGATCAAGTGACGGGCGCGCTCGAAGACGCCGTCCAGCATTTCCGGTGTGAGCCGCCCGGTGAACGTGTTCTGCTGACTGGGATGGAATGCGCCGACGATCGTGATCGCGCCGCATGCCACCTCCAGGCCGTGGGCGAAGCGCGGGCGCCGCGGCGGGCGATCGATCCCAGCCAAGCCGGTCCGACCCAACACCGTCCACACCGCTTCGTACCCGAACGCACCGAGCGCGACGATCACCCGGACCCGACGGAGGAGTTCTAGTTCGCGCACCAGGAAGGGCAAGCATGTGTCGCGCTCTTGCGTCGTCGGCTTGTTAGCCGGAGGGGCGCAGCGCACAGCCGCGGCGACATAAGCGTCGATCAGTTCCAAGCCGTCGCCGGAACGGACGGACTCGGGCCGGTTTGCGAATCCGGTTCGGTGCAGCGACGCGAACAGAAAATCACCGGAGCGATCACCTGTGAACACGCGTCCCGTTCGGTTCCCGCCGTGAGCTGCCGGCGCCAACCCGACGAGCAGCAGGCGCGCGTCCGGATCGCCGAAGCCAGGGACCGGCCGACCCCAGTAGTCCTCGTCCCGGAACGCCGCCCGCTTCTCTCGCGCCACCGCTTCCCGCCACGCGACCAGCCGCGGACACGCCCGGCACGCCACGATCTCGGAGGTGAGGGCGGTGAGCCCGCGCGCGGACACGGCGTGCGAGCCTACGGGCGCGGCGCCGGTACCCTCCGGCGATGCGGGTCTTGCTCCTCGTCAACGCCACCGCCTCGTCGGTGACGGCCCGCAAACGGGTGCTGATCCGCAAGCTGCTCGCGGCCGAACACGATGTCGAAGTGGCGGAGACGTCGCGACGTGGTCACGCCGCCCGCCTCGCGCGCGCTGCCGCGAACGACGGCTTCGACGTCGTGGTCGTCCTCGCGGGTGACGGCACGCTGAACGAAGCGGCCGACGGTCTGTTGCGGACCTCGACCGCGCTCGCGCCGCTGCCCGGAGGTTCGACCAACGTCTACGCCCGGACGCTCGGCTTCCCGAACGACGCGATCGACGCGACGAACAACTTGCTGCGCTCACTCGAGCGCGGCGCCACGAAGCGCATCGGTGTCGGCCGGGCGAACCGCCGGCCCTTCCTCTTCAACACCGGCATCGGCTTCGACGCGGCGGTGATCCGGCGCGTCGAACGCTACGGGGAGCTCAAGCGGTACTTGTCGCATCCACTCCACGTCGCCGCCGCGTTCGAGGTGTTCTTCCGGGGCGAAGCGAAGAACGTCCGACTGCAGGTCGAGCTCGATACGGGCGAGCTCATCGAAGGCGTCCGCTTCGCGATCATTTCGAAGACCACGCCGTACACGTTCCTCGGCCGGATGCCGCTGACGGTGGCCCCCGAGGCAGGCATCGAGCGGCCGCTTGCGCTGACGGCTTTCCGGTCGATCGACGCGATCACGCTGCTCGCCGGCGCCGGCTCGGCGTTGCGCACCGGCCGGTTCCTCGGCCGGCGCAAAGGAGTCGATCACCGGCACGACCTCCGCCGGCTCATCCTCCGCAGCGGGGAGCCGTTCCCGTACCAGGTCGACGGCGACGATGCCGGAGACACCGAACACCTCGACATCGAGTTCGAGCCCGACGCGCTCACGCTCGTCGTTCCGTAGCTCAACGCTGACGCGGATCCTTCAACGTCTCCAACGCGACGTCCGGGACATTCGTGATCAGCGCGTCGACGCCGGCCGCGGCGAGCACGCTCATGTCATTCGAATCGTCGACGGTCCACACGTTGACGCGGACACCGCTGCGTTGCGCCACCGCGATGTCGTCGGGTGCCGTCCGCAACGCGACCGCGCGATCGGGGTTCAGCCACGCGTGCCCGTGCTCGCGGGCCGTCGCTGCGGCCACCGCGATCTCCTGCCCGCTCGTCAACCACCCGGTCGCGAACTCGGGCGCGGCGGCGCGCGCCGCGTCGACCGCGCCGAGATCGAACGACGAGAGGATCACGTCCGCCGCCGCGACTCTGTCGGTGCCCCGCAGCATCTCGACGACCGCGTGCACGACCGCTCGGTCGGTGTCGGCGTCGGGCTCCCAGGGCAGACACTTGATCTCGACGTTCACGATCATGCCGGCGCATGCGTCGAGCGCCTCCGCCAGAAGGGGGATGTCGGGACGGGCGGCCCGCACGGCGTCGAACGTCGAGTCGGCGAGTAGGCCGATCCCCTCGGCTTCGGGATCGTGGTGGACGACGAGCGCGGCGTCGGCGGTCCGGCGGACGTCGAGTTCGACTCCGTCGGCGCCGAACTCGCGGGCCTTGGCGAACGCGGCGAGCGTGTTCTCGCGGCGAACGGCGGACGCGCCGCGGTGCCCGAGCACGAGCGGACGACCAGGCATGGCCGTCAGCCTACGGAGACCAACCGGAACACGTTCCACATCCGGACGCGAAAGTCCTGGTCATACCCCTTGCCGACGCAAACCTCGGCCGTTAGCCTGCGGTCGCCGTCTCGCAACCCGCGCGGAGCGGTTGTGGGGCTGTTTGTGATCGGGCGCACAAGCGATCGGCAGGTGGAGCCGTGGCTATGCGACCCAACAGGGGGGAAGCAAAGTGGCGCTGACGTGGATTCGAACCCATGACTGGGACGCGGAGGACTGGCGCAACAAAGCGTCGTGCCGCGACACGAGTCCGGAGCTCTTCTTCCCGATCGGGACTACGGGGCTCGCGCTCGACCAGATCGATGCCGCCAAGCAGGTGTGCGAGGCCTGCCCCGTGACGCATCAGTGCCTCGAGTTCGCGATCGCGACCAACCAGGAAGCGGGCGTCTGGGGTGGGACGACCGAGGACGAGCGGCGCCGGTTGCGCAAGGGCCTCGGCGTCGAGGTGACGAGCGGTGCGACGCGTCCCGCGTAGTTCGCGGCGCTCGGCTTACAACTCGACGCGCGGCATCGCGACCGGCACGCGTACGCGCACGGACGTGCCGTTGTCGTCGTGCATCTCGATCGAGCCCTGAAGTTCGCTCGTCACGAGCGCTTGCACGATCGACAGACCGAGGCCGCGAGACCCCTCGAGGGTGAACTCCTGGGGGAGTCCCATACCGTTGTCGCGCACTTCGATCTCGACGTGCCCGTCGGTACGGGCGAGCGTCACCTCGACCGACGCGTCGAGCACTGATTCCGGGAATGCATGGTCGACCGCGTTCTGCATGAGCTCGTTCAGCACGACCGCGAGCGGTGTGGCCACCTCTCCGGGCAGGTCCCCGGCGTCGCCCTCTACCTTGAACCGGATGGTGTGATCCGGCGTCGACGACGTGTCCTCGACCAGCCGGGCCAGTGGACGGACGATCTCGTTGAGCGACACGACGTCGCCCGCTTCACGCGACAGCGTCTCGTGCACGATCGCGATCGACCGGATCCGGCGCTCCGACTCGGCGAGCGCGGCTCGGGCCTCGGGCGACGTGAGCCGGCGCCCCTGTAGCCGCAGCAGCGACGCGATCGTCTGCAGGTTGTTCTTCACCCGGTGGTGGATCTCGCGGATCGTCGCGTCCTTCGACAGCAGGAGACGGTCGCGGCGCCGGAGGTCGCTGACGTCGCGGAGCAGAACGAGCGCGCCGGCCGGCTGTTTCAGGTCGACCAAAGGGAGTACGCGCACGAGCACCGAGACGTCGTCGCGCTCGATCTCCTCGGCGACCGGGAGATGGAGCAGCATCGCGCTCCGAGCCGCGGTGTCGTCGAACCCGACATCGATGAGACGCTGCGACTGGGCGTACGCGTGGATGCCCATCCGGTGCAGAGAGCTCACCGCGTTCGGGCTGGCGAACTTCACGCGCGTTTCGGCGTCGATGACGATGACACCGTCGCCGACGCGCGGCGCGCTCTCCATCTCGATCTCGTCGACGTCGTACGGGAACGTGCCGTCCGCGATCATGCGCGCGAAGCGGTCGAACACGTCGAAGTACGTGCGCTCGAGCTCTCCCGACCGGCGGGCGAGTGTCATCGATTCTTCCCGGGTGACGATGCCGATGAGCCGGTCGGCGCGCCGCACCGGGATGACCTGCACACGGACGCGTTCCTTTGATCCCAACGCCGCAGTGTCACCGCGGACGATGTCGCCCGACCGCCAGCAACGGGCGTACAACGGCCGTTCCACCTCGTCGACGACGGTTCCGACGAGGTCCTGTGGATAATTCGTCTGACCCGTGACCGGCCGCACCTGGGCGAGCACCACGAAGCGGTGACCTTCTTCGCCGCTGATCGGCGCGAGCACGAGGAGGTCGGCGAACGAGAGGTCGGCGAGTGGCCGCCACGACGACACGAGCCGCTCCGTGTGCACGAGATCGGGGCCGGCGAGCGCGGTGCGGGCCAGTGCCAGATCGTCCAGTGTGCTCACGGCGCCGATCCGACGAAGAGGTTGCGACAGATCGCGTCGAGGCCGTCGAGGTCGCTGATGTCGTCGGAGAAGGTCGGGACCCGGGCGACGACGTCGGGCACACGCGCCAGTTCGGCCCGCAGCTCGGCCTCGCGCATCGCGACGATCGAGAAGTTGCGATACGACTCCCCCACCGTGCGCAGGACGCGTGCGGTCCGGCTGCGATCGTCGAGCGCGGGCTCACCGGTGTCGCCCAGTGCGTCGGCGAGCGGGACGGCGTCGTCGATGCATGCGGTTGCGGCGGCCGCGCCGGCGGGGTCGCGCAGCGAATCCGGGAGCGTCTTGTTCAGCACGAGCGCGCCGAGGTGGTAGTCACGCGCGATCAACGCCTCGCAGAAGCGTTCCGCTTCGTGCAACGGTGCCGCCTCGAGGGTCGTGACGACCGCGAACGTCGTGCGCTTGTCGTGCAGCAGCCGCTCGACCGCGCGCGCCCGCGTGACGAAGCCCTCGTACATCGACTGGAAATTCAAGAAGAATTCGGCGATGTCCTGCAGGAACTGGCTGCCGAGCAGTCGGTCCGCCATCTGGTAGAAGGGCCGGCTCGCGACGTTCAAGACCCGGCTGCCGCGCTTGCCGCCGACGCGATACGGCAGCGTCAACCAGCGGAGTAACCGGCTGCCGAAGAAGTCGGCCATCCGGGCCGGTGCGTCGAGGAAGTCGATCGCGTTGCGTGTCGGCGGCGTGTCGATCACGATCAGGTCGTATTCACCAGTCGCGTGAATCTCGTACAGCCGTTCCATCGCGATGTAGTCGTGACTCTGCACGAATCGCGCGGTCAGGTTCGTGTAGAGCCGGTTGTCGAGGATTCGGTAGGCGGTCTCCTCGTCGGGTGCGTGGCGGAGCACGAGGTCGTCCCACGACTGCTTGGTGTCGAGCATCGCCGCCCAGAGCTCGCCGCGGGCCTCGATGCCCGCGGCCTTCAGCACTTCGGGCTCGACCCGGTGCGCGCGGTTGCCGAGCCCCTCGATGCCGAGCGCGGTCGCGAGCCGGCGCGCCGGGTCGATCGTGAGCACGAGGACCTTGCCACCCAGGTGCACAGTGACGCCGAGCGCCGACGCGGCCGCGACCGACGTCTTGCCGACGCCGCCCGAACCGCAGAACACGACGATCTCCTTCGCCGCGAGCAGCTGCTCGAGCGTCCGCGGTCGCGGCTCGGGCGCGGCGCGGCGGGGACTCACAGCCCGAGCTCCGCGCCCAGACCGTCGGCCACCATGCGCGTGACGCGGAGTCCGTGCGCCCGCACGAAGAGGTACGGCACGTACAGCAACGGCAGCTCGACCGACTGTTGCAAGTGTTCGAGATAGCGCGCGCCGGTGCGCCGCAGCGACACCGCGAGCCGCGCCGCATCGAGCACCTCGGTCGCGCCGCCACCGACGCGCGCGGTGAGCAGGTCACCCGATGCCGGCGCGCGGAGCGCTTCGAACGTCTCCTCGTCGGCACGCGTGAACAACTCGGGAAGGACTCGGTTGACGATCACGCTGCCGAGCGGCACCTTCGCTTCGCGGCGGATGCGCTCGACGAGTTCGATCGTCTCCGCGACAGGCATCTCCTCGGGCGTCGTCACCACGTTCACCGCGGTGATCTTCGGATCGGCAAGGAGCTCCGAGACCCACTGCGTCTGGTTCCGCAGCGGTCCGACGTCGACCAACTCCCGAATCGTGTCGGCCGCGCCGAGCTGGGCGACGATGTGGCCGGTTGCCGAAGCGTCGACAACAACGAGGTCGAAGTCGGCGCGGCCCTCGATCGACTCGCGCACCTCCCACGCGATCTTGCCGACGGTGAGGATCTCCTTCACGCCGGGGGCCGCGGTCGCGACGAAGTCGAGGGCGTGCGCGAGCGGCCCGATGCGCCCCATCACCGGGACGCGCAAGTTGAGCTTGATGTACTCCTGCAGCGACGCCTCGGTGTCCATCGCCATCGCGAGGACGCCGGGATGGATCTCCTTCGGTGTGAAGCCGACGGGTGCGTGCTCGAACTGCGCGGGGATGTCGCCTTTGGCGTCGACCTCGACGAGGAGCACTCGCTTGCCGACGTCGGCGGCGAGCAACGCGGTTGCGGCCGCGACCGTGCTCTTGCCGACCCCGCCCTTGCCCGTGAAGAAGAGAAGCTTGCGATCGAGGAGCTCGGGCGCGGGCCCGTTCACGGCGAGGGTCGCGCTAGCTCGCGCCGAAGCCGACCTTGCGGCCGCCCGCGTCGGCGGCAACCTCGACGTACGCGATCTTGTCGACCGGCACGCCGATGCGCCGTCCCTTCGTGTCGGTGAGCCAGAGCAGCGAGTCGCCGTTGCCGACCGCGCTCTCGATGGTGGCCGCGACGGTGTCGACCGAGTCGTCGGTCTCGACGGTCAGCTCGCGGGCCGAATACACCACACCGATACGTACTTCCATAGGGCGAGGCTAGCGGCTAGACGATCTTGAGCTGGGTTCGGTAGATGCGCTTGGGCGCCATTTCGACGTCGAGGCGCTCGGCCATCGCCGCGAACACCTTCGACGCGGGGTCGTCCGGTCGGGCAACGACGATCGGTTCTCCCTCGTCGGCGCCGGACCGTAATTCGGGCACGAGCGGAACCTGCCCGAGCAGCGGCACCTCGAGCTGGTCGGCGAGTTCCCGGCCGCCGCCTTCACCGAAGAGCCGGTACTGCGTGCCGTGTTCGCACTCGAACCACGACATGTTCTCGATCACACCGACGACGGAGAGGTTCACCTTGCGCGCCATGTACGCGGCGCGCTGCGCGACCTTCTGCGCCGCCGGCTGCGGCGTCGTCACGACGATCACCTCGGCGCGCGGCAGGAACTGCGCCATCGAGAGGGCGATGTCGCCGGTGCCCGGCGGCATGTCGACGACGAGATAGTCGGGATCACCCCAGTGCACGTCGGTGAGGAACTGTTCGAGCGCCTTGTGCAGCATGGGACCGCGCCACACCACCGGCTGGTCCTCGCGGGCGAAGAAGCCCATCGAGATCAGGGTCACGCCGTTGGCGTCAGGCGGGACGATCACGTCGTCGATCACCGTCGGCGGCCGATCGATCCCGAGCATGCGCGGCATCGAGAACCCCCAGACGTCGGCGTCGATCGCCGCGACCTTGTGGCCGCGCTGCGCGAGCGCGACCGCGAGGTTCGTCGTGACCGACGACTTGCCGACGCCGCCTTTGCCCGAAGAGATCGCGAGGATTCTTGTGTTCGCGTCGATGAACGGATTTGGACGGTGCTCGTGACCGTCGTGCTCGTGACCGGCACCGCCGTGGAGTTGCTGCGCCAGCGCCGCACGCTCCTCGTCGGACATCACGTCGAGGTCGACGTCGACGTGGGCGACGCCGGCCAGCGGCGCGACCGCCTCGGTGACGCGCCGCACGATCTCGGTGCGCAGCGGGCAACCGGCGACGGTCAGCGCGACTGTGACCTTGACGTTCCCGCCGTCGATCGCGATCCCCCGCACCATGTTCAGGTCGACGATCGAGCGGTGAATTTCGGGGTCCTCGACCGGCCGCAGGGCTTCGAGCACCTGGGACTCGGTGGGAGCCCCGGAGTGCGCGTCGCTCGCCATGCTCGGCCTCCCGGGAATTTCCACTACGGACATAGGTAGAATACCCAGCGTGACGAACGAAGATCTCACTGCGGACGAGTTCGCCGCCGCGGTGGCCGCGGTCACCAGCGCCTTCGGCGACCCGACCCGGCGCGACATCTACCTCTTCGTCCGCTCCTCGCCCGACGGCGCGAAGGCCGCCGACGTCGCGGAGCACTTCGAACTCCATCCCAACGTCGCGCGCCACCACCTGGAGAAGCTCGCCGCCGGCAGCTACCTCGACGTCGACCTCGAGCGTCACGTCTCCGCCGGCCGTCCGTCCAAGCGCTACCGCGCCGCGGCGCCCGAGACGCATCTGTCGTTCCCGCCGAAGCGCGACGACCTGTTGGCGACGCTGTTGGCCCGCGCGCTCGAACGCCTGCCCGTCGACGAGGCGAGAGCACTGGCCGAGGAAGTCGGTTACGACTACGGACGCTCGATCGCGTCCCGCATGGAACCGAGCGAGGGACACCGCTCCGTGAAGGCCGCGCTCGCCTCGGTGGCCGACGCGCTCACCGCCCACGGATTCGCGGCCCACGCCGAGGCACGAGGCAACCTGCTCACGCTCGTCTCCGAGCACTGCCCGTTCGGCGAAGCGGCACAGCGTTGGCCTCATGTGTTGTGCGCGGTCGACACCGGCATGGTGCGCGGCATGCTCGAAGGCCTCTACGGCGAGACCCGGCCCGAGCTGACCGAGAGCCGCCCGGACGGCGGCACGCACTGCGTCACGCGCGTCTGAACGAATTCCATGGCGTCGACGCGCGCGTACCTCGATCACGCTTCGACCTCGCCCCTTCGCCCGGCGGCACTCGAGGCGATGCGACCGTTTCTCGAATCGTCGTTCGGCGACGCCGGCCGTCTCCACGCCGAAGGCCGCGCGACGCGAGTGGCGCTCGAAACCGCCCGCGAGCAGGTCGCCGCGTTCTTCGGCGCGCGTCCGCGCGAAGTCGTCTTCACGTCGTCCGGAACGGAGGCCGTGAATGCCGCCGTATTCGGCGCGGTCGGGCGCCGGCCCGGATCGATCGTGACAACGGCAGTCGAACATTCCTGCGTGCGCGACGCGGTGGCGCGTACGGCGGCCCCGCCGACCGTCGTGGGGGTCGACCGCACGGGCCGATTCGACCCGGCCGCGGTCGTCGCCGCGCTGCGGCCCGACACCACGCTCGTGAGCATCCAACTCGCCAACCACGAGGTGGGCACCGTGCAGGCGGCGGCCGAGGTCGCGGCCGCAGTGCACGAACGCGGGCACGCGGCGCTGGTTCACGTCGACGCGTGTGCGGGCGCGGGTTACGCGACCGTCGACTTCGTCGCGCTCGGCGCCGACTTGTGCTCGGTCACCGCCCACAAGTTCGGCGGCCCGCTCGGCGCCGGCGCGCTTCTCGTCCGCCGAGGGTTGCGGATCCCGGCCTTTCTGGTCGGCGGGGCGCAAGAACGCATGCGTCGCGCCGGCATCGAGAACATCCCCGCGTGGATCGGCTTCGGCGCCGCGTGTGCCGCGGTCGACATCGAGGCGGAGACGTCGGTCGAGCGCGCGCTGACCGAGCGCGCCGCTTCCGTTGCGACGACCCTGCCCGGCGTCGAGCGGTTCGGTGACGGGTCGCTGCCGAACGTCCTGTGTCTCGGCGTCGACGGCGTGGAGGCCGAGCCGATCCTGCTCGCGCTCGACCAACACGGCGTCGCAGTCCATTCCGGCTCGGCGTGCTCCTCGGAGACACTCGAACCGTCGCCGGTTCTCGAAGCGATGGGCGTCACCGCCGACCGCTCCCTGCGGGTCTCCGTCGGCTGGTCGTCGACGACGGCCGACGTGCAGCGCTTCGTGGACGTCTTCCCGGGAATCGTCCAACGTCTGAGGGGGTTACGCAGCCCATGAGTGCCACCGTTCGCCGCCTGAACCACGCCGTTCTCTACGTGCGCGACGCGCGCCGCGCCGCCACCTTCTACTCGGAGGCCTTCGGATTCGAGGTGCTCGCCGACTACGGCGAGGGCGCGGCCGTCTTCATGCGCGCCGCGGGCACCGAGAACCATCACGACCTCGGCCTGTTCTCCATCGGGCCGCAGGCGCCGCTCCCCCAGCCGGGTCGCGTCGGGCTTTACCACCTCGCCTGGCAGGTCGACACCATCACCGACCTCGCCGAGATGCGCGAGCGGCTCCTGCGCCTCGGCGCGCTCGTGGGCGAGAGCGACCACGGCGTGACGAAGTCGCTGTACGCGAAGGACCCCGACGAAAACGAGTTCGAGGTCATGTGGATGGTGCCCCGCGAACAGTGGGGCGACATGGAACGCGAGGCGATCACGCAGCGCCTCGACCTCGCGGCGGAGCTCGCCAAGCACGCCTAGAGCTTGAAGGGATCAGCGCCCGGACGCGAGGAGGTTGAGCGCGGAGCCAGCGCGGAACCACTCGATGTGTTCGGCGGAGAGCGTGTGGTTCGCCGTGAACGCGTCGGTCGTCCCGTCGGCGTGGTGCACGACGACCTGAACCGTGCTGCCCGGCGCGAGGGCGCTCAGACCGTCGAGGTCGACGAGGTCGTCGACCCGAATCCTCTCGTAGTCGGCCGGATCCGCGAACGTCAGCGTGAGCACACCCTGCTTCTTCAGGTTGGCCTCGGCGATACGGGCGAACGAACGGGCGAGGATGGCACGCCCGCCCATATAGCGCGGTTCCATCGCCGCGTGCTCCCGCGACGACCCCTCGCCGTAGTTGTCGTCGCCGACGGCGAGCCATTCGATCCCGGCCTGCTTGTAGTCACGCGCCAGATCGGGAAGCGGTTTCACGGATCCGTCGCGCGCATCGACGCCCATGCCCGTCTCGCCGTCGGTGAACGCGTTCACCGCGCCGAGGAAGAGGTTCTGCGAGATGTTGGTGAGGTGGCCGCGGTACTTGAGCCACTTGCCCGCGGGCGACACGTGGTCGGTGGTGCACTTGCCCTTCGCCTTGAGCAAAACGCGCAGGCCGTGGATGTCGCGGCCGTCCCATGCCGGGAACGGCGCGAGCAGCTCCAGCCGCTCGGATCCGGCCGCGACCGCGACGGTCACGCTCGCGGGATCCGCGGCCGGTGCCGCGAATCCGCTGGCACCGCGGTCGAAGCCGCGAGCCGGGAGATCGTCGGCAACCGGCGGTTCGAACTCCTCGAGGAACGATCCGTCGAGCCTGCCGCTGAGCGCCATGCCGACGACCGTCTCGGGCGAGCCGATGAAGGCGAGCGTGTTCTTGTTGCCGTCGTTGCGCGCCGGGAAGTTGCGATTGAACGACGTGACGATCACGTTCGGGGCGTCGGACACGTCGTCGCGCTGCCACTGCCCGATACACGGACCGCACGCGTTCGCGAGCACCGTTGCGCCGATCGCCTCCAGATCGGCGAGTAGTCCATCGCGCTCGATCGTCGCGCGCACCTGCTCGGAACCGGGCGTGATCATGAGCGGCGCCTGCACGCGGAGGCCGCGCGCCGACGCCTGGCGCGCGAGATGCGCGGCGCGGCCGATGTCCTCGTACGACGAGTTGGTGCACGACCCGACGAGCGCGGCCGAGATCTCGCGCGGATAGCCCTCCTTCACCGCCGCCGCTGCGATCTCGGAGACGGGACGGTCGAGGTCGGGTGTGTGCGGGCCGACGAGGTGCGGCTCGAGCGTCGACAGGTCGATCTCGATGACCTTGTCGAAGTAGCGCTCGGGATCGGCTGCGACCTCGACGTCGTCGACGAGGTACTCCGCGTAGCGGTCGGCGAGGTCGGCGATCGCCTCTCGTCCCGTTGCCTTGAGGTATTTCGCGGTGTTGTGGTCGTAGCCGAACAGCGAGCAGGTCGCGCCGATCTCCGCGCCCATGTTGCACACCGTCGCCTTGCCGGTGGCCGAGATCGACTCCGCACCCGGACCGAAGTATTGGACGATCGCTCCGGTACCACCCTTGACCGTCAGCAAACCGGCGACCTTCAAGATGATGTCCTTCGGTGCAGTCCACCCGGAGAGCGCGCCGGTGAGACACACGCCGATCAGCTTGGGAACGCGGGTGTTGTACGGCCAGCCCGCCATCACGTCGACCGCGTCGGCGCCGCCGACGCCGATCGCGACCATGCCCAGACCGCATGCGTTGGGCGTGTGCGAGTCGGTGCCGATCATCATCCCGCCCGGGAACGCGTAGTTCTCGAGCACGACCTGGTGGATGATCCCGCTCCCCGGCTTCCAGAAACCGATGCCGTACTTCGCCGCGACCGTGCGCAGGAACTCGTAGACCTCGCGGTTGGTGTCGAGCGCGACCTGCATGTCGGCCTCGGCGCCGGTGTGCGCCTGGATGAGGTGATCGCAGTGCACGGTCGTGGGCACCGCGACGGCCGGCATCTTGGCCAGCATGAATTGCAACAACGCCATCTGCGCGGTCGCGTCCTGCATCGCGACGCGGTCGGGCCGGTAGTCGGCGTAGTCGACGCCCCGCGTCCAGCCGACGGTGTTCACATCGTCGGCGTGCACCGCAAGCACCTTCTCGGCGAACGTGAGCGGCCGCCCGAGCCGTTCGCGCGTGACCGTGAGCCGTTCGGGGAAGCGCGCGTAGACGCTGTCGACGAGCGACACCGGGGTAGTGGGTCCGATCTGGTCAGGCATGCTGCAGTGCTCCTGCTCTCAGCGAGAACTCGATCTCGAACGTCGTACGGTCGGCGGGGTACCGGTGCTCGGACACGAGCACGGGAACTCCGGCCGCGTCGTGGGTGACGCGGCGCGACAACAAGAGCGGCGCGCCGGGCGCGCACACGAGGAGCGCGGCCGTGGGCGCGCTCGCGATCTCGGCCGTGATCGTCTGATGGACCGCGCCGAGCTCCACCCCGCGCAACGGGAGCAGGTCGTAGAACGGCGCCCGCTCCACGTCGGCGCGCGAGACGTCGGCGCCGACATCGCCGCGAACCCACACCGTGACGAGCGCGAACGGCTCACCGTCGGCCAGGTTGACGCGCTCGACGCGCAACACGTCGGCGCCCCGCGCGACGCCGAGCGCGTCGGCGACGATTGCGGGTGCGTCGACGAACCCGAACGCGAGGATCTCGCGGCCGGGCTGCGCGCCCGCGGCCTCGACCGCGGCTTCGACGGTCGTGAAACGCCCGAGCGGCTGGCGGACCGGATCGACCGCGGCGAACCAGCCCGCGCCTCGGCGCGACGTGACGAGGCCCTCCTGTCGCAACAGGTCGAGGGCCCGGCGAACGGTGACCCGGCTCGTGCCGTACTCCCGGGCCAGCTCGAGCTCACCGGCGAGGGCGCCGCCCGCACCGACGTCGCGGGCCACGATGCGAGCCCGCAGCGCATCGGCGAGGTCGAGGTACCGCATGAGTTGTATTATACTTGTCTATGCGTGACCTGACAAGTCTGCCGGCGGCGGCCCCGACGCCCGCACGACGGGATCGAGCTCGAAGAACGGTTGGGCGCTGAACCCGAGTCGGCGCGCCAGCAACACGGCGGGGAACGTCTCGACGAGCGTGTCGTAGGCCCGCACGTTCGCGTTGTAGATCCGCCGGGCCACCTGGATGCGATCCTCGGTGTCGGTGAGCTCGCGCTGCAAGGCGAGGAACTCTTGGCTCGCCTGCAGGTCGGGGTACTGCTCCGCGACCGCGAGCAGCTGCGAGACGCCGGAGCCGAGGGCCTGCTCGCGCGGCGCCTGCTGTTCGGGGCCGGCCGGCGCAGCCATCGCCTCCGCTCGCTGACGCGTGACCGTCTCGAACGTCTGCTGCTCGTGCGCGGCATAGCCCTTCACCGTGTTGACGAGGTTCGGGACGAGGTCGTGACGGCGCTGCAGCTCCGTGTCGATGTCCCGCCACGATTCGCGTGTCACGTTCCGCAGGTGGACAAGGCGGTTGTAGATCCCGAACGTCACGGTCGCGACGATCACGAACGCCGCGGCGACGGCGACGAGAACGACGGTCATCGCGGCGGATAGGTCGAATACACGACCGCGGGAATCTGGTGATGGAACTGCTCCAGCCAGCTGCCGAGTGCGAGCCACTTCGAGGGCTCGAGCTTCTCGGCGGCGACGAGGATCCACGGGCCGTCGATCTCGAGGGCGGCGAAAGAAGCCGATCCGAGCAGCCACTCCATCATCCGGGCGTCGAGGAGCGAGAACGCGAACTTCTGGTCGTCGCACTTCACGCGAAAACGCCGATTGAAGTCGTCGTATTCGAGCTCCACGTCGCTCAGCCCGAGGTGGTCACCGAGCCGGGTCAGGAAATTCTCGTAGCCGAGCTGGAGACGGGGACACGCGGCGGGGATCGTCGCGAGCGCGCACGTGAAGCGGTGGTACTGGCGCGAGCGGTTGCCCCTCCCGTCGGTGGTCTCGTCGTAGTACCAGTAGTCGAACAGCCGCATCGGGATGCCGTCGTGCGTGCCCGAAAGGATGCACTCGACGGCGCGGCCCTGGCCCTTCGAGAACAACACGAACGGCATCGACACGATGCGGTCGGTGTCGGTCGCCGAGTACGTGAAGCCGACCGTGCGTCCGATCGCGGCGACCGCGTTCATGCGCGCGAGCCGGGCGCGGCGCTGGAGGTAGGCGATTCCGATCACGGCCCCGCCGGCCAGGACGAGGGCAAGGAGGACGAAGGCCATGGGTCAGTGCGCCCGCCACGCGTCCTTCGAGCGCGTCCGATCCTTCACCGCCGCGGGCAGCCGCCCGCGGGCGATGTCGGCCAGCGACACGTGCTCGAGCACGTCGCGCAGGCTCGCCCGCAGCGCCACCCAGACCTCGGGCAGACGCTCCGCCGCTCCCCCGTACGAGAGCTCGTCGGGCCGGATCCCCTGCACCGCGGCGAGCGGGCCTTCCACTGCGCGCAGCACGTCGGCGACGCTGACCGTATCGGCCGGGCGGGCAAGCTGGTAACCGCCATCCGCTCCCCGCCGGGTGCGGATGATCCCGGCCCGCCGGAGCTCGGTGAGGATGTTCTCCAGGAAATTCTGCGGAATGCCCTGTGCCCCGGCGAGCTGTTCGCCCTTCACGGGCTTGCCCGTCTTCTCGGCCGCAGCGAGCTCCACCGCGGCTCGCACCGCGTAATCCGCCTTGGCCGTGATTCGCACGAGCCGATTCTTACCGCTGCGGTGGCCGGGGTCGCGCTTGACGGCTATCCCCACCTAGCCTATCTTGTCGACTGGTTTAGTCGAGATACCTGGAGGAACCCCGACCGTGCTGACTCGATCCCGGCACAATTCACGCCGCCGCACACTCCCGATTGCGCTCGCCGTCACGCTCGCTCTCGCGCTCCTGCTCGCGGCGTGCGGCAGCAGTTCCAAGAGTTCCGCATCGGCCGGCTCCGGCGACGGATCCTCGTCGACGACGCTTCGGCTCGGCTACTTCCCGAACGTCACGCACGCACCCGCCATCATCGGCGTGCAGAACGGCACGTTCGCTTCGAAGCTCGGCTCGAACGTCAAGCTCGAATTGAAGACGTTCAACTCCGGTACCGAAGCGACGACGGCGCTGATCTCGGGCGCGATCGACGCGTCGTTCGTCGGACCCAACCCGGCGATCAACGCGTACCAGAAGACGAAAGGCGGGATCCGCATCGTCGCCGGCACCGCTTCGGGCGGCGCGTTCCTGGTCGTGAAGCAGGGCATCACCAGCGCCGCCGACCTGAAAGGCAAGAAGGTCGCGACACCGCAGCTCGGCAACACGCAGGACGTCGCACTCCGCACGTGGCTGAACGACAACGGCCTCCACGAGACGAAGGACGGCGGCGACGTCACGATCGTCCCCGAGGACAACTCCGTGACGCTCACGGCGTTCGAGTCGGGCGCGATCGACGGCGCGTGGGTGCCGGAGCCGTGGGCGACGCGCCTCGTGACCGAAGGCGGCGGCAAGGTGCTCGTCGACGAAAAGACGTTGTGGCCCGGCGGACGGTTCGTGACGACGGTCCTGATGGTCAAAAAGAGCTACCTCGACGCGCACCAGGACGTCATCGAGAACCTCATCCGCGGGCTCTCCGACTCGATCGACCTCATCAAGTCGAACCCCACCCAGGCGCAGCAGCTGACCGGTCAGGGCATCGACCAGGTGACCGGCAAGCCACTCAAGGACAGCATCATCAAGTCGTCCTTCGAGCACATCACGTTCACGCTCGACCCGATCGCGACCTCGCTGCAGAAGGACGCCGACAACGCAAAGACACTCGGCTTCCTCGACTCGAGCGACCTCTCGGGCATCTTCGACCTGAGCCTCCTGAACAAGGTGCTGCACGAGAACGGCCAACCGGCGGTGAGCTCATGACCGCGCAGACCGAGATGGAGCCGCGGACCCGTTCCCTGCCGGCGGTCTCCATCGCCGACGTGTCGAAGGTGTTCGGCGCGGGCCGCGCCACCGTCGCCGCACTCGACCACATCAGCCTCGACGTCGACCCGGGCGAGTTCGTCTGCCTGCTCGGCGCGTCGGGGTGCGGGAAGAGCACGTTGCTGAACATCGTCGCCGGCCTCGACCGGCCGACGTCCGGCACGGTCGACGTCCGCGCGAACCGGACCGGCCTCATGTTCCAGGAGTCGGCGCTGTTCCCCTGGCTGACCGCGCGCGGCAACGTGGAGCTGGCGTTGAAGCTCGCCGGCGTGGGCCGCGACGAGCGCCGGGCGCGTACCGATCAACTCCTCGACATGGTCCATCTCGGCGACTTCGCCAAGCGCCGCCCGCACGAGCTCTCGGGCGGGATGCGTCAGCGGGTCGCGCTCGCCCGCGCGCTCGCGCAGGACGCCGAGGTGCTCCTCATGGACGAGCCGTTCGGCGCGCTCGACGCGATGACGCGCGACCGCCTGCACGACGAGCTCGAGACCGTGTGGCGGGAGACGCGCAAGACCGTGATCTTCGTGACGCACAACGTCCGCGAGGCGGTGCGGCTCGGCGACCGCGTGGTGCTGCTCGCGAGTCGTCCGGGCCGCGTCGCGGAGATCTTCCCCGTGACCATCCCCCGGCCGCGACGCATCGACTCGACCGACGTCGCGACGCTCGCGGCGACCATCACCGATCGCCTGCGGCTCGAGGTCTCGAATGGCCGTTGACACGGCCGACACCGTCCTGCTGCAGGCGCCGGTCGGCGAACGACTGTCGACGCGACGCGTCTCGAAGTACTGGCCCGCACTCTGGCCGAAACTTGTCGCGATCGGGATCTTCGTCGCCGGCTGGCAGATCCTCGTCTGGACGGGCTGGAAGCCCGAATACCTCATCCCCTCGCCGTTCACCGTCTTCGACGCGCTGTTGCACGACCTGCCGACGCTCGCGGGCGCGGTCGGCGTCACCATGCGCCGCGCCGCCGTGGGCTTCGGACTCTCGATCCTGATCGGCGGTGTCATCGGTCTGGCCGTGGCGCGCGTCCGCATCCTGCGCGCCGGAATCGGATCGATGATCACCGGTCTGCAGACGATGCCGTCCGTTGCGTGGGTTCCCCTCGCGATCGTGCTCTTCCAGCTGAGCGAGAAGGCGATCCTGTTCGTCGTCGTGCTCGGCGCGGCCCCGTCGATCGCCAACGGCATCATCGACGGCGTCGACAACGTGCCGCCGATCCTCCTGCGCGCCGGGCGCATGCTCGGCGCGCGCGGCTTGGCGTCGCTGCGCTACGTCGTCGTCCCGGCCGCGCTGCCGGCGGTGGTCGGGGGCCTCAAACAGGGCTGGGCGTTCGCGTGGCGCAGCCTGATGGCCGGCGAGCTCATCACGGTGTTCCCCGGACACATCGGCATCGGGCAGTCGTTGAACATCGCCGCGCAGAACGCCGATTTCGTGGGCGTCTACGAGGCGATGATCGTCATCTTCCTGCTCGGCGTCGCGATCGACGCGCTCGTGTTCGGCAACATGGAGCGCGCGATCAGGAAGCGCTACGGCCTCGTCGATGCCGCCGCGCTCTGAACGTCACGCGCGGTCGCGCTCTTCGATCTCGACCTTCTCCATGACGTCGCCGACCTGCGTCGCCTGCGCCACATCGATGCCGTCGACCACGTAGCCGAAGAGGTTGTAGTTCGGTGTGAGCTTGCGGGTGCAGTCGTCGATGCAGATGAAGAACTGCGAGCCGTTCGTGTCCGGGCCGGCGTTCGCCATGGCGACCGCCCCGAGCGTGTACTCGGCCCTCACCGGCTCGTCGGAGAAGCGGTAGCCCGGCCCGCCGCGACCGCTGCCCTCCGGACACCCACCCTGGATCACGAACTCCGGAACGACGCGGTGGAATGTCAACGAGTCGTAGTAGCCCTGCCGCGCCAGACCGATGAAGTTGTTCACGGTGTTCGGCGCGAGCTGCGGATCGAGGTCCATGACGATCGAGCCGCGACTCGTCGCGATCGTCACGCGATAGATCTTCGAGTCGTCGATCTGCGGTTCGGGGGGCTTGGCCACGGGTGCTCCTTACGGCTGGGTGGTGGACGGGTTCGGACAGTGTCCGGCGCTCACCGCTGCCGAGAGAGCGCTCAGAACCTGTTGCCGCAACGGGTGGTCTTCGGGCGCGTTCACGAGGAACAGTTGGAACGCGGTCGCAGCTTCGCACTGTTTGTTCTCGAGTTGCGAGAGCAGCAGCCCCTTGAAGACATAGGAGTCAGGGTACGTCGGATCGACCTGGATGGCCTTGTTCAGGCTCGAGAGCCCGGCCGCGCGCAACTCCGCGGCCTGCGCCGGCGTCGGCGCGTCGCGCGACTCGAGCGCGGTCAGCCATCCGGCATAGGCGTGCGGCTCCGGCTGCGACGGGTCGAGTTGCGCGGCGACGATGAACTCTTGGATCGCGTCGATCGGAGACACCGAGATCAGCGCCCGCGCGTAGCGGATCCGCGCGTCGTAGCTCTTGGGCGCCGCGGCCGCGGCGGCCTTCGCCTGCGCCACCTGGGTCGCGACGGGAACCGTGGTCGTCGCGGTGCCGCCGCCGGCCTGGGCGTCCCCGGTGATCTCCTGACCCGGGTTCCGCTGCCCGATCGCGTGCGCGAGCAGGAACGCGGCGAGGATCGCGACGACCACGATGCCACCGATCGTCACCAGCCGCATCAACAGCGGCACGCGCTGCCGCTCGCTTCCCTCCCGGCCTTTTCCCGCCTCGATCGACTTGATGACCGCCGACGCGCGGGCTGTGTAGTCGTCGTGCAGCACGCGATACGTGTCGGGGTCGATGTTCCCGGCGAGCAACTCGGCGTCGAGATCGTCGAGCGACCGCAGGAGGAACTCGCGCTCGTCGACGAGTGATTCGGCGGCTTCGGTCGCGGCGCGGTCGTCGCTCACCGCGGCAGTCCATCGTCGTGCGCGCGGGCGCGACGGACGACGTCCTCGTCCTCTTCGGTCGCGGGGAGCCGGGGCGTGGCGCTCCAACGCCGCACGGCGACGGCGATGCCCGCGGCACCGAGCAGGATCGCGACGGTCGGAAGGCCCCAAGCGACGACCCCGAGCCCCGAGTTCGAAGGCGTCTCCAGGATCTTGTCGGTGTAGCGCGCGACGTAATACGCGCGGATGTCAGCGTCGCTCATGCCCGACGCGATCTGGCGGGGGATGTTCTCGCGGATCGCCTGCGACTGCGACGAGTTGCTGTCGGCCACCGATTGACCTTCGCACACCGGGCACGCCAGCTGATGTTCCAGACGGGCGGCGCGCGCCGCCGGCGAGTTGTCAGGGCGCGACCGGGCGACGAGCACGACGATCCCGATGACGACGATCAGTCCGAGCGCGAGCCAGGGCAGGACCTTCCTCATCGTGATCTCAGGAGTTCTTCGCCGTGCATTCCTGGCCGTCCCGCGCGGCCTGCAGCCAGATGTCGAGCACCTGCTGGGTCGACGGACCGAGGGTGCCGCACACGGCGACGCCGTCGGGCGCGATCACGTACGTCTCCGGTTGGCCCGTGGTCCCGAATGACAGCGAGGCCGAGCCCCGCGGGTCGACGGCGACCGGCCAGTCGATCTGCTGCTTCGCGACGTAGTTGCGCATCGTCGAGGCGTCGTCGTCGATGATGATGCCGACCATCGCGAAGTCGGCTTCCTTCTTGTGCTCGTTGTAGAAGGCCTTCAGCGCCGGCTCCTCCGTCTGACACGGAATGCACCAGCTGTTGAAGAAGTTCACGACGTAGGTCTTGTTCTTCAGCGCCGCGGTCGAGATCGTCTTGCCGTCCAGCGTCTTCAACGTGAAGTCGGGAGCCGTGCCGTGCTCCTGGACGAGCCTGGGAATCGACGGCTCCGATCGATGATTCAGCGCGAGCACGACGCCGAGCGCGACGACGACCACCGCCATCCCCAGCGCGATCCAACGGATCGGGTGTCGCATCACGAGCTCGTTCCGGCGAGCGCGGGCGCGGTGTCGTCGGTCGCGGTCTCGACCGTCGACGGAGGCAGGACGTCGCGCTTGCGGGCAGGGACGAGCGCCAGGGCGCATCCGAGCGCCATGATCAAACCGCCGATCCAGAGGAACATCACCATCGTGCCGACCTGCACTCCTATCGTCACCCGGCCCGACGTCGGCGACGACACGAGCGTGAGGTAGATGTCGCGCCAGGGCGTGGTGTGGATCGACGGCGTGCCGATGCCCTCGGCCGCGTTCGGGTAGGTCGAGATCGCCGGCGCGAGCTCACCGACGCCGCCGCTCACCTTCACCCGCGCCTTGATCGTCGTCTTCTGCGCCGACTGCTCGACGCTGCGCCCGAGATACGTCACGGTGTACCCGCGCACTCGCGCCGACTGCCCGGGCGAGAGCTGCACTTCGCGATGGGTCGTGTAACCGCCAGTGGTCGCGAGGGCGACCGCGATCACGACGACGCCGACGTGCACGAGAAGCCCCCCGTACAGCCGTGTGTTCGTGCGGACGGTCCGCGCCGCCGCGAGGGGAAGCGCCTCGTTCGTTGCCCGCTTGCGGGCGCGTACACCGAGCACGACGGTCCGGCCAATGCTGGTGAACGCGAACGCGGCGAGGGAGAACGCGACGACGTTCGCGATCCCGTGCGCGCCGGCGACGAGTGCGAGCACGAACGTGAGGCCGCCGGCCCAGGCCGGGATCAACAGACGGTCACGCAGCACCTTGCCGCTCGCGGCGCGCCACGGCAGCAATGGTCCCACCGCCATCAGGAACAACAGCGCGATACCGATCGGCACGCCGAGACGCGTGAAGTACGGCTCCCCCACCGTGATCTGCTTGTCCTGCAGCGCCTCGACGAGGAGCGGGAACACCGTGCCGGTGAGCACGACGAGCGCGAACCCGGCGAACAGCAGGTTGTTCACGAGGAACGCGGCTTCACGCGAGACCGGCGAGTCGATTCGACCGGGCGAACGGAGCTTGTCTCCGCGCCACGCGATCAGCGCGATGCTCGCGAACGCGCAGATGCCGAGGAACGTGAGCAGCCACGGGCCGATACTCGACTGTGAGAACGCGTGCACGGAGTTGATGACGCCGGACCGGGTCAGGAACGTGCCGAGGATCGTGAGGCAGAACGTCGCGCACACCAGGGACAGGTTCCAGACGCGCAGCATGCCGCGCCGTTCCTGCACCATCACCGAGTGGATGAACGCGGTCGCGGTCAGCCACGGGAGCAGTGACGCGTTCTCGACGGGGTCCCAGCCCCAGAAGCCGCCCCAACCGAGGACCGCGTAGCTCCACCACGCGCCGAGCACGATGCCGACGGTGAGGAAGCCCCACGAGATCAGCGTCGTGCGCCTCACCGCGGCGAGCCAGCCCTCACCGAACCGGGCGGTGATCAACGCCGCGATCGCGAACGAGAACGGGATCGCGAACCCGGTGAGTCCGGCGTAGAGGAAGGGCGGGTGGATGGCGACGAGCGGATGGTTCTGCAGCAGCGGATTCGGTCCGGCGCCGTCGAACGGGATCGCACCCGGTTGGGCCTTGAACGGGTTCGCCGAAAAGAGCATCAGCGCGAAGAAGAACAGCAGCACCGCGTACTGCACGAGGGTCGCCCACGCGACGAGCGGGTCGTCGGCGCGGTCGCGGAACCGCCACGCCGTGACCGCGACGTAGATCGAGAGCAGGAGCGCCCACAGGAGGATCGAGCCCTCGAGCGCACCCCAAGCCGCAGTGAACGTGTAGAGGCCGGGCGTGGCGTGCGCCACGTTGTCGGTGACGTACTTGATCGAGAAGTCGTGACCGAAGAGCGCCGTCTCCATGACGACGAACGCCCCGAGCGCGGCGACGAGGATCACGAAGACATAGCGCCGGCCCGCGTCGAGCAGCGTGCGCCGCCCCGTGGCGATGCCCGCGCCCAGCGACACGAGCCCGAGGAACGCGGCGACCGTGCCGATCGTCAGCAGGCCGTAGCCCAGTTGCGCCCGCATCCGTTTAGTTGTTGCCGAACGGATCCGGCGGACACTGGGTCGCGTTCGCCGGCGGCTTGTAGTCGGCGCCGTGCTTGATCAGCAGCCGCGTCGAGTCGAACGTGGTCGATCCCACCGCGCTCCAGTGGCCCTCGGCGACAACCGGTGCGCACGCCTTGAAGAGCTCGGGCTCGGTTCCCACGTGGTGCACGTGCACGGTCACGCCGCCCTCGGTGAGGTCGAAGTCGGCGCCGTCGGTCCGTTGCGTGATCGAGGCGGGCACGACTCCGCCGCCGATGCGCATCGTGCGTGTGCCGTCGTGGGCCTCGTCGTGCACGGCCTGCGACACTGTCTTGAAGAACACGACGTTCCTCTGCATCAGCACGAGCATCCACGCGACCGCACCGAGACACAGCACGGCCACGATCGCGTACCGCAGCCGGTTGCGCTTGCGGGGCGGAGCTTGCAGCGTGGTCGTGTCAGCCATTGTCCTCGTCGCGCAACGACCGCCGCAGCTTCCGGGTGCGCCCCTTGATCCACACGAAGTAGCTCACCATCGTCACCGCGACGACCGTGTACCCCACGATCACGTAGTTCCAATTCGTGCTCATGCCGGCGCCACCTCGACCGGCTCGGCCGCGATCCGTTCGGCGATCGCCTGCGCCAGCTCCCGCGCCTCGCGGCCTTCCTCGAGCCGGGCGAGCTCGAACCGCTCCATCACGAGGTACGCGTAGAGCATCGTGAACGCGACGACGGCGAGTACGAGCGTGAATGCCATCGAGCCGTCGATGAGCACCTTGTTCTGGGGGTTGAACACGGTGCCCTGCTGGTGCAGCGTCTGCCACCAGGTGACCGAGAGGTAGCTGATGGGGACGTCGACGAAGGCGATCAGCGCCGCGATCGCGCAGCGCTTGCCGCGTTCGTCGGCGGTGGCGGCGGTGCGGCGCAGCGCGAGATAACCGAGGTAGAGGAAAAAGAGGATCGCGGTCGTCGTGAGCCGCGCGTCCCACTCCCACCACGTGCCCCACGTCGGCTTGCCCCACAGCGACCCGACGACGAGCGTCAGGCCGGTGAAGACGACGCCGACCTCGGCCGACGCGCCCGCGATCAGGTCCCATGCCGCGTCGCGTGTGCGCGGGATCAGCCACAGCAACGACGTGAGCGCGGTGACGCCGAACGCGAGGTACGCGACCCATGCGGTCGGGACGTGCAGGTAGAGGAGCCGGACCGCCTGGAAGCCCTGGTTCTCGCGCTCGGGCGTGACCCACAGCGCGAACACGGCCGTGACACCGAGCGTGACGAGGGTCGCGGCGGCGAAGAGGCGCTTCATCCTTCCTCCAGCAGCGGACCGAAGGCGACAGTGCCCGCCGTCACCGCCAGGATCGCGAACGCGACGAGCAGCTGGATCCAGGGCCACGCATCGCTCGGCGCGCCGTTCAACGCGGCCTCGAACGAGCGCGTCGCGCCCAACATGACCGGCGTGACGGCCGGGAGCACGAGCAGCGGGACCAGGGTCTCGCGAGCTCGCAATCCTCCGGCCAACACGCCGTAGACGGTAGCGGTGGCGGCCAGCCCGACAGTCGCGGCGACTCCCGAGCACAAGAGCACGAGTACACCGCGGACGGACACGTCGTACAGCACCACAACGGCGATCCCGACGATGATCTCGAGCAGGAACAGCTGGACCGCGATCGCGGCGGCCTTGCCGAGGAAGATCGACCCACCGTCGAGGCCCGAGAGGCGAAGACCGTCGCGCGCGCGGTTCGCCTCCTCGATCGAGAACGACCGGCCGACCGCCAGGAGCACCGCGAGGAGGATTGCCGCCCAGAACAGGCCGGGCGCGGCCTCGTGCAGCAGCGTGCGGTCGGAGTCGAGCGCGAACGCGAACAGCATCACGACGATTGCCCCGAACGGCACGATCTGCTGCAACGCGACGCGGGACCGGCGCTCGATGCGCAGATCCTTGCCCGCGACGAGCAGCGCATCCCGTAGGAACGTCACGCCGAGGCCTCGATCTCGGGTGCCGGCGGCGCGGCTGCGATCCCCCGCCCCGGCGGCACCGGGTGCACCTGGCCGGCCACGACTCGAACCTCACGCGTGCACAGCGCCCGGGCCAGATCCAGCTCGTGGGATGCCAGCATCACGGTGCAGCCGTCGCCCGCAGCGGACCGGACGACCTCCGCGAGCACGCCGCGGCTCTGGTCGTCGAGACCGGCATGCGGCTCGTCGAGCAGCAGCAGGCTCGGTTTGCGCGCCAGCGCGTTGGCAAGCGAGAGCCGCCGACGCTGCCCCTGCGAGAGGCGGGCGTGCGCGACACCGGCGACCCGCCCGAGACCGACGCGCTCGAGCGCGGCGTCGGCGTCCTCCGCGGTCCGGCCGACCGCCCGGGCCACGAAGCGGACATTCTCCGCGACCGTGAGGTCGTCGTAGCAGAACGTCTCGTGCCCGACGAGCGCGACCGCGCGGCGCACCCGGCGCGGCTCCGCCCGAAGGTCGACTCCAAGCACTTCAGCCTCTCCTGCACGCAGCGACAGCAATCCGGCGCACAGTCGCAACAACGTGGTCTTGCCCGCGCCGTTCGGCCCGCTGAGGAGCAGCACCTCGCCCGCGTCGACCTCGAGGTCGGCGCCCGCGAGCGCGGGGAACCTTCCGAGCATGCAAACGGCCGACCGAAGGCGTACGCAGCGCAACCAGAACTCCGGGGGACCGGGGGTGCGGTACCCGCCAAGCTTACGGACGACCTGCACAAACGGGCGAACCCGGCCCGACCACCGCGAGAGTGCACGCGATCACCGCCGGTACGATCTGCGTGTGCGACGAGCGATCGCCGGCGTCGGGCGGGCTCTGGTGACTGTCGGGATCCTGATGCTGCTCTTCGTCGTGTATCAGCTCTGGGGCACCGGCATCTTCACGGCCCGCGCCCAGGACCGGCTCAAGTCCGACTTCAAACAGCAGGTACAAGCGGCGGAGAACGACACCGTCGGTCCGGTCCCGACGACGGCCAAACCGGGCACGACGCCGACCACCGTGGCGTTCAGTCACAAGCTCGTTCCGCTGACGACGCCCCCCGACGGCGAGGTCGAGGGCGCGATCAGGATTCCGGCGATCGGCATCAACTTCTACTACGTCGAGGGCACGTCCCGCGACGACCTGAAGAAGGGACCCGGTCACTACCCCGGCACACCGTTGCCCGGCACGCTAGGGAACGCGGGGATCGCGGGTCACCGCACGACGTACCTCCACCCGTTCGGCGACCTCGACAAGTTGCACATCGGCGACGACATCATCATCCAGACGCTCGCCGGCACGGTGTTCGACTACAAGATGTACAAGCAGCTGATCGTCAAGCCGACCGACGTATGGGTGGTCGCGAACACGCCCGACCCCGAACTCACGCTGACCGCGTGCAATCCGAAGGGTTCGGCCGCGGAGCGCATCGTCGTCAAGGCGCGGCTCGTCTCGCAGAAGAGCGCGCCACCGACGCTGTCGCCGAAGCACCCCACCAACGGCGCCGGCAAAGGTCGCGGCGACGCGACGCTCGCCCAAGGCCTTTCCGGTCAACAGCGCAGTCTCGCCCCGAGCATCATCTGGGGGGTCGTCGTCGCGCTCGTCGGGCTCACGTGGTGGTGGGCCTATCGCCGCTGGCGTCACCCGCGCACGTGGTTGGTCGGCGTCGTACCGTTCCTGATCGTGCTGTTCCCCTTCTACGTCTATCTCGAACGCGCGTTGCCGGCCGGTTACTGACGGCATGGAGGTCGTGCGTTCCGACGTCGAGGACGCGGCGCGGCGCACCGCTCCCTTCATTCGCCGCACACCCGTGTTCCACTCGGGCGCGCTCGACGTTTGGATCGGCGCCGAGGTCTTCGTGAAGGCCGAGCACATGCAGCGCATCGGCGCGTTCAAGTACCGCGGTGCGACGAACGCAGTGCAGTCGTTGTCGGCCGACGATGCCCGCCGCGGCGTCGCCGCCCACTCCTCGGGAAATCACGCGGCCGCGCTATCGCGCGCGGCCGCGGTCCGGGGTATCCCGGCGCACGTCGTCATGCCGCAGGCGGTGTCGGCCGCGAAACGCGCCGCGGTCGAGCGGTACGGAGGCCGGATCACGTTCTGCGACAACACACTCGCGGCGCGGCGCGCGGTGCTCGCCGGCGTGATCGAACAGACGGGCGCAGTCGAGATCCATCCCTTCGACGACGTACGCGTGATCGCCGGCGCCGGTACCGCGGCACTGGAGCTCGTCGATGAGGTACCCGACCTCGACTGCGTCGTCACACCGGTCGGCGGCGGCGGGCTGTGCTCGGGAACGTGCATCGCGGTCGCGCCGGTGCGCGTCATCGGCGCATCACCGCGTGATCGCGCCGCGACGGTCGCCGACGGTCTGCGGACGGGATGCTCGCCGCGGACCGAGACCATCCTGCGCGATCACGGCGTCGAGCAGATCACCGTGGACGAAGCCGACATCGTCGACGCGATGCGGGCGGTCTGGGAACGGACGAAGCAAGTGATCGAACCGAGCGCGGCGGTCGCGTTCGCCGCAGCTCGCGCGGCGGTGTCGCCGGCGGCGCGTATCGGCATCATCTGCTCGGGCGGCAACGTCGATCTCGACGCGCTCCCCTGGTAGGCCGCACCGGCGCGCTCAGTCACCGACGCTGCCGTCGATCATCTCCCGGATGAGATCGGCGTGCCCGTTGTGCCGCGCGTACTCCTCGATCATGTGCACGTAGATCCACCGCAGGCTGCACGGCTCGCCCCGGCGGATGCCCGTGTCGTCGAGGTCGCGCTCCGACGCCGCCGCCCGGCTCGTGTCGCACTGCGCGTGCCAGGCCGCGAGATCGGCTTCCCAGTCGGCGTCGTCGAGCGGTACGAGCTCACTGTCCTCGATCTCGGGGTCGTACCAGATCGGCGGCGTATCGGGGGCCCGCAGCAACACGCGCTGGAACCAGTTGCGCTCGACCTCGGCCATGTGCCGTACCAACCCGTGCAACGAGAGGTTCGACGTCGTGACCGGCCGGCGCTTGCGCTGTTCGTCATCCAGGCCTTCGCACTTGATCAGCAGCGTGATGCGGTGGAAGTCGAGCCACTGCTCGAGCATGGCGCGTTCCCCGAGCAGGAAGCTCGGTTCGGTGCGGCGCGTATCGTGAAGTTCCTCGACCATCAACCCTTCCTCGTTCCGGGGGCTTCGTCGTACGCGGCGACGACCGCCTTCGGCGCCGTGCAGCGCCACGCGTCGGTGACGAGCTCCTCGAGCTCGTCACTCCCGATCGCGGCGAGGCGCACGAGGATCGCCGGAAAGCCGTTGTAGTGCGGTTCGGTGAAAAACTTCTCGTCGTCCTCGGCGAGGAGAGCCTGCTTCTCTGCATCGTCCGCCACGCGGATCGCGACGACAGCCGGATTCGGGACGCGCGCCTTCTTCGGATGGACGCGCTCCTGCCACACCCAGGCGAAGCCTTTCGCCTTGCCCTTGTTCATGACCGAGAACGCGAACCGCTCGTCGGCTTCCACGGTGTCGGGAAGTGCGAGCGCCACGCGTCGCACGTCGTCCTGCGTCGCCACGGCTTCCTTCTTACCCCTTGCTGCGGTCGCCCGGCTACGGCTTCTGCCATACGGAAATGTGCGCGCGACTCTCGTTGGTGAACGGCTTGCGCGTCCAGGTGCTCCACCGCTCACGCAGGGTCATGCCCGCGAGCTGCGCCATGAGATCGAGCTCCGACGGCCAGGCATAGCGGAACGGCACCGAGAACCTCTCGAACCGGCCGTCGAAGTTCCAGTAGTGGTGTGAGACGAGGTGCTGCGTCGCGACGTCGATCTCGTCGAAACCGAGATGGTCGGGCGTCACCGCGAACGGCTGGTACCGCTCGCCGGGCGCGAGCCGCCGGAGGCCCGGAACCAGGACCTCGATCACGAAGCAGCCGCCGGGCTCGAGGTGCGCGGCGGCATTGCGGAAGCACGCGACCTGCTCCTCTTGGGTCGTCAGGTTCATGATCGTGTTGCGGACGAGATACACGACGCGGAACGTTCCGTCGACCCGCGTCGTCGCGAAGTCGCCGATCGTCACGCGCACGGCCTCGGCGCCGGGCTTGGCGCGCAACCGGGCGACCATCTCGGGCGACAGGTCGATGCCGTGCACGCGCACGCCGCGCCCGCTCAGCGGCAGCGCGAGCCGGCCGGTCCCCACACCGAACTCGAGCGCAGCGCCTCCAGCTGCGAGCGCGCCGATGAAGTCGAGCGCCGGATCGACCACGTCCGCCTGCGCGAGATCCGCGTACATCGTGTCGTAGCGGCTCGCGACGGCCTCGTCGAAATGGTTCGTGGGCACGGCGCGCATGATGACCCGGGCGCATCCGCGCCGCCACCGATTTTGGCGTCGCTACCGGCCGCGGAAGTCGGGCGTGCGCTTCTCCGCGAAGGCAGCCAGCCCCTCCTGCAGATCCTCGCTCGCGAACGCCGCCTGCTCCTGGGCCGCGATCTCGATGCGGGCGGCCTCGCCGAGCCAGCCCGCCTCGGCCACGAGATTCAGCGCACGCTTGTGGCCCCGGATCGTGAGCGGCGCGGACGCGGCGATCTCGCCCGCAAGTGCGAGCGCCGATGCGAGCGCGTCGTGCTCGACGTATTGCACGAGGCCGAGGTGTTGTGCTTCCTGCGCGTCGACCGTGCGCCCCGCGAGCAGGAAGTCACGGGCCGCGCCTTGGCCGACCAGCTGCGCCAGGCGCCAGATGTTGCGCGCGCTCAGATGGATGCCGAGCCGGCCGCCGGGAATCGCCATGCGCGCACCGAGCGCGGCGACGCGCACGTCGCACGCGACCGCGAGCTGCATGCCCGCGCCGATCGCGGGACCGTTGATCGCGGCAATGACGGGCGCGGGGTAGGCGACGATGGCGTCGAGCAGGTCCTCGAACGACGGCCGGAACGTGTCGGTGCTCGCATCGCCTTCGGCGGCGAACCGGGTGACGAGATCGGCGCCCGAGCAGAACGCGGTGCCGGCGCCGGTGATGACGATCGCGCGCAGGTCGTTCGATCGCCGGAGGCTGCGGCCCAGCTGATGACACATGTCGGCGTTGAGCGCATTGCGACGCTCCGCACGATCGATCGTCGCGACGCCGACCAGCCCGCGCTCTTCGAAATGGATCACGATCCGTTCCGATCAGGACTCGTCGATGAGTGCGATGCGGTCGCCCTCCTGGACCGTCTGGCCGGGCTCGACGTACAGCTCGCGGACCACGCCCGGGATCTCGGTGACGACCGGGATCTCCATCTTCATCGACTCGAGGATGCAGATCTCGTCGCCCTCGGCGACCATCTGTCCCTCTTCGACGACGACCTGCCAGACGTTTGCGGTGATCTCCGCACGGATTTCGGCCATGGCCGGATCGTAGGCCGCGACTCAGACGGGCAGCACGCCGTGCTTGCGCCACGGCCGGTCGACGCGCTTGTCGGCGGTGATGCGCAGGCCGCGAGCGATGGCGGCTCGCGTGTCCGCGGGGTCGATCACGTCGTCGAGCCGGGCGTGTCCCGCAGCGATGTACGGATCGATGTTCGCCCGAATCTCCTCGGCGAGCTCGAGCCGGCGCGCCGAGCGCTCGTCGTCGTCCTCGATCGCATCGAGCTGCTTGCGGTGGATGATGTTCACCGCACCGTCGGGTCCCATCACCGCGATCTCGGCCGTCGGCCAGGCGACGATGTAGTCCGCCTCGTACGCGAGACCGTTCATCACGAAATAGCCGGCGCCGTAGCTCTTGCGCAGGACGACCGAGATCTTCGGGACTGTGGCCTCGCTGACGGCGAACAGCATCTTGGCGCCGTGCCGGATGATGCCCTGCTTCTCGACCGCCGATCCCACGATGAAACCGGGCACGTCGTGAAGGAACACGAGCGGGATGTTGAACGCGTCGCACAGCCACACGAACCGGGCCGCCTTGTCGGCCGCGTTCACGTCGAGCGCACCGCCGAGCACCATCGGCTGATTGGCGACAACGCCGACCGGCCGGCCGTCGATGCGCGCGAGCCCGGTGGTGAGATTCTTCGCCCACTCGGGTTTCATCCAGAAGACGTTCCCGTCGTCGACGATCGCGTGGATGACCTTGCGAACGTCGTACGCGCGGCGGGGGGCGGTCGGTACCAGCTCGTAGAGCTCCTCGACCCGCCGGTCGGCCGGGTCGGACGTCGCGCGCCGAGGCGGCTGCTCGCCGTTGTGCTGCGGAAAGAACGAGAGGTACTCGCGCACCAGGCGCAGGCACTCTTCGTCGTCGGCGACCTCGAGATCGGCGACGCCGGAGATCTTCGTGTGCACCGCGGAGCCGCCCATCTCCTCTTCGGTCACGTCCTCGCCGACTGCAGCCTTGACGAGGTGACGGCCTCCGAGCGCCATCGACGAGGTGCCCTTCACCATCGGCACGAAGTCGGCGAGCGCGGGGATGTACGCGGTGCCCGCCGCGCAGTGCCCGAGCATCGCCGCGACCATCGGCACGACTCCGCTCATCGCGACCTGCTCGCGGAACAGCGCGCCCGCGCCCGCGAACGTGGATCCGCTCGTCGACTGAATGCGCGCGCCGGCCGAGTCGAGCAGCCAGACGAACGGGATCCGCTGGCGCACCGCGTGCGCGCGCATCCGGGCGATCTTGTCCTCGCCGACCGCGCCCATCGAGCCCGCCATCACCGTGAAGTCGTAGGCCGCGATCGCGACCGGACGGCCGTCGATCTCGCCGACACCGGTCACCACGCCATCGGCGGCGAGGTAGCGGTCGCCGAGGCCGGCATCCATGTGATCGGCGAGCAGTCCGTACTCGACCCAGGTACCCGTATCGAGCAGCAGATCGAGACGCTCGCGCACGGTGAGTTTTCCCAAGGAGCGCTGTCGTTCGACGAGCTGGTCGCCTCCCATCTCGAGCGCGCGCGCCTTGCGCTGCGCGAGATCGCCGATCAGCGGTCCCCAGTCGTGGCGCGCGTCGGTCACTAGCGGCCCTTCCACTGCGGTGCGCGCTTCTCCGCGAACGCGGCGACTCCCTCGGCCGCGTCCTCGGTCTGTGACGTCACCGTCAGCATTCCTTGCAGATAGGACAGCGCGGCGTCGGCGTCCATCTCGAGGGCTCGATAGAACGAGTCGCGCCCCCACCGCATGACGATCGGCGACTTGCCTGCGAGCTCACCCGCGAGCGCGTCGACGGTCGCGTCCAGGTCGCTCGCGGGTACGACGCGCTGGACGAATCCGATGCGCAGACCTTCGTCGGCCGCGACGCGCCGACCGGTCATCATCAGGTCGAGCACCGTCTTGGGCGGCATCGACCGCAGCAGCGGCACGGTGATCATGTACGGCCACAGACCGACGTTGATCTCCGGCGTTCCGAACACCGAATCGTCGGAGGCAACGATCAGGTCGCATGCGCATGCGAGACCGAAGCCGCCGGCGAGCGCATACCCGCGCACGCGGGCAATGACCGGTTTTCCGAGGCGCCACATGTCGCGGAACAGGTCGGCGAGCAGCCCGCGCCCGTCGTGGGCCGAGGCGGCGTTGTCGGCGATGCCGCCGCCGCCGAGATCGGCGCCCGCGCAGAAGGCCCTCTCCCCCGCTCCCGACAGCACGACGACGCGCACCGCGTCGTCGTCGCGGGCGCGCGCGAAGGCATCCCGCAAACCGTGCATGACGTCGTATGACATCGCGTTGCGTCGTTCCGGGCGGTTGATCGTGACGCGCGCGACACCGGCCGCGGTTTCGTAGAGCACCTCGTCAGACATCAAATCGGGATCGTATTCGCGTAGCATTGGTGCCGTGCTTCTGTACGTCGTCGCCGTGGCCGTGGCGTTCCTCATTCCCGCGGTCACGGGCGGTTCGTACGCCCGGATGCTCTCCGTGCGCTGGCACTTCGTCTCACTGCTGTTCCTGGGACTCGCGATCCAGGTGCTGCTCGAGCTCTGGACGATCCCGAGGGAGCACTGGCACGACTGGGGTTTCGGTCTCCTCGTCGCGTCGTACGTGCTGATCCTCGCGTTCGTCGCCCGCAATCTCGTGATACGCGGTATGGGAATCGTCTTCATCGGCATCGCGTGCAACGCGCTCGTCATCACCGTGAATCAGGGCATGCCGGTGAAGCTGCCGGTCGAGTGGCAGAACAAGTCGTGGGCACAGCCGACCGTCAAACACCATCCGCAACAGCCCGACGACAAGCTGAAGTTCCTTTCCGACATCATCGTGCTCGACGGACCGTTGCAATCGGTGGTCAGTTTCGGCGATCTCATCCTGCTCGTCGGCCTTTGCGACGTGGCCTACAACGTGAGTCGCAAGCCCAAACGGCGCGGCTCACGGACGGCAAACGACGCTGACCGCGCCGAGACCGACGCGACCGTCGAGGAGTCGCAGACGGGCGCCGGCGAGGATCGCTTCATCGACATCCGCGACGACGCCGCGCCGCGGACGATCTTCACGCGTCAAGAAGCGGTGCTGAACCGGTCGCGAAGCACGCGCTCGAGCGCGACGACGACGCGTTCGTCGTAGACGTACGACGGCGCGGATCGCAACGACTCGACCGCGAGGTCGCCAGGCACGTTGTCGCGCACGGTCAGGTCGTCGTATTCGCTCGCGAGCCGCAGTGCCTGTACCGCCAGGCGTCGACGCGGGTCGTCGTTGTCACCACCGACGATCTCCCCCGCGGCCTGCAGCGGACGGATTTCGCTCAGCATCGCGCCCGTCACCGCGATCACCTCCGACGGGTCCGCGCCGCGCTCGCTGACCGGATGGTCGAGCGTGACCTGACCCAGGTGGTGCAGCAGCGCCGCCATCTCGAGGTCGTGCACCTCGTGCGAACTGAGTCCGAGCTGTTCGCCCATCGCCGAGGCGAGTGACGCGACCCGCTCCGCATGGCCGGGCGGGACCAGGCCGCCGAGCTCGGGAGCCATCGCCAGCGCCTCGATCGTCTGGCGGTACGACCGCGTCGCCGAGTCCAGGCGTTCGAACGCGTACCAGGCCGCGAGCAGCGGCGTGGAGAACAGCAGCGGTCCCCAGATGCCGAGCTCGCCGTCGCCGTTGACGCCCCGGTAACCGATCGCCATCAGCATCCCCGAGGACGCGATGGCGAGCCACGCGAGCCGCCCCCGCGCCGACAACGAAACGTTCAGGTGGAGCAGCTTGCTCACCGACACGTCCACCACCAACTGCGCCACGGCCGCCGCGGCCAGCGAGACGAGCACGACGCCCACCGCTTCGCGTTGGCCGAGCAGGTGCCACACGGCTTGATACGCCGCGTACGTCGCGGCGGCGACCGACATGCGTACGACGAAGATCTTCATTCGCCATACGTGATTGCGATCGGTGATGCGGAACAGGATCGAGATGAGCTCGGCGCCGAGGACAGCAATGGTGTACTCGCGCAAGTTGAACGACGACGCGAGCACGACGAGCACCGCGTACGAGAGCGGAACCGCGCCACCGTCTTCGAGTTGCAGCGCGAGCAACTCACCGAGGACGAGGCCGGCCGCGAGGAAGGTGAGCGCGTCCGCGTCACCCGACGGATCGAGGACGTGCGCGATCGCCGCGGCCACGAGCCCGAGCATGCAGACGAGGAGCACCCGGCGGCGCGCCGTCAGCACGTCGATATCGATTCCCGAGCTTCGAGCCGCATCACTTCTAATTCGGCAGCCTTGCGCATGCGAAAAGGGCCGAAACCCCTGTTCGGACCGTTGAAGCGTAGCCACGGCCCGGCCGCGAGCCGTTGACCGTGGGGTTCAGGTCGTGGCCGTCGTCGTCGATTCGGTGACCGTCTCGTGTTCGAGCAGGTCGCCGAGACCGGCGCTGCCCAGCCCCGCGGCCGGCGCGTCGTCGAACTCGGCATCGCGCTCGTACCCGTCGCCGTGGCGCTCGCCGCGCTTCTCGACGGCATGGATGAGCGCCTCGACGCACGCCGGGTGGAACTGGATGCCCGCTTTGTCGCGTAGCTCCTGGAACGCGACATGCTGCGGGAGCGCCTTGCGGTAGGCCCGCGTCGACGTCATGGCGTCGTACGCGTCGGCGATCATCACGATGTACGGCTCGATCGGATGGTCCGTGTCATCCGGGTCGAAACGGGTGTTGTCGCTGTGCGACGCGGCGGCGATCGGACGGAGGAAGTCGATGTGGCTCAGCATCTGCACACTGACCTTCTCGTGCACCCGCACCTGCGCGAACTCGGCGGGGGTCAATCGGCCCGGCTTGTTCAGCAGATGATTCGGTACGACCAGCTTGCCGATGTCGTGCATCAGCGCCGCGAACCGCAGCCGCTCCAACCGAGCCGGCATGAAGTTGAGCTCTTCGCCGATGTAGCGGGCGTAGTCCGCCACCCGCTCGGAGTGGCCCGAGGTGTACCGATCCTTCGCCTCGAGCGCGTGGATCAGCATCCCCACGGTCTCGTCGTGGGACTCGCGGACCCGCATGTAGGAAGCGAAGACCTCGCGAGCGATGAACATCGGCACGATGAGCATCAGAACGGCTGCAGCGCCGATGCCCAGATAGAGCGTTCCGAGGAAGAATCCGAGCACCGAGAACGGCACAGATTCGACGGTGCGAGGAGCGAACTCGGCTGCAAGATGGCGCAGACTTGCGCCGCGCATGACGAGCGCCGGCGCCAACACGATGAAGTTGCCGGCCGCGTACACCAACGAGATGAGGATCGCGGCGAGAAGCGCCACCGGGGCATGCGCGGTGATGGAGTTCGGGAACAGGTTGAAGGTCGCGGCGGCACCGAGCATCGCGAGCCCGACCGCGGCATTCCCCCCGATGAGCAGCCACGAACGCGCCCGGATGTGGGGCAGGTAGATGCCCTGCGACATTCCGACGAGTACCGGGCCGAGCAGCGCAGCCGAGGTGCCGTGAAACGCCACGACCGCGGCAAGGGTAACGATGAAGCCCGCGCCCACCGCGACGCCCTCGGTGAAGTTCACCGAGCGATGCTCGCTGTACACCATCAGCGAGACGAACAACACCGTCGGTCCGAGCGGCGGCAGTCCGCTCCGAGCCGCGAGGAAACCTGCGGTCGCGACCGTCGCCGCCACCATGCAGATGATGTAGACGCGAAAGGCCGGCGATTCTGAGCCCATCACACCCTTCTTCGGCACGATCGCCGATTCCCTCGAATATTTCCCCTCGGAGGAGAGGCGGCAAGGCTCGGACCGTGCTGAATTACCTGAGGTTGAAGCTTGCACCACCGGCCAGCAGAACGGCCATCAGACCGCCAGCCACCGCGGCCACACGAACAGCAATCTTCTTCACTGAGAATTCCCCCTCGCACATGATCTCCGCCGCGGCCGCTACGGGCGGCGAGTCACATCCGCTTCGCTGAGGAAGCTCATTTCGAGTGAAGAGACAACGGCCCGAGGCCTTGCCGTCTTTCTCCGAGAGAAGTCGTAGTACCTAGGCAAACCCCCGTTCGCGGTTACCGGTCACCAACCGCATTCGCCACGCGAACAACATTTGCCCCAGCCGCCCGACCTGATCCCGCACCGAACATTCGGTATCCAGGCAATTCTCGTCCCCCTTGCAGGCATTGCGCAAGAGCGACTCCGGGGAGATTTGGGAAAAATCGATATGTTCGCCTTGAAGTTCTGAAGTTCGTCATTGTTACGTTTCGCCGATCGCCCCTAGCGTAAGCACGTGGGGAAGCGATGGGCGGCGATGCTCGTCGTCGGCGCGCTGTTCGCCGGCGCATGTGGCACTACGAAGTCGGACGCGCGCGCTGAGACGCCGGTCCACCCGGGCGTCATCCCGCGGACACCAAGCACCCAACCGCCGCCCAGAACCACTCCCTCGACATCCGTCCCCGCCTACAGCTTCGACGGCTCCGTCCCACCCCCGAAACTGGTCAACACTGGAACCGACTACGTCGCGATCCTGAAGTCCATTGAGAGCTACGGCAACTGGCTCGCTGCTTACCATCCCGATCCGTCGTTGGTGCACAACATCATCGCGGCTGGGACCCGCGAGTACGAGCTGCTCTCACGCGACCTCGCGCGGCTTCGGGATAACCATCGACGAGCGACTGAGACGCTCGGAAGCCCGAGCAAATACGCGCTCATAAGTGTGTCCCATGACGCGTTCACAGCGCGCGTCATCGAAGACATTCGGTTTCATCGCGCGATCGCTCCCACCGGTCGGGTTACAAGCCAGGTCACGTTCTCGCGGCCGACGACCTACCTGATCCTCGCCGTCCGCTCCGGTGAGCGTTGGTTCTTCGCAGCGCAGGACGAACGATGAGACGCGTGGCTTGGGTCGCGATTGCGATCTGCGTCTCGGTCGTCGTCATGTCGATACCGGCGCGCGCTGCGTACACATCAGGCGGATCGGTTGATGACAACGGGGAGATGGACATTCATGTTGGCGTTGCGACGCCCGGCTCGAACGAACCCGGTCAAGGAGGCGGGGCCAACACTCCTCTCGTGCAATACGTGTTGTCGTGGTCGGTGGACGACACGCCGGCGCAAGTCGGCTCCTTGAATGGACTCTGCCTCGTCGACGGCGGGTCCGCGAACCCAACATTCGGGTTCGAGTACCACCTCGTCGGACGCGACGCGAACGGCACGATCGTCGACGACCGCTTCGAATGCATCGCGTTCCCGGACGGCGACACATCGGTCCGGCCTCCTGCACCCGCAATCCCCGCGGTGCCGACCTTCGCCGAGGCCTGGAACAGCGCGCAACTACCCGCGCCGACAATCGCGCTCGATCCCCCCAGCCGCGGCATCACCGGACTCGAGACGCGCATCACGACCGCCGGGCCGACGACGCTCACGATCGCGGCGACGATCCGCGGCTACACGATCACGGGTATGGCGACGCTCGACCACTACACGATCAGCGTCGACGGCGGTCCGCCTGAAGTCACCGACACATCGCACTACACGTTCGAAACGAAGGGCCGACATCTCGTCGCAGTGAGCGCGGTGTGGCACGGCATCGCGACGATGACGGGTCCGGACCTTCCGACGGCGCTCCCCGCCATCGACCTCGGGGACGCGACGATCACGGCGACACGGCCGTACACCGTCAACGAGATTCGCTCCGTCCTCCAACCCTGACCTCCGCGGACACGAGAGCCGACGCATATGTCGGCTTCGGTGACCACGAGGGGCATCGCGGACAGCGGTTGCCGACCACCGCGCCACGCCCGCGTCGCGCTCGAGCGGACGCCACTACGGTGGCACGCCATGTCCCTCTCCGACGCGCGCTTGTTCCACGTCAACGTGAACTGCTCGAGCCTCGATCGATCGCGGCGCTTCTACACCGAAGGCCTCGGACTCACGATCGGCGCGCACACGGCACCCGAGTCGGCACAACCCGGCGCCGCGTTCGGACTCGACGTCGCGCGATGGGACGCGTCGATCCTCCTCGGGCCGCGCGCCTACGACGGCGGGGCGATCGACCTGCTCGAGTGGCACGAGCCACTTCCCGTCGGAAAACCTCCGGGCTCCCTGGCGGAGACGGGATTCCAGCGACTGGGTCTGCACGTGCCCGACATCGAGGCCGCCGCGAAACAGGTCGTCGCCTTCGGCGGTTCGGTCTGGAGCGACCCGCAGGTCCACACCCCGCCGAAAGGCACCGAGATCCGCATCGTGCTCGCGAGCGATCCGGACGGGACCGCGATGGAGCTCGTCGAAGGCGGACCGGCCGCGCTCTCGTTCGTCACCGTCGCGTGCCGCGATCTCGACGCGTCGCTCGCCTTCTACGCGCGCCTGGGCTTCGGCGAGGTCGCACGCTTCGCGAGCGACAACCCGGACGGCAGCCACCTCCGCATCGACGGACCCGTCGCGATGGACGAAGTCGTGCTGCGCCCCGCGGGCGGCGGCGACGTCATGCTGATCCTCGTCGGCTTCCGCAACCCGACTGCAGTCGTGACGAAGCCTCGCCCGGCCAACGCACTCGGAATGTGGCGCGCGGCGTTTCTCGTGACCGATCTCGACGCCGCGTTCGCGAAGCTCGCGGGACAACGCGTCGACACGATCTCCGAACCCGTCAGCATGGCGATGGGCCCCGGACTTCCGGAGCTCCGCTTCATGTGCTTTCGCGGGCCCGATGCAGAAGTCGTCGAGCTGATCGAACAGCCGTCACTCTGACGCCTGCACGCGCCTCCAGCGCGTGGATCATCACTCATTTCCGCCCGCGCAACCCGTATTGTCTGGCCTGCGGGTCGACCGGAAAGCGCGGACATGGAAGAGCTGGACCTGGCGGAGATCGAACGGGAGATCTGTCGTCTCCCCGACGTCTCCATCGTGAGGATGGTCGCCGAACCCGACGGGCGTATCTCCGAGGTCCACGTCGTCGCGCATCAGGGCAAGCACCCGAAGCAGATCGTGCGCGACGTGCAGTCGATCGCGCTGGCGTCGTTCGGTCTCGAACTCGACCGTCGCACCATTTCCGTCGTGCAGCTCGGCGGCTCCGTGCTCGCGGAGACGACGGCACCCGGTCCGCGGCCCTCGATCGTCGCGATCACGGCCGAAGCGAGTGGTCTCCGTTCGCTCGTGCGCGTCACGCTGGTACTCGACGAGGACGAGGCCGTCGGCTTCGCCGAGGGTTCCATCGCGACGACGGCGCGCCACCGTCTTGTCGCGCTGGCAACCGTCGACGCGCTGCGGCAGCTCGAACCGGCGGCCGAGTGCGTCGACGTCGATCACGCGCAGATCGTCAGGATCGGCGCGCACGACATCGCGGTCGTCAGCGTCGTGTTCGTCATCCCGCCGGCCGAACAGCTCGTCTCCGGGTCGGCGATCGTCCGGCCGCAGCAAGAGGCCGACGCCGTCGCCCGCGCCGTCCTCGACGCGACCAACCGTCGGCTCGCGTACGTCACCGCCCCCTGATCCGCCCTATCGTCGGCGGCATGGCGCCGCAGGCCGTCACCGTGTCGTTCCGTCTCGGTGGCGACGACGGCGTCTCGGTCGAAGCGCGCAAGTGGGCGTGGGCGCTGCGCGAGCTCGGCTTCGAGACACGGCGCGTCGCCGGCGCGATCGAGAGCGATCCCGAACCCGACGACACGGTGATTCCCGGGCTCGCGATCGACGCGAGCGAGCCCGTTGATCAGCAGCGGCTGCGGGTCGCGTTCGCCGGAGCCGATCTCGTCGTCGTCGACAACATCTGTTCGCTTCCCCTCAACGTCGGCGCGGCGCGAGCCGTCGCGGCCGCCGCGCGCGACCACCGCGGCCGCGTGCTGTTCCGTCACCACGACTTGCCGTGGCAACGACGCCATCTGAAACACCTCGAGGACGAGTTCCCACCCCGGCAGCCGGACGCGTTGCACGCCACGATCAACCTCCGGAGCCGGCGCGAGCTCCACGCGCGCGGCTACGCCGACGCGACGACGGTCCACAACTATTTCGATCTCGATCCACCCCGCGGCGACCGGTCGGCAACGCGCGCGGCCTTCGGGTTCGGCAACGACGACTTCGTGCTACTCCAGCCCGCGCGCGCGATCGAGCGCAAGAACGTTCCCGGCGCGTTGCGCTTCGCCCAGCAGTTGCGCGGCATCCTGCCCGACCTCGACTTGAGGCTGTGGGTATCGGGCCCGGCGGAAGACGGTTATGCACCGGTGTTCGAACGCATCATCGATCGCTCCCCGATTCCGTTCACGGTCGGGCGCGCGGCCTCGCCCCACGACGCGTACGCGGCGGCAGACCTCGTCGTGTTCCCCTCGACATGGGAAGGCTTCGGCAACCCGGTCGTGGAATCCGTCGCGTACCGGCGCGCGTGCGTCGCGTACCCCTACCCCGTGCTCGCCGAGATCGTCGCCGCGGGCATTCGGGTCTTCTCCACGCAACAACCCGAAGGCATCGCCAAGTTCCTCGTCGACACGCCCGAAGTACGCGAACGCTACTTCGAGGCCAACGTCAACCGCGCCGGCGTGTCGTACGCGATCGCCGACCTGCCCCGCGCCATCGACGAAGTGATGGCGACACACGGATGGGTGTCGTGGTGAGCGACGATCCGGTCCGCGCCCGGCGGGAGCGCATCGCCCGCTTCGTCACCGTCGGGAAGCGGATCGGCTATCTCGCCTTGCTCGTCGCGATCGTCGCGTTCTTCATCGGAGTAGCGACCTCGTTCCCGGAGTGGACGGTCACGGTCTCGGTCGCGGGCCTCGCCGTCGCGTGCCTCGTTCTCCCGCTCCCGATCGTGCTCGGCTACGGGGTGCGCGCCGCTGATCGCGAGGATCGCGAGCGAGGAATCTGAGCGTTACCATCGCCCGGTCGAGGAGGAGCACTCATGCCCAAGGCCGCGGTCTGCAACGGAATCAACGAATCGCTCGAGGTCGTCGACGTCGGGCTCGACGATCCGCAGGCGGGCGAGGTGCGCGTCCGTATGGGCGCGTCGGGCGTCTGCCACTCGGATCTCTCGGTCGTGAACGGCACGCTGCTCTCGCCGCTGCCGTCGGTGCTCGGTCACGAGGGCGCGGGCGTCGTCGAAGCGGTCGGAGAGGGGGTCACGACGGTGAAGGCCGGCGACCACGTCGTCCTCTCGTTCGTCCCGCAGTGCGGGCACTGCTACATGTGCACGCACGACACGCCGGAGATGTGCGAGACCGGCTTCCTCGCGATGGCGATGGGTGCGCAGCTGGACATGACGCCCCGGTTCTCGCGGGGCGGCGCGCCGCTCCACCAGATGTCCGCGCTCGGCACCTTCAGCGAGGAACTGGTGTGTCCCGAGATCAGCACGGTCAAGGTCGACACGGATGTTCCGTACACGAGCGCGGCGCTGATCGGCTGCGGGGTGCTGACCGGGTTCGGCGCCGCGGCGAACACCGCCGACATCGTGCGCGGCGACACCGTCGCCGTCATCGGTTGCGGCGGCGTCGGGCTGAACGTGATCCAGGGCGCGAAGTGGAAGGGAGCGGAGCGGATCATCGCCGTCGACCGCTTCGACTCGAAGCTCGACATGGCCAAGCAGTTCGGCGCGACCGATCTCGTCAACGCCGGAAACGGCGATCCCGTCGCTCAGGTGCAGGAGCTCACCGGTGGACGCGGCGTCGACGTCTCGTTCGAGGTCATCGGATTGAAGGACACAGTGCAACAGGCGTTCGCGATGGCACGCCGCGGCGGCCAGGCGATCATCGTCGGCGTCCCCAAGATGGAGCAGATCATGGAGATACCGATCGCCATGGAGCTGCTCGTCAACGAGAAGCAGGTGCGCGGCTCCTGGTACGGGTCGTCCGATGTCAGGCGCGACGTCCCCCGCCTCGTGAACCTCTACAAGGACGGCACGCTGAAGCTCGACGAGCTCGTGTCCCGTCGCATCGGTCTCGACGGGATCAACGACGCGTTCACGTCGATGGAAGCGGGCGAGGTCGCCCGCTCCGTCGTCGACTACGGCATCTGACGCGCCCGGGCGTAGCCTCCGGGCATGCGCACTCGACGGTTGGGCAACAGCGACCTCGTCGTCAGCGAGGTCGGCTTCGGCACGTGGACGCTCGTGAGCGACTGGTGGGGACGCAGCGACGATCCGCACGAGATGATCAAGGCCGCGCTCGACGCCGGCATCAACTTCATCGACACCGCGCCGGTGTACGGCGCCGACGGTGCGGGCGAGACGATCCTCCGCGACTACCTCTCGGGCCGCGACGACCTCGTGCTCACGACGAAGGTCGGCTACGACATCGCGGCCGAGCGCCGCTTCCCCGGCCAGTCCGAGCGGCCGCACGACTGGGAGCCCGCCTCCGTCCGCCGACAGGTCGAAGCGTCGCTCACGCGGCTCGGCACCGACCGCATCGACCTCCTCCAGCTCCACAATCCACGCATCGAGCCGATCGTCGACGACGCGTTGTGGGAGACGCTGCTCGCGCTGAAGAGCGAAGGCAAGGTGCGTGAGCTCGGCGTCGCGCTCGGTCCGGCGATCGGTTGGGTGCAGGAAGGCAACGTCGCGATCGACGACCGTCCCATCGCAACGCTCCAGACGGTGTTCAACGTGCTCGAGCAGGAGCCGGGACTGACGTTCGCGGCACGCGACCGGGTCCGCTCGGGTGAAGTGTCGCTCCTCGCGCGGGTTCCGCACGCGTCCGACACGCTCTCGGGAAAGATCACGATCGACACGGAGTTTCCGGCCGGCGACCATCGCGCCCATCGCAACCGCGACAACATGCTCGACAACTTCGAGAAGGCCGGCACGCTCGAATTCCTTTGGGCTCCCGAGACCGGTCGCACGATCGGGCAGGCCGCGGTCGCCGGCATCCTCGCCAACGACGCGTTCGCGTGCGTGTTGCCGACCGTGTTGTCGGTCGACGACGTCCGCGAGTACGCGGCTGCGTCCGACCTCCCGTTGACCGCCGCCGAGACCGACGCGCTCGCGGAGCTTTGGGGACGGAACTTCGACCACGTCGACCGTTACGTCATGCCGTTGAAGTCGAGTGTCTGATTCGTCCGAAGCCTCCGCGCGGCCCCCGGCGCGGATGCCGGCCGACCAGCGACGGCAACAACTGTTCGAGGTCGCCCGCGAGCGGTTCGCGCAGCAGGGGTTCTACGCAACCTCGATGGACGAGATCGCCGAGGCCGCCGGCGTCACCAAGCCGGTCCTGTACCAGCACTTTCCGAGCAAGCGGGCGCTGTACGTCGAGCTGCTCGAGGAGACCGGACGCCAGCTGCTGAGCACATTGGCCGACGCGACCGCGGCCGCCGGAAACCAGCGTGAGCGCGTCGAACTCGGATTCCGTGCGTACTTCCGTTTCGCGATCGGCAACCGATCCGCGTTCTTGTTCCTCCTCGGGACGTCGCTGCGCTCGGACCCCGAGTTCGCCCGCATCGTCGAGGAGATCCTCGACGCGGCCGCGGAGACCATCGCGACGCTCATCGAGATCCCGGCGCCCGCGGAGCAGCGACAGATGCTTGCCAACGCGATCGTCGGCATGGCCGAGTCGGTCGGCCGCCGCGCGCTACGCGACCCGTTCGCGGTCGTCGACGGCGATCAGCTCGCGCACTGGATCTCCGAGCTCGCGTGGTTCGGGCTCCGCGGCGTGCGTCCCGGCACCGCGACCGACTGACGCTCAGAGCTTGCGCAGCCGCACGCGGCCGACCGCGTGATCGCGGCTCTTCTCGAGCACGAGGTTGGCACGGCCCCTCGTCGGCGCGATGTTCTCGCGCAGGTTGACGAGGTTCACCTGGTTCCAAACCTGCTGTGCGAATTCACGGGTCGACGCTTCGCTGTACTCGATGAGGAAGTTGAAGTACGAGCGTGGGTCGTGCAACGACGTCTCGCGCAGCAGCAACAGGCGGTCGATGTACCAGTTCTCGAGATTGTCCTCGGCGGCGTCGACGTAGATCGAGAAGTCGAAGAAGTCGGAGACCACGACGGTCGCCTCGGCCCGGCCCCGCCGCGACGGCGTCTGCAGGACGTTCACGCCCTCCACGATAACGATGTCCGGCGAGGCGAGGACGATCTCCTCGTCCTTGACGATGTCGTAGGTGAGGTGCGAGTACTTCGGCGCGCGCACCTCGGGCGCGCCTGCTTTCAACTCGGCGAGGAAATTCATCAGTGCGCGCACGTCGTAGCTCTCGGGAAATCCCTTGCGCGCCATCAGCCCGCGGGCTTCGAGCGTCGCGTTGTCGAAGAGAAAGCCGTCGGTCGTGATGAGGTCGACACGCGGATGGTCCGGCCACCGCGCCAATAGCGCCTGCAGCATGCGCGCGATGGTGCTCTTCCCGACCGCGACGCTGCCGGCGATGCCGATCACGTACGGCGCGTTGGCGTGAAGATGGCCGAGGAACGTCGACGTGACCGCGTGCAGCTCCCGTGTCGCCGCGATGCGCAGGTTCAACAACCGCGACAGCGGCAGATAGACCTCTTCGACCTCGCGCATCGGCATCGGTTCACCGAGACCGCGCAACATCTCGAGGTCGCGCTCGTCGAGCGAGAGTGGCGTCGACGCGCGCAACCTGCTCCACTCCTCGCGCGTGAAGTCGACGTACGGGTCGATCTCCGGCTCGTCGGTCGTTCCCATGTCCCGTGGAGTGTGATCGATCGCGGCGGCCGATGCACGGACCCGGACGACGTCCCGCGATTACCGTCGCGATGAACCAGTGTTCCCCCAAGAGGTTGGTGATGGAGATCCCCGCCGAGCTCCGGCGCATCCCACCGAAGACGACGCTCGACTGGGTCGCCCGCCAGTTCGGCGCCGGCGCGGCCGTCACCGGCGTCCGCCGGCTCCGCAACGCGTGGGCCGCCGCGGTTCACGCGGTCGACGTGGACGACGGCGCCGGCGCCCGGCACGAGCTCGTGCTGCGGCGTTGGGCGCGCACCGACCTCCCGCCCGATCCCGGCGTCGTCGAGAACGAGGCAGCGGTGCTGACACTCCTGCACGACGTCGAGCGCGTCTGCACGCCCCGGCTCGTGGTCGCCGACCCCGAAGGCGCCGCCGCCGACGCCCCGGCGGTGGTGATGACCCGGCTACGGGGCACGGACGACCTCGCTCCGCTCGACCTCGACCGCTACCTCGACGCGCTCGTCGCCGCGCTGCGGGAGATCCACGGAACCGTGGTCGCGCCCGGCGCGCTTCCCGCGTACCGACCTTGGAACGTCGACGGACCGATCGAACGGCCGCCGTGGTCGACCCGGCCCGACGTCTGGGAGCGGGCCGTCGAGATCGCGCGCGCGCCCATACCGGCCCATCGGCCGGCGTTGTGCCACCGCGACTTCCATCCGGCCAACGTGTTGTGGCACCACGGTGAGCTGAGCGGCGTCGTGGACTGGTCGCACGCGTGCACCGGACCGGTTGCCGTCGACGTCGCTCACTGCCGAGTGAACCTTTCGTTGCTCTTCGGACGCGACGTCGCCGACGACTTCGCGCACAGGTACGGACCCGTCGAGCATCTCGCCTGGTTCGACCTCGTCGACGTCGTCGGGTTCGACACGATCGACGCCTGGCGGTGGCAGGACGCCGGCCGCCTCGACATCACGTCGGAATCGATCGGCGCGGCCTTCGACGACTTCCTCGCGGCCGCGGTGGAGCAGCTGAGCTAGAAGCTCAGCGTCGCTTCGGCCGCGCCTCGGCCCGGGCGAGCTCGACGAACGCGCGCGCCGCGGGCGTGAGCGGGTTGGCCCGATGGACCAGACCGATCTGGCGCGTGAGCGCGGGAACCATGCGGGCGACGACCGCGCCCTGCGCCCCAAGTGCGTCGGCCATCGGCCGGGGCACGAAGGACGTGCCCGCGCCGCTCAGGACGAGCGGCGCGATGGCTTCCCGCTGTGCGATCTCGACTGCGATGAAGGGGGTGACCCCCGCCGACGCGAGCGCGCGGTCGAGCAGGTCGCGCGTCGACCGACCCGCGGGGATCGCGACGATCGGCATGCCGGCCAGCGCGCCGACCGGTAGTCGCCCCGGCGCGGGCAGCTTGGTACCGGGTGGACAAACCGCGACGATCTCCTGGCGCGTGAGCGGTATCGCGACGAGCTCGTCGCGGCCGACTGGGAGCTCCGCCAAGCCGACCTCGCTGTGTCCCTCGGCGACGACATCACCGATCGCGGACGCGTCGTCGGGCTCGGCCACGCGAACGACGATTCCGGGATGCAACGTGCGGAACCGTCCCACCAGCCCCGCCAGCGGATCGACGGCGAGCGTGGGCAACGCGACGAGCTCGAGCGCACCGGTCACCAGCGCTCGCACGGCGCCCACCGCGTCCATCGCCACGCCGCGCTCGCGCAACATCGCGCGTGCCGGACCTTCGAAGGCGCGCCCCGCGTCGGTCAGGACCACCGAGCGGCCGACGCGGTCGAACAGCCGTACGTCGAGCTCCGCTTCCAGGCGCCGGATTCCTTCCGAGAGCGAGGGCTGCGCGACGCCGACTGCCTCCGCACCGGCCGTGAAGCTGCCGTGGTCGATGACGGCCAGCACGTACTCCACGTGGCGCAGCTCCATAGGTAAATCCGATGATATCTGTAGTGTCGAGAGCCTTGATCGATCAGTAGCGCGCGCCGTTGAATGGAGTCGTGGAGCTGAACATTCTCCTCGGAACCCTGCTGATCGGCGCCGGCGTCGGTTTCTTGTCCGGCGCGTTCGGCAAGGGCGGCGCGGCGGTCTCGAGCCCGCTGCTCCACGCGATCGGGGTACCGGCGATCGTCGCCGTCGCCTCGCCCCTGCCCGCCACGATCCCGGCGACGCTGCTCGCCGGCCGCAAGTACGCGCACGAGGGACACGTCGACCGGCGCGTCCTCCGGGTCGGCCTGCTCGTCGGCCTGCCGCTCACCGCCGCCGGCGCGTATCTGACCCGATGGGTGCCGGGCGAGCAACTGGTTCTCGCGACCGACGCGATCCTCCTGTTCCTCGCGGTGCGGATCCTGCTCGGCGGTCACGACGAGACGAACGACGAAGTCGTCCCCAGCGTGTCGATGCTCCGTACCGCATTCGTGGTCGCGGGCGCGGCAGTCGTCTCGGGACTTCTCGGCAACAGCGGCGGTTTCCTGCTCGCTCCCCTCTTCATCAGCGCGCTGCACATGCCCGTGCGGCGCGCGCTCGGCACCTCGCTCGCGCTCGCCGCGGCGCTCGCGGTCCCCGGCACGATCGTGCACGCGTATCTCGGCCACATCGACTGGACGCTCGCGCTCGTCTTCGGGCTCGCGTCGGTCCCGCTCGCAAGCTTCGGCGCATCGGTCGCGCTGCGCATGCGCGAGCGTTCGCTCACGCTCATGTACGGCGTCGGGATCGCACTGCTGTCCGGCGGGCTGCTCGCGTTCGCCCGCTGACGCGCCGGGACTCAGCCCGCGGCGACGAGCGGGGATGACGTCGCGATGTGCTCGCGCCCCGGAACCGGCCCGCGCACGAAGACGTTCCCCGCCGAGTCCACGATGCGGTAGCCCCCCGGCGCGGCGACGATGCCGACCACGAGCGCGGCGAGGGGCAGCGGCCCGTTCCCGGCCCAGTTCGCGTCGCCGAACGCGAACACCTGCCCGGTGAGCGTCACGAGCCAGTAGCCGCGACCGTCGGGGGTCGTGGCCATGCCCGTGATCGGGAAGTACGGCGGTGCGCCGCCCGTCGAACCGTAGAAGCCGGCGTCACCGAACGCGAAGACCCCGCCGTCGGAGGCGACGAACCAATAGCCGCGGCCCGTCGGCGTCGCCGCCATCGCCAGGATCGGCCGGTTGAGACGAATGGCGCCCGTCGACCCGTAAAAGCGCGCGTCGCCGAACGAGAAGATGCCGCCGTCGCGCGCGACGAGCCAGTAGCCGTGCCCACTCGGCGTCGCCGCGATGCCGACGACGGGCCTGGTCAGCGGCCGGTGTGCCATCGAGCCGTAGTACCGGGCGTCACCGAACGCGTACACCGAGCCGTCGGCGGCCGCGACCCAGCCGCCGAGCCCGCTCGGCGTGCGCGCGACGCCGACCGCATGCGCGGTATACGACCGGTCGAGCGTGACGCCGCCGTCGACGGTGCGGACCCGGCCCGCGCGGTCGACCGCGAACGTCGGCGCCCACGGTGAAGGCCCCGGCTTCACGACCGGTCGCGGCGGTGCGCTCGGCGTCGGCGGGATCGCCACGGGGAAGAACCGCGGCCCGGTCATGCGGCCGTCGCGTTGCGCCTCGGCCGCCGAGAACGAATTCACGTTGTACGAACCGAGGTACATCCCGCTCGCGAGGCGCGCCCCGGTCACGACGACGGGGTTGTACGTGTATGCCTGCGTGTAGACGAATCCCGGCACGTGCGAGGGCGGCGGCGTCGGGACGGTGTAGATGGTGCCGAGGTCCTGCCACGGGCCTGCGGGATTCGGCGCCCACCACGCCTCGACCTGCGGGCCGATGATGCTGAGCGGCTTGGTCACGAGCAAGAAGCCGTTGCCGTAGCGCTGCACGTTCACATTGCTGACACTCGCCGGCAGAACCGACACCGCCCCGCGGAAATCACTCGTCCAAGACGATCCGTCGTAGTACTGCCACGCGTCGATCTGTCCGATCCGGTTCTCGGGGACGCGCGCGACGTACAGGTCGCTCGAGAAGCAGAACGCGCAGGTCTCCCGCTGCGACGCGTACGCGTAGAGGTAGCCGCCGTCGTACACCGCGCCGACCCCGAAGACGCGAGCCGCCGTCCACGGGATCGGCACGATGCGCGCGAGCTTCAGCGTCGCCAGGTCGAATTCCGCCACCGATGCGCCGAGCGACGTTCCGAAGACACGGTCGAGGTAGAGGCGCTGCATGAAGACGTACAGGCGCGGCCCGACGACGACCGACGCACCCGGCCAGTAGATCGACCCGTCGCGTTCCGGCGGGAGCACCCAGCTGCGGGGACCCGGACCGGGACGGTCGAGCAGCGAGAAGCACGAACCCGATTGCACCCAGGCGGAGTTGTTACCGAAGCCTACGAGCGTCCCGGCGCTGCCGTCGGGGTTCAGGTTGTAGTACGAGGTGTCACCGAGCGCGAAGAACCGGCGGCCATCGGGCAACCCGGTGATCGACGTGATGTCGCCGATGCCGAACGCCGAGACGCGCGTGTCCGCGATCGCCTGATAGTCGGCGCTCGACGTCGGCGCGTGCGAGAGACAGAGTCGGGGCAGCGCCGACGCGGGCGCGGCGGTGGTCGCGACATAGCCGAACACCGCCGTCACGGCGGCGAGAACGGCAGTGAGAGACCGCGATCGTGCGCTCACGAACTTCCGCCCCCGCCGACAGCTCGCCTGAAGCACGGAACGCTAGACGTTCGGCGAACGTGCCGAGGACGACGTCACCGCGAAATGTTCGCTTCGAATTCAGATTCGGGTGATGCCTACCGACCCCGGCTCCCTCTGCGGGGTGACAGGCCGAGGGCCGCCTCGACGTCGACATACGTCTTCAACTCGATCGCGTTGCCGCTCGGGTCGAGGATCTTGGCCTTCGTCTGCTCGCGGGGCGTGCCCGCGTGGTCGGTCGCGGTCTCGCTGAGGAACAGCACACCCCGTGCCCGGGCATTCGCCAACAACTGCTGCAGCTCGTCGGCCGGAAGCGTGACACCGAAGTGGCGCACGCCACGCTGTTCGTCGGAGAGCACTTGTTCCGGCGCGGCGTGCAACGTGAGCTGCATCCCGAAGAACCAGACGTCGACGAAGTCGTCGGTGGTCCGGCCGACGTCACAGCCGAGCACGTCGGCGTAGAACGCGACGGCCTCGTCGAGATCGCGTACCACGACCGAACCGTGGAGAATCGGATCCACGCGGCGATGCTACGGATTCACGCCCGCAGGCACGCTCGAATTTCGCGATGAACCGCTCGCGCGGGCCGCAACACCGGCAACGATCGCGCTTCCCAGAAACGCCAGATATGCCCACGCGCGCGGCGTCGACCAATCGAGGTCATCGCCGAAGCGCAGCAGGGCAATTCCGTTCAACACGCCGAACACGATGTAGGCGTCGGCCGCAGGCCGAACCCGGTACGCGTCGTTCTCGACGACCGCCTGGCCGGCTGCGATGCCGAGACCGATCAACCACGCACCTGTGGCGCCCGCGGTCAGCGGCGTGAGCGGCCACGGCCACACATGCACAACCCTGGACGCGAGAGCGGCGGGAAACATCACTAGTCCGAGCCCGACGAGCAGAATCCCTTGCGCGCCGACGAGCACGCGCAGCCATGGAGGAAGCGGCGTGCCTCGCGGCGGATCGACGCCGGGCTCGCGCAACTGGAAGACGATCAAGAACACCATCAGGATCGGCACAACGGCATAGATCGCGATCCATGCCCACGTGACGGCGCGGGTCGGACCGGAGAAGCTCGATTGCAGGTGCAGCCGGTCGCGGTTCGCGATGGTGACGATCAACGTGAGCGTCGTGAACACGAACACCGCCGGAACCGCGATCCGGGCGTCGGCCCACAACCTTCGCCGCGCGGCCTCGCCTTCGAGCATCACCGCCGAGAAGTACGACGCGCCGAGAAACGCGGCGGTCATCGGTGGGTCGATGTTCCATGCGAAGTACGTCGCGGTGCGGGTCGCGAAGATGAAGAGCTGCATCCCGGCGAGAAAGACGAGCGCGGCCGCGACGACGAGCAACGCCCGCATGCCGCGACGGAGCGGGCGGAGCTCAGCGCCGGGCGAGCGCGGACTGGCGAGTTGCATCCAGGTGCCGGTGGACGTACGGGATCGACATCGCGCCTTCTCCGACCGCCGAAGCAACCCGCTTGACCGAGCCGCGTCGGATATCTCCCACCGCGAAGACGCCGGGCAAGGTCGTCTCGAGCGGCAGCACCTCGCGCCCGGCGCTCACATCGGCCGGGAGGTCGCGGCCCGTCATGACGTAGCCCCACTCGTCGCGAGCGATGTCGTCCGGCATCCAATCCGCGCCCGGCAGTGCGCCGATCAACACGAAGAGGCCCGCCGCGTCCGCCCATTCCGTCACCCCGGTGCTGCGGTCGCGGACCTCGATCGCGTCGAGGCGTGAGTCGCCGCGCGCGCCGGTGACTTCGGCCGAGAACCGCACCGTGACGTTCGGTGACGTCGTGATCTCGCGGATGAGATAGTCCGACATGCTCTTTCCGAGATTCGTGTCGCGCACGACCATTGTGACGTGGGCGGCGAACTTGGCCAGGTGAACCACAGCCTGACCCGCGGAGTTGCCCGCGCCCACGACGTACGCGTGCGCGCCCGAAAGGTACGGGGCTTCGGCAACCGCGGCGCTGTAGTACACGCCCCGCCCGACGAACGCGTCGACTTCGGGCACGCCGAGCGGGCGGTACGCGACGCCGCTCGAGATCACGACGCTGCGCGTGCGGACGACCGAACCGTCCGAAAGGTCGAGCGCGTACCCGGAGGAGTCCGAACGAACGCTCGTGACGCGCCGCATGAAGAAGAACGTGGCGCCGAAAGACCACGCCTGCTGGAACATGTTGAACGCGAGCCGCGTGCCGCTCACGCCCGGGACGAAACCCGGATAGTTGCGTATGAACGAGCTCGTGCCCGCCTGGCCGCCGACAGCGTGAGTCTCGACGACCAGCGTCCGGAGCCCTTCGCTCGCCGCGTTCACCGCCGCCGCGAGTCCGGCCGGGCCCGCGCCGACGATCACCACGTCGTAGACCTCGTCGGGTCGCGGGCGCGCCATCAGACCGAACGCGTCGGCGAGGTCCTCATTCGAGGGATCCGCGAGTACCCGAGGTTCGGGCGTAAACTGCAGCACGATGACCGGGAGCGCGCGCGCGTCGAGCGACACCGACGCGAGTCGCATCCGGCCCTGCTCCGACTCGGCGTCGTAGAACCCGATGGGAATGTGGTTGCGGGTGAACAGATCGCGCAATTCGTTCGCACGCGGCGACGTATCGCTGCCGATCAACCACACCGCTTCGAAATCACTCTCGCGTCCCAACATCCACTGAGAGAGCATGTCGGTGATCGCGCGATGGAACTCCTCGTCGCGCGGCCGCTCGGTGGAGACGACATAGGTGTCGAGCTCGCCGCGGGCGATCGCGTCGAAGACCGCTCGCGCGCGCTCGAACGATCCCCACTTGACGACAGCGGCGCGCTGCGCGGACGGCTCGACCCGACGCGCGTCGCCCAGCAACTCGAGCCCGTCGTCGTCGCCGGCTCCGTACGCAACGAGAACGAGCGCGATCTGCGTCGGCTCGCCTCGAATCGCCGCGAGTCGATCGAGCAGTTCGTCGGTATCGCATACGACGATGTCGTAGTCGTTGCGGTAGCGCGAACGAAGCAAAGATTGCGCGTACGCACGGAAAGCCGGATCACGGCTGGCGAAGCTGATGACGGGACGCGTCGAGGGGACCGCGCTCATCAAGCGGTTGTTATATCACCTCGCGCCGTTTATGCCCATTGCCCCCCGCAACCACGCCTTGTCAGACGCCGAGGATGTTGCGCACGGCGGCGAGCAACTCGCGCTGGATCACCTCGGGCGGGCCTTGCGCGAGCAACTTCGGCGCCCAGTCGTCGAATGCGGTGACCGCGCCCAGCGCGGCGAACATGCGGATCTCCTCGGCGACATCGGTGGCCGCGGCATGCACCGCGGCCTGCACGCGCTCGTGCATGTCGAGATGGTCGTCGAGCTCGTGGACCGTCTCATGGAGCTCCTTCATCGAATGCCGGTTGCGCTCGATCAACCGGAAGAAGGCGACGTTGTCGAAGACCATGCCGATGACCCACGCCAGCGCGTCGGCCCACTCGTTCACGTCGCGCGCCGCCTCGAGCCGTGAGAGAAGCTCGATGAGGATCGCCCCGATCGGCTCGAGCAGCACGCGCAGGATGTCTTCCTTGCTGCGGAAGTGGTAGTAGAGCGCGGCCTTCGTGATGCCAAGCCGCTCGGAGATCTCCCGCAGCGACGTCGCGTCGTATCCCTTCTCGGTGAACAGCTCGAAGGCGACGTCGAGGATCTCGGTGCGGGTGTCTCGCGGTGGAACGCGGGCTTCGGCCATTTCCTCGAAACTTACTTGACGACCGGTAAGTCAGGCGCTTACCGTACGACCGGTAAGTGGGAGTGTAACCCCCAGTCCCGAAGGAGTCGCGACCAGCGATGACCGACTCGATGATCGAGGCCCGGGGCCTCACCAAGCGCTTCGGCGAGACGCAGGCGCTCGCCGGTGTCGATCTTGCCGCCGAGCGCGGATCGATCCTCGGCGTGCTCGGCCCGAACGGCGCCGGCAAGTCCACCGCGTTAAGGATCCTGACCACCTTGTGCCGTCCGGATGCAGGCACGGCGAGGGTTGCCGGATTCGACGTGGTCCGCGAAGGCGCCGAGGTCCGGCGCCGCATCGGCGTGACCGCGCAGGACGCCACGGTCGATCCCGCCCTCACCGGTCGCCAGAACCTCGTGATGATCGGCGAGCTGAGCCGCATGGCGCGGCGGGACTCGATCGCCCGCGCCGGGGAACTGCTCGAGCAGTTCTCACTCACGGACGCGGCCGATCGCGTGGTGAAGGGTTACTCGGGCGGCATGCGCCGCCGGCTCGATCTCGCGGCCAGCATCGTCACCCGTCCTCCGATTCTCTTCCTCGACGAGCCGACGACCGGACTCGATCCGACGAGCCGCGCCGCGATGTGGGACGTCGTGCGCGAGCTGCGTGCGTCGGATGTGACCGTCCTCCTGACGACGCAGTATCTCGACGAGGCCGACCAACTCGCCGATCGCATCGCCGTGATCGACCACGGTCGCGTCATCGCCCAAGGAACACCGGCGGAGCTCAAGACGCACGTCGGCGGCCAACGCCTCGAGGTGCGGCTCGCGCACGCTGCGCCTTCGGCCGTCGACGCTTCCGACGCGCTCGCCGAGATCACGAGCAGTCCGCCGATCGTCTCCGACGACGGGCGTACGTTCTCACTCGCCGTCGACGGCGAACCCGGCCTCGCGTCGCTCGTCGTCACGCAGCTCGCATCTCTCGGCGTACCGGTCGACGAAGTCGCGCTCCACCGCCCGTCGCTCGACGACGTCTTCTTCCACCTCACGGGCCACGCCGCCGGGAGCGACCGGACCGACAACACCTCGGGAGAGGCCGCATGACCGCCGTCCAGGAAATCGACCGCACCGCGACGCCGGTCGCGGCTTCCGCGGAATCGCGCCGAGCACTCCGCCTCGACTGGCTGCGTGACGCGCGCGTGCTCACACGCCGCAACCTCGTGCACATCCAGCGCGAGCCGGCGCAGCTGTCCGACGTCACCGTTCAGCCGATCCTGTTCACGTTGTTGTTCACGCAGCTGTTCGGCGCGGCGATGGTGCTGCCCGGCGGCGGCTCCTACACCGACTTCGCGATCGGCGGGTTGCTCATCATGAACCTGGCGACTTCGGCGCCGATGGGCACTGCGGTCGGTCTCGGCTCCGACATGAGCACCGGCATCATCGACCGCTTCCGCACACTCGCCATGCGCCGTTCCGCGATCGTCGCCGGCCGGACGTTCTCCGACCTGCTCGCGAGCGTGATGTGCGCGATCTTCGTGGCGCTCGCGGGGCTCGTCGTCGGCTGGCGGCCCGACACCGGGCCGCTCGGACTGCTCGCCGGCTTCGCCGTCGCGCTGTTGTTCGGCTACTCGCTCAGTTGGTTCGGTGCATGCATCGGACTGGCGACAAAGGGCCCGGAGTCGGCGCAGTCGATCGGCCTGATCATCTTGTTCCCGCTGGCGTTCGTGTCGAACGCGTTCGTGCCCACGAACCACCTCCCCGAGTGGCTCGGCAAGATTGCGGCGTGGAATCCCGTCAGCGCGGTCGCAGCCGCGGTACGCGAGCTATGGGGCAACCCCAACCCGTCGTCGACGATCCACGAATGGCCGATGCAACACCCCGTCGCCGCCGCACTCATCTGGTCGCTCGTGATCTTCGGCGTGTGCAGTGTCGTCGCGACGAGTCTGTTCAAGCGCCGCACGACGGAGTGACAGTCGCTTACGGGATGTGCAACCCGCTCACGCTGCGCGCCACGACGAGTCGCTGGATCTCGGACGTGCCTTCGAAGATCGTGTAGATCTTCGAGTCGCGGTGCCACTGCTCGACCGGGTGCTCTTTCACGTAGCCGGCGCCGCCGAGGATCTGGATCGCGTCCTCGGTCACCTTCACGGCCGTCTCACCGGCGTAGAGCTTCGACATCGAGCCCTCGCCCGCTTCGAACTTCTTGCCGTTCGCGGCCATCCAGCATGCCCGCCAAACGAGCAGACGCGCGGCGTCGATGTGCATCCGCATGTCGGCGAGCTTGAACGCGATCCCCTGGTTCATGATGATCGCCCGGCCGAACGCTTCGCGTTCTTTGGCGTAGTCGAGCGCGTATTCGTACGCGGCGCGCGCAATACCCAACGCCTGCGCGCCGACCATCGGCCGCGACGCCTCGAACGTGCTCATCGCCGCCTGCACGCGCGAGCTCTTGCCCTCGCGGGCGCGCGCGATGCGGGCGTCGAGCTTCTCCTTGCCGCCGAGCAGGCACGAACCCGGAACGCGCACGTCGTCGAACACGACCTCGGCGGTGTGCGAGGCGCGGATGCCCATCTTCTTGAACTTCTGGCCCATGCTGACGCCGGGCGTTCCGGCGGGCACGACGAACGACGCGTGACCGCGGCTCTTCAGGTCGGGCTCTACCGCGGCGACGACGACATGGATCGTCGGCACCTTCGTGATGCCGCCGTTCGTGATCCAGGTCTTGGTGCCGTTGATGACCCACTCGTCCTTGGCCTCGTCGTAGACCGCGCGCGTGCGCAGGCCCGACACGTCGGATCCGGCGTCGGGTTCGCTGACCGCGAACGCGGCCACGTGTAGGTCGTCGGCCGTGCCGAAACACTGTGGCACCCACTCGGCGATCTGCTCCGGGGTCCCGCTGCCGACGATGCCCGAGACGCCGAGGCTCGTTCCGAGCAGCGCGAGCGTGATGCCCGCGTCACCCCATGCGAGCTCTTCCGATACGAGGGCGAGCGTGAGACCGGTCTTGTCGGAGAACGCGTTGGCGAGGAACTCCCAGGAGTAGAGACCGATGCGGGCCGCCTCCTCGATGATCGGCCAGGGCGTCTCCTCGCGCTCGTCCCACTCGGGGCCGGCCGGCCGGATCACGTCGGCGGCGAAGTCGTGGACCCATTTCTGGATCTGCAGCTGGTCTTCGTTGAGCTCGAGTGAGAACTCGCTCATGACAACCCCTCGGGGACAAGTTACCGATCAGTAAAGGGCAGGATACCAGGCGATTCCCGGCCTCCTCGCGCGGCTCGGACGCTGCCGGCCGCATCGGTGTGACAGTCGTCACTGGTCCTCACCTCGGGCCCTCCGCGCGACCGATGCAGTACGCGGTTCGCCCCTCAGCGGACCTCGGACGCGTACGAACAGGGACGGCCTTCGCAGTGTCGCGGGGGCCGTTTCTGTTTGCGGCGCCGGGGTGCGTCAGCGGCTGATGCCGCGGATGTACGAGGAGAGGCGCAGCACGTGGGCCCACCCGATGTACGGCGCGTCGCCCGTGACGTACACATGACCGGCCGCGGACGTGAGCCAGTACCCGCGCCCACTGTCGGTCGGGGCGATGCCGGTGATCGGCGACGCCAGCCCGGCGATCTTGCCGTGGGCGAGCGGTGCTCCGCTGCCGAAGCCGAAGACCGCGCCGTCGAACGTCGCGAGCCAGTAGCCCGTGCCGCCCACCGCCGGGCCCATGCCGACGATCGGGTTGGTGCGAGCGTTGACGCGCCCCGCCGCCGACCCGAAGAAGCGAGCGTCACCGAATGCGAACATGCCGCCGTCGGCCGCGACGAACCAATAACCATTACCCGAAGCGGTAGGCGTCATGCCGACGATCGGTTGCGCGAGATGCTTGTTGCCGGTTGAACCGAAGAAGCGCGCGTCGCCGAACGCGAAGATGCCGCCGTCGGACGCCACCAACCAATAGCCGTGACCGGTGTGTGTCGCGGTGCCGCCGACGATCGGCCGGTTCAGGTGGTGCCCGGCGAGCGAACCGTACGACCGCGCGTCACCGAACGGGTACACGATCCCGTTCTGCGTGACGAGCCAGTAGCCGTGGTTGTCCGGCGTCGTCATCATCGCGATGACGACTCCACGCGTGCGCACTGAGCCGTAATACGGCGCGTCACCGAAGACGAACACGCCACCGTCGCCGGTGAACACCCGGAAGCCGTGACTGTGCGGGATCACGGTGACAGACGGCCCCGAGACCGGGCTCGCACCGACCGACGAGTAGGCCGTGATGTTGCACCGGTAGGACTTGCCGTTCGTCACTCCGGTCACCCAGACCGCAAGGCCGGTGGTGAAGAGCGATCGGGTCACGCCGCCGTTCGTCGACCCGCAGTAGACGCGGTACTTCGTGATCGCGAAGCCGCCGTTCGACGGCGCATGGAACGCGACCCTGATCTGTTGGTTGGCGGCGGCGACACTCGGCGGACCGGGGCGAGCCGGAACCGACTTCGGCACGACGGGCAACGAAGCGGGCGACGCCGGGCTCGGACCGAACCCGTTCGCCGCGATCACCGTGCACGTGTACGTGCGACCGTTCGTCACTCCCGGAACCAGGATCGGCGACGCCGCGCCGGGGTTGCTCAAGCTCGGTGTACCACCGTTGGACGACGTGCAGTTCGCCAGGTAGCCGCTCGCCGTGCTGCCGGTAGACGCCGGAACGAACGAGACCAGGATGCTCGAGTTCCCGGGAGTGGCGTTCGGCCGGCCCGGGGCGTCAGGTGCTGCGCCGGGAACGACATCGTTGGAGGGCGGCGACGTGCCGCTGTCGCCGTTCGCGTTCGTGGCGACCACCGTGCAGCTGTACGTGTTGCCGGCAGTGACGTTCGTGACGGTGATCGGCGACGCGACGTCGGTGTCGAATCCGAACGCCCCGCCGTCGGACGACGTGCATGCGACCGTGTAAGCCGTGATCGGCGAACCGCCGTCGAACGGCGCCGTGAAGGAGACCGCGATGCCACCCGACGTCGGCGCGGTCGCGCTGGGCGCTGCGGGCGTGTCCGGAACCGTGTTCGGCACCGTGGATTGCGAGGAAGGCGAGTTCGGTCCGGCACCGTTGGCGTTCGAGGCGCTGACCGAGCACGTGTACGTCTTGCCGTTGGAGAGCGAACCGACCGCGATCGGTGACGTCTGTCCGGTGCCCGATCCGCCGACACCGCCGTCGGGTGACGTGCACGACGCCGAGTACCCGGTGATCGGTGAACCACCGTCGAACGGCGTGTCGAACGACACGATGATCGACGCGTTGAGCGGGATCACCGTCGGCGCGTCCGGGGCGTCGGGGACGGTGGTGGGCATCGCAACGTCGGAGACCGGCGATGTCGGACCGTCGCCGTCGGCGTTGTGCGCCATCACCGTGCACGTGTACGAGCTGCCGTTCGTCAGGCCGCCGACGATGATCGGCGACGCGCCACCGATGTTCGATCCGAGCGCGCCTCCGTCGAACGAGGTGCACACCGCGGTGTAGCTCAGGATCGGCGATCCGCCGTCGAACGGCGTGTCGAACGAGACGAGGATCGCGCCGTTGAACGGAATGACGCTCGGCTGCGGCGGGGCGTCGGGCGGATCGGCGAACGCGGGAGCCGCACCACCGACGACGACTGCGGCGACGACGATCAGTGCGGACGCGATCGAGGCACAGCGGGACAGCCGCCGTGAACGCGACCGCCCCGGTTGTTCATGCCCCATCATCCCTGCCCCACTCAGATCCCCACACCCTCGCAAAATTCTAGCGACCGGGATTCGGGAACCTCAATGCACCTCTGGGCGAATTCAGCCGATTACCGAGCGATAGGTTGCATCGTTTGTGAGTGGGCAACGTAAAGGTTTCGCAGGACGCGCCGCGATCACGGGAATCGGCGAGACGGACTACGTGCGCGGCGCGCCGTTCCTTCCCCTCGAGCTCATCCTCCAAGCGAGCGACGCGGCGATCGCCGATGCCGGCCTCACGACGCACGACATCGACGGCATCATCCCGCCGCCCGGCTACACGACGAGCGAAGAGCTCGCCGCCAACCTCGGCATCGACACCCTTCGCCTGGCGACCACGGTGCACATGGGCGGCGCGAGTCCGGTCGCATCGCTGCAACACGCCGCGCTCGCGGTCACGGCCGGCATCGCCCGTCACGTCCTCGTCGTCGTCGGCTGGAACGGGTACTCCGCGTTCCGTCCCCGCGAAGGTGTCCCCCGGCCGCGGCGCGGGCTCGACGGGAGTGCAGTGGGCGACGTCGTGCTCGACTATTACCTGCCGTACGGTGCCCGCTCCGCCGCGCAGTTCTATTCGTGGATCGCGATGCGACACAAGCAGCTCTACGGCACGCTCGACACCGACACGGGCGAGATCGCGGTCACGTTCCGGGCGCACGCACAACTGAACGAGCACGCGCTCATGCGGGGCACGCCGCTCACGATGGAGGAGTACCTCGAGGCCCGCTGGGTGTCGGAGCCGTTCCGGCTGTACGACTGTTGCCTCGAGACCGATTGCGCCGCGGCCGTCGTCGTCAGCTCGGTCGAGTCCGCGCGCGACCTCCCGCGCTCCCCGGTCGTGATCCTCGCCGGCGCCGAAGGACACCCGTATCCCGCCGACGACATCGCGAACCGGCCCGACATGTTCCGCATCGGATTGTCCGACGCCGCACCCCGCGCGCTCGGCGATGCCGGTGTACGCGCCGACGAGCTCGACTTCATGGAGCTCTACGACTGCTTCACCTACGTCGTGCTCCTGCAGCTCGAAGCGCTCGGACTGTGTGGGCGCGGCGAGTCGGGTGCGTTCGTCCGCGACGGAGTGCTGCGGCTCGACGGCGGAGCACTGCCGACCAACACCCACGGCGGACTCCTGTCGCAGGGGCACATGTGGGGCATGAATCACGTCGTCGAAGCCGTGCGCCAGCTGCGCGGTGACGCCGGCGCCGCGCAGGTCGACGGCGCCGAGATCGGTTGCGTGACCGGATGGGGCGACTTCGGCGACGGCAGCATCGTCGTGTTGGGGAAGGATCGATGAGCGAACGTCGTGAGGCGGGTATCCCGCCGAGCAGTGAGCGGGGCCCGAGCGGCCCGGCGCATAGCGCCGAGAGCGGAAAGCGATGAGCGAACGTCGCGAGGCGGGTATCCCGCCGAGCAGTGAGCGGGGCCCGAGCGGCCCGGCGCATAGCGCCGAGAGCGGAAAACGATGAGCGAACGTCTCCTTCCGTCGACCGACGGCCTCAACGGCGCGTTCTACGGATTCCTCGCGAAGGGCGAGTTGCGGTTGCAGCGATGCACCGCGTGCCGGACGTGGCGACATCCCCCTCGTAACCGGTGTGCGCACTGCGGTTCGGCCGACGTCGCGTGGGAGCCGGTGAGCGGTCGGGGTCGCGTCTACTCGTGGACGGTGACGCACCGACCGGTCGATCCCGCGTTCACGCCGCCGTACGCGATCCTCGTCGTCGAGCTCGAGGAAGGCCCGCGTCTCGTCGGCAACCTGCGCGGGCTCGAACCATCCGAATTGGTGCTCGATCTTCCCGTCTCGACCGAGATCGAGCGCGCGTCGGAGAAGGTCGGCCTGCTCCGGTTCAGACCGGCGTAACGCCCGCCGATCAGATCAGGCTGCGGAAGGATCCGCGGTGGAATCGCTCCCCGGAGGGGAGCCGAGCTCAAGGACGAGGTGGCCATGGACGGCCGTCGCGCACGCATTGTGCTGGGCGTTTCCGACGACGCCCGACCCGCTGACATTCGTCGCGCCTTCCGCGCGCACGCGCTGCGCACGCATCCCGACCGCGGTGGCGACGCCGGCGCGTTCGGCGAAGTCCTCGCCGCACTGGGCGTCCTCGACCGCACGGAGGAATGCGCCCCCCGTGAGGCCGCGGCGCTGGCCGCCCCGCGCCGGCGCTTCGACGCGTACGACTCCGCGCCGCGACACGCGCCGCGGCGCGACTTCGCCGACGTGCTGCGAGGCGCAGTCGCGCGACTCTCCACCGTCACTCCTGACTAGCGTCCCCACCGTGGAGCAGTGGGAGGTCGCCGCACGCGAAGCGGTGCGGCACACCATCGCGTCGTACACGTACGCGGCTGACAACGGCCGCTTCGACGACGTCGCCGCGTTGTTCGCGCCCGACGGCGTGCTCGAGGTGCAAGGCATCGGCGGCGCGCTCGCGGAGGGACGCGACGCGATCCTGCAGTTCTTCCGTGGTGTCGGCGGCGACGTGACCGGCACCGCACCTCCGGGGCGGATGCAACACCATGTCGCGAGCGTTCGCGTCGACGTGGCGTCGGCGACGGACGCGACGGCAACGAGCTACTTCACGGTGATGACCGGTGCGGGCGTCGATCACTGGGGCCGCTACAAGGACCGCTTCGCGCTCCACGGCGACGGCCGCTGGTTGTTCGCCCACCGGCTCGTGCGCACGGACGGTCGTACGGCCGGCGGCTGGGCCGATTCGCGCTGACGCGTTACTGGTAGGCCTCGACCGGCGGACAACTGCAGAACACGTTGCGGTCGCCGTAGGCACCGTCGATCCGGCTGACCGGCGGCCAGTACTTCGCGTGACGCAGTGCCGCGACCGGGTACGCGGCGGCCTCGCGCGGGTACGCGTGCTTCCAGTCATCGGCCGTGACGTCCTCGGCCGTGTGCGGCGCGTTGACGAGCGGATTGTCGTCGGCGGGCCACTCGCCGGCCGCGACCCGGTCGATCTCGCCGCGGATCGCGACCATCGCCTCGACGAACCGGTCGAGCTCGCCGAGGTCCTCGGACTCGGTCGGCTCGACCATCAACGTGCCCGCGACGGGGAACGACATCGTCGGCGCGTGAAAGCCGTAGTCGATGAGCCGTTTGGCGACGTCGTCGACCGAGATGCCGGTGTCGCGGGTGATGGGGCGGATGTCGATGATGCATTCGTGGGCGACGAGCCCGTTCGATCCCGTGTAGAGCACCGGGTAGTGCTCGGTCAGCCGGCTCGCGAGGTAGTTCGCGTTGAGGATCGCGACGTCCGTCGCCCGGCCGAGTCCGGACGCGCCCATCATGCGCACGTACATCCACGGGATCGGCAGGATGCCCGCCGATCCCCACGGCGCCGCGCTGATGGCGCCGACGCCCGTCGCCGGACCGGCTTCGGCGCGCAGCGGATTGTTCGGGAGGAACGGGGCGAGGTGCGCCCGCACACCGATCGGCCCGACACCCGGACCGCCGCCGCCGTGCGGGATGCAGAAGGTCTTGTGCAGGTTCAGGTGCGAGACGTCGGCGCCGAACTTCCCGGGCCGGGCGACGCCGACGAGCGCGTTCAGGTTCGCGCCGTCGAGATACACCTGGCCGCCGTGGTCGTGCACGATCGCGCACATCTCGCGGATCTGCTCCTCATACACGCCGTGCGTCGACGGATAGGTGACCATCAACGTCGAGAGCCGGTCGGCGTGCTCGACCGCCTTCGCCTTGAGGTCGTCGACGTCGACGTTGCCGTGGTCGTCGCACGCGACGACCACCACCTGCATCCCGGCCATCGCGGCCGACGCGGCGTTCGTGCCGTGCGCAGACGCGGGGATGAGGCAAACGGCACGCTGCGGTTGGCCGAGCGACGCGTGGTACTTGCGGATCGCGAGCAGCCCGGCGTATTCGCCCTGTGAGCCCGCATTGGGTTGCAGCGAGACCGCGTCGTAGCCGGTTATCTCCGCGAGCCAGCGCTCGAGATCGTCGAAGAGCTCGAGGTAGCCGCGGGCCTGCTCCACCGGCGCGTACGGATGGATCGCACCGAACTCGGGCCACGTGATCGGCTCCATCTCGGTCGTGGCATTGAGCTTCATCGTGCACGAGCCCAGCGGGATCATCGTGCGGTCGAGCGCGAGGTCGCGATCGGCGAGGCGCCGGAGGTAGCGGAGCATCTCGTGTTCGGACCGGTGTGTGGTGAACGCCGGGTGGGTGAGGTAGTCGCTCGTGCGCACCAGCTCGGCCGGGATCGCAGCGGCAGAGTCGATGCCCGCAATCGAGCCGTCGACCCCGAACGCGGCGAGCACCGCGTCGACGATCGCGACGGTCGTGGTCTCGTCGAGCGCGATGCCGATCGTGTCGTCGTCGACGAGGTGCAGGTTGACGCGCCGCTGCGCGGCTGCGGCAGTCACGGCCTGTGCCCGTGCCGGCACGCGGACTGTCAGTGTGTCGAAGAACGAGTCGTGCATCACCTGCACGCCGCCGTCGCGCAGCGCGGCCGCAAGCTGCACCGTCAGCCGGTGCACGCGGCGGGCGATCGCGCGCAGCCCCTCGGCGCCGTGGTACGACGCGTACAGGCCGGCGATCACCGCCAACAGAACCTGGGCGGTGCAGATGTTGCTCGTCGCCTTCTCGCGCCGGATGTGCTGCTCGCGGGTTTGCAACGCCAGCCGGAACGCGGTGCGACCCTGAGCGTCGATCGAGACGCCGACGAGCCTCCCGGGCAGTGTGCGGCGATGCTCGTCGCGCACGGCGATGTACGCGGCGTGCGGGCCCCCGAAACCGAGCGGGACACCGAAGCGCTGCGTCGTCCCCACGACGACATCCGCGCCCATCTCGCCGGGTGGCGTCACGAGCGCGAGCGCGAGGAGATCGGCGGCAACGCACACGAGGGCACCGGCGGTATGGGCACGGTCGATCGGGCCGCGGAGGTCGGCGAGCCGTCCGCTGCTGCCGGGATATTGCATGAACACGCCGAAGCAACCCTCGACGAGCTCGCCCGCGTGCGGATCGGCGACCACAACGTCGATACCGATTGGTTCGGCGCGCGTCCGTACGACATCGATCGTCTGCGGATGCGCGTCGGCGTCGACGACGAACACCGACCCCCGCTTGCCGTTGAGGCGGTGCAACAGCGCCATCGCCTCCGCCGCGGCCGTGCCCTCGTCGAGGAGCGACGCGTTGGCGAGGTCCATGCCGGTGAGGTCGGCGACCATTGTCTGGAAGTTCAGCAGCGCCTCGAGCCGGCCTTGGCTGATCTCGGGCTGGTACGGCGTGTACGCCGTGTACCACGCGGGGTTCTCGAGCACGTTGCGCCGGATCACCGCCGGCGTGATCGTGTCGTGGTAGCCGAGCCCGATGAGCGACGTGAACACGTCGTTCCTCGCCGCGAGCTCGTGCAACCGGTCGAGCGCGTCCGTCTCCGACAACGGTTCGGGCAGCGCGAGCGGTGTCGCATCGTGGATCACCGCGGGAACCGCCGCGTTCACGAGCTCGTCGAGTGTCTCGTATCCGAGAGCGGCGAGCATCGTCTGTTGTTCCTCGGCACGCGGTCCGATGTGCCGCTCTACGAAGGTCCCCGGATCCTCACTGGCCAGCTGGTCGGGCATGGCGGGAGTCCTCTTTTCCGCGTCGTTTCGGTGCGAGCCGCGAACGGCCCGACTCCCCCTCTGTCGCGGACTCCAGAGTTGCCTCGCTCCGATGGTTCGGGTGCCTGAGAGATTCCGGGGAGTGGTTGCTCCTTCGGCGCCCGGATCACCCGAGGGCGTCCGGACTCTCCCATCGGAGGTCGCCGGCGGTCTTCGCTCGACGATACTCGCTCCGGGTGCGCGAAGCTGCAGGGCGATGAGCCCCAGAGCGAGCGCCAAGAAGACCGAGGAATCGGACGAGAAGCCCGCCGCAAGCGCGACGAAGAAGGCGTCCGGCAACGCCAAGAAAGCAACGGGAGCCACAGCCAAGAAAGCGACCGGAGCCACAGCCAAGAAGGCGTCCGGGACCACGGCGAACAAGACGTCCGGCACCACGACCAAGAAGGCGTCGGGAACGACAGCGAAGAAGGCGACCAAGAAGCCAACCGCGAAGTCGTCGCCGGAGGTGGAGGAGGTCGACGTCGCCGCACCGGTGGTGGAGGACCACGACCACGACCACGACCACGACGGACACGACCACGCCGAGATCAGCGACGAAGAGCAGGCCCAGGCCGAGGCCGACCTCGAACAGATGGCGCGTGCGCTCGCCGCGCTCGACGACGCGACGCTGCGCAGCGCACTCGCGGGGATGAGCGAGAAGTCGCGCCAGGAGGTCGCCAACCACTTGCAGCTGCCGAGGGCGACGATGCACCTCGGCGATGCGCTCGTGCCGATCGTCCGGCGCAAGACGGCAACCGCCGCGCCCGATCACCAGCTGCAGGTGCTCTTCGCGCTCGCGCAGCACGCGAACGACCAGACCGTCGAGCTCCTGGGCAAGCGGGCCGAGGACCCGTCGAAGGACGACCTGCTCGAAGTGCTCCCCGCAGTCATCGACGCGCACGGAGTCGAGATCGTGACCCTGATGCTCGCGGGCTACACCGCCAGCGACGCGGTCTGCCGCCCGGTCATGCGCGACCTGCTCGCATCCGACGACCGCTTCGTGATCGGTGAACCGGTCGCGCTCGAGGCCCGGCCCGAGCTCGGCGCGCTCCCCGCCCCGACGCTCAGCACCGCCGAACTCGAGGCGAAGCGCGAACAGCGTCGCGCCGCGAAGGAAGCCAAGCGTCAGGCCGAGCTACGCGAACGCGAGGCGCGGGCGAGCGCGCAGACCAAGCGGCGCCAGGCCGTGCACGACGCGAAGCGCAAGGCGCGCTAGGAGGACAGGATGCTCGACAGCGTCATCCGCGGAGGCACCGTCATCGACGGCACCGGCGCGCCCGGACGCCGGGCGGACGTCGGCATCCGCGACGGCCGGATCGTCGAGATCGGCAAGATCACCGACGAGGCGAAGGAGACGGTCGACGCCGACGGCCTCGTCGTCGCACCCGGCTTCGTCGACCCGCACACGCACTACGACGCGCAGCTGTTCTGGGACCCGGCGGCCACACCGTCGAACCTGCACGGCGTCACGAGCATGATCGCCGGCAATTGCGGCTTCACGCTCGCGCCCGTCGAAGCCGAGGACGCCGACTATCTGCGCCGCATGATGGCGAAGGTCGAGGGCATGCCGTTGCCCGCGCTCGAGACCGGCGTGCCGTGGTCGTGGCGTTCGTTCGGCGAGTACCTCGACGCGGTGGACGCGCGCGTCGGGCTCAACGTCGGCTTTCTCGTCGGCCACTGCGCGCTGCGCCGCAACGTGATGGGGGCGGACGCGATCGGGAACGTCGCGACGCCCGAGCAGCTCGCGGCGATGGTGCGCCTCCTCGAGGACTCGATCGCGGCGGGAGGCCTGGGCTTCTCGACGACGCTGTCGTTCACGCACTCGGACGGCGACGGCGAACCCGTCGGATCCCGGTGGGCGTCGGGCGAGGAAGTGCTCGAGTTGTGCCGCGCGGTCTCGGGTCACGAAGGCACAACCCTCGAGTACGTGACGAGCGGGTGCCTACGCGGTTTCAGCGACGAGGAAGTCGAGCAGATGGCCGCGATGACGCTGGCCGGGCGCCGTCCGCTGAACTGGAACGTGCTGACGATCGACTCGCGTGAGCCGCAGCGCTACCACGACCAGGTCGGCGCGTGCGAGCACGCCCGCGAGAAGGGCGGGACCGCGATCGCGCTCACGATGCCGACACTCGTCGAGATGAACATGTCGTTCCGCAACTACTGCGCGCTGTTCATGCTGCCGGGCTGGTCGGACGTCATGAACCTGCCCGTCCCGGAGCGCATGGCGAAGCTGCGCGACCCTGCCGTGCGGCAGTGGATGAACGAGAAGGCGCGTTCGCCGGAAGCCGGTGTGTTTGCGCGGCTCGCCTCGTGGGGGCGCTATCAGATCGGCGACACCTACTCCGCCGCGAACGAAGGGCTGAAGGGCCGAGTGGTAGCCGATCTGGCCGAACGCGCGAACCGGGGCACGTTCGACACGCTCGTCGACATTGTCCTCAACGACGAGTTGAAGACGATCCTCTGGCCGCTGCCATCGGACAGCGATCTGAAGTCGTGGCAGATGCGGGCCGAGGCGTGGGACCACCCGCTCGTGATGATCGGCGGCAGCGACGCGGGCGCGCATCTCGACCGCATGTGCGGGGCGCCGTACACGACCTCGTTCCTGGCCGACACGATCCGCGGCCGGCAGTTGCTCTCGCTCGAGCGATGCGTGCAGCTGATGACGCAGGCGCCGGCGCGCCTCTTCGGGCTCCGCGACCGCGGCGAGCTGCGCGAGGGCTACCACGCCGACGTCGTGGTCTTCGATCCCGACACGGTGGCCACCGACGAAGTGAAACTGGTCAACGACCTGCCCGGCGGCACCGCCCGACTCTTCGCCGATGCGATCGGCGTCCAGCGCGTCATCGTGAACGGCACGACGATTGTCGAGGGCGCGAAGCAGACCGGAGCGCTCCCCGGCAAGGTGCTGCGCTCCGGCCGCGACACCTTTACGGTGCCGATTCCCGCCGATGTGCAGTAGCTACGACGCGGGACCGCGATACTGAAGGGACCACGTCCTCCCGCCATCGGTGGTGGCGAGGATGTGCATCTCGGAGGACGTCGAGTCGAGCAGCCATCCGCGGCTCGCGCTCGTGAAGCTCACGGCTTCCGGCGTCGCCGGTGGCGACGACGGATCGGGCACCTGATGGACGGCACCACGCGCGCTGCCGTCGTTGCCGACGATCATGATGCTCATCGGGGGGTCGACCGGGCCCGTGTAACCGACGAACGCCGCCGTGTGATCGTCGATGACGCTGAACGGGCCGGGACTCGCGCCGGGACCGTCCTTGCCGGGTACCGCGGGGGCCATGAAGTTGTTGCGCACGACGATCGCGCACCCGCCGCTCGCCGCGCAGCGGTAGCCGACGTAGGCCTCGTGTCCAGCGGCGCCGTTCCCACCGCCGAACAGCACCCAACCTGCATTCGGACTGCATTGCAGGTCGAGCGCGCTGCCGTACGCGGCGTTCGCGTCGATCGCGACGAGAGCCTGCGTCCACTGCGCGCCGCCGTCGGCGGTGTGGAACACGGCACGGTGCGTCGCGAGCCAGCCGTCGCGCGCGGTGTCGAAGCAGACGCCGTCGACCGGACACGGCGCGCGCTGCGCGTGCCACGAACGGGCGCCGTCCGTGGAGCGAACCAGTGCGCGCGCGGAGACGGCCCAGCCCAATAGCGCGTTCACGAAGTGCGGCTTTCGAATCGCAGGCTGCGCCGGCTGAACGGTCCATGTCGCGCCGCCGTCGCTGCTCGCGGCGACGATGTGCGGGCCCGTCACCAAGACGTCGTTCGCATTTGGAGCATTGACGTACGACGGCGGCTCGGGCGCGCGGTACAGCACCGTCCATCGTCGGCCGTCGGTCGTTCCGACGACCGCCCGCCCGACGACGGCGTAACCGCGGGTCGACGACACCATCTGGATCCAGCCGACCTGGGTGCCATAGGGATCCGGTCGATCGCTGGGCGGCTCGGGCGCGCAGCCGGCGGCAGACGTCTGCACCGTGGTCGACGTCTTCGGCGCCGCGGCGGTCGTTGAACTGGTCGTCGAGCTGACACCGGTCGTCGGTGAAGTCGTCGTCCCGGACGACCCGCTCGAGCAGCCTGCGACGAGGAGCGCGAGCGCCCCTGCTGTCACGGTGACGATCCTGATTCGATTCACCCCCAGATCATGGCGCGCATCAAGCCGCGGGTTCGATCAAGTGGTCGGATCGGGCTCGATGTCGGTCTCTCGCGGTGATGTCGCCAACGGAGCAACTTGAAGTTGTCGAGACTCGCGAAATTGCTCTCAGCCTCGTCGAGACACCTTCGCCTACGAGTCGACCGACCGAGCCGCTGTGCGCGGCACCGCCCGACACTTCGCACACCAGCACCACACATCGGCAAACGTGTCGAGGTCGTTAGCCCGCCGAATGACGCTCATCCGGCGCCCAACCTCGCCAAGGCGCCAACCAGCATGACCGTGAACGCTATGCCGACGATGACGCCGGTCGCGACGACCAGCCCGACGACCACGACCGCGCTCAGCGCCCGTGATCGCGCTCGCTTTGGTGCTCGGACCGCGACCATCTCGATCTCCTTAGGACACGACGCGTGGGTGGCCTGCGCGCGCGAGAACGGGGCTCGCTCCGCAGCGGTCAGATCGCCCCAGAATCTCGTCAAGGCAACGCGTGCTCAAAGCGAGCGCGAGGCACTCCAACCGAATCGCAGATGCACTGCAAAGCCCTCGGACCCTCGCCACTGCGAACTCGTCAACCGGTTGAGGGTTCAGCACTGCCGCGTCGACATCGTGGCGCGAACCACGATCCCATCTGATTCATCCCAGCTCCATTCATGGGCGCCACACATCTTCGGCACTCGAGAGGGTCACAACTCGCTCGTCGATGCTGTAGGGCCAAAGGTCCCGAATCGACGCGCTACCCGTCGTGCGGCCGAGCAACTACCTGTATCTCTCCCAACGACAGCACACGCACCGATCTTGCGATGCTCGGCTTCTTACGTCCGGCATGCAAACAGCGAGCCACGACATACGCCTGTACCCCGAAATCCTCACGGGACACCAGTATGCGGAATCGTCACAGGAAGACGCCGCAGACTGAAGTCACCGGCCGACGCTTGGCCGGACGCACGTAGTGTTGCGCCGTGTATGACCCTGGGGCCTGGACCATGACTGCTTCGGGCCTTTCTTCGCCTCGCCAGATGTATGTGACAACGTCGCCGTATCGGGAGTTGAACCGTTCGTAGAGCCCCGGACGACCTGGGACAGGGGCAATGCGCGGTGGCGCGACCTCGACGCTCGAATCGAGCGCCCGGTCGCCCCAGGGGCCGCCGCCAACGAAACGAAGCTTCTTCATGTCATGAGGGTGCCGGATGAAATGGCCCGAAAACCGTGGCCTTCGCCCATCGTGCAGACAGTGTCGAAAGACCCTGCGCCAATGGGTCCCACGGCGGTGCAGTCGGGTGCGTCGAGGTGTTCAGATCGGCGGACGGACGGCAAAGGGGGGCCGAATGATTCAGCTAGATCAGGCTGCCTGTCGAGAGATTGACGACCCCGCCATCTTCTTCCCGGCGCAGGATGACCGCGCCGCCGAGGAAGCCGCCAAGCAGGTCTGCGCGCGATGTCGTGTACGTCTGGACTGCCTCGCCCTCGCGTTGCGGACCAAGTACCTCGACGGCGTGTGGGGCGGCATGACCGCATCGGAACGCGCTCGATACACGCCCGCGAAGAAGTCGATGCGCCGACGTTGAAGCGCGTATCGACTCATGCGCGAAGACGCGGGCCCACTGCTTCTCCCCCGGAGGAGTGGGTCCCGCCTTCGTCGTCACGGGCGCTTCGTAATAGAGCCGGAAGGTCGGTAACCAGGTCGTAGCAAATGATCCCGCTGCGGCGGGCGTCGAGGGCGTCGCGCTCGGCCATCACCAGGGCGAGAACGTCGAAACGTCGAACGTCCGAGGACGCACCCTCGTCTCATGGCGAATCCGCTGGACCGACGACGGTAGGGAGCTCTGTCTGACTCTTCTGCGAATCGTCAGCCGGCGTCGGGCATATTCGGTCGGTGATCAACTGTGATTCGCGGGTATGGATCGCAGGGACTTTGGACCCTAGGTATTGATCGGCCGCGCGCCAGATGATGCCCTCATGACCAACACGAACGCCGCCGCTACGGTCGCTTTCTTTCAGTACTTGCACGAACACCCTGCGACACGCGAATTGTCGATCGGACGATGCCGTCTCATCGCTCTAGGTGGTGAACCGGCACTGATCCCGGTCCAGGTCGATGCACCTCTGCGACGCACGGCTCGCTGACGTACCGGTTCGACCCCAGCTCGACACGTTGCGAGGGTAAGTCCGTGGCACGATCCGTGTCTCGCGACGGCGAGACGAAAAGGAGCTCGATTCTCATGACGAGCCGAGGTCTCGACATTCTCGATGCGGCCGACTGCGAGCGGCTGCTCGACGCAGCGCACTTCGGACGGATCGTCGTCAAGTTGGGCGATCTCGTCGCCGCACTCCCAGTGTTTTACGCGATGGATCGGAAGGACATCGTCTTCCGAACCGATCCGGGGACGAAGCTCATGGCGGCCGTTCTGCACGCGCGGGTGGCGTTCGAGATCGACGATGCCGACGAAGGCTGGAGCGTTGTCGCGATCGGACAATGCGAGGAGGTGCGATCGCAGAAGGAGGTCGAGCGCGCCCTGGCCGCGCTCGACGCATATTGGCCGGGCGGCGAACGCCACCGCGTGGTCCGGATCCATCCAGAACGCTTGACCGGCCGTCGACTACGCACATGATCCCGCGTAAGCGAAAAGAGTGCTTCGCAGAGCCCCGCGTCTTGCACGTTCTCGACGCCACCGCGGCGGATGACGCGTAAGCGATCGGCCATGCAGACGAGCGACCCGGCTGCGTTGATCAAGAAGGACGTCTCGGCATTGCGCGTCGTGCCGAATCTCGTTGACTACGACGCGGCGCGGGCGAACTTCGACTGGGCGCGCGCCCGCGGCGCCCTGGACGGATTTCCCCGGGGTGGATGCAACATCGCATACGAGGCGGTCGACCGGCACGCAGACGGTGCGTTCGCCGACCGGACAGCGTTCGTATACGTGCGCGCGGATGGTTCGACGCAGACCACGACATATGCAGTGCTGGCACGCGAAGAGCACCGGTTCGCCAACGTGCTGCAATCGCTCGGCGTCGGCAGAGGTGACCGGGTCTTCACGCTCCTAGGGCGCGTTCCTGAGCTGCACAATGTGGTGCTGGGAACGCTCGCGTATGGCGCGGTCGCGTGCCCGTTGTTCTCAGCCTTCGGTCCTGCGCCGATCGCACAGCGTGTGTCTCTCGGAGACGCGCGCGTCCTCGTGACCACCGCGGCGCTCTACGAGCGCAAGGTTGCAGGGATGCGCGACCACCTTCCGACACTTCGGCACGTGCTCGTGACGGACGACGACGCGCCGGCGGGCACCACGTCGCTCGCCGCACTAACCGCAGTCGCAGCGGATCAATTCGAGATCGCCGCAACCTCGGCCGAGGATCTTGCCCTTCTGCACTTCACGAGTGGCACGACGGGCACGCCGAAGGGGGCAATGCACGTGCACGGCGCCGTGCTAGCCCACCTTGTCACCGCGCGGTACGCGCTCGACCTACACGACGACGATGTGTTCTGGTGTACCGCCGACCCGGGGTGGGTGACCGGCATGTCGTACGGGGTGATAGCACCGCTCGCGGCCGGGCTGACGAGTGTTGTCGACGAAGCCGAGTTCGACGCCCGCCGTTGGTACGAGATCCTCGCGCGTGAACGCGTCAGCGTCTGGTACACGGCGCCGACAGCGATCCGGCGCATGATGCGCGCGGGCGACCTCGGGGCCGAGGCTCCGGATCTGAGCGCGCTGCGGTTCATCGCAAGTGTGGGTGAGCCGCTCAATCCGGAGGCCGTGCGATGGGGTCTCGATATGTTTGGCTTGCCGATCCACGACAATTGGTGGCAGACCGAGACGGGCGGCATCATGATCGCCAACTACGCGGCCTGCGACATCAAGCCGGGCTCGATGGGCCGGCCGCTTCCTGGGATCGAGGCGACCGTGATCGCGCGAGATGCCGAAGGCGAGCCCCGGCTCGACGAGCACGGGGGCCCGGTTATCGTCGACGAGCCCGGGGTCGAGGGGGAACTCGCGTTGCGCCGAGGGTGGCCGTCGATGTTTCGCGGCTATCTCCATGCCGAAGAGCGCTACGCGAAGTGCTTCGTGGGTGACTGGTACCGCACGGGCGACGTGGTCAGCCGCGATGCGGACGGCTGGTACTGGTTCGTGGGCCGCGCCGACGATGTCATCAAGTCGGCCGGTCACTTGATCGGGCCCTTCGAGGTGGAAAGCGCGCTCATGGACCACCCGGCCGTCGCCGAAGCCGGAGTGATCGGCATACCTGACGAGATCGCCGGCGCGGTTGTCGTGGCGTTCGTGGTGCTACGCCCGGGTTACGAGCCGACAGAGGAGTTGCGCCGGGAGTTGTACGGGTTCGGGCGCCGACGCCTGGGGCCCGCGGTGGCACCGAAGCAGATCAAGTACCGCGAGAACCTCCCCAAAACGCGAAGCGGGAAAATCATGCGGCGCCTGCTGCGGGCGCAGGAGCTCGGACTGCCGGAAGGCGACCTGTCGACGCTGGAGGAGGACCCGTGACGGAACAGCACTCGCCTGTCGATCCCGAAGCCGCTCGGCGGCTGCTCGGCCGCATGATGTTGATCCGGCAGTTCGAGGAACGCTGCGTCGAGCTGTACAGCGCGGCGCGGATTCGTGGGTTCCTGCACCTCTATCAGGGCGAGGAGGCGGTCGCGACCGGCGTTATGGACGTGCTCGATCCCGGCGATGCCGTGGTGTCGACATACCGCGAGCATGGTCACGCGCTCGCGCGTGGCATCGAAGCCGACCGGCTGATGGCCGAACTGTTCGGAATGAGCGAGGGCGTGAGTCACGGGCGGGGCGGATCGATGCACATCTTCGACGTTTCCCGTCGCTTCTACGGCGGGAACGCCGTCGTCGGGGGCGGTCTCCCGCTGGCCGTCGGTATCGCGCTCGCCGATGCGATGCGCGGCTCGCGGCGGGTTACGGCGTGCTTCTTCGGGGAGGGCGCGGTCGCGGAGGGTGAATGGCACGAATGCATGAACCTCGCGGCACTGTGGCAGCTGCCGGTCCTGTTCTGCTGCGAGAACAATCTGTACGCGATGGGAACCGCGCTCGCGCGCTCGGAGTCCGAGACCGACATGGCGCTCAAGGCCGCCGCGTACGAGATGTCGGCGTGGCCTGTCGACGGGATGGACGTGCTCGCCGTGCGCGACGCGGCCGAACGCGCCGGCGACGCCATTCGAGCCGGCGGCGGCCCGCACTTCCTCGAGTTCCGTACGTATCGGTTCCGTGCTCACTCCATGTACGACCCTGAGCTCTACCGGGACAAGGCCGAAGTGGAACAGTGGAAGCAGCGCGACCCGATCATGCTGTTCCGCTCACGGTGCATCGACGACGGAATTCTCGACGAAGACGAATGTCAGACGCTGCTCGAGCAAGCGGATGCTGTTGTCGATGCCGCGATCGCGTTCGCCGATGGGGGCACAGTCGAGCCCGTCGAGGACCTGACGCGTTACGTGACGAGTGAGAAGGCGTGAGCGCCGAGATCACATACCGCGAGGCGATGCGCGAGGCGATCCGCGAAGCGATGACCCGCGACGATCGGGTCTTCCTCATGGGCGAGGACGTCGGTCGTTACGGGGGCTGCTTTGGCGTGAGCCATGGTCTGCTCGACGAGTTCGGCCCGGAGCGGATACGCGACACTCCCTTATCGGAGTCAGCGTTCGTCGGAGCGGGCATCGGCGCAGCAATCAACGGCATGCGCCCGATCGTCGAGATCATGACCGTCAACTTCAGCCTTCTCGCGCTCGACCAGATCATGAACAACGCGGCGACACTGCTGCACATGTCAGGCGGGCAAGTCAACGTGCCGGTCGTTATCCGGATGACGACCGGCGGAGGTCGGCAGCTCGCCGCGCAGCACTCGCACAGTCTCGAAGGTTGGTACGCGCACATCCCAGGCATACGCGTGCTCACACCTGCAACTCTTGACGACGCGCGCGGCATGCTGCAGCCGGCGCTCGAAGATCCGGATCCCGTGTTGATCTTCGAACACGGCAGCCTCTACAACGTCCGCGGCGAGCTGTCGGAACACGCGAGGGCCGTCGACATCACCGCCGCCGCGATCCGGCGTCCCGGGCGCGACGTGACGATCCTTACCTATGGCGGGTCGCTCCCCAAAGCGCTCGATGCCGCAAATGCACTCGGGGACCACGGCATCGACGCCGAGGTTCTCGATCTTCGGTGCCTGCGGCCGCTCGATGAGGCCGCCATCCTCGAGTCCGTGGCACGAACGCATCGCGCGGTCGTGGTCGACGAGGGTTGGCGTTCCGGCGGAATCTCAGCCGAGATCTGCGCCCGTATCGTCGAGGGTGCGTTCTACGAGCTCGACGCGCCCATCGGCCGTGTCTGCTCGGCCGAGGTGCCCCTTCCCTACGCGAAGCATCTTGAGGACGCAGCGCTCCCGCAGGTCGATGACATCGTGAGCGCGTGCCGGAGGGCGATGGCGGGTGAGTGAATTCCGAATGCCGTCGCTCGGCGCGGACATGGAATACGGCACGGTCATCGAGTGGCTCGTCGGCCCAGGTGACGTCGTTCGTCACGGTGACATCGTCGCCGTGGTGCATACGGAAAAGGCCGATATCGACGTCGAGGTTTTCGAGAACGGAACCGTCGGTGAGATTCTCGTTCCCGTCGGACAGGAAGTGGAGGTCGGAACACCGCTGGCGACGATTCTCGGTCCGAAGGCCGCCTCCGAGACGGGGCCGATCCAAGCGCCGGCCGTCGAACCGACGCCGCCGACGGGCGCGGTTCCGGCGCCCACATCGCTTCCGCATCCGACGGCTCGAACAAAGGCCGAGTCACAGCCGACCCAGGAGCCCGCGCGACTTTCCGCTCGTCCGCGCATCACGCCCCGAGCGCGCCGACTCGCCGCCACTCGCGGTGTTGACCTTTCACAACTCGCGGCGGCCGACCGCGTCGTGACCGGCGATCACGTCGACCATCAAGCGGAATCCCGACCGGCGACGGTCACTGATCAGCAGACGGCGATGCGCCACGCCATCGCGGTGGCCATGAGCCGCGCCAACCGCGAGATCCCCCACTATCACCTGTTGCACCACACGCCGCTCACCCACGCCCTTGCCTGGCTCGAACGGCGGAACGCGATGACGTCGGTGCAGGAGCGGGTACTTCCGGCAGCCTTGTTCTGTCGCGCCGTCGTCGTGGCTGTGCAGCGCGTCCCCGGTGTGAACGGATTCTGGGTCGATGATGCGTTTCGCCCGAGCGACAGCGTGCACCTCGGCTGCGCGATCGCATTGCGCGATGGCGGTCTGATCGCACCCGCGATCCTCGACGCCGACCATCTCGACCTCGGCGCGCTGATGCGCGCCCTGCGCGATCTGACCGGCCGGGTGCGTTCTGGCCGGCTACGCGGGCGCGAGATGACGGACGCGACCATCACCGTCACGAACCTCGGCGAGAATGCCGTCGAAGTCGTGCATGGGGTGATCTATCCGCCGCAGGTCGCGCTCGTAGGTTTCGGCGGCATCGTCGAGCGACCCTGGGTCGATGATGGCGCCTTCGCTGCACGGAAGGTTGTCGCCGTCAGCCTTGCCGGCGATCATCGCGCGTCGGACGGCCGTCTCGGCGCTCGCTTCCTCGGCGAGATCGACCGTCTGTTGCGGAACCCGGAGGAGCTATGAACAACGATGACCTGGGCGCGCTCATTCGCAAGGTGTTTTCCGACCTCGCTCCCGAGATCGACATCGACTCCGTCGATCCGAATGCCCCGTTGCAGGCAACCCTTGATCTCGATTCCATGGATTTCCTCAACGCGATGATCGCGATTCACGACGCGACCGGCGTCGATGTCCCCGAGTCCGACTACGGCCAGGTGACGACGCTCGAGACCATCGAGCGGTACGTGAGCGCTCGCATCGCTTCTGCCTGATCTCATTACGGCGCCGGAGTTCGATGCCGTGCGAAGACGGCCGGCCGACTGGTGCGGCGGGCGAGCACCCGGGGCTTCGTCGCGATCATCACGTGCGTGGACAGCCAGTCCTTCGGCACGCTCGCGACGGTCACACAACCGCGCGCCTTCGCGACGGCGAGCATCGAGCGGTTGGAACGCAGGATCTCGGCCTCGAGATACCGGATGCCGCGGCTCGACGCTTCGGCGAGCAACGCGTCGAGCAGGAATGGACCGAGCCACCCGCGCCACTCCTTGTGAACAGTGATCGCGAACTCACCGTTGCCATTCGGAAGCGGGCTGTAACCGGCCTCACCAACGATGCGGGCGACGCCATCGTCGCCGACGACGGCGACCAATTGACAGCCACCGCGGTCAGCTGCGTTCGCCATGCGTTCGAAGAATGAACGCGGCGGGCGGTACAGAGAGAAGAAGCGAAGATAGCGATCCCCGTCGTCGAGTGAATCGTACAAGGCAACGAGCCCCTCGACGTCGTCGCGACTGACGGGCCGAACAACGAGGGATCCGGAGACGCCGAGGTCGACTCGCCGCTCCCGGTCAGCGTCCGTCAGACCGTGACACGCGGCTGCGGATTGGCACTCGAGGGCGCTCATGAGGACCTCCGCCCCCGATCGTGGTCTGTGGGCAGGACCGGGCACAGAGCCGAAGGTCCTGATCCTTCCATCGCACCCGCGCGTGGAGTTCGAACCGCGGCGAACGCGCAAACAGCCCCTTCGAAGTCAGGACTTCCGGATCTATTCGCAGCGGAGCGTTCAGCGGAGAGTTGCGGTACATGGTCGGCGCCTAGGAGGACGGATGAGAATCAAGACTGGTCGTGCCACTGAACCCGAACCGGCTCCGGCACCCGCCCCGAGGAACCTTCTCGCGGCGACCGCCGAGTCCGGCCAGTTGCGAATCGTCGACGAAGCGCTCGCACGGTTCACACACAGGGAGCTTGTCGCCGGCGCCGAAGTCGTGGACTTCTTGCTCGACCTGAGGTCGGCGATGGTCACCGACGCGGGTCCTGCCGAGATCATCGTCTCGAACGGAGCCGCCGGATGAGTATCACGAAACGCTTGGTGCAAGCTGCCGGGCTCACGGCCGGAGTGATCGGCGTCGCCGCCGCATCTGCGCCCGACACCGTCGTCGGACGCGGAGCGCGTCGGCTGGCCGATCGCCTCGGACGGGATGTCCGGTACGCGTCCGCGACCGCCCCTGGAGTCCTGTACCGGCTCCGCGGACGGTCCCCGGACCCCGACGTGAGTGACGACGTGCTCGCCGATCGCATCCGCTCGAGCATCGGACCGTTGGAGAAGCGGCTCGACATGCCGCGCGTACACGTCACCGTCGACGACCACATCGCGGTCTTGCGCGGCGACGTTCCGTGCGAGAGCTCCGCGCATCGGATCGAACACGCCGTCATGCGAATCAGCGGCGTGAACGGCGTCGAGTCACACCTGCATCCCGGCCTCGTGCGCGGCGAGACCCGGCCGTCGCAAGGCGCGGCCGTTCCGCAACCGCCGTCGCAAGCGAGGCGGCGCCTGCTCGACGCCGCAGCCGGGGCGGGAGCCGAATCCGACCCTGAAGCGGCCGTGCACGCGGTGCTGTGCGGGTTCGCGGATCGCATTCCCGAGGCCGAGCGCGTGCAGATGGTCGCACGACTGCCGGTCGATGTTCGCGCACTCGCCGGACCGGTTCGACGTCACGGCGAGCGACCGGTCCGGCTCAGGACGGTACCGCAGCTCGTCGCGGCAGTGATCGCAGAGGGCGGCATCGAGCCAACGCGTGCAGCAGACATCACTCGTGCCGTTCTCGGCGTCTTGCACGATCTCGTAGGTGCCGAAGCTCGCGACGTGTCGGCCGTGCTTCCCCACGAGTTGCGAACAATGTGGGAGTACGAGCCCGCGCCACGCTGAGGCAAGCGCGCCTTCGCTTCCATTCGCCCACTCACCAGCCCGACTTCGGTTGACCATCGGGCACAACCGAGAGGACGCACCGTGAAGAACGAAGTACTCGAAGAACTGGCCGGCGTCCGTGGCGCGCCCGCGGTGTCGATCTTGTGCCCCCTGGACGTGCAGCGGGCCGGCAACCATTCCGACCTCGAAGTCCTCGCGACCCTGCGTTCTCGGGCTGCCGCTGAGGTCCGCGCGATCGCCACAGACTCGGCAGCATCGTCGACGATGTCCCGGGTCGACGATGCGCTCGCGAGTCTCGACTTGCAACACCCGACTCCGGCCGTCGCTGTGTTCGTCAACCCGGACGTGTCCCGGGTCGTGCGGCTCGGCGAGACGATCGAGCCCGAAGTCGTCGTCGGAGAGCGATTCGCGATCCGCGGCGTGCTCGCCGCACTGCTCCGCAGTCCGCACGCGCGCGCGATTGCCCTCTGGCAAACGGGAGCGCGCTGCATCGATCTCAACGGCAACGCCGTGACCGAACGGCGCGACTTCGACTTCCCCCTCGAGCTCCAACCGCCGGTCGAAGCCGACACGCCACACCGCGACTTTCCTCTGTCCGAGCACGCACACGCCGAAGCGGCCAAGTTCGTGCTCCGGGCAGTGGAGAATGCGCTCAGCGCCGTGCAACGTCACGACGAGCGTCGGTTGGTCGTGCTCGGGGCCGAGCGAGACCTCGCGTACTTCCTCGAGCTCACCGATCAGGTCTCCAATGTCGTCGGTTGTGTGCGGGGCAACTACGAACACGAGACACCGGCTGCGATCGCCGCGAGCGCACTTCACGTACTCGCCGCGCATCAGCACGAGGAGGAGCGGCGGGCCGGTGACGAAGTACGAGACGCGATCGGACGCCACGCCGTCTCCGGTATCACTGATACGTGGACGGCGGCGCGCCGCGGTCGGGGATACCGGCTCGTCGTCGAAGACACATTCCGGTATCAGGCGCACGTGAACGGCGACACACTCGAAGCAGCACCATCCGACGAGGCCGACACCTGCGACGCGGTGGAGGACACGATCCAGGAGGTGATCCGTCACGGCGGTGACGTCGTCGTCGTGTCACCCGACAGCCTGTCCGATCTCGGTCGGATCGCGCTTCTCACGCGCTACTAAGACGAAAGGTACGCCGCAATGTCGGATCCTCGCAACCCTGTGCGTGACGTCATGTCGCGCGGTGCAATCTCGGTCGGAGAGACGCTGACGTTGCGTTCGCTCGCGGCGGTGCTGGCCGAGCTCGAAATCGGCGTCGCTCTCGTTCAACAGCCCGACGGCGCAGCATCCGTCGTCTCCGAGCGCGACGTCGTTCGTGCGCTCGCCGACGGCGCCGACCCGGAGGAGGTTTGGGCCGCGGACGTCGCGAGCGCAGACGTCGTGATCGTCGAACCAAACGAGACGATTCTCGCGGCGGCCGAACGCATGACCGACGAAGCGGTACGCCATCTCGCGGTGGTTCAACACGGCAAGGTGGTCGGCATCGTCTCAGAACGCGACGTGCTGCCGATTCTCGCGAGCTACGCCCGTTCGACGGTCTCGTGACGGCTGGACCGTGACGGGCTGCAGGCGGCTCATGGCCTGCGTCTGTCGACACGAGTGTGTGCAGTTGGTCATGGGGCAGGCGCCGCGTCGCCCGAGCCGTGTCATCCCGCAACGCCGAACATCGACGGCGGCGTCCTCAGTTTCGGCGACGCCCACTTCTACGGCAGCGCCACCTGACGGAAAGGGCAACCTTCACCCGCTCTCGCCGAGTGAGAACGGATCAGTCGATCAGAGGTACGACGATCAACGGATACTCCGTGAACTCGAGTACGTGTTCCACTTCGCTTCCGACGAGGGCGCGGCCGGGGCCCCGGCGGCCGGTGCGACCCATGATGATGAATTCGGGTTCGAGCCTCCGAGCGTGCTCGAGGATGCGTTCGAACGGTTCGCCCGCATCGACGATGGTCTCGAGATCCACACCTGCATCCGCGGCGAGCGCGCCGACCCGAGCCAACAACGCCTCTCCTGCTTCGATGAGCCGCTTGTCCGCGCCGGTGCCGTCGTGAGCCTCATCGACACGCGCGGCGAGCCCCGAGTCGGCGACCACGAACAGCGCATGTATTCGCGCCTGCAACGCCTGCGCGATCCGCAAGGCAAGGTGTGTCGCGGCGGTTGACGCCGGCGAACCGTCTACACACAGCAACAGCTCGGGTTTCATGTCGTGCGCCGGTCCTGAGCTTGTCGTGCATAGAGAACGTCGTCACGCTCGCGCTGTTCGAGATCGAGATCGAGGCGCCGAAGCGAGTCGGCAAGCCCCGGAATCATCTGGTGTTGAAGCATGCGCGACCGCCGCAGTGTCGCTCGCAACTCCCGTTCGACCTCCTGCAACGCCCGCACGTTCGCCGCGTGGTGCACACCGGACTCGAGAGCATGGCAGAAGGCACGAGTCGCTTCAGGCGCGGCTGCGGTCCCGGTCGCCTCCGCCGCCGCCATACTCGTTCGCGCCCGGCACGAAAGCTCCGTGGGGTAATACGCGCCCATCGAGCTGCCCCAAATGCACCTGACCGATGCCGGCTCCGCGGGCGTTGCGGCCGGGATGATTCGCTCCCCGCGCAACGCGACCGCACGGGCCACCCACGTCTGGGCCTCTCGCCAGGCGCTGTCCCACTCGTTTCGAGATGCCCGTTCGAGCACAGCAAGCCGGCGTTGCTCGCGGACCAGAACCCTCTTCTTCTCCTCGAGCAACTCGGCGGCGCGGCCTGCGGCTTCGAGCCGTTCCGAGAGCCACAACCGCCCGCCCCGTCCGAGAGGATGTCGTATCCGCATGCCTCTCCCTCAGCCTTCGCGGTCGCCCGGTCGATACCACTCGTCGAGGACGCGCACCGGAATCATCGTGAGTTCGCGGCGCGGCAACACCGACAGCGCACGCCACGCGCGGGTGAATGTCTCGTCGATGCTCAGGGTTTCGTCGACGCGCTGGCGGACGAGATCATTCTCGAATGCGTCGAGAAACACGAGGTAACGGCGGTCGGTTGGCGTAAGCGCGTCAGTGCCGACGAGCTCGGCGAGGTCGCTGGTCTGACGAGCGCGTGCGACCGCCGCGTCGAGCTGTGCTGCAACCTCGCGATGTTCGACACGGGTGCGTCCAGGACCCACGCCGCGGCGCATCATGCGCGAGAGTGAGGCGAGCGGGTCGATCGGTGGATACACACCGCGCGCCGCGATGTCGGGCGAGAGCACGAGCTGACCCTCGGTGATGTACCCGGTCAGGTCAGGGACGGGATGCGTGATGTCACCTGCGGGCATCGTCAGCACCGGCAGTTGCGTGATCGAGCCCGGCCGATCGCGCAGCCGGCCACATCGCTCGTAGATGGATGCCAGGTCGCTGTAGAGATAGCCCGGATAACCACGACGGGCCGGTATTACGTCGCGCGCTGACGCGACCTCCCGGAGCGCCTCGCAGTAGCTCGTCATGTCGGCCATGACGACGAGCACGTGGTAGCCCCGATCGAACGCAAGGTGCTCGGCAACCGTGAGCGCGAGACGCGGTGTCAACAGCCGTTCGGCTATGGGATCGTCGGCCGTATTGAGGAACAGCACGAGCTCGCCGCCGGCGGCTCGCGTTTCGAGCACATCGCGAACCATCGCGGCATCGGCGTGCGTCACACCCATCGCGGCAAACACGACGCAGAACGCTTCATCGCCGACATGAGCTTGCGCGGCGATCTGGGCCGCCAGCTCGAGGTGCGGAAGGCCGCCTCTCGAGAAGACCGGGAGCTTCTGTCCGCGTACGAGGGTCGTCATCATGTCGATGGCGGCGACGCCGGTCAGAACGGGATCGGCGGGCGTGACGCGCGCCGCGGGATTGAGTGGATTCCCCGCGACCTCGCGCACCTCTCCGCTGAGTACCCGCGGCCCGCCGTCGAGCGGTTCTCCGGAACCGCTCCAGACGCGGCCCAACCAGGCCTCACTGACTTTCACTCGCGGCGGACTGCCCAGAAACGAGACGCCGATCTCAGCCGGCGCGATGCCGGAACCCCCCTCGTATACCTGCACGACCGCAACGTCGCTGTCGACCTCCAAGACGACACCCGCGCGTTCCTCTCCGGAACTGAGGCGGACGCACGCCGCTTCGTCCCAGCCCACGTCTTGCACACCGCGGACGACAACGAGCGGGCCTTCGACCTCGCGCACATCGGTGTACTCGATCGGTGTGTCCTTCATCGGATCGCCGACAGTTGTTGTTGCACCGCCGCTGCGATCGCCTCGACTGCGGCCGCATCAGCGGGGCCAGCGGTGTCACGCGCGCGAATCACGGTGCTGAAGTCGAACTCCTCGATCTCTGTCGCCGAAACGCTGCGTTCGAGGAGCGCGAGGCAGGCGTCGTAGACGCCGAGCACCATCTCGAGGAGCGCGAGCTGCTTGGTTGCGTCCGATGACGCGTCGTTGTCACTCAACGCGCTCTGTTCCAGCACGCCATCGCGTAGCAATCGCGCGCCCAGCAGGGTCACGCGTTCACGATCCGGGAGCGCGTTCGCGCCGACGAGGTCGACGAGTGGCTCGAGCCGATCGGCTTCTGCGAAGAGCGCGAGCGCGCGTGCGCGGGCGACGGGCCACCTGGTATCGCCGTTGTCGACGTGCCATTGTGCAATCTGATCGGCGTCTCGTGAAAACGAGTCCCGCCAGCTGACGGCGGGATAGTGGCGCGCATACGCAAGGTCGCGGTCGAGACTCCAGAAACATCGCACGAATCGTTGCGTCTGTGCAGTCACGGGCTCGGTGAAGTCGCCCCCGGGCGGCGAGACGGAAGCGATCACCGTCACGGACCCCGTAGGGCCACCGAGCGTCTGGACGCGCCCGGCGCGTTCGTAGAACGCGGCAAGCGAAGATGCGAGGCTGGCCGGATAGCCCTCTTCCGCCGGCAACTGGCCGTTCCGGGACGCGAACTCGCGCAATGCTTCCGCCCACCGGGACGTCGAGTCCGCTATCACGACCGCGTTGTAGCCCATGTCGCGGAAGTACTCGGCCACAGTCATTCCCGTATAGATGCACGCCTCGCGCGCCATCAACGGCATATTCGAGGTGTTCGCGATGAGAATCGTCCGCTCCGCGAGCAGCCGCCCGGTCCGAGGGTCGGCGAGGCGCGCGATGTCCTCGAGCACATCGGCCATCTCGTTCCCGCGCTCGCCGCAGCCGATGTAGACGATGACGTCGGCGTCACACCACTTCGCGATCTGCTGAAGCAGAATCGTCTTCCCCGTACCGAATCCACCGGGCACCGCGGACGTACTCCCGAGCCGGATCGGGTACAGCAAGTCAAGGACGCGCTGGCCTGTGAGGAGAGGCACCGGCTCGTCCAAGCGGGCGCGGAACGGACGACCCTGTCGGACCGGCCACAGTTGAACGAGTGGAACTTCGACGCCTCCGATCACCGCGATCGGTTGCTGCGGGTCGTGCGCACCAGAGGGCACGATCCGATCGACCTTTCCGGCGCACCCGGGTGGCACGAGCACTCGATGCTCGAACCGTCCGCGCTCGCGGACCAAGCCGAGAACCCCGCCTTCGGCTACGAACTCGCCCCGGCCGACACGAGGCTCGAACTCCCAGTCACGCGCTCCGTCGGCAGTGTCTCGTCCGGGATTCAAAAACGCGCCCGCGTCGGCGAGAGGCCGGAGCAGTCCGTCGAAGACGCCGCCGAGCAAGCCGGGGCCCAGCGGAGCGGATAGCGGGTGGAGAATGTCGCGCGCAGGCGCTCCCGGTGCGAGTCCGCCCGTGTACTCGTGTATTTCCGCCGTTGCGCGACCGTCTCGCACCGCGACGATCTCGCCGGCAAGACCGAGTTCGCCGACCTCAACCAGGTCGAGCAGTGCGGCGCGGTGCAAGCCGTCGATTTCGACAAGCGATCCGTTTACCCTCACCACGCGGCCGCAGTCCTGCGTCACGTGACAAGCTTCCCGGTCGCCGAGTCGAGGTCAGCCGACGCCAGGCGCGCCAGGGCGGGCAGCGTGTAGTCGAGGCGACAGCCGTCGCGCCGTGCCATCACACCTCCGCCATCGGGAGGGTCGCGAACGATGATGGCCTGGGGTCCGAGGCGCGATCGAGCGCGCGCTTCCAAACCGTCGAGCAGACGTTCGTAGTCGTCGGCGTCGCGCAGTGCGAGCACGGCCCGATGAACCTGCTTTGCCACATCGTCAACGATGGTCCGCTTGGCGTCGAGAACCGTTCGTGCGGACTCGCGGCGGAGCGCGGCGCGTTCGCGTGCCGTCTCGGCCTCGGCGCGGCTCGCCGCCTCGCGCCGGGCGCCTTCGATGAGGTCTTGGGACTCACGCCGTGCCTGCACCAGCAGCGCCTCGGCCGCAGCACGCACCGCGCGGAGTGCAGTCTCGTTCTCGGAGGCGACCGCCGCTCTCAGCGCCTCGTCGAGCGCGCGCATCTCGTCGAGCGCCGGCGAGACGGTCATTCGGGGCCCGCTGCCGTCAATAGCATCGGTCGCTCGTGGAGACGATGCCGGAGTCGCTCGTCGGCGCAGCGCGTCAGGAGGAGCACGGCGACATCGCCGGGAAGCACCTCCCACTGCGCCTCGACTTCAGCACGACTGTCCGCGGCGAGCACCAAGGCTCCAGCCAGCGCGAAGCCTTCGACCACGGCTCGCTCTCCGAGTACGGCGATGCGACTCATGTCTTCCCGATGAGGATGATCGCGACGATCAGCCCGTAAATCGCGATGCCTTCCGCGAGCCCGACGATGACGAGTGCGCGCCCGAACAAGTCGGGGCGCTCGCTGATCGCGGCGAGGGCGGCCGAGCCGGTGTACGCCACCGCCAGCGCGGCCCCGAGCGATGATGCCGCCACGGCGATGCCCGCGCTGATGAAGGCCGCGCTCGACGACGAGGAGGACGAAGAGGAAGACGACGAGGCGGGCCGGTCGGCGGCGAAGGACTGGGTCGCGGTCGTGTCACGAACTGGGGTTGCGGCGCGTCCGGGCCGCGCGAACACGGCGACCGTCAAGACGGAGATGCCGGCGACGAGGAGTGCTCCGCTCCAGAAGCGCAGCCGCCGCAGCCGGTGCTCGCGGTCACGTCCCACCGCCATGGTTATCCACGAGCCGGCGAGCGCCACCGGTAGAGCAAGCAGCCAGACGTTCACGATGCCTCCCTCACCTTGTCCACGTTTGCGACAGCAACATGCCAGGGGCGGAACGGGCGGCCTTCCTCGCCGAAGATGCGCGAGAAGAGCTCGTAGTACTCGAGACGCAGCGCCTGAACGCCAACGACGAGACCTTCGAGAGCGAACGCCACAAGATTGCCGACCACGAACAGAAGGACTGCGCCGAGGGCAACGAGCCCCGGCCGCCAGAGCGCGGTGGTGCCGTCCCAGACGACGGAGCCGATCGCCGCCGCCGTGAGACCGAAGGCAGCCAGGCGCGCGAACGACACGACGTTCGCGCCGACGCGTATGACGCCGTCGACGGACTCGACGCTTGCCTGCGCGAACCCGGCTCCGTGTCCTCCGGCGGCGACGAAACGCCCCGCGAACACGAGCGTCACGCCTACCACGACGAGCAGCGCGCCGGCCAACGTCATGGGATCGATGTGCTCGTACACGCCGAGAACGATCATCCCGAGGCCGGCGTAGGTGCACATTCCGCCGATGCCCGAAGGTTCGTACACCGCGTAACGCCAACCGCCTTCGTGCCACCGGTTGACGGCACCGATGACATTGCTCGCGCCGAGCAGCACCGCGCCGACGAGGATCGCCGCGATGAGAAGGCGTACCGGTTCGTCGAGCGGGACGAGCCACAGTGACGGCAACACGCCGGTGGGTCCGAAGAACTCTCCGTACGCGAAGCCGAAGACCAGGGCGGCTCCACCCGCCGTGACGATCAGCGCCCATCCGGGACGGAGGCGGCCGATGAGGCCGCGACCAGTTCGGGCCCAGAGCCCGAGCGCGAGCAACAGCAGACCGCGGCCCACATCACCGAACATCATCCCGAACATGACGCCGAAGGCGACTGCCGCGAAGGGCGTCGGGTCGACATCCTCGTAGCGCACGGTGCCGTAGGTGTCGACGAGCACGCGAAATGGCGCGCTACGCCGCTCCGGCGCGAGCAATGTCGGCGGCTCGACACCCACAGGCACGGGGAGCGCGACGGCGGCGGCGCCGCGCGGCTCGATCCGCGTGCGCAGGTCGTTCAAGGCGGCGGCCGGTACCCACCCCAACAGCGCGGCGACGCGGCCGTGCGGTATCGCCGCCGCGGCCTTGCGCTCGAGCTCGACGTCCCCAGCCACCAGCTGTGCCGCGGCGCCCGCGAGCGCGTCGGGGTCGAGTTCGTCGTGCGCGACGAGCGGCACGACTTGCTCGCAACGGATGCCGCGGCGCGCGAGCTCTTCGCCGGCGATACCGGGGGCGATCTCCGTCGTCGGCGGCTCATCGAGGTCGACGACGCCGGCGTCCGCGACTTCGACGAGCATCGCCCGCAACGCGCCACGCGGTGCGACCAGGGCGACGCGTTGCATTGGAACCCGCCCTTGCCGCTCACGCGAGGACATCGAGGAGCTCCTGGCCGCATGGCCCGCGCCCGACGAGGCTCAGGACCGACGTCGTTCGCCACGCATCGGACATCCGACGACCGACGGCACCGATCACGATGTCCGGCCCGGGTCGGGTCCGCCGCAGGAGCCGTCCGCCGTCCCGGTCGAGGCGCGACCACCAGCGCGCCTCTGCCATCCACAGGTCAGCGGCATTCGCGTCGACACCACCGACCGCTTCGAAAACCCATCTCGCCGAATCAGGAAGTACGGAGACGAACTCGTCGAGACTCGACGCGGAAGCCGCACGGCGACCGAGTTGCGGCGCGCGTCGGGTGAGGTCGAGTCCCCAATGGTGCCCGGAGACCAAAGCACGCGCTACGACGAGTGCCGCGAACCCCGCGCCCCACTGCTCGGCAACCCCGATCTCACTCATTCGCCGTGCCCATTCGAGCCGGCAGCTCCGGAGTATGTCGGCCCGATCATCCGATTCCGCTTCGGCCCACCACAGACGTAACCGATCGCGCAGGTCTGACGACGACACGGCGTCACGCATTTGTGGCCAGACACTCGCGAGCGCTCCGAGATCGAACGTGGTCAACTCACCCCCGCCTTCCAGGGCTACGAGCCGACTCTCGATGTTCTCGATTTCGAAGAACGCGGCAAACGTCCGGAGAGCGGCCACACCCCGGGCAGGGAGCCAGCCCGCAAGCACCCGGAGGTCCCAGAGAACAGTCGCCCAGACCGCGTGTTGCGTCGCCGCAATCGAGGTCGCCTCGTCAAGTGCCTTCGAGTATGCCGTTCCACCCAGCCGGTCGCGGGCCGCAGCGAGGGTCGGCGACTCGCCGATCGCTCGTGCCGTATCGCGTCCGACGCGATGTCTGTCCAGCAGCCGCGCCCGTACGCTTCCTGCGACCCATCCGATGCTCATCGGAGGTGCTCGTGTTCGGTCGGGATGTCGGTGAGGCCGCTCTCGGCGAAAGAACGAACGCGTGCCACCGCGTCGGAAGCCAAGGCCGAGATGGACCCGGACGACCCCCGCCTCAGCTCATCGGCGCGATCGGCAGCCTTCGACCGCAGCCGGGCGGCTTCGTCGTCCATCGATCTGCGAACCCGCGTCTCGACCTCTGCGCTTGCTGTAGCCGCTCGTTCGCGTGCGCCGGCCAGAAGGCGTTCTGCCTCTTCCCGGGCTTCCGCGTCGAAGGCACGCACCTCATCGATGCATCGTTGTTCGACGTGACGAAGCTCAACCTCCAGATCGTCCACGTGCGCGAAGACTGCGGCGAGCTCCGCGCGCTGGGCCGCGCCCACCGCGGTCGGCACCGCGGCGCGGGTTGTCGGCGCACCAGGAGGCCCGACCACTCGTCGGATTCGGTTCCACCAATCGAAAGGTCTCGGCACGGTCTGGCACCTCGAGGAGACGCGTCAGCGCAGCACGATCGTCCACCGACAGCATGATCCGACGTCAGGGGGTCCAGGAGGGCCGAAGGACTCATTCGAGGACGGTCGGGCCGGGACGCGACCACCGCCGGTTCGATTCGGTCGGAGCACGCGGGCCAACCGGTGAGAGTGGCCGCCTTCGGAACGGACGATTGGTCAGGACCTGCGCCAGACGCTTGAACCGACGCCGCGTCACGGCCGCACGTGGAACGGCATGAAGAGATGTGGTCGATCGTCCCGACGGATCACGAGAGTGGACTCGATCTCGATCTGACTTAGGGACGCCAGCGACGACCTGAATGGTCGGGCGTCGATTTGCTATCGGCGGTCGCCGATCCGTGTGGGAGCAGTGCCGCTCGGGACTTCGGACCCTGTCGGACGTGCGGGCCGCTTGCGATGATCTGGGTGTGACCGTACCGGTGCTGGAGTGCACGGCTTTGACGCGCCGATTCGGCGAGCGAGTTGCGGTCGATTCGGTTTCGTTGACGGTGCATGCTGGCGAGACGTACGGCCTTCTGGGTCCGAATGGTGCGGGCAAGACGACGACCATCCGCCTTGTTTGCGGGTTGCTGCGTCGTGATGAAGGGACGATCACCGTTGCCGGAATTCCGGTCGATGAAAATGCCCTCGATGCGAAGGCTCGGATTGGTTTTGTCCCGCAGGATGTCGCGCTGTATCCCGACCTGACGTGTCGGGAGAACCTCGAGTTCATCGGTCGGTTGTACAAGCTTCGCGGTCGAAAGCTCGGGCGCCGGATCGACGAAGTGCTCGCGATCATCGATCTCGCCGACCGGCGTAATGACCGTGTCGATTCCTTTTCAGGGGGCATGAAGCGCCGCCTGAATATTGGTGCGGGCTTGCTGCATCATCCGGCGTTGCTTGTGCTCGACGAGCCGACGGTCGGTGTGGATCCGCAGAGTCGTCATGCGATCTTGGAGAGCGTGCAGTCGCTCGGCCGCGAAGGCATGGCGATCCTGTACACGACGCACTACATGGAGGAGGCCGAGCGCGTGTGCGACCGCGTTGGCATCATCGATCGCGGCCGGCTGATCGCTGAAGGAACGAGACGTGAGCTTGTGTCCAGGATCGAGGAGCACGATCGCATCGAGCTGACTGCGAGCGGCGACCTCGTTCGATTCGAGCGGGCGGCGCGTGAGATCGACGGTGTTGACGGTGTCAGCGTGCAGGGCGCCGAGGTCCACCTGCTTGCGCGCGACGCTAGGCGCGTACTCCCGACCGTCCTCGAGGTCGCCGAGCATTCCGGTGCCCGGGTTCGCAGCGTCGAGGTCGTCGAGCCGGACCTCGAGGCCGTGTTCCTGCATCTCACCGGCACTGCGTTGCGGGAGTAGCGGTGCGTGCCGCCGTCGTCATTGCGACCAAGGATCTTCGTCAGCGGCTGCGCGACCGCTCGGCTCTCACGATCGGCCTGATCGCGCCGCTCGCGGTTGCGGCTCTCATGAGCTTCGCGTTCCGTAACGCGGACACGTTCCACATGAACGTGGGTGTCGTCGTGCAGGACCGGGGTGAGCTCGCATCCGCTTTCCGCGCCGGGTTGTCCGGACCAGAGCTTCGTGACCTCGTTTCTGTGCACGTCGTCGCCGATCCTCGGACCGCGGCGAAGCAGGTGCGCGACCGCACGCTCGACGCCGCGTTCGTCGTTCCTGTCGACTTCACGCGCCGCACGCTCGCCGGTCTACCCGCCGAGATCCAGGTGCTCTCGAGCACCAACGCCCGCATCGCAGGGCAGGTTGCCTCCGCGATCGCATCATCGTTCGCCGCGCAGGTAAATGCCGACCGCCTCTCGGTCGCGACCGCGATGGCGGCGGGCAGTCCTTCGGCTCGGCTCGACGCGCTCGAATCCGCCGCGACGCAGCTCCGGATCCCGGAGCAGGCGGTCAACCACCCGACGGGGGCCAAGCAACTGAAGACGATCAGCTACTACGCACCGGCGATGGCGATCTTCTTCGCGTTGTTCTCGGTCGGGTTCGCGGGGCGAAGCTTCTTTGCAGAGCGGCGGGAAGGCACGCTCGACCGGATGGCGGCGGCGCCTCTGCGTCCGAGCACAATCTTGATCGGAAAGGTGCTCTCGGTCTTTGTGTACAGCCTCGCAAGCATGCTCACTGTGGTCGGGATCAGCGGGTTGTTCTTCGGGGCGGACTGGGGTGGCCCTACCGGCGTCGTCGCGCTCTGTGTCGCGATGTCGCTCGCGATCGTGGCGCTGTCGGCACTTGTGATCGTCTTCGCGCGCACCGAACAGCAGGTGCAGGCGCTGGGATCCATCATCGTGTTCACGCTCGCCGTGCTTGGCGGGAACTTCATCACGGTGTCCGCCGAGCCGGCATTGATGCGACACGTGGCGCTGCTGACGCCGAACGGCTGGGCATTGCGCGGTTTCCTCGATCTTGCGACCGGAGCGCGTTCGGCCGGCAATCTCGTTCAGCCCGTCGTTTCGATGCTGATCTTCGCTGTCATCGTCGGCGGGATCGCGATAGTGCGGTCGCGCAGGGTGTTGAGTCCATGAGCATCCTCGCTATCGCCCGTACCGCCGGGTTGCGCATCGTGCGCGATCGGACCGCGCTGTTCTTCATGATCATCCTCCCGATCGTCGTGATTGTCGTCGTCGGCGCAGTCGTGAGCGGCGTGGATCGGATCCGTGTTGGCGTCGTGGCCGAGGATGACGGGCCTGTGTCATCCGCGCTCGTCGCGCAACTGCGCGCGAACCGGTCGCTGTTGGTCCGCGACTATCCGGACGTCGGCGTCGGAAAGACAGCGGTGCGGCGCTCCGAGATCTCGGCGCTCATCGAGATCCCGCCCGACACCGATGCTTCATTGCGGAGGGGCGCGACGGTACAGATCCCTGTGTATGCGAACGACGTGAGCCAGAACGCGCAGGCCGTCGACGCCGCGATCCAGTCGACAGTCGGCGCGCATGGCGCACTCGTTCAGGCAGCGAGGTTCGCGACTGTTCAGGCCGGCGGCACCTTCGACGCGAACCTCGCCCGAGCCCGGCACGCCGGAGCCACCATCCCGGCGGTCGCGGTGCACGACATCGTCGTCGACACCAAGAGCAAGTTCTTGCCCAACGGCTTCAACTACAGCGCGCCGACGATGCTCGTGCTCTTCGTCTTCATCAATTCGCTTGCTGCCGGCGCGGCGATGATCGAGACACGCCGTCTCGGCATGTACGAACGCATCGCCGCCGCTCCGGTAACGGCGCGGTCGATCGTCCTCGGAGAGATGCTGGTATACGTCGGAATCGCGCTTACGCAATCCGCGCTGATCATCTTCGTCGGGGCACTGCTCTTCGGTGTCCATTGGGGCAATCCCCTCGCGGCCACGGCGCTGGTATTCACATGGGCGCTCGTTGGCGCGGGCGCAGGAATGCTTGCGGGGACGCTGTTCCGAACACCCGAGCAGTCGACGTCGATCGCCGTGGCGGCAGGCATCATCCTCGGAATGCTCGGCGGGTGCATGTGGCCGCTCGAAATCGTTCCCGCGGGCATGCGGGCGATCGGGCACCTGACTCCGCAGGCCTGGGCAGTTGACGCCTGGACCGAATTGCTCTCGCGAGGCGGAACCTTGACAGACATCACTCGGCAGCTGATCGTGCTCATCGGTTTCGCTCTCGTGCTCGTCACGATCTCGGTCCGACGGCTCCGGCACAGTCTCGTTACGTAACACGAAAAACGACGGTATTACAACGAGAATTCGCGCTCTCGCCGAGCCAGGTCGTAGGCGAAACTCGTCGGCTCGCGAAAGACGCCCGACGGTTCGACTTCGAGCATCCGCCGCTCGAAGTCGGCTTCGAACTCGGCGGCCCGATCACCGAGAACCGCGAGCGGCAAGAGCGACGTCGAATAGATGAGACCGATCAGTTCCTCCGCCGACCAGTCGTGCGTGCCCGAGTATTCGAAGCGGTCGAGAACGGCGAAGCCGGCGTCGGCCAGCACCCTCTTGTGCGGGAGCTGTTCCATCTGCTCCTCGAAGTCGGCGGGGAGACGCTTGGTCGCGTCCATGCGCTCGAGCCAGTCGGTGAAGATCTCGATGCAGCGCTGCTGCCACGGCGCGGTGCCGCCGAGCGGCGTCGCGCTCCACAACAACGCGAGGTGTCCGCCCGGGCGCAACCACCGCCGCGCGAGGTCGGCGACCCGGCGGCGGTCGAGACGGTGGAAAGCGGTCCCGATCGTGACGAGATCGAACACCTCGTCGGGTTCGACGTCTTCGGCGCGCCCGGCGATCCAGCGCACGTTGTGAACGCCCCGCTCCGTCGCCTTGCGTTCGGCCAGGGCAATGGCTTCGGGCTCCTGATCGACCGCCCACACGTCGGTGAACCGGTCGCACAGCGCGAACGTCACCGTGCCGGGGCCGCATGCGAGATCGAGCATGCGGCCCCCGCCGGTGACACCGGCCCGACGGCACAGGTCGTCGAGGAGTTCGTCCGGGTACGGCAGCCGGAAACGGTCGTAGTAGGAGGAGGTGCCGCGGTAGAGATCGCTTCGGAACGTGGGACTTCCGGTCACCCCGCCATGTTGCCTCAGCTCGAGGATCCGGCCAGGGTTCGGGACACCCTCGACGAGGCGGTGTAGAACCCGACCGCCTTGCAGATCGTCGTGCCCTTCACGCACGCCGCGCTCTCGAGCACGTTCTCACCGGTCCCGATGTTCGGTGCGGGTACTTGCGACCACCGGGCTCCGTCCCACGTCTCGATCAGCGACCGGCGAATGTTGGCGACGTTGCGGTACTCGCCGACCGCGGTGCAACTCGACGTCGAGACGCACGAGACACTGAAGAGCACATTGTTGCGCGTCCCGACATTGACGCTCGCGACTCGCACCCACGCGGTCCCGTCCCACACCTCGACGAGTGTGCGGAGCACCTTGCTCGCGGTGCTGACCGCGCCGACGGCAATGCACCGCGTGGCGGCGACGCAGCTGACGCCGACGAGGTCGTTCGCGGTCGTGCCGACGTTCGGGCTGGCGACGCGCGTCCACGTAACCCCGTTCCACACCTCGACCAGCGTGCGATCGACCTGCGCCGTGGTCTCGTAATCACCGACTGCAACACACCTCGTCGCGCCGGCGCACGACACCGCGTCGAGCTCCCCGCCGACCGTGCCGACGTTCGGGCTCGTCAGGCGGCCCCACGAGCTGCCGTTCCAGATCTCGACGAGCGTGTTCCACGCGCCGGCGCCGTTGAGGTACATACCGACGGCGATGCAGCGGGTCGGCGAGGCGCATGACACCCCGTTGAATCCCGACGCTACGCCGATGCCCTGAGTCGGAACGCTGCTCCATGTCGCGCCGCGGCGGACCTCGGCCAGCGGCCGCGGCGCGCCGTGGGTACCCGGCAAGAAGAACGCCCCGACCGCCGCGCAGAAGGTCGATCCGGGGACACACGACACCGCGTCGAGATCATTGTGGTTCGTCCCGACGTTCGGACTCGCGGCATGTGCCCAGGTGGTGCCGTTCCACGACTCGATGAGCGTCCGATCGATCTTCGTCGCAGTCGTGGCGATACCGACCGACACGCAGGAGGTCGTAGAGACACAGGACACCCCGGACAAGATGTTGTTGCCGGTACCGGCGTTCGGGCTCGCCACCACCGACCACGGCGTCGACGCTCCCGCGCCCGAAGGCACGAGGATGACGAGTCCTATCGCCAGCGCCAGAGCGGACGCCGCGCGCCAAGGTCGAAGCGCGTTCACTGAAAGCATGTCCATCACCCCGCGTCAATCCCGCAAGCCGCTCATCGGATCGGCGGCCCTCGTCATTCATCTCAACGATCGACGCGGCGAGAAGGTTGACACACGTTCGCGGGCGTCAGCCGAAGGTGGGAATGACGTGCTTGCCCATGAGATCGATCGTCTGCATCACCGCCTCGTGCCCGATCTTGTACGGGTTCACGAGACAGAGGAGCAGATCGACGCCGGCCGCCTCGTAGCGCTTGCACGCGTCGAGGCACTGATCGGGCGTTCCCAGCACGCACGCGCCCGAGTCCACGAGATACTCGAGCGACAAGAGATCGAGAGAACCGTCGTCGGCGTGCGCGCGCATGTCAGCCGCGTAGTCGTAGTTGCCGAGCGCCTGCTTGCGCTCCTCCATCCACTCGGCGACTTGCGCGATCTGCCGGGCGCCCACCTTGGGGTACCACTCGAACGACTCGCGCGCCGAGGCCCACGCCTCGTCCTGCGTCGGCGCGCACAGAGCCATCGTGAACGTCGCGGCCTGGTTGTTCACGAACTTGCCGATCGGTGTCGTGCACCTGCCGACGGCGGCGCGGTAGATGTCGATCTTCTTCTTCACGTCCTCGGGGGAAACACCGACCGCGAACGAACACAGTCCCAACCCCAGCTCACCGACCTGCGCGTGGCCGTCGTCGCTGGTGGTCGCGCCCCAGATCGGCGGGTGCGGTTTCTGCAGCGGCTTGGGCTGAACGCGGCGATCGGGTAGTGACCAGTACTCCCCGTCGAAGGAGTACCGGTCGTTCGTCCAGCAACCGACGACGTGCTCGATCGCCTCGCGCCACATGTCGCGCGTCTCCTTGGGATCGATGCCGAAGCCCTCGAGCTCGATGCGCGTCGCCGAGCGCCCGGTTCCCATGTCGACCCGGCCGTCGCTCAACAGATCGAGCACCGCCACCGACTCGGCCGTGCGCACGGGGTGGTTGTACGGACGGGGCATGAGCCGCACGCCGTAGCCGAGCCGCATCTTCGTCGTGCGGCTCGCGATCGCGCCGTAGAGGACCTCGGGATTCGAGCAGTGCGAATACTCCTCGAGGAAGTGGTGCTCGACGGTCCAAAACGCGTGGAACCCCGCCTGCTCACCGGCGATCGCCTGCTCCAGCGTGTTCTTGTACGCGACGTACTCGCTGTCGGGTGCCCACGGGCGCGCGACCGGGATCTCGTAGAACAGCGCGAATTTCATGGGAGTGACCCTACCTGTCAGCGCGAACGACGGTCCTGGAGGAACGGATACTCCGAGCGCACCGTCTGCACGCGCGCCGGATCGACGTCGGCCGTGACGAGTGTTTCACTGCTCCCCGCCCGGTCGACGACCTCGCCGAAGGGGTCGACGATCATCGAGTCTCCGCTGTAGTCGAGGCGACCTCCGTGACCAACGCGGTTCACACCGACGACGTAGGCCTGGTTCTCGATCGCGCGCGCTTGCAGCAAGGTCATCCAGTGCTCGCGCCGAGGCGCCGGCCAGTTGGCAGGAACGATGTAACAGTCGGTCGTGCCCGCGAGCGACCAGAACTCGTCGGCGAAGCGAAGGTCGTAGCAAACGAAGAACGCGCAGCGCGTGCCGTCGATGTCGACGGAAAGGAAACGATCCCCCGCGCCGTAGTGCTTGTGCTCGTTGCCGTACGTGAAGGGATGGATCTTGGCGTAGCGGTGCGTGGTGCCGTCGGGTGCGGCGAGCACGAGCTGGTTGTACGGGAGCCCGCTCCCCTCAGGACGCTCCGGAAGGGTTGCGCACACCCACACGCCGAGCTCGCGAGCCCGGTCGACGAGGAACCGCGCGCTCGGGCCGTCGAACGGCTCGGCAATTCGGTCCGTCTTCATCGAAAAGCCCGTCGCGTACATCTCGGTGAGCACGACGAGCCGGGCGCCGCCGGCGGCGGCGCGCTCGATCATCGGAGCCAGCCGCTCGAAGTTCTCTGCCGGCCGCTCCCAGACGATGTCGTGCTGGATCCCGGTGACGATCACTTGGCGAGACTCTTCAGCCGCGTGCACGCCTCGTCGAGCACCTCGCTGCGCTTGCAGCATGCGAAGCGGATGAGCGACGCGCCCGCAGCGACGTCGTCGTAGAACACGACGCTCGGTACTGCGACGACCCCGCAGCGGTAAGGCAGCGTGCGGCAGAACGAGAGACCGTCGGTCTCGCCGAGCGAACGGATGTCGACCGTGGCGAAGTACGTGCCGTGCGGCCGCAGCACTTCGAACCCGGCGTCGTCCAGGCCAGCGCAGAGACGGTCGCGCTTGTCGGCCATCTCGTCGCGGAAGCCGGCAAAGTACGAGTCGGGCATCGTCAGGCCGACGGCGATCGCGTGCTGGAACGGACCACTGCTGACGTAGGTGAGGAACTGCTTGGCCGTCTTCACCGCGGTCACGAGGTCGGCCGGCGCGCAGACCCAGCCGACTTTCCACCCGGTGAACGAGAAGGTCTTGCCCCCGGAGCTGATGGTGACGGTTCGTTCGCGCATTCCCGGCAGGGTGGCGATCGGGATGTGCTCGCCTTCGTACACCAGGTGCTCGTATACCTCGTCGGTCACGACGAGGAGGTCGCGTTCGCGCGCGAGCCGAGCGATTGCCTCGAGCTCGTCGCGAGGGAAGACCTTGCCGGTCGGGTTGTGCGGCGTGTTCAGCAGGATCAGCTTGGTCTTGGGCGTGATCGCGGCGCGGAGCTCGTCCGGGTCGAACGCGTAGTCGGGCGAACGCAACGTGACGACGCGGCGCGTGGCCCCCGACATCGCGATGCATGCCGCGTACGAGTCGTAATACGGCTCGAACGTGACGACCTCATCACCCGGTCCGCAGAGTGCGAGCAGCGACGCCGCGATCGCCTCCGTCGCGCCGGCGGTGATCAGGACCTCGGTGTCGGCGTCGAAATCCAACCCGTAGAAGCGACGCTGGTGGTCGCGAACCGCGTGCCGCAATTCAGGAACGCCGATACCAGGTGGGTACTGGTTCAGCCCGGAACGAATCGCATCGATGGCGGCGTCTCGCACCTCGTCCGGACCGTCGGTGTCGGGGAACCCCTGACCGAGATTGATTGCACCCGTTTCGACCGCGAGCGCCGACATCTCGGCGAAGATCGTCGTGCCGAAGGGCTGCAGGCGATCAACGAGATACGGGTTCACACCGTCGATCCTACGGGTCGGGTCGAGGAGCGACGCCGGAGCACGAGCCCGACGTACGAGACAACGATGCAGGTCGCGAAAACGAGTTGGACGACCCACGCGTCGCCGTGCGGATACACATGGCCGGTCAGGTAGTGATCAACGAAGCCGTCCGTGTACGCGCGCTGTCCGCCGTGGCGCCGGAACGACTGCTCCCACGTCGTGAGCGGGCAGTCGAACCCGATGGTGATGCTCACGAGCGCGACCAGAACCGCGACGACGTGAACCGGAAGCACCTTCGGCCAACGCCAGGCCAGGAAGCCGCCGGTCGGCAGGAACGCGAGGTACGCGAGATGCGCGACGAGAACGAGGTCGGCGAGCCCGACCCAGTACGCGTTCACGGCGAGCAGCTGATGCGCCACTCGCGCAATCCTCGCGCTATCGCCGAGCGACGACCCGCGCGTCCGCCGGATCCCGCTCGTCGGCCGACCGTAGGTCGATCGCCACCGGAGCCGGCCGGGGACGATCGAAGAACACGACGATCGCCGCGACGATCGGTACGGCAAGCGAAACGATCATCACGACCTTCTCTGCGCCCGGCATCGGCATCGACAGGTGGCGCAGGTGGTACACGAGATGCGGAACCGAGTACACGAACCAGGTCGCGGCCGTGACACGCGCGATCGTCCGCGTGCCGACGAAGATCGCGCAGGCTGTGAGGGCGAACAACGCGAGGTTGAGGGCGCCGAAGTCACGGATGAGGTGCTCGTTGTAGCGACCGTCCATCGCGACCCAGCCCCGTCCGAACGGGAACTGGTCGTAGAAGTACCGAGGCGAGAACTCGGCCTGCACGCCGATGCTCAACGCGCTGAACGTGAGGATCCACAACATGAGCCTCGACCAACCATTCAGCGCGGGTTCCGTGTGCAACTCGCGAACGAGCTTCGGAAACCCGGTGCGTACGCTCCGGGACGTGGCGCGCCATCCGGTCGCGGCCCGAAACCGCTCGTTCGACACGCGTTGCGACGCGGCGAGGTATTTCGCGCGCTTCGGTGTCGACCACCGCGGCGCGGAATACAGGCGCCGGCGTCCGACCGCGGCGGCAAGCACTCGGCTCTGCTCGGCGCGCGTCAAGGGCTCGTCGTCGACGACGTCGTAGGTGCCCGCGGGCGCGTCGAGGGCCGCGACCACTGCCGACGCCACGTCGTCGGCGTCGATCACGGGCGCGTAGGAATCGGCGCTGCCGAGATCGAGCAGCAGGCCGCGCCGCGCGCTACGGACGATGGCAGCCGCCTGGTCGCTGTCAGGCGCATAGAACCGTCCGAAGCGCAAGACGACTCCACGGCCGCCCTGCGCGCGAAACCGTTCGACGTTCGCCTCGGCGGCTTCGAGCGCGCCGCTGAACGCCGTCGCCGCGAATTTCGTGGTGGATGCGTCGATCCAGTCCGCGCCGTGATCGCCGTACATGAATGCCAGCGACTCCTGCACGAAGACCGAAGCGCCCGCCGCGATCGCGGCGTCGACGAGGTTGGTCGAGGCGTCTCGCCGGATGCGCTCGTTCTCGGCCCACGCGTTCGTGCTGCCCATCTGCGAGAGCGGCGGGATCTTCGTGGCCAGGTTCACGACCGCTTCGTGGCCGCTGATGACCGACGCGAGCCCGGGCGGGTCGAACAGATCGACACGTACGGGTCGTGCACCGAGCGACTCGAGCAACGCGTCCTTCTCGGGCGATCGCGACACACCGCTGACCTCGTGGCCGGCCGCAACCAGGCGCATCACTGCTCGCCGCCCCGCTACTCCGGTCGCACCCGCTACGAACACACGCATGCCGGCTCCTCTCGGCGGTCGTAATCCGGATATTACATATCCGGATTACAGGAGTCGAGACAGATGGCCAAAATGGGCGCACCTACCGTCTCGAAAGGGATACGCCGAGTGCCGACGCAAGGTTCCGACGCCGCTCCGGGCCCCGCCCGGACACCCGACCCGCCGTACTGGGCCGTCATCTTCACGAGCGTGCGCAACCGTCAGCCCGACGACAAGTTCGACGAGACCGACGAGCAGATGATGGCCCTCGCGGCGCGCCAGCCCGGCTTTCTCGGCGTCGAGACCGCGGCATCCGACATCGGCATCACGGTGTCGTACTGGGCCGACGAGGAGTCGATCGCCAACTGGCGGCGCAACGCCGATCACGAATTCGCGCAGTATGAGGGCCGCACGCGCTGGCTCGACGCGTACGAGCTGCGAGTCGCGCGCGTCGAACGCGCGCAGAGCTTCACGCGAGTGGGTACGTGAAGCGGCAATGAGCAAGGTCCCGCCGGAACGGATCGATCTCGACGACGCGACCCACATCCGCTGGCTCGTCACCGACGACGCCGACGCGGTTGCGCGCGCGGTCGGCGAGAGCCTCGATCATCTCCGGCCGTGGATGCCGTGGGCCGACGCGCAGTCCGCAGACCCCGGCTTCCAACGCGAGCGGCTGCGAAACCATCCGCAGCAGCGCGCCCGCCGCGAGGAATGGCAGTACGGGATCTTCGGCCGCGACGGCGACGGCATGCTCGGTGCGATCGGGCTCATGACCCGGCGCGGTCCGGGCACACTGGAGATCGGTTACTGGCTACGCGCCGACACCGGCGGGCGCGGCCTCATGACCAAAGCGGCGCGTGCCCTCACCGAGGCCGGCCTGCGGGTCGACGGCATCGACCAGATGATCATCGTGTGCGACGAAGCAAATGCCCGCAGCGCCGCGGTGCCGCAACGGCTCGGTTACACGCTGGCTCGGGTCGAGACCCGTGCTCCCGAAGCGCCGAGCGAGACCGGGCGCATGCAGATCTGGGTGACCGGGCGCGCACCCGCGCGCTCCTCGCAGCGCTAGCCCCTGAACGGCACCGCTTCTTCGATACGCGCCATCACGTCGGCGTCGAGTCGTTGCGCAACCTCGATGGCGACCATGTTCTCGCGTACCTGCGAGGCCTTGCTCGCGCCGGTGATCACGGTCGACACGTGCTTGTTCTTTGTGCACCACGCGATCGCGAGTTGCGCGGGTGTGCAGCCGAGCTCGTCGGCGACCACCTTGAACTTGCGCACCCGCTTGTTCGTCCGCTCGTCGGTGAGCATTCCCTGCAGCCACTCGTAGCCGGGGAGCTGGGCGCGTGATCCGTCGGGCATCCCGTCGAGGTACTTTCCCGAGAGCACGCCCGACGCGAGCGGGCTCCAAATCGTGAGCCCGAGCCCGATGTCGTCGTAGAGGCGCGCGTACTCGAACTCGACCCGCATCCGGTGCAGCAGGTTGTACTGCGGCTGCTCCATCACCGGCTTGTGCAAGTGGTGCCGTTCGGCGATTTCCCACGCGGCGCGGATCTCGTCGGGAGTCCATTCGGACGTGCCCCAGTAGAGCGCCTTGCCGCTCGACACGATGTCACTCATCGCCCACACCGTCTCCTCGATCGGTGTGTGCGGATCGGCACGGTGACAGAACAAGAGGTCGACGAAGTCGAGACCGAGCCGCTCGAGCGAACCGTCGATCGCCTGCATCAGATACTTGCGATTGAGCGTGTTCTGCATGTTGGGGGCTTCGTGCAGGCCCCAGTACACCTTGGTCGAGATCACGTAGCTCCAGCGCTCCCAGCCGAGCTTCCCGATCGCCTCGCCCATGATGGACTCCGACTTGCCGCCCGCGTACGACTCGGCATTGTCGAAGAAATTGACGCCCGCCGCGCGCGCGGCGTCGAGACACTCCATCGCGGTGTCGACGCCGAGCTGATCGCCGAACGACACCCATGATCCGAAGGACAACTCACTGACTTGGAGACCGCTGCGGCCGAGACGTCGATATTCCATGGCGCCGACCGTACCCTGAACCCGGTGCTGCTCGGTTCCGTGGTCGCAACTTCCGAGGCCGTCGCCGCCACGCGTTCGCGCAAGGCGAAGATCGAGGCGATCGCCTCGCTCCTGCGCGAGTGCGAGGCGGATGAAGTCGGGATCGTCGTCTGCTACCTGACGGGCGAGCCGCGACAGGGCCGCATCGGCGTCGGCTGGGCGACGCTCGCGGACGCTCGCCGGGACGCCGACGATCCTGCGGCCGTCCGCGCACAGACGGTGTCGGTGGCCGACCTCGACGGTGCACTCGACGTGATCGCGTCAACGACCGGTTCGGGGTCGGCCGGCGCCCGTCGCCGTCTGCTCACGGAGCTGTTCGCGCGCACGACCTCGGCGGAGGCCGACTTCGTGTTCCGGTTGCTGACGGGCGAGCTCCGGCAGGGCGCGCTCGCCGGGATCATGACCGACGCCATCGCGATCGCGGCACGTGTTCCTGCAGTCGACGTCCGGCGCGCGGCGATGCTCGGCGGCGATCTGGCCGAGACGGCTCGGCGCGCGCTCGGGGGCGGTGCGCCCGCGCTCGCGGAAGTCGGCCTCGAGGTGCTGCGGCCCGTACAGCCGATGCTTGCGGCGACCGCGGCGACGGTCGCCGAAGCGCTCGACGCGACCGGGCCCGCGTCCGTCGAGTGGAAGCTCGACGGTGCCCGGATCCAGGTGCACCGGGCCGGCGACGACGTCCGGGTATTCACCCGGAACCTCAACGACGTGACCGCGCGCGTCCCCGAGGTCGTCGCGATCGCGCGCTCGCTTCCGGCCCGCGAGTTCGTTCTCGACGGCGAGGCGATCGGCCTCTCCGAAGACGCGCTCCCCCGTCGGTTCCAGGACACGATGAGCCGGTTCGGGACCGAGGACGCGGCGACCCACGACCTGACGCTTGCCGCGTTCTTCTTCGATGTGTTGCACGTCGAAGGCAACGACTTCATCGACCGACCGCTGCGAGAGCGAGCGCCGATCCTGCGCGACCTGGTCGGCGAGTGGCGCGTCCCCGCCGTCGAGACCGACGACGCCGCGGTAGCGGAGGCGTTCCTCTCCGACGCGCTCGCGACCGGCCACGAGGGCGTGATGGTGAAGTCCCTCGCCGCCGCCTACGAAGCCGGACGGCGGGGCGCGACCTGGCGCAAGGTGAAGCCGGTACGAACGCTCGACCTCGTCGTCCTCGCGGCCGAGTGGGGACACGGCCGGCGCCGCGGATGGCTGTCGAACATCCATCTCGGTGCCCGCGATCCGGAGTCGGGTGGCTTCGTCATGGTCGGCAAGACGTTCAAAGGCATGACCGACGAGCTCCTCGCGTGGCAGACGGAACGATTCCAGGAGCTCGCGACCGCACGCGACGACTACGTCGTTCACCTCGCCCCCGTGCTCGTCGTCGAGATCGCACTCGACGGCGCGCAGGCCTCGACGCGCTATCCGGGTGGCGTGGCTCTGCGGTTCGCGCGGGTGCGCGGGTACCGGCCCGACAAAGACGCGAGCGAGGCCGACACCATCGACGCCGTGCGCGCGTTGCTCGCGCGATGACGCACCCGCGAGACGGCGGCCGACCGGCTCGTGCACTCTCTGTGCGCGCGACTCACGGAGACCGGGTGAACCCCGTGAAGCCCACGGAACGCACAGGGCAGAGGCGTACCTAGGAGACAGCGACGGTCGCCGGGCTTTCCCATCCCCGCACGGGGAACCCGGCGGCCGTTGCGCGCGCTCATCCGCGCTATTCGCGGCGTCGGAACTCAACCAGTGAGCTGCGACATGTACTGATTGAGGTCGAAGTAGTCGCGCCACGCGGCGATCTTGCCGTCGCGCACTTCGAACGTGCCCATCACCGGCAGCTCGATCGTCACGTTCGGCAGCACGAACACGTCGACCCGTTCGGTGAGCACGACGTCGCCCGCGCCGACAATGTTGCGGATCTTGAATTCCATGCGCTCGACCCCGGTCGTGAACATCGAGAACACGGCCTTGATCGCCTCCGGACCGACGGCGGGCTCCACCGGAATGTTGTGGTACACGGCGTCGTCGGTGAAGTAGGCGACGATGTCGTCGACACTCGAACCCTTCGCGAACTCGTCGCAGAACCGCCGAATCAAATCAATCGCGTCGCTCATGGCGGCCGACGATAATGAACCCCGATGGGCACGTCACTCTTCGGTCGGGGAACACACGTCGAGCCGCTCGGCGACAACCGCTTCCGCGGTGACCTGGGCGAGCACTGGAACTGCCCGATCGTGCCGCAGGGCGGCATCGTCGCCGCGACCGCGGCGAGGGCGATGACCGCAGCGCTCGATGACGACACCCAGCGGTTGCGCACGTTGAACGGCGTCTTCGCCGCCCCCGTGCAGCCCGGCCCGGTCGCCGTCGACGTCACGGTCCTGCGCCGCGGACGCACCATGTCGCAGCTACGCGTCGAGATCCGCAGCCCGGGCGCCGACGCGGGCTTCGACGGGCTCGCGGTGTTCGGCACCGAGCGCGAGGGGTTCTCGTTCACCGACCTCGAACTACCGGACGGCGTGAAACCGCCCGCCGAATGCCCGTCGTTTCGCGATCCCCCACCCGAGGACTTCGAGCGGCGCGTCCCGTTCAGCTTCTGGGAGCACGTCGAGGGCCGGGCGGTGCTCGGGCACGCGCCGTGGGAGGAGGACGAGCCGGCGACGTCGATGCGGGCGATGTGGTACCGCTTCGATGACCCGCCGCGCGGCGACGACGGCACGTGGGATCCGCTCGCGGTGCTGGCGTTGTGCGACACGATGCCCGGCGCCGTGAGCGAGCGGCTCGGCGCCGCGGGCCAGGCGCGCCAGTGGCTCCCCCCGAGCGCCGACCTCACGGTTCACCTCCTCGGCGGGGCCCGGGGCGACTGGCTGCTCGCGGTCAATCGGGCCCGCCACGCGGGTGACGGGTATGCGTCGCTCGACATGGAGATGTGGGACGCCGACGGCGTCGAGCCCGAGCTCGTGGCCTACGCGACCCAGATGATGTTCTTCAGCTTCCCGAAATAGGTATGCCACCGTCCGCGAATCCCGCGGTCATCCTTGCCACGCAAAGTGAGGACGGTGTTCACTGGCGCCGGGGGAAGGGGCTGGAGGCGGTTCGGGCGCGACGGTTCGTACCTGGCGCGCCGGCTCTGCCCGCCCCCTCCCCTCAAGAGCGGGCTTCAGCCGGCGCGGGGCGGGATCGAACCGAGCTCGCCGCGCTCGAACAGGTCGAGCGAGTCGAGAATCTCCTGCTTCGTGTTCATCACGAACGGGCCGTACCAGGCGATCGGCTCGCGCAGCGGACGGCCGCCGAGCAACAGCACGTCGGCATCCTCGTCGGCGGTGACAACGAGTGTGTCGCCGTCGCGCGTGAGGACCGCGAGCTCGTGCGCAGTGATCGTCCGCGGATCGTTGCCGACGCGGAGTTTCCCCCGCAACGCGTAGACGAGGCCGTTGTAGTCGGCCGGCCATTCGAGCGCGACCTTTCCACCCGACTCGATCGTCGCGTGCGCGTAGACGATCGGCGTGTGCGTGGAGCCCGGTCCGCGCTGACCGCCGAGCTCGCCAGCAATCAGACGTAACAGCGTGCGCCCGTCGGCGGTGCGCGCGTACGTGATCTTGTCGCGGTCGAGGTCCTGATACGCGGGCGGGACGAGTTTCTCGGCGCGCGGCAGGTTGACCCAAAGCTGCAAGCCGTGCATGAGACCGCCGTCGCGCAGCATCGCTTCCGTCGGCTCTTCGGAGTGCACGAGTCCGGCACCGGCAGTCATCCACTGCGTGTCACCGCCGCGCAGCAATCCGCCGCCACCGGTCGAGTCGCGGTGTTCCATCTCGCCGTCGAAGAGATACGTGACGGTCTCGAAGCCGCGGTGCGGGTGGTCGGGCGCGCCCTTCGCCTCGCCCGGCCCGTAGGCGATCGGTCCCATCTCGTCGAGCATGAGGAACGGATCGGTGGCGCCGAGGTCGGCCCCGGGCTGCGGGAACGGTCGGTGCACCGGGAAACCGGCCCCTTCGAACGACTGCTGCGCGGCGACGATCGCCTGCACGCCGCGAGCCGGGCCCTCGTGCTCGTCGAGCACGGGTAGCACGGACAGGTCGGTGGGTGTGACGGCAGGCATGGGCGACGACCTCCTCGGATCGGACGCCGAGTGAACCTTTGCGTCCGCAACTATATTCCCCGGAGGGTCTCCACCACCGAGGGCTCGAACGCGTACGCGTACAGCACGGACGGCTCGATGCGTGCGTACGGAGGGGTGGAATTCGCGTACCACTCCTCCCATTCCGGATAGACCTCGTGCACGTAGTCGAGGAACGGCCGCTCCGATTCCGCGCGCACGTCGATCTCCACCGCGCGCCCGTGCACGATCGTCGCGAACGTCTCGCCGACGGTGTGACACGCGCTCACCTGTGGTCGGGCCCGCAGGTGACGGAACCGAAGCGACTGTTCGCCCGACCCGAAATGGAAGCTGCCGCGGAAGAAGAGTCCGTCGACCGGTCCGACGCGCGGCTCGCACTTCGCGGTCACGGTCGCGAGGTCGAGGACCCGCACGCCGCGGAGCACCTGCGCGAGATCAACTGCGCTGACGCGCCGCTCGGGCGTGTGGATCGACCGCATGTGCTCGCCCATGCGCGAGTACGACGCGTCGAGCAGATCCTGGAGCGCAGCGAGATCAGCAGACGTCTCGTGCATTCGAAGAAGCGTACCGATGGCAACCTCGGGTTCCCGCCGACGACACGTCCCCGTTACATCGGTGGTCGAAACTGATGGCGATGCCACCAACCCCCCAGGAGGCAGGACATGCCGGCGTTCCCCCCGCGCCCCGACCGCGAACAGGCCCGCGACTGGCTGCGCAGGCAACTCGAATGGGAAGCGGTTCTCGACGCGCTGCGTGACGCGCGCTTCGGCGACGCTCCCGCCGCCCGTCCGCCGCAACGGGAGCCCGCGGCGGCCTGACGACCTACCATTGCCCACTCGACCGGGGAGTGGCGCAGTGGTAGCGCACCAGCTTTGGGAGCTGGCGGTCGGGGGTTCAAATCCCCCCTCCCCGACCACATCGGCACCGAACAAGAGGCGGTGACTCGTGGCTCGCTTGCGCTTGTGGTCGGACGAGGTCGAGGCCATGCGCCCGGAGGCGAGAGCCGCGGTCGAGGCCGGGAAGTCGATGTTCGCGAACGACGACGTCGCGCGCACGGACTTGAGTCGCGACGAGTTCGTCGCGCAACAACGTGCCGCGCTCGCGAGCGTGACGTTCGAGTCGGAAGCGGCCGAAGCGCGCGACATCGCCGGGGTCCCGTGCCGCGTCTTCCGGCCCGCGACCGACCCCCGCGCCGTCTACCTCCATTTCCACGGCGGCGCCATGATCGCCGGGTCGCCGGCGCTGATGGACATCCCGAACCAGGAGTTGTCGCGCGAGCTCGGTATCGCGATCGTGTCGGTCGACTACCGCAAAGCGCCCGAGCATCCGTGGCCGGCCGGGCCCGACGACGGGCTCGCGGTAGCGCGCTGGTTGCTCGACAACACGCAAACGGAGTTCGGCTGCGAGTCGCTGCTCATCGGCGGCGAGTCGGCCGGCGGATACATGACCGCGATCACCGCGTTGCGCGTGCGCGACGAGCTGCATGCGATCGAACGGGTGAAGGGCCTGAACCTCACGTACGGCGTATACGACTTGGGACGGTCGCCGAGTCAGCGCGGCATGCGGCCGAGCGACGGCTTCGACGTTCTCACAAACGACGACACGATCTTCGTCTCCGAGTGCTTCCTGCCCGGCAGGTCGGTGGAGGAGCGTCAGGCGCCAGAGATCTCTCCCGGGTACGCCGATCTGCGCGGTCTGCCTCCGTGTTTCGTGAGCGTAGGGACCGCCGACCACCTGCTCGACGACTCCTTGTTGTTCGCGACGCGAGCGGCCGCGGCCGAAGTGGAGGTCGAACTGTTCGTCGCGCCCGATCTGCCCCACGCGTTCCAGGCGTTCGACTGCGGCCTCACCAAGCTTTGGGGCGAGCGACTGAACGAGTGGTTCCGCGCCCACCTCCCGAACTGACCGAGCCGCGGTGCGCGTCGGAGTCGTCATGTTGCCCACGGACCCGTGGGCCGAGACCGCGGCCCGGGCCCGCCGCATCGAGCAGCTCGGCTACGACCACGTCTGGACGTACGACCACCTTTCGTGGCGCCGGTATCGCGGCAAGCGGTGGTTCAACGCGATCCCGTGGCTCGCGGGACTGGCCGGTGCGACGGAGCGCATGGAGCTGGGGACGTTGGTCGCGTCGCCGAATTTCCGCGACCCGGTCACGCTCGCGCAGGAGGCGGTCACGGTCGATCACGTCGCGAGCGGCCGGTTCGTGCTCGGCATCGGTGCAGGCGGCGTGGGATTCGACTCGAGCGTGTTGGGGCAAGCCGCGCTGAGCCCGGCGCAGCTCGTTGCCCGGCTCGACGAGTTCGTCGACGTGCTCGGCCGACTGTTCGCCGACGACGTCGTCTCCTTCACCGGCGCGTATTACACGGTCGACGAGGCGGTGGTGAGGCCACAGTCCGTGCGCGCACCGCGGGTGCCGATCGCGGTTGCGGCGTCGGGTCCGAAGTCGATCGCGATCGCCGCGCGCCGCGCCGACGCCTGGATCACGTTGGGCGACCCGCGTCCGCTCGAGGAGCAACCGGACACGCCGTACGCGCTGGTGCGAGAGCAGACCGCGCAGCTCGACGCCGCGTGCGCGGCGGCCGGGCGCGACCCGGCGACGGTGCGGCGCATCTACATGACGGGTGCCACCGAAGAGCGGCCACTCACTTCCCTGTCGTCGTTCGAGGACTTCGCCGGCGCCCTCGACGCGATCGGCTTCACCGACGTCGTGTTCCATCACCCCCGCGCCGACGACCCCGTCTGGACCGAGCCGGAGTCGATCGTCGACGAAATCGCGGCGACGGTGATACCGCGTCTGCACTGAGCTGTCAGTCGAGGGCGAACGTCGACATCTTCGTGGGCTTCACCGCCTGCGCGATCGCGCTTCCGACATAGGCGACGATGCCGGCAATGATCGGTGCGAGGATCAGGAGCTGTCCGACCGTCGTCCACGGGAACTGCACGTGCACCCGGTCGTTCACGCGTGCGACCGCGTGGAACACGACCCACACCGGTATGAAACCGGTCGGGATCGCGAGCAGCGCGCCGGCGACCGCGAGTGCCGTCGACTTCCAGGCCGACACAGCTCGCATCGTGGACGGGCGCGCGCCCAACGACACGAGAATGTCGCGTTCGTCGCGCGTCTCGGCGGCCGACAGGGCGAGCGACATCGCCAGCACGCACAACGTGAGGAACACCACGATGCCGAGGATGATCTCGCGGGCGATCGCGGGAGACACCCCGCTGCTGGTCGCGCCTTCCCAGGCGATGAAGGTGCCCTCGGTCGCGCTGTTGTTGTCGAACAGTGCCTGCTGCACGAGGATCGACGCCTTCTGCGAATCGGTGAACGCGGTCGGGTTGCGCACGATCACCCCCGCGTTCTCGACGGGCAGACCGAGCTGACGCGCCTTCGCCTCCGTGATGTAGAAGCCCTCACTATCGCCGGCCGCGCGCAACGGATCGCGCGCGACCGCGGCGGTGAACGTGCGCGCCGGCGTCCCGAGCTCCAACGGCACCGTTCGCGAGGGTTGGCCGTTGTGATCCATCACGGGGACGACGCTGATGGCGCCGTAGCGATCGAGGGCCGCCCGGTCGCGGGACGAGAGCCCGATCAGGCGCAGCACCTCGGGATCAGTCACGGTCGCGATCGGCGGGACGAACACGCCGTCGACACCCGGAACCTTCTGGAAGTTCGGAGTGGCATCCGGACTCCCCACCACAGCGCGGCGCACGGTGAATGTCGCGTTCGGGAGGATCTTGTGCAACGCGTCCAACGCGGATGACGACGGCGGAAGGAACTGGCGGAGCGGTCCCGACAGATCGCCACCGCTGGACACGATCAGCGTGTTGTCGGGCATGAAAGGCGTGTCGGCCTTCGCCCCGGTGTGCGAGTCGATCGAGGTCGCGATCGCGATCGCGCCCGCGTTCATCGCGGCCAGCGCCATCACCACCGCCGCGCTACGCGCCCGGCTGCGGACCACGCTGCGCACCGCGACGCGCAGCGAACCGCGCGCCCGGTGCGCGACGCCCGCGAGCGCGGCCACCACCGCGGAGCTCGCGCAGCACGCACCGCTGAGCACGAGCACCCCGCCGAACACCGCGCTCAAGGCGAGCTGGTTGCGGTTGCCGTTGCCCGATGCCGCGGCCACGAGTCCGAGCACGAAGACACCGCCGGCGAACAAGCCGATACCCGTCGGAACCAGGCTCTTGGGAATCCTTCCGAGGGGTCGGCGACCGGCGAGGGCCGCGAGCACCGGCACGCGCGCGGCGGAGCGGGCCGGGACGAACGCGGCAACCGTCGCGGTGATGACGCCGGTGACCATGATCGCGATCGCGTCGCGCGCCGACCACACGAGCGGACCCGGGTCGTGGTGGATCATCTCGGCGAGTCGCCCTTGTAGGGCGAGCAGCGCGACGACACCGACGGCGAAACCGGCGGCGCTGCCGATGGCGCCGGAAAGCAAGCCCTGGAGCGACAGCGTCCTGCGCAGGAGGTGCTCGTCGGCTCCGTTCGACGACAATTGCCCGAGCGTCACGAGCTGGCGCCGCGCGCCCACCGCAAACGCACCCGAGATCACGATTCCCACGATCGCGAGCGCGATGACGCCGCCGACCAGGATCCAGTTCACCTTGGTGTCGGCCGATTGCGAGCCGCCGGTCACGCGGCTGAAGAAGCCATCGGGATACGAAGCGAGTTGGGCGTCGGTCGGGTGGCCCGGCAGGTCGACCAGCTCGAGTTGACCGCTGGTCTGGCCGCCGGCGTTCGCCAACTCGTTCCCGCGCACCGCGATGAGTCCGTCGGTCCAGTTCGTCGCGAGCACTCCGGTGCCGACGATCTTTTCCGTCCATTGCGGGTTCGCGAGATGCAGCGTGTCGCCGACGTGCACGTTGAACGCGCGCGCAAGGCCGGGTGACACGAGAGCCTCACCCGGGCTCGTCGGATAGCGCCCGGAACGCAGCAGCACGATGCCGTTCGCGATCGCATCGTTCAGGTCGAGGTCGGTCGCGTGCGCAAGGCGCGCGACGCCCGTCGAGGAGATGAGGCCCGTGAATCCGGACAAGAAGTCGTGGGTCTTCACGACACGCGTGCCCGGCGGGAACGTCGCGGTGGGAAGCGAGGTGGGGCCGGTCACCGGCGCGGCGCCCTTCACGACGCGGACGCCACTGGAGGAACCGCGGATGACCGGCACGCCGGGCGAGGTCGTCGCGACGAGGTCCGCCCGGCCGAACTCGCGCGCGAACGACTCAGCCGGCGAGTCGTTGTTCGTCCGGACGAGGACCGTGATCATCGTCATGCCGCACACCGGGAGCGCGACGAGCAACATCACGAGCAGCGTGCGACCGGGCCGGCGGCGTATCTCGCGCCGCGCGAGCCGTAGGGCAAAGCGCCACGATGCGGTTCGCATCGACCGGCGCGGTGCGGGGGCGGCACCGGCGGCCGGACGTGCCGCGTCGAGGGTCGCGGTCATCGTGCCGCTCCCGACGTCGCGACCGTCTCGTCGACGATGCGGCCGTCGCGCAGGAAGACGAAGCGATCCGCCCATGAAGCGAAGCGCGGCTCGTGCGTGACGAGCACGACTGCCGTGCCGTGCTCACGGGGCAATGCCGCAAGCAGCTCGATGACCTCGTCGCCGCTCGCCGTGTCGAGCGAACCGGTCGGTTCGTCGGCGAGGAGCAACCGCCGCTCCCCCACGATCGCCCGCGCAATCGCGATCCGCTGCTGCTGACCGCCGGAGAAGTCGTCGGGATACCGGTCGAGGCGCACGTCGAGACCGACTGCGGCGAGCGCATCCAACGCCATTCCTCGGGCGTTCCGATACGAACCGCCGGCCAGCTCGAGCGGCAACATCACGTTCTCGATCGCCGTCAAAGACGGGATGAGGTTGAGGCGCTGGAACACATAGCCGACGTCGTTGCGTCGTAGCTCGCTGCGGTCCGCTGCGCCCATCCCCGCCAGCTCACGGCCGCCGACGCGGATCGAGCCCGCGCTCGGCGTCTCGAGTGCGCCGGCGAGGTGCAGCAACGTGCTCTTCCCGCAACCGCTCGGCCCCATCACTGCAACGAACTCGCTGTCGGCGACGTCGAGCGTGACGCCGCGCAGGGCGCGCACCTCGGTCTGGCCGCTGCCGTAACTCTTCACGACGTCGTCGAACTCCAGGATCGAGGTCATCGGATACGTCCTTTCCGCCCGGTGAGACGGGCTTCACACAGATCGAGCCACCGCAAATCCGCTTCGGCGCGCACCACGAGCGCGTCACGAACGAAGTCGGTCGCGAGATCGGGATCGGGGTCCTCCGCGCGCTGTTCGCGCCGGCGTTGCTGGAGGAGCGAGAGCAGCGCGGTGCGGTGCGAGGTGATGACGTCGAGGGCGCGCTCGTCTCCCTGTGCCAGCGCGAACAGCACCTTCAACATGAGCTCGTCGCGCGGGGGTGGTTCGTCGGCCGGCACCATCGACCACCACGCCGCCAGCTCCTCGCGCCCGGCCGCGGTCAGCTCGTAGTGCTTCTGCGCGGCGTCGTCGCCGTTCGTACGCGCCACGAGGCCGTCGCGCTCGAGTCGCTCGAGCGTCGTGTACACCTGGCCGACGTTGAGCGGCCACACGGAGCCGGTCGCCGACTCGAACTCGAGCTTCAGCTGGTGGCCGTTGCGCGGACGGTCCGCCAGCAATGCGAGCAGGCCCTCCCGAACGGACATATACCGAGTATATCTATACCGGGTATAGCAGTCCAGTCACTTCTTCGGCACGGGCTTGATCTTCCGGTACGGCCGGCCACGGAACAGGCGCGTGCGCAACCAATATCGCCCGCCGCTGTAGGGCAGCTGGGTGACGACCTTGCCCTCCGCGGTGCGGAAGTAGTTGCTGCAGCCGGCTGTCCAGACGGTGCCGCCCATGGCCCGCTGGATCCGGCGGTTGTAGCGGTCCATCACCGACCGCCGGACGTCGAGGGCAGCAACGTTGCGTCGCGTCAGACGCCGAAGCGCACCCATGACGTAATGCACCTGCGCCTCGTGCATGAACATGATCGAGTTCACGCCGTTCGTGTTCGGGCCGTACAGCAGGAACAGGTTCGGATAACCGGACACGGTGAGACCGAGGTAAGCCTCCGCGCCGCCGCGCCAGTCGTCGCGCAACCGGCGACCATTCGCGCCGTAGAAGTCGACGGCGGTGAGGTACTCATTCGCCCGGAAGCCCGTGCCGTAGATGATCGTGTCGACGGGATGGTGCTCACCGTCGGCCGTGCACACGCCGTCAGGCGTGATCTCCGTGATCGCTTCGTTGACGAGCCGCACGTTGGGCCGGGTCAAGGCGGGGAACCACTCGCGCGAGATCAAAGGCCGCTTGCAACCGACCGGGAAGTCGGGTGTCAGCTTCGCGCGCAGTTCCGGATCGGCGATCTTGCGCTCCAGGTACGAACGGGCGAGCGCGGTCTGAGCGACGGTCTGTTCGCTGTCCGCCGCGAAGTTGGCCCGCTCGTATGTCCACCAGATCTTCCATCGTTCGCGGCGCGCGGCGAACGGCACGCGCGCGAACCGGCGCTGCTCCTCGGGCGTGTACGCACGATCGAGACGGGGCGTGATCCAGATCGGCGAGCGCTGGAAGACGGTGAGATGCTCGACGTCCGGCGCGATCGCGGGCACGTACTGCACCGCGCTCGCGCCCGTGCCGATGGACGCGACCCGTTCACCGGCGAGCGACTTCGTGTGGTCCCAGCGCGACGAATGAAACGCGCGGCCGCGGAACGATTCGGCGCCCGGGATCTCCGGGATCTTCGGCACGTTCAACATGCCGAGTGCGCTCACGAGCACGTCGGCGGAGAACTCCTCGCCGGTCGAAGCGACGAGCCGCCAGCAAGAGGCGGCGTCGTCCCAGCGCGCCTCGGCGATGGCAACGCCGGTTCGCAGGTGCGGCCGGAGCCCGTACTGGTCGGCGCAACGCTCGAGATACGCGAGGATCTCGGGCTGCGTCGCATACGTCCGTGACCACCACGGATTCAGCTCGAACGAGAACGAGTAGAGGTGCGACGGCACGTCGCACGCCGCGCCGGGATACGTGTTGTCGCGCCACGTACCGCCCACACCGTCCGACTTCTCGTAGATGGCGAAGTCGTAGCCGGACCGCTTCAGCTTGACGCCCATCGCGATCCCGCCCGCGCCCGCGCCGATCACGGCGACGGTGGGCTTCGCCTGTCCCATCTCGCCGACCCTAACCAACCCGAGCGCGTGTGACATCCGGCACGGACGGCTCACTTCGGCCGGCGGCCGTGGCACCCTGACTGACCGAAACGAGTCGACTCCGGGAGCAGAGGACGTGATCCAGAGCAAGTCGAGCACGAACGGGCACACGCGCGAGTACGAGAGGGCGGGCATCGACGACCTGACCGGCTTGTGGAACCGCGCCGGCTTCATCGCCGCCGCCACGCCCGTGTTCGTCTCCTGTCAGCGGCGCGCAGCTCCGATCTCGCTCGCGTTCTTCGACTTCCACGCCGACGCGGCGATGGCCGCCGACCTGACGACCGTCGACCAGGTGCTCATGGGCATGGCCGACCTGATGCGCAGGGCATTTCGTGCATCCGACGTTCCGGGCCGCATCGACCGGCTCCGTTTCGCGGTGCTGTTGACCGACTGCAACGACGACGCGCTCGCGGCGATCGACGGTGTCCGTGCGCTCACAGATGCGACCGCGCCCCAAAGGCTGACGCTCACCGCAGGCATGGTTCACAGCGCGCCGGGCGGGACGCTCGAAGAGCTGTTGAGAGCGGCGGAACTGCGAGCGCAGGATCTCGACGACAGCAAGTGAGCCTGGTGTGCCGACGCTGCCGACGCAGCGCCGGCTCGTAAGCTCGGTTCGTGTCCGAACCGACCGCGAACGCGACCACGCCGACGGGCTCGACGCCCCGACGGCGGCGCTCGGGCCGGATCTATCTCATCATCGCCGGCATCGTCGCGGTGGTCGCCGTCGCCGGTGTCCTGATCGCAGCCGGCTCGAACCCCGACACGATCTCCGGGCCGGTCGACACGTCGCATCTCCCCGACGACGGCCCCGCGCCGGCGCTGCTCGCGAAGGGCTGGATCAACTCACCACCGCTCACCGCCGCCGATCTGCGCGGCAAGGTCGTCCTCTACGACTTCTGGACGTACTCGTGCATCAACTGCGTGCGGACGATCCCCTACATCCGCTCGTGGTACGACCGGTATCGGAGCGACGGGCTCGTCGTGGTCGGCGTGCACTCGCCCGAGTTCGACTTCGAGAAGGTGCACTCCAACGTCGAGAAGGCGGTCAAACATCTCGGCGTCACGTGGCCCGTCGCGCTCGACGACGACATGACGATCTGGAATGCGTTCAACAATGAATACTGGCCCGCCGACTACATCGCCGACCGCACCGGCCACCTGCGCAACTCGCACTTCGGCGAGGGGGATTACACGAACACCGAGAACGTGCTGCGCGCGCTCCTCGGAGTCCCGACGTCGTCACCGCGCGCGACGCTCACCGGCAAGCCCGAGACTGCGGCCACGGGCGACATCAATCCGGAGACCTATCTGGGCACGGAACGAAGCGAGATCGGCACCGCATCCGGTCTCAAGGTGTATGCGGCGGTCGGGATGCTCGTCCCGCCGAACGTGGCGTTGGAGGGCCCGTGGAACGGAGCACCGGAGAAGGTGACCAGCGGCGCGCCCGGCGCCGACGTCGCGGCGGGCGTGACGGCGCAGTCGGTGAACCTCGTCATGGCGCCGGCCGACGGCAAGCCGAAGGTCGCCATCGTGACCATCGACGGCGGACCCGTCCCGCCCGACCTGCGCGGCGCCGACGTGCACGTCGACGCGCAGGGGCGCACCGTCGTGACGGTTTCCGGTTCGGACATGTTCCGCCTCATCCAGGGTCCGGACGTGCAGCAGCATCAACTGCACGTGGTTGCGGAGCAAGCGGGCCTCGAGGCGTACGCCTTCACCTTCGGGTGACGCCGGCGCGCAACGACGGCGGCACGGCGACGGCGCGATGAGCAACACCGTCACGCAGGTGATCGCGCTCTTCGGTGCCGGCGTCGCGTCGTTCCTCGCGCCGTGCATCATCCCGTTGGTCCCCGCGTACCTCGGGATCATCGTCGGCGAGATCGGCGAAGCCCATGACCCGGCGCGCGCGGTTCCCGCGACGCTGCTGTTCATCGCCGGGTTCACGACCGTCTTCGCCGGACTGGGCGCTGCCGCAGGTCTGCTGGGCTCGTCACTCTCGACGTATCAGAACGTGGTGCGCGTCGTAGGCGGCATCGTCATCACGATCATGGGCCTCGCGCTGCTCGGCGTCGTGCGCGGTCCGCTCGCACGCGAACGCCGCGTGATCCCGGCGGTCCCGCACGTCACCGGTGTCGTACGGCCATACGTCGTCGGCGTCGCCTTCGGCGCGGGTTGGAGCCCGTGCGTCGGGCCGCTGCTCGCGGCCGCACTCACGATCGCGGCGCGGTCCGGCGAGGTCGTGCACGCCACGTTGCTGCTGGTCGCATACGCGGCGGGGATCGGCGTGCCGTTCCTCCTCGCGGCGCTCGGCCTGGCGTCGTCGCCGGCACTCGCCGAGCGGCTCCGCCGGGCCGGCCCCGCGCTGGAGCGCGTCGCGGGCTTGTTGCTCGTCGTGCTCGGCGTGTTGCTGTTCACCGACACCTACGTGCACCTGACGTCGTACCTCGCCCGCTTCGTACCGTCGGTGCACGGCCTCTGACGCTCCGAGGCAGCGCGTCAGAAGTGCGAGAGCAGATCCACGAACCGCTCGAGCTGAACGAGTCGTTCGGCGCGCTCGTCGACCTCGTCGTGCTCGAGCGCCCATGTGTTCGCGTTGGGAATGAACACCGCGCCGAGACCCGCGGCGAGCGCAGGCCTGATGTCGGACTTCGGCGAGTTCCCGATCATCCACGTGAGCTCGGGCTCGAGTGCCTCGGTCTCGACGAGGTCGACGTACACGTCGGTGTTCTTCTCGGGGACGATCATGATCCGCCGGAAGTGCGGAGCGAAGCCCGACCGATCGATCTTCTGTTGCTGCTCGCGCTCGTCACCTTTGGTGAGGAGCAGGAGGTCGTGGCGTCCGCCGAGCTCGACGAGTGTTCTCTCGACGCCGTCGATCGGTTCGATCGCGTGGGTCAGGAGCGGCTGGGCGAGCAGCTCGATGCGTTCGACGTCGTCCGCGGTCGGCGGCCGTTCCAGCATCCGCTCGAAGCATTCGTGCAGGCTCATCAGAAAGACGCGCGTTCCATAGCCGTGCGCGACCGCGTTCGCGGCCTCGATGTCGTTCAGCGTGACCCGGATCGACGCCCGGTCCGCGGTCGGGTGCGCGACCCATTCGATGAAGTCGTGGATCGCGCGCTCGAAGAGGACGTTCGCCTCCCACAGCGTGTCGTCGGCGTCGAAGATCAGATGCAACCGCGCCCCGGTCATCAGCGGGGCAGCGTAGGCGGCCGGTCCTGAGCCCAAACTATTGTATGCGCTCGCATATATCTGTAGGGTGAGGACGTGAGCACCGACACGATCTGGGTCCGGCGGCCGACGGCCACACCTGCGGGCGAGGTCAGCGCCCCGACCTTCCGCCTCGACCGTCCACTCGCGGGATGCACCATCGGGCTGCGCACCGACCGGGCCTGGCGCTCGTGGCGCACCATCTCCACGATCTGGGACGGTTACCTCCGGCGCGACGGAGCTCACACGATCGCGATCGAGACCGGGGCCCAGGTCGGCCGGCCGGCCGCAGGCGACCGTAAGCACATCGAGGAGCTCGCCGGACTCGTGGACGCGGCGATCGTCGGCCTCGGCACGTGCGGGTCGTGCACCACGTTCACGATCAAGGACGCGGTGACGGTAGAAGAGCACGAGAAGCCGGTCGTCGCGATCGTGTGCGAAGAGTTCACCGTGCACGCCCACAACGTCGCCCGGCACGTCGGCCACTCCGAGATGAACGTGCTCGTGCTCCCCTACCCCCTCGAGGCGCGCCCAGTGGAAGAGCTCGAGCAGATCGCTCGCGACTATTACCCGAAGGTGCTCGAGCTGCTCGGTGTGAGCTCGTGAGCCTCACGAGCGAACGCGTCGAGGTCCCAGCCGACGCCCGCGAGTTCTACGCGCGCGCGTTCCAGGAACGCTGGACCGACGGACTCCCGCTGCTGCCCGCGACCGACGACGCGGTCGACGCGCTGCTGGATGCTTCGCCGTATCCGGCAGATCATGTCGTGTGCGTGCTGCCTCCGGTCAACGGTGTCGCGACAGTCGAGCTCGTCGCGGTCAACGCCGCGCTGGCCGGCGTCGAGCCCGCGGCCTTCGGCTTCGTGCTCGCCGCGCTCGAAGCGCTGTCGGAACCAGAATGGAACGCGTTCGGGCTGACGACCACGACGTCGAGCGTGTTCCCCATGCTCATCGTCAACGGACCGTCGCGCGACGACCTCGGTATCGACTTCCGCGCCGGCTGCATGGGCGGTGCCGCGGGCCGCGGCTCGATGACGATCGGGCGCGCGGTCGCGCTCTGCATTCGGAACATCGGCGGCCAGCGCGCGGGCGAGACGACGAAGTCGGTGTTCGGCCAGCCGGCTCGCACCGGGTTCTGCATCGGCGAATGGGAAGAGCGTTCGCCGTGGCCGTCGCTCGCAGAGCGCCGAGGGTTCTCCGCGGACGACGACGTGGTCACGGTGCACGGCGGCAAGGGAACATTCCCGATGGCCGACATCCACAACGACGATGCGCGCGACCTGCTCTACCTGATTGCAAGGAGCATGGCGTACCCGCTGGCCAACATGTTCCTCGGCAACGTCGAGAACGGTGAAGTCGTGGTCGCGTTCAACCCGATGTGGGCCGAGCGCTTCGGCAACATCTTTCCCGACATCGACGACCTCACCCGGTACCTGCGCGACAACGCCTGGCAGCCGATCGACCTGTGGCCGGAGGCGAACGCGAAGCTGCTGCGCGATCGCGGGCGGGTCGACGGGCAAGGGCGCGTGCACCTCGTCGAGCGACCCGATCAGATCGTCCCGATCGTGTGCGGCGGACTCGGAAGCCTGCACGCGATCGCATTGCCGAGCTTCGGAGAGAGCACCATGCAGAGCAAACCGGTGGTGCGACCCACATGACGTTCGATCGCGCGGCGGTCGACGCGGCCGTCGACGACGTGGCCGGTTTCCTGCGCGCCGACGGCGCCGATCTGTTCGTGCGCGACGCCGACCCGAAAACGGACCGGATCCATCTCGCACTCGTGGTCGACGACGTGTCGTGCGCCGATTGCGTACTGCCGCCCGACGATCTGCGGGCGACCATCGCCGACGCGTTGCAACGCCGCATTTCCGGCGAGTTCGAGCTGATCGTCGACGACCCGCGTTGCGGGCAGTGAGCCAAGCGAACGAGGCGCGCATCGCCGCGGGAGGTGCCGTCGATCCGCTGCCGAGCTGGAGCACGCTCGTCACCGTGTATCAGGCGGTGCTCCACGACGTCGTGGCCGCGCTCGACCGCGGCGCGGGGATGGACTCCGGCGTCTTCTCCGCCCTCGCATATCTCGAACGGGCCGACCCTCCGCACCGCATGCCGATGGCCGAGCTCCAGCGCGCGATGCATCCGCGGTACAGCCAGCCCGGCTTCAGCCGGCTCATCCAGCGCATGGAACAAGACGGCCTGGTCGAACGCCGCACCGACGCGAGCGACCGCCGAGCAACCGTCATCGTCACGACCCGAGCCGGCCGCGCACAATTCCGGGCTGCCAACGCGGTGTACGCGGCCGCGCTGCAACACGCCTTCGGCCGCCACCTTGGGCCGACCGAGCACGCGCGTGTGGCCGCGATCCTGAGCCGCGTCGTCGATCGCCGGCGGGTAGAGACATACGGATCCTGAAATCTTCGAAAACCGGTCAATGGATGGCCAGTTCAACCGCCGATGCTGGCCCCGCAACCCACACGACCGGGCCATCCGCCGGCCCGCGAACGAGAGGAACCATCGATGGACCTGAAGCTCGAGCTCGTTGCGATCCCGGTCACCGACGTCGACCGGGCCAAGGCCTTCTATACGGAGAAGCTCGGCTTCGACGCCGATCACGACCACCAGGTCAGCGACGAGATGCGCTTCGTGCAGCTCACGCCGCCGGGCTCCGCCTGCTCGATCGCGCTGGGCGTCGGCATCACCGACGCGGAGCCCGGGTCGGTGCAGGGCATGCAACTCGTGTGCGACGACGCGCAGAAGGTGCACGACACCCTCGCCGCCAGAGGGGTCGAGATCAGTGACGTCGAAGTGTTCCCGTGGGGTTCGTTCCTGTTCCTGAACGACCCGGACGGCAACCGTTGGTCGATCCAGCAGCTGCCGCCCCGCGTCTGAGAGCAGTGCGGTCAGAGAGTCGACGTGGCGCCTGTGCGATGGCCGTCACCTGATGGCTATCCGCAGGGCGCCCGGCGAACCGACGATCGGCGAACCATGTCGCGCCGGTTATTGCGTCGAAGTTCACCCGCGTTCGCGGTTCGCGCTCCGGCGACCTGCCCCTCGACGGCGGACCGAAAACCTTCACGTTCGTCTACGCGCTCCACCATCTGCCCTCGCCTTCGTTCGTTGAGTCGAACGTGCCTGCGCCGCGCGCCCGCCGACGTGGAGGGACAAGAGATGGAGCTCATGGACGCTCCCTTGGAGCGCGTTACGAACGCGCTCGACGAAATCGACGGCGTCGTCGTGGTCGACTGGCCCGAGGACGCCGAGCGCGCGACCGATCACGCTCGCCTGCGCACTCCGCACTTGTTTCTCGTGGCGCCCGGCACCCAGCCACCCGACAAGACCGACGACCTCTCGGCGTGGATTCGGCTGCCCGCGGCCGAACGCGACATCCAGGAGCGGATCGTCGAGCTGCGCAGTCGCGCCGGCATCGTCCGGCCGATCCTCGGTGAACACGGGATCTTGTGGCGCGGGACGCAACGGGTCGCGCTGTCGCCGATCGAAGCCCGTTTGACGGCGGCGTTCGTGGCCCGGCCGGGACGGGTGTTGTCACGCGCTCGGCTCGAGCAGACGGTCGTTACACGAGTTCGTAGCAATCGCGCCAGAGAATGCTCAGACGCCGTTGTGTGGCAGCGGCGCGTGCAACCTCCGCGCGCCGGGAGTATGACGGCTTAATGTTCGAGTGGATCGCCTCGGAAAGGTGTGCCCATGAGCTCGCCATCGTCACGGAGCCACAACGACGTCGTGCGCGACTCGTTCACGCAACAAGCCGGTCTGTTCACGGGCGAGAACGCCGTGTTCGCCCGGCGCACCGCGTCGCCGACGGCGTGGGTCGAACCGCTCGACCGCGACATGACCGTGCTCGACGTGGCGTGCGGCGCCGCGCATGTCGCCGAGCAGATCGCACCGTACGTGCACCAGGTGATCGGTATCGACCTCACGCCGGCGTTGCTGCAGGCGGGACACGAGCGGCTCGGCACGGCAGGCATCAAGAACGTCTTGTTGCAAGAGGGCGACGCGCTCGATCTGCCGTTCGTCGACGGATCGTTCGATCTGGTCGTATGCCGGAGCTCGCTCCATCACATGCCCGATCCGGGCGCCTCGCTGGACGAGATGGCGCGGGTGTGCCGCCCGGACGGACGGGTCGTCATCGCGGACATGATCGTGCCGAGCGTCGACGTACGAGACGCATTCGACGAATTGCACCGCACGATCGACCCGTCACACGTGCACGCGCTCGTCGAGCAGGAAATCGCCGAGCTGCTCCACGAGCGGGTCGGCGCGCTCTCCTACGGCGAGACCAACACGATCTCCTTGCCGATCGACGTCATTCTCACGAGCGCCGCGGACTCGCCGGCCGCACTCGCGATGCTCGAGCGCGAGCTGAACGGCGGCGCGGCTACCGGATTCGCACCGGTTCGGGACGACGACCAGATCAAGGTGTCGTTCTCGAGCACCGTGGTCCACGCGTCGCGCGCCGCCTCGAGCGCGTGATCGCGCTGTCACTGCGCTACCGTTCACATTTCCCGCGGGTGTAGCTCAATGGCAGAGCCCCAGCCTTCCAAGCTGGTCATGCCGGTTCGATCCCGGTCACCCGCTCCGCACAAAGACCCCAGGTCAGAGACGTCGGGCTGATCGACGCCGGTGCGCTGCGATCGCCCATTGTTTCGACTCGATCCCGCGAGCATGCCGCGGCCGGCGCGGCGAGTATCGATCGGCTGCCGCAGTTATGGGGTTCTTCTGCTCGATCCGTAGGTGCTGTTCGGGTGGGTCCGCGAGTGCACCCCGCCTGCTTCTTAGGAGCGAGTTATAGCGCCAGGGTTCCCCGTGCTTATGGTCCGTCAGTCGATGGGACGCAGGCACCGGGACCGGTCGCTCGCGCGTATACCGGCTGGGTAGACGAGCCGACCTCGATGACGGCAGTCGGTGCCTTGGCGTAGACGATGGGGGCGACGTCCTGGCAAATGGCGAGACTGTCGGCGCGATCGAGGGTGGATGCCGAGATGGCGACGGTCGTGGATCCCATGATGGTCGCGACGCTGGTGCTGACTGGCAACGTCCAGAAGCGTTTGTCGTGGCGAATCGCCGCGTCGACGTCGATCGATTCGAGTTTGGTGCCGACCGCGTCGCGCTGGGCGCCCAGTTCAATGTGGCAGGTGTTACGCGCGTACTCCCGCAGTGCGGCATAAGCGGCCGTAAAGCGGCGACCGTCGAGAGACAATGCGGTCCCGATGATTGCGTTGGCCTGAGCGCTGGGATCGGGTCCTGCGTGACGTACCGCGCCGGCATATTTCGCGAACGCGGCGGCAACGATCTCAACCGAACCTCGTACCTTCGGCGGCGCGTCGTGCACGAGTGCGGCGACCGCGGAAGCGTCGGCGACCACTGTCGCGGCCGTCGGTGAGGGCATCGCGGACGACATGGCGTCGGCAAGGTCCGCGAGCCGATCGCAAAAGATCGCGCCGTCTTCGACCGCGGGCACCACGACGGTGGGGTCGGTCCGGGCAGGTGGCGTCGAGCTCGAACTGGCGGCCTGTCCGGTGCTCCACGTCTGTCCACCACACGCCGCCAACGCGACGAGCGCCAAACCAAACACGAGGATTCGGTGTCGCCGGATCACGAGTCCTTCATCGACCCGAGCCCGGGAATACCAAAGGCAACACCCGAATCAGGCAGGGAGCCGCGATCAGCCAAAACACCGGGTCGCAAACACAACTGAGCGAGCTCGTCACGGTCTCGCTGCGCTCGTGCTCGATGACGCGGTATCGATGACGATCCTCCGGCTGTCGACATCGTGCGTACTGACCTCGGTTCACGCCAGGTGCCGTCAGTCTGATCGAAAGAAACTCGTGTTCCGGGACATTCGGGGTTGACAGGACTCTGGATAACGATGCCACGAGTCGGCCGCCTGCTCGTCGGCGTTGACGACACGGCATCCCATTTCCCGAACGAAGGGGCGTGATCTCAGCTAATGCAGAACGAGTGCACGTGCGTCGACATGGCGGCAGGGTCCAGTCGCCGGACGGGCTAGAGGTCGCGCAACTGTGTGACCCGTGCGTTGAGAGCTTCGACTCCGTACCCGGCGTCGCGCGCCTCGATTCTCCGCACCGGCAGCCGCGTGCCGTCGGTGAGCACGAGCACCGCGGTCGCCGGCCGGATGCTCGCGAAGTTGCCGGATCGCGCCGTTGTCTCGAACCGTTCCACTTCGGACAGCGGAACGAGTTTCGGAGCTTGGGGATAGTTGCGCACCTCGACGCCGGTACCGGTGATTTGTAGAGAGCTACACCGGACGGAGACGATTGCAGCGATCGCAACGATCCCGATGACGACCAGCGGCATCAGAAGAACAAGAACCACCTACTCGTCACCTTCTTTCGCGCGAACGTTCAACATGGCGGCCCACCGAATCGGATCACGTTGCCGTCCGGGTCGACGTGTCGGCCTTCACGTTTGCCGTAGTCCTGGTTCTCCGGGCCGACGAGGTCAAGGCCTGCTCTGCGCCATACCGCGGTCGTCACGATCGCGCCGCCTTCTCCGCCGGATGGGCCGAACGATACGGGAAGTTCACGTGCCGCACGCTCCGAACCATAGGTGCGGGATGCGGCGACGATCGATCGCGCCTCTGGGTTAGTCCCGGCCTCCGAAGCCATTCCGTGCCCCGAAGCGGCTCAGCTCGAATCGGCAGGCCGTTCCGGCGCGCTCGTGAGCCACGCACCGATGAAGGCCGCGACACCGAGAACGAGCGCGGCGATGCCGTGCTTGTAGTGATGTTCGGTGTCGTGCGCTTGATGACCCGGGAAGAACGCCGGCAGATGCGCGGCAGTGTCAACCAGATAGATCACGCCGATCGTGACGAAGATGATCCCCGCGACGAGAAGCACGATCGTGAGCGGGCGCACTTTGATCTCCGGCATCGATCGAGCGTAACGCTCGACGGGGCGAGCGTGAAGGCTGCAAGGTGTTGCGGCACGTGCAGCCGATCCTCTACCGCAATGGGCGGAAAAGTCCCGGACCCGGGTAGCGTCACGCACATGACGATCGTGGACGATCTTCTGGCGGCCCCGGGTTTGTTTGTCGGTATCGACAATGTTGCCGGCTCGGAACTGCGGGGCGCGGCCCGAATCGTCGTGACGCCGTTGCCCGGCAACGCGGGCGTCACACTCGACTACGAGGTCTTCAATCCCGCGACACCCGACCGGATCCGCGGCCACATCGAACACACGATGCTGGCGCGCACGCACGACGGCGCAACGGTGATGGTCATCGGCCACGAGCACGCGACCTCGGTCGCGATCCTGCGCGAGACGACGCCCGGTGTGTTCGAGCTGGGACCGGAGGGTTCGCCGTTCCCGATGCGCGTCGAGCTGTCGATGCCGGAGCCGGGACAGATGCGCCATTCGTGGTGGTACGGCCGCCCCGGCGAAGAGGCGATCGAACGCGACGTCTCCATCCTCCGTCGTCTTTCCTAGACGCGGCGCACCTGCGACGGGGCCGGCGCGTCGTCGCGCAGGTCGATGACCGCGGCACCGGCCGGCTCGGACGCATCGCGCGTCTCCGTCCGCAAGATGTCGCGCGTCACGAGTGCGTAGACGACGAGCCGGTACACGACGGCGAGGCCGAGGAGGTAACCGGACGCGGGCCGGTGAAGGACATGGTCGTCGCTCGCGGTGAGAACGAAGACGGCGAAGCTGGCGACATAGAAGTTCACGACGTGCTTCGTCCGCACCGGCAGCAGGACGAAGAACGGCACGATCCAGAGGTCGTACTGGGGCGAATACACCTTGCTCGTAACGAGAAATGCGATCGTGGCGAGCGCGCACGCGCCGAACGGCGTGATGCGCCCGCGCCCAGCGAAGACGGTGAGGGCGACGAGCGCGGCGACGAGCAGGACCGACGGCACGATCGTGATGAAGTCGACGACACCGTGGCCCGAGAACCACGCGTCCCTTGCGGGACCGTGGAAGACGAAGTACCAGATCGCACCCCGGTCGGGCCCGCGGTCGCCGTGGAACCGCACGAAATAGCTCAGCGCGCTCGGGACGACGGCGTACACGGGAAGCACGAAGACCGCGAACCCCGTAGCCGCGCCGGCGACGACGCGCGCCGACTGCCGTCGTTGCCCCCGATACCAGGAGGCGGCGGCGAGGATCGGCACGAACATCGCCGGGAACAACTTCGCGGCGGCGCCGGTGCCGAGGAGGAAGCCCGCGACGAACGCCGCGCCGTTCTCCCACTGGATGAGCCCGATCGTTGCCGGGGCGACCGCGAGCAGGTCCCAGTTCTGGAGGCCCTGTATCAGCAGCGGCGGAGCGAGCGCCCAGCGCCACGTGCGTTTGCCGTCGCGTCTCCAGAGCATCCACGTCGTCACGGCCGCGAGCGCGGTCAGCAGCACCATGTTGTCGATGAATGGGCCCCGCAAGCCGTGGGCGAACGGCGCGTGCGCGGCGTACATGACCTCGCCGATGAGCGGCGGGTATTCGAGGTCGCGTGAGAGGTACGGCGGGTGCGCCCGGTCGATGTGGTGGTCCTCGTACATCCGCCCGATGTCGAGGCCGCACACGTCGTGACAAGGCATGCGCACTGCCGTATTGAGGCAGAAACCGAGCACGACAAACGCGACCAGCACCAGGCCGGTGCCCGCCGCGCCGCGCCACCGGTCCCGGCGCGCCTCGAGGAACTGCTGGCGAATCAGAGCCGTCAGTCTCGCATCGCCGCACGGAATCCCGATCCGCCGCGGCCGAGCGTGTGCCGGAAGCCTTGCTCGAGCGATGACGCGGGACGCGCAGAACCGCCCGGGGGGCCACCTCCGTAATTCCCCCTGACGCGCCCGGCCCGAGCGCACGGCGGCCGGGCGCGGCGCCGTCTCCGTACCCGGGACCGGGTTCGTGGTATTCACGGATGCGCCGGACGCGAAGTCGGGGCAGGCTGTAAGCCGATCAGCGAGGAGCAGTCATGCCACCGACCGCCGAGCACGAGGTCGAATTCGACCAGGCGACGGTCGTCACCATCCTGTTCACGGATCTCGTCTCGTCCACCGAGACGATGGACCGGATCGGCGACGACCGCGCCGAGAGTCTCCGCCGGGCGCACTTCCGCCTGGTCCGGGACGCGGCGGCATCGCACGGTGGCCGCACGGTCAAGTCCCTCGGCGACGGACTGATGATCGTCTTCGCGAGCGCGGTCCAGGCGGTCGCTGCTGCCGCGTCGATCCAGTCCGCGGTGGCGTCGTCGAACGACCCGGCCGCAGGCGCGGACGGACGAGTGCGCGTCGGTCTCCACGTCGGCGAACCGATCCGCGACGAGGGCGACTACTTCGGCCGGCCCGTGGTGATCGCCCGCCGCCTGTGCGACGGCGCGGCGCCGGGTCAGATCCTCGCTTCCGATCTCGTCCGCAACCTCGTTGCGGGACGGACGACGGTCGAGTTCAAAGCGCTCGGGCGACGGAAGCTGAAGGGCCTCGGCGACCCGATCGACGTCTACGAGATCGAATGGGAGAAGCGCCCCGCGCCGTCGCCCACGCTGGCGCCCCTCGATCCGCGGTCGCTCGCCCTCGTCGGCCGCGAAGTCGAGATCGCCGAGCTGGAATCGGACTACGCGCGCGCCGAGGCGGGTGAGCTCCGCGCGGTGCTCCTTTTGGGCGAGGGCGGGCTCGGCAAGACGCGACTCGCCAACGAGCTCGCGCGTACCCGTGCGCTCAACAGCGTGTGCCTGAGCGCACGCGCGTACCCGCTCGGCGCGACCGCGTCGCTCGGTCTGTGGGTCGAGGCGCTCGAGCAACATCTGCGCTCGCTCGATCCCGAAACCGTCGCCGAGCTGAGCGCCGCGGGCGCGGCGGATCTCGCGGCGCTGTTACCGAGTGTCGCCGCGGTGAATCCGGGACACGGCGACACGCCGACACCGCTCGTCCGCCAGCTCGCCGCCCTCGCGAACCTGCTCGCGCGGCTTTCGGAGACGTCGCCTCTCATCATCGTCCTCGACGACGTGCATCTGGCCGACGGGTCGTCGTGGGAAGCGCTCAACTACCTGACCCGCAATCTCGCCGACCGCCGCATCCTGATCGTCCTCGCGGCGCGCCCGGTCGAGCTCAGCGAGAGCCGGATCGGGTCGGACGTCTTGCTCGCCCTCGAACAAGAAGGCGTGCTGCGCCGGGTGTCGATCAACCCGCTCGGTCGCGAAGACGTCGCGCACCTCGCACGGGCAGTCATCGATCCGGCCCAGGTCGGCTCTCCGCTCGTCGACTGGCTGATGGAGCGATCACAAGGAAGTCCGCTGTTCGCGATCGGTCTGATGCGCGCGCTACTCGACGAGGGCGGCGACCCCGCGAATCCGCAGCTCGAAGCGTTGCCCGAGGACCTCGCCGAGCGCGTCTCCACGCGACTCGAAGCGCTTGGCGCCCAGGAACGCGCGACGCTCGAGCTCGTGGCCGTGCTCGGTTACCGGGTCGAGCTCGGCGATCTCGAGAACATCTCCGATCGCGACCTCGACTCGCTCGGCGAGTCACTGCGCGAGCTCGTGCGCCTGCGCCTCGTGCACGAAGAGGAGCACGGCCGCGAGGTGCTGTACGAGATCGTGCACCCCTTCTTCCAGGAGGCGATCTACGAACAGTTGGGAGCCGCGCGGCGACGCGCGTTGCACCGCCACGCCGCGCGCTCGCTCGTGCAGTCCGGGCGTCTCGGCGCGGCCGCGCAGCACTTCGTGCGCTCGTCGGCCCAAGGCGATCCGGAAGCGATCGCCGCGCTCTGCGACGCGCTGCGCCAGGCCGAGGTCCTCGAGCACCATCGAGAGTCGATCGGGCTCTTGTCGGCGCTGCTCGAGATGCTGCCCGCGGGAGACCGTCGGTGGCTCGACGTGTTCGACGCGCTCGACTGGCAGTCGGAGTGGGTCGTCGAGCACCGGCTCGACGCCACGCTCGACGTCGCGATCCAGGCGATGCGGCGCATCGAGCAACTCGCCGTCGCCTCGGACGACCGAGTGCGCCGCGCGTCGGTGAGCTTCCATCTCGCGACGTTCCTCACGTGGGGCAAAGCCGAGAACGAGACTGCGAACAGGCTCGTCGAAGAAGCACGCGCGCTGTTCGAGGAGGCGGGCGAGCCCCGCCGGGCGCTGTACGCCGCGAACGAACAGGGATACCTGCGTTCCATCGCCGGCGACCTCGCCGGCCACGAGCGCATCGCGCGTGAGGTGCTCGCCGCGGCGGAGGAGCTCGACGACGGCCCACTCATGCTGCAGGCGATCTGCTCGCTCGTCTGGGCGTTGCAACCAACCGGACGCGTGAGCGAAACGCTCGAGGTCGTGCAACGCGGCATCGACGTCGCCCGGCGCGAGGGCCGTCCGTACCGCATCACGTATCTACTGGCGCAACAGGGCTACGGGCTCGCGCTTCTCGGCCGGATGCCGGAAGCGCGCGCGTCGCTGGCGGATGCGGTTGCGTCGAACCCCGCCTACCTCGACACGCTGCTCCCCGACTTCGCGACGATCATTCACTGGCTGAGCGGCGACCTGCACGACGCGGTCGACGCGACGAGACAGTCGATCGCGCCCGGCGTCACTGAACTGAGCCAGCGCCGGCTGCTCGGGACGTCGGCCGCTCTGGTCGCCGCTGCGGAAACCGGCGCGACTGCCGACGCCGACTTCCTGCAGCAACTGATCGCTGCGACCCGGCACGGCGACTGGTGGACGCACAGCGACCTCGCGCGTTGGTCCCTCGCCGTCGACGAGGCCGCGCGGGGCAACATCGCGGCGGGCACGCAACACCTCCTCGACACGAGCCGCCGCCTCGTCGACATCGGCGGTCACCTCTTCGCGTACTTCACGCTGTTCGACCTCGCGGAGCTTGCGCTCGACAACGCGGATCGCGCGACGGCGGAGCGGGTCGACGAGATGCTCTCGGAGCTGCGACCCGCCGACGGTCCGACGCTGTCCGCACTCGTCACGACGGCAGGCGCCGCTGTGCGCCTCGTGCGCGGAGATTGGGTCGACACGGACGCACTGGTACTCGCGGCCGGCGCGTTCGAGTGCAGCGGATGGAAGCTGCACCACGCGCGGACACTCGTGATCCTCGGCCGTGCGCGCGCGGGCAACGACAACCAGGCTGCGATCGACTGTTGGTCGGAGGCGCTCGACCTGTTCGCGGCCTGCGACGCCGGACGCCGGCGCGAAGCGTGCCTGCAGCTGCTCGATCGGCTCGGGCCGCGTGGCAAGCGCGTGCGCACCGCGACGAGCGGACCCGGCGCCCTGACCTCCCGGGAGCTCGAGGTGGTGCAGCTCGCGATCGAGGGCTTGGCTACCCGCGAGATCGGCGAACGGCTCTTCATCGGTCGCCGCACCGTCGAGACGCACCTGACCAACGCCTACGCCAAGCTCGGCATCCGCTCCCGGGTCGAGCTCGTCCGTATCGCCGACCAGATAGCCCAGCCCGCGTCTCCGTAGCCCATTTCCGTATACGCACGGATCCGGAACTGGCTCCCGATCCGTACCTTCGATCACACGAACAACCTCTGCTTCCGACGAAAGGTTCAGAAATGGCCGTCATCACGAGCCCTGAAGTCCTCACCCAGGACATCCTCGACCGGTGCGCCCGCCGCGCCGCCGAGTACGACCGCGAGAACCGCTTCTTCCACGAAGACTTCGAAGAGCTCCGCAGCTCCGGCTACCTCCTGATGGCGGTGCCGGTCGAGCTGGGCGGACTCGGGCTCTCGCTGGCCGAGGTCTGCCGGGAGACCGCGCGCCTCGCGTACTACGCCCCCGCCACCGCGCTCGCCACGAACATGCACGTCTATTGGACCGGTATCGCGGCCGACCTCTACCGCAACGGCGACCGCTCGCTGCAGTGGATCCTCGAAGAGGCGGCGGCGGGCGAGGTGTTCGCAGCCGGACACGGCGAGGGGGGCAACGATCTGCCGGTGCTGCTGTCGACGACGAAGGCGGAACCGGTTGAGGGCGGCTACCGGTTCACCGGCCACAAGATCTTCGGTTCCCTGAGCCCCGTGTGGACCCGGCTCGGCATCCACGCCATGGACACGAGTGACCCCGACAACCCGAAGATCGTGCACGCGTTCATGCCGCGCTCGACCGAGGGCTACGTCATCAACGAGACGTGGGACACGCTCGGCATGCGTGCGACGCGCAGCGACGACACGATCATCGACGGCGCGTTCGTCCCCGACCGCTACATCGCGCGGGTTGTCCCGGCCGGGTTCGCCGGTGCAGACGCGTTCGTGCTCGGCATCTTCGCTTGGTTCGAACCGACGTGCGCCAGCATCTACCTCGGGCTGGCGCGGCGCGCAATGGACGTCGCGCTCGAGGGACTCGGCAAGCGCACGTCCATCGCGTTGAACGGGCAGACGCTCGCCCACCACCCGATGCTGCAGTACTCGGCGGCCGAGATGCTGCTCGAGCTCGAGGGCGCGACGCCGCACGTCGAGAAGATCGCGAACGACTGGTCGGACGGCGTCGACCACGGCGGGATGTGGCCGGCCAAGCTCGTCTCGGCGAAGTATCACGCGGTGCAAGCCGCGCAGCGCGTCGTCGACCTGGCGCTCGAGGTCTCCGGCGGCGCGGGCATGTTCCGCCGCAGCGAGCTGGAGCGCCTGTACCGCGACGTGCGGTGCGGCGGATTCCACCCGGCCAACTCGGCGCTCGTGCACGAGATCGTCGGCAAGACCGCGACCGGCGTGCTCGGCGAACCGCAGCGCTGGTAGCGATCCCGGCCTGTCCCCCCGGTATCGAAACCGGCTACGCGAAGAGGTGGGGCCGAGTGCACTCGGCCCCACTTTTCGCGCCCTCGCGCGTCGCCGCGCGCTCGGGCCCGATCGGGGGCCTGTGCTACAACTGACGGGCCCGAGACACGGTCGCTGTCTCGTCGACGCGCTTCGGAAAGGCCGCAAGGATGCCGCGCAAAGTCACTGCTCAGAGCGACGTGAAGGTGTCGACGTCCGAAGAAGCCGAGCTCGCCGTGAAGACGTATCTCGCCACGATCGGCAAGCCGAAGCCGCGGGGTCGCCAGGCTCGACCGAAGCCCGACTTCGAAGCCGCGACGAAGGGCCTCACCGACCCGCTCGCGAAGCTCGCCGCGATCAAGGCCGAGCGTGAGCGGGTCGCGAACGCGATCGTCGGCAACCCGGCCGAGGAGGCGTTCATCCAGTACGGCAAGACGTGGGCCCGCATCCACGACTACACACGCGACGACTTCGCGGCGCTCGGCGTTTCCAGGCGCGTGCTCGACGCGACCTTCGGTGGCCCGGGCAGCACGGCCAAAGCGCCGACCACGACCGCCCGAGCGGCGCGCGTCAACCCGAGGGACATCGCCGACGCGGTCGAGGCGAAGCCGGCCGGAACCTGGGTGACCGTTGCGGGTCTGATGCGCGAAGTCGGGGGCTCCCCCGCGACGGTGCGCAAGGTGCTCGACGAGTTGTCGGCCTCGGGCACGCTGACGATGCCGATCGACGATCCCAAGCACGCCGCCAAGGGTCGGGCTCCCAAGGTGTGGGAACGCAACTAGAAAACGAACGCGGCGTCACCCCTCGGAGTGACGGCTCCCGGGGCGAGCGATCGGTTCGGCGCCCGAATGCGAAAAGTGGTTTCGAGGAATTGTGGTGTGGGTATCACTGCGTGCGAGTCCGAGTCGCCGCCCCCCCGCACGGTGCGCTCGGACTCCCTGCAGCACCGGTTCGGGAACGTCGAGGATCGCCGCCCGGCCTCGACGTTCCCCCCGGGCTGCTGCCGCGTTCGGGACGGATACCGTGCGCACGTATGGCGCGCCGGCGCGATCTCGCTGAGTACGAAGCCAAGCGGGACTTCGACGCGACGCCCGAGCCGCCGGCGGAGGCGCCCCGGCGCAAGGGCGCTTCCCGTCGCCGGAACGCGGCGCGCTTCGTCGTGCAGGAGCACCACGCCCGCGCGTTGCACTGGGATCTGCGCCTCGAACGCGACGGCGTGCTCGCGTCGTGGGCGGTGCCGAAGGGCATCCCTCCGGACCCCAAACGCAACCACCTCGCGGTCCGGACCGAGGATCACCCGCTCGAGTACCTGAGCTTCGAGGGCGAGATCCCGAAGGGCGAGTACGGCGGCGGGACTATGGGCGTCTGGGACCGCGGCACGTTCGAGACGCACAAGTGGGACGACCGCGAGGTCATGGTCACGCTGAACGGCGAGCGCGTGCACGGCCGCTACGTCCTGTTCTGCACCAAGGGCGACCAGTGGATGATCCACCGCATGGATCCGCCGGAGGACCCCGGCCGGACCGCGCCGCCCGACAAGCTGCGGCCGATGCTCGCGACACTCGTCAAGTCGGCACCGCGGGGCGACCGTTGGGCGTGGGAGTTGAAGTGGGACGGCATCCGCGCGCTCGGTTACGTCGACGGCGGACGGTTACGGCTCGTAACCCGCAACGGCAACGACGTGACGCGCCGTTACCCGGAGCTCCGGCGCCTCGGCGAGACGTTCGGTACGCGCGACGTCGTTCTCGATGGCGAGATCGTCGCGTTCGATGACGAGAGCCGCCCGAACTTCGAACTCCTACAGCACCGAATGCACGTCGACAACGAGTCGACGATTCGGCGGCTCGTCGGCACGGTGCCGGTGACGTACGTGCTGTTCGACATCTTGTGGCTCGACGGCCGCTCGACGATGGAGTTGCCGTACTCGGAGCGCCGCGCGCTGCTGCGCGGTCTCGAGCTGAACGGCCCGTCGTGGCAAACGCCGCCGCACGAGGAAGGTGACGGAGCCGCGACGCGGGAAATCAGTCAGCGCTTCGGCCTCGAAGGCGTCGTCGCCAAGCGGCTGGATTCGCGCTACGAACCGGGCCGACGATCTCCCGCTTGGGCGAAGTTCAAGAACCAACGGCGCCAGGAGTTCGTCGTCGGGGGCTGGCAACCCGGCGAGAAAGGACGCACGGGCAGCATCGGCTCGCTGCTGCTCGGCTACTACGACGACGGCGAGCTCCACTATGCGGGCAAAGCCGGCAGCGGGCTCAGCGGCCCCGTCATCGCCGAGCTGGAACGCCGCTTTGCCGAGAGCGAGATCTCGGCGAGCCCGTTCGCATCGGGCCGCCTGCCGAAAGGGGCGCGCTTCGTCGAACCGGACCTCGTCGCCGAAGTGCGCTTCACCGAATGGACGACGGCGGGCAACATCCGCCACCCGACGTTCCTCGGACTACGCGCCGACAAGGATCCGCGCGACGTGGTGCGCGAGGAAGAGACCTAGTCCGGTCGCCGTTCCGGACCGTCGTTCAGACTCACTTCGGCCCACACCGTCTTGCCGTCGTCGTTGTCGATGGTGCCCCATCGTTGCGCGAGCGAGTTCACGATGTGCAGGCCGCGACCCCCGGGTTGACCATGATCGTCGTGCGAACGAGGAACGACACCATCGGAACGCGCGCCGCCGTCGGAGACCTCGATGCGCAGCATGTCGCCCTCACGGCTCACGTACACGTCGATCGGCTCGGCGCCGTGCAGGACGGCATTGGTCACGAGCTCGCTCAGAACGAGAAGCGCGGAGCCGGACTCGCTGCGCACGTCGTTCTCGGCGGCGAAGCGACTGACCAGATGCCGCGCCTCTGCGGGGCTCGCAGCTGTCTGTGGTAACGAGATGCGAATCGCAGGCACGGCAGTCACCTTCTCGGCCGTGTGGCCACCGCCGGTTCGAGGAGCCGGTGGGGCCGGATGACGATACCGCGGTCCCCGCATGCCGGAGACGGACCCTCCGCGTGCCCGGGCGTCGGAGGGCGTCGCGCGCCGGCGCATCCTCATCGGAACGAGTGAGGTCCGATGGGCGTCACCGCTGGTGCGAACGAACGACCGTCTCGAAATCTTCGGCACCGGTCGGAGCGTTCGGTCGCGGAGCCGGGACCATGTTCTTGGACGGGGAGAGGCTCCTCGGCAGTGATCATGTACGCGCGATACCCGCGCCGCGCGTGGACGATCGACACGGCCGATCATTTCGATCGTTCGGGCACGAACGGTCCGACCAAAGGTCGAGGAGTCGACGCGTCAGCTCACGCGTCGGCGATCGTGAATTCGACGGACGCGCCGCTCACTTCGAGCACACGGCGGCAAGGTGTGGAGGGCGCGCGTAATACGAGCTCGCTGCCGCTCGACTGCAGCCGGCGTTGCGCCTTCAAGAGCTCGCGCACGCCGGACGAGTCGATGAAGCCGACTCCGGACAGGTCGACGACCGCGCTGCTCCCGACCGTGTTCGCGGCATCGGACAGAGTCTCGAGCTCCATCGACAGCCGTTTGGCGACCGCGACGTCGATCTCTCCGCGCACGACCAGCACCGGACCGGCGTCGAGGTCGGCGCGTTCGAAGACGAGATCCCAGTCGTTCAAGTGGATTCGATTCCTTCGATCTGGACGACGACGAGGGCGAGGTCGTCACGCGGCTCGCTCGGACCATACGCGATCACGGCGTCGACGATGCGATCCGCGAGGGCATCGATATCCGGAGGTGCCGACGCCACGAGCTGCATCAATCGATCTTCGCCGAACAGCTCCTGGCCACGATGATGGGCCTCGGTGACGCCGTCGGTGTACATCACGACGATGTCACCCGGTAACAGGTCGACGACCTGCTGCCGGAACGTCACGTTGCGCAAGGGAACGCCGAGCAGCGGACCGGTGCACGTCATGAGCTCGACCGACCCGTCGGCGCGTCGGATCACGGGCGGCGGGTGGCCAGCGCACGCGATCGTGAACCGCGCACCGCGCTCCGGTTGCAGATTCGGTTGCAACAAGCCGCAACAGACGGTGCAGAACTCGCCCTGCCCCTCACCAGTCGCCAGCGTGTCGTGCAGCGACGCCAACAAGCGGCGCGGTGTTCGCTGCTTCATCGCGACCGCGCGCAACGTGTGCCGCGAAAGACCCGCGATCGCCGCGGCTTCCGGACCCTTTCCGCTCACGTCGCCGAGAACCACCGACCACGCGTTCCGGCCGACCTGAAAGACGTCGTAGAAATCGCCGCCGACCTCGTTCCCCTCCCCCGCGGCGCGGTAGCGCCCGGCGAGCCGCACGCGCGGGATCACCGGCAGTGTCGGCGGGAGAAGGCTCGATTGCAGCGCTCGCGCGACGTGATCGCGTTCGGCGAAGAGACGCGCGTTGTCGAGCGCGAGACCCGCGCGACGCGCGAGCTCTTCGGCGAGCGCGAGGTCCTGCGGTCCGAAGCGCCGCCCCGAACCGGCCGAGACCAGCGTGAGCGCGCCGAGCGTGCGCCCGCGAGCTGTCAGCGGCACGCACATGTACGACGTGAAGTCGAGCGCCTTGACGACCTGATAGTGCTCCTCACTACGCGTCGTCGCCCGGAGGAAGTCGTCGGACATCTCCGTCGAGAGCTCCGAGCGTCCACCGCGCACCACGCTCGCCGCCGGATGGGTGCCGAACGGATCGGGCGCGAACTTCGTTTCCAGGAGTTCCACCAGCTCGACCTGACGAGGATCGGCGTGCACCGCGGCCCGCCGGCGGATGCCGGTCTCGTCGGCGACGTCGATGAGGCAGAGATCGGCGACGAACGGAACGCACAGATTCGCGAGCCGGCGGTATCCCTCGGGATAGTCGAGCGACCACGACAACAGCGCGCTCGTCTCACCGAGAAAACGCTGCACCTCCTCGGATCGACGCCGTGCGGCGATCTCGTGTTCGGCCGCGTGGAACAGACGCGCGATGTCGAGCACGATGCCGGCCTGATCGGCGATGTCGCCGACGAGCTGCGCGTCGACCATCGTGAACCGATCCGGTTCCGTGTCGCCGAGGATCAAGCCGCCGATCAGCTCGCCGTTACGCGACCGCGCCGGCGCGACGATGCAACTGCGCAATGGACCGGTCGTGGCCGCGACGACCGCATCGAGCATGCACGCGTCGTGGCGGCCGTCCGCGAGATCGTCGACACAAGTCGGCTTCGGCTCGTGCAGCGCGGCGAGGAGCGAGAACGCGTCGGCCGCGGTCGCGGTTTCGGCGGCGGGTACGGCGGCGCGTCCCGAGAGCGACGCGACGACGAACTCGTCCGCGGCGTCGCCGGTTCGCACGAACGCGCCGACGGTCGCACCCGTGAGCCGCCGTGCCGCGTCGGTAACCGTTTGCATGACGCGGTCGCCGTCGAGCTCCTCGACAAGCGTCTGGCCGACGTCGCGCAGGATCTGCGCCATCGCGACCATCTGCCGCAGCTGCTCCTGCGACGCACGCTCGGCTGTGACGTCGAACGCGAGGCTGATCACACCCGTCACTGCGCCCGACTCGTCGAAGACCGGGGAGTTCACGGCGTGAACTTCGACGATGGCGTCGTCCGCCCGCAGGACCGCGAAATCTCCCTCCCAGCTCTCGCCGGCGAGGATCTTTTCGCCGATCTGGGAGCGCAACTCGGGCGTCACCGGTTCGATCGAGAACCGATCCGACTGATCGCCGCGCAGCTCCTCCGGCGTCCGTCCGTAGAGGTGGGCGCAGTACTGGTTGGCGTAGAGGACGACTCCGTCGAGATCCACAACCAGAATCGCCGCATCGACGCGGTCGAGGATCTCCGCCCCAAGATCGACAAGACGTCCACGCGGCGCTCGCTCCAACGCCGGCATACTTCCAGTAAACCATCTGTCGCAACATGCGTCACAGCAGTTGGAATTCCGGCCAAAAGCTGCCGAATGCCGCGCGATTCGCCGGTTATGCGGGCTCGGTCCCGTGGTGGCGAGCGAGACGCGGCAGTCCGGCGGTGGCGGCCTTAGGGTCGCGCGATCTCCGGATCCGCTCCTTGCGATAGTCCGCCAGCACCGCAACATCGGCGCCCGCGGCCTGCCGGAAGCGGGAGGCCGTCAGATTGAGGCGAGGTCGCCGCGGCATCGGCGCCACGCTGCGGTCCGAGATCGCCGCGGTGAACAACTCGATCAGCTTGCGGCGCCGTCGCACGCGAATCGAAGAGAGCCGGGTCGCGGCGACGGTGCCGACAATGACGATGACGACCGAGATCACGGTGATGGCGATCATGGACGGTCCTCCGGGCGGGTAACCAGCGCGTACCCGGGACGCGATACGGCTAACCGCACGCGACCCGTTTCACGAGCCGGCGCCGCCGGGTACCGCACACGACGAACCACGGGCGCGAACCACGCAGGCACAGGAGGCACTCATGCCACGCGGATCATCACCCAAGCGAGAGCGGCAGTATCGCCACATCCGGGACGCCGAACGCGAGCGGGGCGTCTCGAAGGGACGCGCCGAAGAAATCGCGGCGCGAACCGTCAACAAGGCCCGCGCCCGAGCCGGTGAGTCGCGTTCTTCGTCTCGGCTCTCGAAGACCGACATCTCGTCCCAGAAGCGCGCGAGCTACCGCCGCACGCACGGCGGAACCGGACGCACGCGCGACCAGCTCTACGAAGAGGCGAAGCAGCGCAGCATTCCGGGGCGCTCGCGCATGAATAAGCGACAGCTGGAACGCGCGCTCCGCTGACACCTCGGTGTCGATTCCCGCGGACCGCGAGCGACGAACCGCGTAGCGCGGCCCGGTCTTGCACTTCACCCGAACGTATGAAGGCGCGACCTTCTCAGCGGCCCCGATCGTCGCTAGGGTGCGGCCGCCGTACCCGGTTACGAAGGGGAGTCACCCACACCGGTGGTCGAGACCGACGACGCTCCCGGGACATCTCCGAGTGGGCGGCACATCTTCCAGGCGGACGCCGGAAGAACCACTGCGCGCCCGGGTCCGAATCCGCCGTCGCGTCTGCCCCACATCGCCGCGGTGGGCGTCCTCGGCGCCGGGCTCGCAATCACCGCCACACTCTCTCTCGTGACGGCGGTCATTCACAACAACAACGAGAACCGGCTGCTGCGCCAGCGTACTGCCGAGGCCGCGGCCGTCCTCAGCGCGGCCGTCCCGACGCTGCAAACGCCCCTCGTCTCGGCGGACGCGGTCGCGGAGGCGACGAACGCGAGGCCCGGCGACGTCTCGGGTGTGCTCGCATCACTGCTCGAGAGCAAACGCTTCGTCTCGGCGTCGGTCTGGCCGGTGCACGCAGCTGATCCGGCACCGCTCCACCTGTTCGGCGGCGCGCCCGAACTCGCAACCGAATCGGTCGCGGCGCGACGCGACATGATCACGCGCGCGGTGGGACGAAGCCCGAACATGGCCATCGTGAATCTTCTGGACAATCCCGATCGCCGGCTCGGGTACGCATACGCAGAGGGTAAGGACGCGAAGTACGTCGTGTACGCCGAGGCCGCGCTCCCCAAGAACCGGCGGGCCCGGGTCGACACGAACACCGCGTTCAACGATGTCGACTACGCCATCTATCTCGGCCGCGATTCGTCGACGCGAGAGCTCATTGCTTCGAGCAACGCGAATCCGAACTTCGGCGGACGCAAGGCCGCAACCAATATCGCGTTCGGGGACAGAACCTTGCACCTCGTTTTGACGCCCCGCCAGGAGCTCGGCGGCACGCTGCTCCCCCGGCTGCCGTGGATCATCGCCATTCTCGGGTCGATCATCACCATCGTGGCGGCGCTCATGACGGAACGGCTCGTCCGGCGACGCGCCGACGCGGAGTTCCTCGCCGCCGAGAACGCGCACTTGTTCCGTCAACAACGGAGCGTTGCGCAGACGCTGCAGCACAGCCTGCTCCCCGAGCGGTTGCCGGAAGTCGACGGTCTCGATATCGCGGTCCGCTACGCGACGGGAGTCGACGGCGTCGACATCGGTGGTGACTGGTACGACGTGATCGTCAACGACGACGGACGGGTATTGATCGTCGTTGGTGACGTGTCGGGGCGCGGGCTGCGCGCCGCAACCGTCATGGCGTCGTTGCGATACGCCATCCACGCGTACGCGGCGCAGGGCGACGAGCCGGCCACGATCCTGACCAAGCTCGGATCGCTGATCAGTGTCGAACGGGACGACCACTTCGCGACGGTATTGTGCGGACTCGTGGACGTCGCCGGGCACCGGTTGAGCATCGCGAATGCCGGCCACCCGAGCCCGCTCCTCGTCACCGGCGACCGCGCGGATTTCGTCACGACGCGCGTGGGTCCGCCCGTCGGTGTGAACGGCGCGTCTTACACCGAGGTCGACGTATCGGTCCCACCGGAAGCCACGCTCATCGGATTCACCGACGGCTTGTACGAACGCCGCCGGGAACATCCCGACACGGGACTCGCTCGGCTTCGGGACGCATCGCTGGGATTCACGTCGCTCAACGACGTACTCGACGGTCTGTTGGAGAAGCTGGCGCCCGGCGGAGGGCACGACGACACCGCGATACTGGGTATCCGATGGCAGACCTAGCCGGCGAGGGTTTTGCACTGGGCAGCGTCGAGGCAGCCGCGATCGAAGCGGGCGTTCCCGTCGTGCGGCTCACCGGCGAGATCGACATCTCCAACGCGGAGCCGATCGGCGAGGCGCTCGAGGGGATCGTCGGACGCGACGCGCGGCGAGTCGTCGTCGACGTCGAAGGTCTCGAGTTCATGGACAGCGCCGGCATCGCGATGCTGTTGCGCACCGCGGCACGGGTCGACGCCGTGGAGATCAGACATCCGTCGGAAGTCATGCGCCGCATCATCGAATGCACCGGCCTCACGGGCATCTTCCGCATGACGGATTGACCGGCGTCACACTTGACGCGACGTTTACCGGGGGGGCGTACGGGGTAGTCCGGCCGCAGCAGTGCGAGGGAGGACCGATATGGGGGAGGAGCGCGTGCTCCAACCGGATCTTTCGCTGACGACCAAACGCAGCGGATCCCGGGCGATCGTGCACGTAAAGGGCGATCTCGACGCGTTCTCGGCGCCGAGTCTCGAGGCGGAGGTCGCACACCTGGTTGCGGGCGCGACGAACGATGTCGTGTTCGACCTGTCGGCCACCGGCTTCCTCGATTCTTCGGGGCTGCGGGCGTTGCTCGTCGCCGAACGCTCGGTGCTCGATCACGGCGGTCAGATCACGCTGCGAGCGCCGAGCGAACCGGTGCAGCGACTGCTCGAGATCACGGGGTTGTCGGATCACTTCCTCGTGGAAGCGTCGTAGACATGAGCTCAGGTGAACCGAGCAACGACGGCGCCGCCGATCACGTCGTGCGCCTCTCCGTGCCCGCCGCGCTCGAGTACGTACGCATCATTCGTCTGACCGGCTCCGGCGTCGCGAGCCGCCTGGCATTCGACGTCGAGGAGATCGAGAACCTCCGCGTCGCGATCGACGAGCTCGCGAGTATGGCAATCGAGGCGGCCGACGGTGGCGAGCTCGAAATCACGTTCCGATCCGGGGAGAACGAACTGCGCATCGAAGGTCGCGCGCCGGCCCGCGCCGGCGCCGAGGTCGGGATCGATGCGTTGACCGGGCAGATCCTGAAGGCCGTTATCGACGACTACGAGCTGCGCACCGACAGCGGCCACGTCTGCTTCTCCTGCACCGCGCGCCGCCCCTTGAGCTGACATGGCGCTGTCCGCAGAGGAACGCGCCGAGTCCCGCGCGAAGTTCGTCGAGTATCGCCGCACGGGCGATCGCAGGCTGCGCAACGAGCTGATCGAAGCACACAAGTCGCTCGCGTCCCATCTCGCGCGCCGGTACGCGAACCGAGGCGAACCGTTCGACGACCTCCTGCAGGTCGCGTACCTCGGCATGCTGAAAGCCGTCGAGCGATTCGATCCCGATCGCAATCTCGAGTTCTCCACGTATGCGACCGTCACCGTCGAGGGCGAGCTGAAGCGCCACTTCCGGGACAAGACCTGGTCGGTGCGCGTCCCGCGGCGGCCGCAGGAACTGCACCTGCGCCTCGGCAACGTGATCAACGAACTGTCGCAGCGGCTCACCCGCGCGCCGCGTATCCCCGAGGTGGCCGCGGAGCTCGGCGTGAGCGAGGAAGAAGTACTCGAAGCCATGGAAGTCGGTGGCGCGTATCGTTCTTCGTCGCTCGATACGCGTACAGGCGAGAACGCCGAGCCGACCGTCGTGGAGCGGCGCCTCGGCACCGAGGATCGCGGCTTCGACATCGCCGAGCACCGAGTCGTGCTCGAGGCCGTCCTCTCCGAGCTCTCCGATCGCGAGCGGACGATCGTCGAGTTGCGCTTCTTCCAGGACAAGACGCAGACCGAGATCGCCGAGGAGGTCGGCATCAGCCAGATGCACGTCTCGCGGCTCCTCGCGCGCACCCTGGTGCAAATGCGGCAGCGCTTGGAGACCCTCGACGCTTGACGCGCTAGTTGTGGTGCGCGTGCTCGTGCGCGTCGTCTTCGACGCACGCGTGGCACTCGACCTCGAGCGTCGCGTGGTCGATGCCGAAGTCGGCCGCGAGCATCTCCTTCAACGCCCCCGCCCGTAGCTGCGCCTCGTGCAAGCTCAGCGGGCCGGTCAGGACGACGTGGGCCGAGAGCGCGGCCTGCTCGCTGCCCATCGTCCACAAGTGGAGATGGTGCACGGCCTCGACGCCCCGCGCACCGCCGAGCGCATCGCGCACCGCGCCGACGTCGAGCCCGACCGGCACCGTCTCCAGCAGCACGCGGCCGGCATCGCGCAGCAGTTGCCACGCGGCCGCTGCTACGAGGACCGAGATCGCGATCGACATCGCCGGGTCGAGCCAGTCGGCACCGAACAGCGCGATCCCGACGCCGGCAACGATCACGCCGATCGACCCGAGCGCGTCGGAGACCAGGTGCCAGAAGGCGCCGCGTACGTTCAGGCTGTGGTGTGCATGGCGGTACAGCGCGGCGGCGCTCGCGATGTTGACGAGGAGACCGATCACGCCGATCACGACGACGCCCGATGCGACGACGTCGGGCGGGTTGCCGAGCCGTCGGATCGCTTCGAAGCTCACGACGACCGCGCTCGCGAAGAGCAACAGGCCGTTGGCCTGGGCGACGAGGACCTCCCAACGGGCGAAGCCGTAGGTGTGGTGGTCGGTCGGCGGCCGCCGGGCGATCCGCAGCGCGGCGTACGCGATCGCCAGCACGACGATGTCGGTCGCCATGTGTGCCGCATCGGCGAGCAGCGCGAGGGAACCGAAGGCGAAGCCGCCGACGACCTCGACCGCGAGAAACAGCACGTTCACGACCAGCGCGAACACGAGCGCGCGACCCCGGGCGTGTCCCAACGTGTCGATGAGCGAATTGTAGGTGCGCGTGTGCGCTACGGGTGCCCCGGTCCGAGACGCTCGGCGCGCGCCGCCTCCCGGCGAAAGAGCTCCTCGACGTCCGTGCGCATCTTGTCGTCGGTCGGCGGCCAGCCCTTCGGGCTGACCCGGCCGTCGATCGACGAGAGCTCGACCGGTCGCCGCTCGTTCGACGCCTGGTAGACGGCGAAGCAGAGCTGGAGCGCGCGGATCGCCGTCTCGGGATCAAGGTCAGGCTGCTCGCCGGCGAGCAACGCATCGACGAACGCCGACGCCGATCGCCGGAAGGATCCGTCGTAGCTCGGGTCGAGCTCGGAGAAGGTCGTCTGCCGGCCGTCCTCTTCGTAGAGCACGATCGGCGCCAACCCGATGTGCAGGTTGCCGCACAGTCGCGTCACCCAGATGAATCCGCGCGTTCCCTGGATCTCGAAGAACTCGTCGGCGCCGTAGTAGTCGCTGCGAATGAACATGTCGGGCGCGTACGACACTTCCATCATGCCGAGCAGGTCGTCGCGGTCGTACTCGAACAGCGCGACGGTCGGGGCCTCGAAGAACAGCGGACCCTGGCGGACGATCGACTGCACACTGCGGATGTCGCTGTCGACGAGCCACAACGCCATCGCGTACTTGTGCATGACGTCGTCGAAAAGGTGGCCGCCGGGGCTCTCGGCGTTGAATCGCCATGTGTAACCGGCGGGATCGAGATTCGCCTGGAACCGCGATTCGGTTCGACCGACCACTGTCTTGATCCGAATCACCGTGGGCGTCCCGATCGCGCCTTCACGAATGAGGTCACGCGCCTTTTGCAGCGGCGGGTAGTGGCAGCAGTGCTCGGTTACCCGGAGGATGCGATCGTTCGCCCGGGCGGACTCGAGCATCCGGCGTCCGTCGGCGACGTCGTTCGCGATTGGTTTCTGGCACGAGACGTGCTTGCCCGCCTTCACCGCCGCAATGGTGTGCTCGGCGTGCAGCGGCGTAGGGCTCAGGATCTCGACTGCGTCGATGTCGTCGTCGGCGAGCAGCTGGTCGACGTCGGTGTAGCCCCGTTCGACGCCCCATTCCAGCATCCGCCGTTCGAGCACCTCGGGTCTGGGGTCGCACACCGCGACCACGTCGCACTGCTCGTGTTCGAGATATCCCGGCACGTTCAGCGTCGCGATGTTGCCGGTTCCGATGATGCCGATGCCCACTCGTTCGGTCGCCATGGCGTCATGCTGGCACAACCGGACGAAAATGCGCCCGCCGGGGACGGCGGCCCGCATACCGTTTCGCGATGCCGATCGCTCCGACGGAACGGACGAAGGTGCGCCGGCTCCCGGCGCGCGCGAGCTACGAACGCGAGCTCATAGACGCGGTCGTCGACGAAGCACTCTCGTGCCATGTCGGCTTCGCAGTCGAAGGCCGTTCTTGGGTCGTCCCGACGATCCACGCGCGCATCGGTGATCGCCTCTACCTCCACGGCGCGGTCGCGAACCACATGCTGGGTTCGCTGGCCGGGGGCGTCGAGGCGTGCATAACGATCACGATCATCGACGGGCTCGTGCTGGCGCGCTCGGCTTTTCATCATTCGATGAACTATCGGTCGGTGATGATCTTCGGCCGGGCGATGCCGATCGACGACCCCGCCGAGAAGAAGGCGGCCCTCGCCGCCCTGGTCGAACACGTGGTGCCGGGCCGCACGGCCGACGCCCGCGAACCGTCCGTCAAGGAGCTGCGAACCACGCTCGTGCTCGGGCTCTCGATCGCCGAGGCCTCGGCCAAGATGCGCACCGGTGGGCCGATCGACGACGACGAGGACCTCGACCTGCCGGTGTGGGCCGGTCTACTCCCGGTCGCGACGGTGTTCGGCGAGCCGCTCGCCGACACACCCGACCGCCCACTCCCCGACTACGTCCGCGACTACCGCCGGCCCTGAGCCGGATTCGGTCGCCCGTTTAGGCGACGAGGCCGACGGTCGGCTCCCGACGCACCTCGTGGTTCATCACCTCGTCGAGCAGCGCCGTCAGATCGGATCGGGTAGACGCGTAGGCCGGGTCGTCGTAGCGGTTGACGATCTCGCCCGGATCGTCGCCGAGGTCGTAGAGCTCGCCGAAAGGCGCCGCGAGGTAGCGGTGCAACTTGTAGCGCCGGGTCGAGATGGTCCGCATCGGGATGGAGGCGACGATCTCGAAGTCGTTCTCGGTCAGCACGTACTCCCGCGGCGCCCCGGCGAGTGATCGGCCTTCCATCCATGCAGGCACGTCGAGACCGGCCGCCTCGAGGATCGTCGGCGCGAGGTCGATGGTGCCGACCGGCGCGTCGACACTCGCACCCGCGGCGATGCCCGGACCGCGCACGAGCAACGGGACCCGCAGCAGCGAGTCGTACCCGAACGGACCCTTGAAGATCAGCTGGTGCTCGCCGAGGAACTCGCCGTGGTCGGTTGTCACGACGACGAGCGTCTCCTCGGACAGCCCACGCTCGTCGAGCGCGTCGAGCACGCGTCCGATCGCGTGGTCGAGCTGCGCGACCATGCCGTAGTAGCCGGCCGTCATGCGCGCGAGCTCCTGACGCGTGAGGGTGGCGCCACCGGGATTCGCCCACTCGAGGTCGCGCCCGCGCAGTCCGCGCGACAACATCTCGTGGAACGGGGGCTTCGTCGCGAATTCGTCGGCGTGTATCTCGGGAAGGATCTCGAGCGCGTCCTCCGGCCGGTACCGGTCGCACCAGGGTGCAGGCGCATCCATCGGGTGGTGTGGGTCGGCGAAGCTGACCCAACCGAAGAACGGTCCGTCGACGTTACGCAGCCACTCGATCGCGCGGTCGGCGACCCAGGTCGTGGGATGGTCTTCCTCGGGCAACGCGTTGTGCCATGTCTGCGTGTGGTCCCACTGCGCGCCCGCGGCCTCGGGCTGCATCAGGCGGATGCGTTCCGCGCCGCGCTCGAAACCGTCGCGGAACAGGTAGCGCGCGTAGTGCAGGCCGAACGGCGGTGGTCCGTAGACCCAGTTCCACCGGCCCATGAGATCGGCGATGCGCAGGTTGTGCCCGAACAGCAAGAGCTCGGCGTGCTCGAAGCCGAAGTACGGGCCGTGCCACTCGGGGTCGACACGCGCCGAGCCCTCAACCGACTCGATCTTGCCGGTCGGCAAGAACGGGAACGCGGTGGCAAAGTGCGCCTTGCCGACGATCGCGGTCGCGTAGCCCGCGTTCCCGAGCAGCGTTGCGATCGATCGCGCTTGCGCGTCGGGCGGCAGGTCGACACCGTTGCACGTGACGCCGTGCGTCGACGGGTAGGTCCCAGTCAGGATCGTGGCGCGCGCCGGCTGGCAGAGCGGATTCTGCGTGCGCGCAGCCGAGTAGCGCGTTCCCTGCGCGGCGAACCGGTCGAGTCGCGGCGTCGCCTGCAACGGATTGCCCGAACATCCGAGCGTGTCGGCGCGTTGCTGGTCGGTCGTGATGAGCAGTACGTTCATGCGCCGTCGCATCGTACGTTGACGACCTCAGGAGCGGCATGATGAAGGCCAAGCGCACACCCGACGAACGGTTCGCCGGCCTCCCCGACTTCCCGTTCGAGCCGCACTACGCGGAGGTCGACGACACCGAGGGCGGCACGCTTCGGGTCCACTATCTCGACGAGGGCGACCGGGGCGGACCGGTCGTGCTGCTCATACACGGTGAACCGTCGTGGTGTTACCTGTACCGCAAGATGATCCCGGTCCTCACGGCGTCGGGGTTGCGTTGCGTCGCGCCCGACCTCGTCGGCTTCGGGCGTTCGGACAAGCCCGTTGAACGCACGGACTACACGTACGCGCGTCACGTCGAATGGATGCGCGCGGCGCTGTTCGAGGCGGCCGGCCTCGATGCCATCACGTTTGTCGGCCAGGACTGGGGCGGCCTGATCGGGTTGCGGCTCGTCGCCGAACACCCCGACCGGTTCGAGCGCGTCGTCACGGCCAACACGTTCCTTCCGACCGGCGACCGCCCGCCGGGTGAGGCGTTCCTCCGTTGGCAGCAGTTCTCGCAGACGGTGGAGGACTTCGCCGTGGGCTTCATCGTCAGCAGCGGCTGTCACGTGACGCCGAGCGATGCCGTCGCCGCCGCGTACGACGCACCCTTCCCCGACGATTCCTACAAGGCCGGCGCGCGCCAGGTCCCGTTGCTCGTGCCGACCTCGCCGGACGATCCGGCCTCCGCCGCGAATCGCAAGGCGTGGGACGTGTTACGCGGATGGAAGAAGCCCTTCCTCACCGCGTTCTCCGACGAAGACGCGATCACGCGCGGCGGCGACCGCGTCTTCCAGAGCGAGGTCCCGGGTTGTGCCGGTCAACCCCACACCACGATCGCCGGCGGTGGCCACTTCCTGCAGGAAGACTGCGGGCCGGAGCTCGCGCGGGTTGTCGCCGAGTGGATCGCGAGTACGTGAACCGAGAACCCCACGACGTTCTCTCGCTCGCCGACGAAGTGCAGGCGATCGCGAGGACCGGGCTGCACTACAGCGACAACCCCTTCGACCGCGAGCGTTACTCCCGGCTACTCGCCGCGGCCGAGCGCGAGTACTCGTCGGTTACGGGTCTCGCAACCGAAGTCGTCGCCGAGCGCCTCGCCGCCGATCTCGGCTACGTCACCGCGAAGGTGGGCGCGGACGCGGCCGTGTTCGACGAGCGCGACCGCGTCCTCCTTGTCCGTCGCGTCGACGACGGGAAATGGGGACTGGTCGCGGGCTGGGTGGACACCAACGAGTCGCCGGAGCAGACCGTCGTGCGCGAGTTGGCGGAGGAAGCCGGCGTCGAGGCGCGGATCGACCGGCTCGTCGGCGTCTTCTTCCGTGAAGCAGCCGCGACCACGACGCCGCACGGAACGGTGTCGGTCGTCTATCTCTGTTCCATCACCGGCGGAAGTTTGCGAGCGCAGCCGCACGAGGTCCTCGAGCTCGCGTGGCGCGCGATCGACGACGTCGAGCCGCACGGATGGCACCACCATCACGAACTGCTCGCGCGCGCCGCCCTCGAAACCCGCCGGCGAACGCGCGCCGGGATCTAGGGTCCTCGGGTGCAGCCGCTGTCGTTCGAACGCGTCGAGATCGACGGCGTACCGGCCTACGTCGGCAACAACGACGGACCGGTCGTCGCGGGTCTCACGTTTCGCACCGGCGTCGCCGACGAGACCCCGCGCGATCGCGGGATCACGAGCTTGGTGGCGGAGCTGGCCGCGATCGACGTCGACAACGTCGAGTTCGAAGTCGGCATGACCGCGACATCGTTCGTCGCGCGCGGGAACGCGAACGACGTCACGCAGGCGCTCACCGCCGTATGCGATGCGCTTCCGGCCTTTGCCGACGACGAACTGCGCCAGCTCGGCGACACGATCCTCGACGAATGGCCCCAGCCGCCCACACTCCGCACGATGCTATTGACGTTGCGCTTCGGCGCGCACGATCACGGCGTCGCCGCACTGCCGCCGCTCGGGCTGTTGCGCGTCGAAGGCGACGACGCCCGGGCGTGGGCGAACCGGGTGTTCACACGCGGCAACGCTGCGCTCTGGTCGACCGGACCCCTCGCCGCGAGCGTGTCGCTCCCGCTCCCCGCCGGTGATCGCATCCCCCCGCTCCCCCGCGCCGACTCGGAGTGCGCGACGCCCGCGTGGTGCCCGAACGTGTGGCTCGGCGCCATGTTCCACGACGCCGTCGACGCCACGCTCGTCGCTTCGATGTCGGACGCGACGCTCGTCACGATGCGTGCGCTCGAAGACGAGCTCGTCGAGCGCCTGCACGACACACCGTTGCGGGGAACCAAACCCGAGATCCACCTCGCGCGGTGGGCCGACGACCTCGGCTATGTCATGCTGTCGCTCGACACGGTCGCGTCCGGGAACGACGGTGTCGAAGCCCTCCTCGGGAGTCTCGACGACTTTTCGGAGCTCGGACCGGATCCCGACGAGTTGACCGCCGCGACCAATGCGATCTGGCGATGGAGCACCGAACGTGGCAACGCCGAAGACGTCGCCGAGATGCTCGCCGCCGACGAGCTGCGCACCGGACGGCCGCGACTCCTCGACGCGTTCCTCGATTCGGTCGACAAGGTCAGCGGCGAGGACGTGCAGCACGTCTTTGCCGAGCTGCGCGAGTCGATCATGCTCGCGGTCCCGGCCGACGCCGACATCGTCGCTCCCGAGTTCACGCTGCTCGACCGATCGTCCGCAGTCGTGGTCGACGGGAAGAAATATCGGCGTACGCAGGCGACCGGAACCCCTGTCGACGACGCCCGCCTCATCGTGGGAGCCGACGGCGTGTCCTACGCGAGCGACGACCAGCAGCTCGCCGTGTACTTCGAGGACTGCGTCGCTGTCGTCGCGTATCCGGATCACTCCATCGCGCTCTACGACGTCGACGGGACGGACATCGAGTTCTCCGCCGCCGAATGGCGCGACGGCGGCCAGGCCTACGAATCGGTGGTTGCGGCCGCGCCGCCGGACACCCTGCTCGTCGCGCGCCGCTCACTCGGAACGGGCATGGCGGCAGCGGCCGGCGGCGAGGCCACCGACCCCGACGCCGTGGAGACCGTCGAAGGAGACGCAGCGGACGAAGTGCAGATCTAGCGATCGGACGCGTCGCAACCACCGGCGGCGCGGGCTTCGTCGACATCGATCGCGGCGAGCAGCGTCGCCAGCGTCTCCAGATCAGCGGGTCCCAACCGGTCGACGAAGTACTCGCGCACGCCGCGGACATGGGTGGGCGCCGCCGCCTCGAGCGTCTTGGCACCGAGCGCCGTCAATACCGCGTTCGCGCCGCGCCGGTCGTTGGGGCAGCGCTGCCGTTCGACCAGACCGCTGCGGACCAGCCCGTCGACCCTCCGGGTGATTCCGCTCGGTGACAGGTGGAGGCGGCCGGCCAGCTCGCTCATCCGGATGGCGTGTCCAGGCGCCTCGGAGAGGAAGACGAGGACCTCGTAGTCGCCCAGGCTCAGCCCGTGCTCCGCCTGCAACTCGTTGTCCAGCACTGCGAGGAGCCCCGTCGTGGACGTGATCAGCCCGCGCCAGGCCTGCATCTCGGATTCGTTGAGCCACTTCGGCGCGGCGCTCATGAAGAAATTCTACCCGGGTCGGGAATGTTCTTGTGCCCGCAAGCATTTCCATGATTGTTGCGTAAGCAACGACTGCGGCGGGCTCGTCCGCCCGCCGACCGACCCCGGAGGAACACTCATGACCACCACGCCGTCGCAATCCGTCCGCACCGTCCCCGTCCCGGGATCGTACGCACTCGACCAGACCCATTCCTACGTCTCGTTCAGCGCCCGCCACTTGATGGTGACGAAGGTTCGCGGCCGGTTCCCCGTCACCTCCGGTCATCTCGTGATCGCCGAGGACCCGGCGCAATCGTCGGTCGAGGCGACGATCGACGTGTCGGCGGTCGAAAGCGGCGACCCGAAGCGCGACGAGCACCTGCGCTCGGCCGATTTCTTCCACGCCGAGCAGTACCCGACCGTCTCCTTCCGCTCGACCGGCGTCGAGGACCACGGCAACGGCGAGTTCACGCTCGTCGGCGACCTGACCGTGCGCGACACGACCCGTCCCGTAACACTTCAAGGCGAATTCCTCGGATCACAGGCGTCGCCGTGGGGCGACACTCGCATCGGCTTCAGCGCCGAGACCGAAGTCAGCCGCAAGGATTGGGGACTCGAGTGGAACGTCGCGCTCGAGACCGGCGGCGTCCTCGTCGGCGACAAGGTGAAGCTCACGATCGACGCGGAGTGGATCAAGGAATAACGGCGCGACGACGTGCGTAACGGGCCGCGGTTCCGGACTGGACCGCGGCCCGTTCACGCACCTGACACGCGCGTCAGGCCCGGAATACCCTTGCCCGCATGGCGGACACGATCCGGCTCAACTGGCGCAAGAGCGATACCCACGGCCTCGAAGACGATCCGGAGCCGCGGCCGATTCACTACACGCTCTTCTCGACCGACGACCACCTCGTCGAGCCGCCCGGAATGTTCGACGGCCGTCTGCCCGCGCGCCTGCAGGATCTCGCGCCCAAGGTCGTCGAGACCGAAGAAGGTCACGAGGTCTGGCACTTCGACGGGAAGGTGTACTTCCAAGTCGGTCTCAACGCCGTCGTCGGTCGCAAACGCGAAGACTGGAAGGTCGAGCCGACCCGCTTCGACGAAATGCGCGCGGGATGCTTCGACGTCGACGCCCGCATCCGCGACATGGACATCAACGGCGTGTGGGCGTCGGTCAATTTTCCGTCGCAGATCACCGGCTTCTGCGGCGCGGTGTTCTCGCGTTGCAGCGACCCGAAGCTCGGTCTCGCCGTGACGCGCGCGTGGAACGACTGGTTCTACGACGAGTGGTTCTCGAAACATCCCGACCGCATCGTTCCGATGGGCATCACGTATCTCGCCGACGCGGAACAGGCGGCAACCGAGATCCGGCGCAATGCCGAGCGGGGCTTCACGGCGGTGACACTGCCGGAGATGCCGCACCGCATCGGCATGGAGCCGATCTTCTCGGAGTGGTGGGATCCGATCATCGCCGCGTGCGCCGAGACGGGGACGGTCGTATGCCTCCACGTCGGTTCGAGCGGGGTCACCGACCTGATTCCCGGCTCACCGATGGTGCCGCTCGCCGCCACGCTGTTCGGACAGCTCTCCTTGGGCGCGTGCGCGGAGTGGCTCTGGTCGCGCTACCCGGCCAGCTATCCCGACCTCAAGATCATCATGAGCGAAGGCGGGATCGGCTGGGTCGCGATGCTGCACGACCGGCTCGAGAACATTGTTGACCGTTCCGGCTACGGCCATTACTTCCCCGGCGACCTGCGGCCGGCGGAGGTCCTCCACCGCAACTTCTGGTTCTCGACCATCGACGATCCGTCGACGCTCTGCACGCGCGACACCGTCGGTATCGACCACATCACCTTCGAGTCGGACTATCCCCACGGCGACGGCACGTGGCCCGACACGCAACGCGTGTTCGAAGAGGTGTTCGGCGGTCTGAGCGACGACGAGATCGCGAAGATCAGTCACGAGAACGCGGCCGCGCTGTTCCGTCACCCGCTGCCGCCGGCCGACAGTCCCCACGCGATCGGCGTCCGGCGATGAGCGACGCCGCATACCGCGGCGCGCACGTGCAACTCGAGGTGTCCACGCTCGCGGCCGGTGAGTCGTGCGTGCTCAGCGCACCGCTCGGGCAGGAGGCGGCGATCGTGCTGCTCGAAGGATGTGCGTGGTTCGACGGCGAGCTCGCGCGACGCGAGTCCGTATTCGAGGACCGGGCGTGGGCCGCATACCTGCCGCCGGGCGCGGCGTTGTCGGTCGAGGCCGAAGACGACACCGAGCTCGCGTTCGTCGCGACCGTCGGCTACGACCTCAGCGCGTCGGCGCCGACGAGCATCGTGCGTCCCACCGATGTGGCGGTACAGCCGCGCGGGCAGCCGGGATGGCAACGCGACGTGCACGACGTCATCTCTCCCGCCGTACCCGCGCAGCACCTTCTCGTCGGTGAGACGTTCAACGAGCCGGGGCAGTGGTCGTCGTTCCCTCCGCACAAGCACGACGGAGCCGACGGCGAACCCGCGCTCGAAGAGGTGTACTACTACCGCTTCGATCAGCCCGAGGGGTTCGGTTTCCAGGGTCTCTACGAAGCCGAGGGTGAAGCGACCGCGGTATTCGTCAGGCACGGATCCGTCGTCGGCATCCCGCGCGGTTATCACCCGGTGTGCGCGGCCCCGGGCTACCGCCTCTACTACCTCTGGGCGCTCGTCGGCGATCAGCGCCGGCTCGCGATGCACGAGGACCCCGTGCACCGCTGGTTGAACAACGGGTAAATCGTTCATCGCGCCTTTTGCGGGTTCTGGACGGAAACTCTGCGCCAGTTCTCAGGTTGTCGGACAATGATGGATTCGACCGCGGGAATCCGAACCCCCCGACCTTCCCGTGGCTCGCACACCGGTCCGGGACGGTCCCGAATCCTCCCCGCATACTCGGGACCGTTCCGAGGCCGGCAATGCGTTTGCGTCGCCGCGTAGGCGCGAACGATCAGGTCGTCAGCGCTGGCTGCACCCGGTTCGCGACGAGCTCGAGCGACTCCCACGCAACCTCGGGCGCGATCCCGCCGCACAACGGATGCATCGCGAGCGACCCGTACTTCCGCACGAGGTCGACGCACTCGTCGGGTGTGACGACCACATACACCCGGTTCCTTCGCAACTCGTCGACCGTCGTCGCGGTGTCGAGTGCGACCGACGTGAGATTCGCGTCGATCTGCCACTGCGCGTACATGCGGGCGTCGTGTAGCAGGTTCTCGCCGATGAGCGACCACATTCGATCGGGATCGTCGGACACGAACACATTGAGCGGACCGCCGCTCGGGCCCATGACAAAACCCTCGGGCAGACCGAGGCGCGCGCGCTCGCTCTGGTACTCGGCGACGAGGCGCTCGGAGACGACCTGCGGGAAGAACGGCATGTCGAGGCGCGCGGCGCGCAGTGCGGCGGCGCGGGAACCGCCGCCGTAACAGATCAGCGGATACGGCTGGGACAACGGCACGGGTCGGACGTACACGGTCCGGCCCTCGTACGCGAACGGTTCGCCGCTCCACGCCTTGCGCATCACCGCGATGTTGTTCTCCATGGTGCGAGCGCGACCGGAGAAGTCGGAGCCGAGCGACGAGTACTCCGCGGGCCGGTAGCCGAGGCCGGCGACGTATGAGACGCGGCCGCGACTGAGGTTGTCGAGTACCGCGATGTCCTCGGCGAGCTTGACCGGTTCGTACAGCGGGACGAGCAACGCGGCGACACTGATCGCGATGGTGCTCGTGCGGGCGGCGATCGCCGACGCGAACACGAGCGGGGACGGCAGGTAGCCGTCGTCGCTCGCGTGGTGCTCTGAGACGACGGCCGCGGTGAATCCGTTCGCCTCGCCCCACACCGCCATGTCGAGCGCGGTCGCGTAGAGGTCGGGCGCGGGCGCGCCGAACGCCGGCGCGCGCAGGTCGAACCGCATGATGAACGAACCGAGCATCGTGGCCATGGGCCGCGAAGCTACGCGACCGTTCAGACGAAGGTGAATTGATCCGCGGCGACCGCGGGACTCGAACCGCCGGGCGTCGTCACGATGACGTCGACCTTCCCAGCCGACTCTGCCGGCGCGATCGCGATGATCTTGGTGCCCGCCGCGTTCACTTGGAATGACGCCGAAACCGAACCGAACAACACGGTCATCGCACCGTTGAGGTTCCGGCCGCGAATGGTCACGCTCGTGTTACCGAGATGCGATCCCGCCGTACGACTCAGCCTCGTCACGCTCGGCGCCAGATACGTGAACTCATCCGCCGGGCTGATGACGTTCGTTCCGGCGCCCGTGAGGACCGTGACGTCGACCGTCCCGGCGACATGCGGTGGGACGACTGCGACGATCCGGGTTCCAAGGGCATTCACCGTGAAGCTTCCGACCGAGACGTCACCGAACCGAAGGTCGGTGATGCCGCCGAAGTTCTTGCCGCGAATAGCGATCTTCATTCCCCCGGCCCCGGCGCCCGACGATTTGCTGAGCGCAGTGATCATCGGAAGGGGCAGCGGGGCGAGCGGCACGATGACGTTGGACGGCGCCGAGGGCGCGCTCGAATCGATCGAGTTACGCGCGGTCACGGTGCACGTGTACGCGTATCCGGACGAGAGTCCTTGCACCAGGACCGGTCCGCTCGCGGCGGTCGTCGCCGAACGCGACACTCCGCCGTCGCTCGATACACACGTCGCGGTCGTGTCGATGATCGACTCACCGCCATTGTTGCCGAGAACATACGACACGCTCGCCGACGCGTGGCCCGCGACTGCTTGCACTGCGCTCGGCGCGCCGGGCGTGGACAGCGCGACTACAGGCGAAACCGCGTCCGACGGCGTGCCGGATCCAAACGAGTTGTTCGCGACTACGACGCACTGGTACGCGATGCCATAGAGCAATCCCGTGACCGTGATCGGACTCGAAGCACCCTCAGCGAACTCGCTGTCAGCGATCGGTGGGCTCGAACTGCATATCGCGATGTAGTCGGAGATCGGCGACTGTCCGGAGTAGCCCGGAGGTTGGAATGACACCGTCACCGAGCGATCAACGACGGTGGCTCCGGTGATCGACGGAGCGGCGGGCACCGATGGCACCTGAACAGTCGTCGCGGCCGGATCGGTCACGGCCAGCACGATGCCGTTCGGCACGACGACGTCACCGCCGACCGAGACCGTGAACTGGGCGTCCGCACCGAGGAAGACCGGGAGCGCACAGGTACCAGAGTCGTCGGTCGTGCACGACGTGGGTGATGTTCCTCCGATGCGGTGCACGCTGAATTCCAAGAGAGGTTCCAATCCAACCGGGGTGCCATCGGGCTCGGTAAGCGTGGCCCCGGCGACCGGCCCGTTCACGGACGTCACCGTTACGTTCAAGGTCGACCACGTCGGCATGGAGATGACGGTCGAACGCGATCCATTCGTCAGGTCGACATATGGCGCGGTTGCGGCGAAGTCATACAACGTCGGGGCATCACCGGTCTCAACGATGTGCAATCCGTACTGCGAACGTGGCGCGTCGATCGCGAACGATCCATCCGCAGCCGTGACCGTCGACGCAACCACGGTCACGTCATCCCGGGCAACCAGCGAGACTTCGGCATCTGCGTCCGGGCGACCGCCGCCGTCGAGCAGCGTTCCCGAGAAGGTGGCAGGCGGCACGAAGGCATCGGTCGCCACCGACAAGATGGTTCCGCTCGTCGAGGGTGTGCATTGGTAAAGGGCAATCAAGCTGAGACCCGGGAGCCGAAGGTCGTACCTGAGGTCGGCATCATGTTCCACGAACACCACCGGCGACTCGGGATCACTCGGTAACCAGGTTGTCGTCGGGACGGACATTGTCGCGACGAGCGGCTGCGCGACGCCGGCGACGACGTGAACTATCGCGTCAGCGCTCAGGCTGAACGACTGCGTCCCCTCGATTGTGTTCGCCCCGGACAGGGTCACGTCGACGCTCGTCGGCACGTCGAGTCCGTCAGCGATGAGACCTGTATCCACACCGCCCTGAATCTCCTCGGCGGGCAACGTGACCTGCAGTGTTGTTTGCGAGAGCGTGATCCGCGCGCCGTCATGAGGCTGTGGGGAGGCATCCATCGAGAAATCGAAGGCAATGTTCGCGGGCTGCGTCGAGAGAGGCGGAATCTCGCCCAGCGTGCAGAAATTGTCCACACTCGTATCGGCCGTCACAGTGTCTGCCGCGGCGTGACCGGTCATCGCCGGCGACACCAGCGCGCCGAGCGTGCACGTCAGCGCGACGGCCGCACCGAGCGCGCGCGATCTTCGAATCCGTCGGAACCCGTCGCGAATCTCCATCCCCGCACCCCCGCCGCGGGCAAGGTTCGCCCGACGCCGAAAACGTATTCCCGGTGCAACGATCGGTCAAAGCCCGATTCCGCGGCTCGAATCAGACGATCACACGCGGCGCACGCCCGGGATTCGGGAGCCAGCCGTCGAAGCGGCGCGCGGGTCGGATGTCGCGGTAGGCCTCGACGACGGGTGCGAGTTCGGTCGGCGTCGCGCCGTGCATGATCACACCGTCGACACCAAGGTCGAACTGGCGGAGCACGCGCTGCGCGCATCGCGCGGCCGAACCCGTCGCCGCGGGTTCGAGCCACTCGTCGGGAAGCAACGTCGCGACGTGTTCGAGCGTCTCGGTGTCGGCCTTGGCATCGAGCGCACCGGGGAACGACGCGACGACCTCGTCGGCACGGAAACGCGCGAGCACGTCGGGATCCCAACCGTTCGTCGCCACGAGCAGGTCGCCGTAACCCTGCAGATACGTCGCGAGGCGACCAACCGTCTTCTTCAGCCGCAATGGCTCGGGCAGGTGGTCGCCCACCGTCGCGTAGCACGACCAGATGCGCACCGCGGCCGGGTCGCGGCCCGCTTCCTCAGCAGCCCGACGCACCGTCGCGACGCAGCGTTCGACGGTCTCGTCAGTGAAGAACGTGTGGAGGACGACTGCATCGAAACAGCGGCCGCCAAGCGCGAGGGAGTTCGGACCGAAGGCTACGAATCCGAGTGGAATGTCCTCATCGAACGACGCGTCGAGGTGCAGTACCGGGAACTTTCCTGCGGGGCCGTCGTGTCCGAACACGACCTCGCCCTTCCAGAGGCGGCGCATCAGGCCGACGAAGTCCTCGATCTGGGCAGTCGTGATGCGCGGGATCCCGTAGGCGTCGAAGAGCGGTGCGATGCCGCGACCCAGGCCGAGCGTGAACCGCCCGCCCGTGAGACGGTGCATCGTCGTCGCGTGCGAGGCGGTCACGATCGGATGTCGCGTGTTGTGATTGGTTGCCGCGGTCGCGACGCCGAGGGACGACGAAACCGCGCCGACGGCACCGGACAGCGTGAACGCTTCTTTGATGTTGAAGCGTTCGGAGATGAAGGTCGAACCCAGACCCATTGCCTCTCCGGCTGCCACTTCGGCGAAGAGCTCAACCGGCGACTGGGGTGCACCGGCCAACACGTAGAAACCGAGCTCGTTCAGCTGCTCCATGGCGGCGAAACTATGCGATCGGCCGCCGGTCGAAAGGAACGGAACGGTCGAGCGAAGTGCCGGGTCAGTGGAGAATGCCGATCAACAACAAGATGATCAGAATCAGGACGATTGCGCCGACGCCTATGTACATCGCTCCTCCTCTTCTGATGTGGCGACTGACGGAATCGGTTGTACCGACTTCGCGCAACGTGTCAAACCCGGAGTGTCCACCTCGACGCGCGCGTCGCCTCGGGTAGATTGCGGGTCGCCTTCTCGCCTCGCGCTCGTAGCTCAGCTGGATAGAGCAACGGCCTTCTAAGCCGTCGGTCGCAGGTTCGAATCCTGCCGGGCGCACTCTCCACCTTTCGCAACACGACGCGTTCGGTTTACCGAATCGCCGCATCGGGTAGCGCCGAAAACGGCACCCGCACCAGTACGTGGACGCGCCGCGACGCGATTTGCATCAACGGGGGACGCGATGGGCGAGAGGCGGTTCTTCCTGCGGGGCGAGATCGACATCGAGACCGCGCCCGAGGTTCGTCAACGTCTCGAGCCGCTCCTCGTTGCATCGGGCGACGACATCGTCATCGATTGCTGCGGCCTCAGCTTCATCGACTCGTCCGGCGTCGCAATTCTTACCGGTGCGCTTCTTGCTCTCCAGTCGCAGGGGCGGCGCTTACGCGTGACGAACGCGGATCGCACCGTGGAACAGACCCTCGAGCTGCTCGGCCTGGCCGAGCCGCTGCACGTCAACGACCGTCCGTGTCCGCCGCCCGAAGTCGCGACGTGACCGAAGTCGCCGTCTTGCCGAACGCGAACCTCGCCACACTGCGAGTGGCGCCGGCCCGGCTCCCCCGCGGCATCTGACGCCTTCCTGGGCACAGATTTGGCGCGAATGGTTCCCGCCCCGGCGCTCCGGCCCGATGGATCACCTGGTCGACGGCCGGACCCCCCGTCAAGTCCTCGGCTGGGCTTCCGATACCCGTTGCACCGATGTGCACGGTTTCGGAGAGGAGAGGTCGGTGAAGCAGCGCGCGTGGCTCCTCTACCCGTGCGTCGCGGCCGCGGCCACCGCGGTGTACTACCTCACGGGCCACAACAGCTATCTGTTCAACGTCATCGGTCTGTCGTCGCCGATCCTCATCCTGACCGCGATCTTCGTACACAAGCCGGAAGCGAAGTTGCCGTGGCTCCTCTTCGCGCTCGGCCAGTTCCTGTTCATCACCGGCGACGTTCTCGCCTACAACTACGACAAGATCTTCGGCACCGATCTGCCGTTCCCGGCAATCTCGGATGTCGCGTACCTCCTGGTGTATCCGTGCCTCGTCGCCGGCGCGCTCGCGTTGCTGCACTTGCGCGCGCCGCGCCGTGACATCGGCGCGCTGATCGACTCGGCGATGATCGCGATCGGCGTCGGCACGCTGTCGTGGGTGCTGCTGATCTCGCCGTACGCACACGACGACACGCTGACCGGTCTGCAGAAGCTCGTTTCGATGGGCTACCCGATCATGGACCTGATGGTGCTCACCGTGGCGGTGCGCCTCGCCGTCAGCCGGGGTCGCCGGACCGCGGCGTTCCATCTCATGTTGCTCGCGGTCGCAGCATTGCTCGTCACCGATGCGATCTACGGGTGGGCGCTGCTCAACGGCGGTTACACGCCGGGTTCGGGCTGGCTCGAGATCGGCTGGATCAGCTTCTACGTGTTGTTCGGAGCCGCGGCGCTGCACCCGTCGATGCGCACCGTGTCGCACCAACAGGCCGAGCAGTCCGAGGTCGTCGTGACACCGGGACGTCTCGCGCTCCTGGGCGCGGCGTCGCTGCTCGCGCCGCTCGCGCAGGCCACGCAGGCATTGCGACACCAGCCGCTCGATCTCCCTGTCGTTCTCGCGGCAACGATCACACTCTTCGTGCTGGCGATCGTCCGCATGGCCGGCTTCGTCCGCGACCAGCAGTTGTCCAGTCAGCGGGAACGGGCGCTGCGCGAAGCCGGCGAGGCGCTCGAGACCGCTACCAGCCGCCAGGGCATCTACCAGGCAACGACGTCGGCGGTCGTGTCGCTTGCCGGCGAGGACGCGCAGGTCCGGCTGTTCGTCGACCGCGACAGCGTGGACCTCGCCGTGAGCGCGGGCGGCACGCGACTGCCCGCCTACGAAGACCGCGTCGCGGAGCTGAACGACGGTCAGCGCGAAGAGATTCTCGGCGGCCGGTCCTTGTCGGTCGACCTGCGCGCCGCGAGCGCGGACGGCGCGGCACGCGATACCGGATCGACGCTCGAGTACCTGTCGCCGATCTTCGTGCGCGAGCAGCTTTCGTGCGTGATCGCCGTGGCGACGACCAGCGCGCTGAATGCGTCGACCACAGCGAGCATCGACGCGCTCTCGTCGCAGGTCGCGCTCGCGCTCGAGAGCGCCGTCCTCACCGAGGAGCTGCTCACGCGCCAGAGCGAGGCACGCTTCGCGTCGCTGGTAAAGAACTCTTCCGACGTCATCGTCCTGCTCGAGCGCGACAGCACGATCCGCTACGCGAGCCCGTCGTCGACGGTGCTCGGGTACGAGCCGGAGGCGCTCGAAGGAAGCCGGTTCGTCTCCCTCGTCCACGGCGACGACGAGTCGCTCGTGACGTCGTTCATCACCGGAACGGGAGGACGCGAACACGCGGGCCCGTACGAGTTCCGGCTGCGGTGTGCCGACGGGCGGCACATCTTCGCCGAGGCGTTGCGCACGAACCTCGAACAGGACCCCAACGTCCGCGGTGTCGTGCTCAACATCCGCGACATCAGCGAACGCAAGAACTTCGAGGAGCAGCTGCTCCACCAGGCGTTCCACGACAAGCTGACCGGCCTCGCCAACCGCGCGCTGTTCCAGGACCGTGTCGCTCACGCGCTCGACCGGCACCGTCGCGACATCGATTCGATCTCGGTTCTCTTCGTCGACCTCGATGACTTCAAGACCGTCAACGACTCGCTGGGACACGCGTGCGGCGACCAGCTGCTGCGCGAGTGCGGTGAACGGCTCCGGGGCTGCCTCCGCCCGGCCGACACGCCGGCCCGGCTCGGGGGGGACGAATTCGCGATCCTGCTCGAGGACTCCGAAGAGTCGACGCACATCGACATCGCCAATCGCATCATGAAAGCCTTCGAGGCGCCGTTCGCGCTCGACGGCAAGGAAGTGTTCGTGCGGGCAAGCATCGGCATCGCGACCGCGTCCTCCGCAAACATCACGGGAATCAGCGGACCGGATGCCCTGCTCCGCAACGCCGACATCGCGATGTACATAGCGAAGGAACGGGGCAAGGCGCGCTACGAGGTGTTCCAGCCCGAGATGCACGAGGCCGCGATCCGCCGGCTGGAGCTGAGGGCCGACCTCCAACGCGCGATCGACAACAACGAATTCGAGTTGCACTACCAACCGATGATCGAGTTGCACGACGGCGAGATCTGCGGGTTCGAAGCGTTGATCCGCTGGATGCACCCCACCCGCGGCCTCGTCCCGCCGCTCGACTTCGTGCCCCTCGCCGAGGAGACCGGACTGATCGTGCCGATCGGCCACTGGGTGCTGCAAGAAGCGTGCCGTTTCGCGGCCGAGCTCAGTCGCGAGTATCCCGAGGATCCGGCGCGCCACATGGCCGTGAACCTGTCGGCCCGTCAGTTGCAACACCCGGAGGTCGTGGATCAGGTGCGCGAGGTGCTCGCCGAGACCGGGCTGCCGGCGCACACGCTGATCCTCGAGATCACCGAGAGCGCCATGATGACCGACATGAATCTGGCAATCGAGCGACTCGAGGCGTTCAAGGAGCTCGGCGTCCAGCTCGCGATCGACGATTTCGGCACGGGCTACTCGTCGTTGAACTACGTGCGGCAGTTCCCGATCGACATGTTGAAGATCGACAAGTCGTTCGTCGACGGTCTGGTGCACGAGTCGTCGTCCTCGTCGCTCGTTGCGACGGTGTTGGAGCTCGCCCGCGTCCTCGGCCTCCGAGCGGTGGCCGAAGGCGTGGAAGAGACCGATCAGCTCGACCACCTGCAAGAGCTGAACTGCGAGCTCGGCCAGGGATTCCTCTTCGCGAAACCGCTCAATCCGCTCGGACTGCGCCAGGTGCTGAAATCGCGCCGCGACGGAACCGCGCCGAGCGGCGTGCCAGGTGCGGAGACGCCGACGCCGAAGGCGCCGCTCGGCTGATCGGAACCTTGCGTCGAGCCGAGGCTCGGCGCCCTCTGAGGCGGGAAATCAGGACCGCGGGTGCCTTCCGGCCTCAAGGCTGAGGCCGCAGACGCCGATCGCCCGAGCATGGTCCGCACCGAGCCCGAGGGCTTCTCGAACGCCGCCGCGCCGGGCATCCCCGCGCAGATGCGGTTGCTCGAGGCGTCGAAGCCCCGTCGCCGTTCGAACGACACGTGGCTCGACTCGTGGAGCTCGGCGGTCTCGGACCTCGCCCGGCTGAAATCGTCGCACCCGATGATGGACGCCGTCATCGAGGAACAGCGCGGCCGCCAGATCCGAGTGGGCGACAAGTGGCTCGCCGACTTCGCGTCCTGCAACTACCTCGGCTTCGACCTCGACGAGGAGATCATCGCCGCGGTACCCGAACACCTCGCGCAGTGGGGCACGCATCCGTCGTGGTCGCGGCTGCTCGGCAGCCCGCGCCTGTACCCGGAGATCGAGGAGCAGATGACGGACCTCCTCGGCTGCGAGGACGTGCTGTTGCTCCCGACGATCACGCTGATCCACTCGTCCGTGATCCCGATCCTCGCCGGCCACGGCACCATCCTCCTCGACGGGCGCGCGCACAAGACGATCTACGACGGCTGCATGTACGCGACGAGTCACGGCGCGACGGTGCAGCGCTTCCAGCACGACGACTGGGAGCACTTGGAGGTCCTGCTGCGGGCGAGCGACCCGGACCTTCCGCGACTGGTCGTGCTCGACGGCGTCAACTCGATGACCGGCAACGCTCCCGACGTCGAGAACTTCACGCGCGTCGCGCGCGAGTACAACGCGTTGCTCTACATCGACGATGCGCACGGCTTCGGCGTCGTCGGAGAACGGTCACCCGACGAGCTGTGCGACTACGGCTTGAAGGGCAACAGCATCATGCGCCACATGGGTGTGGGCTACGAGAACGTGGTGCTCGTCGGCGGGTTCTCGAAGGCGTACTCCTCGCTCCTCGCGTTCCTTGCCCTGCCGACCAAGCTCAAGGACGCGTTGAAGGTGCTGGCGCCGCCGTACCTCTACTCGGGACCGTCGCCGGTTGCATCGCTGTCGACGACGCTCACGGGGCTCGAGGTGAACCGCAAGCGGGGCGACCGGCTCCGGTACGACCTGTGGCGCATGAGCCACCGCGTCCTCGACGCGCTGGCCGAGCTGTCGATCTACACACCGAACCGCTCGGGTTACCCGCTCATCGAGATCCCGCTGGCCGACCACCGCGACATCGACGACGTCGGCCGGTTCCTGTTCGACCACGGTATCTACGTGACCCTCGCCGCGTACCCGCTCGTGCCGAAGCACGAGGTCGGGTTCCGCGTCCAGGTGACGGCTGCAAACACCGACGAGGAGATCGACCACCTCATCGCGACGATCCGCGCGCTCACGGACCGCTTCCAGCTCACAGCGCCCGCGCCTTCACACTGAGGCAGCCGCGCCATGGCCGCACCGACGAGCCTGCGCGATCCCCTCCGGCACCGCGACTTCCGGATCCTCTGGACCGGTCTCACCATCTCACTCGTCGGCGACGGCATCATGCTCGTCGCGCTCGCGTGGCAGGTGCTCGCGCTCTCGGGAACGCCCACGACACTCGCGATCGTCGGCCTCGCCATGTCGCTTCCGTACGCGCTGCTCGCGCTGCCGGGAGGCGTCGCGAGTGACCGCCTCGACCGCCGGCGCGTGATGATCGGGGCCGACGTGGTACGCGCGGGCGCGCTCGTCATTCTCGGTGCGCTGTCCCTCACCGGCCGGGTGCATGTCTGGCACTTCGTCGTGCTGGCCGCGGCATACGGCGCGGGTTCGGCGTTCTTCTCCCCCGCGTTCGACGCGACGATCCCTGACCTCGTCCCCGACGAGACGCTTCCGCAAGCGAACGCACTCGACCAGTTCATCCGCCCGTTCGCGCTGCGGCTCGCGGGACCGATGCTCGGCGGCATCCTCGTCGCTGCAGTCGGCGCGGGCTGGGCGTTCTCGATCGATGCCGCGACGTTCGTGGTCTCCATCGCATGTGTGGCCCGCATGCGTCCGGTCCGACGCGCCGACGCCGGTTGGGAGACCGCGTCGGTGCTCGCCGACATCCGCGAGTGCTACTCGTTCGTGCGCGCGCACGCGTGGCTCTGGGTGACGCTGCTCAGCTCGAGCATCGCGTGCTTGCTGTTCCTCGGACCGTCCGAGGTCCTGTTGCCGTTCCTCGTGCGCCACGACCTGCACGCGGGTGCGGGAACGCTCGGCGCCGTCCTCGCCTTCGGTGGACTCGGCGCAGTCGGCGCGGCGGTCATCGTGGGACGACACGGACTGCCCCGTCGCTTCGTCACGTTCATGTACGCGGCATGGACCGGTTCGACCGTCGCCGTCGCCGCCTACGGCGTCGCCCATCTCACGTGGCAGCTGATGGTCGCGTGCTGCGTGTTCAACCTGCTCGAGAGCGCGGGGCTCATCGTGTGGGCGACGACGAAGCAGCGCCTCGTACCCCGTTCACTCCTCGGACGGGTGTCGAGCCTCGACTGGTTCGTCGCCACCGGCTTGACGCCCTTGTCCTTCGCGCTCGTGGGCCCGGGCGCAGCGGTGCTCGGCGCGCGGACGATGCTCGTCGTCACGGGATTGCTCGCGAGCGCGGTGACAGGCGCGGCACTGTTCGTCCCGGGCGTGCGGGCGCCGGAGCGCGCCGGAACCGGCCCGGCGCCGCCTCGCGAAGAGCTCTTCACCCTCACGGGGTGAAGGCGTGGACGAGCCGCGCCCCTACCGTCGCTCCAAACGCCGGCAGGAAAGGACGCGTTCGTGCCCTTCATCGTCTTCGGAGGCGCAGCCCTCTACATCATCCTGATCGTCACCCTCGGGATCGTGTGCATTCGCAACGGCCACTGGGTGATGTTCATCGTCGGGCTGTTCCTGCCGTTCTTCTGGCTCATCGGCGCGATCATGCGACCGCGCCGATACTGAGCCTTCGAGTGCAGGTCAGCTCGCGGCGCCGATGCCGCCGCCGGGCGGCACGATGGTCTTCAGCTCGACGTAGTGCTCGAGGCCTTCCTTGCCGAACTCGCGGCCGACGCCCGACGCCTTGAATCCGCCGAACGGCGCCATGAAGTCCATCGTGTACTGGTTGACGGCGTAGGTGCCGGTCCGCACGCGCCGCGCGATGTCCATGCCCTGGTCGACGTCGCTCGTCCACACCGAACCGGCGAGGCCGTACTCGCTGTCGTTGGCGATACGCACCGCGTCGCGGACGTCGTCGTAGGGAATGACGGTGAGGACGGGACCGAAGATCTCTTCGCGTGCGATCCGCATGTCGTTCGTCGCGTTCGCGAACACCGTCGGCTGCACGTACCAGCCGCGGTCGATCCCCTTCGGGAGACCGTTGCCGCCGACCGTGACCCGGGCGCCTTCCTCCTGGCCCAGCGCGATGTACTTCTCCGCCCGCTCCTGCTGACGCTTGGCGACGAGCGGGCCGATCTCGGTGCTCTCCTCCGCCGGGTCGCCGACGTTCAGGCCGCCCACCATGTTCGTGACCGCGTCGACGACTTCGCCGTAACGCTTCCGGCTCGCGAGGATCCGGGTCTGGGCGACGCACGCCTGGCCGTTGTTCATGAGCGACGCCATCTTGAGTCCTTCGACCGTGGCCGCGAGGTCAGCGTCGTCGAGGATGATCGCGGCCGACTTGCCGCCAAGCTCGAGGCTCACGCGCTTCAACTGCTCGCCGCAGATCGAGGCGATGCGGCGGCCCGCCGCGGTCGAACCCGTGAACGCGACCTTGTCGATCCCGGCGTGGCGCACGAGGTGCTCCCCGACCTCGCGGCCCGCGGGCACGATCGAGACGACGCCCTTCGGGATGCCGGCCTCGTCGAGCATCTCGGCCATCAGATACGAGTCGAGCGGTGTCTCCGGCGCCGGCTTCAGGACGAACGTGCAGCCCGTCAGCAACGCGGGCGCGAGCTTGGCGATGGTGACGAACTGGGGGACGTTCCACGGCACGACGCCCGCGACGACGCCGACCGGCTCGTGCCGCACGATCACGTCGGTGCCCATCATCCCGACGCGCGTGTCCTCCCACGGGAACTGCTGCGCGATCTGTACGAACGTGTTGAGCATCATCCACGCCGCGCCGGCTTGCCCGAGCTGCGAGAAGATGATCGGCGAACCCATCTCCGTGGTGATGAGCTCCGCCATTTCGCCCATGCGGCCCATGTACACCTCGGCGAAGCGCTGGACCGCGGCGATGCGCTCCTCGGGCGTGAGCCGCGGCCACTCGCCCTCGTCGAAGGCTTCGCGGGCCACGCCGACCGCGCGATCGACGTCGGCGGTGGATGCCTCGGGCACGCGCCCGACGACCTCTTCGGTGTGGGGAGAGATCACTTCGATGACGGCGTCGGTCGCCGGATCCACCCACTCACCACCGATGTACAGCTTCTCGTGCACGTTCACGAACAGACCTCCGAATCGGGCGCCGTAGCGATGCTAGTCGGCGTTTGACTAGTGGGCGGCCGGCGCCGGTCGAAGGACCGAACCCGATCGCGGCCCTAATTTGTAGTCGTCGCCGCCGGCGCCGGTGTCATCGCTGCGGGCACGAGCCGTGCACGAGCCGCACGTGCGTCGTTGCGCCGCATCGTCACGTAGGTGACGCCGAGCAGGACGACCGAGACGATCGCGGTCGCGAGCAGCCAGCCGTTCGTCACGCCGAGCAGACCCAGCGCAGAGATCGCGAGCACGACGACGAGCACCGGCCGGATGTAGCGGTCGGCGCTCTTCGACGAGACGTGCGCTCCGACGATGACGGCCGGGATCGCGCCGATGAGGACGCTCGTGATGATCGAGATGTCGAGGGTGCCGAACAGGATGTGGCCGAGGGCGGCCGCGGCGACGAGCGGGATCGCCTGCACGAGGTCGGTGCCGACCATCTCCCGCCCCGAGAGCAGCGGGTACATCAGCATCAGCATCACGATGATCAGCGAGCCCGAGCCCACCGACGTCATGCCCACCACGAGGCCGCCCACGGCGCCCACGATGATCGTCGGGATCGGCCGCACCAGCCGCTGATCCATCATCTCGGTAGCGGGGGCTTCGCGCCGGCGCGCCTGCAGCACGAGCTTGGCGAGGATCGCCCCGGCGGCGACGAGGAGCACCCAGCCGAGGATCTCCTTGATCGCGTCCTTGTTGTCGGTCCCGACGACCCGGTCGAGCAGGTAAGCACCGAGGAAGGCGCAGGGCACCGACCCGACCATCAGCCATTGCACGAGGCGCCAGTTGACCGTGCCCCGCCGGATGTGCACCCCGCCGCCGAACGGCTTCAGCACGAGCGACGTCACGATGTCGGCCGACACCGCCGAACCCGGATTGACGCCGAAGAACAACACGAGCACCGGCGTCATGAGCGCACCGCCGCCCATGCCCGTCAGGCCGATGACGAACCCGACGATGACCCCGGCGAGCGTCTTGTAGAGGTCGATGTGCAAGACGGCGGCGTCCTCGGACGGACCGCCGGCCGGCGGTCAACGGCAACCAGTAAGCCGCGCGGCTCCTCCTTTGTCAAGCTGAAAGGTCGACAAAGGTGAGAAAGCCGTCAGTAGCCGTACCCGCCGCCCGACGCCGTCGTCGGGGTGCTGGTCGCGGGGACACCCGCGGCCGGGCTCGTCGTGCCGGTCGAGGCACCGATCTTCACCACGTGCCACGTCCCCCCGAAGCTCGTGATCCCTTCGCCGTTCGTGTCTCCGGGCGCCTTGTCCATCGAGAAGGTGTAGAGCGGCGCGCCCAGGTACGCCACCTGCTCGCCGGCGGCCGTCTTGGCGGCGGCGAGGTTGGCGACGCCCTGCGCGACGGGACTCGTCTCGCCCGTGGGCAACAGCAGCGGCGGCCAGAAGCCGAGGCATTGACCCGTGCACGGGACGCTCATCCCGTTGTTGCTCAGCGTGTAGAGCGTCATGCCCTTGGAGTCGACGAGCAGCTCGCCGAGCTTCGAGCTCGCGGTCATGGCGATCGGCTTGGCAGCTGCGCTCGCCCCCGTGGACGGTGCGGTCGTGGACGCGGCCGGCGCCGAAGTCGGCGACGAGGAGGACACCGTGCCCGACGAGCCGCACGCCGCTAGGAGCAGCACCGCCGATGCGGCGAGAGCCACGCCGCCCGAGCGAACCGTGCGTGCCACTCGTGTTCCCGTCCGGGTCGTCGCCCTCATGGTTCTCATTGCCATCTCCAGTACCTCGTGACAACAAGGCATACGTCGTCACGATCGGCGCGGTTCATAGGAACACCACACCGGCCGCCCATACGGACCGGGTGTGCGGCTGAATCGAACGCCGTACAGACGGGGCGAGCCTCCGAGCAGAGTGCAAGCGGTCACAGTTCGACCACCGGGCTGAACGGAGACGAGAGGACGACCGATACCTCTTATGTCCGGCGGGCTTCTCCCCCCTAGGCCCCCGGTACCTCGGCCGGCAACGGTCTACAACTGAACATCAGAGCAAGCGGCCCCCGGGACTTCGGACGGGGGCCGTTCTCTGTTGCGGCCGTACCCTGTCGCGATGCGCACCGCACCCGTCGTACTCGTGCACGGACTCGGCTCGTCGTTCGAGCACGGCTGGCGGGCGCCCGGTTGGGTCGACCTACTGGGCGACGCGGGCCGGCCCGTGATCCCCGTCGACCTGCTCGGGCACGGCACCGCCGACGCGCCGCACGATCCGGCGAAGTACGCGCAACTCGAAGCGTCGATCGAACGCGCGCTCCCGGACGAGACGGTCGACGCCATCGGCTTCTCGCTCGGCGCGCTGCTCCTCCTGCGCCTCGCGGCTCGTACGCCCGAACGCTTCGGCCGGCTCGTGCTCATGGGGGTGGGCGAGAACGCTTTCCGCACCGACGACTCGCACGGCGACCTCGCCGGAGCGTTCGAACGCGGCGGCGATCCCGAGGACGTGCAGATGCGCCTGTTCGTGCAGCTGGCACACACCGCGGGCAACGACCCCCTGGCGATGTCGGCGTGCATCCGGCGACCCGCCGAACCGTTCACGCCTGCCGACGCGGCGAAGGTGACGTGCCCGGCGCTCGTCATCATCGGCGATCGCGACTTCGCGGGCCCGCCGGAGCCGCTCGTCGACGCGCTGCCCGATGCCCAGCTCGTCGTGCTGAAGGGCGTCGACCACTTCCGGACTCCGATGGAATTCGAGTGCATCGACGCCGCGCTCGAATTCGTCGAAGCGGTCCCGGGCGTATAACCCGAGCGGACGCGCCGTGTTCAGACGCCGAGCAACCGGCGGCGCACCGGCTCGGGGAGGAAGAACCAGTCGTGGGCGCGCACGTCGTAGAGACGGCTCTCGACGTCGGGTTCGCGCCGCACGACGCGCGGGTCGAGCTGCTTCGAGGCGATGCCGAACGTCCAGAACGCGCCCGGGTACGTGGCGATTGCCGTCCACAACAGGTCGGCGTACGCAAAGCGGTTCGCGAGCGTCGTGAAGCACGACCGCACGACCTCCGGATGGAAGTGGATCGACTCCGTCTGCGCCACGAGCATGCCGTCGGCGCGCAACGACTGCTCGCACAGCGCGTAGAACTCGTCCTCGAAGAGCCGCGCCGCCGGGCCGATCGGGTCGGTGAGGTCGATCATGACGACATCGAGCTCGCCGCGCAGCTCGGCGATGGAATCGAAGGCGTCGCTCGGGTGAACCTCGACGCGAGGGTCGGCCAGCGCGACGCGTGCGACCTCGTAGTGCTTCCGGGCGACGTGGACGATCTCCTCGTCGAGCTCCAGCAGGTAGACCCGCTCGACGCAGGGGTGCTTCAGGATCTCGGCAACGAGGTGCACGTCGCCACCGCCGACCACAGCGATGTGGCGCGGGTTCGGGTGCGAGAACAGCACCGGGTGCGCCAGCATCTCGTGGTACACGTACGTGTCGAGGTCGGTCATCTGGACGATGCCGTCGAGGGCGAGCACGCGTCCGAGACGCGGCGACTCGAACAACATGACTTCTTGGAACTCGGTGCGCCGCTGCTCGAGGACGACCGTCATGTCGTACGACGCGTGCGACGCGCTGCCCGGCTCGAACTCTTCGAACCGGCGGCTCACGGCCTCCGCCGGTCGTACGCCGCGCTGGAGGAACCGGACGTCGACCTGCTCGGCGGCGAACGCGTCACGAAGCACGTCGATGATCGCCTCCATATCGACGTGGGATCCGCAGGTGAACAGGTCGGCGGCGATATATCCGAGCTCAGGCCACGTGTGTAACGCGAGGTGGCTCTCGGCGATGACGGCGACGCCTGAGACGCCGTGGGGCGAGAACTGGTGGACGAAGACGTCGATGAGGCTCACGCCCCCGGCGGCCGCCGCGGCCCGCAGCGCGTGCTCGGCGTGTTCCACGGAGTCGAGGTGCGACGCACCCCAGAACTCGCATACTGCGTGCCGGCCGACCCCAGTCGCGTCCAACTTCACCTCCGCCACTTCCGGAAGGGCGCCACGCTACAAGGCCCTACCCGCCCGGGGGGACGCGGAAAGGTGAACATTCACAAAAGGCTCCCGACGACGCGGCCTCTACAATGGCGGTCCCGGGACGGGCCTCGCCCCGACCCGGGCGAGTGCCCAATGCAATTCCATGGTGGCTGTAGCTCAGTTGGTTAGAGCGCCGGGTTGTGGTCCCGGAGGCCGCGGGTTCGACTCCCGTCAGTCACCCTCAGTCGCGAGCGCGAGCATGCGGGCGCGCGTCTCGTCGGCGTCGACGTGCGCGACGACGTACTGCAGCGGCCCGTCGACGCTCGCTCGCATCCGGCCGTCCTGATCGATCGTCAGCCGGCGCGACTCCATGCGGGCAACGCGGTCGCCGAGCGCAACGAGAAGGGCGGCGACGTCGTGGAGCACGAACGGCAGGTCGCCGTTGGCCTCGCGCCAGGCGTCGAGTTGGATGCCGAAGCCCGGTATCACGTTCGTGAGCAGCTTCTCGTCGTGTTCCGTCGCCCGCAGCCGGGCGGTCGCGTCGAGCGGGACGACGATCAGGTTGCCGGTGTTGCGCAACAGCCGGTACGCCGATTCGGGGTCGGAGCCGATGTTGTATTCGATGTCGAGGAGCTGCCCGCGGTGACGAACGGGTGCGAGGACGCCGCCCATGAGGACGACCCGGAGCGGCAGGGCACCGGCGTCGCCGAGCGTGGCGACGTTGGTCCAGGGGCCGATGCCGAGCAGGATGTCGACGGCCGCGAGCAGCTCGGGCGCCGGCGGACCGGCGACGACCGGAACGTCGGGAAGCAGAGCTCCGACGAATTCGGCGCGCCGTTCGACGTCGCCTTCCACCGTGCTGACGCCGGCCAGGTCGATGTCGTCCGAGCGGGCCGCACACCAGAGCGCGACGGTGTCATCGGGATGATCGCCGGCGTCGGTGTCGATCCAGAGCCGCATCAGGTCGCGCGCAGGATCGCTTCGAGCGCGGGTACGAGAACCGGGTACTCGAATCGGAAGCCGACAGCCTCGAGGCGGCTCGGCAGCACGCGCTGGCTCGCGAGGAGCAGCGAGTCGACCAACTCGGCTCCATAACGGAGCTTCAAGGCGAACAACGGCGTGGGAAGAACCGTAGGCCGTTTCAGCACACGACCGAGCGCGGCCGCGAAGTCGGCGTTCGTGACGGGGTTCGGCGCGGTGAGGTTGATCGGGCCGGCGATGCGCTCGTCGTCGATCGCGGCCCGCATCGCGGCGACGTGGTCGGTCAGCGCGATCCAGCTCATCCACTGCTGACCGCTGCCCTGCCTCCCGCCGAGACCGAGGCGGAAGGGCAACAGCATCCGCGGGAGCGTGCCACCGTGGCGCGCGAGCACGATGCCGGTGCGGAGGTTCACGACGCGGACGCCCGCGTCGAGCGCGGGTTGCGTCTCCTGTTCCCACGTCTTGCAGACGTCGGCGAGGAAGTCATTGCCGGGTGCGCTGTCCTCGTTCAACAGCTCGTCACCGCGACTGCCGTAGTAACCGATCGCCGAACCCGAGACGAGGACCTTGGGCTTGCGCTCGCGACTCGCAACCGCGGCCGCGATCACCGCGGTGCCCTTGGACCGGCTCTCGAGGATGCGGCGCTTCTGCTCGGCGGACCAGCGGCGTTCGGCGATGCCTTCGCCTGCCAGATGGACGACGGCGTCGACACCCTCGAGCGCAGGTGCGTCGATGCGTCCGGCGGCGGGATCCCAGCCGATCTCGTCGTCCTTGGTCACGCCGCCGCGGACGAGTCGGAGCACGCGGTGACCATCGGCCCGCAGCGACGACGCGAGCGCCGATCCGAGAAAACCGCCGGCACCGGTGACCGCGACGTCCACATCCGAAGGGTAAGGGCTCGTACGTTACGATGTGCGGTCCCACGCGCCCCTAGCTCAATTGGTTAGAGCATCAGACTCTTAATCTGCAGGTTCCGGGTTCGAGTCCCGGGGGGCGTACTCGTTTCTCGCGCTTCTCCCTGTCGACCCGCGAGCCGACCCCTCTGGTCCCGCCAATCATTCCAGGGAGCCATTCAGTGGACCACGCGCGTCCAGGGCGGCGCGGCGTCTCGGGAACCAGCGCACCCGTCGCGTTCGACGCTCGCGGTGAAGACGCGCCGACTGCTGGTCGACTCCCGGGATGCGCGGCTTCGAGCGCGATCACCCGCGCGACTGGAGCAATCGGCGCTACCGCTTCGACTTCGCGTTTCCCTCCCGCCGCACGATCGTCGAGACCAACGGCCGGCGCTGGCACGACGACGCATCGACTACGAGTACGGCAACGAGAAATGGAACATCCCCTGTCGCCAAGGGTTCAAGCTCGTGCTCGCGACGTGAGAGAGGTCCACGCGCGCTCCGGCTGCAGCTCATCGACGAGCTCCGGCAGACGCTCGCGGCCCGAAGTCGTGGACGCGCCGGCTCGGCGATTCGTCGAAGAGATACGGCACGAGGCGGATCGCCGCAAGCGTGAGGACCATCAGTGCGCAGAGCGCCGCGACGATGACCGCGACGGCGCGCGTCGCGTCGGTCCCGGCCGCGAGCCCGTGGATCGTCGCGGTCACGAACAGAGCGAAGCTCGCGTAGTGCACGCCGCGCCACGTGCGATGCGAGATGCGCGAGCGCAACAGCGACGTGATCTCCACCGCGAGCAACAGGTAGAGCGAGACGACACCCCACGCGACCGCGAGCGGATGCCACCCCGACGCAAACGGCACGAGCACGCTCGCGGGGCTGAAGTGGACGTAGGTGTCGAGCAGGATCCCGCCGACGTGTACACCGACGAACACGAGCGCGAGCCCGCCGAGCATCCGGTGGAGATCGAGCAGCCAGCTCGAGCGCGGGCGCCGACCGAAGACCTTCGTGGACAGCGCGAGGCCCCACATCGTCGACGCAGTGAGCAGACCCCAACTCACGAGTCCGGCCGAGCGCGCCACGTACCAGGGCAACGGACCGTTCATCACGCGGCTCGCTCCATGAATGCGGCCAGGCCCGCGGTTGCGATCAGCTTGTGATCGCGATCGACGACCAGACCCTCGGCCGCGGTGTGACGCAACAACGCGAACGGCTCCGCGTGCCGATCGAGCACGAGCGTCTTGGCCAGAACGTCGGCGGTCCACGCGACTCCGGAGACGACCGTCGCGAGCTCGAAGCGCGGTTTCACCGGCAGGCCGGTTCGTGTGTCGATGAGGTGATGCATCTCCTCGTCTCCGACGCGCCAACGCCGGCGCAGCGTCGTCGACGTGGCAACCGCTCCGTCGCGGATACCGAGCCGCGCGATCGGGGCGTCGAACTCCGGATGGTGCACGTCGATCGTCCACGCCTCGCCTTCCGGCGGCGTCCCGGCGACACGAACGTCACCACCGAGGTTGACGCAGACGCCCTCGGCGCCCGCGTCGAGCAGTTCACGCGTCACCATGTCGGCCGCGAGTCCCTTGCCGATCCCGCCGGGATCGAAGCCGGTCTCGACCGGGAGCTGAATCGTGCGGTCCTCGATACGGATGCCGTCTGCTCCGCTGCGCAGACGCGACGGCGCCGCGGTCGCGCGCGGTTCGATCTCTTCGAACGACCGGTCGTATCCCGCGCGCAGCACGTCGCCGAGCACAGTGGGGTCGTACACGCCGTCGGTCACGCGCCACGCGTCGAGCGCGTGCTGCACGAGCGCGCGGGTCTCGTCCGAGACCCGCACCGGACTTCCCGCGCCGCGGTTCAGCGCGCTGATCTCACTGTCGGGGAGAAAGCGGCTCCACCCTCGCTCGAGCTCGGCGATGCGCGCACCGGCAACGTCGAGCAACGACTCCTCCGTACCGACGAGAACGATGTGGACGTCGGTCCCCATCGCATGGAACGAGCGTTCAGCTGCCATGGCTCGACGTCACCGGATTCGCGGAGGTACCGCCCGACTCCGCGGGCGTGTTGAACTGCGACCACGCCGACGAGCCGTCGTCGGAATCGGAGTTGCTGCTCGATCCGGAGGATGAGCCCGAAACCGACGAACCGGATGACGACGCCGACGACGTCGTAGTCGACGTGACCGACGCCGACGCACTCGCGGTGCGGTGTGTACCGACGGCCATCCCGCCCGCGAGGGCGACCGTCGCGCCGACACTCAGTGCACCGGCGGCGAGCCGGCTGCGCCGAGCGGCGTGCCGGCGCTTCGAACGAGGACTGCTGGGGCTGGTCATCACGACGAGAATCGGTGACCGGCCTGACAGGTCGATTGGAGGAACTGAAAAGATCGCTAAGAACGGGATCGGAACGGCCGCGCTACTCCGCGTGTAGAACAGTCGCGGGCGGACGTCGCGTCGCGAGCACTCGCGGGAAGACGGCGATCAGGTTGACGACGATCAACGCGGTCAACGCGACGATCAGGAGTTGCACCCCGGGGACGACGGAGTCGACCGGCAATCCGAGCCGATCGGTGACGACGGACCACGTCGCTCGCCCGACAACGGCGCCGATCGGCAGACCGAACACGATCGCGAGCACTGCAAAGGTCGTCGCCTGCCACGCGATCATCGCCGACACCTGCCGCTTCAGGAAGCCGAGCGTGCGCAGAACCGCGAGGTCCTGGCGACGGCGGCTCACGGTGTTGATGAGCGTGTTGCCGACGGTCAGCAGAGCGATCAGTGCGAACAATCCCGCAAGAAGCGCCGGCAGATGGTCGACGCGGCGGAGGTTCTCAATGTCGGGCGGTCGAACGGCCGGAAGCACCGTCCCCGGGAATTGCGACTGCAGGCGCGCAACCTCCGCCGCATGATCTGTCCCGGGCGCGAACCGGACGAGGAACACGTTCACCGGCACCTGCGCACCGAGTGCGTGCATGGTCGAGTCGGTGACGACCGCTCCCTGTCCGAGGGAAACGCTGTCGTTGACGACGGACGGAGTCAGGAGCAGCTGACCCGTGATGAGCATCGAGCGCGGCCGCGCACCGGTCGTCACGGGCACGCGGTCACCGACGTGTAGGTGCAACGTGTCCATCGTGCGGGCGCCGAGCGCGATCTCGTCGAGCGCCGAAGGTCCGCGCCCGGCGGTGTAGGGAACCAACGTTTCGCTCTTCAGGGCATCGAGACCGAAGATCGGCGTCTCGCGACTCGCGATCTTCGCCTCCACGGTGGCGTCGGAGTTCGAGATCGACGTAATCGCATCGATGTGGCCATCACGCATCAGGATCGGCGTCGCCATCTTGGAGATGTCATCGGAGTGCGGATTCCCGATCGCGACGTCCCAGTTCCACCCCTGGAGCCGCGGGTGCTCGGCAAGTCGCGAGAGGTTCGCACCGAACGTCAATGCACCGGCGACCACAACGACCGCCAAGACGCCGCTGACGAGCGCAGTGCGTACCGGGACCGCACTCGCCCCGCCACCGGGCTCGAACGTCATGCTCGTGCCGAGCGTCACCGCCGGAGACAATCCCGCGTTCCTCAGCCTGCGCGCCGTCCGGGACGAGCGGCCGGAACTGCCCCGTCGGCCTGGCGGCCGAGCCGCGTTCCACGCGACGATCGCCGCCCACGCGGTGAGCGCGACGACGATCACGCCGAAGCCGACGAGCAGAACAGGAACGTCGACCGAGACACCGCGGTGGACTTCCGCCTGTCGCGCCAGCCCGATGGGCATGGACGGCGACGCGAGCACCGCGACCACGACGGCCAGTGCCGCGCCGGCAGCAGCGATCAGGCCCGTCCCGAGGACGACCGACGCGACCAACTGCGGACGCGTCATCCCCATGGCGCGCAGGGCGTGGTCGTCCTGCGCGCCGACGTGCACCTGGCGAGCGAAGGCCTGGCCGATCAGTGCGAGCGTGACGATGCCGGCCAAGCCGCCGAAGAGCACGAGGGCCAGCGCCTCGACGCTCGTCGCGTGCCGTGCCTGTCCGGCGTTGGCGATGTCGTCGGAACCGAAGTACACCTGCGCGCGACCGTGCGTGATCCGGGCCACATCGGATTGGAACGCGGCGCTCGTTGCCAGGTTGTGCAAGCGAATCCCGAGACCCAACCCGCCGAGAAGCGCGACATGCTTGCGATACTTCTCGAGGAATGCAGGCGTGAAGAAGACCGTGTCAGACCCCGTGAAGATGACGCCCGGCGAGAGCTGCGCGGTGCTCAGGTCGGACGGGAACCGCACGATGCCGACGACATGAACAGTGATTCGCGGGCCGTGCGGAAAGATGTTCGCCGGCCCGAGAACCGACTGGGCCTGGCCGGGCGTGAACGCGAGGAACCGGATGACGCTGCCCATGCCCAGATGGTCGTCGGCGACCGCCGAGGTGTTGACCGCCACCTCGTCCACACGATCGGCACTCGGCAACCGCCCGGCGACGACGATCGGCCGTCCGGCGTCGAAGCTGTCCACGCCGATCGCGCCGAGATTGCTCTCCGTGTCGGGCCGCCAGTGGTCATCGGTGGGGACGAAGCCGAAACGGGCGACCCGCGTGCTCGACTCCACCTCGGGAAGCCGCGCGATCTGCGGATAGAAGGCCGAGTCGGTGAAGACGGCGCCTTCTTGCGGTTTCTCGTACGCGAGGAACCGCGCAACCGCGGTGTCGGTGCGGCGCGCGCCGGCGATCGTGGCGATGGTGGCGCCGCCCGCGATCGCGATCGCGAGGATGAGGAGACTCGCGCCCCGCAGGCGCGATCGCAGGTTCGTACGAGCACGCATGATGACCGGCCGCATGTCTCGTTCAATCTCGCAGACACGGGCGGCGGCGACCAAGCAGGCAGACCTGCCGCGCGACCGGGTGCTGGCACCACTTCCGACTTCCCCGTCAATTCGTGACGAACTGATCGGGCAGACAGCGCGTCGACGTCAGCGCGAGCCGTGCGCAGTGTCGCAGAGCCAGGTCTGTCCCGGCGGCGGGTTCGCCGGCTTCGATGCCTTCCCGCGGCGCGAACGGACCGCACGGGTTCGCGACGATCCACACGTGCAGCATCGGTGACGACCCGACCTCCGGGCGTCACCGATGCCGTGGCAACGGTGTCGGACCTCGACCGCGGCCCCGTCACGGTGGCGGCGCCGACGTTGACCGTCGCGCCGCGTAGGTCACGCGACGCGCACTCGCTACGGAACCGCGGCGGCCGCGCCCGAGAGCAGCACCGACACCAGGATGCCGAGCGGCAGCGCTCCCCAGTACGAGAGTCCGAGACCGGTGTTGCCGAGGAAGAGCATCAACAGCCACGTCGCGGGAAACGTCGCGATGAAGAACACGATCACCATGACGAGAAGCGCTCTCATGCAGTAACTCCCCTTGTATGCACGCGTATCGCCCGGTTCAGATGCCGAGCCAAGTTGCGAAACCCTAGGTCTGCACGGCGGCGGCGAGGGGGACCTCTCGCCGCCGCGCGCTCCGGCGCTTACTCTGGTCGTCCCGCGACAGAGCGAGGCACCCATGAACATTGCCTTGATCAATCATTCGACGGCCGTCACCGACAATGAAGTGCACCAGTTCGCAGAAGCATGCGACATTCAGCTTCGGCGTGACGTTGCGCCGGTCTGGGACATCAAACATCCGATACGGGTCACCACCACGCGTTCCGACGACGACTATCCCTTCTTCCTCGTCGACTTCATTCCCGAGGAGAAGGACGCGCTCGCCTATCACTATGTGCAGGACAACGGCGTGCCGGCGGGAAAGATCGGCGTCAAGACGACGCTCGACGCCGGCGAGTCCGTCTCGAGCGCGACGAGCCACGAAGCGGTCGAGCTCCAGTGCGACATCTTTTGTGCGTCGTGGTCGTACAGCACCAGGCTGCGCTGCCTGGTCGCGACCGAGGCGTGCGATCCGGTGCAGGCCGACGTATACGCGATCGAAACGAGCGACGGGACGCGCGTCGAGGTGAGCAACTTCGTCACGCCCGCCTATTTCACCGACGATCCGCTCGGGAAACCACTGGATCATCTGGGCAAAGTCGAAAAGACGTTCGACATCGCGCACGGCGGCTATCAGATCCGGATGAAGAGCGGCCGGGTCGACAACGTCTATGGTCCCGGATTCTCGGCGAAGCTCCGCGCCGGCAAAGAAGCGAGCCGAGGCCGGACGTTCTGGCGCCACGTCACGATGGCGCTCGCAATGGAAGGCGGCTGACGGCTCAGCCGCCCGCCAGAAAATCGCAAGCGCGGCGCATCTGCGCGGTGAAGAACGCGTCGTAGTCGTGAATGACGTTGTGCAGGTGCCCGAACATCTCGAGATTGATGCTGCCCAGCACCTGGGCCCACAACGCGAAGACGCGCGCGAGCACGCTGTCCGGGACGCCGGGGGCCGCGTCCTTCCGCAGTTGCGCGAAGTCGGCGTGGAGCGTGCGCGCCATCGACACAGGTTCACCGGGCACGACGTCACCGCGTTCGACACCGTCGACGACGATTCGTAGGAGGACGAGCGGCACGCGACTCGCCGGTTCGATCGTCGCTTCGGGTGCCGCGTAGCCCGGGACCGGCGAGCCGTAGATGAGCGCGTACTCCTGCGAGTTCGCTCGTGCCCACTTCCGCACTGCTTCGCAGACCTCGAGCAGGCGGACCGACGTCGCTCGGGCGCCGGCTCGCGCCTCCACCGACTCGGCCACGGCGCCGACCGCGTCGTACGCGTCGACGATCAACGCGGTGAGGAGTTCGTCACGGCTCGGGTAGTAGCGGTACACGGCCGACGACACCATGCCGACGTCGCGCGCGACCGCCCGGAGGGAGAGGCCGGCTGCTCCGTGCTCGCTCAGGTGGCGCCGGCCGACCCGCTTGATCTCCTCGGTGAGCTCGATGCGGGCCCGGTCCCGGGCCGTGCGGGCGATGGTCGGCGGGGCGTCAGGAGTCGTCACGGAGACATTGAACCCTAAAACAAGAGCAGTGACAACAATCGAGAGCGGCGCTCTTGACTTTCGGGACCAAATGCGTCACGCTGAACTTGGAAACGAGAGCACTGCTCTCGAAAGTCCCCGAGAGGAGCCACCATGAATGCTGCACCGAGTCCCGAATCCGCCCGCTACCGCGAGCCCGGCTGGTTCACGAGGAACGTCTTCAACCGTACGGTCGCGTGGCTGACCCGGATGGGAGTCAGCGTCTGGGGCTCACGGGAGCTGCGCGTTCGCGGCCGCAAGAGCGGCGAATGGCGGACCACCCCGGTCAATCTCCTGACGTACGAGGACACGCGATACCTGGTTGCCCCTCGGGGCGAGACCCAGTGGGTTCGCAACCTCCGAGCCGCCGGCGCCGGCGAGCTGCGGGTCGGCCGCCGGATCGAGACCTTCCGGGCCACCGAGCTCGCCGACCCCGACAAGCCGGAGATCCTGCGCTCCTACCTGCGCCGATGGAAGATGGAGGTCGGGGTGTTCTTCGACGGCGTGGGGCCCGACGCCTCCGACGGCGAACTCGAAGCGATCGCCCCACGCCACCCGGTCTTCCGGATCGACGCCGCGGCGTAGACCGCGACGTCCGTTCCGCTTGCTTCGAACCCGCCGGTGCCGATGAACGTTCGAGCCCGCCGCGGAGGTTGCCCAGGGTGCGTCCGATGCACGACCGAGATGGATTCACCTTCGTCGAGGTCGTCGTCGGTGTACTGCTCGTCGGCATCCTCGCCGCGATCGTCGTGTTCTCGGTGGCCACGATCCGCCGGCGCGGGCCGGACCCCGCGTGCAGCGACGAGGTCGCCCAGGTGCGGGTCGCCATCGCCGCCTACCGGATCCGGAACAACGAGACGAACCCGGCGACGCTGGCCGAGCTCGTGAAGACGAAGTTGTTGCCCGCCGTGCCCAGCCTCGACAGCCCGAGCGGCAAGGCCGGATACGCGTACGACCCCGACACCGGGACGTACGGCGGCGGGAACTGTCGCCACGCCTGACAGGCGACTGAGAACCTGCCACGTACAGCGACAATTTCTCGGACGCGGGCGGCGCCTCGTGTACTGATCGTGTTGATTCCTCCCCGTCCCCGCCGATGAGCGCCTACACGTTCGAACGGGGATCAACACTGTGCGTAGGAATCGCCCCCGCGACGCGGCGCAACCGAGCAGCGCCAACGGGCGGGACCCGAACTCGAATCCGGCGATCGACGAGCTGCGCGGGCTCATCGACGGCGCGCACGCGCTCGACGTCGAGGCCGCGACGAACGAACCCACCGCGCCGTTCGAGGTCCCCGAAGCGCCGAAGCACAAGGGAACGCCGCTCGGCGCGCTGCTCGTCGGTCGCGGGATCCTCTCGGAGGACCAGCTCGGCGAAGCGCTGACCGCCCAGTCGTCGCGCGGCGAGCGACTCGGCGACGTTCTCGTCGAGTTCGGCCTCATCTCCGAGCGCGAGCTCGCGGCCGCGCTCGCGGAACAAGCCGGTCTCGAGACGATCGACCTCTCACGAGCGGAGCTCGACACCGAGGTGCAGGGACTCCTGACCGAGGAGCTCGCGTGGGAGCTCCGGTCGATTCCCGTCCGCCGCGACGGCAACCGGGTCGACGTCGCGACGGCCGACCCGCTGCGGCCCGATCTGCTCGCGCGGCTCCTCGAGGCGGTGCGCGCGCCGGTGCGCATGCTCGTCGCGACACCCGGCGAGATCGAACAGGCGATCGTCAACGCATACGCGCCGACCACCGAGATCACCGACGCGCTCCGCCAGTTCGAGGCCGATAGCGCGGCCCGACAACGGCAGTACGGCGAAGACGCGCAGTCGCGCGTGTACGTCGACGAGAACGCGCCCGTCGTCAAGGTCGTCAATTTGATTCTCGAGGCTGCGGTGCGCGCCCGCGCCTCGGACGTACACATCGAGCCGCAGAAGGACCGCCTGCGCATCCGGGCGCGTACCGACGGCGTGTTGCACGAGATCCTCTCGATGCCGGCCTCCATGGGGCCGTCGCTCGTCAGCCGCATCAAGGTCATGGCCGACATGAACATCATCGAGCGTCGCCGTTCGCAGGACGGCCAGCTCGAGGTCACGATGGCCGGTCGCCGCCTCGACGTACGAGTGTCGACCGCGGCAACCGTTCTCGGCGAGAAGTGCGTGCTGCGCATCCTCGACAGCGGCCGGGCGTTCATCGGCCTCGCGCAACTCGGGATGCTGGACGACACGTTCGCCACGTTCCAAGGCCTGATCCGATCCCCGTTCGGGATGGTCATCTGCGCAGGTCCCACCGGCTCCGGAAAGACGACGACCCTCTACGCGACGCTTTCCGCGATCAACGACGACGGAATCAACGTCGTCACCATCGAGGACCCCGTCGAGTACCTGTTCCCGTCGATCAACCAGATCCAGACAAACGAACAGGCCGGCGTCACGTTCGCGAACGGTCTGCGATCGATACTCCGCCAGGACCCCGACGCGATCCTCGTCGGTGAGATACGCGACGTCGAGACCGCGCGCATCGCGGTCCAGGCCGCGCTCACCGGCCACTTCGTCATGTCGTCGCTGCACGCGACCGACGCGCCCGCCGCGCTGCAGCGTTTCATGGACATGGGACTCGAGCCGTTCCTGATCGCCTCGTCGCTGCTCGGCGTGGTGGGACAGCGTCTCATCCGGCGCATCTGCCCGCACTGCATCGAGCCGTACGAGCCGACGCCCGACGAGACCGCGTTCTACGAGACGTCCGGCGGCGACCCGGCCAAGTCGACGTTCGTGCACGGCGCGGGCTGCAACTTCTGCGGCAACACCGGTTACTTCGAGCGCATCGGCGTATTCGAAGTCCTGACCGTGAGCGACGCGATCCGCCGGGCGATCGTCGAGAAGGCATCGCACGAGGAGATGCGCGCGATCAGCGTCGAGCAGGGCATGAAGACGCTGCGCGACCAGGCCGTGCGACTCGTGACCGACGACAAGACCACCGTCGCCGAAGTACTGCGCACGGTGTACGTGCTCTAGGGACGGATCGGACTCATGCCTCGCTACCGCTACCGCGCGACCGACGCCGCCGGAACACTCGTCAAGGCGACAGCCGAGTCGCGCAACGAGCACGAACTGCGCGACGTGCTGTTGCTGCAGAACCTCGACGTCGAAAGCATCAAGGAGACCCGCCGGCTGAGCGACCTCGAGCTCGGTTCACGGCGCGTGCCCGCGATCGAGATCATGCAGTTCTCGCGGCAGATGGCGACGTTCGTACGAGCCGGCATCTCGATCCCCGAAGGTCTCGACGTGATCATCGAGAGCACGCCGAGCAAGCGGTTCCAACAGGTGCTGTCCGAGGTCAGCGAGGCGATCGTGCGCGGCGTTCCGTTCTCCGACGCGCTGGCCGAGCACGCCGCTCTCCTGCCGCCCTATTACGTCGGTCTGTGCCGGGCCGGCGAGCTCACCGGTCGCATCGACACGGTTCTGGAACAGCTCGGCGAGTACATCGAGCGCGATCTCGATGCGCGTTCCAAGGTGAAGGCGGCGCTCACGTACCCCGCGATCGTGCTCGGGATGTCGGTGATCACCGTCGCCGTACTGGTCGGGCTCGTCATCCCGAAGTTCTCGAAGTTCTTCAAGGAGTTCCACACCCGGCTGCCCGCCACGACCCGCGCGCTCGTCGCGGTCTCGCACGCGTCCAGCAGGCTGTGGTTCCTCCTCCCGCTTGTACTCGTCGCGTCGGCGGCGGTCGGGTTGTGGATGCGCCGGTCGCCGAGGGGTAAGGCCGTCCGCGACACGTTGGTCCTGCGGATCCCCGTCATCGGCGAGGTCGTGCGCTTCGCGGTGCTGGAACGGTTCTGTCGAGTGTTCGGGTCGATGACCCGCGCCGGCGTCTCGTTGCCGGAAGCGATCCAGGCGGCCGCCGATAGCACGAACAACACCGTCTACGAACAGACGCTGCTGGAGGTGCAGGAGCAGATGCTCGCCGGCGCCGGCATCGCCGAGCCGATCGCGCGCTCCGGCCGCTTCCCGCGCACGGTGGTGCAGCTCCTGCGCGTCGGCGAGGCGACGGGTTCGCTCGAACAACAGCTCGACAACGCGGCGAATTATTACAACGGGCAACTCACGTACAAGCTCAAGAAGCTCACGACGCTGATCGAACCGGCGGTCGTGATCTTCATGGGCGCGATCGTGGGCTTCGTCGCGCTTGCATTGGTGTCGGCGATGTACGGCATCTACCACGCGCCGAGCCTGGTTCATCCGTGATGCGTGCGCCCCTTCACGCCGAAGACGGCTTCACGCTCGTCGAGATCCTGGTGACCGTCGTCATCATGTCGCTCGCCTTCGTGACATTGCTCGAGGGACTCGCCGTGTTCTTTCATTCCGGAACGGTGCGACGGACGGTCGCGTCGCTGGACTCCGATTCGCGGAGCTACGCGGCCGCGCTGAACGCCGATGCGTACGCCGACTGCGCGACCGCATACGCAGTCTCGGCACCGGCTGGGACATCGTCTGCGGTCACGATCGACTACTGGAACGGCGACGCGTCACCTGCGTCATTCTCGGACCGGGCCACGTGCCTCGCCAACGGCGACCAAGGCGCGCAACGACTGCGGATCACGCTGACCGACACGGCGACGAGCCAGACCGACGAGCTCACGATCGTGAAGAGGAAGCCGTGAGTCGCCTCGCCGCTCCGCTCGCCGTCCAGGACGGGTTCACCCTGATCGAGGTCCTGCTCACCGTGACGATCCTCTCGCTGATCATCGGCGTGCTGACCGACACGCTGATCCTCGGCCTGCGCACCACCGGTGACACCCAGACGCGGATCGCACAGTCCGATGCGCAGCAGTACATCGCGCACTTCGTCGGTCGGGACGTCGCCGCATCCGTCGCGGCGACACCCGGAGGAACTGCGTGCGGCGTGAACAACGCCGCACTCGTGACGACCGAACAGTCGTCGGCGACGCTCGCCGCACCCGACCGAGCCGTCGCGTACAGCGTCGGTGCCGGTGGGCTGACTCGCGCGACGTGCGCGGTCGGCGCGAGCGCGGCGGCGACCACCGCCGTCGTCGCCGACGACGTCACCGCCTTCGCGGCCACCTGTGCCGCGCCCGGCTCGTGCGGAACGGTGCACCTCGCGGTGCAAACCGCTCCCGGCACGAACACTCCTGCCTACGACTTCACACTCGATGTGACGCGGAGGCAGTAATGAACGATGTCGGACAGTCCGTGTCGTATCCCAGCAAGGAGAGAACAACCATGTACACGATCCTCGAGTCCCGCCGGGGAGCGAAGCGTACCGAGGGCGGATTCACCCTCGTCGAGCTCCTCGTCGTGGTCCTGATCCTCGGCGTACTCGCCGCCGTCGTCGTGTTCTCGGTCGGCGGTATCACGAACCGCGGCCGCAACGCGTCGTGCACGACCGAGGTCCGCGAGGTACGGACCGCGATCGAGGCGTACAAGGCGCAGAACAACAACACGAACCCGGCGAACCTCAACACCCTCGTGACCGCGGGCCTGCTCGAGACCGCGCCGAGCGCGGCGACGCCGAGTGGCGCCGCCGGTTACACCTACAGCGCGGCGAACGGCACGTACACGGGCGGTACCTGTCCGACGGGTTGATCGACCATCGTCGCATCGACCCCGAGGAACAACGTGCACGGACTGAGGAGATCGTCGCCGATCGACGGCGAGCAGGGCAGCGCGATCATCATCGCGTTGATCGTGCTCACCGTCATCGGCGCGATCACCGCCGCGTCGCTCTCGTATCTGCAGACGAGTCTCGCCGGCGCAAACCGGGCGACCGCTCCCGCGCGCGCCGCGGGCGCGTCGAGCGACGCCGCGCTCGAGACCGCGATCGCGTACGTCAAGCTGCATCCCGAGGTCGGCCGCGCTCTCGGCATCACGTGCCCGTCGTCCTCGATGACGTTCCCGGGCGACGCCGGGACTGTCGCCGTCGCGTACTGCCCGCAGACCGGATCGTTCGTACCGACGAACACCCCGCTCGCAAAGCTGCTTACTCTCGGGACCAACGCGGCCGAACCGGGGATCACGACGGGCGCGCCCGGCGACCTCGTCGTGTACGGCGACACCTTTTCCAACGCCGCGATCACGGCCAACGGGGCGAGCCGGCTGGTGGCGCACCAGGGCCGGGTGTGGGCGCGCCGGGCGTGCACGGGCACGATCGTCGTGGACACGGGAACTCTCTCGCCGACGTGCAACCTCGCCGGCGCCGTCCCGACGGTCGGTACCGATCCCGCCTACGCGCCGGCGGTGACGACGCTGCCCGCGAACGGAGTGGGTTCGTGCGCGGCCGGCGTCGCGACCATCGGCCCGGGGACGTACACGCTCGCCCAACTGCAGAACGCGGTAGGTGCGTGCACGACCGTCTGGTTCAAGCCGGGCGCCTTCTACTTCAACTTCGGCAACAATGTGTGGAGCGCAGTCGGCAAGAAGATCGTCGGCGGCACACCGACCGGGTCACTCGCTTCCGTTCCCTATCCCGGCGGCTGCGACGGCACCGGTCCCGGCACACAGCTGATCTTCGGGAACGCGAGCCGCTTCGCGTTGTCCGGTGGATCCACGCTCGATCTGTGCGGACTCGACACCGCCGAAGGTACGACCACCGTGAAGCTCGCGCTCGTCGGGCTGCGGGCGAACACGGGTGGCATGCAGGCCGAGAGCGGCTGTATCACCACGGTCAACGGTTGCGCGGTCGTGCAGTCGTCCGGTAACGCGACCGGCATTACGGTGACGGGCACGGTGTACGCGCCCAAAGCCCGCCTCGACCTGCAACCGAACGGCGGCCAGTACCGCGTGACCGATGCCGTCGTCGTGCGCGCGCTCGCCGTCTCCCCCGCGGCCGCGAGCCCGGCAGTCGTGTTCGGCACCTCGTACGCGCCGCGTTCTGCGGGCAATCTCGTGCTGACCGCGTCGATCTCCGGGACGAACTGGCTGAGCGCGCGCCTATCGGTGCCGCCCGGCGCGAACCCGACGCCGACGATCACCGACTGGGTGCTGATGCACTGAGACGGCGGTGCGCCGCGATCAGTTCGCGGCCGCCTCCACGACCCGGGCCGCGGCACTCGCCGCACCCTTCGCCGCGCGCGCCGAATCGATACCGAGCCGCACGAGGCGCGGGATGCGCCACGGCTTCGTGACGAGGTAGCGGATCGACGCGCCGACGTTCGGCGTACCGTCCGCGTTCGCCAGGCTGATCACGTCGCCGGGCGTCACACCGACGAGATCGCTGATCGAGCGCACCGCCGACCACGGCACGCCGCGCCGCTCGCACACCGCCGCGACGGCGGCGGTCTCCATGTCGACCGCGATGAAGCCGTCGGCGACGAGCGCGTCCCGCTCGCCGTCGGTCATGTCGAAGTCGTCGTGCGTGACCAGCCGGCCGCGAGAAGGAACGTCGCTCAACGGCTTCGGGTGGTATTCCGCGCCGGTCGCCTTGTCGACGACCACCTCGGGATAGACGATGTCGCCGACGCGGCTCGGCCCCATGCCGCCTGCGATACCGACGACCATCACGTGGCCGATGTCGCCGGCATCGAGCATGCGCTCGGTCGCCTCGGACGCGAGCTTCGTTCCGATCCCGGTCTTTCCGGCGACGAGCTCGATCGAACCCGATGTGCCGCCGTAGCCGGACTCGCCGCGTCGCAGGGCGAACGCTTTGGCCAACGGCGCGAATTCGGACGGCATCGGCGCCAGCAAACCGACGCGCGCCGGGCGCTCACCGCTGCTCATCGGGAGCATCATGGCGCGCGACGGGCCGCCCATGTGCTGGAATCTCCCGAATTCACGAGTTGGAGGAACCGTGCTGATCGCGACCACGCAATCCGGTCTCTACAGAACGCTGCTCGTCTTGCACATTCTCTGCGCGATCGTCGGCCTCGGGTCGGTGATGCTGAACGGCCTGTACGCGTCGCAGGCGGCGCGCCGACAGGGACCGCCCGGGCGCGCGGTGTCCGAGGCGAACTTCGCCGTGTCGTCGATCGGCGAGTACTTCATCTATGCGATCCCGATCTTCGGCATCCTGCTCGTGCTGGCGAGCGACAAGGCGTGGAAGTTCTCGCAGACCTGGATCTGGCTCGCGCTCGTGCTCTACGTCATCGCGATCGGGATCTCCCACGCGATCCTGATCCCCGGCCACAAGCGCGTGAACGCGTTGCTCGCCGAGATGGAGCAGGCGCCGGCGACTGCAGGTGGTCCTCCGCCTCAGGCCGCCGAGGTCGAGGCCCTGGGCAAGCGGATGGCGGCCGCGGGCGCGACGCTCAACGTCTTCGTGGTCGTGTTCCTGGTGCTGATGATATGGAAGCCGGGCGTCGGCTGACGCGGGTCAGCGCGCGCCGCGCAGCAGGCGGCCGGGTCGCGCGCCCTGGTCGTCGCCGTCGCAGAGAATGACCTCGCCCGACTTCACGGTCGTGGCGTAGCCGCGCGCCCGCTGCACGAAGCGGCGCGCGTCGCCCGGAAGATCGTGCACCATCACCGGCCGCTCGAGCTGCACGTGATCGAAGTCGATGACGTTCACGTCGGCGGTCTTGCCGGGCTCGAGCGAGCCGCGGTCGCCCAGCCCGTACATCGCCGCGGTCTCGGACGTCATCTTGCGGACGACCCATTCGAGCGGGAGTCGGTCGTGGGCACGGTCACGGGCCCAGTGGGCGAGCATGAACGTCGGCGTGCTGGCGTCGCACGTCGTGCCGCAGTGCGCACCACCGTCTCCGAGACCCCATGCGCTGGTGGGGTGAAGCAACATCTCGCGTACCGCGTCGAGCGAGAAGTCGGTGTAGTTCAGCAACGGGCGGAGCACGAGGCCGAGCCCGTCGTCCTCGAGCAACGCGTCGTAGAACACCTCCATCTCGGGACGGTTCTGCGCGCGTGCCAACGCGGCGACGCTGTCCTCGGGCGACGGCTCATAGTCGGGAACCGCGCCCATCGGGAACGCGCGTGCCGGGTCGAGGAACTGGCGCATCGGTGCGATCGCCTCGTCGACCTCGGCCAGCAACCGCGCTCGCATCGCGGGATCGCGCATGGCCGCGACCTTCTCCGCCCGGCTCGCGCCGCCGATCGGCGCCCACGACGGGCAGTACGCGAACGGGTGGAAGGTCTGCAGACCGAGCAGCAGGCTCACGGGCCGGCCCGCGACCTGCGGGCGTACCTGCGCGCCCTCGGCCCGCGCCTGCGCGCACAACTCGAGCATCAGCCGCCACGACTCGGGATCGTGATCGTTCTGCGTCAGCGCGAACGACACCGGACGCCCGATCGCGGCCGAGAGCTTGCGCATCCATGCCATCTCGCGCTCGGGCGCCGCGAGGTCTTCGCCGAGCGCGCCGGCCGGCGCGAGCTCGAACACGCCGGTGCCGAGCTCGCCGAGGACGCGGCCGATGCCGAACAGCTCGTCCTCGGCGGCGAACGTGCCCGGAACCGGTTCGCCGTCGATCGCCATGTGCGCGATGGTGCGGCTCGTCGAGAACCCGAGAGCACCGGCTTCGATGCCCTCGCACACGATGCGGGCCATCGCTTCGATGTCTTCGGGCGTCGCGGGCTCGTTCTTCGCGCCGCGCTCCCCCATCACGTAGCCGCGCACCGCGCCGTGCGGAACCTGCGCACCGACGTCGAGCATCTTCGGCGCGCGGTCGACCGCGTCGAGGTACTCGGGGTAGTGCTCCCAACCCCACTCGATACCCTCGGAAAGAGCCGCGCCGGGAATGTCCTCGACGCCCTCCATCAAACCGATCAGCCACTCGTGCTTCTCGGGCTTGACCGGGGCGAAGCCGACGCCGCAGTTCCCCATCACGATCGTCGTGACGCCGTGCCAGCACGTCGGCGTGAGCATCGGGTCCCAGGTGACCTGGCCGTCGAAATGCGTGTGCACGTCGACGAAGCCCGGCGTGACCAGCGCGCCGTCGGCGTCGATCGTCTCCTTGGCGCGGCCGTCGACCGCGCCGACCTCGGTGATCACGCCGGCGCTGATCGCGACGTCGGCGGTGCGAGCCGGTGCGCCGGTCCCGTCGACGACGGAACCACCCTTGATGACGAGATCGTGCACGTCAGGCCCCCAGGTCGGAGAGAAAGAACATCTGTACATCTTGCACGAGGAGGTCGGGTTCCTCGAGCGCAGCGAAGTGCCCACCTCGGTCGAACCGGGTGTACCGGACGAGATTGAACCGTGATTCGGCGTACGCCTTGGGGACGCGGAAGATCTCCTTCGGGAACACGGCAGCGGCCGTGGGCGTCGAGATGAACTCGCCGACCGGCCCGAAGCGGTCGGTCCGCTGCGACTCGCAGTAGAGCCGGACCGAGGAGTTGATCGTCTTGGTAACCCAATAGACGGTGAGGTTGGTCAGGAGCTGGTCGCGGGTCACGGCGTCGTCGGGGCTGCCGTTGTTGTCGGTCCAGGCGTAGAACTTCTCGACGATCCACCCCGCGAGCCCGGCGGGGGAATCGGTGAGGCCGTAGCCGAGCGTCTGCGGGTTCTTGCCCTGGATCTCTTGATACGCGGCGCCACGCGTCATGAACTCGCCCGCCGACGCGAGGTCGGCGATCTCCGACTCGGTCAGCTCGATCCCGCTCGCGTCGGCCGGGAAAGCGAGGAGCATGTTCGAGTGGAGCCCGATGACGTGCTCGGGGTCGGTCGCGGCAAGCCGGGCCGACACCATCGCCCCCCAGTCACCACCCTGCGCGCCGTAGCGGTGGTAGCCGAGCCGCGCCATCAACGTCGCCCACGCGTCGGCGACGCGCTGCACGTCCCATCCCGGTTTCGTCGTAGGGCCGGACCACCCGTAGCCGGGCAGCGACGGAACGACGACGTGGAAGTCGGCGCGCAGTGGTTCGATGATGTCGAGGAACTCGGCGACGGAGCCCGGCCACCCGTGCGTGATGATCAACGGCAGCGCGTTGGCATTGTCGGAGCGAGCGTGGATGAAGTGGATCTGCTGGCCGTCGATGTCGGTGAGGAAGTGCGGCCACCGATTGAACCGATCCTCCTGCGCGCGCCAGTCGAACTTGTGTTGCCAGTCGTCGCACAAGCTCTGGAGATACGCGAGGTCGGTGCCGTATCCCCACCCGCTTCCCGGGATCTGGTCGGGCCACCGTGTGCGGCTCAGACGATCGTGGAGATCGTCGAGCACCGCCTCCGGAACGTCGACCCGGAAAGAGCGGATCTCGTTGCTCGCCACGGGGCGAAGCTACCGCAGCCTCTCGCTAGATTCCCAGGCCGTGATCCCCGACCCGTCGGCGTCGTTCCGGCTCGATGACCGCGTCGCGATCGTCACAGGCGCCAGCGCCGGATTGGGAGCGCGGTTCGCGCGCGTCCTCGACGCCGCCGGCGCGCGCGTCGTAATCGCGGCGAGACGCGTCGAGCGGCTCGAACTGCTCGCCGAGGAGTTGCGCGATGCGCACGTCGTCGAGTGCGACCTCTCCGAGGACGGAGCGCCCGAGGCGCTCGTCGCGGCGACTCTCGCGCACTACGGGCGCGTCGACGTGCTCGTCAACAATGCGGGCCGGAGCGCGCCGACGCCCGCGTTCGACGAGACGACCGAAGCGTTCTCGGCGACGTTGCGCGTGAACCTCGTCGCGCCGTTCGAGCTGGCACGGGAGTGCGCGCGTGCGATGGTCGCCGACGGCCGCGGCGGTGCGATCGTGAACGTCGCATCGATGTGGGGACTTGTCGGCGTCGGTCAGATACCTGAAGCGGCGTACGCGGCGTCGAAGGGCGGACTGGTGAATCTCACCCGTGAGCTCGCGGCGCAGTGGGCGCGCAAGGGCGTGCGCGTCAACTGCCTGGCGCCGGGTTGGTTCCGTAGCGAGATGACCGACGGCGTGATGTTCGGCGACGAGAGCGCCGAACGGTGGATGCGGCAACGCACGCCGATGGGCCGCGGCGGTGAGGAGCATGAGCTCGACGGCGCTCTGCTATTCCTCGCGGGCGACGCCGCGAGCTTCATGACCGGCCAGGTCGTCTGCGTCGACGGCGGTTGGACCGCCATCTGACCGCCGTGGGCACCAAAGCCGACGCATGTGTCGGTTCTCGTGCCCACGAGCGAGATTACGACGAGCAGGCCCGAGTCACTCGGCTGCGTCGAGCATCGAAGTCCGGAGGCATTCGACATCGAGAGTGCGATGATGGTCGTTCGCGAGCGTGGCGGAATTGGCAGACGCGCCGGGTTTAGGTCCCGGTCTCGAAAGAGGTGGGAGTTCGAGTCTCCCCGCTCGCACGGTCGTCCCAGCCTGACCCGGCCAGGCGCGCGAGTGCGACGAGCAGCACGACGCAGAGCATGCCGAACGAGTCGCGCAGTGCTGCCGCGACCCACGGCATGTGCAACCCGGAGGGGAACGAGGCTCCGACGTAGGGCAGTCGCAATGCGAGCACGGCCGCGGCGGTCACGACCAGCGCGACCCGCCGGCGATCGGTCGCATCGCCGAGCAGGACGGCCAGCACCGGAACGAGCCAGACGAGATGATGGATCCACGAGACCGGCGACACGAGGATTCCGGTCGTCGCGACCAGCGCGACCCCGAGCAATTCGAGCCCACGACGGCTCGCCCGGGCGGCGTAGGTCAACCCGAAGCCGAGAACTGCGCCGCTCGCGAGGAGCCACAGCAATCGCACCCCCGAACCGGCACCCACGGCGCGTTGCAGCATCCCGTTGATCGACTGGTTACTGAAGTATCTGATGTCGCCGACGCGGGAATTGTCGAGTACGCGTGACGTCCAGAACGTCCACGAGTCGCCGGGCTTCACCACGGCGCCGAACGCCGACAGGAGTGCGAACGACGCAACTGCCACCAGTGCCGCCTTGCGGCGACCGGTCAGCCACAGGTACGGAATGAATATCCCGGGCACGAGCTTGATTGCCGTCGCCGCTCCGATGAGCGAACCGCGCGGCCAGGGTGTTGCCTCCCGCACGCAGTCGAAGAGGCACATCGCCATGAGCACGATGCCCACCTGGCCGAATCCGATCTCGTCTTGGACCGGCGCGAGCGCGAGCGCGACGACGAACCCGGCGACGACGATCAACCCCGGATGTCCCAACCGACGGGCAAGAGGGCGCGTGCACTCGCGGATGACGAACGCGAGCACTACGAGCGACGCGATGTTCCACATCAGGTAACCCGGTACGTCACCGACCAGCGCGGACGGCACCGCCAGGACGGCCGCGACCGGCGGGTACGTGAACGGAAGCGGCTTGGACATGTGCGCCGCCATCCAGGGTCCGAACAGCGACTCGCGATGGATCACCGCGAGCGCCGCCGCCCGATAGACGTCGTAGTCGACGCCGTAGATGAAACGGCCGAGCAGGCGGTCGAGCCCGATGGCCAGACCGGTAACCGTCACTGCACTCAGGCCGAACCCGAGCGCCGGCATCGCCCCGCCGCGGCTGCGCTGAGCCACGTCACTCACAGACGCGGAGTCTGACACGAGTGTCCTGCGTTGTCCGCGCACGGCTGCGGCCGCGATGCCGACCAGCCGCGATTGCGGATTACGATTCGCCCGTGCTTCGGGCGGGAACTCGGGCGGTGTCACGAATCGGCGCGGCGACAGTGCTCTTCGCGACCGCCTGCATCGTCAGTGCACCGGCGTCCGCGCCGGCATTGGTTCACGCGCCGGCGAGCTTCCTGGCCAAGGGAGCCAGGCGCGGGACGGTCACGTCGGCGAACTGGTCCGGGTTTGGCGACTCCGCTGCCGCCTACACGGACGTCCACGCCTCGTGGGTGCAACCCGCGGCGAGCTGCACCACAGCGGGACACAAGTACGCGGCGTTCTGGGTCGGTCTCGACGGATACACGTCGACCTCTGTGGAACAGATCGGCGCCGACTCCGACTGCGCGAGCAAGGGCAAGCCTTCGTACTACGGCTGGTTCGAGATGTACCCGGCGCCGTCGTTCACGTTGACCGGGTACGCCGTCTCTGCCGGCGACAGCCTCACGGCCGACGTCACCGCGGCGGCAGGAACGTTCACGCTGACGCTGACGAACAACACGAAGGGCTGGACGTTCCACACCGTGCAGTCCTCGAGCGCGCAACCCAGCTCGGCGGAATGGATCGCGGAGGCGCCGTCGCTGTGCCGGCGATCGTGCCGGGTGCTGCCGTTGGCGAACTTCGGCACGGTCACCTTCACGAACGCGGGTGCCACCGGCAACCTCCGGACCGGCACGATCGCGAGCTTCACGAACGACGCGATCGCGATGGCGACCCGTCGCGGTGTCGTCAAGGCGCAGCCGGGTCCGCTTTCCGCGACGGGCGACTCGTTCAGCGCGACATGGCACCACGCGTAGAACGCGTCAGCGCGACTTCCCCGCCGCGAACAACGCCGCCGACTTGTCGATGCGACGGCGACGCGTCTCTTCGCTCTTCGCGGCGTTGATTCGGATCACCGCCCTCGAGGCCGGTGTCCTTCCGTCGAGCCGCGCTGAACGCGATCATCTGGCTACCGCCCATGGAACCGACGGTGCACTCGAAGCTGTAACCGTCGACGTCAACGACGACGGACGGCCGCTTGCCCGCTCCGAGCTGTTCGAGCACCTGCGCGGCACGACGATGCCCGTGTTGTTCCCTGTCGCGGTGAGCGTGCTCTCGAAGGTCCACGCGCGCTTTCCCCGTCGCCGTTTCGTCCTCCGAAGTGACCGCGTCAGGGGGGGCGGTCGCCGATGATGCTGGCGCGCTCGACGACGCGGACGTCGGGCCAGTAGTCGCTCACGGCATAGTGCTGCACCGCGCGGTTGTCCCAGAACGCGACCGAGTCGGTCTCCCATCGGAACCGGCACTGGTACTCCGGGTAGTTCGCTTCACGACACAGGTGGTCGATCAACGCGTCGCTCTCGTCGCGGTCGAGTCCGACGATGTGACTCGTGAAGAACCGGTTGACGAACAACGTCCTGCGTCCCGTCTCGGGGTGCGTTCGAACGACGGGGTGCTCGACCGGCGGGTACTTGGCGCGCATGTCGGCCTTTGCCTTCTCGGGAATCGTGTGGCCGAAGACCTGTAGGTAGTCGTGCACCGCGGTCATGTTGTCGATACGCGCCCGCAGATCGCGGTCGAGACCGTCGTAGACCGCGGCCATGTCGCAAAAGAGCGTGTCGCCGCCGGCCTCGGGCACGGAAAGGGCGTGGAGCACCGCACCCATCGACGGGCACTCGCGCCAGGTGACGTCGGCGTGCCAGCCGTTCTCGTAACCGCCGACCTCGGCCGACTTCTCGAACCGAACGAGCTCCCGATGCTCCGTGTTGGCCGGGATGAAGGGATGGATCTCGAGCTCACCGAACCGGCGGGCAAACGCGACGTGCGACGCGCCGTCGAGACGCTGGTCCCGGAAGAACAGGACCTTGTAATCGCACAGCGCCTGACGCACCTCGGCGATGACGTCGTCCGGAAGCTCGCCCGACAGCTCGAGGCCGCTGATCTCCGCACCGACGGTCGCGCCGACGGGACGAGCCGCGAAGTTCGTCCACTCCCGGGCCGCGAGCCGGAGCCGTTCGTCGTGCAAATGCCCGACGGGACCGACCTTGACGCCGAACGGACCGACAGCGAAGCGCCGCGACAAGAGGTCGGCACCCGGATCGCGGTCGCCGGTGATCACCTCGGCCTCGGTATCCATCGCGCGCCTCGCTTACCGAATCAACGCGGTTGCGCGATCGAAGCTATCCCACTCCGAACGCGGCCGCTTCGGCGCGGCTGACGCGGGCCGCCGCAACCAATGCCCCCAATGCACAACCTCGGCGAAGGATCGCCGGTCCGGTTTGGCGAGCGGGTGCAACGGCCGGTCGGCGGGATAGCCGAGACCGATGAGGTACACGCAGATATGCCCTTCGGGGAAGCCGAGCACCTTTCGCGCGTGCACTTGGTCGTCGACGGCCGAGTGGCCCGATCCGATGCCGAGATCGGCGGCCGCGAGCATCATGTACGCGGTCGTCTGCCCGAAGTCGTACTGCAACCAATCTCGATGGCGCGCGTCTTCGGGCTCGGCGGCTACCAGCGCGATCGTCGCGGCCGACCGCGCCACGTGCTTCGCACCTTGCCAGACCTTGGCGAGATCGATGAGCTGATCCCGGTCGGTCACGACGACGAAGTCCCACGGTTGCCAGTTCATCGACGAAGGCGCGCGGCGGCCCGCTTCGAGGATTCGCTCGAGATCAACCCGCTCGACTGGTTGGTCGGTGTACGCGCGGACGTTCCGCCGCGACCGGATCGCGTCCCATGTCTGCATGGATCCCTCCTACCCCGAATGTCGTGCCTCAGGCAACGGACTCGAGCAGAATCGTCGCCATGCGGGTCGGCGTCGCGCATCACTTCGGCTGGGCCGTGGTGGTGACGGCGTCGGCCGACCACGAGGTGGTCGACCGGCGCCGGATCGAGCTGATCGAACCCGGCCTGCCCGCGGCACCGATCCACCACGTCGGCGGTCCCCACGAGATGCATCGTCCGGACGAGCCGGTCGACGACCCGGCGCTCGCCGCGCTGGTGAAGGAGGTGCGCACGTCCGTCGCGCGCGCGACCTCCGCTGCGTTCGACGAGCTCGTTGCGGCGGTGCCGGAACCGATCGTCTCGCTCTCGGTGCGCTCGTGGCCGGATGACTTTCCTGTCGACATCGCCGTCCTGCGCGTCGCGCCCTACGAGAGCCGGGCCGACTCCGTCATGTATTGCGAGGTGCTGGCGGAAGCCGGGCGTGCCCGCGGCTGGGAGATTCATCGCTACGACGCCAAGCGAGTCGAGGCCGAGGCGGCGCGGATCCTCGGCACGCGGGCCGACGACGTGCTGTTCGGTCCGCGCGCGGTCCTCGGGCCGCCCTGGTCGAAGGACCACCGGACCGCGCTGGCCGCGACGATCGTCGCCGCCTGAGCTCGCGGCCGGATACGAGTTCCGGCGCACCCTTCCCGCCGGTGACACCGGGCCATGGTCGGCCGTCGGACGGGGTAGGAATCGCGACGCGATGGACAGCGTCATTCCGCTTCTCGTCAAGGGCGTGCTCGGAGGCACGTTCGTGGTCGTCTTCGCGGTGCTGTCGGAGATGCTCGGCCCGAAGTCGCTCTCAGGCATCCTCGGCGCGGCGCCGTCGATCGCGTGCGGAGCACTCGCGGTCATCGCGGCGACCGACGGCGTGAGCGCGGCTCGGACCGAGTCGATCTCGATGATCGCCGGCGCGGCGGGCATGGTCGCCTACTGCATCGTCGCGATCTATCTCGTCGATCGCCTCGGCGCGCTCGCCGGGTCCGCCGCCGCCCTCGTCGCATGGACCGGTACCGCCGCACTGGGCTGGGCCGTGCTCTACATCCGCTAGCCATGGTCTCCCGGCGCGCGCGATCGGCGACAATTCGGATCGCGGACGACGCGGCGCGGGCGCCGATCCGCTTCGAGCCGAACCGGCTGGTCGCCGTGCACGCGCGCGGTCTGGGTATGCGCTTCGCCTTTGGTTTCGGCGTCTCGGTTCTCGCCGGCATCGTCGGACTCGCGCTCGGGAGCCGGGTCGGCGGATTGTTCTCGCGTTCCCTGCGATCCTGCCGGCCAGCCTCACGCTGATCGCCGACCAGGACGGCCGCGATCGCGCGGAAATCGACGCCGCGGGCGCGACGATCGGCGCCGTTGCGCTCGCGGTCTTCGCGGCGATCGCCGCGGTCACGGTCACACGCTTGACCGTCCTCGGGGCAGTCGCGATCGCCGTGCTCGCGTGGACGATCTCCGCAGTCGCGATCTATGCAGTCATCCGACGCACGCTGCGGTCGGTTCTTTCCCGGCAGCCGAATCCCCATGAGTCGGGGGCCGAGTAGCGGACGCGAGATTGCGTGCCCCTCGCATTCGGTGCCACAGTAGTGGCGCCAAATGTGTGGGAAGGGCGCGATGCCGATCATGGAACCGACCGTGGTTCGCCGAACCTACGACAACAGCCGCCGGCGAGAGAGCGCCGAACGCACGCGCGAGCGCATCGTGAGCGCCGGCGCCGATCTCGCGCGCAATTCCGTTCGCGACTGGCGAGGCGTCACCATCGGCGCGGTCGCCGAACGCGCGGGCGTGAACCGGCGTACCGTCTACCGGCACTTCTCGAGCGAACGCGAACTCCGCGACGCGGTGATGCAACACCAGACCGTGGAGGCCGGTGTCGACCTGACGGCACTGCGTCTCGAGAACGTTGCCGAAGCGGCGACGCGCATTCTCGAATACGTGTCGCAAAGGCCGATGGAAGCGCGGCCCCAGCTCGATCCGACGCTCGCCGACGCGAGCCGGCGTCAGCACGACGCGCTGCTCGCGGCGGTGGAAGAGCACACGCCGGAGTGGTCGCCGTCGGACCGGGTGCTGGTCGCGGCGATGCTCGACGTGATGTGGTCGGTGGCGTCGTACGAGCGACTCGTCAGCGAATGGCATCTCGAACGCGACGAGGCCATCACCGCGATCACGTGGACCATCGGGCTGGTCGAGAGCGCGATCTGCGACGATCGCCGACCGTCGCGTGCGAAGGGAGCGAAGTGAGCGAAGTGAGTGGATGCCCCGAGTTCGAGTCGCTCAACTACTTCCAAACCGGTGCGGACATCCACCAGTGCCCGTATCCGTACTACGAGTGGATCCGCGCGCAAGGCCCGGTTTGGCAGCACCCGCGCGGAGTCGTGTTCGTCGCCGGTTACGACGAGGTGATCGAGATCCTGCACGACCCGCAGACGTGGTCGAACTGCAACACGGTGTCGGGACCGTTCGCGAAGATGTCGGTACCGCTGGTCGGTGACGACATCTCCGAGATCATCGAGGAGCACCGCGACGAGCTGCCCTTCAGCGATCAGCTGCCGTCGTTCGACCCGCCGAAGCACACGGCCCACCGCGGCTTGTTGATGCGGCTGATCACGCCGAAGCGGCTGAAGGAGAACGAGGAATTCCTCTGGGCGTTCGCGGACGAGACGATGGACGAGTTCTTCGACCGCGGTACGTGCGAGCTGGTCCAGGACTACGCGATCCCATACACGGTCATGGTGGTGGCCGACCTCCTCGGCGTCCCCGACGACGACCGCGACAAGTTCCGTGAGCACGTCGCACACCACGAACGTCCGGACGAACTCGAGCACAAGCCACTCGAGTTCCTGTACGAACAGTTCACGCGCTACATCGCGGACCGTCGCGCGAACCCGCGCGACGACGTCATGACGGAGTTGTCACAAGCCACGTTCCCCGACGGCTCGCTTCCGCCGGTCGAGGACGTGATGAAAATCGCGGCGAACCTCTTCGCGGCGGGAGGCGAGACCACGGCCCGGCTCATCACGAGCTCGTTCAAGATCATCGGCGACCGGCCCGAGACCCAAATGGAGCTCCGGTCCGATCCGCAACTGGTTGCACCCTTCATCGAGGAAGTGCTCCGCCTCGAGACACCGTTGAAGGGTTCATTCAAGCTCGCGCGCGTGCGCACGACGGTCGGTGGTGTGGATCTTGCGCCCGGCACGACCGTTTTCGTCATGAACGACGCCGCCAACCGCGACCCGCGCCACTTCGACGACCCCAACGAGTTCCGCCTCGACCGCTCCAACTCCCGCCAGCACCTCGGTTTCGGTCACGGCATCCACACCTGCGCGGGATCGCCACTGGCGCGCGCCGAGGCGCACGCGACGATCACGCGGTTCCTCGCCCGCACCTCCGACATCCGGATCTCCGAAGCCCACCACGGTCCTCCGGGTGATCGCCACTACCACTACGACCCGACGCACATGATGCGGGGGGTCTCCGAACTGCATCTCGAGTTCAGCGCGGTCCCGACCGCCGAAAGGAACCACCAGTCATGACCGCCACCGCCCCCACCGCACCGCTCCGGCAGCCCGATCGCTTCTACATCGGCGGTGCATGGGTCGAGCCGTCGTCCGGCTCGACAATCGACGTCATCGACTCCGGTACCGAAGAACTGTTCTTCCGCATCGCCGAAGCCCAAGCCGCCGACATCGACCGCGCCGTGACCGCCGCCCGCACCGCGTTCGACGACGGCTCGTGGCCGTCGCTCACCCACGCCGAGCGGGCCGAGTACCTGCGCGCCTTCGGCCCGAAGCTGCAGGAGCGCGCCGACACACTCGCCCAGCTCTGGCCGCGTGAGTCGGGAACGATTCATTCGATCGCGAAGTACGCGGCGATGACGATGCAGAAGGACCTCGACGCGTATGCCGCGCTGGCCGACACGTTCACGTTCGAGGAGCCGGCGACGCCGTCGCAAGGCGGCTTCGGGTTGATCGTGCGCGAGCCAGTCGGCACGGTCGGTGCGATCGTTCCCTGGAACAGCCCCCACGCGATGATCTCGCACAAGGTCGGGCCCGCGTTGCTCGCCGGCTGCACGGTTGTCCTGAAAATGTCGCCCGAAGCTCCGGGTGCGGGATACCTCGTTGCCGAAGTGGCCGAGGAGATCGGGCTGCCGCCGGGTGTGCTCAACGTCGTCACCGCCGACCGCGAGGTGTCCGAGTTACTCGTGCGCGACCCGCGCATCGACAAGATCACCTTCACCGGTTCGACGGCGGCCGGTCGCAGGATCGGCGCCATCCTGGGTGAACGCATCGCCCGCATGACGCTCGAACTCGGCGGGAAGTCGGCCGCGGTGATCCTCGACGACGCCGACATCCCGAAGGCAGCCAAGACACTTACGCGGGCCGAGTGCGTCATGACGGGCCAGGTGTGCTCGTCGCTCACGCGCATCGTCGTCACGCGGGCTCGTCACGACGAGATGGTCGAGGCGCTCGCCGAGAACTTCAAGAAGGTGCGCGTCGGCGATCCGTTCGACGAGCAGACGCAGATGGGTCCGCTCGCGGCGCAGCGCCAGCGCGACCGCGTTGAGGGTTACATCGCCAAAGGCGTCGCCGAGGGCGCGATGCTCGCGGCCGGCGGCAAGCGGCCGCAGCATCTCGAGCGGGGCTGGTTCATCGAGCCGACGGTGTTCGGCAATGTCGACAACGGCTCGACGATCGCGCAGGAGGAGATCTTCGGCCCGGTGCTGAGCGTCATCCCGGCCGCCGACGAGGAAGACGCAGTGCGCATCGCGAACGACACGATCTACGGCCTGAACTCGGCCGTGTTCACGCCCGACCCCGATCGGGCCCGCGCGGTCGCGGGCAAGCTCCGCTCGGGCACGGTCGGCATGAACTCGTTCCGCACCGACTTCGGCATCGCGTTCGGCGGCTTCAAGCAATCCGGCATCGGACGCGAGGGCGGCAAGGAGGGCCTCGTGCACTTCCTCGAGACGAAGACCGTCATCCTCGACGAGCCTCCCGCGCCATACCGCACCGCGCAGTGAACGCACGAAGACCAGAGAGGCCGTGATGACGACGAGCACCGTGTACTCGTGTGACGATCACCTCGACCTGTCGGCGGTGCCGCCGACGGTCTGGAGCTCGCGCCTGCCGAGCGCGATGGCCGAACGCGGACCCCACGTGGTCGACGAGGGCAAGGGTCGCCAGTGGGTGTGCGAGGGCCGCGTCATCGGCCGCAGCGGCATGCCGAGGAACACGGAGCTCGTCAAGAAGTTGAGCGCGATCGGCCGGGCCGGCATCGACGACGACGGCTATCGCGCGGGGACGCCGAAGTTGCGGCTCGAGGATCTCGACCGCGACGGCCTCGCCGCATCGGTCGTGTACGGGCCGTTGTCGTTGGGATTCCCGATCACCGACCCCGCGTTGCAGACGGCCACGTACGCGGCGTGGAACGACTGGGCCGCCGAAGAGTTCAACGCGACGGCACCCGACCGCCTGTGCGCGCTCGCGTTCCTGCCGTTCCATTCGTCCGAGGCTGCGGCGGACGAGCTCGAACGGTGCGCGTCGATCGGCCACCGCGGCGCCATCGTCGACGCGTTCAGCGTGGAGCTCGGTGACCCGGCGTGGGACCGGGTGTGGTCGGTGGCGGAGGCCACCGGTCTGCCGATCAGCTTCCACATCAACGGCGGCGTCTCGCCGAAGCTCAGCTACCAGATCGGCAAGTGGCAGTCGGCGGCGTTCGCGACCCTGCTCCCGATGCAGCTCGACGAGCCACTCGCGACCATGGTCTTCTGCGGCGCGTTGGAGCGGCATCCCGGACTCAGGCTCGTGCTCGCCGAGTCGGGAATCGGTTGGCTTCCCTACCTCCTCGACCGCATGGACGCGCAATGGCGCGAGCTCGGACCGAAGCTCGACGACGCGCCGAAGGTCGCGCCGAGCGAGCTGGTCCGCAACCAGGTGACCCTCACGTTCGAACAGGAACCGCGCGCCGATCAATTCATCCCGCTCGTCGGCGCGGACTCGTGCATGTGGGCGTCCGACTACCCGCACACCGACAGCACGTTCCCGAACTCGCAACAGGCGATCGCCGATACGCTCGGCGCCCTGTCCTCGGCCGACGTGCGCAAGATCACCGCGACGAACTGTGCGCGGCTGTACGGCTTCCCGATCGACGTTTGATCGGGCGAAGGAGACGAGATGACCCATCCGTTCAGCTATGCGGGCCGGCACGTCGTCGTGACCGGCGGATCGCGCGGTGTCGGCGCCGCGCTCCTCGACGTATTGGCCGAACTCGACGCCGCGCACGTGACCGTGGTCGACTTGAACGCGCCGAGCGGACCGCACGACGCGTTCGTCGCGGCCGACCTCTCCGGCGAAGCCGCAGTACGCGCCGCGGTCGATGCAATCGAGAGTCCGGTGCACGCGTTGTTCAACAACGCGGGTGTGGCGGACACCTCTCCCCCGAGAACGGTCATCACCGTGAACTACCTCGCGCTCCGGACGATGACCGAGGGCCTGCTCGACCTCATGCCCGAGGGCGGCGCGGTCGTGAACACCGCGTCCATGGCCGGCAACCTCTGGAAGAAACGGGTCGAACCGATCGACGAGCTGCTCTCGCTCGACCTCGCCGACGGCTGGACACCGTCTTTGACATGGTTCGACGAGCAGGCCGCCGCACTCGAGCAGGGCCCGTACAACTTCTCCAAGGAGATCGTCGAGCGGTACACGCTGCGCCTGGCGCGGCCGTTGATCCGGCGCGGGCTGCGCATCAACTCGGTGTGCCCGGGTCCGATCGACACGCCGCTGCTGCGCGACTTCCGTGAGACGAGCGGCGACAAGATCAACGACTGGATGATCCGCGAGATGGCGGGACGTCCGGTGTCGGCGCGCGAGGTTGCGTCCGTTCTCGCGTTCCTCGGCTCGCCCGGCGCGTCGTACGTCAACGGTTCGAACGTCGACATCGACGGCGGCTTCGCGGCCGCCGCCGCGACCCGGCAGGTCGACTACAGCGGCAGGACCTGACCCGGGGGCGGATGGCGGTACGGATCGGCCGCGTTCTCGCAACCGAGGCGGCGCAATTCCGTCGCGGGAGGTTTGACCCCACGCCGCCGCGATGAACGCCCGGGCGTCGGGCCACGTGCGGTCGCCGCGCGGGTAATGCGGCGGCTCGACGACGTGGTCGTGACCGAGATGATCGTGTCCCGGACGTCACGCGGAGACGGCTGCGGAAGGAACAGGTCGCCTGCCAGCTGCAACGCGCTGCCGGCTGCTCGAGAACCGGCTTCGACGTCGACGAACTTCCTAGCATCACCGAACGTGAAACACGCCATCTGTGTCTTCGCGGCGTCGGCCGTCGTCGTGACCGCGTGTTCGAGCTCGAGCCCGCGGGCGGCCGCACCGCCGCCGACGCCTTCGACGACGACCACGGTGCCCGCCGTCCTCGGTCCGGTCCGCAAGACGAGCGAACAGCCGGTGTCCGCGGTCTACGCACAGGGCGTCGCCCGAATCCCGGGCGGTTGGATCTTCTCGGGCACCGACAGCCTCTGGCGGACCGACGACCACCTGAAGGAAGTGAGGTCGCTGAACCCCGCGATCCCGCCCGCCTGGACCGCCCGCGGCTTCGACCACATCGGCGACATCGACGTGGTCGGCCGCTACATCTACGCGCCGCTCGAGCAGCCCGACTACGCGAAGGGCTACCAGGCGACGGCCCGCTACGACCGCGACACGTTCCGTTTCATCGATGCCGTCGTCCTGCCGCAGCACGAGAACTCGTTCGTGTCGGTCGATCCGAAGACGATGACCGCGTACACGATGGATCACTTCGACGGGAAGGCCGTGCTCCGCTACAACATCGCGCGCGGCTGGCGACGGCTGGCCCCGCTCCCGTTGACGGCGATGCTGCACCATACACAGGGAGCCGATGTGTTGAACGGCGTGCTGTGGATCTCGACCAGTGATCCGCAGAACCATCTGTACGCCGTCGACCTCGCGACCGGTCGCGTGCGGGCGGACGGATCGGCGGGTCATGTTCCCGGCGAGGGCGAAGGACTCGACGCGACCGCGCTGGCATCGGGTGACGTGCACACGTTGGTCGTCGACCCGAAGATCAATCCCGTGTGGTTCGAGCACTTCCGGGTCGGGCCGTAGACGAACAGCGCGTTGCCTTCGACCCGAAGGTCGAACACGACATTGCCGCCTTCGCCTGAAGAAGAGGGGTTCACTTCGGTGATCTGCGCGGACACGCCCCGGACCGGTGGCGTGATCCCGCCCGCGTCGACGAGTACGTCGCCGTTGGCGAGGTGCTCGGCATCACCGACGAAGAACGCGTAGACGGTCGCGCCGTCGATCGTCGGCCGGTACTCCCGGTCCTGCGTCGCTTCCACACCTTCCCGATGCGGCGGCCGTGGCTACGCCGGCGGCGCGGGATCAGGCACGTCGTGCTCGACGTGCTCGAGCTCCGGGCCGCGAGCAACACCCCAAAGCGAGCCCACCACCACGGCCGAGCCGATCGCCTGCAGCGGGCTGACCGTCTCACCGAAGAAGATCCAACCGCCCGCGGCGACGAGGGGCGTCTCGCCGAGGAGCAGCGGTGACGAGACCGAAGTCGGCACGTGGCGATGGGCCCAGATCATCAACACGTGCGCAGTGGTGCCGGCGATCATGGTGCAGGTCGCATAGAAAAGTCCGGGCCGGCTGATCGACAGCGAGCCGTGCACGAGCAACGTCACCGGCGTCAGGAGGATCGCCGCCGCGGTGAGCGTGCCGAACATGAAGGCGAAGGGGTCCACCACGATCCGGGTGCGCATGACGCGCCCGTAGAGGAACCAACCGGAATTGCAGACGAGACTGATAACGGCGAGCAGGTCTCCCGCCAGGCTCCACGTCCCGCTGCCCGACGCCGACGCGGCGACGAGAATCGTCCCGGCGATGGCGACGGCGGCGCGCGCGAGGTGAGATCGCGGCGCGCGCTCTCCGAGGAACGCGACCGCGAACCCGATGATCAGCACCGGTTGGAGCGAGAGGATCAAGGTCACGTCGAGCAGTCGGGTCCTTCCGAGCGCGGCGAAGTTCGTCGCCGCGGCGAGGATGAAGAAAGCGCCGGCGCCGGCGAGCAGCAGGAGCCATCGCTTCGTCGTCACCTCGGACGGCCAAAACGGACCCGTCGCCTCCGACCGGCCGCGCCACCGAACGATCACGAACAATGGCGGCAGCGCGAACCAGAGGCGCCACGTCGTGAAGACGAGCGCGTCGGTGTGCGCCGCGCGCACGAAGAGGGCCGTGCACGACCACAGCACGACCGCGGTGACCACCGCGGCGATCGGACGGCGTTCGACGGGCAGCGCGTTGGAACGGCTCGCGACGTCGACCACCCGGGCAACCTATCCCGGGTGCCGGTCAGCGCTTCTTGCGTTTGCGGAACATCCCTTTGCGGGCAGCGCGCTTTGTCTGCTGGTCGAGCAGCTCGACACCGGCCGCGTTGACGATGTCTTCCGCTTCGTCGAGCAGCGCGGCGACGTCGGCGCTCATCGCGACCTCGGGCTCCGGAGGGGAGGGCTCCATCCCGGAGGCAAGCGAGCCGTACTGCCAACCGGCGTCGATCTTGCGGCGCTCGTAGCGCGGGCAGTCGGCCGGGCAGTTCCACGGCGCCTCGGGCGCGAGGTCGAGCAGGCACTTACGGACCGCCTCGCCGGACGCGTAGGTGCGACTCTCGTAGTGCCGGCAATCGGTGCGCATCGCCACGGCAGGCAATCGTAGCGGCGGCGCCTCGGCGTTTGCTGTGCGACCGCGGCAGGCCCACGCCGCCGGTTGTGCTCAGTCGAGCCAGCCCGCAGCCTGGTCGAGCAGGTAGCGACTGACCGCGAGGCACGCTTCGAGCGTGTCGCACGGGACTTCTTCTCCGCGCCGGATGCCGATGAGCGAGACGCGCTGGTGCGCGACGATCCGCAACGATCGTTCGGACGCATCGGTCGCGGCCGGGAACGAATCGGTGGCCGAAACGTCGAGCGGCAGGTCGCGACCGCCGACACCAGCGAGGTCGGTCGCGAGCACGAGCAGGTCGGGCCCGTGCGCGAGCGGCGGCAACGCCCACGTGAAGCTCAGGGGAAAGTGGAAATCGTCGGCCGGTTCGGATTCGTCGCCGACCTCGATCACCGCGTCCTCGAAACCGAGCAGCACGCGCGGGTCGATCTCGAGCGACAGATAGAGGTCGACCGGGCCCTCGCAGCCCTCTTCCGGATGAAGGTCGACCTCCCACGTCTGGCGCAGCGAATAGCTCTCGACGAAATGCCGCTCGTCGTGTACGTGGAATCCGTGTTCGACCGCGTGATCCTTCAGGTCGGCGACGAATCCGGCGACATCGAGAACGGCCATGTCAGTCGGCGATGGTACCGAAGGCCTGCGCCAGTGAATCGCTGATCCGCGCGATCGCGTCGCGGCTCGCGTCGAACGCGGCCGAGAGGCCGAAGAATGCATGGATCATGCCGTCGTACGGCAACGCCGTCACGGGCACACCGGCGGCTTCGAGGCGGCGCGCATATTCCCGGCCCTCGTCGCGCAGCGGATCGAACTCGGCGGTTACGACGACGGCGGGCGCGACACCCCCGAGATCGTCGGCGAGCAGCGGAGAGATACGCCAATCGGTTCGGTCGACGGCACCGTCGTTCGTGTAGCACGAGAAGAACCAGTGCATGTCGTCGAGCGTCAGCAGATAACCGCGCCCGTTGGCGCGGTATGACGCAGACTCGAAGTCGGCGTCGACGACCGGATACACCAGCACCTGCATGGCCAGGTCGGGCGCGCCCGCGTCGCGCGCCATCAACGCGCACACGGCCGCGAGATTTCCGCCCGCGCTGTCGCCCATGACGGCCAACCTCGTGCCGTCGCCGCCGAACGAGGCCGCGTTCTTCGCGACCCAGTTCAGCGCCTGCCAGCAGTCGTCGACCGGAGCGGGGAACGGGTGCTCGGGCGCGAGCCTGTAGTCGACCGAGACGACGATCGCGTCAGTGGCGTTCGCGATCTGCCGCGTGATCGGGTCGAACTGCTCCACCGAGCCGATCGTCCACCCGCCGCCGTGGAAGTACACGATCACCGGTCGATCGAGATCCGGTGACGGACGGTAGATCCGGACCGGCACCCCGTCAGCCGAGGCATCCTCGACCGCGAAGACGGGTTCGGGTTCTCCCGCGCCCATCACGACGAGGCCGCCGAAGGCGGCGCGGATCTCCTCCACGCGCTCGTTGCTCGGCGGCACCTCGCCCATCGCGTTCACGAGGTCGCACAGCATCCGGGCTTGCGGGTGCAGCGGCATCAGCGGGCCTCGGCCAGCGCGGCGCGGAACGCCGACACGCACGCGTCCCACGGCTCGCGCGCGGGCGGCATGAACTCGTGCAGTCCGAAGAACCCGTGGACGACGCCGTCAACCGGGAGCGCGGTCGTCGGCACGCCCGCCTCCTGCAGGCGGCGCGCGTACGCGTCACCCTGGTCGCGAAGCGGGTCGTACTCGGCGGTGACCACGACGGCGGGTGGCAGACCCGACAGATCAGCTGTGCGCAGCGGCGAGAAGCGGGGATCGGCGAAGTCGTCGGGCGTGCGCGCGTAGTGATTCCAGAACCACCGCATCGTCTCGGCCTCGAGGAAGTAGCCGGTCGCGTTCTCGGTCATCGACGGACTGTCGAACTCGCAGTCGGTGACCGGATACACAAGGATCTGGATCCGGGGCTGCGGCAGGCCGCGGTCGCGCGTCGCGAGTGCCGTCACCGCGGTCAGGTTGCCGCCCGCGCTGTCGCCGCCGATCGCAATCCGCTGCGGGTCGGCGCCGATCTCGTCCGCGTGCGCGAGCGCCCATTCGTACGTCGCGAAACAGTCGTCCGCCGCGGCCGGGAACTTCGACTCCGGCGCGAGCCGGTACTCGGGCGTCACCACGACCGCGTGCGCATCGCCGGCGAGCATGCGCCCGAGCTGGTCGTGCGTGTCGAGGTTGCCCGTGACGAATCCGCCGCCGTGGTACCAGATGATCAACGGGAGACCGGTCTCGTCGGACGGGCGGAACACGCGCACGGGTATCTCGCCCGCGGGACCAGGAATCGTGCGATCGAAGACCTCGTGGCACGGATGCTTGGGCATGTTCGGGTTCGCCGTGACCGCGTTCATCGCGGCGCGGCGAACCTCGGGAGTCGCATTCTCGTCGAAGAAGAGCCCCGCGTCGCTCAGATAGTTGAGGAGGATCTCAGTCGACTCGTGGAGCGGCATTGCTATCCCTTCTCGGTCAGTGCCCGGGCGAGCGATCGGAACGCGCGACCCCGATGTGAGACGGCATGCTTCTCCTCGGCGGCCATCTCTGCAAACGAACGACCGTCGCCTTCGACGGGAACGAACACGGGGTCGTAGCCGAAGCCGCCGGTCCCGCGCGCCGAGAGGGCGATGACGCCGTCGACCTCGCCCCGGGTGACGAGCTCTTCGCCGTCCGGCGTGCGCGCGATCGCGACTGTGGCGAACCGGGCCGTGCGTCGCTCGGCCGCGACGCCGTCGAGCTCGCGCAGCAGCTTCGCGACGTTGTCCGCGTAGCTCGCGTCCTCACCCGCGTAACGCGCCGAGTAGACGCCCGGCGCCCCGCCGAGCGCATCGACTTCGAGACCGGTGTCGTCGGCCACGGCGGGCAGGCCAATCGCGTCCGCGAGGGCGACCGCCTTGATCCGTGCGTTCTCCTCGAGCGTGGCTCCCGTCTCTTCGACGTCGGGAGGCTCGGCCAGAACCGGCAACGCCGCGACCGACGTCGCGATGCGGTCGGGACCGTCGACGAGGAACGCGACGCCGTCGATCGAGTAGGCGATCAACGGCTCATTGCTCTGCGCGACGAAGATCTCGACGATCTCCCGGGCCTTGTCGGCGTTGTGGGTCGCGAGGACGAACGGGAGCGGGAGCGTCACCGCACACGGGGAGCCGGCGGCTCGTGCACCATCTCGAGCTGCGCCTTGATGATCTCGTTGATGCCCGACTCGGCGAGGCCGAGCAATGAGTCGAGTTCGGAGCGCGTGAAGGCGACACCTTCGGCCGTGCCCTGCACTTCGACGAAGCGACCGTCGCCGGTCATGACGACATTCATGTCGACCTCGGCGCGCACGTCCTCGGAGTATTCGAGGTCGAGCATCGGCGTGCCGTCGATGATCCCCACGGAGATCGCCGCGCACGGCTGGAGGATCGGCTGACGCGCGAGTGTGCCCGCCGCGACGAGACGGCTGCACGCGTCGTGCAGCGCGATCCATCCACCGCAGATCGACGCGGTGCGCGTGCCGCCGTCGGCCTGGAGGACGTCACAGTCAACCGTGATTTGGACGTCGGGCATCAGGCGGAGGTCGATCGCGGCGCGCAGCGAGCGCCCGATCAGCCTTTGGATCTCCTGCGTGCGACCGCTCTGCTTTCCGCGGGCCGCTTCACGACCGACTCGTTCTGGCGAGGAGCCCGGCAGCATCGAGTACTCCGCCGTGACCCAACCCTTGCCCGACCCCTTCAGCCACGGCGGGATGCGCTCTTCGACCGACGCGGTGCACAGGACGCGCGTGCGACCGAACTCGACGAGTACGGAACCGTCGGCCATCTCGGTGAAGTCGCGTACGAAGACGACTTCGCGCAGGTCGTCGGGAGCGCGACCGGAGGCCCGTGTCGTCAAGGCATCTTCCTTCCGTTGCCGCCGCGGTCGGCGCCGCGCCCGGCTACAAGTGGGTGACGAGGTGCGGTGCCGCGAGCGTCACCGCGTGCCCGAACGCTTCCGAGCCCTCTTCGACGGAGGCTACCGGGTCGAGGGTCGGCCACAAGTGGGTGAGCATCAGCCGCCGCGCCTTCGCGGCGCGCGCCGCCTCACCCGCTTGACGCGCCGACAAATGGATAGGGGCGCGGATGTCGTCGTGCTGGTAGGTCGCTTCCGACAACACGAGATCGGCGCCGGCGGGGAACACCTCGACGCTCCAATCGGGACCGGTGTCGGCGGTGTAGACGAGCCGCTTGCCGCCCTGCTCGAGGTCGATTCCGACAGTCGGCAGCGGGTGATCGGTGCGCGAGAACTGGAGTTTGACGTCGGCGATCGATGCCCGGTCGCCGTCGCCGACGAGCTTCCAGTCGAACGTGTCGGTCCATTCGCCGACGAGGCCTTCCAACGTCCTTTCGACACCTTCGGGCGCGTACACCGGGAGACCGACGCGTTCGAGGCCGTACTTGTAGAGCACGTGCAAGCCGTAGATGTCGACACAGTGGTCGGCGTGGCCGTGCGTGATGACGACTGCAGTGATGTCCGCCGGGTTCGCGTGCTGCTGCAGGTGCGCGAACGTGCCGTTGCCGCAGTCCATCCAGATCACGGCATCGCCGGCACGCACGAGGTAGCCACTGCACGCTCCCCCGGACGGCGAGCCGTAGCTCCCCGAGCATCCGAGCACCGTCAACTCCACTGCCAAGCCTCCACTTGTTCGACCTCGGGACCGAGGAAGCGCGCGCCGAGCTCGCGAAACGTCGCGGGATCGCCGCTCGTCAGGAACTTCACACTGCGCGGACGACTCGAGTCGCGGTGTTCGGGATCGGCGATCTGCGCGCGCACCTCGAACGCCGTCTCGTCCGCGCTCGACACCAGCACGACGTCGGGGCCCATCACGTCGCCGATGGTGCGCGCAAGTAACGGGTAGTGCGTGCAACCGAGCACGAGCGTGTCGACGCACGCCTGCTGCAGCGGCGCGAGCAGACGCTCCGCGAGGACGTGCACCTGATCGGAGTCGACATCACCCTGTTCGACGAATTCGACGAAGCCCGGGCACGCGGCGCAGACCAGTTCCAGTCGCCGGTCGAGCGCCGCCGCGACTCGCTGGTATGCGCCGGACTTCACGGTGCCGACCGTTCCGATGACGCCGACCCGCCCGCGGCGCGTCACGCGTTGCGCGGCGCGCAGGCCGGGCTCGATGACGCCGACGACGGGGACCTCGAGCCGTTCTCGCAGCGCTTCCAGCGCGACGGCCGACGCGCTGTTGCACGCGATCACGACCATGCGCACATCGTGCTCGAGCAACAGGTCGACGATCTCATTGGAGTACTTCAGGACCTCGTCGGCCGGCTTCGGTCCGTACGGGAACCGGCCGGTGTCGCCGAAGTACACGACGTCGGCACCGGGAACCAGGTCGAGCAGCGCGCGAGCGACCGTGAGACCGCCGAGCCCACTGTCGAAGACGCCGATCGGCCGTGTGTCGTGCACCGGTCGAGACGCTACCGGGCGGCCGCTGCACGTCGCAGACGATCGGCGACGGCGGCACCGAGGTCGCCGTTGTCGGCGGGCGCGGTGGCGAGAATCACGTCGACGTGGCGCTCGTCGAGCTCGCGCAGACGCGCGTAAAGAATGCGCGCGTACTCGGCCACGTCGGCCGGCGCGTCGAGCACGCCGACCGAGCATCCTTCCGCACGCAACTGCTCCGCCCGCGCCGCCAGATCCGGGCGATCGACGACTTCGACCCGCGCGCGTGGCGCGTAGTGAGCGGCGAGGGTGCCGGGCGCGGCGACCTCACCGCTGGTACGGCGCGCGAGTGGCGCGCCGACGATCGCAGCGAGGCGATCCTCGCTCACGCCGCCCACGCGCAGCACCGCGGGCGCGGGTCCCGTCACGTCGACGATCGTGGACTCGACGCCGACCGCACAAGGGCCACCGTCGATCACGAGGTCGACGTCGGAACCCAGGTCGGCGCGCACGTGCGCGGCCGTCGTCGGGCTCACACGGCCGAACCGGTTCGCGGACGGTGCAGCGACACCTCCGCCGATCGCGTCGAGCAGCGCGAGTGCGACCGGATGATCGGGCACACGGATGCCGACCGTGTCGCGTCCGCCCGTCGCTTCCGGCGCGACTCGTCCCGGGCGGCGCGCGACGACCAGCGTCAATGGCCCGGGCCAAAAGGCGTCGCCGAACGCGCGCGCGACCTGCGAGACGTCGCGGCCGAGCTCGTCGAGTTGCGCGGTGCGCGCCGCGTGCACGATCACGGGATGGTCGTGCGGTCGTCCCTTCACCGCGAAGAGTCGACGGAGCGCGTCGGGATTCGCGGCGTCGGCACCGAGGCCGTACACGGTTTCGGTCGGGAACGCGACGAGACCGCCCGCGCGCAGGATCTCGACCGCGCGCTCGATCACCAGTAGTTGATGCGCGTCGCCCGGTCGACGACGTCGTCGATCGGGTCGGTCCACGCGCCTGACGACAGGTACTTCCAGCCACCGTCGGGCAGCAGCGTGACGATCGTTCCTCGGTCCATCTGCTGCGCGGCCTTCACCGCGCCGGCGACCGCGGCGCCCGAGGAGATACCGGCGAACACGCCGCACTCGTTCAACAGCCGGCGCGTGCCCTCGATGGAGTCGCGCGGCCGCACGATCAGCTTCCGGTCGAGCAGATCCGGATCGAATATCGGCGGAACGAATCCGTCTTCGAGGTTGCGCAACCCCATGACCAACTCGCCGGCCGGCGGTTCGACGGCGATGACCTTCACGTCGGGCTTCTGCTCCTTCAAGTACCGACCGGCGCCCATGAGCGTGCCGCTCGTCCCCAGACCCGCGACGAACACGTCGATCTCCGGGCAGTCGCGCAGGATCTCGGGACCCGTGCCCTCGTAGTGCGCGAGCGGGTTCGCCGGATTCCCGTACTGGAACAGGAACACGTAGCGATCGGGTTCGTCGGCATGGATCTTCTCCGACATGCGGATCGCGCCGTTGCTCCCCTCCTCCCCCGGCGACAATGTGATCTCGGCGCCGAAGATCTCGAGCAGCTGCCGTCGTTCCACCGAGACGTTCTCGGGCATGATCACGCGCAGCTTGTAACCGCGCAGCTTGGCGACGAGCGCGAGCCCGATGCCCGTGTTGCCCGACGACGGTTCGAGGATCGTCGCGCCCGGTTTGAGAACGCCGTCGCGCTCGGCGAGCTCGACCATCTTCAGCGCGATGCGGTCCTTCGACGACCCGCCCGGATTCTGACCCTCGAGCTTGGCCCAGATCCGGACGTCGGGATTCGGTGAGAGCGCGTGGACGCCGACGAGCGGAGTCTCCCCGATGAGGCCGAGGACGTTGTCGTGTCTCACGTACCGCTCACGCGCCCGACGGGCTCACGCGCCGCCGGCGACGGCGGGAAGGATCGACAGCACGTCGCCGTCGGCGACCTTCGTGTCGAGGCCCTCGAGGTACCGGATGTCGTCGTCGTCCTTGTAGACGTTGACGAACTTGTGGAGGGTCCCGGCGTCGTCGAGGAGGTTGCCGCGGAGACCGGGATACCGCTCGAGGAGGGTGGTGAACACCTCGCCCACGGTCGCGCCGCCGACGGCGACGGACGCTTGGCCGTCGGCCTGAGCGCGCAGAACGGTGGGGAGCTTGATCTCGACGGCCATGTCGGCAGGTTACAACCCGACCACTCCGGTCGGGATTCCGGATCGCCACCGACTTCCCCACCAACTGTTGGCAAGGTTTTCGGGCGCTGCAGCCGATTTCTCTGCCAACTGTTGGCAAGGTTTTCGGGCGCTGCAGCCGATTTCTCTGCCAACTGTTGGCAAGGTTTTCGGGCGCTACAGCCGATTTCTCTGCCAACTGTTGGTGGGATTGATGGGGTCAGTCGCGGTCGAGGACGACGGGGGTCTCGGCGATGGTCTCGGCGCGGATGCGGTACGAGCGGAGCACGGGCGCCCCGTCGCGCAACGACACGAGCACGTAGAACCATGCCGGGTCGACGGCCTGGCGCACGTCGGTCGGCGACGGATAGGCGTCGGTGTGCGTGTGCGAGTGCCACACGCCGACGATCTCCTCGCCCCGCCCCTCGGCCGCGCGCATCGCGGCGAGCATGTCGCGCGGATCGACCGTGTACGTGATCGCCGACGCGTCCGCATTGCGGCACGGCCGCACTTCGGAGATCGAACCCGTCGGTTCGCCGTTGCCCTTCATCGGACCAATGAGCAGACCGCAGGCCTCGTCGGGCAGGCCGTCGTAGCAGTGTCCGACGATCGCCGCGTACTGCGATTCGGTGAGGCGCAGCGTCGGCTGCGCGAAGGCGCTCGTCATCGTTGCAGCGCGCGCCACACCCGCTCCGCCGTGCACGGCATGTCGAGGTGGCGCACGCCGAACGGCGAGAGCGCGTCGATGATCGCGTTGTGCACCGCGGGCGTCGAACCGAGCGTGGCCGACTCGCCGATGCCCTTCGCGCCGAGCGGGTTCAGCGGGGTGGGGGTGACCGTGTTGTACGTGTCGTACGACGGCAACTCCGCCGCGGAAGGCATGGCGTAGTCCATGAGGTTCGCGGTGATCGGGTTGCCGTCCTCGTCGTACTGCACCTCCTCCCACAACACCTGCGCGACTCCCTGCGCGATGCCGCCGTGCTGCTGACCACCGACGATCAACGGGTTGATGATCGTGCCGCAATCGTCGACGGCGACGTGGCGCACGAGCTCGGTGCGCCCGGTGTCGCTGTCGATCTCGACGACGGCGACGTGCGAACCGAACGGGAACGACGAACCGCCGGCCTGGAAGTCGAGCTCGTGTTGCAAACGTTCGGCGAGACCGTCGGGCCGCTGCGCCGGGTCCTTCACCGCGGCCGCGAGGTCGGACCACGCGATCCGGCTCGCGGGAACGCCGGCGACCTCGAGGCCGCCGTCGCCGACGACGATGTCGTCGGGGTTCGCCTCGAGCAGGTGCGCGGCGAGCCGCTTGCCCTGCGCGAGCACCTCCTGGCTGGCGACTAGGAGCGCGCTGCCGCCGATCTGACCCGAGCGCGAGCCGCCGGTACCGCCGCCGCGCGGGACCTCGTCGGTGTCGGAGTGGACGACGCGCACGTTCTCGAACGGCACGCCGAGCGTCGACGCGACGATCTGAGAGAACGCGGTCTCGTGTCCCTGGCCGTGCGCGCTGGTGCCGACGCGCGCCGTGACCGTGCCGTCGTCCTCGATCTCGACCGCGCCGAACTCCTGGGTGAGGACCATCGGCGCGCTGATCTCGAGGTACGACGCCAGGCCGATTCCCATGAGGATCTTGTCGCCGCGCTCACGCCTCGCCTTCTGCTCGGCGCGCAGCTCGTCGTAGCCGGCGTACTCGAGCACGGCGTCGAGCGCCTTCGCGTATTCACCGGTGTCGTACGTCGCGCCGAGACCGGTGTTCGGCATGTAGGGGAAAGCTTCGGGCTCGATGTAGTTCTTGCGCCGGATCTCGACCGGGTCGATGCCGAGCTCGTCGGCCGCCATGTCGAGGATGCGCTCCATCATGTGGATCGCTTCCGGACGGCCCGCGCCCCGGTACGCCGCGACCGGCGTGGTGTTCGTGACGACGGCCTGCCAGTTGTACTCGACCTTCGGGATGACGTACACGTTCGACGCCATCATCTGCGTGAAGAACGGAAGGAACGCGCCGATGGCCGCGTACGCGCCGGCCTCGGCGTTGGTGAAGACCTTGAGACCCGTGATGGTGCCGTCGCGCGTCACTCCGAGCTCGACGTCGTGCACCATGCCGCGCCCGTGCCACATCGCGACCATGTTCTCGGAGCGCGTCTCGGTCCACTTCACCGGGTGGCCCAGCGTGAGCGCCGCCTTCGCGACGAGGAGGTGCTCGACCGTCATCCCCTGCTTCGCGCCGAAGCCGCCGCCGACGGCGGCGTTGCGCGCGTGCACGGTCGCCGGGTCGAGTCCGAGGAGCATCGCGATCTCGTCGCGCACACCGTGCGGACCCTGCGAGGCGACCCAGATCGAGAGACCGCCGTCGGGTTGGCCGGGCACCGCGACGATCCCGCCCGGCTCCATCGGCACCGGTGCGACACGCTGGTTGACGATGCGCGAGCGGACGACGACGTCCGCGTCGTCGAGGACACCCTCGACGGGGCCGGTTCCCATTGCGTTCGCGACGTTGGAACCCTGCGCCTCGTGGATGAGCGGCGCGCCGTCGGCCAGCGCCGCCTCGACCGTTGCAAGCGCGGGCAACTCGTCGTAATCGACGATGACCATCTCCGCCGCGTCGGCCGCGTGCGCCTTCGTGTCGGCGACGACCATGGCGACGATGTCGCCGACGAACCGGACCTTGTCGTGCGCGAGCGGCGGACGGTTCATCGTCGGCGGCAGCATCATGAAGCCGTGGACGGCGGGCAGCTCGAGGTCGGCCGCGACGTACACCGCGACGACGCCGGGCATCTCCATGGCCTCACTTGTGTCGATCGCGGTGACGTCGGCGTGGGCGACCGTCGACCGCACGAACGCGGTGTGCAGCAGCCCCGCGATCGACAGGTCGTCGTAGTACTGCGTCGTCCCTTCGAGGATTCCGGGATCTTCCTTCCGTAGGACCGGGTTGCCCAGGATCGAGCCCGACGTCGGCATTGTTCCTCCTGCAGGGACGAGACCGGGCGCAGACTAGCGGTGGAAGAATGCGGTTATGCGAGCCGTGCGGAACACCGAAGCGGGAATCCGCGTGCTCGAATTGCCCGTTCCGGACGGGCCGGGGACGCGCGTTCGCGTCCGGAGCGCGGGCATCTGCGGCTCCGATCTCGAGATGGTTCGCACCGGGCTCGCGGCCGCGACCCTCGGTCACGAGATTGCGGGCGTGCTCGACGACGGCACCGAGGTCGCGGTGCACCCCTTCGTGCCCTGCGGATCGTGCGAGCACTGCGCGACCGGACGACACGAGCTGTGCCGGAACGCGACTGCGACGATGCTCGGCGTCTTCGCCGACGGCGGCATGGCCGACGAGCTCGTCGTGACCGACGCGTGCGTGGTCCCGCTCGCCAACGGCATCGGTGTCGCCGACGCGTCACTGGTGGAGCCGATCGCGGTCGCGCTGCACGCATGCAACCGGGCCGGTGTCGAACCGGGCATGCGGGTCGGTGTGGTCGGCGCCGGCACCATCGGCCTGTTGACCGGCGCAGTGGCACGCCACCTCGGTGCCGAGGTGTCGATCGGCGCGCGGCACGAGTCCCAGCGACGCGCCGCCGAAGCCCTTGGTCTCACGATCGGGCTCGGCCGCGATTGCGACGTCGCGTTCGAGGCCGCGGGCACGTCGTCGGGCTTCGACGACGCCGTGCGTGCGTGCAAACGGGGTGCACGGATAGGGCTCGTGTCGACGACGTGGGAGCCGATCTCGATCTCATTCCTCAACGCGCAGATGCGCGAGGTGACGATCGTCCCCGCGTTCGTCTACGGCGAGGCGCACGGGCAGCGCGAGTTCGACGCCGCGGCCGCGATCGCAGCCGCGCACCCCGAGATCCCGCCTGCGATCATCACGCACCGGTTCGGCCTCGACGAAGCGCCGCACGCGTTCGACGTCGCGGCCGACCGCGCCCACGGCGCGATCAAGGTCGTCCTGCATCCCTGAGGAGAACTCATGGACTTCGAGGTCCCTGCGTCGATCGCCGAGACACTCACCGCGATCGACGATTTCATCGAGCGGGAGATCCGCCCGCTCGAACAGACGGATGACAACATCCGGTTCTTCGATCACCGACGCGAGCACGCGCGCACCGACTGGGACGCGGGCGGCGTGCCGCGGGCGGATTGGGAAGACCTACTGCGCGAGATGCGACGCCGCGCCGACGCCGCCGGCTGGCTGCGCTGGGCACTCCCGGCCGAGTACGGCCGCCACGACGCGGACAATCTCGAGATGGCGATCATCCGCGAGCACCTCGCGACCAAGGGTCTCGGGTTGCACAACGACCTGCAGAACGAGAGCTCGATCGTCGGCAACTTCCCCACCGTCTTGATGATGCGCGACTTCGGCACCGACGAGCAGAAGGCCGAATGGATGCCGGGGTTCCTCGACGGCACGCGCCGGCTCGCGTTCGGGCTCACCGAACCGAACCACGGCTCCGACGCGACATACCTCGAAACGACGGGAGTTCCCGACGGCAGCGAGTGGGTACTGAACGGCCAGAAGCGCTTCAACTCCGGCCTGCACCACGCCACGCATGACATCGTGTTCGCCCGCACCTCGGGCGAACCGGGCTCGCCGTTCGGGATCACCGCGTTCCTCGTGCCCACCGACGCGCCCGGATTCAGCGTCGACTTCTTCTGGTGGACGTTCAACATGCCGACCGATCACGCGGAGGTGACGCTGCGGGACGTGCGGGTCGCCGGTTCCGCCGTGTTCGGTCCGGTCGATCGCGGCCTCGAGCTCGCGCAGCACTTCGTGCACGAGAACCGGATCCGCCAGGCGGCGTCGTCGCTCGGCGCCGCGCAGTTCTGCATCAACGAGGCAGTGAGGTACGCGAATGCGCGCACGACGTGGGGCAAGCCGCTCTCTCGTAATCAGGCGATCCAGTTCCCGCTCGTCGAATTGCACACAGAAGCCGCGATGCTGCGCCAGCTCATCCGCTACACGGCGTGGTCGCTCGACCGGCAGCACCACATGGAGGTGACGCATCTCGTCGCGATGTGCAACTACCGGGCGAACCGCCTCGCCTGCGACGCCGCCGACCGGGCGATGCAGACCTGCGGCGGCGTCGGCTACAGCCGGCACATGCCGTTCGAGCACATCTACCGTCACCACCGCCGCTACCGGATCACCGAGGGCTCCGAGGAGATCCAGATGCGCAAGGTCGGCCAGGAGCTCTTCGGGATGGGCCGTAGCCGGTCCTGAGGACCTCAACTCCCGCCCTTTTCCGCCGATCGGGTCTCGATGGGAGGAATCGCGGCAGTCGAGGCGCGCATTCAGCAGATCCTGGACCAGTTCGGTACCAGGACCACGGGTGGCGTCCTCGGGGCGTCCGACGGTAACCCCGCGACCAACACGGACGCGGCGGCGAGCCAGGACGACGGGTCGTTCGCGGCCGCGCTCGCGCAGGCGCAAGGCGGTACGGGCGCGTCGTCCGCCTCCACCGCGACCAGCACGAACGTGCCGACCAGCTCCGGTTCGCTCAACCGCGCCGGTGTGGACTCGGTCGGGTGGGCGCGCGACTTCCTCACCAAGGTCGGGATGCCGATCACGTCCGAGAACCTGAAGGCGATCACCGCGTGGGAACAGGCCGAGGGCACCGCCGCGCACTTCAACCCACTCGCGACGACCCAGAGCGGCTTCAACGGCGAAACCCGCTTCAACAGCGTCGGCGTCAAGAACTACGCGACGTACCAGGACGGCATCGACGCAAACGCGGATGCGTTGACGAACGGCCGCTACGGCAACATCCTCGCCGCGTTGCGCGCCGGGAACGACGCGACGGCGGTCGCGCAGGCGATCGCGGACTCGCCTTGGGGCACCCACGACGGCGTGTTGCGGGTGCTCGCCTCCGAGAGCTGACGCACCGACCCGCCCACCGCGCTAGCGGTAACGCGAGCCGATCTCGTGGAGCACGGTCTCGCAGTCGGACACGGTTTCGCGCAGGATCTGGGCAACCGGCTTCACGTCGTTGATGCGGCCTGCGACCTGACCGCTGAACGCGAACGATGCTTCGAGGTTGCCGCCGAAGTACAGGTCGTGCACGGCTTCCAGGCTCGGGATCACCGCCCGGTCCTCGCGCTCGGCACTCTCGCTGAAACCGGTCCGCAACACGCGAAATGCGGGCGGCGCGTGCCGGTTGAGCAGCAGTGTGTCGCCCTCGGTCGACGAACAGATCAGCTGTTTCCAGTTGTCGTGCACCGGCGACTCGGCCGCGCTCACCATCCGCGTACCCATCTGCACACCCTCGGCGCCGAGCACGAACGCCGCCGCCATCGACCGGCCGTCGCAGATTCCGCCGGCGGCGATGATCGGCACCTCGACGTGCGATGCGATCAGCGGGAGCAAGACCATCGTCGATGCGCCGGTCGGGGCCTTGAACCCGCCGCCTTCGTTGCCTTCGACGACCAGCCCGTCTACTCCGGCGTCGACGGCTTTCAGCGCGCCGCGCAGCGAGGGCACGACATGGAAGACCGTCAGCCCTGCGTCCTTGAACGCGCGGGTGAACTTGGTCGGATCGCCCGCGGACGTCGTGACGAACGACACGCCGTTCTCGGCGACGAAGTCGACGATCGAGGGATCTCGCACGAACAGCTGCGCGACGTTCACCCCGAACGGCTTGTCCGTCAGTTCGCGCATCTTGACGATCTCGACCCGGACCTCGTCCAGCCGTCCGGACGACGTCTCGATGATGCCGAGTCCACCGGCATTCGAGACCGCCGACGCGAGTTGCGCCCGCGCGATGTATCCCATCGGCGCCTGCACGATCGGGTACTCGATCCCCAACAGCTCTGTGATCCGGGTGCGCACCCGTGCCACGCTATACAGATGGACGCGATCGACGCACCGGTGATCATCGAAGCCGCGCTGAACGGTGTCACGACACGAGCGCGCAACGCGAACGTGCCCGCGACCGCGGCGGAACAGGCCGACGATGCACTCGCGTGTGTCGACGCGGGCGCGACGGTCATTCACACGCACGCGCCGAACATCGTCGTGCCGCCCGACGAAGCCGCCGCTCAGTACGCGACCGCGTACCGGCCCGTCGTCGAAAAACATCCCGGGATCATCTGCTACCCGACGACGGGCGTCGGCGCGACGATCGAGGATCGTTACGGCCACGTCGAACTACTCGACGACATCGGCCTCGTGCGCGCCGGCTTCGTCGACACGGGATCCGTCAACTTGGGCGGGACTGGAGTCGACGGCCTGCCGCCCAACAGCAATTACGTCTACACGAACACCTTCGCCGACATCGCGTACAAGATGAACGCGTGCCGCGCACGCGGACTCGGCCCGAGCATCGCGATCTTCGAACCGGGATTCCTGCGCGTCGTACGTGCGTACTACGACGCCGGCGCACTGCCGGCGGGAACGCTCGTGAAGTTCTACTTCTCGGCCGGCGGCTACCTGGGCGGCGGCGAACCGTTGTGGGGCGCGCCGCCGATCATCGAGGCGCTCGACCTGTATCTCGCGATGCTCGGTGACGCCGACATCGCGTGGGCGGTCGCCGTCCTCGGCGGTTCGCTCCTCGAGACGCCGGTCGCCCGAGCGGCGCTCGAACGCGGCGGCCACCTCCGGGTCGGTCTCGAGGACTGGGACACGGGGCCGACCAACGCCGAGCAGACCACAGCGGCGGCACAGCTCTGTCGGAGTGTGGGACGCAGCGTCGCCGGCATCGACGACGCCGCGCGCGTTCTGCGGTTGCCGGCTGGGAAAGGCCTGGGCATTCGATAGTGATTCCGTGAGGTCGGTCCAGGTTGCCCCGCCGAGGCCGATGCATGGCGTGGCCACGCTCAAGGGAGGCAGCCATGACCGTCAACCCCATCGGCATCTCGAATCCCAACCAGCCGTACGACCCGACCTCGATGCAGACGCGTATGCAACAGGCGCTCACGCCGGTCGCGCAGCTGTTCGGTGAGAGCAGCGACCAGCTCATGTCCGAGCTGCAGTCCGGGCACACGAGCCTGAGTGCGCTCGCGGCTTCGAAGGGCATCTCGCAGACCGATCTCGTGAACGCGATCAAGAGCGGCCTCCAGCAGTCCGCGCCGAACGGTACGACGTTGTCGGACACGCAGTTGACGAACATCGCCAACCGCATCGCGAACCACAAGCACGGTGGCCATCACCACCACGGCGGTGGCGGCGGCGGCGTGAGCGCAACGTCGTCGAGCACCGACCCGACCGCAACGACGTCGACGACGTCGACCTCGTCGTCGGACCCGACGCTGGACGCGCTGCAGCAGTTGCTGAACGCCGACGCGCCGGCGTCGATCGATCAGTCGTTCTAGGTCCCGGCTAGGCCCCGGAGGTTCGCAGCGGGAGCTCGCTCATGAGAGTGGGCGAGATCCCGCTGCGGCCGATGAACTGCTTCACGTCCGCCCGGATGGCGGCCTTGCCGTCGTCCGAGTCGTAGAACCGTTCCTCGTAGTCGGCTCGGGTTCCGAAGCGGAGCTCGGCGATCCCGTCGATGTCGGCGCTGCCCGGAGAGTAGGAGCGGCGGACGACGTTCTGCGTGTAGCCGGCCAATCCGATGTGGTGCTCGCGGGCGAGCGGTGCGTGGATCTCCGACCAATGGCGTGCGAACTGCTCGTGACTGAGGCCGTCGGCACGCCGCACGAACGACACGTACTTGATCCCCGGCGCGAAGGAGCCGTCGGGCCAGGTCCGGTCCTCGACGATCACAGGGTTGGGGTCGACGCGGAACACCTCGACCTCGCGTGCGACCGCGTACAGCTCGTGACGCGCGGGTACGTCGTCGAGGTCCTGGGCGCGATCGAGACCGAGGTGGATGAGGACGTCACAGGGCGGCCCGGAATACGGACCCTGGTCGGCGTCGGCGAAGCTGAAGGTGCACGCCTCGACGGAACGATCCTTCAACGCAACCGGCGCCCACGACTCGAGCAGCGATTCGACCTGCGCGGCGGGATCGCGCCAGAGCGCGATGAGGAGATGCTCCACGGCGACGGAGACTACGACGGCCGCAGGCGGGCCCGAGCCGCGACGCGCTGCACTACCGTCGCAGGCCGATGTCCCGCCGAGGCGATCAGGTCGCCATCACCAACCGCAAGGCCCGGCACGACTACTTCGTGCTGGACACGTACGAGTGCGGCGTGATGCTGAAGGGAGCCGAGGTCAAGTCGATTCGCAACGGCCGCGCCAACCTGCAGGACGCGTACGCCCGGGTCGACGACGGTGAAGTCTGGTTGTTCGGGATGCACGTGTCGCCCTACGAGTTCTCCCGCGGTGAGCTCGACCCCGTCCGGAAGCGCAAGCTCCTCCTCCACCGCCGGGAGATCGCCGAGATCACGCGCGCGACCGACGAGAAGGGAGTGACGCTCGTACCGCTGCGCGTCTACTTCAAGGACGGCCGCTGCAAGGTTGAGATCGCGACGGCTCGGGGCAAGGCCCGCTACGACAAGCGCCAGGCCATCGCCGCGCGCGACGCCCGCCGTGAAACCGAACGCGACCTCAAGGAGATGCAGCGCAACCGGTAGTCAGTTCCCTAACGCGGGCTCGGGCTCGCGTTCCTCGGTCGGCACGGGCGCCGGCATCTCGGCCCCCTCGACCTGGATCCTCGGCAGCCATTCGAGCCACTTCGGGAACCACCAGTTCTTGTCGCCGAGCAACTCCATCGTCGCCGGCACCAGCACGAGGCGCACGACGGTGGCGTCGATGAAAACGGCGAACGCCAGTCCGAAGCCGACGAGCTTCAGCACCCGCATGTCGGACAGCACGAAGCTGCCGAACACACAGATCATGATGGCGGCGGCGGCGGTGATGAGGCGGGCGGTCTTGGCGAGCCCGTGCGAGACCGCGGCGGCGTTGTCGTGGTCGCGGTCGTATTCCTCCTTGATCCGCGACAGCAGGAACACCTCGTAGTCCATCGAGAGGCCGAACACGATCGCGAACAGCATCATCGGCACCCACGCCTCGATCGGTCCTTCCTTGCCGATGCCGACGAGGTTCTTCATCCAGCCGTTCTGGAAGATCGCGACGATGACGCCGTACGCGGCGCCGATCGACAGCAAGTTCATGATCACGGCTTTGAGCGGCACGAGAATCGACCGGAACACCAGCATCAGAAGGATGAAGCTGAGCAGCAGGATCGCGACGAACATGTACGGCAACCGCTGACCCATGGTGTCGGCGAGGTCGACGCCCACTGCGGTCTGACTGCCGACGTGCGCGTCGAGACTGCTGCCTGCCGACGCGGTGGGAATCACCGAATCTCGCAGGCGGTGGACGAGTTGCGTCGTGCTCTGGTCCTGCGGCGATCCGGCGGCGACGACCTGCACGAACGCGGCGTTGCCGTTCCTGCTCGGGATCACTGGTCCGACGTGCACGACGTCGGGCGTCTTCTCGATCGCGGCCGCGACGCGCTGCATCGCCGAAAGATCGGCCGGCGAATGCAACTGAGAGGCAACGATCAGCGGCCCGTTGAAGCCCGGACCGAAGCCTTCACTCAACAGGTCGTACGCCCGACGGGTCGTGAACTTGACCGGGTCATTGCCGGCATCGGCGATGCCGAGCCGCAAACCGGCGGCCGGGATCGCGAGGACGAGGAGAATGGCGAGACCGGCGATCGCGACGGGCCACGGCCTCCGCTGCACGACGCGGCTCCAGCGCGCCCACATCGTCTCCTCGGGCGGCTTCGGGTGCTTCGTGCGCGGGAGCGCCCACTTGTCGATCGCCCGGCCGACGAAGCCGAGCGCAGCCGGGAGCAGCGTGACTGCCGCGAGCATGACCATCAACACGGCGAGCGCGGCACCGATCGACAGGCCGCGGATGAACGACAGGCCGATGAGGAAAAGGCCGAGCAGCGAGATCACGACGGTTCCGCCCGCGAAGAGCACCGCACGGCCGCTGGTGTCGACCGCGTGGATCACCGCGTCCTCGGGTTCGAACCCGTCGTGCAGCGCTTCGCGGTAGCGCGTACTGATGAACAGCGCGTAGTCGATGCCGACCCCGATTCCGATCATCGCCGTGACCTCGGGCGCGAAGGACGGGACGTCGGTGACCGCCGCGAGGAGTGTGACGATCGCGAGGCCCGTGCCGATGCCGAACAGCGCGGTCATGATCGGAAGACCCATCGCGAGCACGGAACCGAACGCCACGAGCAGGATGATGATCGCGGCGAGGAGACCGATCGCCTCGCTCTTCGGCTGGGCCTGGTCGGTGAACATCGAGCCGCCGAGCTCGACCTGCAGCGTCGGCGTGTTCGCTTTGGACACGATCGAGCGCATGTCGTCGGCGACCTTGACGGGAACGTCGTTCGACTGCACGTCGAACTGGATCTGGCCGTACGCGATCTGACCGTCCCTCGAGACGAACCCGGAACCTCCCTGTTCGAAGGGAGTGACGATGGAGACGACGTGCGGTTGTTTCCGAAGCGCGGGCGCGACCTGTTTCTCGATGACGTTCATCGCCTCTTGCGACTGCACGCCGTTCGGAGCAGTCGATTTGAAGACGAGGTAGCCGGTGTCGCCGGGTTGCGCGAAGTCGGTCTTCATGACGTCGAACGCGCGTTGCGACTCGGTGCCGGGCAACGTCAGCGACTTCTCGAGATCACCGCCGACGGTTTTGGCGAGAACGTTGACACCGACGAGCAGAACGATCCACGCGACGAGGACGAGACGGCGATGCCGGTAGCACCACCTGGCGAGACCGGGGAGCATGCGCGCAGGCTAATAGCGCGGTGCGACAGTCACGCGCCCTGATTGCGTGTCCGGTTTCGTGACCGGTTTTGTCCGCGCAGACGGTCAGTGCGCGTGATCGTGACCCGCGTGGTCGTGCGCGTGCTCCTGCTCGGCGACAGCCTTGTGCACGGCGTCCATATCGAGCGCACGTACCTGCTCGATCAGGTTGTCCAGTGCTGCGGCTGGCAGTGCCCCGGGCTGGGAGAAGACGCACACGTTCTCGCGGAAGATCATGAGCGTCGGAATCGACATGATGCCGAACGTCGCCGCGAGCTGCTGCTGGTCCTCGGTGTCGATCTTGCCGAAGACGAGATCGGAGTTCTTGTCCGACGCCTCCTCGAAGATCGGTCCGAACATGCGGCAGGGGCCGCACCAGGAGGCCCAGAAGTCGAGCAGGACGATGTCGTTGTCGTTGATCGTCTGCTCGAAGTTGTCGGCAGTGACGTGAAGCGTTGCCATGGGTTGGGTGAACCATCGGGGGGACGGGATGATTCCCGGTCGGGCGGAGTTGCCCTAATCCCGGGCCGGATCGGCCTGCACCATCACCCGGACCGGCCGGTCGAGCCGCACGTAGTACCAGGCCCACCGCATGAGCACCCGGAAGCGGTTCTCGAAACCGATCAGGTAATAGAGGTGCACGACCAGCCAGACGATCCACCCGAGGAGACCTCGGAGGCGGATCGGACCGATCTGGCCGACGGCGGCCCGGCGGCCGATGGTCGCCAGCATGCCCTTGTCGCGGTAACGGAACGGCGCACTGCTGTCGCCGTCGACGATGTGCCGGGCAACGTAGCGACCGGCCTGCATCGCGGGGGGAGACACCATCGGCAGGATGTTGCCGTGCTTGTCGCGTCCCGCGGCGACGTCGCCGATCGCGAACACCCCCGGCGCGCCGGCGAGGCGTAGATGATCGTCGACGTCGAGCCGTTGCGGTTTCTCGCGCACCGGATCGTTGGGCTGAACGCCGGCGGTCCACACCATCGTCGCGGTCGGAACCCGCGTGCCGCCGCGCAACACGACGCTCGTTTCATCCGCCGAGTCGACGAGCGTGCTCGTCCGCACGTCGACACCGAGCCGTTCGAGACTCGCGCGCGCGTACGACGAGAGTCCAGGTGCGAAGGTCGACAGCACGCGGTCGGCGCCCTCCAACAGCACGATCCGGATCCACGACGACGCGAGCTCCGGATACTCGCGCGGCACGATCAAGCGCGCGAGCTCGGCGACCGCACCCGCGTACTCGACGCCGGTCGGACCCCCGCCGACGATGCAGAACGTCAGTAGGCGGTTGCGTTCGTCGATGTCGTTCGTGCGCGTCGCGCGCTCGAGACACTCGAGCACGTGATTGCGCAACTGCAGCGCCTCACCGAGGTCCTTCAGTCCGAAAGCGTGCACGCGAACGCTCTCGTTTCCGTAGTAGTTCGTGACGCTGCCGGTCGCCAGGACGAGGTAGTCGTATTCGAGGCGCGCACCGTCGGCGAGCTCGACCGACCTGGCCTCGAAGTCGACGTACTCGACCTCGCCCTCGCGATAACGGACATTGCGCGCTCGGCGGAAGACCTTCCGAACCGGCGCGGTGATCTCGGACGGGTTCAACAAGCAGCTGGCGACCTGATAGAGGAGCGGGGTGAACAAGTGGTAGTTGTGCCGGTCGACGAGCACGACGTCGACGGGCTTGTCCCGAAGCGCCTTCGCGCACTGCAGACCGCCGAATCCCGCGCCGACGACGACCACCCGGGGATATATCCGCACCGTCAGCATGGCTCCGTCGCTGCGGCGCGCCCTCCGGCGCGCCTCCGCTGCATCCGCACGGGCCGGACCGTACCCAGGCGTGAGACCGGTACAATCGTGAACCCGGTTGCGGCCACCGACACGCCCCGGCCGCATCGGGATTGACATGGGGGTGCGTGGCTTCGATCTCGAGGATCGAGGTGGGAGAAGCGAGCCGACGTCGCCGGATCGTCGTCAAAGAGCCGGCAACACCAACACATGCCAACGACAACTTGGCCCTGGCTGCCTAAGACTTCTTAGGTAGTCCGCCCGCGAGGGATTCGTCATTCGTCCACGCGAGGCGTCATCCAGGATGACTCACCGGTCGGCAAGGCCTCGGGGTCGACCGGGAAATCGAAACGAGGCTGGCTCGCCGTCAGGGTGCCGTTGACCCGCCGGCGAGTGACACCTCCCAACGGCTGCGCTCGGAGAAGTCCCACCAACAGCTCGGGAGACGCGGGTTCGACTCCCGCCACCTCCACCAACCAAGCAACCACCAGCGGTGGCGTGTTCGCAGTTCCCCAGACGTCCGGTGGCGCGGGACTTTTGTCCCGGTGTTGGGGTGCCATTCGGCTCTTATGGCTAGTCCGTCTGCGCGGTTCGATTGTGCGCATGAGTGCATCGGAGGTCGCAGTCGTTGTCCCACCGGCGCCTGCAGTCCTGGAAACCCATGACGCCGAGGCGGACGCGACCCAGCTGCGCGCAGAAGCGATCTTCTTACGCAGCATCATGTGGGGTATGGCGATCGGCGTCCTCGCATGCGCGGCCATCTGGGTGGGGCTCGTAGCGGCCGCAACCGTCCACAACGGCTTCCGGAGTGGGCCGCTGCTCGCGATGGCCGCAGGTTGCGGAGTGTTCGCCGGGCTCTTTCTCGGAGGAGCCGCGGGCGCCATGATCGGGTCCCGCGCGCTCGAACACGCCGAGATCGAAGAGGCACACGCCGCGCACCGCCCGTAGCGACACACCGAGCACGGACTGCCCGATCGCGCGCCGGGCGTGGCAAACGCGGATCAGCAGTTATGGCGCCGCAGGCTTCAGGTCACGGGTGTGCTCGCCGACACGACGAACGTTGTGGTGCCGATAGGCCCGGTGTTGCCCTTGGCGACGACGGTGTACGTTCCGGCGGCGTCGTTCGCGCCGGTCTGGTAGGTCGCGTTCACGGTTCCATCCGCGCTGGCGACGTGCTGCGGGCCCGTGAAGTCGCTCGTTGGCGAATGAACTTCGAACGTGATCGGACCGCCCGGCGGTGCTCCGGTGAGCACGATCTGGAACGCCTGCCCCTGTGTTCCCATGCGGGGTCGCACCGCGAGCCTCAGCGGCGGTGCCGGTGGGATCTTGAGCACCTGTCCCTCCGCGAGCAGATCCGGATTCGAGAGGTGGTTGAGAGACGCGATCAGCAACGGAGAGACGCGGTACCGGCTTGCAATCTGGGTAAGTGAGTCGCCCGGTCGCACGCGATAGGTGACATACGGAAGTGTCGTCGTGGTCGTCGCGGCCGTGCGCCCGAGCGTGGTCGAACTCGTGGCCGGCGGAAGCGACCGCCGCGCCGAGTGTGTACATCCGACCAGCAAGGCCCCGCCCACGACGACGACGCCGATCACACGCGTTCTCTCGGCCCGAAACACCGCGACAATGATGACCGATCCCGCTCGGCACGGCGAGGCGCTGCGTCGGCCCGTTGGTTTCATCCAAACTGGCGACGCAGATGCTGGTGTCTGCGCTGGAACATTTGGCGGACCGACCACGCGACGATCGGATCGGATACGCCGAGTCGCGGCTCGATGCGTACATCGTCGCGCACGATGCAGCCACCGGCATCGTCCAGCAGCGTGCGTTCGTGCCACCAGACGCGGTGCCACCAACTCGATGAGGATTCACGAAAGCCTCGCCCGTCTGGCAGGGCGACGAGTTCAACGCGGTGGCGGTCGACTGGAATGAAGCCCAGCCCGAGTTGCCAAAGCACCGGAGCACCGGACTGCCAGGGTTCGGTATCGAAGCGCGCACCGTGAGTTGGGTCAGTATTGCGAAGGAACGGCGCAACCTCCTTGTTGATGCCTCCTACGGTCGACACCGCCGCCCAGACTTCCTGGCGGCCCGCCCGCAGGGCGCAATCGATGGTCAGGTGCATGCCGCGCAGATTGCCCCATCGCGCTGCCTCGTGTGCGCACCGATCGGCATGTATGAAGCAGTGGGGCCGGGTCAAGGGTGTAGGTCGTCGGTCCGTGGCGCACGGGCGCGCGTCGGTAAGCGACGGCCGTGTGGTTGGTTGGGGTGGCCGTCCGTGGCGGGTGTTCCCATCAAAGGTCTCGCGGTTGCGAGGGCCGTGAGGAGGGGCAGGCTCGGCTGTCGAGGCATGTCTTCGCGCTGTCGGTGCGCATGATGGGATCGTTGGCGACCAGCCGACGCGGGCGCCGATGACGATCAGAACGACCTCGTCATGGAGGGTCGAAGGACTCTGACGGCCAGCCGCCGCCCGTCGAACAATGAATGGCGTCCGGGAGGTCGAGATGCGTAAGAAGATGGCGGGGCGCGCATGCCTGTGCGCGCTGTTCGGGATCGTGTTCTCATCTTTGGGGTTCGTGGGGCGAGCGTTGCCGGCCGTCGCGGCCACCACTCGTAGCGGCTATTGGGTCGCGACTGCGAACGGAGCGGTCTACCCCTACGGCGCGGCGAGCACGCTCTTCGGACCGGCGAGCACGATCAAGGGGCTTCGCTCCCCGATCGTTGCGATCGCGGCGACTCGCGACCGCAACGGCTATTGGATGGTCGCCGCCGATGGGGGCGTCTTCGCGTTCGGTGACGCGCGGTTCTATGGGTCCCTCGGGAACCGGCAGCTCAACGCGCCGATCGCCGGCATCGCCGCGACTCCGTCCGGGCGCGGGTACTGGCTGGTCGCGACAGACGGCGGCGTGTTCGCATTCGGCGATGCCCGCTTCCGAGGATCCGGCGTGGACGCGCGCCCAGGCCCGTGGGTCGGCATCGCGCCGCTATGGAGTGTTCCCGGCTACGTCCTCGTCAACGCGACCGGCTCGCTGCTGGCGATCACTTCGCCGACCGTGATTCCCTCGCCAACTCGACCGATCGTCGGGCTTCACGGTCGCATCGTGGGCATCCAGACCAAGGGACCCGGAATCTGGCTCGTAGGTAGTGATGGCGGCGTCATCACGTACGACGGAGCAGGGTTCTACGGGTCCTTGGGGCACGTCGCCCTCAGCGCTCCGATCGTCGCCATGACCCTCACACGCGACGGGCGCGGCTATTGGCTGGCAGGCACAGACGGCGGCGTCTTCGCATTCGGTGACGCGACCTTCGCGGGTTCAACAGCAGCAACTCCCGCCAACGATCGCTTCGTCGGGATCGCGACCAGCTAGCCCGAATGGAACCCCCGACAGCGACACATAATGGCAACGATGTCGCGTCGGCGCGGCGAGCGCCGATCGGCAGTTAGGGCATTGTGCAGTCTGCGGAGCCCTACTTCCGTTTCGTCAGTGCGGTTTTCTCCACATCGCCCAAAGTACGGGACCGTGAGGAACCCGAACTTCCTCGGTGACCTCGAACCCGTGACGTGCGTAGAACGGAATGTTGGCCTCCTTCGAGGATTCGAGGTAGATGCGTTCGCCCGTCCGATCGCAACGTTCGACAATCGGCGCGATGACCGCCGAGCCTGCCCCCTGTCCTTGCCACGCGGGTTCGGTGCCGAGCATCTGGAGGTACCAGTGCGGTGCTTTGGGATGGTGGCTCTGCACGTAGAGCAAGCCCCGAGCGCACGACAGGACACGCAGCCTCATGAGCCGCGCGGTCGTGAGGCCGAGCTTCGCGTCGGCATACCAGCCCATCGGAAACGTTCCCGGCGGGTTCCAGATCGCGACCGCACGACCGTCACCGGCCGTGTACACCTCTCCGAACGGGAGAGACGCCCGTAGCAGCGATCTGAAAAAGGCGGGGAGCTTGCGGTGACGTGCTGCGTTGTTCGGGAACAACCACATCGTCAACGGGTCGTCATCGAACGCGAGCGCGAGCGTCTTCGCCAAGACTTCAAGCTCCGTCTGTTCGGCTCGACGGACACCGGGACTCGCCACGCTGCCCAACCTAGCCATCGAGCCCAACGGGGCTCTTGCCGCGACGCACCACCATTGCCACGCCGATCGACAGTTTGGCCGCGGGAGTCGCGTTCCTGGCGAGGGTCAGTCGCGCTTCCTTAGGTGTTCCTCGACGACGATGGTGACACCGAGTGCCGCAAGGACGGCAACGAGGACTCGGCCGTCACCGCTGAAGTAGGGCGTGGTGAAGAGCGCGAACGTCAGGATGGCTGCAGCCAACAACAGCAGGAGCTTTTCGACCGGGTTGTAGTGAGAGTGCGCGACCTGCTTCATCACCCTCCCTTCGGATGAGTGCCCACGTTCTCTCGCGAATCTTCCGTCGGTGCGCCCCGCTGCGACAGGGCCGATCGTCACAACTGCGCCAAGATCATCCGGCGTTGACGCCGCAAGGGCCGGAGCGATGGATCGAGCTTTGCTGTGTTGACCGAACCATCGGCCAAGTCGGGATTGGTGACACACATCGCGCACGTGAAGGCCTTCCCGGCCACAAGCTCGTCGCAATGACCTCCAACATGCCGATGCCCGACGACGAACAAGACTCGAACACGAACCAGCGACAACAGGCTGCGCGACTTCCACCCCAGCGTGGCGCCTACCGATCGGCAGCAGTTCTGGCGCGAGTGCAGCTAGCGGAATCGTCTCGTCGCGTAGATGAACAAGCTGATCACGGCGATTGCCATGACTACGACGACGGTCGCCGTCGCGGTCGGGGTCTTCGGTGACTCCTTGGCGACGAGAGCGGCGATCAACACGCCTTCATCTTGCCGTACCGGGGCGCACCTCGATCAGGCGGTTATGGGCGCGGCCCCCAGGCGTGAATCACGGAGAGGTGCGACCGTTCGGGCTCCGGCGGTAGGTCGTCCCCGAAGATCTCTCGCAACATCCCGTGTACGACCGGGTGGAGTCGTTCCTCGGTGAAGCGTTCGCAGTGCTGTTCGGACTCCCACACATCGACGTAGCGGAGTCCGCCTTCGAGTCGCTCGATCGCGAGGTGGATGATGAGACCGTCAGGCGGTTCGGGGCCGAGTTGCTCAACGATGCGTGCGTAGATGGCAGTGTCGATCGGGACGTCCTGGGTGAACGCGTATGTCATGGCCCTCCGTCGATTGGATGCTGCGTCAGACTGCCCCACCCGACATGGAGAAGCGCGGATCGGCAGCTATGGCGCGGCGCATACGTCTGCGGGTCGCGTCAGTCCCACCGGAAAAGCATCAGCGCAGGGACGCCAGCAGCGACGGCGTATATCGCGAGGACCGCGAGGTCGGTGCCGCTCCAACCGAATCCGAACCACGGGTTTTGGACCGCAGTGACGAGGTGCGTGAGCGGCAGCACGCCGCCGGCAGCTCGCAGGCCTGCGGGGAGCACTGCACGAGGCGGCGCGGTGCCCGAGATGAGCCACACCGAGAAGAACAACAAAAGGCCGATGCCTTGTGCGGAGCGACTGGTTTGGATCGCAGTCGCGAGGAGAAGGCCGATAGCGCCGAAGCACGCGGTTCCGGCAAGCAGTGCGACGAGAACGCCAACCGGGTCTTTGGGAAGCATCGCGTTGTACGCGAGCCAGGCGACGGCAGCCATCACGATCGTGCCGGTCACGAAGGTCACGAGCGCGAGGGTGAGCTGGGAGCTGACGAGAATCGAGGCCGAGACCGAGGACGCGTGGAAGCGCCGTAGGATGCCCCGTTCGCGATAGCCGGCGAGGTTGATGGGAAGCGTGATCAGCCCGAGCGCAGCGACGATGCCCGCGACCGAGGCCGCGGTGTAGTAGTTCGCCGGGGTCACGCCCCGCCAGATGAGCATGCCGTTTTGCATCTTCTCGGCGTCTGCATGGTTGTTCCCGAACACGGCGGCGAGCAGCACCATCATCATGAGCGGGAACGCGAGCACGAAGACGACGGCGAAGGGCTCGCGGCGGAAGAGACGGAACTCGGTGCGGGTCATCGCCAGATAACCATCCATCGTGCTCATGCGCGTATCGCCTTTCCGGTCAAAGTGAGGAAGGCGTCCTCGACGGTCGGGCGGTCAACTCGCAGGTCGAGCGGGACGATCCCGTGCGCGACAAGCTCGGATGCGACGAGCGCGAGGACCGGACCCGTGCCACGGACCTCGATCGCATCGCCGTGTCGAGTGATCGAGTCGACCACGTCGAGCTTCTCCAACCAAGCCACGTCGGGCTCGCAGGTACTGAACCGCACGATCGACGGCAGTCCCAACCCGTCGATGAGTCCCTGCGGCGTATCGCACGCGATCAGGGTGCCCGCGTCGACGACGGCAACGCGATCGCACAGGTGTTCGGCTTCGTCCATGAAGTGCGTTACGAGCACGACGGTCGTCCCGCGTTGGCGGATCTCTTCAATCAGTTCCCATGTTGCGCGTCGAGCTTGGGGGTCGAGCCCCTGGGTCAGTTCGTCTAGAAATACAACCTCGGGCGAGTTGACGAACGCGAGCGCGAGGAAGAGCCGCTGGCGCTGGCCACCCGAGAGACTGTCGAACGCTTGTCCGCGCTGGTCCTCCAAGCGCCAACGCGACAGGAGCTCCTCGCAATCAACCGGACGCTCGGCGAACGCCGCGAACAGCTCAATCGCCTCGCCGACCCGCAGCCGCCCGGGGAGCGCAGCGTCTTGCAACTGCGACCCGATACGTTGCCGCAACACCGCGGCTTGAGTCATCGGGTCGAGTCCGAGCACCCGGATCGTTCCCCCGTCCGGGTTGCGGAGACTCTGAATGCACTCGACCATCGTCGTCTTGCCGGCACCGTTCGGACCGAGGATCCCGAAGATCTCACCCGCCTCGACCTCAAACGACACGTCCGCGACAGCAACCACACGGCCATACGCCTTACGCAGGTGCTCCACCGTAATAACAGCCATGTGCCTACGCGTAGTCCGTGCCGGTGCCGACCGCCAGAGACAAAAGACTCTGCTGTTCACTTCTCCTCAACGGCACACGAGACGCCACGATCCCGGATCGATACCGTCGCAAGTTCGGCATTTGCCAATCCGGTGTTGGTGACCGAAAGTCGCGTGACGTTCATCGACGGACTACTCGCTACGGCGGTCATGCTCGGCCTCGTGTTCAACGCCGCGTTCGGTGCACGGTGGGCCGATCCCGTCGCGGGATTCGTAATCGTGTTCTACGGTCTGCGTGACGCATGTACGCCGCTCAGCGATGGATCATTCCCGTGTAGGGCCCGTTCCCGATGCCGCTCAGGTTCGCCGTTCCGGTAAAACGCAGGTTGCCGCGAACAGCGACAAGTCCGCCGGTACCTCGGGTGATCCGCGCAATGTTCAGGACTGCACCCGTTGCCGAGACCGTGATCTTCTCGGCAAGGAAGAGTTGCCCGCGTCCGATCCCGCGCACGGAGCCCGAGAAGATCTCGTCGATCGTGCCCGCGAACGCACCCGTTTGGTTCGGCACGGCATGTACGTACGAGATGTAGGTGGTCTTGCCGCTGAGGTCACCTGTCCAAATGGTCCCCGAGCGTTGCTTGATGACACCCTCCGTGACGCCGATCGTGACGGCTGCCGTCGGGTTCACCCACCGGCCACTGACCGGCGTGCTCGTTGGGCGCTGCGCAAGGGTCGAGCTCGGGGCTGAGGTCGTCGTTGTGCCGGTTGCATGTTTGCTACTGCCACAACTCGCCGACAGCCCAACCGCGACGCAAAGCAACGCGATCCGTTTCATGGCCCCCGCCTGTCGTCTCAACCACCATGGGATTCGGGGGGCGAAACGTAGTCCGAACGCAGATCCCGCCGTCGAGCAGATCGGCTGAGTTATGGCGTCGGCAACCGCTCATGAGCGGTGCGCCGAACTGCTGAACTGGCCCCGTGACGGACGTTTGGTTACGCCCTGCCGCCGCTGAGGACTTCCCCTTTCTCGCGACGATGCTCGGCGAGTCCGCCGTCTGGCGCCCGGACAAGCTCACACCGACCGGCGACCAGGTACTCGCGGATTCGCGATACGCGATGTACCTCGCAGGATGGGGGAGGCAGGGCGACTATGGACTGGTCGCCGAAGAAGACGGACCGGTGGGCGCGGCTTGGTATCGGACGTTCACTGCGACCAGCCATGGACACGGCTTCGTCGGTGAGGAGATCCCCGAACTGGCAATCGCAGTGATCGCGCCCCGTCGGCACGAAGGGATCGGACGACGGCTCCTCGTTGGCCTCATCGAGGCCAGCACTGCGCAGGGATATCCAGCCGTGAGCCTCAGCGTCGCCGAGCACAATCCAGCGCGCCGGTTGTACGAGTCGACGGGCTTCGTCCTCGTCGAGCAACACGGATCGACCTGCACGATGATCCGACACGCTGCACAAGCAAACTGACGTATGGCGCCGCGGAGACGATGCCGGCGTAGCACATGATTCCCCTTGCTTCTGCGAGCGCCGACCGGCAGTTATCGCGCCTCCGTCGGCGTTCGTAACGCGATACTGGGCGTGCACCACGGTGGCGAAGGAGGGAGGATCGTGAGTCTCATCGCCATCGAAGAGCACTGGATTCACCGCGATCTGACGAAGGCGCTCGACATCCTGCCATCACACCTGCGCGATGAGACCCTCGTGTTCAACCAGATGGGTGATCATCAGCAGCGTCTCGAAGACCTGGGCGAGGGACGCATCGCGACGATGGACGATCAAGGCATCGACGTGTCGATCGTCGCCATCACACCGCCAGGAACCCAACCGCTCCCGGCCGCGGATGGATTCGCACTGAGCCGAGCGCTCAATGACATCGCTGCGGAAGCTGCCTCCGCCAACTCGCCGCGGCTGCGCTGCATGTCGACCCTCCCCATGTCGTCACCGAAAGACGTGCCCGGCGAACTGGAGCGCGCGGCTGCCATCGGTCACGTCGGCACAATGGTCTATGGCCGATCCGGAGAACTCTTGCTCGACGATCCGGTCTACGACGACTTCTTCGCTGCCGCAGCGGCGCTCGGTCAGGCAATCTTTATCCACCCCCAGCTGCCGTCGCCCGCCGTCCGAGACGCCTCGTACCGCGGCTTCGACCCGACGACCGATCTGGCCCTGGCCACCTTCGGTTGGGGATGGCACCTCGACGCCGGACTCGCCGCACTACGACTGATCCTGCGGGGCACCTTCGACCGACACCCCACGCTTCAAATCGTGCTCGGTCACTGGGGCGAGATGCTCCTGTTCTGGTTGGATCGGGCAAACAGCCTCTCTCGCATCGCCGGGCTGGAACGCTCGGTCTCGGACTACATCCAGACGAACTTCTTCATCACCACCTCGGGCATGCTCAACCCGGCACTGCTTCACCACGCCCTGTCCGTGACCTCGATCGACCGACTGATCTTCTCGACCGACTACCCGTTCCAACACCCGACCCGCGAAGCGATCGACACGTTCCTCTCCCACTTCTCTTCCGACGCCGATCGCGAGAAGATCTCGTCACAGAACGCGACCGCGCTCTATCACCTGACCATCTGAAAGGAGCGCGTGAGCGCGATCTCGCAGCCGAAGCACCGAGCAGGGCAGACCGCGATCAGCTGGCTCGCCGTCGCGTTCAGCTGTTGAAGCCCATGATCGCTTTCGTCTCGGGGTACTCCTCGAAGCCGAGCGGTCCCCACTCGCGGCCGTTGCCCGACGCGCGGTAACCGCCGAACGGTGCGTTGAAATCGGGACCGGCGCCGTTCACGTGGACGTTGCCGCTGCGGATCCGCCGCGCCATTGCTTTGGCGCGGTCGCCGCGTCATTTTTCCCTGTCGGCAATTGCACGATAGACCAGCTCCGCAACGTGATCCGCAGGGTGACATCGACGAGGAACCGGTGAAGGACAACGCATGAAGATCGGACTGCACATCGTCACGTGGGACTTCCCCGGGGGCCCCGTCGCCATCGGCCCCACTCTCGCCGCAATCGGCGCCGCAGCCGAGGAGGCAGGCGTCAGCGACATCAGCGTCATGGACCACTGGTTCCAGATGGAGGCGCTGGCACCGGCAACCGAACCGATGATGGAGGGCTACACGACCCTCGGCTTCCTCGCCGCGAACACCGAGACGATACGTCTCGGTCTTCTCGTCACCGGCGTCACCTACCGCCATCCTGGATTGCTCGCCAAGACGGTTGCCACCCTCGACGTGCTCTCGGCCGGGCGCGGCCAGCTCGGGATCGGCGCGGCTTGGTACCAACGCGAACACCTCGGTCTCGGCGTTCCCTTCCCGCCGACGGCGGAGCGGTTCGAGATCCTCGAAGAGGCTCTCCAGGTGTGCTTTCGCATGTGGAGTGACGATGACGGACCGTTCGAGACGAAGCATTTCAAGCTCGCGGAGACGATCTGCAACCCGCGTCCGATCAGCGTTCCCAGACCGCCGGTGCTGATCGGCGGCAGCGGTGAGCGCAAGACCCTCCGCCTGGTCGCGAAATACGCGGACGCTTGCAACTTGTTCTCGATCGGCGCGACGGAGATCGGGCACAAGCTGGACGTGCTGCGCGGCCACTGCGACGACGAAGGGCGCGACTACGACGCGATCACGAAGACGATGTTGTCGAGGAGCAACCCGGCCGACGTCGACGCCGTCGTCGAGGAGATGCGCGAGTACGCCAAGCTCGGGATCGACACGGTGATCTTCGTGCCGAGCGGCGACCCCGTCGCGTTCACGCAGCGCCTGGGCAGCGACCTCGCCGCGAGGCTGGAAGAGCTCTGACGCGTCGAGGGCGGAACATCCGGCCGCCGACTACCGTTCGTCATGGAGCTCTTCGAGAGACCAGACGACGCAGAAAGAGGGGCCGATGAGCGAACGAACGGAAACCGCGATCCTGGCCGGCGGTTGTTTCTGGGGCATGCAGGACCTGATCCGCAAGCGCCCGGGGATCTTGTCGACCCGGGTGGGATACAGCGGCGGCGACGTGCCGAACGCCACGTATCGCAATCACGGAACCCACGCCGAAGCGATCGAGATCACCTTCGATCCCGACAAGACGTCATATCGCGAGTTGCTCGAGTTCTTCTTCCAGATCCACGACCCGACGACGCTGAACCGCCAGGGAAACGACGTCGGCACGAGCTACCGGTCGGCGATCTTCTATCTCGACGACACGCAGCGTCGCGTCGCCGAGGACACGATCGCCGACGTCGAAGCGTCGGGCCTGTGGCCGGGAAAGGTCGTGACCGAGGTCAGTCCCGCCGGCCCGTTCTGGGAGGCAGAACCCGAACACCAGGACTACCTGGAGCGCTACCCGAACGGCTACACCTGCCACTTCCCGCGTCCGGGATGGGTTCTCCCGCGCCGCAAGGACGTCGTCGCGTAGCAACTCGCCCATCGGCCGCGGCGGGCCCGGCAAGCGCGTGCCGATCTAGGGTCGCCGGCATGCACGAACACCACGACGAGCGGCGGTCCGACACACCGTCGAACGCGGCCGAGTGGGACGCGCGGTACGGCGAGCGGGAAGCGATGTGGAGCGGCCGCCCGAACGGCCGGCTCGTCGCCGAGGTCGGCGGGCTCACGCCCGGCCGGGCCCTCGACGTCGGCTGCGGCGAAGGCGCCGACGCGATCTGGCTGGCGCAGCAGGGTTGGGACGTGACCGCGGTCGACATCTCCGAGGTCGCGGTGGAACGTGCGCGCGCCGCGGCCGAAGCAACCGGCGCGACGGTCGAGTGGATTGCCGGGGATATCCAGGCGACGGCGCTCCCCGCTCTCTCGTTCGATCTCGTCTCGATGCAGTATCCGGCCCTTCCCAAGGCGGCCGGTGACGCGGCCGTGCAACGTCTGCTCGGTGCCACGCGCTCCGGCGGGCTTCTGCTCGCCGTCTACCACGACCTCGATGATGAGCACCGCGAACACATGAAGGCGCGCGGCATCGACCCGGCGGACTACGTCGGCATCGACGACCTCGAACGGCTGATCAGCGCGGACTTCACGGTCGAGCTGAGGGTGACCGAACCGCGCGTCGACCCACCGCCCGGCACGCCGCACGTCGCCGACGTCGTCCTACGAGCTCGCCGGCACTGACCCGGACGCACGCGAAATTTCGAGCGGCGACGGCATAATCGGAGATTCCATGTCGCCCGTTCGCATCCCCGTGCGCATGGCGGCTCTCGCCGCCGCCATCGCACTCGTCGCGGCCGCATGCAGCAGCAGCGGCTCGGCGAAGGCGACGAAATCGCCGTCGACCGCCGCGCTGACCGCCGCGAGGCCGAACATCGTCTTCATCCTCACCGACGACTTGTCGTGGAATCTCGTCACCGAGCAGTTCGCGCCGCACATCGTGCAACTCGAGAAGGAAGGTGAGACGTTCGACCACTACTTCGTCGCGGACTCCCTGTGCTGTCCGTCGCGCTCGACGATCTTCACGGGCCTGTATCCGCACGACACGCACGTCGCGTCGAACCTGCCGCCCGACGGCGGCTACCAGAAGTTCCAGGCAGAGAACCTTGCGACCCGCACGTTCGCCGATGCGCTCCACACCGACGGCTATGCGACATCGATGCTCGGCAAGTACCTCAACGGCTACGGGGATCCGTGGGGGAAGTCCGGCACGAAGGTCAAGGGCAACAAGAAGAGCCGGCCCGTGCCAAGTGCCGCGGACTTCCCCGTGCCACCCGGTTGGACCGACTGGCACGTGGCGAACGGCACCGGTTACGCCGAGTTCAACTACTGGCAGAACGACAACGGCAAATGGAACTTCTACCCGGGCAAGTCGAACTACGGAGTCGACGTCGCCAACTCGGAGGTCCAGTCGTTCATCAAGAGTCACGCCGCGTCGCCGTTCATGGTCGAAGCCGCGACGTTCGCGCCGCACAAGCCGTACACGCCCGCCCCGCGCAACCGAAACGACTTTCCGGGCCTCACGGAGCCGCGCGACCCGTCGTTCAACGCACAGAACGTCAATCCTCCGGCCTGGCTGGGACAGCGGCCCGCGCTCACGAGCGCCCAGATCTCGACGATCGACAACAGCTATCGCAAGCGCGCCCAAGCGGTCGAGGCCGTGGACAAACTCCTCGCCGACACCGAAGCGGCGCTCGCGGCCGAGCACCTCACCGACAAGACGTACATCTTCTTCAGCTCCGACAACGGGTACCACCTCGGCCAGCACCGTCTGCAGATGGGCAAACAGACCGCGTTCGACACGGACATCCACGTCCCGCTCATCGTCAGAGGCCCGGACGTCCCCGCGGGCAAGGTCGTGCACCGGGTCGTCGAGAACGTCGACCTCTACCCGACCTTCGTGCAACTCGCGGGAGTCACGCCTGCGAACCCGGTCGAGGGCCACAGCCTGGTGCCGTTGCTCGGCCGGAACGACCAGCTGCCGTGGCGCACGGTCGCTCTCGTCGAACACAAAGGCGGCGACGACAATCCGGCCGATCCCGATTTCGAAGGCGGTGGGACTGTGCCGACGACGTATGAAGCAATCCGGATCTCGGCGCGGAGCCTCCCCTCCTTCAAAGGTGCCATCGAGGCCGTGTACGTCGAGTACTCCGACCACGAGACGGAGTACTACGACATCGACAAGGACCCGTACGAGATCGACAACACCGCGAATCGGCTCACGACGCAACAGCGCGACGAACTGCACCGGATCGTCGAGGACTATCGGACGTGCCACGATGCCGACACGTGCTGGAACGCCGGCCGGCCGCAATGAGCGCGCCACGACGGCGGCGCGGCTTCGAACCGTTCGAGACCGCGTACGCCGACCAGATACCCGCATCGAGGCCGTCAGAACTGACGGGCTCAGGCCTGCGCGATCCGCACCATGTTTCCGGACGGGTCGCGGAACGCGCAGTCGCGCGCGCCCCAGGGCTGGGAGACCGGCTCCTGCAGCACTTCGGCTCCCGACGCCCGCACCTTCTCGAATGTGGTGTCGAGGTCGTCCGCTTTGAAGATCGCGGCTTGGAGCGAACCTTGCGTGACGAGCGCAAGCAGGGCGTCGCCTTCGGCCGGGGACAGGCCGCCGTGCGGCTGGAACAAGACGATGTCGACGTCCTGATCCGGTGCGCCGACGGTGACCCAGCGGAAGCCGCCGGACGCGACGTCGTTTCGAACTTCGAGGCCGAGCGCGTCGCGGTAGAAGCCGAGCGCCGAGTCGGGATCGTGCACGGGGATGAACATTGCGCCAACGGTGACTGTCATGCGACGACCATACGGACGTCCATGCCCGAATACTTCTCCGATCCTGCTCGATGCTGCGGCGGCCTCCGCGGGCGCCGGCTCAGACCTTGACCGGGGTGCGGCGGGGACGGGTGACGATCATCGCCATGCACGACGGCACTGCTTCGAGATCGCTGTGGTCGCGCGTGCGGTACTGCGACGGCGTGTCGCCCACGATCTCGGTGAAGCGTGAGCTGAACGAACCGAGTGACGTACATCCCACGGCCATACAGGCATCGGTCACGGACACGCCTCGTCGCAGCAGCGCCTTCGCCCGCTCGATGCGCCTCGTCATGAGGTACGCGTACGGCGTCTCGCCGTAGACCGCACGGAAGCGGCGGGAGAAGTGTGAGGGCGACATCGCCGCGGCACGAGCCATCGCGGGGACGTCGAGCGGCTCTGCGTACTCGCGGTCCATGAAGTCGCGCGCTCGACGCAATTGGACGAGGGTGGCCATCTCCTCCGGCGTCATCGCGACGAGGGTACCCAACCCGTCGGCGGGCAAAGTCAGTCAGTGCGCCAGACCGGCGATGCCGTTGCGCAGAAGTGACGCCGCGAGGAGGATGACCAACACCGCCGCAATCGTCCGGCCGTTCGCGATCAGAAAATCGCGCGACCTCTGGAGAACGCGCATCGCCGGTTTCGGCGCAAAGACGAGCAACAGCAGCGCCACGGCCAGCGGCAGGAGTGACGCAACGGCAAAGCCGACCCAGAGAACGATGTATTGAGCCGTGCTCGGATTCGTCTCCGAAATGTCCTTCAACGCCAGCGGGATGAACGCGCCCGGATTGGCGAGGGCGGCGCCGGCACCGATGATCGCCATCACCGGCGAGGTCGCGACCTTGCTCATCTGCGCCACCATCGAATCGACCCGTTGCGGATCACGAGGCCGCCGCAGGAGATGCACGACGAGAGCGACGAGCAGCACCGCGGCGATGATGTCGACGATCGCGACCCACGTCTTGGGTTGGGCCGGCGTGTCCGAGGCGGCGATGTCGCCGAGGACGAACGCGGCCAAGACGCCGATACCGAGCGTCGCAGTCATCGCGCCGACGTAGAACCAAAAGCCCGTTCGCTTCGGCCGGTCTCCGATGACGAGTGCGAACACGCTGAAGGTCAGCGTCGTCGGCGAGAACATCGCCGCCAGCGCAGTGAGCGCAAGCTCGCCATAGATCCAGTTCACAGTCGGAGCACCGTACGCCGCTGTCTGTCGTGCGGCGCGGAACCTCGGCGCTACGAGAGGTCGGACCGCGACGGGTGCGGCCAGCCGGTGCGGCGGAGCACGTCGTATGCGAGCTCGGTAATCGGCGTCTGCGCGTCGTTTTCGACAGTGAAGCCCGGAAGGTCGAGCTGCGCCAGGCGATCGTTGACCTCGGGCGCGACCTCGGTCACGAACGCGGCTTCGAGCCCCGGATCACGATCGAGGATCCGGTCGTTTGTCAGGGCCTCGTCGGCGACGACTCGACAGACGGTGAGGTCGCATCCGGGTATTGCCGCGGCAAGGCGATCGACGTCGCGCTCCGACTGGATGACCCGCGCCAGGATCGCCCGCCGCACGCCACGATCGTAGAAGTTCTTCCATACGGCCGCGAGATTGTCGATGGCGAGGTCGAGGTTGAAGTCGAGGCTCGGTTCCGGGACGACGCCGCGCGCGAGCTCGTCGAGGTCGACGAGCGCGTGCGGCTCGGGAACGCGGGCGAGGATCTCGCTCATCTCCCTCGCGAGCGTCGTCTTCCCGCTACCGGGCGCGCCCGTCATGAAGAGCGTCGGTACGCGCACGCGCGCGTTTCGCTCCTCGAACATGTCGCGCGCGTCGGCGTGCCGGCCTTCAGTCGTCACGGCAAAAGAATCCCCGAGGCCCGGCCCAGTTATGCACCTCGGAAGGTAGCGTCCGGGCGATGGCGTTCGAGACGGTGAGTGGATACTGCTGGCCACAATCGGTCGCCGGGGGCGAGAGCGTGGCGCTGCATCTCTCGTCGCCCCGCGGTGTTCCCGTCTCGATCGAGATCGCACGCGTCGGCGGTGAGCGGACGGTCGTGTTCACCGACACCGCCGTTCCCGCCGACTACCACCCGACTCCGGTCGACGCAGCGACTCACGGTTGCGGGTGGCCCGCCGCGATCGCCGTCGACGTCGACGCCGGCTGGCGGTCCGGCTACTACGAAACGGTTCTGGAGATCGAGATCGGCGGCAAGCGCCGGCGGAGTCACGCGTTCTTCGTCGTGCGGCCGGCACCCGGCACACGCACCGCGCCGATACTGCTCGCGCTGTCCACCAACACGTGGCACGCGTACAACGACTTCGGTGGCCAGAATTTGTACACCGGTGCAACACAGGTGTCGTTGCAACGACCGTTCGCGCCGGGTTACCTCTACAAGCCTCCCGGGCTCGGCCGGCGCGTCACGACGACGGCGCCGCCCGACCCGCAGATGGCTGCGCACGTCGGCTACCTGCAGTTGAACCATCTCTCGCCGTGGGCCGGCTCGGCCGGTTGGCCCGACTGGGAGTTGCCCTTTCTCGAATGGGCGGAGAACAACGGCTACGAGATCGACGTGGTCACGAATGCCGATCTGGAAGAGCATCCGGAATTGCTGCGCGACGCGGGCTACTCGCTCTATCTGTCCGTCGGCCACGACGAGTACTGGTCTGCGGGCATGCGCGACTCGGTTGAAGGTTTCATCGGCCGGGGCGGCAATGCCGCGTTCCTCTCCGGCAACACGTCGTTCTGGCAAGTGCGGCTGGAGGACGCGACCGCCGAAGGTCCGGCCGCGACGATGGTCGGGTACAAAGGACAGTTCAAGAACGATCCCGTGTTCGACACCGCGCGGGTGAGCGAGCTCACGAGCATCTGGTCGGACCACCTCATCGGCCGGCCCGAGAACCGCATGACGGGTGTGAGCTTCGCCCGAGGCGGATATCACCGCATCGGGAGGCGCGCCACCGCCGGTGCGGGCGGGTACACGATCCACCGCGCCGATCACTGGATCTTCGACGGCACCGGACTCGGTTACGGAGACGTGCTCGGCGCGGGCGCCACGACCGTCGGCTACGAGTGCGACGGGTGCGACTTCACGTACCGCGACGGTCTCCCGTATCCGACCGGTGTCGACGGAACGCCGGCCGGGTTCGAGATCCTCGGCACCGCGCCCGCCGCGCACTTCACGCGCACGACGTCGGTTCGGCCGACGCCCGACAACGAGCCGTCGGAGGTCGAGTTCATCGCCGCCCGTCTCTTCGGGAGTCGGTCCGAGGACAACGTCGCGCGCATCGCGCACGGCCACGCCGTGCTCGGGACCTACACGTCCGCGGGAGGTGGCACCGTCGTCACGTCAGGGAGCACGGACTGGGCCCACGGGCTGGCCGGACGTGACCCGCAGGTCGAGCGCATCACGCACAACATCCTTCGCCGCCTCTCAGGACGCCTTCTCGCGTAACGCCCCGATGTGTGCGCCGGGTGGGCACGCGCACCGACCGTACGGGCACGTGAGCGTGCCCACCGTTTGCGGGGGCTACGCGCCCGCGAGAATGGCGTCGGCGATCGTCGGCGCGACGCGCTCGGCCAGGTCGATCGCCTCGGCGCGCCGCGCGGACGGGAGACACACGCCGCTCGTCGGCGTCGCCGCCACGAGCACGAAACGCCCGAGCGTGACATTGCCCAGCCGCACCGGGAGCTCGACACCATTGTCGAGACGCCACGGCGCGACGCCGGGCTCCGTCGCGGGTAGAACGATGCGGCCGGGCTCGATGCGGGGCAGTTGCACGTCGAACGGGAACGACTCGTACCAGCACGCGCGCAGGCCGAACATCGAGCGCAGCCGCCGGGCGACTGCGTCGGCCTCGAGTCCGGGGGTGAAGTGGGGTGGATTGCGCATGGGAGCCTCGCCCCCAGCATCCCGACCGGCACCCCCGGCCGGAACGCTCCTTACGCGGATCTTGCGCGTTCACTCCCGACACTGACGCGGTCTTTGCGAGGCGCCGGAGCGGGTCCCGCACCGGAAGGTGGCTCCGGTCGGTCTCGATCGGGCCGAAGGACCCTGGGCCGGAGCCGGCGCGAGGCTCAGGCTGCAAGGCATGGCTGCATTGCTCTTCATCGTCGGCGGGCCGTCCGACGCGTCGGTCGGCTCCAACGGCAAGGGACGTCACCGTTGAGACCGCGCACCGTCACCGTTGCACTCGATGGTTCCCCTTTCGCCGAGCGTGCGATACCGGTGGCGATGGCGCTTGCGAACCAGATCGGTGCATCCGTGCGTTTCGTCGAGGCGTGTACCGACGAAGAACCCGACGCCGAACGCGTCTACCTCGACCGCATCGCGCGCGACCACGGCGTGAGCGACACGACCTTCGTCCAGGACCGCCGACCGACCGAGGCTCTCGTCGACGCGGCCGAAGGCGTAGGCGGCACACTGTGCATGACCAGCCACGGCCGCGGAAAGCTGCGTTGGTCCGCCCTGGGCAGCGTGGCCGAAGACGTCATTCGGGCATCGCACCGCCCTGTGCTCCTCGTCGGTCGCCACTGCGAACCGCCGGCATCGGGCCGCTTCCAGAATGCGATCGTCTGCTTGGACGGCGCTCCGGGGACGGATCCGGTCGAGCCGCTCGCGACCGCGTGGGCGACGTGCCTCGATCTCGCCGTGCACGCAGTACAGGTGATCCATCCGCTCGACGTCGAGTGGGCGGAGAAGCCGAACGAATCAGTCGTCGCCGCCGTCTCGAGAATGCGGTCGCAGGGACTCGATGCGCGCCACGTCCTGCTGCGGTCGCGGCTTCCCGCACACGCGATCGCGGACTACGTCGAGACCGTTCCCGATTCGATCGTCTTGATGTCGAGCCACAGCCGGACCGGTGTGGCACGCGTCGCGCTGGGAAGTGTCGCGATGGGCGTGGTCGCGATGTCGGTCGCGCCCGTGGTGATCACCCACCCGGCCTGACATCGCTGCGACAACGAGGATTGGCTCGTCGAGGCCGGGGCACGAACCAGTCTCATCGTGTCCGCGCTCGTCGGGTTCGTACTCCAGCAGTCCGCGCTGAAGACGGGCGTGCTGGCGCCGGCGATGGCGGCGAGCGAGCCCGGCGCCGATCAGGCCGAAAGGCGCGCCCGGCGAACCGCGTCGCCGAACGTCCGGGCGAACCGCCGTACTTCGGCGAAATCCGTGAAGTCGTAATCCCGCGTCATGTCGGTGAATTGCCCGTGCTCCTGCTTGCAAACGATGTTGCGCATGACCCGCTTCAACAGCCAGTTGTACTTCGAGTACACGAGTGCGCCCGCGCAGCGCACCACGCAGTCGGGGTCCCAGCCCGTGTCGTCGCGGAAGCGCTGCACGACCGAGTCCATCTCGGCGACGCTCTGCGCGTCGTGATTCACGGCGGACAAGCTCACCGACACGAACGCGTTCGGGCCCGCGTCGAGCTCGGCGACGTGCGTGCGCACCCAGTGCCGGACTTCGTACTCGTACTTTCCGGCGTGAACCGACGCAGCGACGATGACGCCGCCGTAGGAGCCCGGAGCATCCGGGCGCGACCGCTTGAGGTTGTGGACGTCGACGTCGTGCCCCGCCGACTCGAGGGCCAGCGTCATCTCGTCGACGATGCGCGTCGTCTGTCCTTGCCGGGTGCCGTATGCGATCAGGATCCGTGCCATGACCCACCTCCTGTCGACACCTCGAGCGTCGTCGCGCGCGAGGTCACGAGCCAGGGCTGAAAGTCCTTCGCAGTCGTTCCGATGGGAGGCCGTGGTCAGGCGCCGGGTGCGTGCCTGCCGCGCCGCTCCTCGAGCCGGGCGGCGAACGCGGCGGCCTCGCTGCGCCGGCTCATCCCGAGCTTCGCGAGGAGGTTCGAGACGTAGTTCTTCACCGTCTTCTCGGCAAGGAACATGCGGTCCGCGATCTGCCGGTTGGTGAGGCCCTCGGCGATCAGGTCGAGGACCTTGCGCTCCTGCTCGGTGAGCGCGCCGAGCTCGTCCGGCTGCTCCGCTCCCACGCGGATCCGCTCGAGGACACGTGCGGTCATCAACGGGTCGAGCAACGACTCGCCGTTGCCGACGCGGCGGATCGCGTCGACGAGGTCGTTGCCCTTCACCTGCTTCAGCAGGTAACCCGAAGCCCCCGCCATGATGGCGCTGAACAAGGCTTCGTCGTCGGCGAACGACGTGAGCATGAGGCAACGGATCTCGGGGTGCGCCGACCGGATCTCACGACACACCTCGATGCCGTCGCCGTCCGGGAGGCGGACGTCGAGCAAGGCGACATCCGGACGCGTCGGCGGGATGCGACTCATGGCCTCTTGCGCGTCGCCGGCTTCCCCGACGATCTCGAGGTCGGCTTCCTGCTCGAGCAACTCGCGCAGACCCCGGCGAACAATCTCGTGGTCGTCGAGCAGGAACACCCGCGTCATCGCTCCATTCTGCCTCCTCCGGCCGGGGGTGGAGCATCTACGCTCTGGCCGTGGCCGGCGAACACGCGGGACCTCGCAGCCTGCGCCAGCTGCTCGACGCGGTCCTGACTGTCGGATCGGAGCTCGACCTTACGTCGGTGCTCGTTCGCATCGTCGAGGCCGCGGTGCAGCTGGTCGACGCCCGTTACGGCGCGCTGGGCGTGCTCGACGACACCGGATCCGCGCTCGGACAGTTCATCACCGTCGGTATCGACGCCGAAGCGCGGGCGGCGATCGGGCCACTGCCCAAGGGACTCGGCATACTCGGGCTCCTCATCGCCGACGCGCGGCCGCTACGGCTCGCGGACATCAGCGAGCACCCCGCCAGCGCCGGATTCCCGCCGAACCATCCTCCGATGCGCAGCTTCCTCGGTGTGCCCGTACGCGTCGGCGACCGCGTCTTCGGCAATCTCTACCTCACCGACAAGACGACGGCCGAGGTTTTCACCGACGTCGACGAAGAGCTCGTCCTCGGCCTCGCCGCCGCCGCCGGCATCGCGATCAACAACGCCGACCTGTTCGAGGAGCGGCGGCGCGCCGAGCGCGAGCGCGCCGGGCTGCAGGAGATCGCGACCGCGCTGCTCGCCGGCACGGACACGCAGACGATCCTCGAAGTCGTCGCCGCCCGGGCGCGCGAGATCGTCGGTGCCGACCTCGCGACCATCGCGCTTCCCCGGCCCGGGACCGACGAGATGGCGATCCAGGTTGCAGTCGGCAAGCAGTCCGAGGCGGTGAAAGGCCAGACGTTCGGCAGGTCCGGAACCATCACCGCCGAGGTGATCGAGCGAGCCGAGGCGGTGACGCTCAGCGACCTGTCGACCGACCGGCGGACAATGCAACCGCAGGTGCGCCTGGGCACCATCGGACCCGCCGTCTTCGTCCCCTTGGGCGGTTCCGGCAACGTCCTCGGGTCACTGGCCGTCTCGCGCGAAGTCGGCAGCGATCCGTTCCGGGCGAGCGACGTCGTCGTGCTCCAGCAGTTCGCCACGCAAGCCAGTCTCGTGATCGAGCAGGGACGAGCCCGCGACGAGTTGCACCGCTTGTCGCTGCTCGAGGACCATGAACGCATCGCGCGCGACTTGCACGACACGGTCATCCAGCGCCTGTTCGCGACCGGACTGTCACTGCAAGGTGTGAGCCGGCTGATTCGCGACGAGGAGCCGCGGCGTCGCGTGGAGGCAGCGGTCGACGATCTCGATACGACGGTGCGTCACATCCGGACCGTGATCTTCGACGTCGAGAGCGGGCGCAGCGGCGACGGATCGGTGCGGCGGCGCATCCTGGATGTTGCGCGCGAGGTGAGCCGGCCACTCGGCTTCACACCGCACACGACGTTCGACGGACCGATCGACACAGAGATCGACGGACCGCTCGCCGACGATCTCGTCGCGACATTGCGCGAAGCATTGTCGAACGTCGCGCGGCACGCGCGGGCGACGGCGACCACGGTCCAGGTGCGTGTCGCGGGGTCGAACGTGACAGTGCGCGTCGGCGACGACGGCATCGGGATGAGCGCGACCGCGGATCCGGGGAACGGGTTGAAGAACATGCGCGCTCGTGCCGAGCGCCACGGCGGTCGCTGTGACGTGAGTGGGTCGCCGTCGGGAACGGTGGTCGAGTGGATGGTTCCGATCACGCGGGCGCCCTGAGCGCTCCCGGCGGATGATCGTGCGTGAGCCGCCGGCCGGAGACGAGGTCGAGCGACACCGCGACGTAGTGACTCACGCCGTTCGGGATCCAGTGCGGGAGCGGCAGGCTTCCGGCGCGCTCGACGTCGCCCGCGTCCCGTAACTCGGTCGCGCGGCCGGTGACGCTCACGCTCCAGCCCGTGTGGCCGAACGGGTCGACGTGGTCGACCTCGAACGCGACGACGGAATCACGAGTCGCCGCGTCGAGCTTCGTGCCGTCGCCGGTGCGGATGAGAATCCGATCGCCGTCGAGCAGGAAGTTCACGGGCAGGATCACCGGCAACGCCCCGATGGTCACCGCGATCCGCCCCAGCGCTGCACCCTCGAGCAGGCGAACGCACTCCACGCGGTCGAGGATCTCGAGCCCGTTGCGGTCGGTGGCCATCTCACAAGCCTGCCCCGACGTCTCCGCACCGAGAAGGGTCCAAAGTCCCATCGGAAACGACACTCGCCCCTCGTCGCACGGGGCGAATTCGGGAACGATCAGACGGTGACCGACATTCGTACCGAGTTGCGGGGCTGGCTCGCGCGGCGCGACCCGGAAACGCCCGTGCATTTGGTGGAGACACACATGTCGCTCCTCGCGTTCCAGGGCGAGCGCGTGTTCAAGGTCAAAAAGCCGGTGCGCTTCGCGTTCGCGGACCTGTCGACCCCGGAACTTCGACGCGCCGACTGTGAACGAGAGGTCGTGCTGAACCGGCGATTCACGCCGGACGTCTATCTCGGGGTGCTTCCTGTCACCGACGACGCCGGCGCGGTGGTCGATCACGCCGTCGAGATGGTCCGCCTCCCGGACGACCGACGCCTCTCGGCGCTCGTCGCATGCGGCGATTCGCCGGAAGCATGCCTGGCTCGACTGGCGCGCGACGTCGCGACCGTGCACCGGACCGCGCCGACAGGCGGCGTCATCGACGCCGCGGCGCGCGCAGACGCCATCGCCGCGCTGTGGCGAGCCGGCATCGGGCAGCTGCGGCCGTACGAGGACACCGTGTTGCCCGGCCCGGTGGCACGCTGTGTCGGTTCGCTCGCACTCCGTTACGTTGCGGGCCGCGCTCCTCTTTTCGACACGCGCATCGCCGCCGGTCGGGCACGCGACGGGCACGGTGATCTGCTTGCCGACGACATCTTCTGCCTCGACGACGGGCCGCGGGCCATCGACTGCCTGGAGTTCGATGACACCCTCCGGTACGGCGACGGCTTGGCCGATGCGGCGTTCCTCGCGATGGATCTCGAGCGGCTCGGCCGTCACGACCTCGCGTTCACGTTTCTCGACGACTACCGGCACGCGGCCGCTGACACGTGGCCCGATTCGCTCGCCCATATGTACGTGGCGTACCGCGCCCACGTCCGCGCCAAGGTCGGCTGTCTGCGACACGACCAGGGCGATCCCGACGCGGCCGCGGCCGCCCGGTCGTTGTTGGGCCTCGCGCACCGGCATCTCGAAGCCGGACGCGTCCGCTTGGTTCTGGTCGGGGGTCCTCCTGCCTCGGGCAAATCGACGCTCGCCAAGGCGATCGCCGAGCAGACGGGCTGGACGTTGCTGCGCAGTGACGTCGTCCGCAAGGAACTCTTCCCCGACGGGCAAGCACAGCGAGCGTCACGGGTCGATGGGACGCTCGACACCGGGTTGTACAGCCCGAGGCTCGTCGGCCGCACCTACGACACACTCCTCGCGCGCGCACGAGCAGCCCTCGTACTCGGAGTGAGCGTCGTGCTCGACGCGTCCTGGGCGGCCGAAGACGTACGAGCTGCGGCCGCTGATCTCGCGGGAGAAACTGCGAGCGGCTTGGTCGCGCTGTGCTGCGAGGCACCCGAAGCGGTCCGTCTGGAGCGCGCGCGGGTTCGAGCAGAACGAGGACACGACGAGTCTGACGCCGGACCGGAGATCGCGGCCGCACTGGCGAACCGGTTCGATCCGTGGCCGTCGGCGACCGCAGTCGACACGACCCGCACGGAGGACGTCGTGGCGGCGGCGATCGTGACCGACCTGCACCGCGACGCGTGCGCGGCCGACCGACCGATCTACACCTAGGCCGAGCTGACGTCGCGCGTCGGATCAGCCGCCTGGGCCGCCGTGATCAGCTCGTCGGCCCACCGTTGGGCGTGCTCGATCTCACCGTCGACGAGCGTGTTGTGCTTCGTCACGAGGAAGCTCTCCGGTCCGGTGACCATCCGGTATCCGTGGTGCCGCAACTGTCGGGCGATGCCTTTCGATGCGCGCCCGGTCACCATTGCCGGACCCTCCAGCCGGGTGTCGAACGTGGCCGCGAGACGCGGCGCGGCCGGAAGCGAGTCGAACCAGGCACGTAACCCCGGCCCCGGGGCGTCGGCGTCGAGCTCGGGGCCGTCCGGTTTGTCGGACGCCTTGACCGCGGCGTCGCGCGTGCCGGGACGGCTCATCCCGTGCACGTGGGTCGGGCCGCCGACCACGAGGAGGTCGGCTTCACCGACGATCGTGGGCGACGCGTCGTCGAGCGGCACGACGCTGACGTCTGCCACTTCAATAAGACGCTTTCCGACGACTCCCGCGATCTCGTGGGTGTTCCCGTACATCGACTCGTAAACCACGACTGCACGCATGCCCGACCTCCCTCGCTCGTCGTCTCGCCTCCACGGTACGACTGCGCGCCCCGCCACCGAAGGGCCGAAAGTCCCTTCGCGGCGGGTCAATGCACGGTCGGCGGCGATCCGAGCGGAAGACGACGGCTGAACGCGGCGGCCCGGCGCTGGATTCGTCGAACCTCGCGGCGGCGCGGGGTGGCGACCGGCTTCACGAGCGCGCGGCGTCGGTAGAAGCGACCCTTGGCGAACTCGACCAGCGTCAGATACGCGACGATCAAGATCGCGATGATCGGGAAGTACTCCGCCGGCAGGTGCGTGAACCCGAGCGTGTCGCCGAAGGGCATGTACGGCAGCAGGACGCCGATGACCGGCACCACGAGCGATGCGACGAGCAAGGGCCGACTCGGGCGGCTGCGCCAGAACGGGCGTCGTCGAGTACGGATGACGAAGATCACGAGCGTCTGCGTCGCCAGCGACTCGACGAACCAGCCGGTGCGGAACTCCGCCGCGTGCGCGTGAAGGATCCCGATCATGACGCCGAAGGTGGCGAAGTCGAAGATCGAGCTGAGCGGACCGAAGTACGCCATGAAGCTGCGGATGAACCCGACGTCCCAGGCCGACGGTCGAGCAAGCATCTCCTCGTCGACGTTGTCGCTCGGAATCGTCATCTGACTCGTGTCGTACAAGAGGTTGTTCAACAAGATCTGCGACGGGAGCATCGGCAGGAAATCGAGGAACAGTGACGCACCGGCGGCGCTGAACATGTTGCCGAAATTCGACGAGGTCGCCATGAGGACGTACTTCATCGTGTTCGCGAAGATGCGGCGGCCTTCGATCACGCCGTCGGCGAGCACGCCGAGGTCCTTGTCGAGCAGCAGGATGTCGGCCGCGTCCTTCGCGACGTCGGTCCCGGTGTCGACCGAGATGCCGACGTCGGCGTGATGCAGTGCGAGCGCGTCGTTGACGCCGTCGCCGAGGAACGCGACGTCCGACGACTTGCGGCGCGCGACGCTCACGATGCGGGACTTCGTGTTCGGACCGATCCGGGCGAATACCGTTGTGTGTCCGATGGCGTCGAGGAGCTCATCGTCGTTCATGGCGTCGACCGCGTCGCCGTTGATCGAGCCTGCGACCGCGAGCCCGATGTCGCTGCAGACCTTGACGGCGACGGCTCCGCTGTCTCCCGTGATGACCTTGACCTCCACCCCCAGCCGGGCGAGCCGGGCGAGCGAGGCTGCGGCATCCGCTTTCGGCCGGTCGATGAACACCAGGAACCCCGCGAACGCGAGGCCGTGCTCGTCGGCATCCGTCGGTTCCGTCACGTCAGCGGCGCGGTGCCCGACCGCGATCACGCGCGAGCCTCCGGCATAGAGCTCGTCGAGCCGAGTGCGCACCTCGGGTGGCACGGCAACGCAGAGTGCGAGGATTTGGTCTGGATCTCCCTTCACGATCAGTCGACGGCCGCCTTCCGGCGCGTCGGCCGTCACGACGACGCGCCGACGCTCGTGATCGAACGGACGGATGCCGGCGCGACGCCAACCCTGCGTTCGCCGCCGCTCTTCATCGTCAGCCGCGTTCCAGAGCGCGACGTCGAGTGTGTTCCCCGTCACGGCAACGCCCTGGTCGAGTACAGCTTCGTTGCACACGAGCCCCATCACGATGACGTCATCGGAACGACAGGGACCGGAGGGTTCCGCACGATCGAACGTGATGTGACCGTCGGTCAACGTGCCGGTCTTGTCGGTGAAGAGCATCGACATGTTGCCGAGGTCCTCGATGCTGACCAGCCGCTTTACGAGGACCTTCCGCTCGGAGAGGCGGCGAGAACCGGTCGAGAGACTGACGGTCACGATCGCGGGCAACAGCTGCGGCGTGAGGCCGATCGCGATCGCGAGGGAAAAGAGCAGCGCGTCGAGGAACGGGCGATGCAGCGCGATGTTGATGACGAAGATCGATCCGGTGAGCACGGCAGCCACCCGGACGAGCAGAAACGAGAAGTCGCGCAGCCCGAGCTGGAACGCCGTCTCCGCGTGTCTCTCACCGAGACCGACGGCGATGCGGCCGAAGTCCGTCTCGGTACCGGTGCGGACGACCACACCGCGACCGAGGCCCTCGTGCACGATCGTTCCCATGTACGCACACGACTCGGCAGTTTCGGTGTGATCGGCGAACTTCTCCACCGGCATGGACTCGCCCGTGAGCACCGCTTCGTCGCACTCGAGCTCGACCGTTTCGAGGAGCCGCAGGTCGGCGGGAACGATGTCGCCGACCCGCAGCGCGACGACATCACCCGGGACGAGATCGACGACATCGACGTCGACGTGCACGCCGTCCCGAACGACAACCGCACGCCGGCGGATCTGCGTGTGCAATCGCTCGACGGCTTGCTCCGAACGAAACTCGTTGACGAAGCCGAGCCCGACCGACATCACGACGATGATCCCGATAATCAGCGCGTCGGTCGCATCCGACGTGAATCCGGACACGATCGCCGCGCCGACGAGCAGGATCAGCAGCGGATTCCGGAGTTGTCGCATGAGCACCGTGCCGGCCCGAGCACCGTGACTGCGAACGGCGTTCGGCCCGTACTGCGCCAGTCGCCGGCGCGCCTCGTCGGTGCTCAGCCCGTTCTCGCTCGTCTGTAACGCGGCGAGTACCTGGGCGGTCGGGAGGCGGCCGATCTCCTGCAGGTCCGGCGGCACGGATCGAACGTATCCGTCGCTCACGCGCGGGGACCGCCATCGCCGCCGAGCCGTCAGACCTCGACCCGGCCCGCCGGTTCCCCGACGCCGGCCGTGACGGTCGAGCCGAAGCGACGGTCGGCCACGGCCTGAACGTCGCCGAACGACAGCAACCTTTGCGCGTCGAGGTCGCGGGCCAACAGCGCCCCGGTGAGGTCCGCGTCGACGACGCCGTCGACCTCGACGAGCCGGCCGGATCGGTCGGGGGCAACGGGGATGCCGCCGCCCACGCACGACACGACGAGCCCCGCAGCGAGCAAACTGCGGATGGTCGAGAGCTCGACGATGCGCGCCGGCTGGGGTGAGACGCCGAACGCCGGATGGTCGGGGTCGACGACGACCTGCGCGAGCAAGGACACCACCCGTCCTGGGCCGAGGCGACGAGTCAACTCGGCATCAAGCAAGTGTCCGTTCGCATTGTCCGGCCGCAACACGACGACCGCGTACGCGTCGGCAAGCGCCGCGATCTGTTCTGCCGCGGCTGTCACGGCCGCGCGCGACGTCCGCGCGTCGACCCGCCTCTCGCGTAGGCCGATCGCGTCGTCGGTGACGGCGACGACGGGGCGCGGGTCTCGGTCGAGGCTCTCTCGCCGTACCGCGGTGCTCGCCATGAAGATCCTTCGTCTCGGAAACGTCGTCCTCAGACTCGGCGCGCAATTCCCTCCGACCCAGGGCCGAAGGTCCCGAGGGTCGGCGGCGGTCGGCCGTACTCGCCCGTCCTTCAGGCGGGTCAAACGGATCGCGGCGCGCGCTCGACGTCACGGCGGATCGTCGTCAACGTCGCGCGCATGATGTGACCGACGAACGGCCGGATGAGCCACCAGTAACGCGCGAACCTCTCCCGCGCGTCCGGGCTGGTCGTCGCGGTGCGGCACTCGTAGGTCAGCAGCGTGTGTTCGTCCCCGCAGGGCCGGACGCGCAGGTCGCATGCGATCTTGCCGTAGCCCGGCTCCGCGAAGGCCGTGAAGTCGGCGCGGTCGACGTCGCGCCATTCGATCGCGCACTTCCAGAACTTTCCGACCGCGCCGAACGCGAGCTCCACGCCGCGCTCTTCGCCCAACACCAGCCAGCCGGGAAGGGGATCGCCCTCGGCGAGGACCAACCGGGGCGGAGTCGAGGACGTCCCTCGGACGCGCTGTGGCAGCCCGCGGATCCAGAAGCTGATCGCCAGCAGCGGTGTACGCACACTCAGGAAATCGAGCGCGCGAACGGCCTCGTACGTCGCCGCGGGATCGGCATCGACGACAACCGACTCCGTGATCAGGACGTCGAACGCAGGAAGCGCGTCGTCGAGCAGCCTCGCTTCCGCGGATGCGGTTGGTATCGCGGTCGTCGCGTTCACCGGACGAGCATCTGCTCGAACCGGCGACCACGCCAGGGCCGATCGGCCCCACGTGGGACGCTACACGCGCATGCGACGGAAATCGGTCGGCAGCCGCGCCGGCGCGGGCTCGATCCGGATCTTCACGTCGACGGCGATAGCGCCGCGGTCGTCGACGATGACCGGATTCAGGTCCATCTCCGCGACCTCGGGTGTCTCGTCGGCCAGGACCCCGACGCGCAGGAGCAAGTTCTCCAGCGCGGCAACGTTCACCGGCGGCGCGCCGCGGTAGCCGAAGAGCAACGGTGAGCTCCTCAGCGACCGGACCTGCTCGCGCGCGTCTTCGTCGGTCAGCGGGACGATGCGCAGCGCGTGGTCGGCGAGGAGCTCGGCGGCGACGCCGCCCATCCCGAAGAGAACGAGCGGGCCGAACGCGGGGTCGTGCGTCGATCCGACGATCGTCTCGACCCCGGCGCCGACCATCGGCTGCACGATGGCGCCGCCCATGCGCGGTCCGAGCTGCGCGTGCATGCGCTCGAACGCGTCTCGCACCGACGCCTCGTCGCCGAGGTGCAACGCGACGCCGCCGACGTCGGTCTTGTGGACGAGTTCGGGCGCCGCCGCCTTGAGCACGACCGGGTAACCGAGCTCTTCGGCCGCGCTGACGGCCTCCTCGACGGTGTTCGTGAGCCGAACCGGCGCGAGGGACACGCCGAAGCACCTCAACAACGCGTGAGCCGTCAACGCGTCGAGCCACGAGCCGGCCGGGTGCTCGCCGAGCACCTGCTCCACGATTTCCCGGGCGCGGTCGACATCGAGGTCGTCGAAGTCGGGAACGGATCCGACGGGCTTCGCGCGCCACGCCGCGACCTCGGCCGCGCGACCGAGTGCGCGCACCGCGTCCTCGGGGAACGCGAAGGACGGAATCGTGCGCTGCGCCCCGGCTGCGCGCAGCTCCGGTGGAACGCCCGTTCGGCCGAGGAAACACGCCACGATCGGCGTTTCTCCCGCGTCGGCGGCCGCGGCAGCGATCGCAGCGGCGACGTCGTCGGCTCTCGTGACGAGCGGCGGCGTGAAGATGACGACGACGGCGTCGATCTCGTCGTCGGCGAGCATGACGCGCAGTGCACGTCCGAAGTCGGCCGCGCTGGCACCCGCGACCAGGTCGATGGGGTTGCGCACCGACGCGTCCTCGGCGACGAACTCGCGCAACCGGCCCTGGGTCTCGCTCGAGAGCTCAGGCACCTCGAGACCGGCACCGGCGCAGGCATCGGCCGCGAGAATCCCGGGGCCGCCCGCGTTGGAAACGATCGCGACGCGGCGGCCGGCCGGCAACGGCTGCTGGGCGAGCACCATCGCGGTGCCGAGCAGGTCCTCGAGCGTGTCGACGCGCACGACGCCGGCCTGCGCGAACAGGGCGTCGACGGCGACGTCCGGAGAGGCGAGAGCGGCCGTGTGCGACGACGCCGCTCTGCTGCCCGCCACGGTACGCCCGCTCTTGACCACGACGATCGGCTTCGTGCGCGACACGCGCCGCGCCAGGCGGGCGAACTTTCGCGGGTTACCGAACGACTCGAGGTAGAGCAGGATCACCTCGGTACGCGGATCCTGCTCCCAGTGCTGCAGGAGATCATTGCCGCTCACGTCGGCCTTGTTGCCGACCGCCACGAACTCGGAGATGCCGAGCCCGAGCTCGCCCGCGCGCGCCATGAGCTCGATGCCGAGCCCGCCGGACTGCGACAAGAACCCGACGTTGCCCGGCACCGGCGGCTCGGGCGCGAAGGTCGCGTTCATGCGGACCTCGGGCGCGGTGTTGACCACACCGAGGCAGTTCGGCCCGATGACTCGCATCCCGTGGCGGCGGGCGGCCGACACGAGCGCGCGCTGTCCGCTCGCGCCCGACGCACCCACCTCGGCGAATCCGGCGGTGATCACGACGAGTCCGCGCGCCCGCCGGTGCGCGGCTTCGTCCACGACCTGCGCGACGGCAGGCGCGGGAACCGCAACGATGACCAGGTCGACGACGTCGGGAACCTCGAGCACCGACGGGTACGCGCGGACACCCGCGACCGACGACGCAGCCCGGTTCACGGGATATACCGCGCCCGCGAAATCGTACGCGAGGAGATTGCGGAACACCTCGTGCCCGATCGTGCCCGGCTGGCGGCTCGCGCCCACGACGACGATCGAGCGGGGCGACAACAGCCGGCCGATCGACTCCGCCTCCGAGTGCGACTCCCGTGCTTCCACCGCAGCGACCGAGCCGGGCGTCGGGTCGATCGAGAAGCGCAGGTGCACGCTGCCGCTGTCGTACGCGTGCGAGACGTCGAAGCCGGCATCACGAAAGACGTTCAGCATCGGCGAGTTCGTCGGGAGCGTGTCGGCCGCGAATACGGAGATGCCGTTGGCGCGGGCGACGACTGCAAGGTGCTCCAACATGACCGTCGCCAGCCCCCGACGCTGCTCGTCGTCGATCACCGCGAACGCGACTTCGGCGTCGGTGCGCGAGGCGACGACCCGGTCGTAGCGGGCCACCGCGATGAGGCGGTCGCCGAGCTCCGCTCCGAGCACGACATGGTCACGATCACCGGAATCGGGCAGGCGTTCCAACCGCGCCGCGGTCGAACGGGAGACCGGCGTGAAGAACCGGAAGTACACGGACTCGTCGCTGAGCGCCTCGTAGAACACCTCGAGCGCGGGCTGATCGGCCGGCGTCAACGGCCGGACGTGCGCGGTGCCCCCGTCGGCCAAGACGACGTCGCTCTCCCAGGGTGACTCCGTGCCCATCGGCACTGAATGTACGCGGGTCAGGGAACGATCACGAGCGGCACGTCGATGTGGTGCGACAGTTCGTGGCTCACGCTCCCGAGGATGAACTCGGCGACGCCGCCGCGTCCCCGCCGGCCGCAGACGACAAGCGCGGCGCCTTCGTCCTTCGCGGTCTGCCGGATCAGATCGGCCGGCCGCGCTTCGGCCACGACGACGCGGAAATCGACGCCCGCGTCGGCGAGCGGCTTGCACCAGTCGCGGGCGATGACGTCCCGGAACTTCTCGATCCGCTCCTTCGGATACGGAGGCGGAGGCGGCGCGAGCGCCAACGGCGACCCGAACCCGAACACGTACGTGACGTCGAGCGCGTGCACGACCACGACCTCCGCGTCGAACGCGGCGGCATGATCCGCGCACCACTTCAGCGCGCGCGCCGCATGCTCCGACCCGTCAACGGCCACAACCATTCGAACCGTCATGACGCTCTCCTCTCCCCGCTCTCGATCGCACGACCCGTGATCGCCCGCGTTCGTACGCGGACGTAGCGATCGCGCAGCTCGCCCGCCCAGCAGGGGAGGTCGAGCGCGCGCACGCGCGCGAGCTCATCGCGATCCACGATCTCCTCGATCGTTCCGATCACGTTCACGCTCCAGCCGGTCCTCGACTCCACGTCGTACTCGTCGACCTCGAACGCCACCGCACGCTGCAGCGCGGCGGCGATCAGCTTCTCGCCCGGCGCGGTCCGGAACACGACGTCACCGTCCAACAGGGCGTACACGACGGGAAGCACGAGTGGGTGGTCGAGGACCGGCAAGCCGACCCGGCCGACGCGTTGCGACTCGAGGGCCGCAACGCATTCGGACGGATCGAGGACCCGAAGTCCGTAGTCGCTCATCGCTCGCTCCTCACCGGACCGCGGCGGGGACGGGCGCTTCCGTCTCGTCCTCGGTGAGGGAGATGCCCTCGCCTTCACTCGCCTTGCGGGCCCGCTCGTGACCGACGAATCCGAGCACCAGCGCGATCAGAACAGCCAGCGCACCGAGCAGCGACGCGATCCCGACCGCGTGTGCGATCGAACCGACCGTCGCCCAGCCCCAGACGTTCAGCAACAGACCACGCAACGTCTCACCCCGGAACAGCGTTTGCGTCTGCCCCGCGAGCTTCTGGTCATTGGGGTTCGCCAACGACTCCGCGCTCACCTGCGAGTACGTCTTGCCGTCGGCGACTTCCTTCAGGTGCACCCGGATGAACTGGTCCGCGTATGCCTTCGCCTTCGGACCGTTGTCGACCGTCTGCCCGGCGTACCGCTGGAGCCCGGGGAACGTTTTCGGGTCGAGTGCCGGGCTGCCCTTGGCCGGGAACGTGATCTTCTGCTCCGACAGCTGTGAGTGAACCACGTTGTCGGCGAAGTTCGCGCCCCAGAGGAGCAACGCACCACCGACGGTCAGCACCATGAAGAGGACCGCGCCGATGATCACCAACGTCGGCACCGTCTTCAGCCAGTTCCAGAGACTTCTCATGTCCTTCTCCCTCGACCGCCGCAGCACTCGCGCGCCGGCTGCCTCCGATCTTCGATCCGCGACCCCTGCAGGCGGCAGGGTCTATACGCCGCGATCTTCGGGACCGAAGGGGCATGCCGGGCGGGACTTTCGACCCTGGGAGACCCGAACGGATCCGCCGACGCCGGGTCGAGATCACGTACTTCAACGAAGGGCTGATGATCCACCCGATGCACTGCACGTTCCCCCGCAGCTCGTCATCGGCAAGGACGGTTATCCGCTTCCCGGCATGTTCGGCATTGTGACCACCTTCATCGTCGAGCCGTGAATCGCATCGTGAGGCAGGTCCTTCGGCCCTATCGAGCTTGTCGTCCCGGGAGGACGATCCCGTCATGAGCACGAGTCGAATGATGATCGCGGACCTGCCGATGGAACCGGTGGCGTGCGTCTCCCCGGACATCTCCATCGAGCAGGCGGCGCGCGTGTTGGTCGCGACGCATCACGGCGTGCTCGTCGTCGACGCGGCACCGCCGTGGGAGCTCTCCGAACGCGACATCGTCAACGCCATCGCCATCGGGCGCGCGCCCACCACGAAGCTGCGCGAGCTGCGGACGGATGCGCCGGACTTCGTCCGGCCCGAGACCCCCGCCGAGGACGCGGCGGCGTTCATGATCGTCACCGGGCTCCGGGCCGTCGTCGTCGTCGACGAGGGCCGGCCGCTCGGTGTCGTCCATCTGCGGGACGCGGTCAGCGCGCTGTGGGGCGCGACGTCGTGGTCGACGGCGCTCCGTGTCGCACTTGATCTCGACACCGCCCGATAGAGGAGGAACGTCATGGCCCGCGGACTGAACGTGCTGGTGCTCGAAAGCGATCGAGGAGCCGCGACGGTCGCCTGCCACGAGCTCGAGGATGCGGGTCACACCGTGCGGGTGTGTCACGAACCGGGATGCGGGGCCTTCCCGTGCAACGCGCTGCGCGACGGCGAGTCGTGTCCGCTCTCGGGCGAACCGATCGACGTCGCGCTCGACATCCGGCGGAAACCGCGCTCGCAGCCGACGGCGCTGGAAGACGGCGTCGCGTGCGCGATCCGGGAGCACGTTCCGCTCGTGGTGGCCGGCCCGGCCGTGTTCAGCCCGTACGCCGAGTACGCGACGGAGACCCGCGCCGATACCTTCGATGTCGTGACCGCGTGCGAGCGCGCTGCCGAGGCTCCGCTCGCGCGTCACACCGCGGCGGCGCAGGACGCCCTCGCGTGGACGCTCGAGCGTCGTTCGTTGCCGGTCGACGCGCGCGTCTCGGTGTACCGACGGAAAGGCGCGCTGTTCGTCTCCGTCGCTACCGGAAGCGACCTCGACCGCGCGACGAAGAACATGGTCGCGGTGCGGATAACGGCCGCGCTCCGGGCGTTCGATCGCTACGCGCGAGGCATCGACGTCGTCTTCACCTGATCGGAACCGCGCGCCGGCGGTCGGGTTCGCCGGCGACGCGCCCCGGCTCCGCGATCTCCCCTCGTGCCGGGGCGCGTCCCGGCATCGGGCGAGGTCGACCTGACGAAGGCCAACCGGGCCGGCCGTTCATGCGGGCGAGCCCTTCGTATGCTGCACCGTCATGCGCCCGGCGGATCACGCGGATCGGCGGTGAACAGGCCCGTAGCTGACCGGGTCGTCAGCGCGACCGTTCCCGGGATCTCGCCCGCCACGGGCGGAAGCGGGCCGAACACGGTCGCGGTGCGGAACGACCCCCGCGTGACCGCGACGATCGTCGCGATCGCGGGCGGGTTCGGCGAGATCCGAGGGCCGCGTAGCGACATCGGGGGACGGATCGCGGCCGACGTCGCCGCTACCAAAGCCGAGGCTGCGGTCGCGACGCTCGCATCAACCGACGCAGCCGCGCTCGGCCCGTTGGGCGAGATGCTCGCGGACCGCATCGTCGAGCAGTGGCAGGCGCAGGTTCGCGATCTCAGCGCCGCGCAACGACCGGGCGACCACGGAGACGAGGCGGACGAAGACGACCCTCTGCGCGACTACGCGACGGCACTGCTGCTCGCCATCGTGACGCCGGTCGCGCTGCTCACGATGCAGTTGGGCGAGGGCGACATCGTCGTCCGCACCGACGACGGCGAGACGGTGCGACCCGTCGCCGTCGACACCGCGGCCCGCACCCGTGAAACCACGTCACCGGACTCGCTCGCACTCGCAGACGCCCGCGACCGATTCCGGCACGCGACCGTCGACCGCGCCACGAGCGATGTCGCGCTCGTCCTCCTGGCGGCCGGAGCCGACGCCGCGATGACCGCGGCCGGTTGGAGCGAGGCGTTCGCCTCCGACCTCGTCGTGCAGGCCGACCAGGACGGCATCGACGCGGTCGAACAGCAACTTCCGCAACGCGTGGCCGACGCGACCCGATCCGGCGACACAGACCTGACCGTCGTCCTCGTCTATCCCGCCGCGGCCGTCACCGCGGCGGCGGTGGCCCCAACCGAAGTGACGGATCCGCGATTGGCGGCGACCGTCATGAATCCGGCCGTCCTCGCCGCCGGCGCGACGAACGCGTCGCCGGCGTACAACACGTCCGAGCATCCCGCGATCGCAAGCGGCGCCGCGCGCGCGAGCAACCGCCGCCGGTGGATCGCGGCGGCACTCGTCGTCGCGGCGATCGCGCTGGCGATCGTCATCGTCGCGCTCGCCGACGACAACGGTTCGACCAATCCGGCCACGACGGTGACCACGACGCCGACGAGCGCGTCGACGTCGGTGAGCACCACGACGACGCCGGCATCGACGTCCAGCGCGCCACCGTCGACCGCGGCGTCGACCGCCGCGCCCACGACGGTCCCGGTCGTCGTCACCGTTCCGCCGACAACCGCGCCACCGCCCCTCACCACCACGACGCCCCGGCCGACGACGACGGTCGCGCCCACGACGGTCCCGGTCGCCACTTCGACGCCTCCGACGACGTAACCGGCCGCAACGACGGCCGTCCACCGGGCTCGTTGCGCCGGCGCCGACGAACGGCCACGCTTGCAACCACATCCGCGGAAGGAGTCACCCCATGATCGACGTCAGCGTGCTGTTCCGCCGCGCGGCAGATGGCTTCGCCCGCCAGGTGCACGCCGTGCGCGATTCGCAGTGGAACGACCCGACGCCCGACGACGAGTGGGACGTGCGGGCGCTGGTCAACCACGTCACCGTCGAGCAGCTCTGGGCGCCGCCGCTCATGAGCGGCGCATCAGTGGGCGAGATCGGCAGCCGCTTCGACGGCGACCAGCTCGGCAACGACCCGCGCGCGGCTTGGGACGCCGCGTATGCCGCGTCGCTCGCGGCCTTCAGCGCGCCCGGCGCGCTCGACGGCACGGTCGGGCTGTCGCGCGGTGCAACACCGCGCGAGGAGTACTGCTGGGAGATGACCGCGGACGCGTTGATCCACTCATGGGATCTCGCCCGCGCGATTGGAGCCGACGACGCACTCGATCCCGAGATCTCGGCGCTCGTCTACGAACGGACGCTCCCGATGGTCGGGCAACTGCAAGAGACCGGAATGTTCGCACCACCGGTACCGGTTCCCGACGACGCGCCGCTGCAGGCAAAGCTTCTCGCGATCCTCGGGCGCGCTGCGTAGCATGGCGCGCCGGCGCGAGAGAAAGGCACAGGCGCGTGCTCTCCGACGCAATCCCAGGCTCCGACGAACACGACCCTGAAGAGGTCACGCTCGTCGCCCGGGGCATCGCGACCGCGGTCGCTCCGGAGTCCGGCCTGACCGACGTGCAGGCCGACCTGCTCGAAGCGATCGCCGACGCGCTCACGGGCGTCAGAGTCGACTACCGGTCACTCCAGCCGCTCGGCCCGGAGGAGCTCGCGGGTGTCCTCGCCGACCGCGAACCGGCGTACGTACAACGGATCGTGCACCACATGGTTCTGGGCGAGCTCGTGTTGCGACCCATTCCCACCGTCGTCGCGCACCGTGTCGCGAAATACGCGGACGCGCTCGGCGTCAAGGACGACTTCGTGCGCGTCGCGCGCCGCTATGCGCAGGGCGCCCGCGGCCTCGCCTGGCTCGACATGCAGCGCAACGGCTTCGTCGAGCACGTGCGCGAGTCGGGCGCGGACGAGGTCGACGACCGGGCGGCGCGCCGCCAGGCCGCGAGCGCGGCGTTCGCACCGGCCGAGCTCGACGAAGCGCTGGCCGCGCAGTGGACGGCCTTCGAGGAGTTCGAACCGGACTCGCTCGGGCATGCAGTCTGGGAGATGTACGACGAGCGCGGCTTCGGGCTGCCGGGCACGGCCGGCGGCGCACCGAAGTATCTCGCGCAGCACGACTTCGTCCACGTCCTCGCCGACTACGGCACGAACCTCAAGGGCGAGCTCGAGGTGTTCGCGTTCATCGGTCGCGCCGACCCCGATCCGAAGGGCTTCGCGTGGCTCGCGACGCTGATCGGGCTCTTCGAGACCGGCTACGTCTCCGACACCGGGTTCTTCCAGCGCGACGTGCGCGAACGCAACGTGCAGGCTCCCGGGATGCACCAGCGCCTCGCCGACGCGATCCGGCGGGGCAAGGAGGTGTGCCAGCGTTACGGTACAGACCTGTTCGAGGTCGATTACTACGACGTCGCGCACCGGTCCGTCGACGAGGTGCGGGAAATGCTGTTCGTGCCGCCGAAGTCCGACGCCGCGATCGAGAGCGGCTCGCCCGGTACCTTCGACGTCGCCGGGATGTCGGAGATTCAGCGGCGCAACGCGGAGCGCCGCCGGGGAGAACGAGCGTGAACCTGAACTTCACCCAGACGATCGCGGTGCAGTGCGACGATCCCGCCAAGCTCGTCGACATGTTGGTGCAGTGGGACATAGACCAGGCGTCGACCGACATCATGGGTTATATGGGCACGCGGTTGCTCGCCGACCGCGAGCACCCGGGCCGCTACCTGATCGTCGCCGACTTCGGCGTGATCGACCCCGACGTCTCGGCCGCCGACGAAGCCGCGCGCAACAACGAACGGCCCGAGACGCAGGCGTGGGCCACGCAGCTTCTCGCCGCGATCGACGGCACTCCCCAATATCACCACTACGACGAGCTCTACCGCACGGACTCGTAGCGAGCGCGGCCGGGAGACGCGAGCGTGAGCGAGATTGCATACGCGAGAGCAGACGACGACACGCACATCGCCTATCGCGTGATCGGCGAGGCGGGACGGGTCGACGTAGTGATGGTCGCGGGCGCGTTGTTCCCACTCGAGCTCCTCGTCGAGGACCGCGTCGCTTCCCGCTTCATCGCCGGCCTCGCCGCGCTCGGGCGCGTCGTCGTGTTCGACAAGCGCGGCATCGGGCTCTCCGACCCCATGACCGACTGGTCGGTGAGTGCCCAGGATCAATGGGCGGACGACCTCCTCGCGGTTGTCGACGCGGCCGGGCTCGATCATCCGGTCGTCGTCTCCTGGGAGACGCATGGCGTCGCCCGCACCGCGGTCGCGCGGTGTCCCGACACGTTCTCGATGATGGTGCTCGTGAACCCGGCGCAGTACGCGCGCAGTTTCCGAGACGTGCTGATCGCGTCGGCGGGACAGACGCTTCCGACTCGGACGAGCGAGGAGTTGGCGTTCCCAAGTCGCATTCACGACGAGGACTTCACCGACTGGCTCGCCCGTTCCGGGCGCGCGGGGGCAAGTCCGAAGACGGCGGCGCGGATCTGGGAACATCTCCTCGGCTACGACGACGAGCTGACGCCTCCGGGCATCACGACTCCGACGTTGGTACTCCACAACCGCGACTCGCTCCAACGCATCGACGACGTGCGCGCGGTCGCGGAAGCGATCCCCGGTAGCCGTCTGGTCGAGGTTGCAGGCGCCGACATCTATCCGATCGCCGGCGACGTCGACCCGTTGATTCGCGAGATCGCGGAGTTCGTGACCGGAGCGCCGACCGCGCTGACCCCCTTGCGTCATCTCGCCGCGGTGCTGTTCACCGATCTCGTCGGCTCGACGCAGCGCGCGGTCGAAGCGGGCGACGCGCAGTGGCGGGAGCTGCTCGACATCCACGACCGGACCGTCCGGGAGAGCGTTCGCGCGTTCGGCGGACGCGTCGTGAAGTACACGGGCGACGGCGTGCTTGCGCTCATGTCGTCGGCGACCGACGCGCTCGACGCGACGCTCATGATCCAGGAGCGGCTCGCGACCCAGGATCTCGCCATTCGCGCGGGCGTTCACGTCGGCGACGTCGACACGCGCGGCGCCGACGTGTCGGGCGTCACGATCAACATCGCGGCGCGCATCATGGGCCGGGCGAACAGCGACGAGACTCTCGTGTCCGAGGCGGTGCGGCTGGCTGCACTCGGCTCCGGCCACCGCTTCGAAGCCGCGGAGACCACCGCACTGAAGGGAATACCCGAGGAGTGGGCGCTGTTCCGCTGGATCTCGTAGGAACCGCGGCCGGCGATCCGATCGTCGACCGCCGTCGCGTACCCCCGATCATCGAAGCTGCGAACGGACGGTCGCCCATGACGACGATTGCAGAAGCGCTGTCGGCCTGGGGCGGTTACGACCGCGACGATCCCTATCCGCTGTTCGCCGAGCTCGTGGCCGAGGGCCCGGTGCACAAGGCAACGCTCCTCGACGGCCACGACGTCTATCTCGTCGTTCGACATGCGGAAGCCCGCGCCGCGCTCGGCGACACCCGATTGTCGAAGGACATCCACGCCGCGCTCGCGTCGGGGAACGACGTCGTCGCCGAAGGACTCCCGGGGCCGGCATTCGCGCGTCACATGCTCGTCGTCGACCCGCCCGATCACACGCGCCTGCGCCGCCTCGTCGCCGGCGCGTTCTCGGTCCGTCGCATCGAAGCGCTGCAGCCGCGTATCGAGGCGATCGTCGACGATCTCCTCGACGGCATCGCCGGGCGCGGACCCGACGCGGTGGTCGATCTGGTTTCGTGCTTCGCGTTCCCCCTGCCGTTCACGGTGATCTGCGAGCTGCTCGGTATCCCGGGAAGCGAGCGCGACGAGCTCGCCCGCGGACTCGCCGTACTGCTCGCACCCGCCGCGACGGCACCGGAGAACGAACGCGCGAAAGCAGCGTCGGACACGGTGGTCGCGCTGCTCGAACGGCTCGTCCGCGAGAAGCAGCACCAGCCCGACGACGCGCTCGTGAGCGCACTGATCGTCGCGCGCGACGGCGACGAACGACTCAACCAGCAGGAGCTCATGTCGACGATCTTCCAACTGATCGTCGCGGGTCACGACACGACCGCGAGCCTGCTCGGCAACAGCGTCGTGGCGCTCCTGACCCACCCCGAGCAGCTCGACGAGATCAGGTCCGATCCTTCGAAGCTGCCGGTTGCGATCGAAGAGCTCATGCGCTTCGACGCGCCGGTGCCTCACGCGACCTTCCGCTACGCGCTCGAACCGATCGAGTTCGGCGGCGTCACGATCCCCGCGGGCGCGCAGGTGTTGATCAACCTCGCCGCGGCGAACCGCGACGGACAATTCTGTCCCGCGCCCGACGTGCTCGACATCGACCGGGCGGACGTCCGCCACCTCGGCTTCGGCCACGGCATCCATTTCTGCCTCGGCGCGCCGCTCGCGCGCATGGAGGGACACATCGCGCTCGCGGCACTCATCCGGCGATTCCCGCAGCTCCGGCTCGCGGTGCCGGTCGACGAGCTGCACTGGGGCCACGGTGACGGCGTCGTGCTGCGCGGGCTCTCGGAGCTGCCGGTCGTACCCGGTCCCGCGGTGCGATGATCCGCACTCGAAACCGTCGACGGGAGGCTCGCGAATGAAGGTGGTCGTGTTGGGCGCGGGTTTCGGCGGTCTCGAGCTCACGACCCGGATCGCAGACGGGCTCGGCTCGGACGCCGACGTCGTGCTGGTCGACCGCGCCGACGGATTCGTGTTCGGCTTCTCCAAGCTCGACGTCATGTTCGGACGCACCACCGGCGAGGCCGTCACGCACCGGTACCACGACATCGTCAAACCCGGTGTGCGGTTCGTCCGGACGGAGGTCCGCCGCATCGACCCCGAGACCCGCAAGGTCGAGACCGACACGGGCGTCTTCGAAGCCGACGTGCTCGTCGTCGCGCTCGGTGCCGACCTCGATCCCGAGGCGACTCCCGGTCTCGTCGACGGCGGGCACGAGTTCTACACGGTGGAGGGCGCGTTCGCGACGCGCGACGTGCTCGAGCGCTTCGGTGGCGGACGGGTCGTCGTGGGCGTGACATCCACACCGTTCAAATGCCCGCCGGCACCGAGCGAGACCGCGCTGCTCGTCGACGACTACTTGGTCGGGCGCGGCCTGCGCGAGAAATCGGAGATCGCGCTCGTCATGCCGATGGGCGTGCCGATTCCGCCGTCGCCGGCGGCGTCGGCGGCGCTGCTTGCGGCGTTCGAGGAGCGCGGGATCGCGTGGCACGGCGACGCGCAGGTCCGGGAGCTCGATCCGGCGCGCAAGGTGGTCGTCATTGCCGACGATCGCGAGCTGCCGTACGACCTGTTCCTCGGGGTACCGGTCCACCGGGCGCCCAAGGTCGTCGCCGAATCGGGCTTGTGCGTCGACGGCTGGGTGCCCGTCAATCCGCTCACGCTGGAGACGCGCTTCCCGGGTGTGTACGCCGTCGGAGACGTCACGAGCGTCGGCACTCCGAAGGCGGGCGTCTTCGCCGAGGGTCAGGCCGCGGTCGTTGCCGACGCGATCGTCACGCGCCACCGGACGGGTGAAGCGGCACCGACATACGACGGCCGGGGCATCTGTTACATCGAGTTCGGACACGATCAGGTCGCGCGCGTCGACGTCACGTTTCGGTCCGGACAGGCGCCGACCGGCCGGTTCGACGAGCCCTCGCTCACGTACACCGCCGACAAGTCGGAGTTCGGCACAAGTCGGGTGCGGCGCTGGTTCGGACGCGACTGGACGAACTATTGATCGGGCACGGGGAACCGGTCGACATCGCGTAGCGCAGGGAAGAACCGCATCCAGCTGAGCGCGACGACCAGCGTCGCGACGCCGCCGAACATCACGGCACCACCCGGGCCCAGCAGCTGCCCGGCGACACCCGACTCGAACGCGCCGAGCTCGTTCGACGCGTCGATGAAGACTCCTTCGACCGCGAGCACGCGGCCACGCTTGTCGATCGGCGTCACCAACGGCACGAGCGTGGCGCGGACGAACACACTGATCGCGTCCGCAGCGGCAAGAACGACGAGCGCGACGAACGCGACCGCGAAGCTGCGCGTCAGGCCGAGCACGATCGTCGCGGCACCGAACACTGCGACCGCGCCGAGGAGCCGACGGCCCACCCGTCGCCGCAGCGGCCGTACCGCGAGGCCGAGCGTCATCGTCGATGCCCCGATGCCGCCCGCGGCGCGGAGCCAGCCGATGCCGACGGCGCCGACGTGCAGGCGCTCGGCCGCGAGCGCCGGGATCAACGCGACCGCACCCCCGAACAGCACGGCGAACAGGTCGAGCGAGATCGCGCCGAGGACGATCGGCTGGTTGCGAACGAAGCGAAAGCCTTCGACCGCGTCGTGTACATGCGCGCGGATACCGGGTCGCTCGACCGCCTCGCCCGCGACCGTGACCGGGAGCGCGGGCTCGAGCGCGTGCCGGACCGGCGTGGGCGCCACCAACAAGATGAGGAGGGCGCTCGTCACGGTCAATACGAAGACCGCAATGTACGGCAGACGCGTACCGGCCGCGAACAGGAAGCCGCCGAGCACGGGCCCGAGGATCGACGCGATCTGCCACGTGACCGACGAGCGGGCGACGACCCACGGCACGCGTTCCGGCTCGACGATGTCGGCGGGCAGGGCGCGCGCGGGCGGATCCGCGAACGCCCGGGCCGTGCCGAACACGAACGCGAAGACGAAGATCGGCACGACGGTGTCGGGCGTGGACGAGAGGTAGAAGAACAGCGCCGCCGCGGTGAAGGCCTGGGCTCCGTGCGAGACCGCGACCACCCGCCGGCGGTCGAAGCGGTCGGCGACCGATCCGGTCACGAGCACCAGCAACGCGCCCGGCGCGAAGGCGAACAGGCCCAACAGACCGAGGTCGAGCGGCCGGCCGCTGATCGCGAACACCTGGATGCCCAACACGGTGTCGAGCGTCGCCGTTGCCATCGAACTGGTGAGCAGGCTCGCGAGCAGCGCGACGACGGAACGAGGGTGTTCCAAGGCCCCCTTCTAGCGGGTCGCACCGGCCGGGAACGGCCTAAGGCCCCGTTCGCCGCCCGAATAAGGCATCTGACCGATGTCCGTCCCGGGGTCTTAGCCCGATGCTGAGAACGAGGAATCAGGAGGGCGACATGTTCCAGCATCCGGGAAACATGCAGGCGATGGTCGACTGGAAGCTCGAGCGGCCCCGCCGCGACGCCGAGAACACCCGCCTCGCCGCGCTCGCGCGGCCCCGGTGCCCGGTCGAGCGGCGCCCGCGGCGGTCGTGGACCGGCTGGTTCAGCCGTCCGGGCCGCACCCGGTCGGCGCCGAAGCCGACGATCGCCTGAGGCGCCGGTGACCGCGTCGGAATTCGTCTTCGAGGTGTCTCACGGGTGGAGCAAACTGCAGAGCGTGCCCGCGCGCGTCTCGAGCTCTCACTTCGTCGGTCGGCGCACCGAGCTTGCCGCGCTCGAGGAGACGTGGAAGGCGAGCGTCAACGACGAGCGCGCGGGTGTCGTGCTGGTCGCGGGCGAGGCGGGCGTCGGGAAGTCGCGGCTCGTCGGTGAGCTCGGTCGGCGCTTGACCGAGCCCTCGCTCGTACTCGTCGGGCAGTGCTTCAACCTCGCCGATCGTGCGCTCCCGTTCGGGCCGATCGTGCAGGTGCTGCGCGACCTCCACCGGAACCTTGACCACGCGACCCTCGACGCGATCGTCGGGCCGGCGCGCGAGGAGCTCGCGGCACTCTTGCCCGAGCTCGGTACCCCGGCCCGTGAAGGCATCGTCTCGGCCGCCGTCTTCGAACAACTCCTCGGGTTGTTCGAACGGCTGAGCGACCGGGTACCGACGCTGCTAGTACTCGAGGACCTGCAGTGGGCCGACCGTTCGACGCGGGAGCTTTTCGCGTATCTGGCGCGCTCGCTGCGGTGCGCGTCGATCGTGCTCGTCGGCACCTACCGGTCCGACGACCTCCACCGCCGGCACCCGCTGCGCGGGCTGCTCGCCGAGCTCGACCGGTCGGGAACGGTTGAGCGCATCGACCTGCAGCCGTTCGACCTCGACGAGGTGCGCGAGCTCATTGCATCGATCCGTGGCTCGGAACCGTCGAGCGACCTCGTCGACCGCACCTTCGCGCGATCCGACGGCAACGTATTCTTCGCCGAGGAGCTCCTCACGGTCGACGACGACAGCGGCCGCACGCTCCCGCCGACGTTGCGCGAGATCGTGCTGGCCCGCGTCGACGGACTCGGCGACGGCACGCAGCGCATGCTGCGGTGCGCGGCGGTCATCGGCCGTTCCGCTGACCACCGCCTGCTCGAGGCGATCGCGGGCCTGTCGCACGATGCGCTGCTCGATGCCGCGCGCGAGGCGGTCGCCGAACACATCTTGGTACCCGACGCCGAAGGCCTCGAATACCACTTCCGCCACGCACTCGTGCGCGAGGCCGTCAACGACGACCTCCTCCCCGGCGACCGCGTCGCACTGCACACGCGCGTCGCCGAAGTGCTCACCGAGCACCCGGAGTGGATGTACGGCGGGCAGACGCAGCTGTACGCGGCGCTCGCGAGCCACTGGGACGCCGCCCGCAACGCCCCGCACGCCTTCGCGGCTGCGTTGCACGCCGCCCGCGCCGCCGAGGGCATCTACGCGTACGGCGACGCGCTCGAGCACGCCGAGCATGCACTGACACTGTGGTCGCAGGTCCCCGCGGCGGAAGAGCTCGCCGGCATGGATCACGTATCGCTGCTGCGGTACGCGGCGACGCAGGCCGAGATGGCGGGTGTCGCGCAGCGCGCGCTCGACTACACCGAGGCCGCGCTCGGCGAGACCGATGCCGATTGCGATCCCGTCACCGGGGGGCTCCTCCACGAGCGCCTCGGCCGCTATCTCTGGATGCTGTCCCGTTCGTGGAGCGAGATCCTCGAACATTGCCGGCGGGCGGTCGAACTGGTTCCCGACGAGCCGACCGAGGCCCGCGCGAAGGTGCTCGCGACGCTGGGACAACAGCTGATGCTTGCCGGCGACCTCGAGGCGATCGGAGTATGCGAAGACGCGATCCGCGTGGCACAGGCCGCCGGCGACCTGGTGATCGAAGGCCACGCGCGCAACTCGCTCGGCTCGACGCTCACCGGCATCGGCCGGCTCACGGAAGGTCTGGCCGAGCTGAATCGCTCGCGCGAGCTCGCACTGGAGACGTGCTCGTGGACGGACGTCGCGCGGGCCGCGACCAACGAGGGTGCCGCGCTACAGACGATGGCTCGCGACGAGGACGCGCTCGCGATCTGGATCGAGGGCGCGGCCGTCGCACGCGCGCACGGGCTCGACCGCGCGTGCGGGCTCTTCCTGCGCCTCAACGCGGTGGAATCACTGCTCCGGCTCGGACGCTGGGCCGACGCCGATCTCGAGCTCGGCGAGGTGCGCGCCGCGAACCCCGAAGGGATCGACGAGTGGCGGCTGGCCGAGCTCGAAGCGCTGCTCGCGGCCGGACGCGGGAACCTCGACCTCGCCCGCGACCGCGCCGCCGAACTCGAAGAGCTGGTCGCCAAGACGGACGCCGCCGACACCCTCGCGATCGAACACGTCCACATCGTGATCGCGGCGTGGAGCGGCGACGAGCACGGCGCGCTGGTGCGCGCGCAGGAGGCATTGCGCCTGCCGGTGACGGGCACTCGTCTGTGCAACGACGTCTGCCTCGACGTCATCCTCGACGGCCTCGCCGCAGGCGCGTCCTCCGTACTCCACACTGCCGATGCCGACGACCGGAATGCCGAGCTCCAACGGCTGGACGAAGTCGGTCACGCGCTCGACAAGGCGCTCGTGTTGGAGCGTTGGGGCGGCGCCCGTCCCGGCGCGCTCGACGTCTTGCACTCGCACATCAATGCGGAAATCGCGCGCGGGAGCGGCCGCGACGACGGCGCGACGTGGAGCGCGGTCGCGCAACTGTGGGACGGCTACGGCATGCGCCCTCGGGCTGCGTACGCGCGCTTTCGCGGCTCCGAGGCCTACGTTCGCGACGACGAGCGGAACGCCGCGACCGAACTCGCTCGCGAAGCGTTCGCCGCCGTGTCGGAGATCGGCTGGATCGGCCTGCGCGACGCGATCTCGAGCCTCGCCCGGCGCGCCCGCCTCGACCTCGGAAACGCGGCCCCGGGCGCAACCTCGCCCGCCGACCGCTTCGGACTCACCGCGCGCGAGCTCGACGTCCTCGCGTTGCTCGGTGAGGGCCGCACCAACCGACAGATCGCCGATACGCTCTTCATCTCGGTCAAGACCGCGAGCGTGCACGTCTCCAACATCCTCGCCAAGCTCGGCGTCGCGAACCGCGGCGAGGCGGGCGCCGCCGCTCGGCGGTTCGGGCTCGACCAGCCGAAGGCCATGCCGTAACCGTTGTTCGGTGGTGGCGGTGCGCGACGCGGTGGCAGGATGCCGTCATGGCATCGAACGAACGCATGGAAGTCGAGCGACTGATCGCGGCCGAACCCGCAGCGATCTTCGGGGTCCTGCGTGACCCACACGGCCACGTCGAGATCGACAGTTCCGGCATGTTGATGGATGCGACCGGCGAGCCGGCGAACGCCGTAGGCGACACGTTCGTCGTGCACATGGACCGCGAAGCGCTGAACGACTTCCCGATGGGCCGCTACGACGTCACCGTGGTCATCACGACATTCGAGCCCGATCGCGAGATCGCGTGGACGATCGAAGGCCAGATCAAGCCGCCGATCGGGCACATCTACGGCTACCGCCTGGAGCGGGTCGCGGGCGGGACGCGCGTCGTGTCGTACTACGACTGGTCGTCGATCGATCCGACGTGGCGCGAGGCGAACATCTTCCCGATCATCCCGGAGTCGGCGCTGCGGGCGACTCTCGGCATCCTGGCCCGCAAGGTCGCGCCCGGACCGATGCCGGCCGCGAGCTGACGCCCGGGGCCGGGGACGCGCTACACGTAGCCATGCGTTCCGAGCCGGCGCAGTGAGAAGAAACCCCGTATGGGCGCCAGGGAGTAGCTCGCCATGCGGTGGACCAACGTTCCCGCCATCGCAACCGGCGACGCGACGCCGATCGCGGTGAGGGCGGCGACGTAGCCCGCCTCGGCGACGCCGATGCCGCCGGGTACGGGCATCATGCCCGCGAACAACGAGACGCCGGCGTTGACGATGAGCAGGTTCGCGATCCCGACGTGCACGCCGAACGCACGGCGATTCGGATTCACCCCACGCGGGTGAGGAACCGCGCCGCGACGACCGCGACCCTGAGCACCGGGCGGCTCGGAGGCGAGAATCGAATGACAACGGCGGTGGTCAGCGAGGACGAGATCCTGCTCGAAAGGGCGCCGCTTTCGTGGTGGGTGTATCTGATCTTCGGCGCCGCGTGGCTCATCTTCGGATGGATCGTGCTCAGCACGCGTCACAACACCACCACGGTGTGGGCGGTGACCATCTACACCGGGATCCTGTTCTTCATCGTCGGGCTCGGTGAGATCGTCGGCGCGTTCGTCGCCGAGGGATGGCGATGGGTGCACGCGATCCTCGGCATCCTGTCGGTCATTGCCGGCGTCATCGCGTTCGCCTGGCCCGGCCAGACGTTCCTCACGCTCGCGGTGCTCCTGTCGTGGTTCCTGCTGATCCACGGAACGATCGGCTTCGTGTACGCGCTGATGTCGCGTCATGACATGGAGCTGTGGTGGATGCGCCTGCTGCTCGCGATCCTCGAGGTCATGATCGGCTTCTGGGCTGTGAGCTATCCCGGGCGTTCGATCGTGCTGCTGATTGTCTGGGTCGGCGCGACCGCACTGGCGAAGGGCATCGGCAACATCATCGAAGCGTTCGAGCTGCGCGCCTACCGCAAGCGCGTCGCCGCCTGACCGAGACGTCGAGACCGGCCTGCAGTTGTCGGGAATCGTCGGCGTTACTGAGGCTGGTTCGTCTCGTCGACGAGGCGGCGCACCTCGACGAGCTCGAGGCCCAGTGCCTCGATGCGGCGCAGGAGACCGTGCAGTGCGGGGCCGTCGTCGACGACGCCGTCGAGCACCGTGTCGACGGGCGCGACCGATGCCGACAGTCGCAGCTGTTCGAACTCGGCCGCGACGGTTGGGGTGAGGCGTCCGCGTACTCGAATCTCGTATCGGTGTCGGGCCACGGTCAAACCCCGTTCACTCGCGCGCGAGCTACGCCAGCACCCTCGCCTTTTGCTGCGCGAATTCCTCGTCGCTCAGGATGCCGCGGTCGCGGAGATCGGCGAGCTTCTCGAGCTCGTCCGCCTTCGTTGCCCCGCCGCCGGCGCTGCGGACGTACTCGCGCATCGCCTTCTCCTGCGCTTCCACGTCCTGGCGACTGTGCTCGGCCATCTTCGCCCCGCGGGCGAGCAGGTACGCGACGACACCGATGATCGGCAGGATCAGGACCAGGATGAACCACCCGGCCTTGCCCCAACCCGACAGGTCGCGGCTGCGGAAGATGTCGACGATGACCACGATCACGGTGGTGACCCAGATAACGAAGACGAAGAACCAGACCATCGTCAAGAAGAGATCGAGGAGCGGGTAATCGGTGCCGGCCATGGGACCGATCATCACGGTTCGCCGCCTCCGAACACTCACCCGGGCCGGGTGATCAGCCGCAGACGGTCAACGCAGCGTGCGCTCGTCGAACCCGGCCGCGACCCCCTTCGGTACGACCATCCGCCACGCGTCGAGAACGATCTCTCGCATCTCGATCGCATCGAGCCGCTCGAGCCGCACCGCAACCCAGTTCCAACGGAGCTCCGAGCGCCGCGGCAACAGGAACTTCTCCGGGTCGGACGCGACGAGCGCATTCGCGCTCCTCCTTCGGGAACGCGAATCCCATCTTCGTCTCGTCCGCGGAGAACGCGAGGTACACGATCCGGCCGATCCGGAACCGGACGCGGTCGCGCACGACACCTTCGGTCGTCCGGGGCAGCTGGAGCGCGAGCGCCCGCACGTCGTCGATCGTCACCATCGCTGACCCCTAATCCGGAAGCATCGGCATCGGTTCGCCGGTGCGCTTTCCGAGTAGCACCGCCCGCGTGAGCGCACCGCTTCCGAATTTGTCACGCACCCCGTCGACGGCGGCGTCGAGCGCACCGCCGCTGGTGCGCCCGAACGGGAGCGCGAGCTGTACCGCGGCGTCGTCGCTGAGATTTCCGACGGCGACCCCGACGAGCGTCACACCGTCGCGCGCGATCTTGGGCATGACCCCGGCGACCAGCGCGCGCACCGCTGCGAGGACCGTCTCGGTGTGCGCGGTCGCGTGCGGCAGCGTGTGCGAGCGGGTGGCACGCGTGAAGTCGTCGAACCGGAGCCGCAGGACGATGGTTCGGCCGATCCGCGACGCGGCGCGCATCCGGCGTGTCACCCGATCGACCAGGCCGACGACGATCTCGTCGATCGCGGCGGGCGACCGCGAACGACGCGACCTTCCACACGCATGCTGCGAACCGATGGATCCGCGCCGGCGACCGACGACGACCGGCCGCGGATCGCGGTTGTGCGCGAGCGCGTGGAGGTGGCGACCCGATGCCGGGCCGAGTATCGCCACCAGCACGGCTTCGTCGAGGCGGGCGACGTCACTCACGGTCGCGATCCCGCGTTCGCGCAATTTCCGCGCGGTGACCGCGCCGACACCCCAGAGTCGTTCGACCGGCAACGGATGGAGAAAATCGAACTCGCGTTCGGGGGCCACCTCCAGCAGCCCGTCGGGTTTGGCGACCGCGCTCGCGACCTTCGCCAGGAACTTGGTGCGCGCAACGCCGACCGAGATCGGCAAACCGACGCGCTCGTAGACATCGGAGCGCAGCCGGCGCGCGATCTCGAGTGGTGTGCCGGAGACCTTGGCCAGCCCGCCGACGTCGAGGAAGGCCTCGTCGATCGACAAGCCCTCGACGAGCGGCGTCGTATCGGCGAACACGTCGAAGACCGCCTTGCTGGCTTCGACGTACGCCGAGAACCGCGGCTCGACGACGATCGCCCATGGGCACAGGCTGCGGGCCTGACGCCCGCCCATCGGCGTGCGGACGCCGAAGGCCTTCGCCTCGTAGCTCGCGGCGAGCACAACGCCCGATCCGACGATCACCGGGCGCCCGCGCAGCCGCGGATCGTCACGCTGTTCGACGGACGCATAGAACGAATCGAGGTCGGCGTGGAGGATCGTCGCCCGGCCGCCGGTGGACTTCATCGACACGAACATATGTTCGCACCCGGCTGCGCCGCGCACCAGCCCGACCTGCGAAGCTCCCCGGGTGCGCTATCGGCGGATGCCCATCGAGGTCGAGTCGCCCGAGCAGCTCGGCTACGACACGATCGCCAACAACCTGTCGGAGAGCTCGGTGTCCGACCGGCGCCTGTCCGACCTCGGGATCGCGCTGACGAAGCCCGACGCCGCCGGCGCCACGCTCGACGATCTCCTCCTCTGCTACGGAGACCACCTCGGCGATCCGGTCCTGCGGGAAGCGGTCGCGGCCGGCGGGAGCGGCTTGCGGCCCGACGACGTACTCGTCACTCCGGGCGCCGCCGCGGCGCTGTTCGCGACCGCGACCGCCGTGCTCGAACCGGGTGACCACGCGGTGGTCGTCCGCACCAACTACGCGACGAATCTCGAGACGCCGCGTGCGATCGGGGCCGACCTCGACATCGTCGACCTCGACTACGACGCGAAGTGGCGTCTCGACGTCGACGCGCTGGCGGCGCGCGTCCGGCCCGGCTCGACCCGCCTGATCTCGGTGACCTGTCCGCACAATCCGACGGGAACGCTGCTCGCCGAGGCCGACCTGCATGCGCTCGTCGCACTCGCCGAGCGCTCGGGCGCGGTCCTGTTGGTCGACGAGACGTACCGCGACCTCACCCGCGGCGGCGCGCTCCCCGTCGCCGCCACGCTCTCGGATCGCGCGATCAGCGTGTCGTCGATGTCGAAGGCGTACGGGCTGCCCGGACTACGCATCGGTTGGGCCGTTTGCCGCGACCCGAAGCTCAAAGAGACGCTGCTCGCCGCGAAGGAACAGATGGTGATATGCGGCGCGAGGCTGGACGAGGCCGTCGCCGGTCGCGTGCTCGCCGAGCGCGCACGAATCCTGCCGCCGATCCTCGACGACGTGCGCGAACGGCTCGACGTCGTGCGGGCGTGGATGGGCGCGCAGGACGTCTTCGAGTGGGTCGAACCGCGGGGCGGCGTCGTCGGTCTCGTCCGCTTCGCGCCGGACGTGTCGGTCGATACCGACCGCTTCTACGAAGCGTTGCTGCACCGGCACGGGACCTACGTCGGTCCGGGACACTGGTTCGAGGTCGACGATCGGCACTTCCGGCTCGGCTTCGGCTGGCCGCCGATCGCGCAGCTGCACGCGGGACTGGCCGCGCTGTCCGCCGCGGCCGCGGAATCGATCGCCTAACCAACTCGTTCCTCACGGTCGGAGAAGGGCGCTGGAGACCGAGGCGCGCACGCGCGAGGCTCGTCGTCGACACCGAGCAAGCGTTCGAAACGGAGGAGGGAAGGTCGGTGGCCGATCGAACCGAGAACGCGAGGCCCGTGCTCGTCACGGGCGCGACCGGCTTCATCGGTTCCGCGGTGGTGCGCGCGCTGCTCCGCGCCGGACGCCCCGTGCGCGCCGTGTGCGAGCCGGGTCGCAGCGCGGACAACATCGGCGGCCTCGACGTCGATCGCGTGGTCTGCGACATCCGCGACGACGAGGCGATGGACCGCGCCGCGGCCGGCGTCACGACGATCTTCCATCTCGCCGCGATCTACCGCTTCTGGATGCGCGACCCGACGGTGTTCTACGACGTGAACATCGGCGGTACGCAGAACGTCCTGCGGGCCGCCGCCCGGGCCGGCTGCTCACGGTTCGTGTACACGAGCACGGTCGGGACGATCGGTGTCGCGAGTCGCGAGCAGCTCGCATCCGAAGACACGCTCGCGCATTTCACCCACCTCTTCGGGCACTACAAGCGCTCGAAGTACCAGGCCGAGCACGAGGTCCTACGCGCGGGCGCGGCCGGTCTGCCCGTCGTGCTCGTGCACCCGACCTTCCCCGTCGGCGAGCGCGACGCCGCGCCCACGCCCACCGGCCGGACGATCGTCGAATACCTGAACGGCCGGATCCCCGCCTACGTCGACACCGCGCTGAACGTCGTCCACGTCGACGACGTCGCGCGCGGTCATCTGCTCGCCGAGCACCGGGGCCGCGTCGGGCGCAGCTACATCCTTGGCGGCGAGAACATGTCGCTCCGGGAGATGCTGGCGACGCTCGCGGACGTGTGCGGTCTGCCGGCACCGCGCGTCCGCGTCTCCCCGCGGGTTGTGCTGCCGATCGTCCGCACGAGCGAGTGGGTGCAGTCCGCGTTGTTCCGGCGCGAGCCGACGCTGCCCTCCGAGCCGGTTCGGATGGCGACGACCCGCATGGAGTACGACACCAACCGCGCCCGCTCCGAGCTCGGTTACACGAGCATTCCCGCGCGCGACGCGCTGGCCCGCGCCGCGCGTTGGTTCGTCGACAACGGTTACGTGAGAGACTCCCAAGCGGTCCGGATCCGGGCCCACGGGATGCCTGTCGCCGACCGCGACGTGAACTCGGATCGCCGCGGCGACGTACGTTCGGGCGGAACGCAGCAACCGATCGAACTGCCGTGAGCGACACTCCTTCTCCCCTCGACGACGGCGAGCCGTTCGACGTCCGCGCGCTGCTCGCGCAACGAGGCGCAGAGGCGTTCGCGTTGCACGAGCGCTACATGAACCCGCAGATGCCTCGGGTGCTTCGCACGATCGGCTTCGACGCGGACTACGTCCGGGCCGAGGGTGCCTACCTCTACGACCGGAGCGGTCGTCGTTATCTCGACTTCCTCTCCGGCTTCGGCGTGTTCGCGCTCGGTCGCTGCCATCCGGGCATCGAACAGGCGCTGCGCGACGCGATGGACTGCGCGCTCCCCAACCTGGTGCAGATGGAGTGCAGCCCGCTCTCCGGCCTCCTCGCGGAAGCGCTCGTTGCCCGGATGCCGCACGACGGCTACCGGTGCTTCTTCACGAACAGCGGCGCCGAAGCGGTGGAGACCGTGATGAAGTACCTGCGCTGCGTGACCGGACGTTCCCGCATCCTGTTCGCCGACCACGCGTTCCACGGTCTGTCGATGGGCGCGTTGTCGTTGAACGGCGCGCGCGAGTTCCGCGACCGGTTCGGCGCGCTCCTCCCCGGTTGCGAAAGCGTTCCGTTCGGCGACCTCGCCGCGCTCGAGCGGGCGTTGTCCCGCGGCGACGTCGCCGGGTTCGTCGTGGAGCCGATCCAGGGAAAGGGCGTGTTCGTCGCGCCCGACGGCTATCTGCGCGCGGCATCCGAGCTCTGTCACCGGCACGGCGCGCTGCTCGCGATCGACGAGGTGCAGACCGGCCTGGGCCGGACCGGCACCTTCTTCGCCTTCGAGCAGTCCGACGTCGTGCCGGACATCGTCACGGTGGCAAAGGCGCTGTCGGGCGGCTACGTGCCCGTGGGTGCGGTCATCGCGCGGGGTGACGTCGTCGAGAAGGTCTTCGACAAGATGGACCGTGCGGTCGTGCACAGCTCGACGTTCGGGCAGAACGTGCTCGCGATGACCGCCGGGCTCGCGACGCTGCACACGATCGACGCGGAAGCGATCGTCGGCCGGACGGCGACGGTCGGTGCATCACTCATGTCCGGGCTCGAGCTGGTCGCCAAGCAACACGAGCTCGTGCACGACGTGCGGGGCCGCGGCCTGATGATCGGCATCGAGTTCAGCCGGCCGCGTTCGATGCGGTTGCGCGCGCAGTGGACGATGCTCGAGTCGATGCGCAAAGGGCTGTTCACGCAGATGGTGATCGTCCCGTTGTTCCGCGACCACGGCATCTTGAGCCAGGTCGCAGGCGATCACCAGAACGTCCTCAAGATCCTCCCGCCGCTCATCACGACCGAGGACCAGGCAGACGAATTCGTCGCCGCGATCGACGACGTCCTGGGCGAGCTCGAACGTTCGCTCGGTCTGTTGTGGGGTATCGGCAGCTCGCTCGCGCTTCCCGCGCTGCGGGCGCGCCGCTGAGCGATCACCGTCTCGGCACCTTCCGGTACCTTGCCGTCGTGCCGCCCCTGCTCGACTTGTCGCTCGCGGACTGGGTCGTGCTCGGAGTCGTCGGGGAAGGACCGACGCACGGTTGGCCGATCGTACGTCTGCTCCGGAGCGACGGTGAGCTCGGACGGATGTGGACGGTTCCACGACCGATCGTCTACCGGTCGCTCGCGACGCTCACCGATCGAGGACTACTCGAGGAGTCAGGGACGACCGTCGAGTCACGCGGACCGAAGCGGACGATCGTGCGCGTCACGCGCTCGGGTCGGTCGGCCCTGAACCGCTGGCTCGACACGCCCGTCGAACACGTTCGCGACGTGCGCACCGAGCTCCTCGTGAAGCTCGCGCTCCTCGATCGCGCCGGCCGTTCGCCGCGCGCGCTGGTCGAGAAGCAGATCGCGCACCTCGAGCCCGTGATCCGGGCCGTGTCGACGCCGTCGGACGGCGCTCCGTTCGACGCGGTGCTCGCGCGGTGGCGGCGGGAACAGGCGCTCGCAGTCGACCGATTCCTGCGCTCGCTGCTCGAGTCTCCGACTCCCTAGTCTCATCGGGACTATGAACCCGCCGACGACGACGGACGCACCGGTCCGCCGGAGCGCGAGGCCGCGCGAGCGCGTGCCCGCGGTCGTGGCCGTGCTCGCGACGATCGGCGCGCTCCTGTTCTTCATCCCCCTCGTAGCGTTGCTGTGGCGCGCGCCCTGGTCGGCGGTGTGGACCACGCTCTCGAGTCACGACGCGCTCACCGCGCTGCGCCTGTCCCTCGTGACGTCACTCGCCTCGACGGGCATCGCGATCGCGCTCGGTGTACCTCTCGCGTGGGTGCAGGCGCGCGTCGCCTATCCGGGCCGGCGCGTCGTGCGCGCAGTCACGATCCTGCCGATGGTGTTGCCTCCGGTCGTCGGAGGCATCGCGCTGCTCCTGGCCTTCGGCCGCCGCGGGCTCGTCGGGCAGGGACTCGACCATGTCGGCGTGCACCTCCCGTTCCACGTTCTCGGCGCGATCGCGGCCGAGACCTTCGTCGCGATGCCGTTCCTCGTGCTCACGGTCGAAGCTGCGTTCCGTTCCGCCGACCGCCGGTTCGAGGACGCGGCGCGCACGCTCGGCGCGTCGCGACTGAGCGTGTTCCGCCGGGTCACGCTGCCGACGATTCGGCCCGCGCTGATCGCCGGCGCCGTGCTGTGTTGGGCGCGTGCGCTCGGTGAGTTCGGCGCGACGATCACGTTCGCAGGCAACGCCGAGGGCAAGACCCAGACCCTCCCCTTGTTCGTCTACATCAAGCTCGAGGAGGGCAATACCGACGCCGCGATCATGTTGAGCCTCGTCCTCCTTGCTGTCTCTCTCGTGGTCCTGGTGAGCCTGCGCGATCGCTGGCTCTCCGCGTTGTGAGCGTCGACGCGGTCATCCGCGTCACCATCGACGCGTTCACGCTCGACGCCCGGGTCAGCGTCGGTGACGGCGAGATGCTCGCCGTGCTCGGCCCGAATGCCGCCGGGAAGACCACGCTTCTGCGCGTGCTCGCCGGCCTGTTGCCCCTCGACGAAGGTCGCGTGTGCATCGGTGGAGCGGTCGTCGACGATCCCGCCGCGCGCGTCTTCGTACCAGCCGAACAGCGATCGATCGGCGTGGTGTTCCAGGACTATCTCCTGTTCGCGCACATGAGCGTTCGCGACAACGTCGCGTTCGGGCTGCGCGAGCGCGGGGTGGGCCGTGGCGACGCGCGCGCCCGAGCCGACGCGCTGATCGACACGGTCGGGCTTTCGGGACGCGGTTCCGCCCGCCCCCGCGAACTGTCCGGCGGTCAGGCGCAGCGGGTCGCGCTGGCGCGTGCCCTCGCGCCCGAGCCCCGGCTGTTGCTCCTCGACGAGCCGCTCGCCGCGCTCGACGTGCAGACGCGGGCGGAGACCCGCCGGCAGATGCGAACGTTGCTCGCGGGCTTCGACGGCGCGCGCATCCTCGTGACCCACGACCCGGTCGACGCACTCGCGCTCGCCGACCGCATCCTCATCCTGGAACACGGCGAGGTCGTACAGGTCGGCACGCCGCACGAGGTCACGACCAGGCCGCGGTCGCAGTACGTCGCCGACCTCGTCGGCGTGAACCTCTTACGGGGCCGGGCGAACGCCGACGGCACGCGCATCGACGTCGGCGACCTCGTGCTGACCGCGGCCGACCGCCACGCCGGCGAAGTCCTTGTGATCATCCCTCCGACCGCGGTCGTGCTCCACCCGGCCCGGCCCGAGAGCAGCGCCCGGAACGCGTGGCCGGGAACCGTCGTCGGCGTGGAGCACGTCGGCGCCCGGCGCCGCGTGCGCGTTCAGGTGAGCAACGGCGTCGCGATCGTCGCCGAGATCACCCCCGCCGCGGTCGCCGACCTCGATCTTGCCGCGGGCCGCACGGTGTGGCTCGCGGTCAAAGCGACCGAACTCGAGGTCTTCCCCATCTGACCCGGCACCTTGCCAACAGTTGGCAGGAAATTCGGGCGCCACTCCCACTTTCTCTGCCAACAGTTGGCAGGAAATTCGGGCGCCACGCCCACTTTCTCTGCCAACAGTTGGCAGCAAATTTGGGCGGTCAGGGGACGGCGATACCTGCTTCGGTGTCGCCGTCGACCGCGGCCGCCTCGGGCACGTCGAGCTCGAGCAGCGCGCTGATCGCGGCCGGCGGGACGGGGTGGCTGAACAGGAAGCCCTGCGCGAAGTCGTACTCGAGCCCGACGAGGTCGTCCGCCTCCTCCGAGGTCTCCACGCCTTCGGCGATGCTCGTGTAGCCCATCACTGCCGAGATCGCCGCCATGCTCTTCACCACCGCGCGCATGCCGTCCTCGTTGAGACGCTGCACGAAGCTGCGGTCGATCTTCACGACGTTGACCGGGAACCGCTGCAGGTACGCGAGCGACGAGTAGCCCGTCCCGAAGTCGTCGATGGCGATGCCCACACCGAGCGGCGCGACGTGCTCGACGAGGTTCTCGCCGGCGATCTCGTCGACGAGCACCGACTCGGTGAGCTCGAGCATGAGATGCGACGGATCGAGCCGCGACGACGCGAGTGCGTCCGCGATCTCCTGCGCGAACGCCGTCTCCCGCAGCTGGCGAGCCGACACGTTCACGCTGACGTACAGGCTTCGGCCCTGCGTGTTCCAGAACGCGGCGTGCCGGCACGCCTCCTCGAGCACCCACCGCCCGATCTGGTTGATGAGAACGCTCTCCTCGGCGATCGGCACGAACTCCGACGGTGACAGCGTGCCGAGCTTCGGGTGCTCCCACCGCACCAGCGCTTCGACGCCGACGATCGCGCCGCTGTCGAGCGAGATGATGGGTTGGTACAGCACGCGCAGCTCGCCGTTCTCGACCGCGGACTCCAGCTGCGTGCGCAGCCGGAGTCGCGAATACGCCTCCCAACCCATCGACGCGTCGAACACCGCGGTGCGGTTCTTGCCCTGTTCCTTGGCGCGGTAGAGCGCGATGTCGGCGTCGCGCATCAGGTTGCTGTGCGCGTGACCCTGTTCGGCGATCGCGATCCCGATGCTCGCGGGAACCGTCACCGACAGCTCTCCGATCTCCACCGGCAGCTGCAGCACCTCGAGCAGACGGTTCGCGATGGTCATCACCTCGCCGACGCCCGTCACACCGTCGAGAAGCACCGCGAACTCGTCGCCGCCGAGCCGGGCGATCGTGTCGGTCGGGCGCACGCACTCGCACAAGCGTTCCGAGACCGCGCACAACAGCGTGTCGCCGGCGGCGTGTCCGAGGCCGTCGTTGATCGCCTTGAAGTCGTCGAGGTCGATGAACATCACCGCGATGCCCGCACCCGTCCGCCGGCTCCGCAGACGCGCCTGGTCGAGACGGTCCATGAACAGCGAACGGTTGGCGAGTTTCGTGAGGTCGTCGCGGAAGACCCGCCGTTCGAGCTCGCGGGTCAACTCCCGTTTGACGGTGACGTCGCGCATCGTGACGACGACACCCGCGACGTCGCGGTCGGCGAGCATGTTCACCATCGTCATCTCGAAGTCGCGATGGCGCCCGGACGGGTCGGTGAACCGGCCGACCAGCTCGTCGTGCGCGCCGAGCGGGAGCGCGAGCGCCGCTTGGAGCTGACGGCCCACACGCGCGGCTTCCTCGGGCCCGAGCGCGCCGTCGAACCGGCACCCGATCAGCTCGTCGGCATCGACGCCGAGAATCGCGCTCGCGCGCGGACTGGCGTACGAGATGACGCCCGAACGGTCGACGACGAAGATCGCATCGTGCAGGCCCTGAACCAGCGCGCCGAGCCGCCGCAAGCCGTGGCGAACGCCCGCCGCTCGTGCACCGGCGGCGAGGTGCCACAGCCGCAGCCCGACCAGAACGAACATCACGATCGCGCACACACCTGGCAGCAGCGTGGTCACGTCGCGATGACCCGCCGACCACGCATCGGCGAGCGGGATCGCCGAGCACAGCGCGACCGACGAGATGATGCAGAGGATGCGCAGGCGGTGCGCGGGATCGACCTCCACGAGTTGGGGTTGGTCCGTCGTCGGCCGGTCGGCGGCCATCGCGATGAGCGAGAACGACACGAGCGCGCAGATCTCGACGAGGCCTCGCCCGCTCCCGGTCGCGTGCGTCACGCCCGCGCCCTCGAACAGGTCCGCCGCCGCGAGCGGGACGGCGCCGAAGAACAACAGCCGCGCGCCGAACTCGGGACGGAAGAGCAGTCGCACGCCGACCGCGCATACGAGGATCGCGACCAGCGGCCGCGCCACACCGATCACGCCGCCGGACGCCTCGGCCGCCCGCGACATCGCGCTCGGGTACGCGAGCATCGGCCAGGAGGTCGCGAACAACGCGCAACCGACGATCGCACCGTCGAGCACGGACGCGCGGCCCCGGTCCGCGTCCTTGTGCCGCACGATCGCGCGGAAGCTGAGGACGAGGATCACATAAGCGACGATGCGGATGAGGTCCGCCCCGTGCAGGAACAGCACCCGCCCGCTGCTGACGAAGGCCGTGCGGGCCACCTCACTGAGGACGATGAGCCCGGTGGCGGCCGCGATACCGGTCCAACGGCGCCGCGAGCGGTTGCGCGCGGCCCGCAGGATCAGGACCCAGAGTGCCGCGAGGGCAATCAGGTACGCGATCCGCCGGGCCGAGTCCGCGACGGGCGCGACGACGAGCACCAGCGGGACGACGACCGCGCTCGCGGCATACAAGACGTCATTCGCGCGAACGGGCACGACGGGCGCGGCGCCCTCCGGGACGAACTCGTCCGAGGAGCGCGCCGCCGCGCGTGACGATCGCTGGGCATAGGACGCCATGAAACGGCTCATCGTCGGCGGCCGCAGACCGCTTGAGACGCCCATCGGGCCTGGGACCTAGGTCACAACCCGTCGCGCCCGGTCCGGGGCTGTGCCCGAAGTCACCGAGCCGGGACCCGGGCTACGAAACCCGCACCGCCATGCCCACGACCGGCGATCCGACCGTCGCGAGCGACCCGTAGAACCGGGCGTCGCCGAAGCCGAACACGCCCCCATCGGCGGCCACGAACCAGTAGCCCCGGTTGTCGGGCGATGCCGCCATACCGACGATGGGCTGGTTGAGGTGGATCGCGCCGGTCGAGCCGAAGAACCGGGCGTTGCCGAAGCTGAAGATGCCACCGTCGCGCGCCACCATCCAGTAGCCCCGGCCGGTCGGTGTCGACGTCATGCCGACCACCGCCTGGGTGAGCCGGGTCGCGCCCATCGAGCCATAGAAGCGCGCGTCGCCGTAGCCGAACAGTCCCCCGTCGGCGGCGACGAACCAGTACCCGCGCCCCGTCGGCGTCGCGGTCATGCCGACGATCGGTTGGTTGAGATGGATGGCGCCGGTCGAGCCGTAGAAGTGCGCATTCCCGAACCCGAAGATGCCGCCGTCGGTCGCGACGAGCCAGTAGCCCCGCCCGCTGGGCGTTGCCGCGATCCCGACAATCGGGCGGGTCAGCGGCCGGCCGCCGATCGATCCGTACGAGCGCGCGTCGCCGTGCGCGTAGACGTTCCCCAACGCGGTCGCGAGCCAGTAGCCGCGGCCCGTCGGCGTGCTCGCGATCCCGACGACCCGGTCGCCCCCGCCGATACCCCCGTTCGGCGCGCTCGTCGCCGCGGCGCCGCCGAAGCCCGCGACCCGGCCGGTCGCGGTCGCGAACCAATAGCCATTGGCGCGCCGCACGTGCGGTGTTCCGGTTCCGCCGGAGTGAACGGGAACGGTCGTAGTCGTGGTGGTGCCGGGCGGCGTCACGACCGTGGTGGTCGTCGTGCTCTCGGGCGCGATGGTCGTGGTCGTCGTGGTCGTCGCGTCCGCGATGGTCGTCGTCGTGCTGTCGCCGTCGACGTCGGTGGTGCTCGTGGTCGAATCGTCGGCGACCGTCGTCGACGTGTCGAACGGGTCGATCGTCGTCGTGCTCGATTCGTCGACTGAGGTGGTGGTCGTCGAGTCGTCGACCGACGTCGTCGTGGTCGAGTCGGACGGGTCGATCGTCGTCGTCGAGTCTGCGGGATCGGTCGTCGTGGTCGAATCGGGCGCGACGGTCGTGGTGCTCCCCGGATCCGCGGTCGTCGTGGTCGTGGAGTCCGTCGTCGACGGCGACGCAACCGTCGTCGTCGTGAACGTCGAACCGGCGAAGGTGGTCGTCGAGGTGCTCGGCACCGTCGGCACGGTCGGCCCCGTGTCGGGCGGCGTGTCCGACACCACGGTGAACGCATCGGTAAATCCCCGGGCGTCCCAGTCCGCGGTGCTCATGTGGCCGACGTTCCCCGCCTCGTCGGTCGGCCAGGCGTCGGTCATCGTCCACGTACCCGGCTCGGCGTGCGCGGGGATCGTTGCCGACAGCGAGTAATTCCCGTCGAGTCCGGTCCCACCGACGAGTTGGGCAGCGCCGAACGGCACGCTGACCCGCTGGCGCCCCGAGGGCGACGTGAACACGACGGTCGTCGGCGAGTCGCCGATTCCGGTCGCCGCGCCCGAGAGATCGTCCGTGATGCGGGCGCGCATCACGATCGACGCGGCCGTGGTGCGCACGTCGGCGTTTGTGGTCGACATCGAGAACGTCCGGATCAGAGGGACCGTCGTGTCACCGATGCCCGTCTGCGTGAAGGTGACACCGGGTGCGTTGTACGAGGCCTGGTTTCCGACCTGGTCGACGAGCGTCACGCTCTCGACCGACCACGTTCCCTGTTCGGACCAGCGCGGCAGTGTCACCGCGACGACGTAGTTCGCGTCGAGTGCGCTGCCCGACGTGCGGTGGTCGACGCTCAAGGTGGCACGCGCGTGATGCGCGCCGGTCGGACCTCGCAGCACCACCTGGCTCGCCGCCATCGTGATGCCATCGGCCATACCGCTGAGGTCGTCGACCGCGTGCACGCTGACGCTGATCGTCTGCGACTGCTGTGACGTGTCGACCGTCGAGGGGGTGATGCCGATCGCGACGAGCTGCGGCGGCGCGGTGTCGCCCGGTCCCGTCTGGTCGACGCCCGTCGAGAAGCCCGCCGCAGACAGATCGCCGGTCGACAGCGAGCTCGTGTTGCCCGAGATGTCGACCAGCACGGCCGATGCGCTCCAGCGACCGGGCTCCGCGTGCCACGGGATCGTCGCGGTCGCGACGTAGACGCCGTCGGTCGCGCTCCCCGAGGTCCGCTGGGCCTGGGAGACGTATGCCGTCGTCGACTGGTGGGCGCTCGGCCCCGTCAGGACGACCCGGCTGAGCGGGACCGTGCCGCCGATGGACGGGCTGGTCTGGTCGGTCAGGTGCGCCGTGATTGTGACCGAAGCGGGACCCGCCGAGGTGTCGACGCTCGCGGGCGAGATCTGGAGTGAAACCATCACCGGCGCGGCGGTATCGGCCGCGGCGCCGCTGCGACCTGCGGTCGCGCCGAGCACGAACCCGATCAGGACGAAGGCGACCGCGGCCGCGACCACGACCGATCTGCGGCGCCGTACCACCATCGCGATCCGATCGGCCCCGAACGCCCCGGGATGAGCCGCGGCGGCCCGAGTTGACTGCGAACTAAGGTTGCCCTAAGTTTGGTCAGGTCACCCTGACTTCCCCGGAGTCGACTCGTGCTACCCACCTTCGTCATCGGTCTCCGCGAGGGACTCGAAGCGGCGCTCATCGTCGGCATCGTCGCCGCGTTCATGGTGCGCAACGGGCGGACCAAGGAGATGTGGGCGCTGTGGACGGGTGTCGGCCTCGGCGTGCTCCTCTGCGTCTCGGGCGGCGTCGCGCTGCGCATCGCGGAGCGCAACCTCCCGCAGAAGCAACAAGAAGGGCTCGAGACCGTCGTGGGGCTCATCGCCGTCGCGTTCGTGACGTGGATGATCCTCTGGATGCGCAACCACGCGCGCGAGCTCAAGGGCGAGCTCGAGGCGAACGCCGCCGCCGCGCTCGCAACCGGATCCGCGTGGGCGCTCGTGCTGATGGCCTTCCTCGCGGTGCTGCGCGAGGGCTTCGAGACCGCGGTGTTCCTGCTCGCGATCCTGCAGTCGTCGACGAACGCGACCTCGTCGTTGATCGGCGCGGTGCTCGGCATCATCGTCGCGGTCGTCATCGGGTACGGCATCTACCGCGGCGGCGTGAAGATCAACATGGCCCGCTTTTTCAAGCTGACCGGCATCGTCCTCGTCGTCGTGGCAGCCGGGCTGCTCGCGACCGCGGCTCACACCGCGCACGAGGCGGGCTGGCTGAACTCGCTGCAGGGTCAGGCGCTCAACATGCAATGGGTGGTCGACCCGGGCAGCGTGCGCGCCGCGCTGCTCACCGGCATGTTCGGCCTGCAGCCGCGGCCCGTCTGGGCGGAAGTGATCGTGTGGCTCGCGTACGCGATTCCGATGCTGATCATCGTCATCGTGCCGCCGCGGTCCGCGTCGAAGCAGAAACAGCCGTCAATCACAACGACACCGGCTTCGGTGGGGAGCTGAATCAACCGACATGCATTCCTTTCCGGTACTCGCGGCGGGCGCCGCGCTGGTCGTCACGCTGACCGCGTGCGGGTCCTCGAGCAAGAGCGGCGGCGGCAGCGCCGGATCGAACAAGGTGCCGTTCACACTCACCGCCGACGGGTGTAACCCGGCGTCGCTCCAGCTGCCGGCGGGCGCGGCGACCTTCGAAGTGAAGAACGACGGCGCCGACGCGGTCTCCGAGATGGAGCTGATCCAAAACGGCCGCATCGTGGGCGAGGTCGAGAACCTCACGCCCGGACTCTCCGGTTCGTTCAGCGTCACGCTGTCGCCGGGCACCTATGAGACGTCGTGCCCGAACGGCAAGACGACCCCGAAGGGCCAGCTGCTCGTCAAGGGCAACGTGACCGCGACGACCGTCGCGAGCGCGACCGCGACTTCGGCGGTCGCGCAGTACCGCATGTACGCGGAGGAAGAGGCCACGCAGCTCGTCACCGCGACCGCCGCGTTCGTCGACGCGGTCAAGGCGGGCGACGTCGCCAAGGCCAAGGAGCTCTACCCGACGGCGCGGTCCCACTACGAGAGCATCGAGCCCATCGCCGAGAGCTTCGGCGATCTCGACCCCGAAATCGACGCGCGCATCAATGACGTGCCCGCGAACCAGTTCAAGGGGTTCCACCGCATCGAGCAACAGCTGTGGCAGGCGGGCAACACCGACGGCATGGCGCCCGTTGCCGACGGGCTCCTCACCAACGTCAAGAAGCTCGAGTCGCTCATTCCGACCATCAAGCTCGAGCCCGCGCAGATCGCGAACGGCGCGGTCGAGCTCATGAACGAGGTCGCGAGCAGCAAGATCACGGGCGAAGAGGATCGGTATTCGCACACCGACCTGTGGGACTTCGACGCGAACGACGACGGCGCCAAGGTCGCGTTCGACGCGGTACGCCCGCTCGTCGCCGCGAAGAACCCCGCGCTCGCCGACACGGTCGACCAGCAGTTCGAGTCGACCGAACACGCACTCGACGCGTACAAGACTGCAACGGGTTTCAAGCTCTACACCGAGCTCTCGCAGGCACAGACCCGCGCGCTCGCAGCGCAGGTCGAGGCGCTCGCCGACTCCCTGTCGAAGGTCTCGCCGCTCATCGTGGGCAGCTGAACCGTGAAACCGCGCCCGTCCCGTCGAGAAGTCCTCGCCGGCGCCGGCGTGCTCGCGGCCGCGGGTGCGGCGATCGCGATCACGGGCTGCAGCGCCGACTCGTCGCCGAAGGCGATCGCTTCGGCCGTGGGCGGCACCGTCCCGTTCTACGGGAGTCACCAGGCGGGTGTGCTGACGCCGCCGCAGGAGCGCCTCTTCTTCGGCAGCTTCGACCTGTTGACCGACGACCGCGAAGCGCTGCGGGTGATCCTGCAGCGTTGGTCGCAGGCCGCGCCGCTGCTCACGCGCGGTGAGGCGGTCGGCGACGTCGAGCCCGCGAACGACGCCGCCGCGCCGGGCGATACCGGCGAGGCGACGGAGCTGCCCCCGTCGAACCTCACCGTGACCGTCGGTCTCGGTCGTTCCGTCTTCGTGGACGACCGCGGGCGCGACCGCCTCGGCCTCGCGCACCAGCTTCCGCCCCAGCTCGTCGAGATCCCGTCGTTCGGCGGCGGTGAGATCCTCGACCCGACCCGGTCGAACGGCGACATTGCGCTGCAGTGTTGCGCCGACGACGCCACCGTCGCGTTCCACGCGTTCCGCAACCTCGCGCGCATCGCGCGCGACTACGCGACCGTGCGCTGGACGCAGCTCGGGTTCGGCCGGGCGGCGTCAACCGGAGTGCAGACGACGCCGCGCAACCTGCAGGGCTTCAAGGACGGGACGAACAACCTCGACGTGAACGACGCGTCACTCATGCGCGACGAGGTGTGGGTCGGCGACTACGACGGTCCGAGCTGGATGACCGACGGCACGTACATGGTCACCCGGCGAATCCGCATGCGCATCGAGCACTGGGACCGCTCGGCGATCTCCGACCAGGAGACGACCATCGGCCGGGCCAAGCTGACCGGCGCGCCGCTGGGCGGTCACGCGGAGCACGACAAGCCGCAACTCGATGCCAAGGACGCGCACGGCCAGTTCGTCATTCCCGCGCATGCGCACATCCGGGTCGCGGCGCCCTCCGAGAACAACGACATCCGGATCCTGCGCCGCGGCTACAGCTTCAGCGACGGCATAACGGCCGACACCGGCGAGCTCGACGCCGGGCTCTTCTTCGTCGCGTTCCAGCGCGACCCGCGCAAACAGTTCATCCCGCTGCAGCAGCATCTCGCGGACAAGGACGCGCTGGGTGAATACATCATCCACGAGACGAGCGGCCTGTTCGCGGTGCTGCCGGGGGTCAGCGCGGGCGAACAGCTGGGCGCCCGCCTCTTCTCGTGAGCTGCGCGTATAGCTAAGCGGAACCCACGAGCGACGGGTCGACGTCGAGCGGCTCCAGCGGTTCCAAGTTGTCGGCACCGTGCCGCGCCGGCGCGGGGATGCGCGGGATGAGGAACGACAGACACGCGCCGATGACGACGATCGACGCCGCGAAGAGCAGCGTGATGCGAGTAGCGCTCGCAACGCTCGCTCGCAGCGCGTCTTCCACGATCGAGGTGTCGTGCGCGCTGGTGGACCCGGACGGGCGGAAGTACGCGCCGTTGGCGTGCACACCGGCCAGCGCATGCGCCTTCACCGCGACGGGAAGCGTCGCAGCCCGGATCCGGCTGACCGCGTTGCTGAGGATCTGCGCGCTGAGAAGTGATCCGATCATCGCCACGCCGAGCGCGGCGCCGACCTGGCGGACGGTCGTGTTCGCTCCGCTCGCGACGCCCGAGCTGTCGGCCGGGATCTCCGACATCACGACGTTGGTGAGCTGCGCGCCGGCGAAACCGATGCCGATGCCGTAGAACGCGAGACCGGGGATCAGGCGCAGGGCCGTGATGTCGAGCGCGACCGCGTGGCAGATGAGCAGGATTCCCGCCACGTACGAGAACAATCCGATCCGCACGACGATCGTCGTGCCCACCGCGCGGATCAGGCGGCCGCCGGCCTGGGCGCCGATGATGATGAACACGCCGGTCGGGAACTGCCACCAGCCGTTTTGCTCGGGCGTGAGGAGGCGGGCGCCCTGCAAGAAGACCGGCAGCACGAAGCTGAGCCCGAACTGTCCCATCGCGAGGACGAGACCGACCAGCAGCCCGTAGCGATACGTCTTGATACGCAGGTGCGCGAACGGGAACAGCGGGTACGCGTTCTTGCGCTCCTTCGCCCGCTCGACGAGATAGAAGGCGACAAGGATTCCGGCGGAGAGCAACAGCACCAGCGGGATGATCGAGATCGGCGCCGACGCCGGCCACACCTCGTGGCCCGCGATCGAGAACTGCTTCAGCGGCGTCCACCATCCGTACGTGCTGCCCTCGCTCAGCGCGAATACGAGCAGGAACATGCCCGCCGCGACGAGCACCGCGCCGAGGACGTCGAGCGGGATCCGGCGGCGCTCGCGTTCGCCGCGCGCCATGAAGATCAACGCGCCGGCGATGGCGAACGGGGCGATGATCACGTTGATGCGGAACGACCAGCGCCACGAGTAGTTCGACGTCAGGAAGCCACCGACGACCGGACCGAACGCGGCCGCGACGCCGGCCGTCGCGCCCCATGCCGCGAACGCGGTCGCGCGCTCGCGACCCCGGAACATCGTCGAGATGATCGCGAGCGTCGCCGGCAGCATGAGTGACGCGCCGATGCCCTCGATCACGGCCTCGCCGAGTACGAGCTGGGGAACCGACTGCGAGATCGACGCGACGAAGGAGCCGACGCCGAACAGCGCGACGCCGATGACGAAGATGCGGCGATGCCCGTAGATGTCGCCGAGCCGGCCGCCGATGATCAGGAACGTCGCGAACGTCAGCGCGTAGCCGGTGACGACCCAGAGCAGCGAGGGCAGCGTCGTCGCGAAGTCGGCGCGGATAGTCGGGATCGCGACGTTGAGGACCGTGTTGTCGAGGACGACGATGAACGCGGCGGTGATCACGACCGCGAGTGCGACCCAGCGGCGCGGATCGAGGTGGCCGGCGACCGGCGTGCCCGCTTCGGCGACGCTCACTTCGCGCGGCGTTGTCGAATGCGGCGCAAACGCTCGAAGTCGAGCGGCCGGCCGGGTAGCGGTGGCGCGTCGACCGCGCGCAGGCCGTCGAGGATGATCCGCACGAACCGCTCGCGCAGCACAGGCTGTACTTCGCCCGCGACCGCGGTCGCGTGGGCGGCTCCTGCAAACAGCATCGAGACGTCGCCGGGGCCGACGTCGGCCCGGATCGCACCGGCCGCTTGCGCGCGCTCGACGAGCTCCGAAACCGCGCGGAGCAACTCTTCTTTGGGGCCCGGGGCCCACTCGGCGAGATTCTCGTTCGCCATCTGATCGGCGAGCGCCCGGTGCCGGGCCTGGAAGGCGGGCAGCGCGGTCACGAATTTCTCGAAGGCCAGCGCCGGGTCGGGTTCGGCGAGCGCGGCGTTGGCTCGCTCCAGCAACGTGCCGTAGACCGCGACGACGACGGCTTCCACCAGGGCTTGCTTGGTCGCGAAGTTGCGGCAGACAGTGCCGACACCTACGCCCGCCCGGCGGGCGACCTCCTCGACCGGCGCCTTCAAGCCCTGCTCGGCGAACACCGCCTCGGCGGCGGCGAGCACCCGCTCGCGGTTCCGGCGGGCGTCGGCGCGGCGGGGGCCGGACGTGTGCATCTCTTTCTGCGAATCCGTTTCAACCGGAATCATGATTCCGATTATAGTGGTCGTACCGGAACCGCTGTTCCACTTACGGACGGTCCGTCCCCCCTACGAAACCCGATCACGGAGTAGAGATGTCCGCCGCGACGAAGGATCCGGCCCAGAGCGCGTTCGACCGCCGCTGGTGGACCCTCGCCGTCCTGTGCCTGAGCTTGCTGATCGTCTTCGTCGGCAACTCGAGCCTGAACGTCACGATCCCGACCCTCGCCCGCGACCTTCACGCGACCGAGTCGCAACTGCAATGGGTCGTCGCGATCTACTCGCTCGTGTTCGCGGGGCTGCTTTTCACGACCGGCGCGATCGGCGACCGTTTCGGCCGCAAGGGAACGCTGCAATCCGGCCTCGTGCTCTTCGCCGCCAGCGCGTACCTCGCGTCGCAGGCGACGAGCATGGGACAGATCATCGCCTGCCGCGCGCTCATGGGGCTCGCGGCCGCGCTGATCATGCCGTCGACGCTGTCGATCATCATCAACGTCTTCCCTGCGCACGAACGGCCGAAGGCGATCGCGATCTGGGCGAGCGTCACGGGCGCGGCCGGCGCGCTCGGCCCCGTCGCGAGCGGCTTCCTCCTCGGCCACTTCTGGTTCGGTTCGGTATTCCTCATCAACGTCCCGATCATCATCGTCGCGTTGGTCGCCGGGAAGTTCCTCGTGCCCAAGTCGCGGGATCCCGAGGAGTCGCAGTTCGACCCGCTCGGCTCGGTGCTGTCGGTCATCGGCATCGTCGCTCTCGTGTACGCGCTCATCGAAGCGCCGGACAAGGGATGGGGCAGCGCCCAGACGCTCGTCGCGTTCGCGATCGCGGCCGTCGTTCTCGCCCTGTTCGTCGCTTGGGAGCTGCACACTCCCGAACCCATGCTCGATATGCACTACTTCCGCAATCCGGCGTTCAGCACCGGCACGGGCGGGATGATCCTGGTGTTCGTGGCGATGTACGGCGTGATGTTCCTCATCACGCAGTACTTCCAGCTGGTGCTGGGCTACAGCGCGCTGTCGGCCGCGCTGCGACTGATGCCGATCGCGCTGATCATGCTCGTCGTCGCTCCGTTCACGCCGCGGTTGAGCGCGCGCTTCGGCGCCCATCGCACAGTGGGATTCGGCATGCTGTGCATCGCGACCGGGTTCACGCTGTTCCTCGGGCTCACGACGCACACGCCGTACGCATACGTCGTGCTGTGCGTGATCCCGCTGACGACGGGCATCGCTCTGGCGATGTCGCCGATGACCGCGTCGATCATGTCGGCGGTCCCGCCGCGCCGCGCCGGCGCGGGTTCCGCGATGAACGACGCGACCCGTGAGCTCGGTGCCGCGCTCGGCATCGCCGTACTCGGCAGTGTTGCCGCGTCCCGCTACGCGACCTCCGTGGCGCCCGCCCTGAACGGACTGAGCGAGTCGGCGAAGAGCGAGGCGAGCACGTCGATCGCAGGTGCGCTGCACGTCGCCTCCACGCTCCCGGCCGATGCCGGCCACGCCCTCGCGTCGAGCGCGCAGTCGGCGTTCATCGACGGCATCCATCTCGCGGTGTTCGTGGGCGCGATCCTCGCCGTCTCGAGCGCCGTGATCGTGTGGCGCAAGCTCCCGCACTCGTTGACCGCGCACGGCGCGCTGCACGGACCGGTCGAAGGCCTCGAGGAGGCCGCGACCCTGGGCCTCGGAGGCGTGCCCCCGGTCTTCGCCGACGAGGGGCAGGACGCCGAGCGGGAGCCGGCGCTCGAGCCGAGCCGCCCGCTCCGCCGCGACGGGCAGCGCAGCGCCTGACCGACGGCCGATCCGGCGGAAAACTGCCCGGTATTTCGCTCCGGCGCCGCGCGAGGTTCTACGTTTCCGGCATGGCAGCGACCCGCAAGCCCGCGCGCACGACCGGCGCGCCGCCGAAGCGGCCGACCGAGGCCGAGCTCGCGGCCGCCCGGCAGCGGGCCCGCGACCGCGCCGCCGACGACGAGCACGTCCGCAAGAGCGGCCCGTCCCGCGGCGGCAAGGGCTGAACCGACGTCGAGGTGGGCACGCTCACGCGCGCCTGACGTACCGTCACCCTGCCCACTGTCGCCCGGAGCGGCCGTTCGCCGTTCCGGGGTCAGCTGTCTGACGGGCCGGGGCGAAGGAGGTAGTCGTCGGCGGCGTCGTCCCAGTCCATCTCGATCAGGCCGCGTGCCCGCGCCGCCTTGCAAAACTGCAGGAACCCGCCGAACCCGAATCGCTTTTCGCTGAAGTCGGGTTGGGCTTTGCGCAACTGCGTCTTCAGCCCCGACAGGTGCGGCGGTCCCGATCGCGCGTTCAGCCGGTCGACGACCGAACGCAACAGCGCGAACGCCGCATGTTCGTCGCCGACCTCCTCGGGCAGGCTGACCTCGGGATCGCCCTGCCCCGGCCCGGGCGACAACGCGACGAGGCCCCGCTCTTCGAGGTGGCGCAGCAGTTCGGAGAATCCCCGGAATCCGTACGTCGTCTCGCTGAACGTCGGGTCCTTGCGCAGCAGCGCGCGCTTCAGCGTCGACGCGAGGACCGGACCGCTCGCGGTGCGGGAGAGCCCGGAGAGCGTCTGCGTCACCAGCACACCGAGGTCGGCCTCCTGCCCGGGTGCCGCCGCCGGCTCGTCCTCGCCAACCGATTCCTCGACCGGCGGCGCCTTCTTCGCCCGCCGGGCGCGGCTCGGCGTCCGCTTGTCGTCTCGCAGCTCGACCCCTTCGAGCCGCTCGTAGAACAGGAACTCGTCACACGCGGGCGGTAACAGCGCGGAGGTCGACGCCTCCACCCCGATGCCGATGACGCGCCGGTTCAGCTCGCGCAACTTGTGCACGAGGGGCGTGAAGTCGCTGTCACCGGTACCGAGAACGTACGTCGTGATGTAGTCGCGCTCGAAGCACAGCTCGATCGCGTCGACGGCCATCTTGATGTCGGCTGCGTTCTTGCGCACGGATCCCATGCGCTGCGGGATCTCGATCAGCTCGACGTGATGGCGCGTGAGCATGCGCCGGTCGTCGTCGAAGCGCAACCAGTCGGCATATGCGCGCCGCACGACGACCCGGCCGCGCTCGGCGAGCGCGTCGGCGATGGGCCGGAAGTCGAATTCCGCGATATGCAGCTGCTCGCGCGCCCCGATCGCCAGGTTCTCGTAGTCGAGGAAGAGTGCGATCCGTTCTTCGTCGTTCGTCACGCGGTCGTGACCATATCGGGAACCGGTCGGTGCCCGCGGCGGCCGGCGAGCGGGCCCGCAACACGCGACACCGGCTTGACCCGAAACTGATGAACGTCACGAACGCGCTCGCTTCACCGAGCTCGACAGGCTCAACAGGATCCCGCCGTCGGCGGCAACGAGCGCGAATTGCTCGCGCCGAAGATGTTGCCGAGCAAGATGTTGGTCGCCGCTGTGGCAAAGCCGTGGTAGTCGCTCGGCAGCAGCACGCCGACGCCCAGCCGAACGCCGGTACGACACCGATCGCAGTGTCGCGTTCCTGCGCACTCTCCCCGAGCGCGGCGATGACGACGGCGACGATCAACGCGCCGACGAGCGCGCTCGGGAGCTGCAGGAGGTCTTACCAGAAGTGCGGATTCACGACGTCGCCCGTGCGGTGCAGCACTGCCTCGACCGAGAGCACGAAGCGCCCGTGCTTCGACGTCGTCGAGAGCAGCCTGGCGATCGCGTCGTCGTAGCCCGCGCCATTCTTCGCCACCAGGTCGCCAGCCGCGACCGCGCCGGCCGGGCGCGTCGGATTCGTACTGGTGCGGATCCGCGGTCGGGTCCTTGATGATCGACGTGACGTCGACGTGGGCGCCGCTGATCTGGCCGACGATGTCGCCCCAGAAGTTCTCGGCGGCGACATCGTTGACCATGCCCGTCGCGGCCGCTCGGACCCGTTGATCCGCATCCGGCGCACAGCACGATCGCGGCGACGAGGGGCGCGACGAACCGGGCTCGCTTCCGTATAATAAGAACGGTTCTCGTTCTCACTGTAGCCCGACCCCTGGTATGCGGGTCCCGCCCGGCATGATGGCCCCCGATGAACCCGGCGACCTCCGATGCGAACCCGACCGCACCCGGGTGGAGGGCCGGACTCACCGCCGCGGCACTGACGGGATTCCTGGCCGTCGCGTCGGCCGACCGCGCGTTGAACCACGGCGGGACGTTGATCGTGATCGCGGTCGCCCTTGCCGCCGGCACGTTCCTGGCGTACTGGGTGCCGCATGGTCGTGCCCTTGCGGTCATCGGTGGCGCGGTCGCCGTTGCCGGCGTCTGGCTCGCAGGGCAACGCGACGACACCGCGACCGTCGCGATCCTCGCCGCGCTGTTCGCGCTCGGCACCGGACTCGCGATCGAGCCGCCGCGCCTCTCGCGACGCGCCGCGATCTCGGCGCTCGGCGCCGCGATCGCGATGGTCGTGGCCCGCGCCCTGCTGTCGGAACGCGCGCTGATCGCCGTCGTCGTGATCGTCGTCGCGGCCGGCGCGCTGGCGACGGCCTTCGCGCGCTTGCCGGTGCATCGATCACGGCGCGGGCGCGCGATCGCATTCGGTTCGGTGCTGATCGTCGTGACGTTGGTGTTCACCGCCTATCTCGGCGCCGAGACGCCTGCGGCGACCTGGTTCGGCGGCGGCACGATCCACGGCCCACCGAACCGCGACGAGGTCGCACTCACCTTCGACGACGGACCGAATATCGGGACCACCGAAAAGGTCATGCGAATTCTCGACGCCCACGGCGTGAAGGGAACCTTCTTCGAAGTCGGCAAGGCGATCGACGCCGAACCGCAGATCACGCGCGCGCTGTACGCCGACGGCCAGCTTCTCGGCAACCATTCGTACCACCACGACCAATGGCGCTGGCTCGATCCGTCCTACCCCGAGCTGGAACGGACGCAGAAAGCATTCGAGCGGGCGATCGGTACCTGTCCGGTGCTGTATCGGCCGCCGCACGGGGATCGCACGCCTTTTCTCGCGCGCGTCGTGCGTGACCACAACATGCACATTGTGATGTGGAGCGCGTCGGCCGGCGACTGGGCGACCGACAATGCCGCGCTCGTCGCCCGGCGCATCCTCGACCAAGCCCGCCCGGGAGCGATCCTGCTCCTGCACGACGGCCTCGACGGGAACGTCACCGCGGACCGCAGTGTGCTCGTCCGGGCGCTGCCGATGATCCTCGACGGGTTGCGGGCCAAGGGCCTGCAGCCCGTGCGCCTCGACCGCATGCTCGGCACCGCCGCGTTTCAGAACTGCTGAACGGGCGCAATGCGGGCCGCGCGTCGCAGACGCGAAAGAGCCGCCGGCACTGAGACCGGCGGCTCCCGCGAAGAGTATCGACGTCAGATGACGCGGACGTTCTGCGCCTCTTGACCCTTGCGGCCCTGGGCAACGTCGAACTCGACGCGCTGACCCTGGTCGAGCGTCTTGTATCCGTCACCCTGGATCGCGGAGAAGTGAACGAACACGTCGTCACCCTGCTCGCGGGAGATGAAGCCGTAACCCTTTTCCGCATTGAAGAACTTGACAGTGCCTTGTGCCACGAAATACTCGTTTCTATTACGCGACCGCTCGACCTATTCGACCGGTTCGCCGACGGGCAGTTTACGGGGACGTGCGGCCCGCCGATACCCTCGGCAGAACGAAACAGCACGGAGAATCGGGGTGATCCGTGGAATTCGAAGCGGGCGGAATCGTCGCACTGTTGTTCTTGGCGTTCTGGGTCTGGGCGATTCTCGATGTCATCGCCACGGATTCGGCGCTGTGCCGCAATCTGCCCAAGGGCATGTGGCTCATCCTGGTATTGATCTTGCCGGACATCGGATCGATCGCCTGGCTCCTGCTCGGACGACCCGAGCGGGGAAGCTGGAGACCCGGTTCGACGGACTACTCGGCGCCGCGCCGTCCGATCGCGTACGAGGACGAATCGCACTACAGCGCCACGCCGGCGATCACCGACCGACGGTCCGAAGAACTCGACCGCCGGCTCGACGAATGGGAAGCGCAGCAACGCGCGAAGCGCGCCGACCTGGATCGTCAGGAAGCCGAATTGCGCGAACGCGAGCTCGCGCTCCGCGAACGGGAGCTCGAGCAGCGCGAGCGCGAAGTCGACGGCTGAGCGCTCGCGCTACGCCGCGGACACCCGCGCGCGCAGAAGCGCTTCGTTCGGATTCTCCGGAAGCTCGAGCAACGGTTGTGCGAGCTCGGCATGCGTGGGTCCGAACTTGTCGGAAAGTAGCTTCAGCGCCGGCACGTCGAAGTCGTAGAGCCGCGCCGCGTTGTCGGTGAGGATCTTCTGCATGTCGTCGGGACTCCAGTCGGAGAACACCTGACGCAGCGCCTCTCGTGAGAACGGGTACGTGCCTTCGTCGTGCGGGTAGTCGGAGCCCCACATGAACTTGTCGAGGCCCACCGTCTCCTTGGCGGCGCGCGCGTCGGCCGGACCGGGGAAGCTCACGCCGAGCCACACGTTCTGCTGGAAGTACTCCGTCGCGGACTTCGGGAGGATGTGCTCGGGCTTGAAGCGGAGCTCGCCGATCGCGCCGGCCTGCTTCACGCGCTTCAGCACGTCGTCCATCTGGGCGAGGAACGACGGGATCCACGAGCAACCCTGCTCGGTCATGACGAACTTCAGGTTCGGGAACCGCTCGAAGACGCCCGACAGCAACAAGAAGATCAGCGGTCGGCGCGAGAAGTGGCCGAGCTCGGTGATCTGGATGAGCGCGGACGACGGCTGAGGCAGGTACGAGGGGCCGCCGACGCCGCCGTGGCAGTTGACCGGCACCCCGAGGTCCTCGCACACAGCCCACAGCCGGTCGTAGTCCGGGTGGTTGTAGGGCTTCAGCCACGTGGCGTCCGGGGGCACCGGCGGGAGGAGCACGCCGCCGCGCAGGTTGTGTTCCTTGATCCACTTGACGTCTTCGATCGCGTCGTCGAGATCGTTCACGAAGATCTGTCCGATGCCGGCGCGCCGCTCGGGGAACTGACCGCAGAAGTCCTCGAGCCAGCGGTTGTGCGCGCGGATCCCGGCGAGGCGATGCTCGTATTCGTCGGGCTTCGCGGGCGGCGCGAACAGCACGAAGCTCGGGAAGAACGGCGGCACGGTGTTGGGGAAGATGACCTCGCCGACGATGCCGTCCTCGTCCTGCTGGCCGTTGCGCATCTCGTTGTCCCAGTTGCGCCACCGCCGCTGGTCACCGAGATCCTTGAACGGGTTCTTGTACTTGGCCCGCCAGGCGTCGAAATCGTCGAGGTACTTCGACTCGAGGAACTCGCGGTATTGCGCGTGACTCCCGCCCGCGTGTGTGTCGGACGAGATGATCGTGTACCGCTGGTCGGTCGCTGACGGCACGAGTCCTCCTGAGACCCCGGGCCCTTCGGGCACCAAACTAGAACGTCGTTCTACTATAGTCGCCGATCGATGTCCGCCGCCACATCGCCGCTCACCCACGCCCAGCGGGCCCGCCGTGATCGCATCGTCGACGCCGGGCTCACCCTGCTCAACGAACGTGACTTCGACAAGATCCAGGTGAAGGACGTCGCAGAAGAGGCGAACGTCGCCCTGGGAACGCTCTATCGCTACTTCTCGTCCAAGGAGCACCTGTTCGCCGAAGTCCTCGTGCGTTGGGCAGGCACGCTGCGGACGCACATCTCCCGCAACCCGCTGCGGGGGACGACCGACGCCCAGCGCCTGACCCAGGTGATCAACCGTTCCGTCCGCGCGTTCCAGCGCCAGCCGTCGCTCGCGAGGCTCGTTGCGACGCTGGAGACGTCGTCCGACCCGTATGCCACCGAGATCCTCGATCGGTTGGGTCGCACGACGGGCGACATCTACGTCGAGGCGATCCACGACCTGGATCGCGAGACCGCGCGTCGCGTGGTGGTGGTGGTCGACGCCGTACTCGCTGCGCGGCTGCGCTCGTGGGTGGCCGGCCGCATCTCCATCACGCAGATGAACGCCGATCTCGCCGACGTGATCGAGTTGCTCCTCGACCGCGAGCGATGAGGCTCACGAACCCGATCTTGCAGCTCGGTCAGATCGCTCGTTCGTAGTAGATCGGCGTGTCGTCGCCGACCTCGAAGTAGACGCGACCGCGGCGCAACGCGAGAACCGCGCCCGATCGGACCGAGACGAGCGTCCCGTCCCGTTCGACGGCCCACAGTTCGCGGTCGCTCGCGCGGATGAACTCGTTGCCGCGCTCGGCGTAAGCGAACACCCCACCGTCGTCGAACCGGCACAGACAGCGCGGATGCGCTCCGGCCGGTGCCGGAAACCCCGGCTGGTCACTGACGGGTTGAATCGTGAAGGGATCGGTCTGCAAAGCCATGTGGCCCCCATTACCCGTCTCCACCCGCCAACAAGCGTACCGGCGACGTTACGTCCGGATCGTCACCGATTACCCATCAGTCGGCCGCCGTATGCATCCTTGCGAACAGCGCCCCGGCCGTCGCCGCATCGGCCGGGAGAAACGTCTCCAGGGTGAGCTCCGCGAGGGTGATGTCGAGGGCGGTTCCGAACGTCGCGACCATCGACATCAGCGCGAGCTCACCGGACTGCGTGCGCAAACGCATCGGCGTCGCGATCGACCGCGATGCTTCTGTGAACGCGGGGATGGCGAGACCCATCTCCTCGGCATAGCCGATCAGCTCGCGCTCGAGCGCGCGCAATTCGTCATCCCCCGTGATCGCGATCTGCCGGCGCACGCTGTCGACGACGTGGGCGCTCCACTGATCGATGTTCTCGATGCGCGGTGCGAGGCCGCGCGGATGGAGGCTGGTGCGCAGCACGTTGCAGACCGGGTCCAGCAAATCGGGATCGACCCCCTCGACGAGCACCATCGACGCCTTGTTCGCGCTGACGAGCTCCCACCGGCGATCGACAAGGATTGCCGGATAAGGCTCGTGTGCGGCGAGGAGTCGCTCGAGCGCCTCCCGCACCGAATGCATCTCCGGGGCTTCGAGATCGGTCGCGGAGTACGTCGGCGCGAACCCGGCGGCGACGAGAAGCGGATTTCGCTCGCGCAGCGGTACGTCGAGGCTCTCGGCGAGATGCAGCACCATCTCGCGGCTCGGACGCGAACGACCCGTCTCGACGAAGCTGAGATGCCGGGCCGAGATGCCCGCGATCGACGCGAGGTCGAGCTGGCTCATCCGCCGGCGGACGCGCCATTCCCGCAACAGCTGCCCCGCTGCCACCGGTGTCGTCTCGAGCATCGCGCTCAAGGTACCGACGAGGCGTCATCGAGACCATTACCTCCGAGGGAATCGACGCGCCCTCGCGCTTGGCGCATGGTGAAGCACATGACGATCACCACGCACTCCCGAACGCACATCGCCAGCGGATCGCTCGCCGAGTACGACGCCTTCGCCGATCTCGTCGCAGGCCTCAGTGACGATCAGTGGAATGCCGCCGCCCGTTGCGACGGATGGCAGGTCCGCGACGTCGCCGGTCACGTCGTGGGGCTCGCCGAGGACACCGCCGCCGGCGTACCCGGGAGCCGAAACGCGGACGAGGAAGCCGCGTCCGTGCGCCACGAGACGCCGGCGGGCGCGGCCGCGAGGCTGCGCGCCGCGGTCGCAACGTTCCGCGCGTTGCTCGACGTGATCGACGACGACGCATGGGCGGGGCCGAGCGGCGTGCCGGACCTGACGCTCGGCGACGGCGTCCTGACGCTCTGGTACGACACCTACGTCCACGCCGACGACATCCGCGCCGCGATCGGCGCACCTTCGGAACGGGGCGCGGGCCTCGACGCGACCGTCTGCTACCTCGCGAAGGAGCTGACGACGCGGGGCTGGGGACCGGCGACGCTCGCGCTCGACGGCGTCGGGCGCTACGACGTGGGCGCCGGCGGGCGGGAGGTCAACGGCGACGCGCTGCAGTTCGTGCTCGTCGCGACCGGTCGTGCGGACGCGTCGACGATGGGTCTCGAGCCCGGCGTCAGCATCTACTGACCGATCTCAGCGTCCCTTCCTTTGTGTTATCGGATCCGATAACATGGTGTCGTGGATCCGGCTACAGCCATTCGACGGGCCCGGGAGCAGGCGAAACTCTCGAAACGGGAGCTGGCGCGCCGGGCGGGCACCTCGCCCGCCGCAATCGTCCAGTACGAGTCTGCGACGCGGGATCCGTCGTATTCGACGCTCAGGCGCATTCTCCGGGCGGCTGGCTTCGACGCGGAGCTGCACGTCGTACCGGGCCGCCATGAGCTCAGGGCAACGCGCGGCCGCCACCTCGCCGAGGTCCTCGATCTCGCCGAGCATCTTCCCCGTCGGCGGGCCGGGCGACGGATCTCGTATCCGCCGTTCGCCCGGTGAGCACTCTCGCCGAGAAGGTGCTCGCGCTCGACGCGGCGCTGACCGCGGCGGACCTTCCCCACGCCTTCGGCGGCGCGCTCGCACTCGCGTACCACGTTGCGGAGCCGCGCGGCACGCGTGACATCGACGTCAACGTATTCGTGCCCGCACAACAAGCGCGTGCGACGTTCGAGCGTCTACCGAACGAAGTCCGTTGGTCGAACCTCGACGTCGAAGAAGTCGAACGCGACGGCCAGGTACGCGTTTTCTGGGACGACACGCCCGTCGACCTGTTCTTCGTCACGCATCCGTTCCACGAAGATGCCGCCGAGCACACCGAGACGGTTCCCTTCGCCGGACGCGAGATTCCCGTTCTCGCGGCCGACAATCTCGCGGTGTTCAAGGCGTTCTTCGACCGCACGAAGGACTGGGCCGACATCGAGGCAATGATCGCGGTCGGTTCGATCAACGTACACAGCGTGTTGGGCTGGCTCGTCGACCTGCTGGGACGCGACGACGATCGCGTCGAGCGCCTCCGCAGCATCGCGAACACCGAGCCGCCCGCATCCGAACCACGCTTCGCGCCCTGAGTCGTCGCGGCTACGGTGCGCGTCGTGGCGCGTGGTGACGACGCGATCGAGCTCGACATCGACGGGCACCCCGTTCGCATCTCGAGCCCGGGCAAGGTGCTGTTTCCCGAGCGGGGCGAGACCAAGCTCGACCTGGTCGGCTACTACCTCGCGGTCGGCGGACCGATCATGCGCACCATGGGAGACCGGCCCGTGTTGATGCAGCGGTTCCCGCACGGCGCGACCGGCTCGTCGTTCTTCCAAAAGCGCGTCCCCGACAACGCACCCGAGTGGCTCGTCACGACCGTCGTGAGCACTCCGAACGGTACGACCTCACGCGCGCTCGTCGCCGCCGATCTCGCGCACATCGCGTGGGCGGTGAACCTCGGCTGTCTCGGCTTCCACGTGTGGCCCGAACACGCGGACGCGCCCGAACACACCGACGAGCTGCGCATCGACCTCGATCCACAGCCGGGAACCGGATTCGACGAGGCGCGAACCGCCGCCGTCGACGTGCGATCGCTGTTCGACGAGCTCGGGATCACCTCCTACCCGAAGACCACCGGGAGCCGGGGTATCCACGTGTACGTGAAGCTGCTCCCCCACTGGGACTCCTTCGACGTGCGCGCCGCCGCGGTGGCGACCGCGCGCGAGCTCGCCCGCCGCAATCCCGCGCTGATCACCGACGCGTGGTGGAAGGAGGAACGCGGAAAGCGGATCTTCATCGACTTCAACCAGAACTCACCGCACAAGACAGTGTTCGGCGCATGGTGCGTGCGCGCGCGCCCGGGCGCCCAGGTGTCCACGCCGTTCTCGTGGGACGAGCTCGAGTCGATCGACGCCGACGCGTCGACGATCGCGACGGTGCCGGCGCGCGTCGAACGCGAGGGCGATCCGTGGGAGTCGATGCCGGACGAGCCGCAGTCGATCGCGCCGTTGCTCGAGCTGTACGAGCGCGATCTCGCGAACGGGATGACGGATGCTCCGTGGCCGCCGGTGTATCCGAAGATGCCGGGCGAACCGCCGCGGGTCGCGCCGAGCCGGGCCCGCAAGAAGGGCGCGTGACGCCATGACGTTCGGCGGCTGGCCCGAAGGCGCACTCGATTTCTACGCAGGACTCGAGGCCGACAACTCGAAGTCGTATTGGCAGGCACACAAGCCGCAGTACGACGAGCTCGTGAAGGCGCCCTTCGAGGAGTTGTCACCGCTCGTCACGCGCGAGTTCGGTCCGCTCCATCTGTTCCGGCCGAACCGCGACATCCGCTTCTCGAAGGACAAGTCGCCGTACAAGACCGCGGCCGCGGCGGTGACCGAGAGCGAGGGCGGGGCGTCGTACTACGTGCAGATCTCCGCGACCGGGCTGTACGCGGGCAGCGGCTATTACCACCTGCAAAATGACCAGCTGGAGCGCTTCCGCGCCGCAGTTGCCGACGCCAAGGCCGGTCCGCAACTCGCGAAGGCCGTGGCTTCGCTCCGCAAGGAGAAGTACGAAGTCGACTCGCGCGAATCCCTGAAGCGCGCGCCGCGCGGCTTCGATCCCGAGCATCCGCGCGTCGATCTGCTGCGCATGAAGGGAATCCACGTCGGACGGACGTTCGGCGCCCCGCGCTGGCTGCACTCCAAGGGTGCGGCCGACCGCATCGTCGCCGCCTGGCGCGCCGCCGGTCCGGTCAATCGCTGGCTCGACCGGCACGTCGGTCCGAGCACGTTGGCGCCGCCCGAACCCGACCGCCCGTAGGCTGCCCGGCGATGTGCGGCATCGTCGGCTTCAGCGGCTCCGACCCCGAGCTCTTGGAGCGGATGCTGCGTTCGATCGTCCACCGCGGACCCGACGGCCAGGGCACCGACGAGGGGCCGCACTTCTCGATCGGTATGCGCCGGCTGGCGATCATCGACGTCGCGACCGGCGACCAGCCGCTCTACAGCGACGAGCGCAACCTCGCACTCGTGTTCAACGGCGAGATCTACAACCACGCCGAGCTGCGCCGCGAGCTCGAAGCCCGGGGCCGGCGGTTCGTGACCGACCACTCCGATACCGAGGTGATCCTGCGCGGTTACGAGGAGTGGGGCCACGACGTGGTCGACCACCTCGTCGGAATGTTCGCGTTCGCGGTCTCCGACCACGACCGGGCGGAGCTGTTCCTCGCCCGCGACCGCCTCGGCATCAAGCCGCTCTACTACGTCGACGGCCCGAATCGGTTCGCGTTCGCGTCCGAGCTGAAGGCGCTCTTCCAAGACCCGGCCGTCCCGCGCCGGCCGGACGTCGACGCGGTGCAGCGCTTCTTGTTGTTCCGGTTGCACGACGACGGCGAGGACACATTCTTCGACGGTGTCAAGCGCCTCCTGCCGGCACACACCATGCTCGTACGCCCCGACGGTATCGTGAAGACGGAGCGGTACTGGAAGCCGTTCGTGAATCCGGAGTTCGCGTCCAGCCGCAGCGACGACGACTACGCGCAGGAATTCGCGAGCCGCTTCGACACGGTGGTCGGCCGCCACCTGATCTCCGACGTTCCGGTCGGCGTGCCGCTCTCGGGAGGGCTCGATTCGAGCGGCGTGGTGACGACGATGGCGAGACTGCGCGCCGAGGGCACCGACCTCCACACGCAGGGGCTGTATACGTTCTCCGCGCTCTATCCCGGCGAGTCCATCGACGAGAGCGAGTACATCCACGAGATCGAACGCGCCGTCTCGAGCATCCCCCACTACGCGTATCCGTCACTCGACGACTTCTGGAACGAGATCGACGAGTGGATCTGGTACCAAGAGGAACCCACGATCGCGTCGGCGCCGTACGCCTATTACTCCGTCTACCGACTCGCGAGTGGACACGTGAAGGTGATGGTCAGCGGCAACGGGGGCGACGAGCTGCTCGCGGGTTACATCCCCTACTTCCGCGCGTATTTGACGTCCGCGATGGCGCAACGCCACTACCTCGCCGCCGGACGCGAGATCTTCCAGGGCCGCGACCTCTACCGGAAGTACGCCGCCGAACTGATTCGCTCGAAACTGCCGGCGCGAACGAACAACGCCATCACCGCGCGCGAGCTGCTCGCGTCGGGATCGGCCCGGGGCGTTCACTTCGAGTCGCACAAGAACCTCAACGAGCGGCTCGCGAGCGACGTGCTGCAGTACTCGACGCCCGACCTCCTCCGCTACGAGGACAAGAACTCAATGGCGTTCTCCATCGAGGCGCGCGTGCCATTCCTCGACCACGAGCTCGTCGAGTTCATCTTCGGCCTCCCGATCGACCAGAAGATCAAGGGTGGTTGGAACCGCGCGGTCTACCGAAACGCAATGAAAGGTCGCATGCCCGAGAAGAACCGCCTGCGGCGGTCGAAGATCGGTTTCACCAATCCCGATATCGCGTGGATGAAGGAGAAGGCGCGTGAGATCCGCGCAACCTTCGCGTCGCCAGAGCTCGCGGCGCGCGGCATCTACAACGCGCCGCAGCTCGTGACCGCGTGGGACGAATACCTCGCGGGTCGGCCCGGCGACGGTCTCGTGTTCTGGCGTGTGCTCGTCACCGAGCTCTGGATGCGTCGCTACGTCGATCGGGCGGTCGCGGTATGACGAACGCGACCGCCCGCGACGTGAACGGGGTCTCCTATGAGCGCATCCCGATCCGCACGCACCTCATCCACATCAAGGAACCGCTCGAGCCGGTCTTCGACGAATATGTGAAGCCCGTGTTGCGCGCGGGCGACTGGCTCGCGGTGTCGGAGAAATTCGTGACGATCTCGCAGGGCCGCGTGATCCACCACTCGGTCGTGCGCGCCGGGCTGCTCGCGCGACTCCTGGTGAAAGGTGTGACCAAGCATCCCGACGACGTCGGCTACTCCGACCCCCGCAAGATGCAGGTCGCGATCATGCAGGCCGGTTGGTGGCGGATGCTGTTCGCGATGGTCGCCGGCGGATTCACCCGTCTCGTGTTCCGTCGCCGGGGCGACTTCTACCGGATCGCGGGCCATCGCATCTCCGAGATCGACGGGTTCAGCCCGGCAACGGTGAAGCCGTTCGACGAGTTCGCGATGCTCGGTCCGTCCGATCCGGCCGCGGCCGCGAACGAGATCGCGACGATCGTCGGTGCGCCGGTTGCGATCGTCGACGCCAACAACATCAACGTCGAGGTGCTCGGCACGAGCGCGGGCTTCCCCCTCGACGTTGCGATCGTGCGCGGGGTACTGCTCGACAATCCACTCGGCCAGAACGACGAGCTGACACCGATCATCGTCGTGCGCCGCGCCGGCTGAGGGTTCGGACGCCGGAGGCGCTGCGGCGGCGGACTCGTCGAAACCCGGCGATTCCGGGCGTCTCGCTTGAGATCGACCCCCTGGAATGCCGATGGTCAGAGAGCACCGTCATTGCACACGGGGGAACGATGAACCGACGCCAGGCCCGCGCGAGCGCGCACGCGAGCCGCGCCACGACGAGACAGCGCCCCGCGTGACGCAACCGCTCGATGTCGACGAACGCCTGGCCCGGCTCGCGGCGCGGCGCCCATCGCCTGCCGCGAAGAGCGGGAGCGCGTCCCCCGCACCCAGCCGCCCGCGCCGACGCCATCCCGCCGCGGCGACCCGGATCCTGGTCGCGGGCCTGAGCGTCTCCGGCTTCTTGTCGATCATCGCGTCGATCGGTTCGGCGGCGGTGCCGTCGAGCGCGGCCGAGGTGACGGTCGCGGCGCGCAGCACGACGGCCGCGACGGGCGCTCCGCCCGCGACGGGTGGCGTCGGTCCCCGTTCCGGTCGCCCGAGCGGGTCGCGACCGCGAACCACGCCGAGCTCACGACCGCACGCGACGGCGACGACGGCGCCCCGTACGACGCTCCCGACCGTTCCCGGCTCAGGATCTTCGGCGACGACGCCGCCCGCCGGTTCGACCGGCAGGTCGTTCACGCCGCCGTCGGCCGTCGCGCCGGTGACCGCACCGCCCGTCACGGCTGCACCGATCACGGCCGCGCCGCCCGTCGGTGGGCCGGCGCCGACCACGCCGAAGCCGTCGCCGACGACGACACCGGCAACGACACCGCCCACGACCGTCTTCGTCCCGCCGCCTCCTCCGCCCCCGCCCCCGTGCTACGGCACGCGTTGTCCCTGACCGAGATGAAGATCCCGACCCTCGTCGACGGCGCGCTCGCCGTCCCGGACGACCGGGGCGACTACTGGTCGCGGCGGGTCGTGCGGGCGATGGGCTGTCGCGCGCACGTCATCGCCGGCGACACGCCTCCCGGTGTCGTCGACTGGGCGGTCGACGAGCTCGAACGGCTCGAACAGTGCTGGAGCCGTTTCCGTTCGCGAAGCGAGCTGACGCAGCTGAACGCGACCGCCGGAACGGGCAACTGGGTCGAGGTGAGCGCGTCGATGCTGCTCGCGCTCACGTGCGCGGCCGATCTGCATACCGCGACCGATGCGCGGTTCGATCCGACGATCCTCGACGCGCTCGAACGCGCGGGGTACGACCGGACGTTCGAGGCACTGACACCGGACGGACCGGTCGACCGCGTGCACCCGGCTGCCGGACTCGACCATCGCGGTTTCGGCCGGATCGAGATCGACGCCGAGGAGTCGCGGGTGCGAGTCGGCGCCGGCGCGCGGATCGACCTCGGTGGCGTCGGCAAGGGCCTCGCGGCCGACCTCGTCGCCCGCGGCGTCGTCGACCGCGGCGCGGCCTCCGTGCTCGTCGGCCTGGGCGGCGACCTCCGCGCGCGCGGCGAACCGCCCGCCGGAACGTGGAACGTGCCGGTGCTCGATCCCTTCGACGAATCGCGAACGGCTTTCCACGTTCCGCTCGCAGACGGGGCGTTGGTGTCGAGCTCGACGCGCATTCGGGCCTGGACGCGTAACGGCCGCCGCTACCACCATCTGATCGACCCCGCGACCGGTGACTCCGCGCGCACCGGTATCGCCGCCGTGGTGACGGCGGCGCGCGACGCGTGGTGGGCCGAAGGAATCGCGAAGTCGATCATCATCGCCGGGCTCGACGCCGGCGTGCGCCTGGCGCGCGACGCGGACGTGCAGGCGTGGATCTTTCTCGACGACGGCTCGACGGTTCCGGCGGGACACCCTCGATGACGTACTCGCCGATCGTCGCACTCAACGGCCAGCTCTCGTGGTACGCGGCGCGCGCGTCAGGCTTGGTCGCGTGGGCTGTCGTCACCTTGAGCCTCGTCTGGGGACTGACGCTGTCGACCCGGATCGTGCGGCGCAAGGGCGTGCCCGCGTGGCTCCTCGACCTGCACAAGTTCCTCGGGACGCTGTCGATCGTGTTCGTCGCGGTTCACGTCCTCGCGCTGTGGGCGGACAACTACGTGTACTTCGGTCCGAGGGAGCTGTTCGTACCGTTCGCAGCGTCGTGGCGCCCGAGCGCGGTCGCGTGGGGAATCGCCGCGACCTATCTGCTCGTCGCGATCCAGCTGACGTCGTGGGCGATGAACCGCATGCCGCGCCGCATATGGCACGGCGTACACGTCCTCAGTATCCCGATGTTCGCAATGGCGACCGTGCACGGATTCACCGCCGGAGCCGACGCGCGCAACGTCGCCGTGCAATGGATCGCGACGACCGGCGCCGTTGCCGTCTGTCTCCTCGTGACCCTGCGGATGTGGACGCCCACGCGCTCCCGCGCGCCCGAAGTCGCGCCGAGTCGCGTCAGCGCCTGACCCTCCTGCCCTTCTAGGCTCGGTTGGTCGACAAGGGGAGGGAGCTCGATGACGTTGCGCGTGGTCGGCGCCGGCCTGGGCCGGACGGGAACGCAGTCGCTGAAGGTCGCACTGGAGCAGTTGCTCGGCGCGCCCTGCTACCACATGGTCGAGGTGCTGCAGCATCCCGAATCGGTCCGCGTGTGGCAGGACGCGATCGACGGGAAGCCGGTCGACTGGTCCGCGCTGATGGACGGTTACGCGGCCGCGGTCGACTGGCCGGTCGTGGCGTTCTGGCCGGAGCTGGCCGACGCGTTCCCGGACGCGGTCGTGCTGCTGTCGACTCGGGTCCACGCGCAGGCGTGGTGGAACAGTGCGGACAAGACGATCTTCGCGGTGACGCGCCGCGGCATCGGCGACGCCCTACCGGAGATGCAACCGCACGCTCGCATGATCGAGGGTCTGTTCGAACGGTTCACGCCCGACTGGGACGCCGACGACGACGGCGAAGCTGCGCGGCGCGCGTACGACGCCCACAACGCGCACGTGCGGGCGACCGTTCCCGGCGAGCGACTCGTCGACTGGCAGGCGGGCGACGGATGGGAACCGATCTGCCGGGCGCTGGCGCTGCCCGTACCGGACGAGCCCTTCCCGCACGTCAACACGACCGACGACTTTCGCATGATGGTCGGACTCGACTGAACCGGTGCGGGCGGAAGGCGTCAGCCGATTGCCGCCACGGACACGATCGGGATCGCGGGCGGGTGCGCGCCGAGCGAGCCGTAGAACGGCTTGTTCGTGAACGCGAAGATGCCGCCGTCGGCGCCGACCATCAGGTAGCCGTTGCCGAACGCGACCATGCCCACGATCGGCCGGTTCAGTCGCACGTTCCCCATCGATCCGTGATACGCCGCGTCGAACGCGAACACGCCGCCGTCGACCGACACGAGCCAGTACCCGGCGCCGTCGGGGTCGGGCGTGATCGCGCGCACGGGTGCGCGCAAGTGGATGCCGCCCGTCGAACCGTAGAAGCGCGCGTCGCCGAACGAGAACACTCCGCCGTCGGCACCCACCATGTAGTAGCCGCGCCCGGAAGGCGTGCGCACGGAGTCGACGACGGTGCCGTTGAGATGCGACGACCGCATGTCGCCGTAGAAGTGCGCGTCACCGAACGGGTAGACACGTCCGTGCGCGGTGAAGAGCCAGTAGCCCTTGCCGGTCGCGGTGCGACTGATGCTCGTCACCGAATCGCCGGCGGCGAGCGCCGGCGCGTTGCCGTACGAATGCGCGTCACCGAACGCGAACACACGTCCGCGGGAATCGACGATCCAGTAGCCGTAGCCCGACGGCGGGATGTCGATGTCGACCGCGGTCGACGTCGCGCCGTTGCCGAAACGCAGCGCGTTGACCCCGAACGGGTAGATCGCACCGGTCCGGCCGAGCATCCAATATCCGTGAACCGGCGGACGGTAACTCCACGTCGCCGCGGCCGGCGTCGCGTCCTCGTTACCGGCGAGATCGCGCGCGAACACACGGAACACGTTCCCGCCCGACTTGGACGTCAGGTGCTGCGGCGATGTGCACACGTGGTACGGCTGGTTGTTGAGGCTGCACTGGAACACGGAACCGGCTTCGTTCGATGCGAACGAGATCGCGACGGGCGCGGTCGCCCGCGTTCCCGATGGCGCGGACACGAACGTCGTCTGCGGCGCGACTTCGTCCGGCGCCGGCCCGACGGTGTACGAGATGCCCGCATCGGCGAGCATGTCGCCGCCGGTGTCAGTGAGGCCGTGCAGGTGCACCGAATACTGGCCGTTCGGCAGCGATGAGTCCGGCGACACGGTGATGACGCGCGTCGGTCCGTCGTAGGAAACCGTCGCCGCGACTGCATTGCCGGAGCCGTCGAGCATCTCGACCGTTGCCGGGCCGGCGTTCGTGACGTCGCGCCCGAGCGTGATCGTCGCGGGCGCCGCGGCCGCGACATTCGTTGCCAGCGCGCTCGGGGTGGAGTCGACGATCCACGCGTGGCCGAGCGTCGGCAGGTTCTCGGAGTTCTGGATGAGCAGCGAGATGCCGTAGGTCGTGGCGGTCAACACGTCGGGCGCGCCGTCGCCCTCGATGTCGCCGACCGCCATCGCGCGGGCGTCGTAGACGGAGCTGAAGTCGTCGATCGGGAACGTCTGCTCGGGTGCGAACGTCGTCGGACCCGTCCGCTGCAGCCAACCCACGGATGCGCCCGCGGCCGACACCGAGTCATGCACCACCACGACGTCGGGTTGGCCGTCGCCGTCGACATCGGTGACCGCCACCGGTTGCGGGTCCGCACTCACGGGGACCGCGGACTGCGTGACGAGTCCGCCGCTCCCGTCCTGCACGGCGCGGCCGACGCTCCCGGTCGACGCTCGCACGCTCGTTGCAACGTCGGGCGCGGCGTCGCCGTTGAGATCGCCGATCGCGACGTCGGAGCCGCTCGTGACCGAGTACGTCGCCGCGGGTTTGAAGTTGCGCGCGCTCGTCTGTTGGAACACCTTCGTGCAACACGTCACGACGTCGAGCAGCGAGTCCGAGTGGTTGGTCACGTCGCCGACCGCGACCGTCGCCGAGGTCGTGCTCGACGTCAGGCTCGTACCCGGCGTCGCGAAGCCCGGGCCCCAGTACACGCGCACGCCGAACGACCCAACCGCGACGATGTCGTCGTGCCCGTCGCCGTCGACGTCCGCGATCGCAACGCTCGTCGCTCCCGAACGCGAGATCGTGAACGTCGGCGCGGACGTCGTCGGGCCGATGTCCGTGAACACGTCGATCACACTCGTTCCCGGAATGACGACGTCGGCCTTGCCGTCGCCGTCGAGGTCACCGACGGCCATACCGCCGCCGTTCATCACATCGGTGGGGAGCGCGGCATACACCGCGAGGGAGCGGTCGGGCGTCTGCGTCAGGACGACAACCGTGTCCGGGAACGCGGAACTGTTGCCGAAAGCGACCACCGAGTCATTGCGGCCGTCACCGTCGACATCGCCGATGCCGACCGACTGCGCGCCCGTGCCGAAGTCGACGTCGAGGGACGGCGCGAACCGCGGCGGCGCGACCGTGGGACCGGTGACGGTGATCGTGTACGGCGCGGTGCTGCCGTTCAGGTTGCGCACCCGGATCAGGTAGTCGCCGGGCGCGTTGACGTAGAACCTCAGATCGCCGCCACCGAGCGCCTGCGACGCGGCAAACGCGTCGTCGGAGTGGTAGAGCTCAACGACCGGATCCATCTCATGGTCGAGCGACTGCGGGCTCGCGGGAACGTGCGCGAGGTACCAGCCCGCGCTGGCGACATGGATCGAGTACCAGTCCTCGTCGGTCTCGGGCGCGATCTGGGCGCTGTGCGCGGTGCCGATCGACAGCGGGGTCGCGTCGGCGGGCGTGTCGTTCGGTTCGTCGGCGCCGACCCGCGGCGACGGTCGGGGCGCGGCCGGCAGGCCGCCCAGCGCCGCGAGGGGGTCGACGAGCCCGTGACCGAACGCGGGATCGACGCCCGGAGGCCCGACGTCCCGCGCGGTGTCGCGGATCCGGTCATCGACCTGGGTGACGGTCCACGTCGGGTGCTGCGACCGGACGAGCGCGGCGACTCCCGCGACGATCGGCGACGCGAACGACGTCCCGGACTCCGTCGTGTACGTCGAACCAAGGGCCGTCGACGTGATGTCGTAGCCGGGCGCGGCGACGTCGATACGCCAGCCGTAGCTCGAGAACGACGCGAGGCCACCCGAGTGGTCGGTCGCGCTCACTGCGAGGACGCCGGGGTCGGCGGCCGGGTAGTCGACGTTCTCGGCGCCGTCGTTGCCCGCGGCCGCGACGACGACGATGCCGGCCGAGATCGCCTGTTGGATCGAGGTGGCAAGCACCGGGTCGTCGAACGCGCCACCGAGCGACAGGTTGATGACGTTGGCTCCGTGCGTTCGCGCCCAGTTGATGCCGGTGGCGATGTCGGCGTCACTGCCGCTGCCGTTGTTGTCGAGGACCTTGACCGGCATCAGCTTGGCACCGGGCGCGATCCCGACGACGTCGAGCGCGTTGTTGGTCCGAGCGGCGATGATCCCGGCGACCATCGTGCCGTGGCCGTTGTCGTCCTGCGGCAGGGTGCCCGGGGCCAGCACGTTCCACCCGGCGATGATCTGGCCCGCGAGATCGGGATGACTCAGGTCGATGCCCGTGTCGACGACGGCCACGACCGTGCCGGCGCCCTTGCTCAGATCCCACGCGCGGTCGAGCCGCAGCGGTGCGAGATAGCTGCTCTGCGTCGCCCACTCGGGATCGTTCGGCAGTGTCGTCGCGTGACGGATGTACGAGAACACGACCTGCGCCACCGCGGGGTCGCGCGCGAGGCGCGCCCGCACCCGGCGCGCGGAACCGTGTGGGGTCGAGAGCTCGGTCCAGGCGGTCCCCGCGATCGGCCGGTTGACACTCGCGCCGGCGAGCGCCGCGTGCGCGGCGACGTCGAAGCGCGGCGACCGGAACCGGACGACGACGTGGTTCGGGTCGATGTCGGGAACACGGTCGCGGACCTCGGCCGCCAGACGCCGGGCCGACGGGGAGTCGGCGGTGGGCAACGGCGTGGTCGCCGCCGGACCGCCGGTGCCCGGGCGCGCGACGGCGCGCGCCGGTACGGCACCCGCCAGCACCGTCACGACGATGGCGACGAGCACCACGGCGCTCGAGGGACGGGCCCGCCCGGCCCTCCTCCCGCCTAAGCCCGCATCCTGCATTGCACTCCTCGGAGGATCCAGCATTGAACCATGCCAGACGGGGGTGCCGGGAGGCGCGGACCGTCGGGGCAAACGATCGATCCGAGCTCTTTGCCACATCTTTTGATGGGTTCTTGACGGCATTCGATTCGATCCTGATACGGCGTTTACGGGTCTCCTGGTCTCATTGCGGGCGCGGTCGGAGCGCCGCGCGTTCAGGGAGACACGGATTGCTGACCGAACCGAGCCGCTCGGCCGAGAGCTCGCCCGCCGAACCGCAGGTCGGGCGCTCGCGCCCGATGCCGGTGCCGACCGTCCCCGAGCTCGAGCTGCCGGGCGACAGTCTGCGGTATCGGTTGAAGAACAAGCTTCTCGGGCCGCCCCTCCACACCGAGCAGCTGGAACACGAGCGCCTGGGCAAACCCACGGCGCTCGCTGTGTTCGCGTCGGACAACCTGTCCTCTTCGGCCTACGCGACCGAGGAGATGCTCCGGGTCCTCGTCCCCGTCGTCGGGCTGGGCGCGTTCGCGCTCGTGGTTCCGATCACGACCGCGCTGCTCGTCGTCCTGTTCTTCCTGATCCTTTCCTACCGGCAGACGATCAAGGCGTATCCGACAGCCGGCGGCGCGTACATGGTGACGCGCGACAACTTCGGGCTCCTGCCGGCTCAGGTCGCCGGCGTCGCGCTCCTGACCGACTACGTCCTCACCGTCGCGGTGTCGGTCGCCGCCGGAACCGCGGCGCTCGCATCGGCGTTCAGCGTCTTCACGCCGTACATTCTTCCGATCTCGATCGCGTTCGTCGTCGTGATCGCGTGGGGCAACCTGCGCGGAGTCCGCGAGTCCGGGAAGCTCTTCGCAGTCCCGACGTACTTCTTCATCGTCAACATGGCGGCCCTCATCGGCGTCGGCGTTTACAAGGCGATTGCGGGCACCCTCCCGCAGGCCAGCTACGCACACGCAACCGGCCTCGTGCCCTTCGGGTCCAAAGGATCCGGCTTGCTCGTGGGCGCCGGACTCGCGGTGGTGCTGCACTCCTTCGCCTCCGGAGGAGCAGCCGTCACCGGGGTCGAGGCGATCTCGAACGGTGTCCCCGCATTCAGGAATCCGTCGTGGAAGAACGCGCGCTCGACCCTCGTCATCATGGGATCGCTGCTCGGCGTGATGTTCCTCGGTCTGTCGATCATGGACGCCCACATGCACGTGGCGCCGTACATCAGCGGCACGCCGACCGTGATCTCGCAGATCGGCAAGCTCGCGTACGGCGACACTCCGCTCGGCAGCGTTCTTTACTACTGCCTGCAGGCGGGCACGATGCTGATCCTCGTACTCGCCGCGAACACGAGCTTCGCCGACTTCCCGCGACTCGCGTCGTTCCACGCCGGCGACAACTTCATGCCCCGCCAGCTCACCAAGCGCGGGCACCGGCTCGTCTTCTCGAACGGGATCATCTTCCTGGCCGTCTTCGCGATCGTTTTGCTGCTGCTCACCGACGCCAAGGTGGACAAGCTCATCCCGCTGTACGCGATCGGGGTCTTCCTGTCCTTCACGCTCTCGCAAGCGGGCATGGCCAAACACCACATCCGCGAGAAGGAGCAGGGCTGGCGTACCGGCCTGTTCATCAACGGAACCGGCGCGTTCCTGTCCGGCGTGGTCTGTCTCGTCATCGCACGCTTCAAGTTCAAGCCCGAGGGCACTTGGATCGGCGCGTGGCTCGTCATCGTGTTCGTCCCGATCATGGTGTACTTCCTCGTGAAGCTCGCCCATCAGTACAAGACCGAGGACGAAGCGCTCGCCCACGACGTGCCGAAGGCCGTTGCCGCTCCGGTGCGCAAGCGCCTCGTTGTCATGGTGTTCGTCGACCGCCTCGACCTCGCGGTCGCCCGCGCGATGCAGTTCGGCCGGTCGCTGCGGCCCGACGAGTTGCGCGCGGTGCACTTCGTCATCGACGACCACAGCGCCGAGCACCTCGCCGAGGAGTGGCGGGAACACGGCCTCACGAACCTGGGCCTCGAGCTCATCGAGTGTCCCGACCGTCGCCTCACCCGATCCGCGGTCGAGATCGTCGCGCACGAGCTCGCGAGCGGTGAGTCGGAAGTGGCGGTATTGCTCCCGGAACGGAAGTTCAACGGCGCCTGGCATCGCATCCTGCACGACGGCACCGCGGAGTCCCTGTCGCGCGAGATCTCACGCTTGCCGCACGCGAACGTGACGATCGTGCCGTTCCACTTCGACGAGCGCGAGCCGATCCCGGTCGGCTCCGCACCGGAGGTGCCTCCGACGAACGGCCGCCACAAGGCCGAGCGAAACGGCAACGGCAACGGCCGAATCCGCGCCAAGTCCAAGTCGAGCATCGACTTGACGGTCTCGAGCCGGCCGGCCGACGCGACGCCGATCGGCGAAGTGCGCTGTCGTCAGTCGGTGAAGATCCACGGTCGCATCCAGGCGGTGCGCGTCGAACCGCTCGGCGGGAGCCCGAGCCTCGAGTGCACGCTGGCGGACGACACGGGCGCGGTGTCGGTCGTGTTCTTCGGCCGGCGGGCGATCGAAGGCATCGTGATGGGCGCGACGATCACAGCCGAAGGCATGGCGATCGACCATCACGGCCGCCTCGCGATCGTCAATCCGCTGTACGAGTTGCGCTGACGATCGCCGCGGCGTCGCGTTCGTCGCCGTCCGGCAACAGCACGTGCGGGTTGAGGATCGCGTTCGGATCCAGCGCGCGCTTCAACGCGCGGTAGACCGCGATCTCCTCGGGCGAGCGAACTCGTGCGAGGTAGCGCCGCTTCGCGGTACCGATGCCGTGCTCGGCGCTGATCGAACCATGCAGGTCGGCGACGAGCCCGAACACCGTGTCGGTGACCGCGTCGGGGTCGAGCGGTCCGGTGACGTTGACGTGGACGTTGCCGTCACCGGCGTGGCCGAACATCCACACTGCGGCCGCCGGCGCGACGGCGGCGACGCGCGCCGGCACATCGGCTATAAACCTGCCGAGACGCGCGGCGGGCAGGCTCACGTCGAGCTTGAGCGGTGAGCCGAGGATGTTGATCGCCTCCGGATGGCCCTCGCGATACCGCCACAACGCCCGCTGCGCCGCGGCGTCGGTCGCGACCGCGACATCGGCGGCGCGAGTGCATCCTTCCACGGCGCGGCCGAGCGCGTCGGTCGGGTCGGCGTCAGCCGCGGCTTCGACGAGCACGTATGCAACGTGCTCCTGCGGGAACGGCCGGGCGAGGTTCAGCCGCCTGCACACGAGTTCGAGCCCGGCGGCGAAGAACAACTCGATCGCGTTGACGCATTCGAGCTCGCGGCGCAACGATCCGACCGCGTCGAGCGCAGCATCGACGTCGTCGAACGCGCACAGCGCCGCGACCGTGAAGCGATTCGGCGCGTGCAACCGGAAGCGGGCTGCGGTCACGACCGCGAGCGTGCCCTCGCTCCCGCACAACAACCCGGGAAGGTCGTAGCCCGAGTTGTCCTTCTCGAGACCGTCCATGCGCCGCACGATGCGGCCGTCGGCGAGCACCGCCTCGATGCCGACGAGCTGCCGACGCGTCGGGCCGTAGCGCAGGACATGCACGCCGCCCGCGTTCGTCGCGACCATCCCGCCGACGGTCGCGACGGCGCGCGCACCGAGATCGACGCCATACAGCCAACCGGCGTCGTCCGCGGCCGCCTGCAACCGCGCGAGGGTCACGCCCGCCTGCGCGCTCACCTGCCCGGTCCTGAGATCGACCGGTTCGACGGTATCGAGCCGGCGCAGATCGAGCACGAGTTCACCGTGTAACGGCACCGAGCCGCCGACGAGTCCGGTGTTGCCACCCTGGGGTACGACGGCGGTTCCCGACGCGTTGCAGAGCCGCAACACCGCGGCGACCTCTGCAACCGTGCCCGGCCGAACCACCGCCGGGGTCGATCCGGTGAAGCGACCGGTCCAGTCGACGACGTTCGCGGCGACCAGGTCGGGATCGGTTCGGACGTTCGCGTCGCCGATCGCGCCGCGCAGTTCCGCGATCACATCGGACGACGCGTTCATCGTGCAGATGGTACGGCGACGGCCCGAGCCGACGCGCGCCGCGCGCGTCCGGACCCGGCGATCGCGGTCGTGCGTGCCATGATCGCGACGTGTCAGGGCATGGCTCGTTGCGGGGAAGGTTGCTCGTCGCCGCGCCGCCGCTCGTCGATCCGAATTTCGATCGCACCGTTGTCCTGATGCTCGAGCACGGTGAGAGCGGCGCCCTCGGCATCGTGTTGAACCGGCCGAGCGACACCACCTTGTCGGACGTCTTCCCCGAGTGGTGCGACCTCGTCTCACCTCCGGGCGTCGCGTTCGCGGGCGGCCCGGTCGCAACCGACGCCGTGATCGCGCTGGCGCGCCGAGGCGCCGCGCCGATCGACGGATTCACCGAGATCCTCGACGACCTCGGCACCATCAATCTCGCGGACGATCCGGTCGGCATCGGCGACTCCGTCGCCGCGTTGCGCGTGTTCGCGGGATACGCGGGCTGGGCGCCGCATCAGCTCGAGTCCGAGGTGGAGCAGGGCGCGTGGTTCGACGTCGCGCTGCAGCCCGACGACCCTTTCGCTTCGATGCCGGAGCGACTGTGGCGCGACGTTCTCCGGCGTCAGCGGGGACGGCTCTCGGTGTTCTCGACGTTTCCCGAGGACGCGTCGATCAACTGAGAGAGGATCACGCGATGCCCCGCGACGAATCGGTGACGCTCGCGTCGGCCTCCATGGTGCCGGGCGCCGTCGTCGCGGTCGACGTCGACGGTGAGGAATTCGTGTTGTGGCGCGGACACGACGGCCGGGTGCGCGGCGCGCCCCGCCGCTGTCCGCACCTCGACCACGACCTCGCCGAGGGTTACGTGGTCGACGACGAACTCGTGTGCGCGGGCCACGCGTGGGCGTTCGACGGTGCCGGCCACGCCTACAAGCGCAACGAGTTCGGACGCATCGACCCGAAGGGCAGTGTCGATACACCCGTGATCGTGGAGGACGACGAGGTCATCAAGGCGTCTCGACCGCACGACTGATCCCGCAGCGGCGCGGATCGGCGCGGAGCGCGCCTCGTTCGGTACCTTCCCGGGTTCCATGACCGCGGTGTATCCCCCCGAACATCACCTGCTGCGCGACCTGCGGTTCACGTTCGAGCACGCCGCCGACCGGACCCGCAGCCGGGCGTGGATGCCGGTGGTCGGCGAGCTCTGCACCGACCAGGGCAGCGCGCGGGCCGGCGCCCTGGCGACGCTCGTCGACGTCATCGGCGGGGGCCTGGCCGCGGGCGCGGCCGCGCCCGGGTGGATCGCGACCGCGGACCTCACGCTCGCCGTCGTCGGTTCCGCACGCGCCGGCGCAGTCGTCGAAGCGCGCGCGCAGGTTTTACGCGCGGGACGTACCACCGTGGTGATCGAAGTCGCGCTGGTCGACGAGCGCGAGCGCGACGTCGGCATCGCGACGATGAGTTTCGCGGTCCTCCCCCGCCGCGAAACCAACCCGGTCGCCGACGACCTGCACGCGAGCCCACCCACGATGGCGTCCCCCACCTCCCATCTCGAGGGCCCGCTGCTCGAACAACTCGGGCTCGAGGTCCGCGACGCGGCGCAGGGGGTCGTCGAGGTTCCGGTCATCGATTGGTCGCTCAACTCGATGGGCGCGATGCAAGGTGGCGTCGTCGCCACCGTGGCCGACGCCGCCGCGGAGGCGGCGTTGCGCGCCGCGACCGGCCGTCCGCTCGTCGTCACCGACCTCTACGTCACGTACCTCGGCTTCGGACGCGTCGGTCCGGTGCGGTCGCGCGTCGACGTGCTCGGTACGTCCGCCGGCCACGGCGCAGCACGCGTCGAGCTCTTCGACGCCGGAGCGGAGAACCGGCAGATGACCGTCGTGCACGCGGTCGCGACCGAGGCACCGGCATGAACGACGCCGACCGTCCGATCATGGGCCGCGAGGTCTCGAACTACGTCGGAACCACGCTGCGCGAGGTCGAAGAGCTCGTGATCGTCGGCCACGCGCCGGTCGCGCCGCATCTGTGCGCGCCGGCAGGCGGGGTCCGCAGCGGCGCGCTGCTGACGATGCTCGACAACGTCGGCGGACTCAACGGGGGCCTGGCCGCGCTCCCCGATGGCTGGGTCGTGTCGACGAACCTCGCGGCGCGCGTCGTCGCGGTCGTGCACGACGGCCCGCTCCGGCTCGAGTCGCGCGTGTTACGCCGCGGCCGCAACAGCGTCGTCACCGAGGTCGGGATCCGCGACGAAGGCGCGCACGACACCTTGGTGGCGAGCGGCGTCCTCACGTCGGCGATCCTCGTCCCCGAAAACGGACCGCCGCGCTGGGAGCGACCGGTCGAGCTCACGACCTTCGACGTCGGAGCCGAGGCGAAGCCGCCGATACCCGAGTGGCTCGGCGTGCGCGCGGTCGACGCGCACACCCTCGAGATCGACCTCGCCGACGAGCTGCGTAATCCGTGGGGGATTCTGCACGGCGGCGTCGTCGCGTCACTCGTCGATCTCACGGCCGAACACGCGACCGGCGGTGGCCGGACGACCGACGTCGTGCTCCATTACCTCGCGCCGAACAGGATCGGCCCTGTGCGCGCGACGGCCCGCGTGCTCGGCCGTCGCTCCGACGGCGCCGTCGTGCGTGTCGAGGTGCGCGACGAAGGCGCGTCGCGCACGACCGCGATCGCCGTCGCGACCGCCGCTACGCGCGGCTGAACTCGACCGGCAGGTGCTGGATCGTCGTGACGAGCGCGTTCGGGCCGCGCTCGGCCTCGGCGCCCTCGGGCACGTGGATGTCGGGCAGCCGCGTGAACAGCTCTTCGAGCAGGATGCGGATCTCGGTGCGGGCGAGGTTCGCTCCGAGACAGAAGTGCGGGCCCGTACCGAACGCGAGGTGCAGGTTCGGTGACCGGTCGACGATGAACGCGTCCGGATTCGCGAACACGTCGGCGTCGCGGTTCGCGCTCGGGTAGACGTTCAGCAGGACGTCGCCCTCCTCGAGCGAACGACCGCGCAGCTCGGTCGCGCTGGTGACGGTTCGCGAGAAGCTGATCACCGGCGACACATAGCGAAGAATCTCCTCGGTCGCGCTGTTGACGAGGCCCATGTCCTTCACGAGCTTGGCGCGCTCCGAAGGGAAGCTCGAAAGTGCGAGCATCCCGCCCGACAGCGCGTTACGCGTCGTCTCGTTACCGGCGACGAGGAGCAGCACGAGGAACGCGAGCAGATCGTCGCTGCCGAGTCCGAGACCCGAACCGGCGAGCTGGCCGTCCTGCACCTTGTCCATCAGCGTCTGCTCGTCGAACGAGATCTCGCCCGCGTCGGCCGACGACAACAGCACAGAGATGAGGTCGTCCTTCGGGTGGGCGCGGCGGTCCTCGAGCAACGCCACGAGGTACGTGATGTACTCGGCCCACGCCTCGCCCGCCGCGGCCTGCCGCGGGTCGTCGGCGTCGGCGCCCTCGCCGGCCATCATCGTGTCGGACCAGTGCGCGAGGCGCTCGCGGTCGTCGGTCGGGAGTCCGAGCATCTCGGCGATGACGATGAGCGGCAACGGCTTCGCGATCTCGTCGACGAAGTCACAGCTTCCGCGTGCCGCGACGGCGTCGACGAGCCCGCGGGCGAGCTCGCGGATGTGGTCCATCAACGCGGTGATGCGGGCGCCGGTGAAGCCGCGGCTGATCAGCCGCCGCTGCCGGGCGTGCTCGGGATCGTCCATCGACACGATCGAGAGGGAGTCGGCACCGCCGCCCTTGGGGCGCACGCCCTTCGCACTGCAGAACAGCTCGGGCTGACGCTCGACATAGGAGATGTCCTCGTACTTCGAGACGACCCAGATGCCGTTCAGCTCGTCGCGGTGCACGGGATCGTTCTCGCGCAACCACCGGAACACATCGTGCGCGACACCGCGGACGTACAACGTCGGGTCGAGCGCATCCGGTTGGTACGGCGTGGCGGGCGCGGTCATGACTGCTCCACGGGGACGGGGTGAACGGGGTTCTCCGGACTGCTATCGGCAACTGACGTGTGCACCTGATCGGGGGCAACCCGGGCGAAAACGTGCGCGAGTTCGCGCGCTCGACCCTCGAGCGCGGCGCGCCGGCCCTCGGTCTGCGGCAGATGCTCGACGAGAACGCCGATCGCGGCGTTGCGGATCGCGCGGACCACGGCGGGGTCGTGCAGCCCGGGCGCGTCGGGACAGAGGGTGCGCAGCCAATCGCCCAGCGCGAGCTCGAACGCGTTGGCGGTCTCGAGCAGCGGTCGCAGGACGTCCTCGTCGCCGTGGATCGCGTCGGCGATCAGCGCCCGCCAGAGGTCCTCGTCGCGGGTCATGTCGACGAACAGGTGGTCGAGCAGCGCGCCGAGGCGCTCCTCGACCGTGCCGGCGAGCCCCTCCGGGAACGGCGATGCCGGGAGGTCGGCCGCGCGCCGCTCGGCGATCGCGGCCTGGAGGAGATCCTGCTTGCTCGGGAAGTAGTGGTACAGCGTCGCGACGTTGATGCCGCACGCCGCCGCGACCGCCCGCATGCTCGTGCCGTGGGCACCGCCGCGGGCCATGAGGCCCAGCGTGGCTTCGAGAATGCGCTCCCGCTGGGACATCGCCCCACCCTATCAAACGTTCGTTTGGGAGCATCGAGAGCCGTCGGCACCGGTTGGCGTGATCGGCGGGACGGCGCTCCTTATGCTCAGTACGAGCGAAAGGACGAACGTGGCCGACCCCAACGACGAGGCGACGTTCCTCGAGCACTACGACCCGGCGCAGTATCCGCCGGTCGCGGTCACCGTCGACGTCGCCCTCCTGACCGTGCGCTCGGGCCGGCTTTCGGTGTTGCTCGTGCAACGGTCCGGCCATCCGTTCCAGGGCCACTGGGCGCTGCCGGGCGGATTCGTCGAGCCGCACGACGACCTCGACGGCGCTGCGCGTCGCGAACTCGAGGAGGAGACGGGCGTCCTCGTGTCGGAGGCGGGCGACCCGGTTTCGCTCGGACACATCGAGCAGCTGCGGTCGTACGGCTCGCCCGGGCGCGATCCGCGGCTGCGCGTGGTCTCGGTCGCGTACGTCGGATTCACGACGCGCAACGCGCCCGTCGCGGCGGGATCGGACGCGGCCGACGTCCGGTTGTGGGCGATCGACGATCTCGCGATCCCGGGCGTCGGGAGTGACAGCGGCGTGCCGCTCGCCTTCGACCACGCGCAGATCATCGCCGACGCGATCGAGCGCGCCCGCGCCAAGCTCGAGTACACGACGCTCGCGACCGCGTTCGTCGACGAACCGTTCACGCTCGGCGAGCTTCGCCGCGTCTACGAAGCGGTTTGGGGCGAGTCGCTGCACGAGGGCAACTTCCGCCGCAAGGTGCTGTCGACGCGCGGCTTTGTCGAGCCGACCGGCAGTACCGCGCCGACCGACGGCCGCCCGGCCGCCCTGTACCGGCGGGGGCACGCGACCCGGCTGCACCCGCCGATCCTCCGCCCATGAACGCATCGCGTGCCGGCGTCTACCCGGGCACGTTCGATCCGCTGACCGTCGCGCACCTCGCGATCGCCGACACGGCCCGCGAACGAGCGAGCCTCGACCGACTCGACCTCGCGGTGTCGACGGTGGCGCTCGGCAAGGAACACCTCGGCCGCGAGAGCGTCGAACGGCGCGTCGCCGCCATCCGGGCAACGATCAACCGTCGATCCTGGCTCGACGTCGTCGTCACCGACGCGCAGCTCATCGCCGACATCGCGGCTGGTTACGACGTCGTCGTCATGGGCGCCGACAAGTGGGCACAGGTGCGAGATCCGGCGTGGTACGGCGACGACGCACTCGCGCGCGACGCCGCCCTGGCATTGTTGCCACGCGTCCTCGTGGTGCCGCGGCCGGGCTTCGATGCCGACGGCGCCGAAGTGCTCGACCTCGATCCCGCGCTCGCTGATGTCTCGTCGACGCGCGCCCGCGCCGGCGAGCAGCACCTCGTTGCCGCGCCGGCGCCGCGCCGGCTCCTCGTCGACGGCAACAATGTCTTCGGGAGCCGGCCCGACGGCTGGTGGCGCGACCGTGACGGTGCCGCCCGCCGGCTCGTGACGGAGTTGCAAGCACTCGTCGCGCGCACCGGCGACCGGATCACGGTCGTCTTCGACGGCCGTCCCCTCGCCGATCTCGCGCAAGGCGCGCACGACGGAGTCGACGTGTTGTACGCGCGCCGGCCCGGTCGAGACGCGGGCGACGACCGCATCGTCGAAGCGGTCCGGGACGACGCCGCACCGGAATCGCTCGTCGTCGTCACGTCCGATCGTGAGCTCGCACGCCGCGTCCGCGAACTCGGCGCGCGCGTCGAGGGCGCGCGTTCGGTCAGTCGCGATCGGGGAACGGGACACCGGTGACGGTGTCGTCGCGCTCGGCCCGGAATGCGTTCAGCGCCATCGAGACCAAGTGGTACTGCCCGACGGTGAACACGAGGTCGAGCAAGTTCTGCACGTCGTAACGCGTCGCGAGCGCGGCATAGGTCGTGTCCGTGAGGGTCTGGTCGGCATGCAATTCGTCGGCCGCGCGCAGCAGCAAGGCGTCGTCGGCGGACCAGCCGGGGGCGTCGGGACCTTCGGCGATGCGGGCGATCTCCTCGTCGGTGATGCCGATCGACCGGGCGATCATCACGTGCTGGCCCCACTCGTACGGCGCCCGGCAGTTCCAACCGGTTCGCAGCACCACCACTTCACGGTCGCGCGCGGGCAATGTGCTCTTCGCGAGCACGTGATTGCCGAACACCATCCATCGCTTCATCAACTTCGGGTGATGCGCGAACGTTGCGAAGACGTTCATCGAGTTGTCGCCGAGCAGCGCCCGCGTCTCGTCGTCCCATTGGTCGCGCGGCAGTGGTTCCAAGCGGGGTTTCATGAGGCGAGAGCGTAGGCTGACCCGATGCCTCGCGACCTGCGCGAAGACACGAAACTGACTACCGATCCTGAGTGCACGGGACGTTTCCACGGGTTCCTGCCCGACGACTGGAAGGTCGTCTACATCTTCGGCGGCGTGTCGATGTACGCCGCGCTGCGGGCGATGGAGCAGTACCTCGGCCGCGACGACCTGTCACTCGTGACCGCCAACGCGATCTTCGTCGCACCGGTGCCGCCTGGTCCGATCACGATCGACGTCGACGTCCTGCGCGACGGCCGCAAAGCCTCGCAGGTCGCCGCCGACCTCCGTGTTCCCGGCGTCGATGCGCCGGCGCTACGGGTGCACGGCGTCTTCGGCGCGATGCACGACATCGATCTCGCGCATCAGGAGGTGCGGTTCCCCGAAGTGCCCCGCCCGGACGAGATCGAGCTGCCGCCCGAACGACCGAACCCCTTCGGCCCGATCAACTTTCACGAGCAGACGGAATGGCGCCCGGCGAGCCCGCTCGACGACCCGGGGAAGGGTCATTTCCTGTCGTGGGTCCGGCTGTGCGAGTCGGAACCGCACCTGCTGAGCCTCGCCGTGCACGGCGACGTGCTCGGCCCCGCGGTCGGACGAGCGCTCGGACCGCACGACGAGCAGGGCATGTTCATGGTGCTGTCGCTCGAGATCGGGATCCGGTTCGTGCGCGCGCCGGCAACCACCTGGGTGCTGCAGGAGATCGAGGCGTGGCACATCGGCGACGGCTACGCGACCGGCCCGGCACGGCTGTGGGACGAAGAGGGCCGGCTCTGCGCGATCGCCACCCAGACCGCGAACCTGCGCCGGCACGTCCCGGAGACGTAGCGGGCAGCGGGCAACCTCGGCGGGTCTCCACCCACTGACCACGCCGAGACTGCCTCCGAACCCCGCATTTCCCCCTGGTCAGTCAACACCCTCGCCACTCTCCGTGGCAAGAGAAATCTTTTGGCCACTGCACGTTGAACCGACGATCGAGGCCGAGACCAGGGGCGTGTCACGGCAGGAGCAGGTGGCGACCGCGGAGGCCCCGCCACTGTGCGCAATGTGCCATGTGTTACACGGCGTCCCACTGTTTCCCGTCCCGTCATGTTGGTCCGTCCGGTACCCGATAGAACTCCTATGCGCCGGCCGGACAGACCTTGGAAGCTCATCGGGGCTTCCCTGCTCGTGTTCGCGTCGGGCCCGGCCGCGATCGTCGCCATCCCCTGGCTTCAGCGCGCCGGACTCATCGCACCGACACCGCTTTGGATCATGTTCCTGCTGCTCGTCGCGTGCAGTCTGGCGAACGCGGTCGTGGTCATGATCGAGGGATCGCTGTCGCCCCGCGTCGGACTCCACCTGCGCGCGGCGGTCGCGGCGTGCAGCACCGCGTGGGTGATCTACGCGTCGGGCTGGGGCTCTCTGCTCGTCATCGCCTACGCCGTCGCGATCGCCGACGCAATGCGCATCCACGGTTCGCGCGCCTGGCAGCCGGGGCTCGTGTGGAGCCTCGTCGCGATCTTCTTCGGCGAGATCGCGATCGAGGCCGGCATCGCGCCGTCGATCATGAGCCCCTCCGTTTCACATGCGGTCGCGGGCACGACCGCGATCCTGCTCGCGCTGATCGTCAGGACGCTCGGCGCGACGGCAAAGACGGCCGAGGACGCGGCGGTCAGGATCGAGGAGGGTCGCTCGTACTTCCAGGACCTCGTCGCGCACGCAGCCGACGTCATCGCGCTGGTCTCGCCGAACCTGAACATCGAGTACGTGAGCCCGGGTATCGAGGCGATGGTCGGGTGCACCGCGGCCGCCTGCATGGGCCTGCATATCCGCGACATCCTCGGCGACGATGCGGCGGCGGACATCTCGCGCGCCCACGAGACGCTCACGCTCTCCGACTTCGTGAGCTGCGAGTGGCGGCTGACGAACGAGCTCCGGGGACAACGCCAGGTGTACGCGCGCCTCACACTCCGCCACGACCAGTCGCTGGTGTTGAACCTCCGCGACGTCACGGAGCAACGCGCGCTCGAGGCGCAGCTGCAACATCGTGCGAACGTCGACGAGCTGACGGGTCTGCCCAACCGGGCCGCGCTCACGGAACAGCTGGCGCACCGCGACCGCGTGGAGGTCACGGTGTTGTTCATCGACCTCGACGGATTCAAGGAAGTCAATGACTCGCTCGGCCACGAGGAGGGTGACCGCGTGCTCCGCGACGTCGGCACCCGGATCGCGTCGGTCGTGCGCAGCGGCGTCACCGTCGGCCGTCTCGGCGGCGACGAGTTCCTCGCGATCATGCAGGGCTCCGACCTGAACGCAGCCCAGGTCGTCGGGCAACGCATCATCAACGCGATCGTCGAGGTGGGAGCCGCGCTCACACGCTTCCCGCTGAGCGCGAGCGTCGGGATCGCGACGGGGACGGCCAAAGAGACGGCCGAGCAGATCCTCCGCCGGGCCGACCACGCCATGTACACCGCCAAGGCGCAAGGTCCCGGCAACATCCGCGTCGCCGACCGCGACGAGCACATCCCGACGTCGATCTCCTGACGCGCGGCCCACGCGCTCAGGCGGGGGCTTCGACCTTCAGCTCCCGGCGCTCGCGAGGCAGGTTGTCGTAGAGGTCGGCGACGAGATCTTCGCGGGTCGCCTTGCACGCGGGATCGTCCCAGCGGTTCTCCCATTGGTGCGGATCTGCCTCGACGTCGTACAACTCGCCTTCCGTACCGTCGTACGCGATCGGACTGACCGGGCCGATGCCGCCGCCGAGCATGCCGGTCGCGGCGAAGAACTCCTCGAGACCGTTCGGCTGACCGACCGTGGAGGGCTCGTACACCGTGCACAGCCAACCGTCGCGGTAGATGGACCGCAGATGCATCCCGTACCCGGGAAATTGCGAATCCCATTCGCAAAGCACGCGCTCGCGGTTCGAACCCGCGCTCGTGGGCAGTGGCGCGCCCTGCATCCAGTCCGGCTGCGGGACACCGGCGATCTCACAAAAGGTCGGCGCGAGGTCGACCTGGCCGACCGGCTCGACGATCTCGGCGCTCGCGACACCGGCCGACGGAGCGGGCCGCCATACGAGCGGAAGTCGCATGAGCGCGTCGCTGTGGTACGGGCCCTTGAAGATGAGTCCGTAATCACCTTGGAGCTCGCCGTGGTCGGTCGTGAACAAGACGTCGGTGTCGGCGTTCCAGCCGCGCGCGGCGATGCGTCCGAGCACGCGTCCGCATGCCTCGTCGATGAGCTCGTTCATGATGTGCGCCATCGCGTTGATCTCGCGGATGCTGTCGTCGGACACGTTCTGCGGGCGATACGTCCCCGGGCCGCCTTCGACGTTCACGAACGTGCCGTTCCACGTGGCGAGCCAGTGCGCGGGCTTCGCCCCGAGGATGCGTTCGATCTCTTCCTTGCTGCCGGGGTGCCCGGGCGGGAGGTCGAGGTCACGCCAGTCGCAGCGCGCGCGTTCGCCGGCCGGCGGATCCCACGGGTGGTGCGGGTCGGGGAACGACATCCACACGAACCAGTCGTCGTCGTCCGCCAGCGAGTCGAGGTACGCGATCGTGCGATCGGCGACCCAGTCCGTGTGGTACCACTCGCGCGGGATCGGGTTGACGCGCGTCTCCGGAGCACCGGTGTCGCCGCCGGGCTCCGCCGCGAGTAGCGGCGAGAAGCCCTTCGTCGCCTCGATCCCGTGGGTGTCGACGAGCCAGCGGCCGTAGTGCTGCAGCGCGCGCGGCCCGAAGGTGGGGACGTGAACCGCGAGCTCGGCGTGCTCGAAACCGCGGTACGGCCCGGTGAGGCCGTTCTCCGCCATGCTGTTCTCCGGCCATTGCATGAAGCGGTCGAATCCCGGTTCAAAGTGCGCCTTGCCCAGCAGCGCGGTGTGGTAGCCGGCCCGTTCGTTGAGGTGTGCGGCGACGCTGGGCGCGTCGGCGGGCAGCGGGATGCCGTTGGCCACGACGCCGTGCGTCCGCACGTACTGCCCGGTGAGCATCGTCGACCGGGCGGGCATGCACACGGTGTTCTGGTTGTACGCGCGCCGGTAGATCACGCCGTCGCGCGCGAGCGCGTCGACGGTGGGCGTGCGCGCGATCGTCCCTCCGTTGCAACCGAGGGAGTCGTAGCGCTGCTGGTCGGTGGTGATGAAGAGGATGTTCCGGCCCATCAGACGACGCCTCCTCGCGGCGTGCACGCGAGCAGCAGTGTTCGCTCGAGACCGGATTCGCGGTGCTCGTGGGCGGCGTCGTACTCCTTCGACGTCGTCATCTCGATGAACGCTTTCCGGCTCGGGTACTGCACGAGCGCGACCGCATCCCACGCATCGGCGTCGACATCGCCGATCAGCGTCTGGTCGACCTTGCCGAGCCACAGCACCTGACCGCCCCGTGCTTCGACCATCTGCACGACGGTGCCGCCGTACTGGTTGTACTCGGACGCACCGTCGCGCGGTTTGAACTTCAGGAGATTGAGCATCACGACCGGACCTTCGTCGGGCGCGTTCATAAGGTCGACGAACTGCTGCTTGTTCGGGCGGATGCCACTCATTGCGGGGTCCCTTCGGTGAGCTTGCGAACGATGTCGACGAGAATCCGGCGGGCGCGCGCGACGCTGCATCCCTGGGCGGTGCGCAGGCGATTCCACGCGTCCCAACTGGTGACGAGCTCGAGCGCGTCGAGCACTGCGGTGTCGAGCCGAGGCACCGACCGCTCGAGCTGCCGCCGCAGCACGCGGTCGAGGCGCGCGAGATTGCGGGCGATGGTCGGCGAGTCGTGCACCGTAAGCAGTGCGGCGCGCCGGACAGGGGTGACCGCCTCGTAGAACGCGGCGCGCGAGTCGACGAGAGCTTCGATCGTCGTCACCGGTCCGAGCAGTGACGCGTGCCGCTCCCACTGTCGCTGCGCGACCTCGGCGCGCAGCGCCTCGACGTCGGCGAAGTGGTTGTGCACCGACCGCACCGAGACACCCGCGCGCGCCGCCACTTCGGGAATGCTCGGCCGCAGGGTGCCGGACTCGTAGCACGCGAGCAGCGCGTCGACAATCGCTTCTCGGTTGCGGGCTCCGCGGCTGACCCGGCCGTCGACGGTTGGAGCGTCGGTCGTCACAACCCGAGTCTGGCATTAGTTGCAGGATTCATGCAACTAATTTGAGGCGAGGATTCGGCACCGGGTGTGACCCATGTCACGCCCCGCGGCGTGTGAGAAAGGCCTACGGTCGTGGCTCGTGACCACGAGTGAGACGCCCGATACCGGCTACCTGCCGGTCATGCTCAACCCGTTCGAGCCCGGCTTCTTCGCCGATCCGTACTCCCAGTACCGGTTGGTCCGGGAGCAGGACCCCGTGCACCTGAGCCCGATCGGCTCGTGGGCGCTGTTCCGCTACGAGGACGTCCACCGCATCCTGCGCGACCCGAGTCTGAGCGTCGAAGAACGCCACGCCAAGCCGCTCGACGTGACGGTCGATCCCGAGATCGAAACGCTCATGGCCCAACGGCAGCGCGAAGGCGGGACGCACGCGATGCTGAACCTCGACCCACCGGACCATCACCGCCTCCGGCGCCTCGTGTCGAAGGTGTTCACGCCGCGCGTCATCGAGGGGCTGCGACCGCGCGTCGCGCAACTCGTCGACGAACACCTCGACGTGGCGATCGCGGCCGGCAGCGAGTTCGACGTCATCGCCGGCCTGGCGTTCCCGCTTCCCTTCATCGTGATCTCGGAGATGCTCGGCATCCCCGAAGGCCGCGACCGCATGCAGCTCCGCGAATGGTCAGGCGCAGTGGTCAAGACCTTCGACCCGATCCTCACGAAGCAAGAGCTCATCGCGTCGATCAACGCGATCGACAACATCGAGTCGTACCTCACCGAGGTAATCGCGTGGAAGCGCGACAACATGACGGACGACCTCCTCAGCGCGCTGATCGCGACGGAGGACGAAGGCGAGCGGCTCAGCGAGCCGGAGCTGTTCGAGCAGGTCCTCCTGCTCTACATCGCCGGCCACGAGACGACCGTCAACCTGATCGGCAACGGCACGCTGGCGCTCCTGCGCAATCGCAACCAGCTCGAGCTCCTCGTGAACGACCCGAGCGTCGACGGAACATTCGTCGACGAGTTGCTCCGCTACGACTCACCCGTGCAGATGTCGCGGCGCGTGACACTCGCGCGGTACGAGATCGACGGCCGGTCGATCGAGACCGGGTCGATTCTCATGACGTGTCTCGGATCCGCGAACCGCGACCCGGCGAAGTGGGGCCCGACCGCCGACGCGCTCGACCTCCGTCGCGCCGACGCGCGCGACCACATGTCGTTCGGCGGCGGCTTCCACTCGTGTCTCGGCGCGCATCTCGCCCGGCTCGAAGGTCAGGTCGCGATCACCGGGCTCGTGCGCCGGTTCCCTGCGCTCGAGCTCGCGACCGACGAACTCCAATACAACGGCCGCATCGTGCTGCGGGGCCTGACCGAGCTGCTGGTGGCACTGGACGGCTGACCTTCAGCCGTCCGGCGGTCAGTGGACGCGCTTCACGAAGACGTCGGCAACATTGTTGTCGTCGTCGGCGACAAGGTTCGACGCGCCCGTGGAGAAAACGAAATACGACCCGTCGGCACTGAACGACCGAGCGGTTGCTTCGATGTTCAGGTCGCCGGCGTCTCCCTGGATGCCGTTCGCGAGCTCGGCGGCGCGGATCGTGTCGCCGGTCGCGAGTTCGTCGATGACGAAACCCGAATTCACGCCGCACGCACCGCACCAGTACGCGAGGTAGGCACCATCCCCGCTGAATGCCGGCCAGAGCGCGGTCACGCTGCCGCCCGGATCGACCATCGTCGTCGTTCCCGCGACGCGGTCGCGTACGTACATATGGATGCCGTACTGCCCCGGGACGCCGCTGCCGTCGGGCCGGCCCTGAAGATTCCACGAGCTCGTCGAGAACGCGACATACCTACCGTCGTCGCTCAGCGCGACGAAGTAGCCGTTGTACCCGCACTCCCCGTCGTCGAGGGCGAGCGACTGCGCGCCTGCCGTCGTGACGTTGACCCGCTCGACCGTGCCGGTCTGCATGTCGCGCACGAACAGGTCGGAACAGTTGTTCGTGTCGCCGGGGACGTAGTCGGTGTTCGTCGACCAGAACGCCACGTAGCGTCCGTTGGCGCTCATTGCGGCGCCTCTGCCGTCGGATGGTGAACCGTCGGGCGGGTTGCTGACCAGCGTGTAGGCACCCGTCGTCCGGTCATAGCGGAAGACGTCACAGTCGAACCACCCGGAGTTCTCGGAATCGAGGACCTGCGGCGGATCGAGGTCGGTCGCGACGAGTGGTGTCGAGCCGGAGGCAGAGTTGTCGCCGCACGACGTGAACGCGACATACCGGTCGTCGCTGCTGAGCAGCATCGCGTCGTTGCCGCCCGTCTCGAGATCCGCGGGATTTCCGTTCAGGTCGGACAAGAGCGGAACCGTCGTGCCGGTCTGCCGGTCGTGGATGAAGTACTGGTTGCCGGAGTACGTGCCGATTGCATTGCGGTCGTAGAACGTCACGTAGCGCCCGTCGGGGCTGATCGCCGCTCCCCAGGCGATGGAATACGGGGCGCCGCCGAAATACGGTGCCTGCTCGGTTCCGTCGCTTGCGACGTTCACGCGCTCGACGGCACCCGTCAGCCGGTCACGTACGAAGACGTCGGATTCGTTGTCGTTGTCATCGGGGACGAGGTTTTCGGCGTCGGAGATGAACGCGACGTAGCGGCCGTCGGCGCTAATCGACGGTGCGAACGAACCGATACCCCCGCTCCCGCAGACACTCGGCTCGGGCGATTGCGCGGCGTCACCCTGAGAGCTCACGCTTTCGCGTTCGAGGTCGCCCACGGCCAGCGGCGGCAGATCGCCACCGGAGCCACCGGACGACGTCCCGCCGTCCCCGTCGACGATCGTCGCTTCGCCCGAAGAGTCATCCAGCGCGGCGGGCCCGGCGCTGACCGCGATCGAACCGAGGATCGTCTTCACCTCGTCGTCGGTCTGGTTCGGAAGGATCTGGAATTCCAGCTGCTTGGTCTGATCCCCCGCATGGAACGTTATTGACCCGGTGTTCTGGAGGACGTAGTCGACACCCGACTCGGCATCCGAACAACTGATCGAGTAGTTCACCTTCACCGTGCTGGTCGCCGGCCGGGACAGCGTGACCGGCAGGTCCGCATAGTGCACGCCACTCGTCGACGCGTACACGCTCAGGTTCCCGATGCTCGCCTGCAAACCGACGTTCGGATCAGAGTCGTCGTCGACGATCGTGACCGTTCCCAGACTGTTCGCGAGCGTCG